>Ga0268257_1000141_pt1 | contig 132293 bp, 120 predicted proteins | sample AgamicAtPrz_FD_200249 | JGI IMG/M metagenome (GOLD analysis project Ga0268257, IMG submission 200249) | Agave microbial communities from Guanajuato, Mexico - At.P.rz (v2) (version 3) | ecosystem: Host-associated > Plants > Phyllosphere > Phylloplane/Leaf | place: Guanajuato, Mexico | collected... | reverse complement strand
CGATGGTAGTGTGGGGTCTCCCCATGCGAGAGTAGGGAACTGCCAGGCATCAAATTAAAGAACCCTCAGCGAAAGCTGGGGGTTTTTTGCTTTCTGTAGTCCTGAATATGTTCCGGCAGGTCGTCTGACCGTACTCCCTGCCTGTCATCCAGTCACCCGCCGTAACCGGCAAGTAAACGATCATCCCTGTTGGGCATCGATCCATGCCATCACGAAACGTACTACCTCTTCAGGCTGGTTGAGATCGATCATCGGCACGTTAACCTCAAGCGGCACATCGCTGGCAACCGCCAGTACAAATTCATCTATTTCTAACGCAGCCTGGCTGTAACCAGCACCCTGGCGAAAAAGAAGTATTTTGGGAATGGGCTCATGCTTGAAACCTTCAACCAGTACGATATCCAGCGTTGATGCGTCCATTCGGCTGACCAGAAAATGCAGATCCAGTGCCTCGACTTCAGGGGTTTCCGTCATCAATGCCCATCGTTTTTGGCTCGCGACAAGCGTTTGCGCCGCTCCGGCTTTACGCAGCAGATAGCTGTCTTTGCCCGGCGTATCAATATCCATGTCGTGATGCGTGTGTTTAATCAGCCCCGGGCGTACTCCACGCTCACATAAAAGCGATATGACCTGCTGCAGGAGCGTCGTTTTTCCGGTGCCGCTCCATGCGGAAAAGGCCAGAAGGGGGATCATTTTTCCTCCCAGCGAGCGAGATCGTCAGGCGTGTTGACGTTAGCAAACGCTGCGGCATTTGCAGTGAAAAGGACGCTATGACCGCCAGTCTGGCGTAAAAACGCCATTACGCGTCGTTCACCCTGCTCTAAATATGCTGACAGTTCCGCCGCCAGAGTATGATGCACTAAAGCGATTGCCGGATGGTCACGTTCACCATCACTAACCCATACCGCAGGCGCTGCATGACGGCCAGCCTCAAGCCGTACCGCCAGGTCGTCGGGAATAAATGGCGTATCGCAGGGGCAAAAAAGATACCACTCACTGTCAGACGTTTGCATTACCGCCAGCATTCCAGCCAGCGGCCCCTGATAACCCGTCAGCGTATCGGTAATCACCGGATAACCACCGGCACGGTACTGCTCAAGATGGCGATTCGCACTGACCAGCATCGCATCGGTTTGCATCGCGAGCCGCCCGGCGACATGCTGCCACAGCGGTTTGCCGCGTAGCATGATTAACCCTTTATCCTCGCCACTCATGCGGCTCGATTGCCCGCCAGCCAGCACCACGCCTGTGAGATAGCTTTTTGCCAACGAAATATCTCCTCTTTTATTGTGGGTATGAGCCTGATAACGTGTCTTTATCACGTCAAAGGAGCACCACTATGAAATGCAAACGCCTGAACGAGGTCATTGAACTGCTTCAGCCCGCCTGGCAAAAAGAGCCCGATCTGAATCTGATGCAATTCTTACAGAAACTAGCGGCAGAGTCAGGTTATACCGGCGAACTTGCCGATCTCACTGACGACATCCTCATTTATCAGCTGAAAATGCGCGACAGCGCCAAAGATGCTGTCATTCCGGGCATTCAAAAGGATTATGAAGAGGATTTCAAAACGGCGTTGCTGCGCGCGCGTGGGGTAATTAAAGAGTAAAACCTTGTAAGAGAAACGCCCGCTGCTTTCCGGAAATGATATTCTCAGACATTCGCTGTAATTTCCGGAACACGGGATGACTGATACTGCTTTTACTTTCCAGACCTTAAACCCGGATACCATTCTTGACGCGCTATTTGAGCAGGGGATCAGAGTGGATTCCGGGCTTACGCCGCTCAACAGTTTCGAGAACCGCGTTTACCAGTTTCAGGATGAAGACAGGCGCCGCTACGTGGTGAAGTTTTATCGTCCTCAGCGCTGGAATGCCGAACAGCTCGCCGAAGAACATCAGTTTGCTCATGAATTAGAGGCCGATGAAATTCCGCTTGCTGCGCCGCTGCGTTTCGCAAACCGCAGCGTACTTACTCATCAGGGTTACTATTTTGCCGTATTCCCAAGCCTCGGTGGACGCCAGTATGAAGCCGATAACCTCGATCAGATGGAGTGGGTCGGACGTTATCTGGGGCGTATTCATCAGACCGGTCGCCGGTCGCGCTTTCAGCATCGTCCCGATATTGGTGTCAACGAGTACCTGCTGGAGCCGCGCCAGTTGTTTGAACAGAGCGCTCTCGTTCCCGCCGCCCTGAAAGATGCCTTTCTGAAAACGACCGATGCGCTTATCGATGAAGTCATGGGCCAGTGGCATAGCCGCTTTACTATGCTGCGCCTGCACGGCGACTGTCATCCCGGTAATATTCTCTGGCGCGACGGCCCGCTGTTCGTCGATCTTGACGATGCGCGTAACGGCCCGGCGGTACAGGATCTGTGGATGCTGCTTAACGGCGATAAAGCAGAACAGCGAATGCAGCTTGAAACCATTATCGAAGCCTATGAAGAGTTTTGCCCGTTCAATCCTGAGGAGCTTGCTCTGATTGAGCCTTTACGGGCGATGCGGTTAGTCTATTATCTGGCGTGGATTATTCGGCGCTGGGACGATCCTGCTTTCCCCAGAAATTTCCCCTGGCTTACCGGGGAAGATTACTGGCGCCGGCAGACGGCAACTTTTGCTGAGCAAATCAAGGTGCTCCGCGAACCACCTTTACAACTAACGCCAATGTATTAATCACCCATCTTCAGGAGAGAGTTATTTATGAAAAAGATTTGGCTGGCGCTGGCAGGTATGATTCTGGCATTCAGCGCTTCCGCGGCGCAGATCACGGACGGTAAACAGTACATTACGCTGGATAAGCCGGTTAATGGTGAACCGCAGGTGCTGGAGTTCTTCTCTTTCTACTGCCCGCACTGCTACGAGTTTGAGCAGGTGCTGCACGTATCTGACAGCGTGAAGAAAAAGCTGCCGGAAGGCACCAAAATGACGAAATACCACGTTGAGTTCCTTGGCCCGCTGGGTAAAGAGCTGACGCAGGCATGGGCAGTCGCAATGGCGCTGGGTGTGGAAGATAAAATCACTGCGCCAATGTTCAACGGCATCCAGAAAACCCAGACCGTTCAGACCGTGGCGGATATCCGCAAAGTATTTATCGATGCTGGCGTGAAGCCGGAAGAGTATGACGCCGCGTGGAACAGCTTTGTGGTGAAATCTCTGGTCGCACAACAGGAAAAAGCCGCTGCCGACCTGCAGCTTCAGGGTGTACCGGCGATGTACGTCAACGGTAAATACCAGATCAACCCGCAGGGTATGGACACCAGAGATATGGACGTGTTTATCATGCAGTACGCTGATACCGTTAAACAGCTGGTTGAGAAAAAATAACAATGAAAGCCGGTCACTGACCGGCTTTTTTGTATTCCGTTTTTATCTTTTCCAGTTGTATATCTTTTTCATGCCATAACCGGTTCAGCCAGCATTGAAAGTCATGCCTGAATGACTCATCGTATTGATAATCGCCCCGCAGTGAATCATCCACCGGAATTAACTGTATGCGTACCACTACCTGGAGAAGCCTGCCGCGCAACATATCCAGAAAGGGTGTCTCATCGTTTTGCGGATAGCAGAGCGTTACGTTTACCAGTTTATCAAATTGTAATCCCAGCACGCTTAACGCCGTGGCAATTCCTGCCGCTTTCGGTGGAAGCAGATGACGCCAGGGTGAGCGCAGCCGGGCATGCTTTTCCGGGGTGAAGCGCGTACCTTCAACGAAATTAACAATAGTCGTGGGGCGGCGACGGAATTTCTCACATGACCGGCGGGTGGTTTCAATATCCTGCGCGCGACGTTCAGGGTGCGTTAAAAGGTAACTTCTTGAATACCTGCGCATAAAAGGCATATCCAGCGCCCAACAGGCCAGCCCGATAAAAGGGACCCAGGCCAGCTGCCGCTTAAGAAAATATTTATTCATCGGTAAATGATTGCGGAACAACACGCAAAGCACCACGATATCCGCCCAGCTGTGGTGGTTAGCGGTGAGCAAATACCAGTTATTTTTATTCAGCGCATCCAGTCCCTGAACATCCCATTTCAGATATGGATTAAGATGAAGTAATACCGCTAGGCCTTCACACCAGCAATACATCATGAGATTGCAGAAGCGGGAAATGCATTCTGAAATCGGCTTCAACGGAAGCAGTAATTTAATGATGCCAGCCAGAATAATGGGCAGGGCGCAGAGCACCGTGACCAGAATAGCCAGCACAATACTTAATAGCAGGGTAATCGCAGCGCGAAGTCGTAACATATTCAAATGATCGGATGAAAGGAACGTGACGTTCACCAGAAAGTCGGAGCGCGGATTTTAACAGAAGGTGAAAAACAACGTGGTAGTCAAAGACAGCCTTTACGCTGTGATTAACGCGCGCCCAAAAGTGGCCTTAATTCTGAATATAATTTATATCCACAAATAAAATGGCGCGATATGAAACCATTAGCACAGTCATTTATCACATAACCTACTGATTCAGATATGAATTTTTATTACTGCTTCCAGTAATATCGCAGTATTATTAAAGGCTTATGATTTTGTGCACAAAGTTATCCACAGGGTTATTCTGCGAGGCGGCATCCTGAACGGCAATTCTTTAGGCGTAAAAGTTCATGTTTGACTACGGTCTATGGCATCCTTTAGGCCATATATCGATAAACAGGCATGGACACTATGGTTCAGATCCCACAAAACCCCCTTATCCTCGTTGATGGTTCCTCTTATCTTTACCGGGCCTACCACGCCTTCCCGCCGCTGACTAACAGCGCCGGCGAGCCGACAGGGGCAATGTACGGTGTGCTGAACATGCTGCGCAGCCTGATCATGCAGTACCAGCCGACCCATGCGGCGGTCGTGTTTGATGCCAAGGGTAAAACCTTCCGCGACGAGCTGTTTGAACATTACAAATCTCACCGTCCGCCAATGCCGGACGACCTGCGCGCGCAGATCGAACCGCTGCATGAGATGGTCAAAGCCATGGGCCTGCCGCTGCTGGCGGTATCCGGCGTCGAGGCCGATGACGTCATCGGTACGCTGGCGCGTGAAGCGGAAAAAGCAGGGCGTCCGGTGCTGATCAGTACCGGTGATAAAGACATGGCGCAGCTGGTTACGCCAGGTATCACCCTCATCAATACCATGACCAATACCATTCTCGGCCCTGACGAGGTGGTGGCGAAATATGGCGTACCGCCTGAACTGATCATCGACTTCCTTGCCCTGATGGGTGACTCCTCAGATAACATCCCTGGCGTGCCGGGTGTGGGCGAGAAAACGGCCCAGGCGCTGTTACAGGGTCTTGGCGGCCTGGATACCCTCTACGGCGAGCCGGAGAAGATCGCGACGCTCAGCTTCCGCGGTGCCAAAACGATGGCAACCAAACTGGCCGACAACAAAGAGGTGGCGTATCTCTCGTATCAGCTCGCGACCATCAAAACCGATGTTGAACTGGAGCTGAGCGCCGAGCAGCTGGAAGTGCAGCAGCCGGCGGCCGGGGCGCTGGTAGAAATGTTCAGACGCTACGAGTTCAAACGCTGGACGGCTGACGTAGAAGCGGGCAAGTGGCTGCAGGCAAAAGGCGCTAAACCCGCCGCGAAGCCGCAGGAAACTATCGTTATCGATGAAGAGCCAGACGAACCGGCCGTGGCGCTCTCCCAGGAAAACTATGTCACCATTCTGGATGAAGAGACGCTGCAGGCCTGGATTGCGCGCCTGAAACAAGCGCCGCTGTTCGCCTTCGACACGGAAACCGACAGCCTGGATAACCACTCGGCGAATCTGGTGGGCGTTTCCTTTGCCATCGAACCGGGTGATGCGGCCTACCTGCCGGTCGCCCATGACTACCTGGACGCGCCGGATCAGGTTTCCCGCGAGCGCGCCCTTGAGCTGCTGAAGCCGCTGCTTGAGGATGAAAAAGCCCTCAAGGTTGGCCAGAATCTGAAGTACGATCGCGGCGTGCTGCAGAACTACGGTATCGAACTGCGCGGCATCGCCTTCGACACCATGCTGGAGTCGTACATTCTCAACAGCGTTTCCGGGCGTCACGATATGGACTCCATGGCGGAGCGCCTGCTGAAGCACAAAACCATCACGTTTGAAGAGATTGCCGGCAAGGGCAAGAACCAGCTGACGTTTAACCAGATTGCCCTTGAGCAGGCCGGGCCTTACGCCGCCGAAGACGCGGACGTCACGCTGCAGCTGCATCTTAAAATGTGGCCGAAGCTGCAAAAAGAGGCGGGTCCACGCGCGGTGTTTGAAAAAATCGAAATGCCGCTGGTGCCGGTGCTGTCACGCATCGAGCGCAACGGCGTCAAAATTGACCCGGCGGTGCTGCATAAGCACTCTGAAGAGATCACGCTGCGTCTGGCCGAGCTTGAGCAGAAGGCGCATGAGATTGCCGGCGAACCGTTCAACCTCTCCTCAACCAAACAGCTGCAAACCATTCTGTTTGAAAAGCAGGGCATCAAGCCGCTGAAGAAAACGCCGGGTGGTGCGCCGTCCACGTCTGAAGAGGTGCTTGAAGAGCTGGCGCTGGACTATCCGCTGCCGAAAGTCATCCTGCAATATCGCGGGCTGGCGAAGCTGAAATCGACCTACACCGATAAGCTTCCGCTGATGATTAACCCGAAAACCGGGCGGGTACACACCTCCTATCACCAGGCGGTCACCGCGACCGGACGTCTGTCGTCTACCGATCCGAACCTGCAGAACATTCCGGTGCGTAACGACGAAGGACGACGTATTCGTCAGGCGTTTATTGCGCCGCAGGATTACGTCATCGTCTCAGCGGACTACTCGCAAATTGAGCTGCGCATTATGGCGCATCTGTCGCGGGATAAAGGCCTGCTGGATGCTTTCTCGCAGGGGCTGGACATTCACCGCGCCACCGCAGCGGAAGTGTTTGGCATGTCGCTTGAGCAGGTCACCGGCGAGCAGCGTCGCAGCGCCAAAGCCATTAACTTCGGCCTGATCTATGGCATGAGCGCTTTTGGGCTGTCGCGCCAGCTGAATATCTCCCGTAAAGAGTCGCAGAAGTATATGGATCTCTACTTCGAACGCTACCCGGGCGTGCTGGAGTACATGGAGCGCACCCGTAAACAGGCGAAAGAGCAGGGTTATGTTGAGACGCTGGACGGGCGTCGTCTCTACCTGCCGGATATTAACTCCAGCAACGCGGCGCGGCGCGCCGGTGCGGAACGTGCGGCGATCAACGCCCCAATGCAGGGGACGGCGGCGGATATTATTAAGCGCGCCATGATTGACGTTGATAAGTGGCTGGAAAGCGAAAAACCGCGCGTGCAGCTCATCATGCAGGTACACGATGAACTGGTGTTCGAAGTGCATAAAGACGACGTAGAAACGGTATCCAGAAAGATCCATGAACTGATGGAAAACACCATGAAACTGGACGTGCCGTTGCTGGTGGAAGTAGGCAGCGGTGAAAACTGGGATCGGGCGCACTAAGGGTGCGTCTTACCCTGTCGCGATTCTGTAACTTAGCAACATAACTAATCGCTTTTTGTGATAATCATTAGAAATTGCTATGTAAAGAGTGAAAAAAAACTACAAAAAGTGCTTTGTGTGACCCAGAAAAAGCGGTAGAGTTATTCGCGTAGGGTACAGAGGTAAGATGTTCTATCTTTCAGACCTTTTACTTCACGTAATCGGATTTGGCTGAATATTTTAGCCGCCCCAGTCAGTACTGACTGGGGCGTTTTTTATTGGGCGCAGCCCGGTAACGTGACGCGAGGAGCCTGTCCACGCGCCTTTGCTTATTCGCCGGAATCAGCGTCTTCAGTGACCGGCGGCAGATCGTTAAACCAGCTATCCAGTTTCGCCCGCAGCTTATCCACGCCCTGTTTTTTCAGTGACGAAAATGCTTCAACCTGCACGTCTCCCTGGAAAGCGAGTACCGCTTCGCGCACCATGTTCAGCTGCGCTTTACGCGCCCCGCTGGCGAGCTTATCGGCTTTGGTCAGCAGAACCAGCACTGCAATTTCACTGGCTACCGCCCACTCAATCATCTGCTGATCGAGATCTTTCAGCGGGTGACGAATATCCATCAGTACCACCAGGCCTTGCAGACATTGCCGTTTTTCCAGGTATTCACCCAGCGCGCGCTGCCATTTTATTTTCATCTCTTCCGGCACCTGGGCGAAGCCGTAGCCCGGAAGATCGACCAGACGCTTGCCGTCAGCCACTTCAAACAGGTTGATAAGCTGGGTGCGTCCCGGCGTTTTACTGGTACGCGCCAGGCCTTTCTGATTGGTCAGGGTATTCAGGGCGCTTGATTTGCCGGCGTTAGAGCGCCCGGCGAAGGCCACTTCAATCCCGGTATCGGAGGGAAGGTGGCGAATGTCCGGCGCACTGGTGACAAAGTGCGTCTGTTGGTAATTCCAGGTAGTCAAAACGGTTCTCTCCGTCTGGGGATAAGCTTTCCGGCGATTATACCTGAAGCCGCAGAAAAGACCGTGGCTGATTGCAGGCGCGGTTCCGTCATTCCCCCGCTGCGCTGTAAGACATCGCCCCGTTTTTAGTGGCGACATTTGAGACAAATCTCATGTCTGGTTATGGATTTTTTATCTAAATAACATCCGCTTAGTGATAAAGAACTGTCCTAATTTGCCGTAAAAACCCAGCGGCAGGGTTGTGAGTTTCGTCAGTAAAGGTAAAGTAGTTCTCACAGAGCGGGGATGCTCATAAAGGACAAGTTCAGGACGAGCAGGCAGGAAACGTCACGGAGACGAAGCGCGGAAAAGCCAGGATGGTAAACGTCGGAGACGTCAGCAAACGGAAAAGGAACCTGACAGGGAACGTTGGCAGCATACGGAAAGACAAGGTTTGTCGACAGCACACAAGGATGAACGCGCCCTTCGCGGGTGCAAGGTCAGTAAAAAAGGCGACAGTTTATTCTGTCGCCTTTTTTCTTTTCTTGCTTTCTGCTAGATTCCGCCGCAATTCTATACTTTATAAAACAGCCGAAGACGACCTTCTATGAAACAACCATCCCCAGCGCGTGGCAAAGCCCCGGCGAAAGCGCGTCGTAAAACACGCGAAGAAATCAATCAGGAAGCGCGTGACCGTAAGCGTGAGAAGAAGCATCGTGGCCATGCCGCCGGTAGCCGTGCTGCAGGCGGTAGCGAGCAGCAGAAGAAAGGCGGTCGCGGCGCGCAGGGTCAGGATCCCCGTATCGGCAGCAAGAAACCCATTCAACTGGGCGTGACCGAGGCGCCTGTCAAAAAGCAGCAGCAACCGAAGAGTGAGAAAAAAATGTTATCACCGCAGGCTGAACTGGAAATGCTGGAAAATGACGACCGTCTGGATGGGCTGCTTGAGCGCCTGGAAGAGGGTGAAACCCTGAGCGCGGAAGAGCAAAACTGGGTTGATGAGAAGCTGGACCGTATCGACGCCCTGATGCAGCAGCTGGGTCTGTCGTATGACGATGACGAAGACGAGCCAGAAGAAGAGCGCGAAGACGATCTGATGCGCCTGCTGAAAGGCGGAAACTAACGGTTTCCCCTATGGGCCTGACCGTTCTGCTCATTGTTTTACCAATAGTATGTTACCTGGTGTGGTTATTCGGTAAACTACAGCGGCTGTCGCGGCAAAAGCATTGGTTGCGCAGCCGGCTCCTTACGCGTGGTGCGGCAAGACCGGCACGCCGTACCCGTCCGCGGCATCATCGGAAGGAGTAAGCATGTCTGAGCAGTTGATCGACTGGGATCTGGCCCTGATCCAGAAGTATAACTATTCCGGGCCGCGTTATACCTCGTACCCCACCGCACTTGAGTTTTCTGAACAGTTTGGCGAAGCCGACTTCCGCCAGGCGGTGGCCCGTTACCCTGAACGCCCGCTGTCGCTGTACGTTCATATTCCGTTCTGCCACAAGCTCTGCTACTTCTGCGGCTGCAACAAGATTGTCACCCGCCAGCAGCATAAGGCCGATCAGTATCTCGATGCGCTGGAGCAGGAGATTCTTCATCGTGCGCCGCTGTTTACCGGGCGTCACGTCAGCCAGCTACACTGGGGCGGCGGCACCCCGACTTACCTGAACAAGGCGCAAATCAGCCGCCTGATGGCGCTGCTGCGCAGCAATTTCAACTTTAACGCCGATGCTGAAATCTCTATCGAAGTTGACCCGCGTGAAATCGAGCTGGACGTGCTGGACCATCTGCGCAGCGAAGGTTTTAACCGCCTGAGTATGGGGGTGCAGGACTTCAACAAAGAGGTGCAGCGCCTCGTCAACCGCGAGCAGGATGAAGACTTCATCTTCGCGCTGCTGCGTCGCGCGCGCGATATCGGCTTTACCTCGACCAATATCGATTTAATCTACGGCCTGCCGAAACAGACGCCGGAGAGCTTTGCCTTTACGCTGCAACGCGTGGCGGAGCTGAATCCGGATCGCCTGAGCGTGTTCAATTACGCGCACCTGCCGACGCTGTTTGCCGCCCAGCGTAAAATCAAAGACGCCGATCTGCCGTCCGCGCAGCAGAAGCTCGATATTCTGCAGCAGACCATCACCTCGCTTACCGCCTCCGGCTATCAGTTTATTGGGATGGACCATTTCGCCCGCCCTGACAACGAACTGGCGATTGCCCAGCGCGAAGGGGTGCTGCACCGCAATTTCCAGGGTTACACCACCCAGGGCGACACCGATCTGCTGGGAATGGGCGTCTCGGCCATTAGCATGCTGGGTGACTGCTACGCCCAGAACCAGAAAGAGCTGAAGCGCTACTATCAACAGGTCGATGAGCAGGGTAACGCCCTGTGGCGCGGTCTGGCCCTGACCCGCGACGACTGTATCCGTCGGGACGTGATTAAATCGCTGATCTGTAACTTCCGCCTGACGTATGCGGAGATTGAACGTGCATGGGATATCCGTGTGGCGGACTATTTTGCGGAAGATTTACAGCTGCTGGCCCCGCTGGCAAAAGACGGGCTGGTGGACGTGAGCGAGACGGAGATAGTGGTGACGCCGAAAGGGCGCTTGCTGATCCGCAATATCTGCATGTGCTTTGACGTTTATCTGCGTCAGAAAGCGCGCTTGCAGCAGTTCTCGCGGGTGATCTAAGCGGGAAAGCAGGAGAGGGAAGCCCTCTCCTGATGCGGTTAACTCAAAAAGTTAACCAGCGCCGCGCACAGAATAGCGGCAATTGCTGTCTGCGGCGTGTGGCTTACGGCAGCGCCAACTTCAGCGCTGCTGGATGCCATATATAATAGTGATTCCAGCATACAACCCTCAAAAACCCTTCCCGTGAACGCGCCCGATCATACGCAACTTGTTGCCGCAGTAAAGTACAAAATAGCAGCAGTTTTTGGCGTTAATTCCCGACGCTGGCTCACTCCATGCCTAACTCTTTGAGCTTACGGGTTAAGGTGTTGCGACCCCATCCCAGCAGCCGTGCCGCTTCCTGTTTATGGCCCTGGGTATGACGCAGCGCCGTGGTCAGCAGGGTGCGCTCCATTTCGGGCTGCGCCTCGGAGAGCAGATTCTGATGGCCGGAGCGCAGCGCGCGGTCCGCCCACTGGGCCAGCAGCGTCGCCCAGCTGTCCGGCAGCGTCTGCGACGGGTTGTCCGGCACCGAAGTTTCAAACAGTTCCGGCGGCAGATCCTGAATCAGCACTTCCTGACCCGCCGCCATCACCGTCAGCCAGCGGCAGGTGTTTTCCAGCTGGCGCACGTTACCCGGCCAGGCGAGACGCGTCAGCGCCGCTTCGGTTTCCGGATGCAGCAGCTTCGCCTCCACGCCCAGCTCTTTTGCCGCGATCTGCAGGAAGTGGCGGGCGAGGCGCGGAATATCTTCCCGACGCTCGCGCAGCGGCGGCAGGTGAACGCGAATCACGTTCAGACGGTGGAACAGATCCTCACGGAATTTCCCCTCCTGCACGCGCAGCTCAAGGTTCTGGTGTGTCGCGGCGATGATGCGCACATCGACTTTCACCGGCGCATAGCCGCCGACGCGGTAGAACTGCCCGTCGGCCAGCACGCGCAGCAAACGCGTCTGCACATCCAGCGGCATATCGCCGATCTCATCCAGAAACAGCGTCCCGCCATCGGCCTGCTCGAAGCGGCCCTGGCGGATCTGGTTCGCGCCGGTAAATGCGCCTTTCTCGTGGCCGAATAGCTCGGACTCAATCAAATCTTTGGGGATCGCCGCCATGTTCAGCGCGATGAACGGGGCTTTCACCCGCGGGCTGTGGCGATGCAGCGCATGGGCCACCAGCTCTTTACCGGTCCCGGACTCGCCGTTAATCAGCACGCTGATGGACGAGCGCGACAGACGACCGATAATACGAAACACATCCTGCATCGCCGGCGCTTCGCCGATGATATCGGTGGTCGGGCCGAATACCTGCACATTGCGCGGCTGCTGCTGCTCCTGATAGTGGCTGATCGCCCGCTCCACCAGCGCCACCGCTTCGTCGATATCGAAAGGTTTTGGCAGATAGTCGAACGCACCCTGCTGATAAGCGCTCACCGCGGCGTCGAGGTCCGAGTGCGCCGTCATGATGATCACCGGCAGCATCGGGTGGCGCTGCTTAATCTGTTTTAACAGCGCTAAACCGTCCATGCCCGGCATACGAATATCCGACAGCAGCACGTCCGGGGTTTTGGTGGTCAGCGCGTTCAGCACCTCATTACCGCTTTCAAAGGTGGTGCAACTCAAACCGGCGCCGGTCAGTGCGCGTTCCAGCACCCAGCGAATGGAGCTATCGTCATCGACGATCCAGACTATCCCTCGTTGCATAAAGACCTCTATTTACGAATGGGCAGGTAGAGCGAAAACTCGGTATGACCCGGCCAGCTGTTAAATTCGATTTTTCCGGAGTGCTGGTCGATCAGGCTGCGGGCAATGGACAGCCCCAGCCCGGTGCCGCCTTCGCGGCCGCTGACCATCGGATAAAAGAGCGTGTCCTGCAGATGCGCGGGAATGCCCGGCCCGTTATCTTCCACATCAATTCGCGCGGCGAGCCGGTAGCGGGTGCCGTGCAGCGTAAGCTGAAACGCGGTGCGGGTGCGCAGAACAATTTCGCCGCCTGCCGGGCCCAGCGCCTGTAAGGCATTGCGCACGATGTTGAGCAGCACCTGCTCAATCTGATCGGGATCGTGCGCGAACTCCGGCAGGCTCGGGTCGTAGTCGCGTACCAGGGTGATGTTCTCCGGCAGCTCCATCGACACCAGCTTCACGACCCGCTCTGCGACTTTGTGAATGCTTTCGGTGACGTGCATGCCCGGCTGTTGCGGCCCCAGCAGCCTGTCCACCAGATTACGCAGGCGGTCGGCCTGCTCAATAATCACGTTGGTGTATTCCGTCAGCGACGGATCGGGTAGGGCGCGGGTCAGTAGCTGTGCGGCACCGCGCAATCCGCCGAGCGGGTTTTTAATCTCGTGGGCGAGGCCGCGCACCAGGTCGCGCGCCGCCACCTGCTGAGCGTGCTGAAGCTGCTCCTGGCTGAGGCGACGCTGATTATCCATCGGCGCCATCTCCAGCAGAATGAAGCCGTCCGGCAGACGCTGCGCGGTCAGGGAGAGAATATGGGAGCGCCCGTCGATGACCAGCGTGACCTCATTATCCGTAAAGCCCTGGCCGGCGTTGAGGCTCTCCTGCATCAGATGAATATTGAGCGAGAAGTAGCTCAGAAGCTCCGGCAGCGGCGTGCCGAAAAGTTTGCGTGAACTCTGCGCCAGCAGCTGTTGCGCTGCCGGGTTGGCGTAATGCACCGCCAGGTCGTCATCGACCAGCAGAATGCTGTTAATTAACGCATTGAGGATCTGCCCGGCATCGGGTAGCGCGCCTGTTGCCATCCAGCAGTCTCCCAGGGTTTGCACCAATTTAGTGCATTATAGGCAATCGGTTCAGTAAGGCTATGTTATTTGTCCCGCGCGCATGCGATGACAAACAATAACGCCTTACTGAATCATCCTTTGGTATCCGTTCGTTGCGGAGAAAAAAGCCCATCCGAAGATGGGCCAAAAGTTTCCACGGCAACAAAAAATCTTTCTCGTTGTTATTCGCAGCGGCGATGACCGCGCGCTGCGGGCAACTTACACGCTGTAGTACAGTTCGAACTCAACCGGGTGCGGCGTCATGCGCACGCGGTCGTTCTCTTCGATACGCAGCGCGATGTAAGCATCGATAGCGTCGTCGGTGAACACGCCACCGGCGGTCAGGAACTCGCGGTCCTGATCCAGGGCGTTGAGGGCTTCTTCCAGCGAGCCAGCAACCTGTGGGATCTCTTTCGCTTCTTCCGGCGGCAGGTCATACAGGTTTTTGTCCATCGCTTCGCCCGGATGGATTTTGTTCTTGATACCGTCAAGGCCGGCCATCAGCAGTGCCGCGAAGCACAGGTACGGGTTAGCTGCCGGGTCCGGGAAGCGCACTTCGATACGACGCGCTTTCGGAGAGGCAACAACCGGGATACGGATAGAAGCGGAACGGTTACGGGCAGAGTACGCCAGCATTACCGGTGCTTCGTAACCCGGAACCAGACGCTTGTAGGAGTTGGTGGTCGGGTTCGCCAGGGCGTTGATGGCTTTCGCGTGTTTGATCACGCCGCCGATGTAGAACAGCGCCTGCTCGGACAGACCGGCATATTTGTCGCCAGAGAACAGGTTAGTACCGTTCTTTGACAGGGACATGTGGCAGTGCATACCGGAGCCGTTATCGCCAAACATCGGTTTCGGCATGAAGGTCGCGGTTTTACCGAAGCGGTGCGCAACGTTGTGAACCACATATTTGTAGATCTGAATTTCGTCCGCTTTCTTGGTCATGGTGTTGAAGCGGGTCGCCACTTCGTTCTGACCGGCGGTAGCAACTTCGTGGTGGTGCGCTTCAACCACCAGGCCCATCTCTTCCATCACCATACACATGGTGGAGCGGATGTCCTGAGAGGAGTCAACCGGCGGAACCGGGAAGTAACCGCCTTTCACGCCCGGACGGTGGCCTTTGTTGCCGCCTTCGTATTTGGTTCCGGAGTTCCATGCGCCTTCGATATCGTCGATAGCCACATGAGAACCGGAAATGGAGCTGCCGAAACGGATGTCGTCGAACAGGAAGAACTCCGGCTCTGGCCCGAACAGCACGGTATCGGCGATACCGGTAGAGCGCAGGTACTCTTCAGCGCGTTTCGCAATGGAGCGCGGATCGCGGTCGTAGCCCTGCATGGTGCCCGGCTCAAGGATGTCGCAGCGGATGATAAGCGTAGGTTCTTCGTAGAACGGGTCAATGACAGCGGTAGAGGCGTCAGGCATCAGCACCATGTCGGATTCGTTGATACCTTTCCAGCCACCAATCGAGGAGCCATCAAACATTTTGCCTTCTTCGAAGAAGTCAGCATTTACCTGATGGGAAGGGATCGTGACGTGCTGCTCTTTACCTTTAGTATCGGTGAAGCGTAAATCGACAAACTTCACTTCATGTTCATTCAGCATCGTCAAAACGTGTTCAGCGGACATACTTGCACTCTCCCGGATTTTGTCATTGTCGTCGTGGTAACGAGGTTTTCAAACACTGTATCAAAGTGGCGTTCTCGCTCTGATGTAGATAAAGCGAAAAGTGTGCCAACTTTCAAATTACCTTAAAAAGGCGCTATCATGCGCACCATAGTGCAAACGAGCTGCACCACCGTGGACAGATTGCACCAATATAGTGCCTTTGTGTAAAAAATGGGCACTGTATTGGTGCAATTTGCGTTAGTGGGCGCACGTTTGCTGCGTGAAAAGGATCACAAAGCCCTCCTGCAATACTTGTTTGCGAAGGATCTTTGTGATCTTGTTCAGTCCTGCGATTAATCCGTGTACAATAACGCGCTATTTCTAATGCCTGAGGCAAAGTTGTGATCGAAAATCTGCGTAACATCGCCATCATCGCGCACGTCGACCATGGGAAAACGACCCTGGTTGATAAGCTGCTCCAACAGTCTGGTACGTTCAGCGAACGTGCGGAAACCACCGAGCGTGTGATGGACTCCAACGATTTGGAGAAAGAGCGTGGGATTACCATCCTCGCTAAGAACACCGCTATCAAATGGAATGATTTCCGTATCAACATCGTTGATACCCCCGGCCACGCCGACTTCGGTGGCGAAGTTGAACGTGTAATGTCCATGGTTGACTCAGTACTGCTGGTCGTTGACGCAATGGATGGCCCTATGCCGCAGACGCGCTTCGTGACCAAAAAGGCGTTTGCCCACGGTCTGAAGCCAATTGTTGTTATCAACAAAGTTGACCGTCCTGGCGCGCGTCCTGACTGGGTTGTTGACCAGGTCTTCGACCTGTTCGTTAACCTCGACGCGACCGACGAGCAGCTGGACTTCCCGATCGTTTACGCGTCTGCGCTGAACGGCATCGCGGGTCTGGACCACACTGACATGGCGGACGACATGACCCCGCTGTATCAGGCTATCGTTGACCACGTACCGTCGCCGAACGTTGACCTGGACGGCCCGCTGCAGATGCAGATCTCTCAGCTGGACTACAACAACTACCTGGGCGTGATCGGCATTGGCCGCATCAAGCGCGGTAAAGTTAAGCCGAACCAGCAGATCACCGTCATCGACAGCGAAGGCAAAACCCGTAACGGTAAAGTCGGTAAAGTCCTGGGCCACCTCGGTCTGGAGCGTATCGACAGCGAACTCGCGGAAGCGGGCGACATCATCGCGATCACCGGTCTGGGCGAGCTGAACATCTCCGACACCATCTGCGATCCGCAGAACGTCGAAGCGCTGCCGGCACTGTCCGTTGATGAACCGACCGTAACCATGTTCTTCAACGTCAACACCTCTCCGTTCTGTGGTAAAGAAGGTAAGTACGTGACCTCACGTCAGATCCTCGACCGCCTGAACAAAGAGCTGGTGCACAACGTTGCGCTGCGCGTTGAAGAAACCGAAGACGCTGATGCGTTCCGCGTATCCGGTCGTGGTGAGCTTCACCTCTCCGTACTGATCGAAAACATGCGTCGTGAAGGTTTCGAGCTGGCGGTTTCCCGTCCGAAAGTAATCTTCCGTGAATTCGAAGGCCGCAAGCAGGAGCCGTTCGAGAACGTGACCCTGGATATCGAAGAGCAGCATCAGGGCTCTGTGATGCAGGCGATGGGTGAGCGTAAAGGCGACATGAAAAACATGGATCCGGATGGCAAAGGCCGCGTACGTCTCGACTACGTGATCCCAAGCCGTGGCCTGATCGGCTTCCGTAACGAATTCATGACCATGACCTCCGGTACCGGTCTGCTGTACTCCACCTTCAGCCACTACGACGACGTGCGTCCGGGTGAAGTGGGTCAGCGTCAGAACGGCGTACTGATCTCCAACGGTCAGGGTAAAGCGGTTGCGTTTGCGCTGTTCGGCCTGCAGGACCGCGGTAAGCTGTTCCTCGGTCACGGTGCTGAAGTTTACGAAGGCCAGATCATCGGTATTCACAGCCGTTCTAACGACCTGACCGTAAACTGCCTGACCGGTAAGAAGCTGACCAACATGCGTGCTTCCGGTACGGACGAAGCCACCACCCTGGTTCCGCCGATCAAAATGACGCTGGAGCAGGCGCTGGAGTTTATCGATGACGACGAACTGGTAGAAGTTACCCCGGTTTCCGTGCGTATCCGTAAACGTCACCTGACGGAAAACGACCGTAAGCGTGCCAGCCGTGGCCCGCGTGAAGGCTAATTAAGCCTGAAAATAAAAAAGCCGCTGCTATCAGCGGCTTTTTTTTTGGCTCATACCACCGCCATTTTTTTTCCTCGCACCACCGGCGTGGTGACTGTTCCCTGCTTACGACGTGCAATATCCTCAATAATCCGGGCAAAGCGAGCTTCATTGAGCTTATAAAAAAAGCCCATGATCAGCGCCGCAACCATCGCCAGCGCACAGGGCCAGATAAAGATGAGCTGGCGCAGCCCCGCTAACGTTTCAGTGCTTTGCAGGACGTTAGGAACGTAGCCGATTTGCGTCAGCATAATGCCGGGCAGAAAACCTGCCAGCGCGGCGGAGATCTTGCGCGAGAAGGTGTAGCCAGTGTAGACCGACCCCTCAGCGCGAATACCGGTTTTCCACTCGCCGTAATCCACCGTATCCGGAACCAGCGCCCAGTTCAGGCTATTCACAAACGCGGTGCCGAAGAACGCCATGCAGGAGAAAAGCACAAAGCTCAGGGAGGTGGAGCCCCACAGGTAGTTAAGCACATCCCCGGTTGCCCACAGCATCAGACCGCCGAGATAAACCTGCTTCTTACCGAAGCGTTTTACCGAAACCGGCACCAGCAGCACGCCGATCAGAATGCACCCCATACTGAAGATCCCCATCCATGACAGCAGATGAATGTCGTTCAGCACGTACTGGGTGTAGTAAACCTGAATCGCCAGCTTGATATTGAATGCCGCCAGCGTACAGAGATTGGCAATACACAGCACCAGCAACGGCGGGTTATGAAAGATAGCGCAAAAGGATTTTACGATGCCGGGCTTGTGGTGCTCGGGCGGGATCTCCACGTAGCGCTCTTTCACGCCGCGATAGCAGCACCCCATGCAGATCAGCCCGCCGCCAGCAAATAACAGCGCTGCCAGCAGATAACCCAGCGATGGCGTACCGGCAAACAGCGCCTGTACCGGCATAAACCCGACGGTGCAGAGCAGCAGCCCCAGCGTCGCCCCGCCCTGACGCCATGCTGCGAGCTGCGCGCGTTCCTGAGGGTTTTTGGTGATTGCCGGCACCATCGCGCCGTAGGCACAGTTCATCAGGCTGTAAAACAGGCCGAACAGCATAAACAGCACGGTGGCGAGCGCGGTTTTTACCGTCAGGCTGAAGTCGTTCGCCATAAACTGCGCCGTCGTTACCAGCGCGACCGGCACCGAAGCGTACAGGATAAACGGCCTGAATTTGCCCTTTGCGCCAATATGACGGCGTGAATCGAGCAGCACGCCGGTGAGCATATCGGTAAAGGCGGTGAAGAACTTCGCCACCAGGAAGATCACGCCGCCGTAAAACGCGGGTAGCCCCAGCTCGTCGGTATAGAACTTCAACAGATAGAGCGTACCGATACACAGCATCAGGTTCGAACCAAAATCGCCCATTCCGTAGGCGCATTTCTCACGCAGGCTCAGTTTCAGGGTGAGCGGATCATGGTCATGGTTAAGAGTCATCATCGATCCTCATCACGCCCCGCAGGGCGTCGCTGATAATTGTCACGCCATACGCTTACGCGTCTCTATCTCTTCAACGATGCGCACATACATCTTTTCGTTGAGGTTATAGAACAGCCCCATCGCCAGAATGGTGACGGCGGCCAGCGCACAGGGCCAGATGAAGATCAGCTGGCGCAGGCCTTCCTGCGTGGCGGCGGACTGCACCACATTCGGCACATAGCCAATCTGGGTGAGCATCAGACCGGGGAAGAAGCCGGCCAGCGCCTGAGACACCTTGCGGAAAAAGGTGAAACCGGTATACACCGTGCCTTCAGAGCGCACGCCGGTGCGCCATTCGCCGTACTCCACCGTATCGGAAACCAGCGCCCAGTTGAGGCTGTTAACGAAGGCGGAACCGAAGAAGGCCAGGCATGAGAAGGCGACAAAGCTCACCGAGCCGCTGCCGAAAAAGTAATTGAGGATATCGCCGACGATCCAGACCGACAGGCCACCGATATAGACCTTTTTCTTACCAAAGCGCCGTACCGCCCCGGGCATTAAAAACACGCCGACAAAGATGCATCCCATACTGAAAAAGCCCATGTATGACAGCAGGATCGGGTCGTGTAACACGTACTGGGTGTAATAGACCTGAATCGCCAGCTTGACGTTGAACGCACCCAGCGTGCAGAGGTTGGCGATGCAGAGAATAAACAGCGGCCGGTTACCGGCGATGGCGCGAAACGATTGCAGCAGGCCCGGCTTGTGCGTCTGGCTGGTGGGCTGAACCTCCACATAACGCTCTTTAACGCCGGCATAGCACCACCACATAAAGAACAGGCCGAACAGCGAGAAGAGGGTGGCGGCGACGATATAACCCAGCTGGTCGTTGCCGTCGATCAGGTTCATTACCGGCACAAAGCCAACGGTGCAGAGCAGCAGCCCCAGTGTTGCGCCACCCTGACGCCAGGCCGCCAGCGAGGCGCGTTCGTCCGGGTTTTTGGTCATGGCGGGCACCATTGCGCCATAGGAGCAGTTCATCATGCTGAAGAACAGCCCATACAGCATAAACAGGACTGTCGCCATCACGGTCTTGCCGGTTATCTCAAACGGCGTGCCGACAAAGTTAGCGATAGCCAGCAGCGTGACCGGGAACGCGGCATAGAGCACGAACGGGCGGAACTTGCCTTTCGGGCCAATCTTGCGCCGCGAGTCGAGCATGATGCCGGTTCCCATGTCGGTGAACGCGGTAAAAAACTTGGCGATCAAAAAGATGATGCCGCCGTAGGTGCCCGGCAGGCCGAGCACATCGGTATAAAATTTCAGCAGGTAGAGCGTGCCGATATCCAGCAGAATATTCGATCCCAAATCGCCCATTCCGTAGGCGATCTTTTCCTTCAACGGCAACCGTGCGGTGGCCGGTTCAGTAGCAGTCTGACGCATGATTTTGCTCCTTTCGCCCGCCGCATGGCGACGGGCGAGCCCTGTCAGAGATGACGCAACGTGCTGAACAGATCAGCCCACTCGCTGTCGGCGCGATAAAACACCGGCGGCTTGCCGAGCGGTGCCGTAACGGTCACCTCGCCGCCGCCGTGCGGCTCGCCGGTCCAGAGGTTGATCCAGCGGTCCTCGGGGAGCCAGAGCGACCAGTCGTGGCGGCCTTGCTCATGCACCGGGGCCACCAGCAAATCGCGACCAAGCAGATACTGATACCGGAGCGAGTAGGCGCGCGCCTCGTCTTCATAGTGCAGGAACAGCGGACGCATGACCGGTAACCCGCGGCTGGCGTTGTGCGCTACCGCCTGCTTGAGATAGGGCTTCAGGGTGGTGAACACAGTGGTCATGCGAGCAAAGTGGGCAATGGTTTCAACATCGCTGTCAAACTGCCAGTTATCGCCGGGACGGTTGCCCTCATGCGTGCGCATCATTGGCGTAAAGGCGCTGAAATCGCACCAGCGCAGCAGCAGCTCTTTGCTGCGTTTCATCTCGAACAGGGTGGTGTAGCCGCCGATATCGCTGTGGTGAAGGCCATGTCCGGTCATCGCCAGCGAAAGCGCGGCGGGGACCACCGAAGCCAGCCCGTCATCGAGGCTCCAGTCCACGTTCTGATCCCCGGCCCACATCATGACGGAATACTTCTGGCTCCCGGTGGAGCCGGCGCGCATAAAGAACAGCACCTCGCCGAGCTTGCCGGTTTCCTCCAGCGCCTCGTAGTTACATTTCGCCCACAGCGCAGGCCATGCATTGTGCATGATCTCTGCGCTAACGCCGTTATGCAGGTGCGTGTCGGTAGGGAGATATTCACCAAAATCCGCCATCCAGCCGTTGCAGCCGAAGGCAATAAGGTTCTGTTTGATGACCTCTTTGTACCAGCGGTACGCTTCGGGATTGGTCAGATCGATAACGCCTGCGTAAAACTCACCAAACTCCACGTGGTAGTCGCCACCGGCGGCGTCTTTCGTCAGGTAGCCCCGCGCCGCCGCTTCCTCACACAAACCGCGATCGCTTGCTACATACGGATTGATATAAGAGAGGAACTGCACGCCCTCGGTGTTCCACTGCCTGATGCGCTCGTCAAGCTGCGGATAAAGGTCGCGGTCCCAGGTCCAGTTCCACATGACGCGTTTGCCGAAGGAGGTCATGCGAATACCGGACCAGTCCTGCGCCCAGATCCCGTTGACGCTGACGCCGTGGCTGCGCATGGTATCGAGCTTTTGCTGGCAGACGTCAGTGCCGCCCTGAATACCGAGCGTCACCCCGTCATAAACCCAGTCCGGCAGTTCCGGCTGGCGGCCCAGCAGCCCGGTCAGCTTTTCCAGCAGGGCGATGTAGGTGTCGGCACATTCGAAACGCAGCGTGGCGTTATCTTCCCAGAACGCCAGCTCGTGAAACTCCGGCGCGCTGAAATCGAAATTCATATAACAGCTGTTATCAACGTGGCAGTAGTACTTCTGCGTGGTGACAAAGGTAGGCTGCGGGAAAAAGGTCCAGTAATAGTCGCCGCCCGCGTTCTCTTTGCAGTCGGCCTGCCAGGTAACATAGCTCTGTTTATTGCGCCCGACGCCCTGTTCGCTGGTCCAGAGTGGGAAGGGTTTACCGCGCAAATCAAAATATGAGAACTGTTCCCCGCAGCCGTAGATATGATCTTCCGCCGCCGCAGCCAGCCGTAGCCAGAGGCGGTTATGTTCGGGCGCATCGTTTTTGAGCGCGAGCACCAGGCGGCCCGCTTCGTCGGTAGTGATGTGAAGCGTCGCGCTGATCATATCGCCGCGCGTGAAGCGCAGCGTCCAGCCGTCAGCCTGAGGAATGACGGTGACATCGGTAAGGGCGACCTTTTCGCTGAGCTTATCTTTGATGCTGAAGTTGCCGCGAAACATGTCGATATCCGCGACCCCGGCACCGGCCCATAAGCAGGGCGCGTCCGGCGAGTGGCGTAAGATAAGACGTTCCTCGTAAGCGAGCGTAAAACCCTGCTCAACGGGCGTTAGCGTAATACCGGTCAAATTCTTGTGTAGGGCAGGCATGATGACCTCTTTCGGTACGGGTTATTTTTAGCCGCGCTGCGGCGGCTTTGTAGTTGTTGTGTTAGCGGGCGTTACAGTCCAGCAGTCCGGCGGCGACGGCAGGTGCCAGCCCCGGCGCCAGCGGCAGACGCGGGATCACCAGGCAGTGCAGCAGGTGGTAAATATCCTGTTTGCCATCCCAGACTTTGGTGGTCACGGTGTTACTGGCATCCAGCTCCTGCCACCAGGATCCGTTTTCATAGTCCATCAGGTAGGTGATGCAGTAGTCCCACCATTTTTGATACCAGGCTTCGTACTGTGCGTCGCCGGTGACGGTATAGAGGGCATAGGCTGTACCCATCGCCTCGACGATGGGCCAGCGCACGCGCTCACGCACAATCGGCGTCCCGTCCCAGTCAACGGAGTAGACGAAGCCGTCAGCGCCATCCGGCGCCCAGGCATCACGGATGGTGGCATGGAACAGGCCTTTAGCGTCCTCGACCAGCCAGGCGGGCGGCGTTTCAGAGCGCGCTTCCAGTGCTGCGTGCAGATGCAGCATCAGACGGCCCCACTCGATCCAGTGCCCCGGCGTGCCGCCGTAAGCGCGAAAACGGTGAGCGGGGTTTTCTTTGTTGTAATCCCGGATGGGATTCCACTGCGTGTCGAAATGTTCGTTAACGCGATAGTCGCCGCGGCGGGCGACATCATGAATGATGACCGAGGCGACGCGCAGCGCGCGGTCGAGCCATTTGCGGTCATGGGTGACGTCGTAGACAATCAAAAACGCTTCTACGGCGTGCATATTGGCATTACCGCCCCGGTAGGCTTCCGTTTCGCTGAAGGCTTCATCCCAGGACTCCAGACACATCTGCTCCTGCTCGCTCCAGAAGTACTGCTCAATCACCGCGATGGCGTCATCCAGCAGTTTGCGCGCCGCCGGATGCCCGGTAGTGACCGCGCTTGCTGCGCCCAGCAGGACGAAGAAATGCTGGTAGCCCTGTTTGGAGGCATCCACCACGCCCTCCTCGTTGACGCAGGCGTACCAGCCGCCATGCTGCTTATCGCGCAGCGCGCCGTTCAGGGCATTGATACCGTGATCGACCAGCTGATAAGCGCCGGGGCGTCCCATCCCTGCCGCCACGGCGTAGACGTGCAGCATGCGGGCCGTGATCCACAGGTGAGTACCCATCTCCGGTTTGACGTCGCCACTGTTATTCAGCCAGCCAAACCCGGTCGGCACAGCGGCTTTTTTACCGAACGCGAAAATGCGGTCGGTCTCTTGTTCAAGCCAGCGATTGTGGCTTAGCGTGTTAAACCATTTCATTTTTCGCACCCCTCTCAGCGGCGGGACATCATGTCGTCAACGATTTCACCCAGGCGTTGCAGGCGTGGCACCGAGATATCGCGCAGCATCATTCCGGTATCCGGCAAGCCAATCACCGATGACCAGACGGCGCGCCCGGCGAGAAAACCGGAGGCACCGGCCTGCATTGCAACGCTGACCGCACGGGGGAACAGTTTTTCATCGACCCCGGAGGAGAGGATGACCCAGGGCATATGGATATGCTCGTTGAGCTTTTGCGATGCCGCGAGCAGCGTCTGCTGGCTGCCTTTGCCGTAGAGCGGCATCTCTACTTTGTAGAGATCGGCCCCGCTGTCGCCCAGCTCTTTCGCCGCATCAATAATGGCCTGTTCGCGATCGAACTTATCGCCACGGCGCGGGGGGCGCACCACCGGCTCAATAATGCTCAGCAGCCCCTGCGCATGGCAGATCTGATTAAACTCGCTGACCATCTCAAGCCGCTGCTGAGGATCTTCATCGCTGCGCCACAGGACCAGCAGCTTCAGCGCTTTACCGCCGTCGCGCCTCACGGCCGCCGCGTCAACGCTTCTGTCAATGATCACGCTGTCTACCGGAATACCGTTACCCGGAATAAACTCATCTGCGGCAACAATCATGGCGCAGCCAGGCGCCACGGCACGCTGTTCAACCACCTGGTGATAGCAAAACTGTCGATCGACGAGGATGGCAGACGCGTAAGGCGACAGCACCTGCGCTGCGTTCACTTTAAAGTCGGTGATAACCTGGTCGGTAACCGGCTGCGTCGCGCCCGCAGCGGCAAACATCAGGCGCATCGCCTCTCGCTGATCGACCGCCAGCATGGCGAAACCGCCGGAGGGTCGGGTGATGTCTTTCAGGGTGTAGTGCGTCATTTGGCAGTCCTTGTTGAGGTGTCGGCTTGCACAGGCAGCCCGGCAGCCGCGCGTACCTGTTCTAAAATGGCGGTCCAGTCTTCACGGCCACGCCCGGCGGCGCGCGCCTGGTTATATACTTCCCGGGACGCAGCCCCGAGCGGCATCGGCACATGGAGTTGGTTGGCAACGTCCAGCGCAATGCCCAGATCTTTATGGGCGAGATCGATCATGAAGGCCGGGGAGAGATCCCCTTTCAGGACTTTGTTGGGCCAGGTGGTGGTGAAGTGGCCTTTACCGGCGGGAGTGCCGCTCATCACCTTGAGCGCCACGTCGAAGGAGAGCCCCAGCGCGTCACAGAGCGTGGCAGCTTCAGCGGAAAGCGCGTTCAGCGCGATGCTCATGTAGTTATTGATGAGCTTGACGCGAATCCCCATGCCCGGGCCGCCAGCATTCACCAGCTCATTGCCCATCGCCATCAAAACGGGCGTGGCGCGCTCAACCTGTTCCGGCGTGCCGCCCGCCAGCAGCAGCAGCGTACCGGCTATTGCATGGTCCGAGGTGCGCCCGACCGGCACGTCCATCATGCTAAAGCCGCGTTGCTGCATCTCACGAATCAGGGCGTCGGTTTGCAGCGGATGGATGGTGGACATATCGATAACCAGCGCCTGCGCGGATAACTGCTCGCAAACGCCCTGCTCGCCAAACAGCACCGCGCGTACCAGGTCGCCATTCGGCAGCATCGTAATGACGAATTCAGCATCGCGAGCGGCGTCGGCGGGTGAGGTGGCAGCGCGGGCACCCTGTTCCACCAGCGTGTTCACTGCCTGCGCACTGAGATCGTAGACCTGCAGCTGATGGCCCTGACGTAACAGACTGGCTGCCATCGGGGCGCCCATCTGCCCGAGACCGATAAATGCAATTGTTGGCATACTCTCTCCTGTAAAAGGTCGTTGTCATATTCTGTCTGGATACAGGCACTATTGTTGTCTGTTTTTGATCGTATTTGTAATTTATGGTCAAAAAATTGACAGTCGTCACTTTTTAAACATTTCGTGAAATTAAAATGAGGGCATCACGAAAACGGATAAGGAAAGACCATGACCCGAATCGCATGTGTGGGAATAGCCGTACTGGATCGCATCTGGTATCTCGATGCGTTGCCGCAGGAAGGGGGGAAGTATGTCGCTGAAAATTATGCGGAAGTGGGCGGTGGCCCGGCGGCTACCGCAGCGGTAGCCGCGGCAAAACTGGGGGCGACGGTGGATTTTATTGGCCGCGTGGGGGACGACGATACCGGCAAGCGGCTGCTGGAGGAGCTGGCATCGTTTGGCGTAAGCACCCGCTACACTCGCGTGGTTACCGGCGCGCGCTCTTCACAATCCGCGGTGCTGGTGGATGCGCAGGGGGAGCGCATTATCGCCAACTACCCCAGTCCGGATCTCCCCGTTAGCGCTGACTGGCTGAGCACGCTCGACTTTAGCCAGTGGGATGTGGTGCTGGCGGATGTGCGCTGGCATGACGGCGCCCGCACCGCCTTTACACTGGCGCGCCAGCAGGGCGTTATCACGCTGCTTGATGCCGATGTGACGCCGCAGGACATCAGCGAGCTGGTGGCGCTCAGCGATCATGCCGCGTTTTCCGCGCCGGGATTACGGCGTCTGACCGGCGAAACGGAAACCGATGCAGCGTTAAAAAAAGCAAAAGCGCTCACAAATGGTCAGGTTTACGTCACGCTGGGTGCTGAGGGGTGCCACTGGCTCGATCGGACCGGGCTGCAACATCAACCGGGATTTGCGGTAAAGGTGGTGGATACCACCGGTGCGGGCGATGTGTTCCACGGCGCGCTGGCGGTGAGCCTGGGCGAGAAAATGGCGACTAACGATGCCATTCGCTTCGCCAGCGCCGTTGCGGCGCTGAAGTGTACGCAGCCGGGCGGCCGCGCCGGGATACCCGATTGTGATCAAACCCGCTCTTTCCTGTCACTTTTTGTATAAAATGCGGGGCGAGATGCTTTTCAGAGGACAGCCCATGAGCCTTACCGAAATGACCGGTAACCCGCGGCACGATCGGCTACTTACGCTTATCGCCGATCGAGGCTACATGAACATTGATGAACTGGCGCAGCTGCTGGATGTCTCTACCCAGACGGTGCGTCGTGACATTCGTAAACTGAGCGACCAGGGGTTGATTTCGCGTCATCACGGCGGCGCGGGCCGTGCCTCAAGCGTAGTGAATACGGCGTTCGAACAGCGCGAGGTGTCGCTGACCGAGGAAAAACGCGCGATTGCGGAAGCCATTGCCGACTATATTCCCGATGGTTCGACGATTTTCATTACCATTGGCACCACGGTTGAACACGTCGCCAGAGCCCTGCTCAACCATAACCACCTGCGGATCATCACCAACAGCTTGCGGGTGGCGCATATCCTCTATAAAAACCCGCGCTTCGAGGTCATGGTTCCCGGCGGTACGCTGCGTCCGCACAACGGCGGCATCATCGGGCCTGCCGCTACGGCATTCGTGGCGGGCTTTCGCGCTGACTACCTGGTGACCAGCGTAGGCGCCATCGACAGCGACGGGGCGATGCTGGAGTTTGACGTCAACGAGGCCAGCGTCGCCACCACCATGATGTCCCATGCGCGTCATATTCTGCTGGCCGCCGACCACACCAAATATACCGCCTCTGCGGCGGTGGAAATTGGCAACGCAACGCAGGCGACGGCGCTGTTCACCGATCAGCTCCCCGGTGCCGGGCTGCAACAGCAGCTGAAAGCAAGCCAGGTGGAAATTGTGCAGGTCAGTTCTGCTGACGTGCGCTCAGCAGAAGCCTCCTGAATCTGAGTTTTTAGCGGGCGGGACCGGCGCTGTCCTGCCCCTGCTTTACGCGCAATGTGATGTTGTGCTGCCCGCCATAGTCAAAGTTTCGCTTTACCGCTACAGTTAACTCTCCATGGCCCAAAAGGAGAGAGTCATGCTCTATATCTTTGATTTAGGTAACGTCATTGTCGATATCGACTTTAACCGCGTGCTTGGCGTATGGAGCGATTACAGCCGCGTGCCGCTCGCCACCCTGCAGCAAAATTTCACGATGGACGAACCCTTCCACCAGCATGAACGCGGTGAGATCAGCGATGAGGCGTTCGCGCAGCAGCTGTGCGCGCAGATGTCGCTGCCGCTGAGCTTTGAGCAGTTCAGCGCTGGCTGGCAGGCGGTGTTTGTCGGCATTCGCCACGAGGTTATCGATATCATGCAGAGACTGCGCGCGGCAGGACATCGCGTCGTGGTGCTCTCCAACACCAACCGGCTGCACACCACGCTGTGGCCAGAACAGTATCCGCAAGTGCGCGCCGCGGCGGACGCGATTTATCTCTCCCAGGAGATGGGCCTGCGCAAACCGGATGCTGCAATCTATCAGCGGGTGCTGGAAGCAGAGAACGTATCCGCCGCCGAGGCGGTGTTCTTTGACGATAACGCCGCCAACGTGGAAGGCGCGCGCCAGGTGGGTATTGACGCGATCCTGGTGAAAGACAAAACCACCGTGCCTGACTACTTCGCGGCCAACGCATGATCACTAAGCTTCAGCAAAAAGCGACGCACCACACCAGGCCGCTGGTGGCCTGGCTGAAACTGCTGTGGAAGCGCATCGACGAAGACAACATGACGACGCTGGCCGGCAATCTGGCCTACGTCTCGCTGCTGTCGCTGGTGCCGTTCGTGGCGGTGATATTTGCGCTGTTCGCTGCCTTTCCGATGTTTTCGGATGTCAGCATGCAGCTGCGCCACTTCGTCTTTGCCAATTTTATCCCGGCCACCGGCGATATTATTCAGCGCTACATCGAGCAGTTCGTCGCTAACTCCAGCAAGATGACGGCGGTAGGTGCCTGCGGGCTGATCGTCACCGCGTTGTTGCTGATGTACGCCATCGACAGCGCGCTCAATACCATCTGGCGCAGCCAGCGCACGCGCCCGAAAGTTTACTCGTTTGCGGTGTACTGGATGATCCTCACCCTCGGCCCGCTGCTGGCCGGGGCTAGTCTGGCTATCAGCTCCTATCTGCTCTCGCTGCGCTGGGCGACCGGCTTCAACAGCATGATTGATGACGTGCTGCGCCTCTTCCCGCTGCTGTTGTCGTGGATCTCTTTCTGGCTGCTCTACAGCGTGGTGCCTACGGTGCGGGTGCCCAATCGCGACGCGGTGATCGGGGCGCTGGTGGCGGCGCTGCTGTTTGAACTCGGCAAGAAAGGCTTTGCGCTCTACATCACCATGTTCCCGTCCTACCAGCTGATTTACGGCGTGCTGGCCGTGATCCCCATCCTGTTTCTCTGGGTCTACTGGACCTGGTGCATCGTCTTGCTTGGGGCAGAGATAACTGTCACTCTCGGCGAGTATCGAAAACTAAAACAGGCCGCAGCAGAGAAAGAAGACCAGCCATGATTGCATTGATTCAACGCGTCTCCCGGGCGAGCGTCGCCGTGGGAAGTGAAGTCACGGGTGAAATTGGGCCGGGACTTTTGGTGTTATTGGGTGTCGAAAAAGAGGATGACGAGGCAAAAGCCGATCGCCTGTGCGAGCGCGTGCTGGGTTATCGCATCTTCAGCGATGAGGCGGGCAAGATGAACCTCAACGTGCAGCAGGCTGGCGGCAGCGTGCTGGTGGTGTCGCAGTTTACCCTCGCCGCCGACACCGGTCGCGGCATGCGCCCCAGCTTCTCCCGCGGTGCGGCACCGGATCGCGCCGAAGCGCTGTACGACTACTTCGCTGCGCGCTGCCGTGCCCAGGGCGTTACCGCCGCAACCGGTCGTTTCGCCGCCGATATGCAAGTTTCCCTGGTCAATGACGGCCCGGTGACGTTCTGGCTGCAGGTATGAGCCTGGCCGCTACCGGGCTGCGGGTCACAAGAGAGAGTACAAGTATGTATCACCTTCGCGTACCGCAAACAGAAGAAGAACTTGAGAGCTACTACCAGTTTCGCTGGGAGATGCTGCGCAAGCCGCTGCATCAGCCGAAAGGCTCAGAGCGCGACGGCTGGGACGCGCTGGCCCATCACCAGATGGTGGTGGACGAAGAGGGCAACACCGTTGCCGCAGGCCGTCTCTATATCAACGCCGACAACGAGGCATCCATCCGTTTTATCGCGGTGCATCCCACGGTGCAGGACAAAGGTCTGGGCACCCTGGTGGTGATGACGCTGGAGTCGGTGGCGCGTCAGGAGGGGGTGAAGCGCATTACCTGTAGCGCCCGCGAAGACGCCGTGGAGTTTTTTGCCCGCCTCGGCTTTATGAACGAAGGGGAGATCACCACGCCGCAAACCACGCCGCTGCGCCACTTTCTGATGATCAAACCGGTCGCCAGCCTCGACGACATTCTGCACCGCGCCGACTGGTGCGGGCAGCTGCAGCAGGCCTGGTATCAGCACATTCCGCTGAGCGAGAAGATGGGCGTGCGCATTCTGCAATATACCGGGCAGAAATTTATCACCACCATGCCGGAGGCCGGCAATCAGAACCCGCACCACACGCTGTTTGCCGGCAGTCTGTTCTCACTGGCGACGCTCACCGGCTGGGGGCTTATCTGGCTGATGCTGCGCGAGCGTCATCTGGGCGGCACCATCATCCTCGCGGATGCGCATATTCGCTACCACAGCCCGATCAGCGGCAAACCGGGGGCGATAGCCGATCTCGGCTCGCTGAGCGGCGATCTCGACCGCCTCGCGCGCGGGCGTAAAGCCCGGGTGCAGTTACAGGTGGAACTGTTTGGGGACGACACCCTCGGTGCCGTCTTTGAAGGGATCTATATCGTTCTGCCCGCTAAACCCTTCGGGCCGCTGGAAGAGGGCGGCAACGAAGAGGAGTAGTGCGGCTCAGGGGGCAGGCGCAGCGTTCGCTGCCGGGGCGGGACTGACCGGGGCGGACGCGGAGCTTACTTCGCCGTTGCGCATCGTCTGCTCCAGCTTCTGCCCTTTGCTGTCGGTCACCTGAAGCCGGGCATTAACGCTCGGTTTCAGCAGCGCCGTTGCGCTGATAGCCCCGCTGGCCGTCAGGTGCAGATTGCTGTCGCCCGCCAGCGGAATTTCCGGCCAGCCCCACGGTTGCAGGACGTTGACCGGCACCGCGCGGCCATTCAGGCTCACCTTCGCCTGACGGCCCGGCAGCTGTGAGATCACCGCCGTGGCTTCCAGCAGGCCTTTGCCGGCGAAAGCGCTCAGCTCGCTGACCGTGATCGCCGAAGCGTTAGCATTGAAGGCGATGGAAGGGTTACGCACGTCCACCCGGTTAAAGGTCGCCGCTGCGCCGTTGAAGGTCGCATTCCCGCTCCAGGCTCCCCATTGACGATTTTTCACCAGCTGCAGCTGATTGCCGACGCCGTCCAGAGAGGTGATCTGCCACGGGAAGGTCGGGTCGATATCTATAATCAGATTGCGGCTGAGGCTGAGACGCCCGATGGTCAGGCTTTCGAGCCAGGCCGGGAGCGGCTGCATCCACAGCGCCTTCCAGTTATCCGGCAGCGTGTACTCCAGCCCCGCCAGCGCCACCTCGTCGAGCACCAGCCGATTTCCGTCCCGCAGCCAGCTGCCGGACGTCCGCACCATGCCGCGCTCCCAGCGTGAAGTGAACTGGCGCAGCGTCACGCCCTGCGGCGTCAGGTCGGCGTTGACGATGGGGTCGAACAGGTGAACCGAGCCGACGATGAATTCGCTGGCGTTCATCGACAGCCGGCCGTCTTCACTCTGCCAGCTGTCGCCGCGCAGCGTCAGGTCACGCAGGCTTAAATCGAGATCGGTCACCGCCCAGTCCGGCCCCTGCAGGCGCGCATCGGTGATATCGACCTGCTCCAGGGTCAGCGAGGCGAGGGTGGTGAGCGGGTAGAGGAATGCCGACAGCGTTTTGTCGCTTTGCAGGCGAATGTCGTTCAGGCGCAGCCGATCCACCTGCCAGCCGCCGTCCGCGCTGCGTCGGGCATTCCCGGTCATCGACCCTTGCGCTACGTCAGCGCCGAAGGTGGAGAGCGTGACCTGCTCACCGTCGATATTCCCCTGCACCAGCACGTTGCTGGCGGGAATGTCGTTGAGCGTCAGGGAACCCGCGCTGATCTGGAAATTGGCTTTATCCCCCAGCACTTTTCCCGCTTTTGGTAGCCAGGGCGCGACGCCGCCGTTGACCCGCTGGGCGCTGAGATCCCACCCGGTACGCGGGCTGTTGAAGGCCATATTCTCCAGGCGCAGGCTGTCGGCCTGGAGCGGTAAAGCGGCGGTGTCAGGCGAGAGGTTCAGGGTGCCATCCTGCAACAGGATGGTATCAGCATGCAGAGGGTCGGTAAGCTGGCGGCTGCTCAGCCCGATATTGACGCGCTTCGCCACCAGGGTCGCCGGCTGGCCGTTGCGGCCAAAGGTCACGTTCAGCAGTTCAAGGTGGGCGGGCGACGAGAAGCGGTGATCCATTTTGTCGAAAGCGATGTGGTACTCGCTGTGGCTGTTGATCCAGCCGGTGATCCAGCCCGCCCCCCAGCGCGTCTGTAACAGAAGATAGAGCGCAATAATAATGACCAGAATGGCAACAATGAGCCAGGTAAGTAGTTTTCCAATCAGTTTCATCGTCTTCCATCCTGTAAACGTCTGAATAGGCCAGTTATGCCGCATTTAGCGGCCCAGCTCAAGGAGGGAATTATTCTGGCAAGTAACAGCGGGCGGTAACAGCGCTTACCGCCCTGGTTATGTCTTAATTTTTTTCCGGCGGGAAAACAAGGTTCAGCACGATAGCGGTAATGCCGCCCGCGGCGATGCCGGAGGAGAGCAGGTTTTTCACCCAGTCCGGGGCAAACTGCAGGATCAGCGGCTGCTGAGATACCCCAAGACCTACCGCCAGCGACAGAGCGATAATCATGATCGCGCGGCGGTTCAGCGGCTCACGGGAGACAATGCGCACGCCGGAGGCGGCGATGGTGCCGAACATCACGATGGTCGCGCCGCCCAGTACTGGCTCCGGAATATGCTGCACGAAGCCGCTTACCGCCGGGAACAGGCCCAGCGCGATCAGCATCAGCGCCACCACAAAGCCCACGTAGCGGCTGGCAACGCCGGTCAGCTGGATCACGCCGTTGTTCTGCCCGAAGCAGGAGTTCGGGAAGGTGTTGAACACCGCCGACACAAACGAGTTCAGGCCGTTCGCCAGCACGCCACCCTTCAGGCGCTTCATATATAGCGGGCCGGAAACCGGCTGCTCGGAGACGTCGGACGTTGCGGTAATGTCGCCGATGGTTTCCAGAGAGGTGATCATAAATACCAGCATCAGCGGCACCAGCAGGTTCCAGTCGATGCCCAGACCGTAGTGCAGCGGGGTGGGGATCATCATCAGCGGGCTGTCGGTGGCGGCAACGCCCTGAGGCAGCATATCCAGCGCCCAGGCGAGCAGGTAACCCACCGCCATCGCAATCACCAGCGACGCCACGCGCAGGTAAGGATTACGCTGGCGGTTAAGCAGGATAATCACCGCCAGCACCGCACCGGCCAGCAGCAGGTTTTTCGGTGCGCCGAAGGTGTTATTGGCCATCGCGCCATAGCCGCCGCCAATCGAGGTGAGGCCCACCTGAATCAGTGACAGGCCGATGATCATCACCACCACACCGGAAACCAGCGGGGTAATAATACGGCGCGCCAGATGCAGAACGCGTGAGAGCGCCATCTCGGTGCAGCTCGCCAGCATCAGGGTGCCGAACAGCGCGGCCATCATGGTTGGCACATCCGCGCCGCCGGTTTTCAGCGCGGTGCCGCCCATGATCAGCGGTGCGACAAAGTTAAAGCTGGTGCCCTGGATCGACAGCAGCCCCGACCCGACCGGTCCCCACGCCTTGATCTGAATAATGGATGCCACGCCGGAGGCAAACAGCGACATGCTGATGATGTGCTGCGTATCCTGCGCCGGCAGGCCCAGCGCCTGGCAGATAAGCAGGGCGGGCGTAATGACCGCCACGAACATGGCCAGCAGGTGCTGACAGGCCGCGAACAGCGTTTGTGGCAGCGGCGGACGGTCTTCGAGGCGGTAGATCAGTTCGCTGTTGTGCGGCGTAGCAATCGGTTGCGCATTTTCAGACTCAACGGCATTAACGGACATCGGTGGAAAATCCCCTGGCGGAAAAGCGGGCATTTTATCGGACTAAAAGGTAAAAGCAAACGGTTGCTGCGCTTTAGTCTCAGGCCTGAGTCGGTTGTTGCCACCTGACCTGGCGGGCGGAGGACACGCCGGCGCGGGTGATAACCGCAGGGCACTGGCAGGAAAAGAAAACCTCTGGCCAGCGGCCAGAGGTCGGGGGATTACAGACGTTCGACCTGGACGGTCATATCACTGGAGATGGTGCCCTCTTTCGGCTCCTGGCCAGTGAGCTTAACCAGCTGCATGCCGAAGAAGAGTGTCGGCTGATTGGAACCTGCTGGTACCTGATACGGCTGGGTAATGTCGACCGGTTCATTTTGCATCGTAAACAGACCGATACCGATACCGCTGGCGGCCTCTTCGCCAGTGGCCTTGTTAGCAAGGGTGTTGCCGTCGGCATTATCATAAGTGCCGACGAAGCGCACCGCGATCCTGCCATCCATCAGTCGCTTACCGCAGAAGATGTTGTTATCTACGCCATTAACATATACCGAAAACGGTATGATAGATGTGGACTTATCGCCCTGGGCGATCAGCTTGTTGGCTTCGCCGGTCAGCTCGATACTGCTTTTGCTCAGTGTGACCTCACATTCTTTAACGGGCTGGGTGATGGTGGCGGTCACAGTGAGGGTTGCAGGTGCGTCTTCGGCATGAGCAGCACCCATAAAAAATAGTGATGAAATAGCAAGTGCAATAATTTTGGCTTTCATTTTACTATCCTCAGGTTTATTGATAGAGCATTTTGAAAAAGCGTCGGTTTACCGTTAATGCCATCCTTAACGTTTCTAAGGAGCCAGGACGTATTTCGGGTGCCAACAACATGCTTATTTCAAAATAGAGTTTGAAGGGCTGGAATGAGGTATTACTCAGTGATGCGTGGCCCTTGATACAAATACCCGGAGGTATCCATCTCATACCTGCCCATCCGAAACGGGCAGGTAATAATTACAGGCGTTCGATCATGACGGTAAGGGTACTATTAATATTACCCGCTACCGCTTCCTGATTATTCAGCTTGATCATCTGCAGGCCGAAGACGGTATCGGTTTTGGCAGTGACCAGATCTTTATTCAGGGCCAGCGGCTTATTCTGCTCATCGAATACCCCAATCGCTACGCCTTTAGCCGCGCTTGGATCCGTTAATGCATTTGCCAGCGCCGTACCGTTGGCATCATCTGCGACGCCCTGGAACAGATAAGCAATTTTCCCCTCTGTAACGAATTCATCGCATTTCGCATCGCCTTCCATAGTGATGTGAATAAGGGTTGGCGCGGTGGCGTTGTCACCTTGTTTAATCAGAGTGTCGGATTTTTCAAGAATTGAAACCGAACTTTCGCTCAGTCTGACCATACAGTCGTATTGAGCCGGTTTCAGCAAGCCGCCAATATGCATGGAGGCCGAGATATCTTCACCTGCCTGCGCCGCACCGCTGATAAACAGGGTGGATACCAGCAGGGTTAAAAGAGTTTTTTTCATGAGAACAATTCCTTTTCTGCCGCATTTAACACGCAGCGTAATAAACAGCAGCGTCGCGCACGATTAAAGGCGCTCGATTTGCACCGTCAGGTTGGTCTGAATGCTGCCGGGAGTCGCTTCTTTGCCTTTGAGTCCGACCAGCGTAAGGAAAAGCGGGTAAGTCGCGGCGTGGGTGGTGGCCTGACCATTCGCCGATTCGGCAATTGAGAAACGAGAAATGGTTACGTTAGGCTTAATAAGTTTATTGTCGTAGTCGGTAAGCTGAACGGATACGCCCTGCGCGGCACTGGCACCGGTATCGGTGTTTGCCAGGGTATTTCCTTCAACGTCATCAACGCTGCCGAGGAATTTCAGGCCAATATTGCTGTAGCCCTCATCAGCATCACAATTTTTACCGCCGAGCTGAATATTAACGTGCTCGTCAGCGTCGGCATGGGTCAGTTGGCTACCCTGTACCTTCAGCTGTTGATAATCGTGATTAAGATTTAACACATATTTGCTCATCAGGACCGTACAGCCGCTTTGCGCCGTTTCCAGGCGGCCATAAATGCTCATTCCCTGTCCGACATCTACGGCCTGCGCCAGCGTGGAGCCGGACAGCAGCACGGCTCCCAGAGTGAGAGATAACGCTAACTTTTTCATCATGGTTTTCTCAAACGTTGTTGAGTATAAAAGCCCCCGTGTCGCCACGGGGGACAGAGATTACAGACGTTCGATCTGAATGGTCAGCTGACCCTGAACGGCGCCTGCGGTCGGTTGCTGATTGGACAGACTGACAACATCCAGACCCAGCTGGGTCGGACCGTTAGTATTGGCGGTCAGCGTGCCGCTGTTCAGGGCAATGCTGGTGCCATGCCAATCGAACAGGCCGATGCCGACGCCCTGCGCGGCGCTGCTGTCAGTCAGGGAGTTCGCCACGACGTTGCCCTCTGACTGGTCTGCGGTGCCGTGGAAGGAGTAGGCAATTTTGCCCTGGCGAACCATGTCCTGGCAGTCAGTATCGCCCGTAACGGTCAGCTCAACGGTATCGGTCGGTACATTCTGAAGACCCTGCATTTTCAGATCGGTAATATCAGAGTTGATATTGACGGAGGTTGTTGACAGGTTCACTGCGCAAGAGAACTGCTTGGTCACGGAACCGCTTACGCTCAGGGTTGCGGTTTGATCGTTAGCATCGGGAGCAGCCTGTGCAGCGCCAGCAACCATCAGAGCAGAAACAGCAAAAGCTAACATTGTTTTTTTCATCGTAAATATCCTTATTTTTCCTTGATTATGAAATAGGCGAAGTACACTCTCATTATTTAAAATGCGAGTACGCTTCCATATTTCTTCTATTACCTGCAGGCATCCGTCACAGATAATTAATGCGTAGCGTAAGCTGTGCTTTAACTTTACCCTGAGTTATCTTTTCATTTGTTCTGGCATAGCGCACGGACAGTGGTAATGAGACGCCACCCTGCTGCTGGGGAAGCGCAATATCCATTGTGCGGCCCGGCATCATTACGCTGCCGTGATAAAGCATTTCAATGCCAACGCCGCCCGCGGTATTTTCTGGCGCGACGTTTTTAAAGACGGAAGGTAGCTTTGCGTCGTGCAGTCCTTCAATACTGATGCTGACTTTCTGGGTATTCAGGCATGACAGATTCACCGCCACGGGGTAATTCTTTTTATTATTGCCGCTGGCCAGCACCGCAGCATCAATGGGCGGTAGTTCTACCTGCGGTTTCGGCACCAGAATTCCACAGTGCGCTTTGGGCGTCAGCACGTTTAACGCCAGGTTTACCACCAGCGAATTATCGGTGAGCGATAACAGCGATGGCAGGCGCAGCGCATAGGTGCCGCTTTTAATTGCCCCGGTTTTTACCGCCTCAAAACGCAATTTGATATCATCCGTGGTTATTCCGGCAGTCGCCAGCGTGGTCAGCGGGGTGGTAAACGGCAATATCCACTCTTTATGCGGCTGGCCGGCTTTATCATAAATAGCCGTGACGCGAATACCTAATCCCGGGACAGCGGTGTCATAGGTATTCAGCCCGCGTTGTCTGCTGCTGATACGGCCATTAAGATTCTTTCTTATTTTCTCAATACAGGCTCCGGTAATATCACGATGCGAACCGGTTAATTGCGCCAGCGAGGCCTCTTTCTTATACAGCACGCTGCCCACCGGCGCGGACATGCTATTTATCGGCAGCTGAACGTTTACCGGAATCGTAAGATTAAGCGGATCCTTACGCGGCGTTATTTCACACTCCGCGGCCATTGCGCTGGTCACAACGCCACGGGTCAGCATCACCAGGAATGCAATTTTAGCCAGACGACAACATCCTTTTTTGTTCATCATCAGTGACACTCCAGGTTGAGAAGCTTAACTTTCATTTTTTGATTGCTGACAGTATTTAAATCGTAGGCAGCGGAACACTGGTCTGTTTCACCCCAGTCAAATTTCACGTTGCCTTTTTCCGGGGCGGCGTTGACATACACCTGGCCGTTATCGCCGACGTAATAGACGCCTTCTTCACCCTCAATACGCGTCCGGGCGCCAAACGGTAAATAATTGCCGTTATGCTTCACCACCATCACCACTTTACGGCCAATCATGGCTTTGAAACTGGCGAGCACAATGGCATCTTTCGTCGGCACAACTTCGGCGGAGGTGCTTTTGAAATCCATATCCTTCGCCGCGCGGGTATCAATATTCAGCGCATTGCGATGATAGTTACGCAGGTCAGAGACGATGGCGTAGCCACGGGCATCGGTATGCACGTTTTGTCCGCTATCCAGCGGGATATGCGCCGCGCCCGGAATGGCCACCAGCGCCATGCTGCCGTTGGAGTACTGGCCCGCCGTAACGCCGTGGCGATGGATCAGCACACCGCCTGAGGCATTCCAGGAGACATACTGATTCTGGTCAGCGTTATAGGTCACCCCCAGCTCACCGTAATTGCCTCCGTAATCGAACCCCAGCGATCCGCTTTTGGTATCGCCGCTGGTCGGTGAAGAGGCATACGACACCTGGCTGTTCCAGTTCAGATCCTGGCGATCGCCGACTTTGCCCGTCATGCCAACCTGGTTTGACAAATCCCCCTTCAGACCGGAGGTGGCGGTATAGTTCACCATCGGTTGTACGCTCGGGAACGTGTCGCTAAACGGAATCGAAAGCGTCATCGCCAGCTGCTTATCCCATTCGGCATCGCCCTGATTGCGCGTCATGCCGTAGGAGAGCGAGAAGCTCACCGTGTTAAAGGCACCGTTCCAGCCGATCTGCCACATGCGTGAGATCGAGTTATCAACGTTTTCCGAACGGCTCAGCGTGGTATAGAAGCTGTGTTCATCCGTTAGCGTCTGGTTAATCGTCAGGTTGTATTCCCGGCGTTTGCGCCCGTCAGTAAACAGGTTTTCGGACTCCGCCCAGTCGCTGTATGACAGGTAGTCATGCAGGTAATAACGGTTATCCATCTGAATCTGAGTATCCGTTTCCGGAATACTGTTGCGGTACGTCAGGCGCGCCATCTGACCTTCATATTCCGGCGAGTTGTCACGACGAGCGCGACTGCGCGTCATATCAAAAGCGATGCCGCCGAAGGCATGGAAATCAAAACCCAGCCCCAGGCTTAGCGCTTTATACTGCTCATGATACTGGCTGCCACCGTACAGCGTGGTGTTCAGCGGCAGACCCCAGGACAGCGTGCCTTGAATAATCTGCGGTTTCTGCTTGATGGCGCTGTCGCTTGACGCATAACGGCCCATCACCAGGTTGTACTTGATCTGTCCGGTACGCAGCAGCTGCGGCACGCTGGAATACGCCACCGTACTGCGGCTCTCTGAGCCGTTAGCTTCCGTGACGATCACCTCCAGCTTGCCGCCGTTCGAGACGGAGGAGAGATCGCGGATCATAAACGGGCCGGGCGGCACCGACGTCTGGTAAATCGTGTTGCCGTTTTCCTTTATCGTCACGCGCGCGTTGCTTTTGGCAATGCCGCGGATGACTGGAGCGAAGCCGGTCAACTGATCGGGCGTCATATCGTCATCGGATGCCAGCTGTACACCACGCACCAGCAACCCATCGAACACGTCGCCAGAGGTACTGGCATCGCCGATCACCAGCTCGCCTTTCAGCGCATGAATAGCGGTTTCGACATAGTTGTTGAGGCTTTTAAACCCCGCCTCGTTGTCGATCGTCGAGTTATTACGGTAGCGCCAGCGGCCGATGTTGATGCCGTTGGTCAGGTTGGCGAATACCGAATCGGTCACGCCTTCGCTACGCGTAAGATACTGTTGCCCGGAGAGCTGATACATACTCATCAGCGCGGGGATGCCGTCATCCCACTCCTCTTCCGGCACGCCCTGGGCGGTTTCATCGCGCAACAGCGTTTGCGGGATGGTGATCTCCAGCGTCATTTTCGAGAAGTCGAACGCCGTTTTGATGCCGGGCACCTGCTCTTCAATCGGGATACAGGTTTTTTTCAGCTCGTTATCTTCAGCACCGGATTTGACCTTGCTCATATCCACGCCAAGCTTTTCATAGGCGCTAAAAGAGAGGCACGGCACCAGCTGCTTCTCTTTATTGGACTCGAACCGGACATTGCTGAACATAACCGTCTTCTCGTTCACGTTGATATGGACCCGATAGGTACCCGCAGGCTGATAGCCCTGGCTCATCAGGCTGGTATCGCCTATCGCCGCGTTGCCACCAACTGCCTGTAATAATCCGGGGTCGAAATATTCACCAGCCAGCACCGTGCGTGAAAACATCACGGCTGCGACAAATGAAGCGAGCCACTTAATCCTTGTGCCGCGCATAACGTCCTGTTAATTAATTGAGACGCTGCGAAACAGTTTTTGATGTCACACCAAAATCATTTACTGCATCCCACTCAACGGTTGAACCGCTCGCTGGCGCATGTTTGAGGTGGTAAGACTTATTGCCAAACGGTGGGATGACGGTATTGTTATCCACTACGGAGACAGGGATAGACTCTTTATCCACCACGATTTTGCTCAGCACTAAATAGAACGGGGAATTATTCGCTACCGTTGCGGTGCTGCCGGAATGCGTCCACTTCAGATTTTTAGCCGCTTCGCCCGGATCGCCTTTCAGCCCTTCCGGACGGAAAAAGAATTTAATCCGGTTATTAATGGCCAGCACCATGCGGTTTTCAACTTTGGACTCTTCATCATTCAGACCCGGCACGCCTTTTACATCCAGCCAGAATAAACTTTCCCGGTCTGCCGGTAATCCACTGCCCATGTAAACGATACGAATAACGTTATCGCTCTTAGGCGCAAGGCGGAACAACGGTGGCGTGACGACAAAAGGTAACTCTTTTTTTACCGAACTATCGCCCGCGTCCAGCCAGGATTGAATAAGGTAGGCGCGATCTTCATTACTGTGTACCGTAACGGAAGCATCACCTTCTTTTTCATTATAAATAAGACGGTCGGCATTCAGAGTTAATGAGGCCTGGGACAAGCCTGACCAGCAAGTGGTCGCCAGAAGCGTTGCCAGAATTAATTTTTTCATTTGTTAAAACCTAAACGAGCTACGAGGAGAAAAAGCCCGACGCACGCGCCGGGCCTGGTAATCAGGTAAAAAAAATAATTACAGACCGTCAACCTGCACGGTCAATGAAGACTGGACCTGGCCTGGAGTGCCGGTAACGCCTTTAAGCTTCACCATACCAACATAAAATACGATGCTGTCTGCAGAGGTGGCTTTACGTGATCCATTGTTCGGGCTGATAACTTCACCAGCCACATCATAAATACCCACACCTAAACCGGTTGCCGCTGCGCTACCGGTAGCGCTATTGAGCAGCGCGCTCCCTTCGCTCCCATCGGGAATACCGCTAAAGGTGACGGTCGGTGAAACCTGTCCGGACTTCGTGCAGTCCCCGGTGAAGTCGGCGCGGACAGCGGCAAGCTGGCTGGTTGTCGTTTGCTGCCCCTGTGTCGGCAGTACACTCATCTCTTTTTCCCCCATCTGTACGGACGGGTTGGCAAATTCAACGGTGCAGCCTGCGGTGGCGCTGGTAACAGCACCGGTAATAGCAAGCGTCGCGGGTACGTCGTTTGCGGCCTGGGCGACACCGGTTCCGAGAATGCTGCTCAGTGCGATAATCAATGCTAATTTTTTCATGGCTAACTTCCTTTTTATTAATGGACCAGTGAAAGCACGTGTAACCGGCATCATTTATGTGATGAATTTATATTTGGCTGTTATTACTAATGACGACAGGTGACACGGTAAAAAGCAGGCGGATTATTAGCGAGCGGCAGACTACATTTTTTGCTTTTTTGTGCTTTGCTACACTTATTTTTAACGAATCATTCTGCCGGATAGAGTAGACGTTGATGTGTTATTCAGATGGTGAAGGAGTGTCAGGGTTTTTTCTTAAATAATAGCGGGGAGAGGGGCGAGTGATACGACCAGAGTGATTAATAACATCGCCAGAGGATTTAAATGTGGATAATAAGGAATATATAAAAGGGGGCGGGTAATTATTCTGTTATAAATTCGGCGTGGCGGTTTTGGTTATTCATTTTTTAAATGACTGACAGGGTTAAAAAGTTATCTTTGCAGATTAAAAACCATTTACCTGCGGAAAGGGCAGTGATTACCGCTAATAAAATCAACCGCAATTATGCATTAGAGTATTTTTCCGTTTCCGGCATCCAGCGCTCTACCAGCGCCGCCGCCTGCTCGGGATAACGTTCATGAATATGACGAGCGATACGCTGGACTTCCGGGATCAGTGCCTGATCGCGTAACAGGTCGGCGACTTTGAATTCGGCGTTGCCGGTCTGACGGGTACCCAGCAGTTCGCCTGGCCCACGGATCTCCAGATCCTTCTGGGCGATAACGAACCCGTCATTACTGTCGCGCAGCACCTGCAAACGCATCTGGGCGGTTTTCGACAGCGGCGCTTTGTAAAGCAGCACGCAGTGGGACGCCACCGCGCCGCGTCCGACGCGTCCGCGCAGCTGATGCAGCTGCGCTAACCCGAGACGTTCCGGGTTTTCGATGATCATCAGGCTGGCGTTAGGCACGTCCACACCCACTTCAATCACCGTGGTCGCAATAAGCAGGTGGATGTCGCCCTGCTTAAACGCCTGCATCACCGCCTGTTTCTCCGTGGGTTTCATCCGGCCATGCACCAGCCCGACATTCAGCTGCGGCAGGGCGGTTTTCAGCTCTTCCCATGTTGCTTCGGCGGCCTGCGCCTCTAACAGTTCGGATTCTTCAATCAGCGTGCAGACCCAGTACGCCTGACGTCCCTCTTCGCTACAGGCGTGGCGCACGCGTTCGATGATGTCGCTGCGGCGGGTATCAGGAATGGCAACGGTGGTTACCGGGGTACGGCCCGGAGGCAGTTCGTCTATCACGGAGGTATCGAGATCGGCGTAGGCCGTCATCGCCAGCGTGCGCGGAATGGGTGTCGCGGTCATGATCAGCTGATGCGGATGGAATCCCTGCTGCTGGCCCTTTTCGCGCAGCGCCAGGCGCTGATGCACGCCAAAGCGGTGCTGCTCATCAATGATCACCAGCGCCAGGCCATTAAACTGCACCTGCTCCTGGAAAATCGCGTGGGTGCCGACCACCATCTGCACCTGACCGCTGGCAATGGCCTCCTGCTGGGCAAGACGCGCTTTCCCTTTTTGTTTACCCGCCAGCCAGCCGACTTCCACGCCCAGCGGGGCAAACCAGCTGCGGAAGTTACTGGCGTGCTGCTCCGCCAGCAGCTCGGTTGGTGCCATCAGCGCCACCTGTTTGCCGTGGGCGATAGCGCGCAGCGCCGCCAGCGCGGCCACCAGGGTTTTACCTGAGCCAACGTCGCCCTGTACCAGCCGCATCATCGGAATATCGCGCGCCATATCCTGTTCAACCTCTGCCACCACGCGCTGTTGCGCCCCGGTGGGCCTGAACGGCAGGGAAGCCAAAAGCTGATTTTTCAGGTCGTCATGAATGCCAAGCGGCAGCGCGTGGAACCGCTGCGCGCCGGCGCGCAGCGCCAGCATGCTCAGGTTGTGTGCCAGCAGTTCTTCGAGAATAAGGCGATGCTGCGCCGGATGTTTGCCGGTTTCCAGCTCCGTCAGCGTCAGGGTCGGCGGTGGGCGGTGCAGGGTGCGCAGCGCCTCCGGCAGGCTCATCATGCCCTGTGCCAGCTCCGGCGGTAGCAGTTCGGTGATAGCACAGGTATCCAGCAGATCCAGCGCCTGGTCGGTCAGCTTGCGTAACGTCGCCTGACGCACACCTTCCGTGGTCGGGTAAACCGGCGTCAGCGTCTCCTGCATCTCCGGCGTCGGGCTGTCGCCCTGAATGCGGTATTCGGGGTGGATCATCTCTGCGCCGTACTTCCCGCGCCGGGCTTCGCCATAGGCCAGCACGCGCCGACCCGTAGCGAGACCATTTTTCATCGCGGCATTGAAGTTGAAGAAGCGCATGGTGAGGATGCCGCTGCCGTCGCTGATCTGGCAGGTCATCATGCGGCGTCCGGCAAAGGTGACGCTGCTGTTCAGCACCTCACCCTCGACCGTGGCGTAAATGCCCGGCAGCAGATCGCCAATCGCATAGAGTTGCGTGCGATCTTCATAGCGCAGCGGGAGATGAAGCAAAAGATCCTGCACGGTATGCAGGCCAATTTTCGCCAGTTTACTGCTCTGACTGGCACCAACGCCGGTCAGCGAGCTTAGCGGAACGGCATCCAGCAGGCGGCCGCGCATGGTTACCCTGCAGACTGCATCGTGGCCCACCACGCGGCATCGGCGACGACGTCGCCGTTGTCATCCACGTGTGGGTAGGGCAGACCTTTGCGCTTCGCCACGCGGGCCAGCACCGGATAGCCGCCTTCAAACAGCAGGCGCTGCTGCTCGGCGACGGGAAGGGTACTGTTTTCGCGCTGGTACATGCCGGCGTTCTGACGCTGGCGCTGCGCTTCATAGAGGATAAGCGCCGAGGCCACCGAAACATTGAGCGACTGCACCATGCCGGTCATCGGGATGATGATATCCCGATCCGCCAGATCCAGCGCTTCGCGTGTGATCCCGGTTTTCTCCTGCCCCATCAGGATACAGGTGGGGCGGGTGTAATCGATCTCGCGAAAATCGACGGCGCGGTCAGAAAGGTGTGTGGCAAGGATCTGCATGCCGCGATCCTTAAGATGAGTAACCGCATCCGCGATGGTGCGGTGCGTTTTCACCTCGACCCAGCTGTTACTGCCGGCGGCGGAAGAGGCCATAGTCCGCATCCGATGCCCCGGCCAGACGGCATGCACTTCGTGCACGCCTACGGCATCGGCGGTACGAACAATCGCGGAGACGTTATGCGGTTTATGAACCTGCTCCATGCAGACGGTCAGGTCGGGTTGCCGCCTGGCGAGCATCTCGCGGATCCGTGCGTAACGCTGAGCATTCATGCCGTCAGTTTCGGTTTCGGGTGACTTTGATGACATCCGGCATTACGCGAATCTTACGCATAATGTTAGCCAGATGAACGCGCTCGCGCGCCGAGAGGCGGATGAAGGCGCTGTATACGCGGCCATCTTTCTCTTCGGTATTGAGGCTGTGGATGTTGGAGCCAGCGGTGTTAATTGCCGCCGTCAGGTTCGCCAGCGCACCCTGGTGGTTGAACATATCCACCTTGATCTCGGTGATGAACTCCTGCTCGGTCTCCTTATCCCACTCCACCGCCATGAATTTCTCAGGTTCTTTCTGATAGCCGCGGATGTTGCGGCACGATTCATGGTGGATAACCAGCCCTTTGCCTGGGCTGACGTGAGCGACAATTGGGTCGCCGGGGATAGGACGGCAGCATTTGGCGAACGTAATCAGCACGCCGTCTGCGCCTTTAATTGGCAGATGGTTGGTGCCTGATGTCGTCGCAGGGATTTGCTGGCCGGTAACGCTGGCGTCGCCCTGCGTCAGGTTTTTCGCCACTACCACGCTCATTGCGTTACCCAGGCCAATTTCAGCCAGCAGGTCGTCAAGCGTCGCCAGCTTCATACGGTCCAGCTCGCGCTGCACGTGCTCCGGTGGGATCTCAGCCAGTTTACGGCTGCCGCCCAGGGCATGATTCAGCAGACGCCGCCCAAGGCTGACGGAGTCGTCGCGCTTAAGGTTTTTCAGCATCTGGCGAATTTTTGCGCGCGCTTTGGAGCTGACGACAAAGTTCAGCCACGCGGCATTTGGACGCGCACCCGGCGCGGTGATGATTTCCACCGTCTGGCCGCTGGTGAGCGACTGCGACAGCGGGTAGGGCTGACGATCGACGCGCGCGCCGACGCAGGCGTGCCCGATATCGGTATGCACCGCGTAAGCGAAGTCGACCGGCGTCGCGCCTGCAGGAAGTTCGACAATACGACCTTCCGGGGTGAAAACATAAATCTCATCCGGGAAGAGATCAGATTTAACGCTCTCGATAAACTCAAACGAGCTGCCCGCGCTTTGCTGCAGTTCAAGCAGGCTTTGCATCCAGCGCTGCGCGCGGATTTGCGCCGTAGTGCTGCTCTCGCCGTGCTCTTTGTAAGCCCAGTGCGCTGCCACACCCATTTCAGCCATCTGATCCATATCTTCAGTGCGGATCTGCACTTCGACCGGCACGCCATGTGGGCCAATCATGGAAGTATGAAGCGACTGATAGCCGTTCGCCTTCGGGATGGCGATGTAATCTTTCATCCGGCCCGGACGTGGCTTGTAAAGGCTGTGCATCTGGCCAAGCACGCGATAGCAGGTATCCACATCCTTCACGATAACGCGGAAGGCGTAGATATCCATGATCGAGTGAAAACGCTGCTCTTTAAGCACCATTTTGCAGTAGATGGAGTAGAGATGTTTTTCACGACCGCTGACGCGGCAGGGAATTCCCGCTTCCTGAAGACGCCCTTCGATTTCGGAAAGGATCTTCTGAATCATCTCTTTACGGTTGCCTCGCGCCGCTTTTACCACTTCTTTAATGACGCGGTAGCGGTTAGGGTGCAACGCCTCAAAGCCTAACTCTTCGAGTTCGGTTTTCAGGTGATGGATACCCAGGCGGTGAGCGAGCGGGCTGTAAATTTCCAGGGTTTCGCGTGCAATACGACGACGCTTATCCGGACGTAACGCGCCCAGCGTGCGCATATTGTGGGTACGGTCGGCGAGTTTGATCAGAATGACGCGGATATCCTGCACCATCGCCATGATCATCTTGCGAAAGTTTTCGGCCTGCGCCTCTTTCTTGTCCTGGAACTTAAGCTTGTCGAGCTTGGACACCCCTTCTACCAGTTCGGCAACGCTTTTACCGAACAGCTGCTCCATATCCTGATATGTCGCCGGGGTGTCTTCAATCACGTCATGCAGTAGCGCGGCCATCAGCGTTTCGTAGTCGAGTTTCATCTCGGCCAGAATGCAGGCCACCGCTACCGGGTGCGTGATATAAGGTTCGCCACTTGAACGTGTCTGGCCCTCGTGAGCGTCACGTGCAACGAGATACGCTTGCTGGAGACGCTTAATCTGGTCTTCCGGCAAGTATTGTTGAATCAGCTGATTCAGGCTTTCAAACAGATACAAGGGCTACCCGCTGGTTATTAACGACGGCCTTCAGCAATCGCGGTGACAGCCTGCAGTTCTGCGGCTTCCTGCTCCTGCTGCTCCTGGCGCTCACGCACGTCAAGGATCTGGTTGTTGATCAGACCTTCTTCGATTTCACGCAGCGCGATAACCGTCGTTTTATCGTTTTCTTCCGCTACCAGCGGATCTTTACCGCCAACCTGCATCTGACGAGCGCGACGCGCGGCGACCAGCACCAGGTCAAAACGGTTACCAATTTTCTCAACAGCGTCCTGAACAGTTACGCGTGCCATAATTAAAATGCTCCACAGGTGAAGAAATGACTGGGCATGATACTGAAACTGGGTTCAGTCTGCCAATAGTTTGGTGATTAAAGCGTCATGGCGCTGCTTCTGGCGACCCATGCGCAGACGCTCAGCGCGAAGAATGATCTTCAGATCGGCCAGTGCCGTATCAAAATCATCATTCACAATCAGGTAATCATACTCGGCGTAATGGCTCATTTCCGCTACCGCCTGCGCCATACGTTTTGCGATAACCTCTTCGCTGTCCTGGCCACGACCACGCAGACGGCGATCCAGTTCCTCTTTCGATGGCGGCAGGATAAAGATGCTGCGTGCCTGCGGCATTTTCTGACGAATCTGCTTCGCGCCCTGCCAGTCGATATCCAGGAAGACATCCACCCCGGTTGCCAGCACGGTTTCGATGGTTTGACGCGAGGTTCCGTAATAGTTACCGAACACCTCGGCGTGCTCCAGAAACGCGTCTTCCGCGATCATCGTGCGGAATTCATCATGGTTTACAAAGAAATAGTGCTCGCCATGATTTTCACCGGGACGCGGGCCGCGCGTGGTATGAGACACCGAAACCTGGGAGTCATACAGCGGTTGCGTCTTCAAAAACGCCTGAATAAGGCTGGACTTACCCGCTCCGCTGGGCGCGGAAATAATATAAAGCGTACCTTGAGCCATCTGTGTTTTACGTCAGTTGAAATGCCGAAAAGAGATGCGCGTATTTGTCGCGTTTATCCAAATGACGCGCTTAGCGCGCAATCGTTCATTGGTAAAACCGTTCTACCCGCACTGCAAAGTATGGTGGAGATCACGACTTATTATACACACCGCCGCTTCGTGACGTAGCTTTTGTCATGACTTTTAACGCAATTGCGAAGCGCCTTCCCGCTACCGGATAGCGTTGCAGCAAATTAAACAATCCTTCTGAAAGCGCCTCGCAGTTCACGCCTTTCTCAATCGATCCCGAATAAACAACGCGTTATATCTGTGCGCCTTAACAGGGAGGCTCGAATGAAAAGGACTGTTATTGCATTAATACTCATGCTGCTGACTGCAGGGACTGGCGCTACCTGTCCGGTCTGGCACAGTTCACAGGCCAGGCAGGAAATAAATCGCCTCTCAGCGCAGCTAAAAAAATGGGATGAAGCCTACTGGCTGCGCGGTCAGAGCCCGGTGAGTGATGCCGTTTATGACGACATGCGCGCGCGATTACGTCAGTGGTCTGGCTGTTTTTCATCCCAGCAAGTCCACTCGCAGGCGGAACTCCCTTCGCAGGGTAAGACTGCGCATCCGGTTTTTCACACCGGCGTTCAAAAACTGGAGAATAAAGGTGCGCTGGCGAAATGGATGCATACGCATCGCGATCTTTGGGTCCAGCCTAAAGTCGATGGTGTCGCGGTGACGCTGGTGTATCGGCACGGCAAACTGAGCCAGGCCATTAGCCGTGGCAACGGGCGTAGCGGTGAGGACTGGACTGAACGGGTGCGCGCTATTCCTGCCATACCGCAGCACGTAAGCGGCGCGCTGGCTAACAGCGTATTGCAGGGAGAAATTTTCTGGCAACGCCAGCAGCATGTGCAAAAACGGGACGGCGGCGCAGGCGCGCGCGCAAAAGTCGCGGGTGCGCTGATGCGTAAAGCCAATACCGCGTTGCTTCATGAATTTAACGTCTTCATCTGGGCGTGGCCGGGTGGACCTGTCGATATGCAGGGGCGTCTCGAAGCGCTGGATAAAAATGGATTCTCACTTACGCGACAGTGGACGATCGCGGTTCAACGCGCTGATGAAGTCGCTACCCTGCGCGATCGTTGGCTGGCCGAGCCGTTACCTTTTGTCACCGATGGCGTGATCGTCCGCAGCGGGCGTGAACCCCCTCCAGCCAGCTGGGCTCCTGGCGAAGGTAACTGGGTCGTCGCGTGGAAGTATCCCCCAGCCGAGCATATTACCGGCGTGAAGCAGATCCATTTTACCGTGGGGCGGACCGGGAAAATTGCCGCCGTTGCGGAGCTGGAGCCTGTAAAAATCGATGACAAGAACGTGTCTCGTGTGAGTATCGGGTCGGTAGATCGCTGGCGCAGACTGGATCTGTTAGCAGGAGACAGAGTAGTGATACGCATGGCCGGTTTGGGTATTCCCCATATAGAGCGGGTCGTCTGGCGTATGGCGCAGCGCCACAGACCTGTGCAACCCGCAGTGAATCAGTTTCATCCATTAAGCTGCTTTTATGGGATAAGCACGTGTCGCGAACAATTCCTTGCACGTTTGCGCTGGCTGAGTCGCGGACCGGTTCTGGATATTCATGGTGTGAGCGAAGCGACCTGGCTGCAGTTATACCAGACCCATCGATTTGAACACCTGTTTTCCTGGATGGCGCTGACGCCAGAAATGCTTGCGGCTACCCCTGGATTTTCTGAAACCCGCGCCCGTATGGTATGGCATCGTTTTTCTCTGACGCGACGCAAGCCCTTCCGGCAGTGGCTAAAAGCAATGAGCTTTCCTTTACCTGATATGACTCTTGAAGCTATGCCCGATAAACACTGGCGGCATATGCGCAATCGCAACGAGCTGAGCTGGCAACGTTTGCCGGGCGTGGGCAAAGCTCGGGCTAAAAAGCTGGTGGCTTTTACCCGTCACCCGGACATAACGCGGCTGACAGACTGGCTAGCCGCGCAGGGCATTGACGGTTTCGCTGAGCCTCAGTGAGGGCTGTGACGATAGTGAAAAACAGGCAGCCCGAGGCGGAAACGTAACGCCAGAAGGCGGGCGGTGAAGCCGAAGAGCAGCGTGGCAATAACCACGACATCATGGCTGGAGACATAATGCTGGAGGGCAACATAGAGTACCGCAGAAGCAAAGGCGATACCGGCATACAGCTCTTTCTGGAATACCAGCGGGATGCGCTTACAGAACATGTCGCGCAGTACGCCGCCAAAGACGCCGGTAATCACCGCCGCGATAACCGCAATTATCGGGCCTTCGCCCATATCAAGAGCAACCTGCGCGCCAATGATGGAAAACACGACCAGGCCGAGGGCATCTAAAATTAAAAAGAAGCGGCGCAGGTGGGGCATTACCGGCGCAAAAATGGTGGTTAGTACCGCAGCGGTAGCCACGATGATGACGTATTCAGGATGCGCTACCCATCCGAGCGGATAGTGGCCGAGTAAAATATCACGTACTGAGCCGCCGCCAAGCGCCGTTGCTGTGGCAATGATAATAACGCCGAAGGTATCCATCCTGCGACGACCAGCAGCCAGCGCACCCGTCATTGCCTCGGCGGTGATGCCAATCAGATAAAGGATATGTAGCAGCATGGATCCCCCTAAAAAAAGAGCAGGGTAATGATTTGCAGTTGCTATCACGACTGAGTTTTTCTAAACCGCAATAATTTGGATTAGTTTTTCTTATGCATTGATGATGCATGAAGCTGATTATTAAGTCACAAAGTGAAAGTGGTCATAAGAAAAGAATAAGTTTTATAAGGGCAAAAATGAGGGGGGTTGGGTTCTCTCAAGCGCCAGATAAGCAAAAGCCCGCCGGGAGGCGGGCTTGAAACCGATACCTGAACGACGTTACTCGATGTTCTGAATCTGCTCGCGCATCTGCTCGATAAGCACTTTCAGCTCGATAGCAGAATTGGTGACGTCGGCATTGATGGACTTAGAGGCCAGCGTGTTCGATTCACGATTGAACTCCTGCATCATAAAGTCGAGACGGCGGCCAACGGCTTCCTTCTTCTTCAGGATGTTATAGGTTTCTTTAACGTGCGCCTCCAGGCGATCCAGCTCTTCGGCCACGTCAATGCGCTGCGCCATCAGCACAAGCTCTTGCTCAAGACGGTTATTTTCCAGCTGGACCTGCGCATCATCGAGCTTGCTGACGAGACGCTCGCGCTGCCACTGCATAATTTCCGGCATCCAGGCGCGCACTTTGGTGACTTCAGTGCTGACGCCTTCCAGACGTTGCTCAATCAGGGACTTCAGAGCCTGACCTTCGGTTTCACGGGCGATAATGAAATCATCCATTGCACCATCGAATGCCGTGAGAATGTCCGCGGCAATCGCGTCCAGATCCTGCTCCTGAGCAGCCATTACGCCAGGCCAGCGCAGAATATCGACCGGGTTGATTTCACCTTCATCGCTCTGCATTTTTACCCAGTTAGCTGCGCCCACCAGCTGCTTTGCCAGTTTTTCATTAAGGATAAGCTCACCCTTTGCGCTGGCGTCCGGCTCAAAACGCAGGCTGCACTCAACTTTACCGCGCGTCAGACGAGTACGAATACGTTCGCGCACCACCGGTTCAAGGCTACGGAACTGCTCCGGCAGACGGAAGTAAGTTTCCAGATAGCGTTGGTTTACGGAGCGCAACTCCCAGGCGGCGCTGCCCCACTCACCTTTAATTTCCCGGCGTGCATAGGCGGTCATACTGCGGATCATAGTCATACCCGTTGTGTAGATGAATTTGCGTGGATTATAGCCCCCGTGGCCTCACCATGATAGGAATAAGCTCGCGAAGCCCGTATAATGCGCAGCCACATTTGCCACAAGCCGGAGAATAACTCATGCGTCCATCAGGCCGTAGCGCTAATCAGGTGCGCCCCGTCACCCTGACCCGTCATTACACAAAACACGCTGAAGGTTCCGTGCTTGTTGAATTTGGTGAAACTAAAGTGCTGTGCACCGCCACCGTAGAAGAGAGCGTACCGCGCTTTCTGAAAGGGCAGGGCCAGGGCTGGATCACCGCAGAATACGGCATGCTGCCGCGCTCTACCCACACCCGTAACGCGCGTGAAGCGGCCAAAGGTAAACAGGGCGGCCGTACCCTGGAAATCCAGCGCCTTATCGCCCGTTCGCTGCGCGCAGCCGTCGATCTGAAAGCGCTGGGCGAGTTCACCATTACGCTCGATTGCGATGTCTTGCAGGCTGACGGCGGTACTCGCACTGCCTCTATCACCGGTGCCTGCGTGGCGCTGGCTGATGCGTTGAATGGTCTGGTTGCGGCCGGCAAGCTGAAAGCGAACCCGATGAAGGGCATGGTGGCTGCGGTTTCCGTCGGCATCGTTAAGGGCGAAGCCGTTTGCGATCTGGAATATGTCGAAGATTCTGCCGCAGAAACCGACATGAACGTCGTGATGACCGAAGATGGTCGCATGATCGAGGTGCAGGGCACCGCCGAAGGCGAGCCCTTCAGTCACGAAGAGCTGCTTTCCCTGCTGGCGCTGGCGCGAGAGGGAATTGATTCCATTGTCGCGTCGCAGAAGGCGGCGTTAGAAAATTGATTTAAAGGCGACCGTAATGGTCGCTTTTTTTTGCTTAAAAAAGAGATGAGGAGCGAAGCCATGAAACCGTATCAGCGCCAGTTTATTGAATTTGCACTGAATAAGCAGGTGCTTAAGTTTGGCGAATTCACGCTGAAATCCGGGCGCAAGAGTCCGTACTTTTTTAATGCCGGGCTGTTCAACACCGGACGGGATCTGGCGCTGTTAGGCCGGTTTTATGCGGAAGCGCTGGTGGACTCCGGGATCGACTTCGACCTGCTGTTTGGCCCGGCTTATAAAGGCATTCCTATTGCGACCACGACGGCGGTAGCGCTGGCCGAGCATCATGAGCGCGATGTGCCGTACTGCTTTAACCGTAAGGAAGCGAAAGATCACGGCGAAGGCGGCAGTCTGGTGGGGAGTCCACTACAGGGCCGTATTATGCTGGTGGATGATGTGATCACTGCCGGCACCGCAATCCGTGAATCTATGGAGATTATTCAGGCCAATGGTGCAACGCTTGCCGGGGTATTGATCTCCCTTGACCGTCAGGAACGCGGCCGCGCAGATATCTCTGCCATCCAGGAAGTGGAGCGTGATTATGGCTGTCCGGTTATCTCCATTATCACGCTGAAGGATCTGATCGCTTATCTCGAAGAGAAGCCGGAAATGGCCGACAGCCTGGCGGCGGTGCGTGATTATCGCGAGCAGTTTGGCGTGTAGATGCTGGCCCGGCAGTCTCGCTGCCGGGCAATATTCAAATCAATGCAGCACCCTGCGTATTTACATACAGCGAATACAGAGATGTGCTGGACGCCATAAACAGACGATTGCGCGACGCACCGCCGAAACACAGGTTCGCGCAGCGTTCGGGCAGATGAATCATTCCCATGGCTTTGCCCTGAGTAGTGAAGACGCGCACGCCATCCAGCTCCTCGCTACCCATTCCCCATCCGCACCATAAGTTACCGTCAACATCGCAGGCAATACCGTCGGCCGTGCCGTTGCCGCAGTCGATGTGTACGCGTTTATTCTTCAGCGTGTTGCCCTCTGCGTCCCAGGCGAGAATCAGGCGGTTCGGCGTCGCCCGGCTTTCAACGACATAAAGCGTCTTTTCGTCAGGTGAAAAACAGATGCCGTTAGGCCCTCTGACATCACCCGATACTACGCTCAGCTCGCGGCTTTCAGGATCGAGGCGATAGACGTTTTGCGGTAGTTCCGGAGCCGCTTTATGCCCTTCATAAAAACCAGCAATGCCAAAAGGCGGATCGGTAAACCAGATAGAGCCGTCAGATTTCACCGCAATATCGTTTGGCGAGTTGAAGGGTTTTCCGTCGAATTTATCAGCCAGAACGGTGATGCTACCGTCATACTCCGTGCGGGTAATACGGCGGGTATCGTGCTCGCAGCTAATCAGCCGGCCCTGACGATCGCGAGCGTGCCCGTTGGCAAAACTGGATGGCTGGCGAAACACCCGGGTTTCGCCGGTAATTTCATCCCAGCGCATGATGGCGTTATTGGGGATATCGCTCCAAAGCAACATCCGGCTGTCGCCAAACCATACCGGGCCTTCTGCCCAGCGAAAACCGGTGGCGATCTGTTCGACTTTCGCGCTGGAAAGAATATAGCTGCGGAAGCTGTCATCCAGCGCAACGATGCGCGGATCGGGATAACGTGGGGAGGGCGTCCAGGCCGCATAACCTCTGGTACTGACCAACAGTGAAGCGGCGGCAATACCGCTCAGCTTTAATAGTTCACGACGTGATGTTGCCATCAGGTCTCTCCTTATTGTGTAGGGTACTCGGCGGATTATTTTTTTAGTAAAACGAGCGTGCCTGAAGGAGAGTAGGAAATGTACAGGGCGGTAACATCTGGCAACTCAACGAATTCCGTTGGGCTTTTTCACAAATTGAAGATAAGAGAAGTGAGCAGCCGGTCTGGCTGCCTCGGAAGAATTACTGCAGCTGGGCGGCGAGCAGCGGCCAGCGCGTATCAAACTCATCGGTCGGGCTGTAGCGGAATTCACTGCGCACAAAGCGTGACAGCATACCTTCGCAATAGGCCATCAACTGGCTGGCCAGCAGCGTTTCATCGCGGGTATAGCCTTCGCCTTCACGCATTTTCCGTTCGCGCAGAACCTGACGCAGCTGCACTTCGATGCGCTCGAAAAGCTGATTGATACGGCCCTGCAGCCTGTCCTGTTCGAACATCAGCGCATGGCCGGTAAGAATGCGTGTCAGGCCCGGGTTGCGCTCACCAAAACCGAGGATCAGCTGCACAATCAGGCGCACGCGCGCGGTCGTATCTTTTTCATCTTTCAGGATCAGGTTGATACGTGTGATCAGGCTGTCTTCGATGAATTCGATAAGGCTATCGAACATTTTCGTTTTGCTGGGAAAATGCCGGTACAGCGCCGCCTCAGAGACGCCGACGGAGGCCGCCAGCTTTGCGGTGGTAATGCGCTGGCTGCCATCACTGGATTCAAGCATCTGTGCCAGAGACTGAAGTATTTCCTCGCGACGATTCCGTTTCGCGGTTTGTTTTTCTGCCATGTTGTAAAATACCCCTGAAAATAAATACCTGTCAGGCTCGCACCACGTCACGGCCGCAAACCTAAGTTTGCGGCTATGTTATCGCGTAAATTATTCAGGTGATGCGATAAAAAAGGCGTTATTTACGCCCGGAATGCCCAAATCCGCCTTCGCCGCGGTCGGTGGCGTCGAAGTCTTCTACCAGATTAAACTCAGCCTGCACAACCGGAACAAACACCATCTGTGCAATGCGCTCGCCCGGCTCAATAGTGAAGCTTTCCTGCCCGCGGTTCCAGACAGAGACCATCAGTTGCCCCTGATAGTCAGAATCGATCAGGCCTACCAGATTACCCAGCACGATACCATGCTTATGACCCAGGCCGGAGCGCGGCAGAATAACCGCAGCCAGTGCAGGATCGGCGATGTGGATTGCCAGACCCGTTGGCAGCAGGGTGGTTGCGCCAGGCGCGAGTTCCACTGCCGCATCAAGGCAGGCGCGCAGGTCAAGACCAGCAGAACCCGAAGTGGCGTAGGTCGGCAGCGGGAATTGCTGGCCTACACGCGGGTCCAGAATCTTAACGTCGATTTTTTTCATCATAACGGGTAACGATCTCATCCAGTAATAAATGGCCAAGGAGTGCTTTCTGCTCGCGCGGTAAGACTTTATCTCCATCCTGCCAGAAAAGGTGCAACGCGTTGCTGTCGCTGTTAAAACCCAACCCTGCCTGCGAGACATCATTCGCGCAGATCAGATCGAGGTTCTTACGCACGCGTTTTTGCCGGGCGTATTCTTCCACATTATTTGTTTCGGCGGCAAACCCCACGACATAAGGGCGGTGCTCCGTCAGCGAGCCAACACCGGCGACGATATCGGGATTTTTTACCATCGTCAGGGTTATTTCATCGCCCTGCTTTTTAATTTTTTCGCTAGCGACAGACGCGGCGCGATAATCAGCCACAGCCGCACAACCGATGAAAATTTGCTGCTGCGCTACACGAGCCTGTACTGCGGCTTCCATCTCCAGGGCTGTGGTCACATCCACGCGCTGAACCCCGGCGGGCGTTGCCAGGCTCACCGGCCCGGATACCAGTGTCACCGTCGCGCCGCGCGCTGCGGCTGCGGCCGCGATAGCGAAGCCCATCTTGCCGGAGCTGTCGTTAGTGATATAGCGCACCGGGTCGAGTCGCTCGCGGGTCGGGCCGGCGGTAATCATGATGTTCAGATGTTGCAGATCGTTTACAGCGGAAAAGTGCTTCGCAGCCAGCTCGACAATGGTCAGCGGATCCAGCATGCGGCCAGGGCCGACATCGCCGCAGGCCTGGCTACCGCTGTCTGGTCCCCAAAGCAGCACGCCGCGAGATGCCAGCACCTCAAGATTGTGTTGTGTCGCCGCAGCGCGATACATCTGCTGATTCATCGCCGGGGCTACGGCGATGGGTGCGGGTGTCGCCAGGCAGATCGTGGTCACCAGATCGTTTGCCATACCGGCCGCCACCCGGGCTATCAGGTCAGCCGTGGCGGGGGCGAGGATCACCAGGTCAGCCCATTTTCCGAGTTCGATATGCCCCATTGCCGCTTCCGCCGCAGGGTCAAGCAGGCTGTCGGAAACCGGGTAACCTGAGACGGCCTGAAGGCTCAGCGGCGTAATGAAGGATTTGGCCGCATCGGTCATCGCAACGCGGACCTCCGCGCCCCGCTCGCGCAGGCGGCGCACCAGTTCTGGCGCTTTATAGGCCGCAATACCGCCGCTGACACCGAGAACGATTTTTTTACCCATTAACCCCATCATGATTGCTTCCCGTTGGTTTCACCGCAGGGGGAACTTTACCACATTCAGGAGACGGCGCGACGTGGCGGGCGCAACCACTTTGCGAGGCGCTACGCAGGAAACGCATGTCGTCAGCGTGGCTCGTCAGCGGCTATGGCATTATCGCCTCGGGTCAGTCCAGGGAGGCAAAATGAACAGAAGAACATTTCCGAGAGGCGGGCCGCGAGAGAAATTACTGAAGCATGGCGTAAGCGAATTAACCGATGAAGAACTGCTGGCGCTTTTTCTCCGTATCGGCAGGCCTGGCGTACCGGTCATGCAGCTGGCGTGTGATCTGCTCAACCATTTTGGTTCGCTTTACTGGCTGCTGTCGGCAGACTACCGGCAGTTTGCGTCGGTCAGCGGCATTGGCGTCGCCACATTCGCCCAGTTCAAAGCGATTGCCGAGCTGGCGCGCCGCTACAGCCACGCCGGTATAGTGCTTGAGGATGCGTCGCTGCTGGATACCAGCGCGACAAAAGCATTTCTGCAAAGTCAGCTGGGTTGTGAGGAAAGGGAGGTATTTATGGTCATTTTTCTCGATAATCAGAACCAGATGATTAAGGCGCAAAGGATGTTTTCCGGCACGCTGCGCCATGTCGAAGTGCATCCACGCGAGATCGTCCGCGAGGCGATTAAAATAAACGCAGCGGCAGTTATCCTTTCTCATAATCATCCTTCAGGGCGGGCTGAACCGAGCGTTGCGGACAAAATGATTACCGAACGCGTAGTAAAAACGTGTAATATCATGGACATTCGCGTGCATGACCACATTGTTGTTGGCCGCGGCGAATGCGTTTCGTTTGCCGAGCGTGGGTGGATTTAGCACAGAACGCGCGATCCTGTGGGATCTTTATCTGTTCGGGACTTGAGCGTCAGGCCCCGGCAGCGTATACTACGCCACCTTTGAGAATCTCGGGTTTGGCATTTGGGCCTGGCAAAGCGGATTCACATTGAGAACCCGCCAGGGACCAGGCTTGTAGCCTGACGAGGCGCCAATACCCTATACGAAGCTCGAGCTAATTTGATTTTTGGAGAATAGACATGTCCCGAGTCTGCCAAGTTACTGGCAAGCGTCCGGTGACCGGTAATAACCGTTCCCACGCACTGAACGCGACTAAACGCCGTTTCCTGCCGAACCTGCACTCTCACCGTTTCTGGGTTGAGAGCGAAAAGCGTTTTGTTACTCTTCGTGTATCTGCTAAAGGTATGCGTATTATTGATAAAAAAGGCATTGATGTTGTTCTTTCTGAACTGCGTGCCCGTGGCGAGAAGTACTAAGGAGCTAAATCATGGCTAAAGGTATTCGCGAGAAAATCAAGCTGGTTTCTTCTGCTGGTACTGGTCACTTCTATACCACTACGAAGAACAAACGTACTAAGCCGGAAAAACTGGAACTGAAAAAGTTCGATCCAGTTGTTCGTCAGCACGTTATTTACAAAGAAGCTAAAATTAAATAATTTTAGATTCCTTGTACAAAAACCCCGCACTCGCGGGGTTTTTTGTTTTCTGCCAGCCCCCATATCATTCCCAGTCTGAAATAGTCCAACGCGAGAACATCTATGCCTGAATTACCTGAGGTGGAGACCAGTCGTCGCGGTATTGAGCCGCACCTGGTTGGCGAAACCATTCTTCACGCTGTGGTACGCAACGGCCGCCTGCGCTGGCCAGTATCTGATGAAATTCATGCCCTGAGCGATAAGCCGGTACTCAGCGTGCAACGGCGCGCCAAATATCTTCTGCTGGAGCTGCCGGACGGCTGGATCATCATCCATCTCGGTATGTCCGGCAGCCTGCGCGTGCTACCGGAAGAGATGCCGGCGCAGAAGCACGACCATGTGGATTTGGTGATGAGCAATGGCAAAGTGCTGCGCTATACCGATCCACGCCGCTTTGGCGCCTGGCTCTGGACCCGTGAGCTGGAAGGTCATAATGTGCTGGCGCACCTGGGGCCGGAGCCGCTGAGCGAGGCGTTTACCGGCGACTACCTGCACCAGAAAAATGCGAAAAAGAAAACGGCGATCAAGCCCTGGCTGATGGATAACAAGCTGGTGGTTGGGGTGGGGAATATCTATGCCAGCGAGTCGCTGTTTGCGGCCGGTATCCATCCTGACCGGCTGGCCTCTTCGCTGTCTGCGGCGGAGTGTGAACTGCTGGTGCAGGCGATCAAAGCGGTACTGATCCGCTCCATAGAGCAGGGCGGCACGACGCTACGCGATTTTCTGCAAAGCGATGGAAAGCCGGGTTATTTCGCCCAGCAGCTGCAGGTGTATGGACGAGAAGGGGAGCCGTGCCGGGTGTGTGCGACGCCGGTGGTGGCGAGTAAACACGGGCAGCGCAGCACCTACTATTGCCGCCGCTGCCAGCGCTGATTACTGGAGTTTTTCCAGCAGCGCCTGGTGAACCTGTGGCGGAAGAAAATGCGCGACATCGCCCTGATGACGCGCGACTTCTTTTACCAGGCTCGATGAAATAAACGACCACTCTTTCGACGGCATCAGGAATACGCTTTCCAGCTCCGGCATTAAATGGCGGTTCATGTGCGCGAGCTGCATTTCATATTCGAAATCCGCTACCGCCCGCAGACCGCGGATAAGAATGCTGGCGTTTTGAGTGTGGGCAAAGTTTGCCATCAGATCGCTGAAGCCGACCACCTCGACCTGGGGCAGATGCGCGGTGGCGGCCTGCGCCAGCGCAACGCGCTCTTCCAGGCTGAACATCGGCTTTTTACTCGGGCTGGCGGCAATCGCCATGATCACCGTATCAAACATTTCCGCTGCGCGGGTGATGATATCGAGATGCCCGTTGGTGATGGGATCAAAGGTTCCCGGGTAGATGGCGCGTCTGTGCATGGCGTACCTCAGTGCGTCTTCGGTGGAAGATAAGGCTCAAGCAACTGGAGCAGACGCTGCAGCGCGCCCTGATTCTGATATAGCACCTCGACGGCGTGGTGACCATGATAGTTGCGATAATCTTCGTCGTTGAGCAGCGATGCCACCGCTTTCACCAGCGAGGCTTCGTCCGTTACCGTAATCAGCCCGTTAGCTTCATCGAGGCGCGCACAAATATCTTTGAAGTTAAACGTGTGCGGACCCATCAGCACCGGAATAGCATGTGCAGCCGGTTCCAGCGGATTATGACCGCCGCGTTCGACCAGCGAGCCGCCAACAAACGCCAGATCGGCAATGCCGTACAGCAGCATCAGCTCGCCCATCGTATCGCCAACCACCACCTGGGTGCTGCCAGACGGCACTTCCCCGGAGGAGCGGGTGGTATAGCTGAGCCCGGCATCGCGCACCAGATTAATGGCATCCGGGAACCGTTCCGGGTGACGCGGCACCAGAATCAGCAGCAGTTCAGGAAACTCTTTCAGCAGCGCCTGATGCGCAGCCACCACAATACTCTCTTCACCTTCGTGGGTGCTGGTTGCAATCCACACCGGGCGGTGCGGCGCCCACTGGCGACGCAGCGTTAACGCTTTGGATGCCAGCTGCGGCGTCACGGAAATATCAAACTTCAGGCTGCCGGTCACCGTAAGCTGTGCGCGTTGTGCGCCGAGAGCGATGAAACGCTCCCCGTCCTCTTCATTCTGCGCGGCAATCAGCGTGATACGGCGCAGCAGGGTACGCACAAATTTGCCTAATTTGGCGTAACCTGCGGCGGAACGCGCGGAAAGACGCGCATTGGCAATAACCAGGGGGATACGACGCTGATGCAGGGCGGCAACAAGGTTGGGCCACAGCTCGGTTTCCATGATCAGCACCAGTTTCGGATCGATTTTATCGAGGAAACGCGCCAGCGCATCAGGCAGATCGTAGGGCAGATAAACGTGCTGAACATCGCTGCCGAAAGCGGACATCACGCGCTCCGACCCGGTTGGCGTCATGGTGGTCACGGTAATCGGTAATGAAGGGTAACGATGACGCAGGGCGCGTACCAGCGGGATGGCAGCGAGCGTTTCGCCCACTGACACGGAGTGCAGCATTATCCCGCCCGCTTTAAGTTTCAGCGATGCCGGATAGTATCCGTAACGTTCGCCCCAGCGTTTGCGGTATGCCGGTGCTTTACGACCACGCACCCAGAGCCGTATCCAGATAACAGGCTGAATGAGATAGAGCAGTGCGGTGTAAAGCGATTGCAGCATGGGCATAGGGACTGGTTATGAATGTGAAAGGATTCTATGTATTTAGCAGGGGCTTTGCCATTACTTTTACCTGACTTGAAGGGCGCAGGGTCAGGTATATGATGTAACCTATTGTATTTAAACGTTATCTATTGATTTTTATAGGTAATTTTTAGAAATTCAACCCACAGTAGATTTTGTCTGCGGACAGAAGATAAGAACAGCAAAAATAAACCGTAGCTAAACGCATGATAGATCGGCATTTTTGCATAAGCGCCGAAAAGCATTCAATTCGGATTGTCAGGCAACTGGTGGTACAATCGTAGACAATATTTAATACGGTGTCAGCGCGTCTGCTGCCACCGCCACGCCTGTTTCCGTGTACCGGATATGAACAACCAAGAGCTGATTGTGAATAAGCAATTTACACGAATTCTCGTCATTAAAATGCGCTTTCATGGGGATATGTTGCTGACCACGCCGGTGATCAGCACGCTTAAACAGCACTATCCCGATGCGAAAGTAGATGTGTTGTTGTATCAGGATACGATGCCCATTCTTTCTGAAAACCCGGAGATCCATGCGCTCCACGGGATCAAGAATCGCGGCACCGGAACGCGGGCGAAAATTGCCAATTTTGTGCATCTGCTGAAGACGTTACGGGCCAGTCATTACGATCTGGTGGTTAACCTGACTGACCAGTGGATTGTCGCACTGCTGGTGCGAGGCCTGCAGGCTGAAACTAAAATCACGCAGGATTTTGCCCAACGTCAGTCCAGCTTCTGGAAAAACAGCTTTACCCATCTTGCACCCTATACCGGCGATCACGTGGTCGAGCGTAACCTGTCAGTGCTGCGTCCGCTGGGCATTCACGACTTTTATACTGACACCACCATGAGCTATCGCCCCGAGCATCAGGAAACGATGCGCGCCCGATTAGATGCGTTAGAGGTGGGTGAACACTACGTGGTGATCCAGCCGACGGCACGCCAGCTGTTCAAGTGCTGGGACGATGACAAATTTGCTCAGGTGATCGATGCCCTGCACGCGCGGGGTTACGAAGTGGTATTGACCTCCGGTCCCGGCGCAGACGATTTAGCCTGCGTGAATAACATTGCTCGTCAGTGTCAGACCGCGCCCGTGACGGAACTTGCAGGGAAAACCAGCTTCCCGCAACTCGCTGCGCTTATCGATCGTGCCGCGCTGTTTATTGGCGTCGATTCGGCACCCATGCACATTGCCGCCGCGGTGAAAACGCCGATAATCTGCCTGTTCGGTGCCACCGACCATGTGTTCTGGCGGCCCTGGAGCGATAATGCCATCCAGTTCTGGGCCGGGAATTATCAGGCGATGCCGAAACGCGCTGAACTCGACCGTAATAAAAAGTATCTTTCCGTTATTCCGGCAGCTGACGTGATCCGCGCAACCGAGACGCTGTTGCCCGAAACGTTCGCGCCGATCGGTACTGCACAGGGCAACGCATCATGATTATTGCGTTTTGCCTGTTTAAGTATTTCCCCTTCGGCGGTTTGCAGCGCGACTTTATGCGCGTGGCGCGTACCATCGCGGCACGCGGTCACCAGGTGCGGGTCTATGCCCAGTCCTGGGAGGGCGAATGCCCGGCCGAGTTTGAGCTGATCCTGCTGCCGGTGAAGTCCCGCACCAACCACGGTCGCAACGCCGAGTATTACGCGCAGGTGCAGGCGCACCTGAAAGCGCATCCGGTCGCCCGCGTGGTGGGCTTCAACAAAATGCCCGGTCTCGACGTCTACTATGCTGCCGACGTCTGCTATGCCGAAAAAGTGGCGAAAGAGAAGGGCTTCTTTTATCGCCTGACATCACGCTACAAACACTTTGCTGCCTTTGAACGCGCCACCTTCGAGAAAGGGGCAAAAACGCAACTTCTGATGCTAACCGACCGGCAGATTGCTGATTTCCAAAAGCATTATCATACCGAGCCGGCGCGCTTTCATATTTTGCCGCCGGGCATTTACCCGGACCGCAAATACGATCAGCAGATCCCCGACAGCCGCCGCATCTATCGCGAGAAAAATGGCATTGCCCTGGACGCCTTTTTTATTCTGCAGGTCGGCTCTGACTTCAGCCGTAAAGGCGTGGACCGCACGATTGAAGCGATGGCGGCGCTGCCGGTTGAGCAGCGTAACCGTAGCGTGCTGCTGGTCGTTGGGCAGGACAAGCCGGGCCGCTTCGCCGCGCTGGCGGAGAAGCGCGGCATCGGTAAACAGGTGCAGTTTTTTAAAGGTCGCAACGACGTCGCCGAGTTAATGGCTGCGGCAGATGTGCTGATGCATCCGGCCTACCAGGAAGCCGCCGGCATTGTGCTGCTGGAAGCATTAACCGCCGGTTTGCCGGTCATTACCACGGACGTCTGCGGTTACGCGCCGCACATTGCCCGGTCAGGCGCAGGCGTGGTCATCCCTGAGCCATACAACCAGCAGACGCTCAACGCGACGCTGGCGGCCTGTCATGCCGGGCAGCTCAAGGAATGGGGAGCGCTGGCACGTCATTATGCTGACCGCGAAGATCTCTACAGCCTGCCGGAAAAGGCAGCCGATATTATTTTAGGTGGCACCCATGGTTGAACTGAAAGAGCCACTCGCCACGCGCTGGCGTGGAAAAGACGCGTTTGCGGAAGTGGAAAAACTACACGGTGAAGTGTTTCGCGCGCTGGAGACTCGCCGCACGCTGCGTTTTGAAGTGGATGGCAAAGGCTATTTCCTGAAGCTGCACTACGGCACTACGCTGAAAGAAGTGGTGAAAAACCTGCTGTCTCTGCGTATGCCGGTGTTGGGGGCCGATCGCGAGTGGAATGCTATTCACCGGCTGAAAGCGCTGGGCGTGGATACCATGACCGGTATCGGCTTCGGTGAGAAAGGCTGGAACCCGATTCGCCGTACCTCATTTATCATCACTGAAGATTTGGCCCCGACGATCAGCCTGGAAGATTACTGCGCCGACTGGGCAGTAACGCCTCCGGAGCCAGCGATCAAACGCATGATTATTCGCCGCGTGGCGACGATGGTGCGTGAGATGCACCGCGGCGGCGTAAACCATCGCGACTGCTATATCTGCCACTTCCTGCTGCACCTGCCGTTCGAGGGTGACGAGTCGACGCTGAAAATTTCGGTGATTGACCTGCACCGCGCCCAGATCCGTCAGCATGTACCGCAGCGCTGGCGCGATAAAGACCTGATTGGGCTGTACTTCTCCTCACTGAATACCGGCCTGACGCAGCGCGATATCTACCGCTTCCTGCGGATCTATTTCCAGCAGCCGCTGCGCACTATTCTGGCGCAGGAAGCAACGTTCTTTGCTGAAGCGGAAGCCAAAGCGGAGCGTATCCGCGAGCGCACCGTGCGTCGTAAGCTGTGAAGCGAGATCCGGGGATGAAAAAAATAGCGTTTGTCGGCGAGGCGGTATCGGGTTTCGGCGGCATGGAGACGGTGATCGGAAACGTTATTCACGCGTTTCGGGCAGATACGCCGTCGGTAATGAGTAAGATGTTCTTTTTCTGCCGCAAGGACCAGATGCATAAGGGCTGGCTGAACGGCATCGATGCGGCCTACTCCTTTTCCAGTAATAAGCTTGGCTTTATGCGTAGGGCTAAACATATCCGCGCTTTCGCGCGCTGGCTGCAGCAGGAACAGCCGGATGTAGTTATCTGCATTGATGTTATCTCATGCCTGTTGGCGAACCGCGCGCGCATTAAAAGCGGGCTGACGTTTCCCCTTTTTTCCTGGCCGCACTTCTCGCTTGACCATAAAAAACATGCCGAATGCGTAACCTTTGCCGATTATCACCTGGCGATCAGCAGCGGCATCAAGCAGCAGATGATGGACCGCGGCGTACCGGAATCCCGTATCAGCATCATTTTCAATCCGGTCGCGCCCAAAGACACCATTATCCCCATGCCGGCACCGGGTGACGTGCCGACGTTCCTGTATGTGGGGCGCATGAAGTTTGAAGGGCAGAAGCGGGTTAAAGATCTGCTTGATGGTCTGGCCGCACTGGAAGGGCCGTGGAAACTTCATGTCATTGGTGACGGCTCCGATTTTGCACAGTGCCAGCGCTACGGCCGTGAAAAAGGAATTGATGAGCGCATTACCTGGCATGGCTGGCATGCCGATCCGTGGGCGCTGGTACGCAACGAGATCAAAGCGGTATCAGCGCTGCTGCTAACGTCATCATTCGAAGGGTTTCCAATGACGCTGCTGGAGGCGATGTCCTGGGGCATTTACTGTATCAGCTCGGATTGTATGTCTGGCCCGGCAGATATGATCGGTGACAGCCAGAACGGCCGTCTCTATCCACCGGGCGATGTCGCGGCGTTGACCACTGTGCTGCAGCAGTTTATCAGCGCCCCACCTGAGGTGGAGCCGGTCGCAATTCAGCAATCCATTCATCGCTTTTATACTGACGTCTACTTTGAAAAGGTAAAAGCTATCTTGCATCACGCCACAGAGAAGAGTGTTCAATGAGCCAGCAATATTTCAATGACAGCGACGTGATTAAGTCGGTAATGGATTTCAACTATACCGGCGATCGCACGGCCGAACCTTTTATCATTGCTTACGGCATCGATAAAAACTTTCTCTACGGTTGCGGGATTTCTATTGCCTCTGTTCTGCTGACAAACCCCGGTGTGCCGCTTGAGTTTCACGTTTTCACTGATTTTTTCAGCGACGACGATCGCAGCCGCTTCGGGGCGTTAGCAAAACAGTACGGCACGCGTATTGTGGTCAGCCTGATTGACTGCGAGAAGCTCAAATCGCTGCCAAGCACCCGAAACTGGACCTACGCGACCTATTTCCGTTTCATTATTGCTGACCACTTTGCGGGTAAAACCGAAAAAGTGCTCTATCTGGACGCGGACATTGCCTGTCAGGGCAGCATTCAGGAGCTGGTTGATCTGCGTTTCACCGATGAGGAAATTGCCGCGGTGGTCGTAGAAGGGAATACCAGCTGGTGGCAAAAGCGCGCCGTCAGCCTTGACTCGCCGGGGCTTGAAAACGGTTATTTCAATGCCGGATTCCTGCTGATGAATATACCCAAATGGGCCGGGGAAGGTATTTCCGTTAAGGCTATCAACATGTTACGTGACCCGGTGGTGGTGAGTAAAATTACCCACCTCGATCAGGACGTGCTGAATATGCTGCTGGTAGGGAAAGCTCGCTACCTGGATAAAAAATTCAATACGCAGTTCAGCATCAACTATGAACTGAAGGAGCAGGTGGTTAATCCGGTTGATGATTCCACGGTGTTCATTCATTACATTGGGCCAACTAAACCCTGGCACGTCTGGGCAACTTATCCGGTTTCCCACGCGTTTTTAAACGCGAAGCAGCACTCGCCGTGGCAGCGCGATGCACTGCTCAGCCCGGCAAATGCTAATCAGTGGCGCTATGCTGCTAAACATTACTTTAAACAGAAAAAATATCTCGCTGGTGTGTCCGGCTATCTCAACTATTTCATGCATAAAGTGAAATAGGCCGGGGCATCAGCCGCAGGGCAATTCATGATTTATAAAACGAAAACTAAAGATTTTGTCGTCTACGTCAAAGATAACGATGCCTTTTTCAAAGGCATCTTTGATGACTTTTTGCACTATCGACTCAATATCCTTAAGGTGTTCAGAAGCATTGAAGACACCAAGGTTGTGCTGATTGATACGCCGCGCGGTAAGTATGTTCTGAAGGTGTTCGCGCCAAAAGACAAAAAGTTTGAGCGCGTGGCCAAGTCCTTCGTCAAAGGCGATTACTATTACACGCTGTTAAAACAAACCGACCGCGTGATTAGTGAAGGGCTGCGTTTCCCGAACGATTTCTACCTGCTGGCCGAGCGTAAAATTTTTAACTACGCCAGTTTGTTCGTGATGATTATTGAGTACGTTGAAGGGGTCGAGTTAGGCGATCTGGATGAGCTTAATGACGACGTGCGTGCTGAAATTGCGGATAAAATGCAGCAGCTGCATCAGCACAATATGATTTCCGGCGACCCTCATAAGGGCAATTTTATTCTGTCTGCCGACGGGATCCGCATTATCGATCTTTCCGGTAAAACCCCGAACGCTAATCGCAAGGCAAAGGACCGCATCGATATGGAGCGTCACCTGGGCATTGAGAATGAACTCAAAGACCTCGGTTACTATTCCGTGGTGTATAAAAAGCGCGTGCGTCTCAAAATCAAGCGCATCAAGCAGCGCCTTAAGCTCAGCAAATAATCGCAACCAGGGTAATGAATGAGTATGGCAGAGAACACTATTTACATCACTGAGGCGGAGATCGGGATGCTCATCGGGCAAAAAACGTCCCCCGATGCCATCATCTTTCTTTCCGGCCCAACGTCATTAAAAACGCCGCTGTCGGTGCTCAAAGCGAATGACGTCATCACCGTAAATGGCTCTGCCCGCTATTTGCTGGATAACGGAGTTGCCCCCTTTATTTACGTGCTTACCGACTCACGCTTCCTGATCCAGCGTCGCGATGACTTTTACGAATTTTCAAAAAGCAGCCGCTTCACTATCGTCAACCGCGACGTCTATGAAGATGCTTCCGAAGAAGATAAACGCTATCTGGAGCAGCACTGCTTTATTATTCGACCGCTGTACAAGCGTGAAAAGGGCGGCGTAATGAAAAAGCTGAGCCTGCACTGGCAGGCGTCACGCAATCCGCATATTCATGTGCGCGTACCGCTCTCTAAACGCAAGCGGCTGGTGGGCTTCAGTACGCGTATTAGCGATGGCTACTGCTCCTGCCATACCATTGCGTTTACCGCGTTGCAGATCGCCTATTCGCTTCATTATGAGCGCATTGTTTTCTCCGGGCTCGATCTTACCGGGGCTTGCACGCGTTTTTATGATGAAAGTAATAATCCGATGCCTTCGGAGCTGAGTAAGGATTTAGGGAAGATTCTGCCGTTTTTCGCGTTTGCGCAGGAAGTGGTGATGGATTTAAACGTTTATAATTTGTCGGAAGATACGGCAGTGGATTACCGCATCATTCCGCATATAACGCCGGATGCATTATCCGGTTATATTCCTGCCTGAATAAATCGAGCGGTTGCGTTAATGCAACCGCACGCTTATTAAGACTGTTTTTGCTTCGCTCGCAGCGCCAGCGCAATGCCGAGCAACACGCCAAGATTGGAAATATTTACTGTTTCAAAAGCGCCACGCACAATAAGATTCCCTAACAGGATCAGCCCAAGCGTTAGCCAGGCATTGCGGATAACCTCACTGGAACGCTGATAACCGCTAACAGCCTCACGGCCCAGGGAAATGAGCAGATACCACAGTGCAACCAGCCCAAAAATACCTGCGGCATACCATGTAGCCAGTGTCAGGTTATGCGGCCCAATAGCTTTCTTAAATATCCACTGTGGGTAATCTTTGATGCGCTCATTGTAAACGCGATAGAAGATGTCATCTCCAAAACCGTAACCCTTCACCGGATTTTCCATGATCAAATCAACCGCAGAACCCTGAGTACCATTTCCATAACGACCACTGCTGGAAGTTTGCTGCATTTTATTGAATAGCTTTGCAAAATGACCCGGATCGTAATGGTGAGAAGCTGTAAAAAAGAGAGCGACGGCAGCAAGCGCCAGTGCTGGCAGCTTCCATTCACGTTTCACGACTGCCCAGACCACTGACATGACGAGGATCGCCAGCCAGGTGCCACGTTGCATAGTACCGATAATCATCAATGCAGTGATTATACCCAGCGCGAAAAAGATCACTTTGTTACCGTATCCCTTCATCGTCCAGAGATACAGCAGAGCGGGGGACATAAAAATCAACGCATCAGATTTATATTTATGCTCAAAATGGGTAAAAGGCATAATGCCACGATGATACTCATCGATATACTGAATAATATCAGCGATAGCCAGGGGGATAATCGCAATAATGAGCGCATAGATAAATGTTCTGGCTACGTCTTCTTTAGACTCATTGAATAGCACAATCGGAATGATGAGCGCGATCACCACGAGTTTTTCAAATACTGAGTTTGCCGCTTTATCAACGCTGTAGCCGGGATCTATTGAAATAAAAATAGAATAAATTATTGCTGCCAGAAAGACTAACAGTGCTGTCGTAAGATTGTTTTTGAACAGGCCTATAATAGCCCCGCGATGCTTAACGATATAGGTAATTGCTGTAATATAAAGCAGCGCCGATACAATATGCTTATAACGCGTCACGCCGTCTAAAAAATATAAAATAATATAAAGGCTAACTAATCCCCGGTTCCACAATGACTGCCAGTTCTGCTCCCGCGGCTGGCTCAATTGATCTAAAACCATTCTTTCTCCAAACGACTTCAAGTGCATCATCTTAATGTATTGCTATTCAGAGTTTCTAAAACAGTACTGGCGCGAAGATCTGCCAGTTGTTTTGACGGTGAACAACACGCAACCTGGTTCTTCCCGTAACCGCCAATCAAACCCGGATCCGTTGGGCCATAGAGCGTGATATTCGGGCGATCCAGCGCAGCCGTCAGATGGCTTAAGCCGGTATCAACCGAGACCACGAATTTTGCGCCTGCCAGTACGCGTGCTACCTGTTCAAGGCTCATGCGCGGCAGAACATCCACATTTTCAAACCCTTCAGCCAGCCGTCGGGCGCGCGCTTCTTCATGGGGTGCGCCCCAGGGCAACTTGATGCGCAAACCGCTGTCAGCAAGTAGCGCGATAAGCTCAAGCCAGTGCGCTTCCGGCCAGTGCTTGTCATCCCGGGTGGTGGCATGCAGGAATACGGCATAGGGCACGGCGTTATCAGCGGCAGCGTTCAGGAAATGCTGAGCGATAGCATAATCCCCCTGCGCGTCAGGGTGCGCATAGCCGAGGCTTTTGGCAAACAGTTCGCGGGTGCGCTCAACGGCGTGCTGCGCTTTGGGAATGGCGTGGCGGCGATTATAAAACAGGCTGGCCAGCGGCTCGCGCGCGCTATGCCAGTCCATACCATGCTTTACGCCTTCTGCCAGTCGCGTTACCAGCGCAGCGCTTTTTACCAGCCCCTGGGCATCTATCACCGCATCATACTTCACCGCGCGCAACGCGGCGCGAAACGCCTGGCGCTCTGCCTTTACCGGCGCGGAGAACCAGGCTTTACGCCAGCGGCGTATCGCCACCGGCAGCACGCGTTCAACCGCCGGATGCCATGACGGGATCTGCGCAAACCCCTCTTCAACCACCCAGTCAAAACGAATCCCCGGGATCGCCTGCATGGCATCGGTAAGCGCGGGCAGCGTATGGAGCACGTCGCCCATCGACGACGTTTTAACAATCAATACCCGCATCGTTTACGCTTCCTGCTCAAGCAGCAGCGGATGCAGTTCTTCCAGAACGCGCTGCGGGGTGATGTCGATAAGACTCTGGTGATAGCCTTTGGCGGCATCGCCTTTACGCACCTTGTGATAGCCGGTAATCAGGCGGATCACGCGCGCTTTATGCGACAGCGGCGGCGTAAAGTCCGGGCTGCTTGGCCCGTAAAGGGCAACCAGCGGTCGCTCCAGCGCGGCGGCAACGTGCATCAGGCCGGAGTCGTTGGTGACCATCGCATCGCAGGCGGCGATCAGCACGACAGCCTGCTCCAGCGCGGTTTCCCCTGCCAGATTGCGGCACCACGCCTGCTGCTCTGTGGTCAGCGCAGCAAGAATTTCGTTGCCGGCATCGTGATCTTTCGCCGAGCCGAACAGCACAATCTGATAGCCTTCGTCGATAAGCTCGGCGGCCAGGGCGGCGTAATGGTAGTGAGGCCAGCGTTTTGCCGGACCAAACTCTGCGCCAGGGCAGAAGCCGATCAGGCGGCGTTCGTCGGAAAGCCCAAAGGTTTTACGCATCTGGACGCCCTCGTCCGCGCTGACCAGCAGTTTCGGCCATAACAGCGGCTGCGGCAGATCTTTCGCGCTCTGCATCACTCCTTTGTCATACGCCAGCGCTACATAGCGCTCAACCATCAGCGGCCAGGCCTGTTTGTCGAGCGGGCGCGCATCGTTGAGCAGGCCATAACGCATCTCGCCGCGCCAGCCGGTGCGCACCGGGATCCCAGCGAAGAAGGGAATTAATGCTGATTTGAACGAGCCGGGTAGCACATACGCGCGGTCATAGTGGCGATCGCGCAGGCTGCGGCCGAGACGGCGACGCTCGCCAAGCGCCAGCGCTCCGTGGCCCAGCGGCATTGGGATCGCCTCGTTGACTTCCGGCATACGCGCCAGCAGCGGACGGCACCACGCGGGTGCCATCACGTCAATCACGGCCTGAGGAAAGCGCGCCCGGAGCGTGCGATAGAGACTTTGCGACATCATCATGTCGCCCACCCATGACGGGCCAATCACCAGGATCTTCATGCGCTGTGCTTACGCGTCACGGTTCAGCCAGGCCATGTACTCCGCCACGCCTTCGGCGACGGTTTTGAACGGCTTATCGTAGCCCGCCGCGCGCAGTTTCGTGGTATCCGCCTGGGTGAACGCCTGATAGCGGCCTTTCAGTTTTTCCGGGAACGGAATGTATTCGAGGGTGCCTTTCTGATGGAAGGCCAGCGCGGCATCCGCTACCGCCTGGAAGGACTCGGCGCGACCGGTACCGCAGTTGAAGATGCCGGATACACCGTTCTGCCAGAACCACAGATTTACCGCCGCCACGTCGCCGACGTAGATAAAGTCGCGCTTAAAGCCGTCGCTGCCTTCAAACAGTTTCGGGCTTTCGCCATTGTTCAGCTGGGTGTTGAGGTGGAACGCGACGCTCGCCATGCTGCCTTTGTGGCCTTCGCGCGGCCCGTAGACGTTAAAGTAGCGGAAGCCGACGATCTGGGAATTGGCTTCCGGCAGGATCTGGCGCACGTACTCGTCAAACAGGAACTTGGAGTAGCCGTAAACATTGAGCGGCTGCTCGAATTCGCGGGATTCGATAAAGTCGCTGGTGCGGCCGCCGTAGGTTGCCGCTGAAGAGGCGTAAAGGAACGGAATTTCACGCTCCAGGCAGTAGTGCAGCACCTCTTTGGAGTACTGATAGTTGTTATCCATCATGTACTTGCCGTCCCACTCGGTGGTGGAGGAGCAGGCACCTTCATGGAAGATCGCTTCGATGTCGCCAAACTCTTCACCCGCCATTACCTGAATTAAGAAATCTTCTTTATCCATGTAATCAGCAATATTCAAATCCACCAGGTTGACGAATTTGGTGCCGTCTTTGAGGTTGTCTACCACCAGAATGTCAGTGATACCCATATCATTCAGAGACTTAACAATGTTGCTGCCGATGAAGCCGGCACCGCCGGTAACAATGATCATAAGCGTAACCTTCAATACATGACGACCTGAGACGATCTCAGGCACTACTGTTTCTTATCATACCATTTCCCTGTTTTATTGACCCTCACAATGTCAGGCAGGTTCCTTTGCCTCGTGATTTATGCTGCAAAAACGAGAATCTGTGAATCGTCATCTCGTATCAGGTTCTACCTTCAGGTAATAATACGTGCCGAAATTTGCCAGTCTGGAGAATCGCAATGCGAGGGGATTTTTACCAACAGTTGTCTGCCGACCTTGATACTGCAAGGGCGGAAGGGTTGTTTAAAGAAGAGCGCATTATCACATCGGCGCAGCAGGCCGATATCACGGTGGCGGATGGTAGCCACGTTATCAATTTCTGCGCCAATAACTATCTCGGTCTGGCGAACCATCCGGAACTGATCGCTGCGGCGAAAGCAGGGATGGACAGCCACGGTTTTGGCATGGCCTCCGTGCGCTTTATCTGCGGCACCCAGGACAGCCACAAGCAGCTGGAACAGAAGCTGGCTGAGTTTCTCGGCATGGAAGACGCGATTCTCTACTCCTCGTGCTTCGATGCGAACGGCGGGCTGTTTGAGACTCTGCTCGGCCCGGAAGATGCCATTATCTCCGATGCCCTGAACCATGCCTCGATCATTGACGGCGTGCGCCTGTGTAAGGCGAAGCGCTATCGCTATGCCAACAACGATATGCAGGAGCTGGAAACGCGTCTGAAAGAGGCGCGTGAAGCCGGTGCGCGTCACGTAATGATCGCCACCGACGGCGTGTTCTCAATGGATGGCGTGATCGCCAACCTGAAAGGCGTCTGCGATCTGGCGGACCAGTACGATGCGCTGGTGATGGTCGATGACTCCCACGCCGTGGGCTTTGTTGGCGAAAACGGTCGCGGCACCCATGAATACTGCGAGGTGATGGGCCGGGTCGATATTATCACCGGTACGCTCGGTAAAGCGCTGGGCGGGGCGTCTGGCGGCTACACGGCCGGGCGTAAAGAGGTGGTGGAGTGGCTACGCCAGCGCTCGCGTCCGTATCTCTTCTCTAACTCACTGGCACCGGCCATCGTCGCCGCGTCCATCAAGGTGCTGGAGATGCTGGCGTCCGGCGCTGAACTGCGCACCCGCTTGTGGGATAACGCGCGCCTGTTCCGTGAAAAAATGTCAGCCGCAGGCTTTACGCTCGCGGGTGCCGATCACGCCATTATCCCGGTCATGCTGGGTGATGCCGCCGTCGCGCAGCAGTTTGCGCGCGAGCTGCAGAAAGAGGGAATTTACGTTACCGGGTTCTTCTACCCGGTGGTGCCGAAAGGCCAGGCGCGTATTCGCACCCAGATGTCGGCAGCGCATACGCCTGAACAGATTGAACGTGCAGTCGATGCGTTTATCCGCATCGGTAAACAGTTAAATGTGATTGCCTGAGGGCGTGGAATGAAAGCATTAGCGAAACTGAAAGCGGAAGAAGGCATCTGGATGACCGATGCGCCGAAACCGGAAGTCGGGCATAACGATCTGCTGATTAAAATCCGTAAGTCCGCCATCTGCGGCACGGATGTGCATATCTATAACTGGGATGAATGGTCTCAGAAAACCATTCCGGTGCCGATGGTGGTCGGGCACGAATACGTGGGTGAAGTGGTCGGCATTGGCCAGGAAGTGAAAGGTTTCGCCATCGGCGATCGCGTTTCCGGTGAAGGCCATATCACCTGCGGCCACTGCCGCAACTGCCGCGGCGGTCGTACTCACCTCTGCCGCAACACCGTGGGCGTGGGTGTGAACCGTCCGGGCAGCTTTGCCGAATATCTGGTGATCCCGGCGTTCAACGCCTTCAAAATTCCTGACAACATACCTGACGAGCTGGCGGCGATTTTTGACCCGTTCGGCAATGCGGTACATACCGCGCTCTCCTTCGACCTGGTCGGAGAAGACGTGCTGGTGGCAGGCGCAGGCCCGATCGGCATCATGGCAGCGGCGGTGGCAAAACACGTCGGCGCGCGTAATGTGGTGATCACTGACGTCAACGAATACCGTCTGGAGCTGGCGCGTAAAATGGGCGTCACCCGTGCGGTTAACGTGGCGCATGAAAATCTGCATGACGTGATGAACGAGCTGGGCATGACCGAAGGTTTTGACGTCGGGCTGGAGATGTCTGGCGCGCCGCCGGCGTTCCGCACCATGCTGGATACCATGAACCACGGCGGGCGTATCGCGCTGCTGGGTATTCCGCCGTCGGATATGGCCATCGACTGGAATAAAGTCATCTTCAAAGGGCTGTTTATCAAAGGGATTTATGGCCGTGAGATGTTTGAAACCTGGTACAAAATGGCTGCGCTTATTCAGTCCGGGCTGGATCTGACGCCGCTGATTACGCACCACTTCCCGATTGATGATTTCCAGAAGGGGTTCGACGCCATGCGCTCGGGCCAGTCCGGTAAAGTCATCCTTCACTGGGACTAACAAAAAGGGCCGGTTTCCGGCCCTTTTGCTTTTGGTATTAGCACGTTAGTTCAACATATTATTTTTTTATTGTTTAATAAATTTCCCAGGTTTATTCCGATAATTAAGAGACGTCTCTTAATTTCACGTCGTCTTTCGTAAATTATTGTCAATGTCATAAATGCTACTTAATTGCGCTTTATTCTTATAGAGAGGCCGTCCGGCAGGCTTTATGCTGGTGATAACGCGTGACGTCATCAGCGGTTTTTAATTATTAGTGAGCGTTATTTAATTAACACGGAGCGTTGCGTGAGAAATAAATCATCAGACGATAAAACTTTCTCACTTAATAATTCTCTAAGGTTAAGCAGATAAAACATAACGTCATCAGACTGGTAAAACCGGATAATAAATATTTATGAATGATAGCCCGAAACTCAGTGTCATTATTCCGCTGTACAACGCTGCGGAACACTTCCCGGCCTGCATGGACTCTTTGCTTGCGCAAACCTGGACGGCGCTTGAAATCATCATCGTAAACGACGGATCGACCGATAACTCAGCCGAAATAGCGCAGGCTTACGCCAACGCCCATCCGAATATCCGTGTCCTTCACCAGGCAAATGCCGGTGCATCAGTTGCCCGCAACCGCGGCCTGGACGTGGTGTCCGGGGACTACGTGGCCTTTGTTGACGCCGACGATCTTCTCTATCCGCGCATGTATGAAACCCTGATGGGCATGGCGCTGCAAGACGATCTCGATGTGGCCCAGTGCAACGCCGACTGGAGCGATCGCACCTCCGGTCATACCTGGCTCTCTATCCCTACGGACCGTCTTACGTCCACGGGCGTACTCACCGGGCCGCAGTGGTTGCGTAAAGCGCTGGCGACGCGCCGCTGGACGCACGTGGTATGGATGGGGGTTTACCGCCTGAGCCTTATTCGTGAGCTGAATCTGAAATTCGTTCCGGGCCTGCACCATCAGGATATTGTCTGGACAACAGAATTTATGTTTAACGCCCGTCGCGCGCGTTATACCCAGGAGGCGTATTATAAATATTTCCTCCACAATCAATCCGTTAGTCGTTTGAAGCGCCAGGGTGCGAAGAACGCCCATTATCAGCGCCACTATATTAAAATCACCCGCCTGTTAGATAAGCTGAATAATGATTACGCGGCTAAGATCCCCATTTATCCAGAGTTCCGCGAGCAGGTTACCCGCGAGGCGCTGCGCGTTTGCCACGCGGTGCGCAAAGAAAAAGATCCAGAAATTAAACAGGTTATTATTGCCGATATTTTCTCGTCGGGAATGTATAAGCGCATGATGAAAAACATTCGCAGCCTGAAACTGGGTTATCAGGCCGTTCTCTGGTCATACCGTCTCAATAGCTGGCGCGATAAGCGTATCGCTGCCCGCCGCACCGCGCGACGCCCAATCCGGGTACGCTAAAACGACAAACGGCCCCGCAGGGCCGTTTTTTTTGCTACGTGCATTAGCTCTGTTTGTTGCCCCAGCCTTTCCACTGGTGTTCCAGGTATTTCACCAGCGCACTCTGTCCAATGCTTTCACTTAATACCGCAAAGAAACGTCCGGCATAGACCGGCTCCAGCGGCTGCTTCGGCTTGCAAAGCTCTACCCCTTTGAACGGATTACGCGGGGTGGGTTGCGGCGTCTGCGGCGGTGGTTGCCGGTTTGGCGTTGAGGTATCGACCTGCGGCTCGTTCAGCAGGCTGCTCGGCGCGACCAGCGTGATGTCAGCCGGCAGGTTATAAATCATCTGCTGCAACACGCGCACCGTGGAAGGGTGAGGATGGCCAATGGCAATGGCCGAACCGTTACGCCGCGCCAGGGCGACGGCGCGAGTAAACTGCGCGCGAATATCCGCCTCGTTCTGGGTATCGTCGAGGAACACTTTGCGTTTGATGACCTTCACGCCAGTGCCTGCCGCCGCACGCATCGACTGACTGTTGCCGATGGTCATGCTATCAAGAAAGTAAAGGTTATAGCGGCTCAGACCCTGCATTACCTTCTGCATCCCAAACAGGCTGGACGTCATGGCGCTGCCCATGTGGTTGTTCAATCCCACGGCATGCGGCACTTTCGCCACCGCGTCGCTGATGATGCGATCGATTTCGTTGCTGCTCATGTCCGGGCGCAGGGTATCTTTTTCCAGCGGCTGCTTACTTAGCGGTGCCATCGGCAAATGAATGAGTACTTCATGCCCGCCCTGGTGCGCTTTGGTCGCCATTTCATGGGCGTGGGGCGCATTGGGAAGCACGGCAACGGACACGGCGGGGGGAAGGGCGAGAATATGATTTTCGTTCTGTGGGCGATAGCCGAAATCATCAATGACGATAGCGAGCTTGCCTGCAAAAACTGGAGGGATCAGCAGCAGTGAGATGACGACGGCGACAAAAAGGTGACGAAAATGAGGCAAAACTTATCTTCCCAGCCATGGTTGCGGATTAACTGCCTGTCCCTGACGACGGATTTCAAAATAGAGTGATGGTCTACCCTGTCCACCGCTGCTGCCGACAAGCGCGATTGGCTGGCCTGCGCGAACCTGGGTTCCAACATTGACCAGCGCACTCTGGTTGTAACCGTAGAGGCTCATGTCGCCTTTACCGTGCTCCACGACCACTACCAGCCCATACCCCTGCAGCCAGTCGGCGAGGATCACGCGCCCGTCAGCTATGGCCTTCACTTCCGTGCCCTCTGACGCACCGATTACAATTCCCTTCCAACGTAGCTCACCCTGGAGCTGTTCGCCATAACGATGCAGCAATGACCCCCGGACGGGCCAGTACGCCTGACCGCGCGGCGACCCGAGGCCGCCGGTGCGCGACATAAGTGAGCGCTCGCTTTCAGTTGGCTTGTAGGTGGTGCCTTTACGCGTCGCCTCTTTCTGACGATTACGCACTTTCTCCGCTTCCTGCGCTTCGCGCTGCGCCCGGGCTTTTGCCGCGGCTTCGGCGCGGGCAATACGATCCCGCAGACGCGATTCGTTGGCGCGCAGCTCGCTCAGCTGTTGCTGGCCCTGCTGAATAGAGGATTCAAGGCTGGAGAGGGTTTTTCTGCGCTCGGCCCGCGCCTGTTCGAGCTTCGCCTGCTGCGCTTTTTGCTCGTAAAGCAGCGTTTGCTGTTGGGTTTGCTTCCCTTCCAGTTCGCGCTTTTGCGCGTCCACTTCTTCACGCGTCTGTTTCAGCTGGGCGATGGTTTCCTGACGCGCTTCGTTGAGATAACCGAAATAGGCCTGTAACCGCTGGCCGCGCTGGCTCTCTTCACCGCTGAGGATGAGCTGCAGACCGGTGTGCTGGCCCTGACGAAACGCGGCATCAAGCTGGGCGGCGAGGTTACTCTCCTGCACGGCTTTTTGCTTCTCAAGCTTCGCGACCGAGGCGTTCAGCTCTGCCACCTGGGCATTAAGCTGTTTCAGCGTTGCTTCAGTTTCCCGCAGCTGGCGGCTGGCGGCCGCGATAGCCTGGTCCTGGGTTTTGAGCTGTTCCTGTAACTTTCCGCGCTGCTGCTGCTGCTGACGGACGGCACGCTCTTTTTCTGCGATGTCCTGCTGAAGAGATTTGAGCTGATCGCGATCGTCAGCGTGGGCGGGAATGGCGCACAGCAATACGCCAGCGCTGAGTGCGCTGGCGTAGATCAGAGGCCTGACGGAAAACCGGTTCGCTGTCGTGGCCCATGTTATTGATAAAATCGCCTTTCCCCTCATAAGAGGGATTATTCCACGATGAACAGCGCCTTACCAGTCATCTCTTGCGGGATTTCCTCACCCATCAGGGCCAGCATGGTTGGCGCGATATCAGACAGCTTGCCGCCTTCCACCGCCTGAACGCTTTTCTCGCCAACATAGATCAGTGGAACCGGCAGGCTGGTGTGAGCGGTATGCGCCTGACCGGTAGCCGGATCGCGCATCTGCTCGGCGTTGCCGTGATCGGCGGTGATGAGTAACTGCCCACCCACCGACTGGACGGCATCAACCACCTGCGCGATACAGGCATCCAGCGCCTCTACGGCTTTTACCGCTGCCTCCAGCACGCCGGTGTGACCCACCATATCGCCATTCGGATAGTTACAGATGATGGCGTCGTATGTTCCGCCCTTGATCGCGGCAACCAGTTTTTCCGTCAGTTCGGCCGAGCTCATTTCCGGCTGCAGATCGTAGGTCGCAACGTCAGGAGACTGCACCAGGATGCGGTCTTCGCCCGGGAACGAGGCTTCAACGCCGCCGTTAAAGAAGAAGGTGACGTGGGCATATTTCTCAGTTTCGGAAATACGCAGCTGGGTTTTATGACGTTTCGCCATCCATTCGCCGAAGGTGTTAACCAGCGCGGTCGGTGGGTAGGCGCAGGAAGCGGTGATGTCTGCGGCGTATTCAGAAAGCATCACGAAGTCCGCCAGCTTCACTACTTTTTTACGTGCAAAGCCGTCGAAGTCAGCGTTCACAAACGCGCGGGTGATCTGGCGTGCGCGGTCGGCGCGGAAGTTCATGAAAATCAGCACGTCGCCATCCTGCATGGCAGCATCGGATTCGCCTGCGGCGCGCAGCACCGTCGGTTTGACGAACTCATCGTTTTCATCGCGCGCGTAAGCGGCATTCAGCGCCTCGTTCGCGCTATCTGCGGTGAACGCGCCTTTCGCCTGGGTCAGCAGATCGTAAGCCAGCTCTACGCGATCCCAGCGGTTATCGCGGTCCATCGCATAGTAGCGGCCGATCAGGGAAGCGATGCGCCCATTACCGAGCTGCGCGAATTTATCCGTAAAGCGCTGAAGCGACGATGCGGCGCTGCGCGGCGGCGTATCGCGACCGTCGAGGAACGCGTGCAGATAGATTTTCTCCGCGCCGCGCTCTGCGGCCAGTTCAACCATCGCCATGATGTGGTCTTCGTGGCTGTGAACGCCGCCTGCGGAGAGCAGGCCCATGATGTGGACGGCTTTACCTGTCGCCACGGCGCTATCTACCGCGCCCGTCAGCGCCGGATTACGGAAGAAAGTGCGCTCTTTGATTTCAACATCGAGGCGGGTTAAATCCTGATACACAATACGGCCTGCGCCGAGGTTAACGTGCCCCACTTCGGAGTTGCCCATCTGGCGATCCGGCAGGCCAACTTCCAGCCCGGAGGCATCAATCAGCGTATGCGGACGCGCGGCCCATAGCTGGTCCATCACCGGCGTTTTCGCCTGTGAAATTGCGTTATCCTGCTGCTCTTCCCGATAGCCGTAGCCATCCAGAATCACCAGCACCATAGGTTTTTTAGAAGCCGACATTGCACTACCTCTGCGCTCAAAAGGGAAAAAATTGGCGTAACTTTACTACAGCGCTTTTTGGCTCATAGCCGCAGGAGATCAAAGAAACGCGCCGCAGGGCAAGGTGCCCCACAAAGGACAGCGTATTTTTTCGTAACGCGCCGCAGAAAATGCATATCCTGTCGCTCTTTGGCTGTAATTAACACAACGCGCAGGTATACTCCTCACCTGGTTTTTTCACTTAGTCGGGAGTCATTACCCCCCATGCAAGAAATTATGCAATTCGTTGGCCGCCATCCCATACTTAGTATCGCGTGGATTGCGTTACTGGCGGCGGTGATTTACACCACATTCAAAGGCCTCACCTCTAAGGTGAAGACCATCACCCGTGGTGAAGCAACGCACCTGATCAACAAAGAAGACGCCGTTGTGGTGGATATTCGCCAGCGTGACGACTTCCGCAAGGGCCATATCGCCAGCGCCATCAACCTGCTGCCGAACGATATTAAAAACGGTAGCCTGGGCGAGCTTGAGAAGCACAAAGCCAACCCCATTATTGTTGTTGATGCCAGCGGTATGTCCGCGAACGACGCGGCAACGGCGCTGCATAAAGCCGGTTTCGAGCGCGTATCCGTGCTGAAAGAAGGCGTTGCCGGCTGGAGTGGTGAAAACCTGCCGCTGGTTCGCGGCAAGTAATAAAACAACAGAGGTACAGTCATGGCCAATATTGAAATCTATACCAAAGTCACCTGCCCTTATTGCCACCGTGCGAAAGCGCTGCTGGACAGCAAAGGTGTGACCTATGAAGAGTTCCGCATTGACGGTGACGCTTCAAAACGGGAAGAGATGATTAAACGTAGTGGCCGCACGACGGTGCCGCAGATTTTCATTGATGCGCAGCACATTGGCGGTTGCGATGACTTACATGCGCTGGATGCGCGTGGCGGGCTCGATCCACTGCTGCGATAAAACCGGCCGTCAGGCACTTTTAAGGATATAAATAAAGGGTTTACCTATGTCAGAACAAAACAGCACAGAGATGGCGTTCCAGATTCAGCGTGTCTATACCAAGGATATCTCTTTCGAAGCACCGAACGCTCCGCAGGTGTTCCAGAAAGACTGGCAGCCGGAAGTAAAACTGGATCTGGATACCGCATCCAACCAGCTGGGAGAAGACGTTTACGAAGTTATGCTGCGCGTGACCGTAACGGCGACCGTTGAAGGCGATACCGCATTCCTGTGCGAAGTGCAGCAGGCTGGCATCTTTACCGTTGGCGGTATCGAAGGTACTCAGCTGGCGCACTGCCTGGGTGCGTACTGCCCGAACATTCTGTTCCCGTATGCCCGTGAATGCATCACTAACCTGGTATCACGCGGCACCTTCCCGCAGCTGAACCTTGCGCCGGTTAACTTTGATGCGCTGTTCATGAACTATCTGCAACAGCAATCAGGCGAAGGTGCGCAAGAACATCAGGATGCCTGATGAACGCCATTAACGCTTCAATGACAGTCATCGGTGCCGGCTCTTACGGCACCGCTCTTGCTATTACGCTGGCAAGAAATGGTCACCAGGTCGTGCTCTGGGGCCACTCTCCTGAACATATCGCTACGCTGCAGGCCGATCGCTGCAACGCCGCGTTTCTCCCTGACGTTCCGTTCCCTGACTCTCTCCATCTGGAAAGCTCGCTTGCCGCTGCGCTGGCAGCCAGCCGCGATATTCTAGTGGTGGTACCGAGCCATGTGTTTGGCAAGGTGCTGCAGCAGATTAAACCACTGATGCGCCCTGATGCCCGTATCGTCTGGGCAACCAAAGGGCTTGAGGCTGAGACCGGGCGTTTGCTGCAGGACGTCGCGCGTGAAATTCTGGGCGACGCTATCCCGCTGGCGGTCATTTCCGGGCCGACGTTTGCTAAAGAGCTGGCCGCCGGGCTGCCGACCGCCATTGCACTGGCCGCGACCGACAACACCTTTGCCGACGATCTGCAGCAGCTGCTGCACTGCGGTAAAAGCTTCCGCGTATACAGCAACCCCGATTTTATCGGCGTTCAGTTGGGCGGTGCAGTGAAAAACGTTATCGCTATCGGTGCCGGCATGTCTGATGGTATCGGTTTTGGCGCGAACGCGCGTACCGCATTGATTACCCGCGGCCTTGCCGAGATGTCACGCCTGGGCAGCGCTCTGGGTGCCGATCCTACCACCTTCATGGGGATGGCGGGTCTTGGCGATCTGGTGCTGACCTGTACTGACAACCAGTCCCGCAACCGCCGCTTTGGCATGAAGCTGGGGCAGGGGATGGACGTGGACACCGCCCAGCTGGAGATCGGCCAGGTGGTCGAAGGCTATCGCAATACCAAAGAGGTTCGGGAGCTGGCGGCGCGTTACGGTGTCGAAATGCCAATAACCGAGGAAATTTATCAGGTATTGTATTGCGGAAAAAACGCGCGCGAGGCAGCATTAACGCTGCTTGGCCGAACACGTAAGGATGAGCGCGGCGCACAATAACGCGCGCTTCTGCCTGTCGCCGCGCTAAACCAGGCGGCGCATATCGTCGTCATAACCCGTAGTGCTCGCGTACCGGTAACCTGAGATTACCGGGCGCTCTGATTTTTTCTGGAGAAAGCAATGCCGTGTGAAGAACTGGATCTGGTCTGGAACAATATCAAAGCCGAAGCGCGTGCGCTGGCGGATTGTGAGCCCATGCTGGCCAGCTTTTACCATGCGACGTTGCTCAAACATGAAAACCTCGGCAGTGCACTGAGCTACATGCTGGCAAATAAACTCGCTTCACCCATCATGCCAGCCATCGCCATTCGCGAAGTGGTTGAAGAGGCCTATGCTGCCGATCCGGAGATGATTGCCTCGGCGGCCTGTGATATCCAGGCGGTGCGCACCCGTGACCCGGCGGTGGATAAATACTCCACGCCGCTGCTCTATCTGAAAGGTTTCCACGCGCTGCAGGCGCATCGCATTGGCCACTGGCTATGGGCGGAAGGACGTCAGGCGCTGGCAATTTTCCTGCAAAACCAGGTGTCGGTGTCGTTCCAGGTCGATATTCATCCGGCGGCGACCATTGGTCGTGGGATCCTGCTCGATCATGCCACCGGCATTGTGATCGGCGAAACGGCGGTGGTGGAAGACGATGTCTCCATTCTGCAGTCGGTAACGCTGGGCGGAACCGGTAAAACCAGCGGCGATCGCCATCCTAAGATTCGCGAAGGTGTGCTGATTGGTGCCGGTGCGAAAATTCTCGGCAACATTGAAGTCGGGCGCGGGGCGAAGATTGGCGCAGGTTCCGTGGTACTGCAACCAGTACCGCCGCATACCACGGCAGCTGGCGTTCCGGCGCGCATTGTTGGCAAGCCGGAAAGCGATAAACCGTCGATGGATATGGATCAGCACTTCAACGGTATCAACCACGGCTTCGAGTACGGCGACGGGATTTAACCTTTTTCGCGCAGCCTGTTGTATACCGCTGCGCTGGCCTACGGGTTGTCTCTCAACACCGCGCCGGCATATCCGAGCTGGCGCCACGCCTCATACACCACTACCGATACCGCATTCGACAGGTTCATGCTGCGGCTGTCCGGCATCATCGGAATACGGATCTTCTGCTGCGCGGGCAGCACATCCAGAATCGAGGCGGGCAGTCCGCGCGTCTCCGGGCCAAACAGTAAATAATCACCAGCCTGATACGATACCGCGCTGTGCGCCGGCGTGCCTTTGGTTGTCAGGGCAAAGAGGCGCTGCGGATCTTCCGCTTCAAGAAACGCCTGATAGTTTTTATGGCGGGTCACGGCGGTAAACTCATGATAATCCAGTCCGGCGCGGCGCAGACGCTTATCGTCCCAGGTAAACCCCAGCGGTTCAATCAGGTGCAGGCGAAACCCGGTATTGGCACACAGACGGATAATGTTGCCGGTATTCGGCGGGATTTCAGGTTCAAACAAGACGATATTCAGCATACGACCCCCATTTCGAGGGGCGCAGAATAGCAGAATTAGCGAGCGGGACAAACCAGACGCAGCGCCTCTGCAGCAGAGGCGCTGAGGGTCATGAGCGACGGTAGAGCGGTAGCCAGATGGTCAGGCGCAGGCCGCCGAGCGGGCTGTCATCCGCTTTTACCCAGCCCCGATGCTGCTGAACAGCCGTTTCGACAATCGCCAGGCCAAGCCCCGTACCGCCCGACTCGCGATCGCGCGCTTCGTCGGTGCGGTAGAACGGACGGAAGATCTGTTCGCGATCGGTCTGGCTGACCCCTGGGCCGTCGTCATCAACGTTGATGGTGACACCATCTTTATCCACCGAGAAGCTCACCGAGATTTTGGTGTGCGAGTAGCGCAGAGCATTACGGACGATGTTTTCCAGCGCGCTTTCCAGCGCATTCGGGTTGCCGTACAGCAGCCAGGGTCCGGGCGGATAGGCGACGTCAAACGATTTGCCCATCTGCTCGGCTTCGAAGGCTGCGTTATCCAGCACCTCGCTCCAGAGCTGATTCGCTTTCATCGTTTCGCTCACCAGCGCGTTTTTTTGCTGGTTGCGCGACATCACCAGCAGATCGTTGATCATGCTGTCGAGACGCTGCGCTTCGGTTTCGATACGCTCCAGCTCTTTGCTCTCACCGCTGCGACGGCGCAGCAGCGCGGTTCCCAGTTGCAGGCGGGTGAGTGGCGTGCGCAGCTCGTGCGAGATGTCGGACAGCAGCCGCTGCTGGGTGGTCATCATGCGTTCCAGTGCGGTCACCATCTGGTTAAAGCTCGCGCCGGCAGCCTTAAATTCCTGCGCGCCAGATTCCAGTTCCGGATGCTGGCGCAGGTTACCCTGGGCCACTTCATCCGCCGCGTTTTTCAGCTTGCGTGCCGGGCGTGCGAGGCTCCATGCCAGCCACAGCAGCAGCGGTGAACTGACCAGCATAGTGACGATCAGCAGCAGCAGCGGGCGGTCAAACAGCAGGTTGATGAAATCAGACTGGGAACTGCTGGCAGGGCGAATCAGGTAGAGCTGATAGTAATCCTCCCCGTCACGCACGGTGAACGGGCCGACCAGCTCAACGCGACCATACTTTTTCTTCTGGGGATGATCGGAGTTATCAGACTGGCCGATAAAGTTGCGGATGATCTGCATCTCGTTGCGTTCTGCACCGATCACGCGGCCTTCGCTGGTGACCAGCAACAGGCGCTGGCCCGGCGGCGCCCACTTGTCGATGGCGCGGAACAGCCTGCGCCACCACATCAAATCATTCGGCGGATCGCTTGCCAGCTCCGCCTGAACGTGTTGCTCAATCATAATGCCCTGACGCTGCTCGCTTTCGAGCAGCTCAGTCATCTGGCGGGAGTCGAGCTTGGGTAACATCAGAACCAGCATCAACACCAGCGCCAGCGTCAGCCAGAAGATCGCAAATATTCGTGCGGTCAGGCTGCCTGTCATGAAGCGGAGACCATCAGGTAGCCGCGGCCACGCAGGGTTTTAAACCACGGGTGCCCATCTTTACGCTCCGGCAGTTTGCGGCGCAGATTGGAGATATGCATGTCGATAGCGCGATCGAATGGCGTCAGGCGTTTGCCCAGCACTTCCTGGCTCAGATGTTCACGCGATACCACCTGGCCGAGATGCTGCGCCAGCAGATACAGCAGGGTGAACTCAGTGCCGGTCAGCTCAAGGGTTTTGCCTTCAAAACTGGCCTCCTGACGGCCCGGATTGAGACTTAACGCGTCAACTTCGAGCGTCGGCGAACCGCTGTCGCTGTTCTGCTGCTGCTCACTCCAGTTGGAGCGACGCAGAATCGCACGGATACGCGCTACCAGCTCGCGATCGTTAAAGGGTTTAGGCAGATAGTCATCCGCGCCGAGTTCGAGGCCCAGCACGCGATCCAGCTCGCTTCCGCGGGCGGTTAGCATGATGACGGGGGTCTGGTGTGTCTGGCGAAGCTCTTTAAGGGTATCAATGCCGTTTTTCTTCGGCATCATCACGTCGAGCAAAAGCAGGTCGATGCTGTCATCCAGGAGGCCGAGCGCCTGCTCGCCATCATGGGCAACCAGGACGTTAAAACCTTCCATGTCGAGCAGTTCCTTTAACAGGGAAGTCAGCTCTCGGTCATCATCAACTAACAGGATTTTATTCATTGTTAATACCTCCGAGGCAGAAATTACGTCATCAAGGCTCGCTAATCCATGACTTTACGTTGTTTTACACCCCCTGACGCATGTTTGCAGCCTGAATCGTAGACTGTATCTCGTTGATTCGCAGCACAGATGATTTGGGAGCAAGTGATGCGCAAAGTTACCGCTGCCGTCATGGCTTCAACGCTGGCACTGAGTACGCTTAGCCACGCGGCTGATGCCCTTCTCGGCGATAACTGGCACCCGGTAGACGGGGCGGCGCCGCGCAACAGCATCCAGAGCCATATGTTTGACGGCATTCAGTTAACCGAGCAGCAGCGTCAACAGCTGCGCGATCTGATGCAGCAGGCCCGGCACGAAAGCCCGCCTGTTAATGTTAGCGAAATGGAGACAATGCATCGCCTTGTCACCGCAGAAAATTTTGATGAACACGCTGTGCGTGCTCAGGCCGAAAAAATGGCTCAGGAACAGGTTACTCGCCAGGTAGAGATGGCGAAGGTCCGTAACCAGATGTTCCGCCTGTTAACGCCCGAGCAGCAGGCCGTGTTAAATGATAAACATGACCAGCGCATGAAAGAGCTTCGCGAGGTATCGCAAATGCAGCGCTCGTCATCGATGCAGATTTACAGCAGTAATCAGCGTTCCCAGTAACAACCCTGTTTTCCTTGCCATAGACACCATCCCTGTCTTCCCCCTCATGATGAGGGGGCTTTTTTTTGCCTGAATTTGCCTTTTTACGGTTCGCTCAGGGGCGCATAAAATCCATCCCGAACGGCGTGATTTTTTCCAGCCGGTAGCCGTTTTCACCACATATAATATTTAACCGCTTCTGCTGCGGTTGCTGGGCGACGCAGAGATCGCCCAGAATGTCATATTCATAGCCCAGTTCATTTTTTACCAGGTGCAACAGCGCGTTTTTCTTTTCAACCAGCGCAGGCGTGGTATCGCCCCATACTTCAAATAAAAGTGGCGGGGAATTTACCTGTTTCAGCCACGCTTTTCCGCCGCGTAACACTTCCAGTTCCATACCTTCGACGTCTATTTTTATTAAATCAGCGCGAGGAAGATTCAGGATATTTAACGTCGTGATAGCGACATCTTCTGAACCAACCGGTTGTCGATTCCCTTGCATGGCAAAAATAGCTGGCAGCAGTGACACCGCACCCGCATTTTTATCCTGAGTGAGGTCGAGCACGGGCACGCTTATCTTTCCGCTATAATCCCCGAGCGCTGAATGCGTCGCAAAGCAGTTATCCAGATTATTAATTAACAGATTGGCACAAAGCTGCTGATGGACCCGGCGTTGTGGTTCCCAGGCGTGAAGCGTGCCGTTAACGGCTTTAATCGTTTGCCCCATCGGCACGCTCCATGCCCCCAGATTTGCACCAATATCAAGAAGCACCGGGGCGTAGATACCCTCGATAAGGTGGCGGCTAATCGCGAGCGTATGTGGCTCCCATGCTTTTCCTTCCCGTAGATAACGGCTGATAAGATCGGGGCCGGTAGAGAGAAGATAATGATTTCCCTGAGCAGTAAATAACTGATACGGGCACTGCGTTATTACGTCCATATATTACTCGCGTCCTTGTCGCCGTTAACCCATGCGTATTCGGTTGAAATATTAACTGAATGAATAAAAGCTAATGTTACCGGGTGTTTGATTGCTAAAATCACAGCCGATTTTAAATCTTTTTTTTAACAGAATACGGTAAAAGCACAACGGGCTGATTTATGTCAAATTGTAGCGCGCCGTTTCGTCTTCAGGATGATCCTCGCGTTACAGCACCATCATAAACAGCCCGTTTTATTCGTCGCTGGCGTCAATTACTCTATTTGTATAATTGAAACAGGCCAGTCACGCCGCTGGTTTTTTTCTGCCGGGACAGCGAAAAATAGATCAACGCTTTCGGCCCGAATCCAAAAGCCTTTGCGTATATTCCAGTGCCGTAATACCGCTCAGGGGACATGCCGTTCCCGTGCAGACCTCCCCGCCCGTTGCCACCCGGCTTGATCGCTACGCACTCTCGTCGTTCGTTATGGACGCGCATTGCCACTAATTACCCGCAGAAGCGGCTGTATTTCCTGCAATTGTCGGGGCGCAATCCGTTATAATCTGACTATGCCTTTGCAGGAGCCGTTATGAATCAGAACTATGGGCGACTGGTCACGCGCGCGGCGATAGCGGCCACGGCAATGGCCACGATGCTGCTGATCGTTAAAATCTTTGCCTGGTGGTATACCGGATCCGTCAGCATCCTGGCGGCGCTGGTGGATTCCCTGGTAGACATTGCCGCCTCGCTGACCAATCTGCTGGTGGTGCGCTACTCGCTGCAGCCCGCCGATGACGAGCACACCTTCGGGCACGGCAAAGCGGAATCCCTTGCCGCGCTGGCGCAGAGCATGTTTATTTCCGGATCGGCGCTGTTCCTGTTTCTCACCAGCATTCAGCATATGGTCCGCCCGTCGCCGATGAACGAGCCGGGCATCGGCATGGCGGTAACGCTGATTGCGCTGGTCTGTACGCTGGGGTTAGTGGCGTTCCAGCGCTGGGTGGTGCGGCGAACGCAAAGCCAGGCGGTAAGGGCGGATATGCTTCATTATCAGTCTGATGTTATGATGAACGGCGCAATTCTGATCGCGCTGGCGCTCTCGTGGTATGGATGGCACCGGGCGGATGCACTGTTCGCATTCGGCATCGGCATTTATATTCTCTTCAGCGCGCTTCGTATGGGATACGAAGCCGTGCAGTCGCTGCTGGACAGAGCATTACCGGATGCCGAGCGGCAGGCGATTGTCGATATTGTTACCTCATGGCCGGGTGTCAGAGGGGCACATGATTTCCGTACTCGCCAGTCAGGGCCGACACGCTTTATTCAACTCCATCTGGAAATGGACGATACGTTACCGCTGGTTCAGGCGCATCGGGTGGCTGAGCAGGTGGAGCAGGCGATCCTGCGGCGTTTTCCGGGGTCGGACGTCATCATTCATCAGGACCCCTGTTCGGTGGTTCCGTATGAAAAAACAGCGCAAATTGAGCTTTAGTTGTGCACGGTAAACAGTGAGGCGGGCAACATTTTATTGCATAATTTACCCAATATTCGCCTGACCTGAATCAATTCAGCTGAAAACGGTTGATATACTATTTGCAGCAATTGTTCAGACCGCCCGGCACAAGGGTGAGCGCTTCCCGTGACAGAATTTATTTTTGCATTCCTACGTTCAGAGGTAGTCCATGATTAAGAAAATCGGTGTGTTGACAAGTGGCGGTGATGCGCCTGGCATGAATGCCGCGATTCGCGGTGTGGTGCGTGCTGCGTTAACCGAAGGCCTTGAAGTTTTTGGTATCTATGATGGCTATCTCGGTCTGTATGAAGATCGCATGATCCAGCTCGACCGCTACAGCGTGTCGGACATGATTAATCGCGGCGGCACTTTCCTCGGCTCTGCGCGCTTCCCGGAATTCCGCGAAGACCGCGTGCGTGCGGTTGCTATTGAGAACATGAAAAAGCGCGGGATTGATGCGCTGGTGGTCATCGGCGGCGACGGCTCCTACATGGGGGCTAAGCGTCTGACCGAGATGGGCTTCCCGTGCATCGGCCTGCCGGGCACCATCGATAACGACGTAGCGGGTACCGACTACACCATCGGTTATTTCACCGCGCTGCACACCGTGGTAGAAGCGATTGACCGCCTGCGCGACACCTCGTCCTCACACCAGCGTATCTCTATCGTTGAAGTGATGGGCCGTTACTGCGGCGACCTGACCCTGGCGGCGGCGATTGCCGGCGGCTGTGAGTTCATCGTGCTGCCGGAAGTGGAGTTTAACCGCGAAGATCTGGTTGCCGAGATCAAAGCCGGTATCGCGAAAGGGAAGAAGCACGCCATTGTCGCCATCACCGAGCACATCTGTGACATCGACGAGCTGGCGAAGTACATCGAAGACGAAACCAAACGCGAAACCCGCGCTACGGTGCTGGGCCACATCCAGCGCGGCGGCTCCCCGGTGCCTTACGACCGTATCCTTGCGTCCCGCATGGGCGCCTACTCCATCGAGCTGCTGCTGCAGGGCTACGGCGGGCGCTGCGTTGGTATCCAGAATGAAAAAATGGTGCATCACGACATCATCGACGCTATCGAAAATATGAAGCGTCCGTTCAAAGGCGACTGGCTCGATTGCGCGAAAAAACTTTACTAAGTCAGTGAGTTACCAGCCGGGGAAACCCGGCTTTTTTACGCCTGTTATATACTCTAAAGTTATAGCCAATCTTTTTTTATTCTTTAATCATCATCACGCTTTCTGGCAGGCTGCTCGCATTACAACACAACATTAAGAGAGCATGCGGATGAACAAACTGGGAGTGGGCTTAACGTTACTGTTGGCATCGACAAGCGTGCTGGCAAAAGATATTCAGCTGCTGAACGTGTCATACGATCCGACGCGCGAACTGTATGACGAGTACAACAAGGCGTTCAGCGCCCACTGGAAAAAAGAGACCGGGGATAACGTGGTGATCCGCCAGTCGCACGGCGGCTCCGGCAAGCAGGCGACGTCGGTTATCAACGGTATCGAGGCCGATGTGGTGACGCTGGCGCTGGCCTATGACGTTGACGCGATCGCCGAACGTGGCCGCATCGATAAGAACTGGATTAAGCGCCTGCCGGATAACTCCGCGCCATACACTTCCACCATCGTATTCCTGGTACGCAAGGGCAACCCGAAACAGATCCACGACTGGAACGATCTGGTAAAACCTGGCGTGTCGGTGATTACGCCGAACCCGAAAAGCTCCGGCGGTGCGCGCTGGAACTACCTGGCTGCGTGGGGTTATGCCCTGCACCAGAACAACGGCGATCAGGCAAAAGCGCAGGATTTCGTGAAGGCGCTGTATAAGAACGTGGAAGTGCTGGATTCCGGCGCGCGCGGCTCCACCAACACCTTCGTTGAGCGCGGTATCGGCGATGTGCTGATCGCCTGGGAGAACGAAGCGCTGCTGGCGGCCAACGAGCTGGGTAAGGACAAGTTTGAAATCGTCACCCCGAGTGAGTCGATCCTTGCCGAACCGACCGTCTCGGTCGTGGATAAGGTTGTAGAGAAGAAGGGCACGCAGCAGGTGGCTGAAGCCTACCTGAAGTATCTCTACACGCCTGAAGGCCAGGAGATCGCCGCGAAGAACTTCTACCGTCCGCGCGATGCACAGGTCGCAGCGAAGTATGAAAAGACCTTCCCGCAACTGAAGCTGTTTACCATCGATGACATCTTCGGCGGCTGGACCAAAGCCCAGAAAGAGCACTTCTCCAGCGGTGGCACCTTCGACCAGATTAGCAAGCGCTAAGCGTAAGCGTGCGTGATAAAGCGGCCCTGCGGAGCCGCTTTTTTTTGTGTAGCACGTAGGGTGGGTAAGCGTAGCGCACCCACCGTTGGATACGCCGTAGCGGCGGGTGCGCAGGCTTACCCGCCCTACAAGATGGGTCACCTTAACGGACTGGCATTAGCCCTGCGGGGCCGTTTTTTATTTGTGTTGTAAAATACGTTACGCTTCCGGCTCGGTTTGTTTCAGGGAATGGATGATGAAACGTGTACTTTATACAGTAGTGGGGTTGTTGTTGGTTGTGGTTGCCGCAGTGGCGGGCTGGCTGTGGCATGTCGCCAGCAGTTCGGATGCGCTGCGTCAGATTACGCTGGAGCAGTGCGTGCCAGGGCAGCGCGATCGCCAACAGCCCGCGCCCTGCGCGGAGGTGAACCTGCACGGCGGTTATGTGGTATTTAAGGATCGCAACGGCCCGCTGCAGTACCTGTTGATGCCGTCCTGGAAAATCAACGGCATCGAAAGCCCGGACGTGCTCAGCCCCCACACCGCCAATTTCTTCTGGCAGGCCTGGCAGGCGCGACGCTACCTGAGCGAGAAAAACGGTGCGCCATTGCCGGACAACGCGATTTCACTGACTATTAACTCCCGTCTCGGACGTAGCCAGAACCATCTGCATATCCATATCTCCTGCCTGCGCCCGGACGTGCGCGAGCAGCTCGACGACAACGCTGGCACCCTCAGCACTCAGTGGTTACCCCTGCCGGGCGGCATTAACGGGCATGAATATCTGGCGCGGCGCGTGACCGAAAGCGAGCTGGCCCAGCGTAGCCCGTTTGTCATGCTGGCAGAAGAGGTTGAGAACGCGCGCGAACATATGGGGCGTTATGGCCTGGCGGTAGTGCGTCAGAATGACGGCAGCTTTGTGCTGCTGGCAACCGAGCGTAGCCTCGTGCCGTTCAACCTTGCGTCGGCGGAAGAGATTCAGGATCACGACTGCGCCATTCTGCAACATCCCCACCAACCGTAACGTTTACAGATAACAGGGCGCGCCGTAGACTCGATGAAATTTTCTACAGGAGACAGGTATGTCGCTCTGGTTATCCCACCCGCTATGGCTGCCAGGCCTGATCGTTCTTATCACCATCGTTCTCTGGGCTACGTCATTACTGCCTGAATTTGTCACCGCGCTGCTGTTCTTCACCGTGGCGATGGTGGCAAAAATCGCTCCGCCGGAGATCATCTTCGGTGGTTTTGCCTCCTCGGCGTTCTGGCTGGTGTTCAGCGGCTTCGTGCTGGGCGTCGCGATCCGTAAGACCGGATTAGCCGATCGCGCGGCACGGGCGATGTCAGCCCGTCTCACGGACTCCTGGCCGCTGATGGTGGCAAGCGTAGTGCTGCTGAGCTATGCCCTGGCGTTTGTCATGCCCTCCAATATGGGGCGTATCGCCTTACTGATGCCGGTGGTCGCCGCGATGGCGCATCGCGCCGGCATTGCTGAAGGCACGCGCGCGTGGTTCGGCCTGGCGCTGGCGGTGGGGTTTGGCACGTTCCAGCTGTCAGCAACGATCCTGCCCGCCAACGTCCCGAATCTGGTGATGAGCGGCGCGGCGGAAGGGTCGTTTGGCATTCACCTCAACTATCTGCCCTATCTGCTGCTGCACACCCCGGTGCTGGGGCTGCTTAAGGGCGCGATCCTGATTGGCCTGATCTGCTGGCTGTTCCCCGGTAAGCCGACGCCGCCGCGCGAGCTGCCAGTCGCAGAGCCGATGAGCGGAGCGGAGCTGCGCCTAAGCGCGATGCTGGTGGTGGTGCTGGGTCTGTGGGTGACCGAGAGCCTGCACGGCATCGGCCCGGCGTGGGTCGGGCTGGCGGCAGCGGTAGTCACGCTCCTGCCCCGGGTCGGGTTTATTACCGGCGACGAATTCGCTACCGGCGTCAATATCCGCACCTGCATCTACGTCGCCGGTATTCTTGGCCTGGCGACCACGGTGACCCATACCGGCATCGGTCGTGCGGTGGGTGAAGCGCTGCTGGCGGTAATGCCGCTGGATGCAGAGAAGCCCTTCACCAGCTTCGTGGCCCTGACCGGCATCACCTCAGCGCTGAATTTCATCATGACCGCCAACGGCGTGCCGGCGCTCTATACCACGCTGGCGGAGAGCTTCTCGCAGGCGACCGGCTTCCCGCTGCTGTCGACCATCATGATTCAGGTGCTGGGGTACTCCACGCCGCTGCTGCCGTACCAGGCATCGCCGATTGTGGTGGCGATGGCGCTGGGCGGCGTACCGGCCAGAGCAGGGATGAAGCTGTGTCTGGCGTTAGCGCTGGTGACCTTTGTCGTGTTGCTGCCGCTGGATTATGGCTGGTTCAGGCTGCTGGGACGGCTATAAAAAAAGCCCGGTCGCGCGAAGGCGTACCGGGCCTGATGTGGGGCAGCGATGCGCTGCCCTCTGCAACATACGCTTAGGCGTTTTTCGCTTCGGCTGCCGCTTTAACGATTACCGCGAAGGCGTCGGCCTTCAGGGAGGCGCCGCCAACCAGCGCGCCGTCGATGTCCGGCTGGGTGAACAGCTCAGCAGCGTTGGCCGCGTTTACCGAGCCGCCGTACTGAATGATGACCTGTTCAGCGATGTTCGCATCGGCTTTAGCGATGTGATCGCGAATGAATTTGTGTACCGCCTGGGCCTGCGCCGGGGTAGCGGATTTGCCGGTACCGATGGCCCATACTGGCTCGTAGGCGATAACCGCGCCTTCGAACGCTGCTGCGCCCTGGGTTTTCAGCACGGCGTCAATCTGACGCGCGCACACTTCTTCGGTTTTACCCGCTTCGTTTTCCGCTTCGGTTTCACCGATGCACAGAACCGGGATCAGACCCTGCTCTTTCAGCACGGCAAATTTCTTCGCGATGAACTCATCGGATTCCGCGTGGTAAGTACGACGCTCTGAGTGACCGATAATGATGTATTTAGCACCGATATCTTTCAGCATCTCAGCAGAGGTTTCGCCGGTAAACGCACCGGACAGGTTTACGTCAACGTTCTGCGCGCCCAGCACGATGTGGCTGCCTGCAACGGCGTGTTTCGCCTGATCCAGGTACAGCGCCGGCGGTGCAATAGAGACGCCGCAGCCCGTCACGCCAGACAGCTCGTTGCGCAGGCCAGCGATCAGTTCGTTGACCATGTGGCGGCTGCCGTTGAGTTTCCAGTTACCCATCACAAGAGGATGTCGCATTTTAATTCTCCACGCGGTGAAGCGGATTAAGGAATATCGCTGCCTGTCTGGCAGCATGGACTGTCATTCAGTATAGAGATTTGCGCCGTCGAAGGCTTTGCTTTTTGTCATTTATTGTTGGCGTCGCTCGCGTCAGATAGCGCCAGCTTAATCGGTTCAACCGCGAGAGTTAGCCCCTTTTCGCCGTTATCTGCCACCACATAGCGGATCGCACCTTCTGACTTCTGGTAGTAGCGCTTCGACGTGCTTTCACTGAGCAGGGTAGCAAGACGTTCCATGCTCTGTTTTTCCGTGATGCCGGGCGTGAAGGCTCTCAGCAAGGCTGCCATCCACGCCATCGCTTTGGCTTTGGCCGCTTTCTGCTCCGGCCCCTGAATCGGCAGCCAGGTGATCTGCATACTTTTAATTTTCAGCGTGCCGCGCTCCAGCGCCGTGGAGGCGTAGAGATTTTCATTAATCTTGGTCGCCGCCCGGGTGAGGGTGATTTTGTCGCGGCTGGAGACAATGGCGCGAAACTCGTTCAGCGTCATGCCGGGGTTGTCGGCATTAAACTTCTCGCGAAACTGGGTGATAGTCAGATCGAAGGTGGGTGAGCCGGGCAGCAGGTAGGGCGCAGTAGGCGCTACCACCGGCTCCTCCGCCAGGGCCGTCTGACACAGCGTAACAGGTAGTAAAAACAGCAATAGCGTGAGTAATACGTGGTTCATTAACAGCCGCTCCCGGTAACTCAGGGTATCGATTAAAACGGTATCAGGCTGGCTTGTCAAAACCTGGCGTTCACGGTGTACACTACGCGGCATCGTGGTAATCAGGGTGGACACATGACTCTCCAGCAGTGGTTATTTTCAATTAAAGGGCGCATCGGACGCCGTGATTTCTGGATCTGGATGGCGCTGTGGGTGGTAGCGATGCTGCTGCTGTTCGTGCTGGCGGACCGGGAATGGGTCACCAGCCAGAGCGCGGCATTTATGCTGGTGTGCCTGCTGTGGCCCACCGCGGCGGTGGTGGTGAAGCGGCTGCACGATCGCGGGCGTTCAGGGCTCTGGGCGCTGCTGATGATCCTCGCCTGGATGCTGTTTGCCGGCAACTGGGTGATGCTGGAAGGCATCTGGCGCTGGGGCGTAGGAACGCTGGTGCCGAGCATTATCATGGTGATGGTGATCCTCGACCTGGGCGCGTTTCCCGGCACCCCAGGCGAGAACAAGTACGGCAACGCGACGCTTGAGGTGAAATACCGCTGAGTTACCAGTAGTGCTCCGCCGTCATATGGCCCGGACGGCGGCGCAGGTGCTTGGTCATCTGGCGATTTTCTTTCAGCAGTTGCTGGGTGTCGCGCACCATCTGCGGATTGCCACACAGCATGACGTGGCTGTTTTCGGTGGTCATCGGCAGGCCCACCGCCTGTTCCAGCTCGCCGCTGTCGATCAGCGCCGGCACGCGCCCGGTCAGCGAACCTGACACCGTTTCGCGGCTCACCACGGTCTGGATGCGCAGTTTCCCGGCATAACGCTCTTGTAACTCCAGCATTAACGGCAGATAGCTCAGATCTGCCGCATAGCGCACCGCGTGTACCAGCACCAGATGGTTGAAACGCTCAAGGCCAACGCCCTCCTGCAAAATCGACAGGTACGGCCCGATGGCAGTCCCGGTAGCCAGCATCCACAGCGTATCGCAGTCCGGTACTTCATCCAGCACGAAGAACCCGGCCGCGTCGCTGACCACCATCAGCTCGTCGCCCGGCTGCATGGCATGCAGACGTGGGCTCAGCTTGCCCTCCGGGACGTTCACCAGGTAAAACTCCAGGTTTTCATTGCCGGGCGCGTTCACATAAGAGTAAGCACGCTGCACGCGCTCCCCGTCGATCTCAAGGCCCAGCTTGGTAAACTGCCCGGCGGTGAAGGGTTTGATCGGGGCGCGAACCGTGAGGCTGAAAAGCGAATCGGTCCAGTGCTGAATCTGTGTGACTTTACCTGTTACCCAGTCTGCCATGTTCCACTCCTGTCTTTGCTTTGCATTATCTTCGCCAGGTCGGTACGGCATTTCCAGCCCGGGCGGGCCGGAAAGCTCAATCAGACAAATTTTTCAGAGGATGTGAGCCTGCACGTTGACGTCTTTGCGGTCGAGATAGTGAATCGACTGAATGCGGCGAATGGTGCGTGATTTGCCGCGGATCAGCAGCGTCTCGGTGGTGGCAATGTTGCCTTTGCGCGTAATGCCGTCCAGCAGATCGCCTTTGGTGATCCCGGTGGCGGAGAAAATCACGTTATCGTTACGCGCCATCTCTTCGAGGCGCAGCACCTTATCGGCTTCGATACCCATCGCTTTGCAGCGTTCCAGCTCGGTTTCACCGATACGACGGTTCTCCTCGCTGTCGCCCTTCACCTGGTGACGCGCCAGCAGACGGCCCTGCATATCGCCATCCAGCGCGCGGATCACCGCGGCCGACACCACGCCTTCCGGCGCACCGCCGATGCCGTAGAGCACATCCACTTCGCTGTCCGGCATGCAGGTGAGAATGGAGGCCGCCACATCGCCATCGGGGATCGCAAATACGCGCACCCCGAGCTGCTGCATCTCGCGGATCACCGCATCGTGACGCGGCTTCGCGAGGATGGTCACCGTCAGCTCGTTCAGCGGCTTATCGAGCGCACGGGCAATATTACGCAGGTTATCGGCGAGCGGCAGACTGAGGTCGATAACGCCTTTCGCGCCCGGTCCGACAATCAGCTTTTCCATGTACATGTCCGGCGCGTTCAGGAAGGTGCCTTTATCACCCACGGCCAGCACCGCCAGCGCGTTCGCCTGGCCCATTGCCGTCATGCGCGTGCCTTCGATCGGGTCAACGGCGATATCCACCGCATCACCTTTCCCGGTGCCAACCTGCTCGCCGATATACAGCATCGGCGCTTCATCGATCTCGCCTTCGCCAATGACGATGCGTCCGTCGATGTCGATCTGATTCAGCACGATACGCATGGCGTGTACCGCTGCGCCGTCGGCGGTGTTTTTATCACCGCGGCCCAGCCATTTGTAGCCGGCAAGGGCTGCGGCTTCGGTTACCCGGGAAAATTCGATGGCAAGTTCTCTTTTCATAACAGGCTCGTACAGTCAAAAGGAGTTGTGCGAAGTTTATCACAGAGTGGCGGAGGCCGTTTGTTGCGCCCCTGGCGGGGATACGACGGAAAAACGGAAGGGGGGCGGGAAAGGGAAAAATCCCCTCTCCCGAAGGGAGAGGGGCAGGGTGAGGGAATCAGCTCTCGTCGTGCTCTTCCCACGCCATGGCGCGTTTCACCGCTTTCTTCCAGCCTTCGTAACGGAAGTTACGTTCGGTGGTTTCAATGCCCGGACGGAATTCGCGTTCGATAACCGCTTTTTCGCTCAGCTCATCCAGGTTCTGCCAGTAGCCAACCGCCAGGCCGGCGAGATAGGCCGCGCCGAGCGCAGTCACTTCGCGCACTTCCGGACGCTCCACGCGGGTGCCCAGAATGTCGGACTGGAACTGCATCAGGAAGTTGTTGGCAACCGCGCCGCCGTCCACGCGCAGGGCGTGCAGACGAATGCCCGAGTCCGCCTGCATCGCTTCCAGCACATCGCGGGTCTGGAAAGCAATGGATTCCAGCGTGGCGCGGATGATGTGGTTGGAGTTCACCCCGCGCGTCAGGCCGAAAATCGCACCGCGGGCATACGGGTCCCAGTAAGGCGCGCCGAGACCGGTAAAGGCCGGCACCACGTATACGCCGTTGGTGTCTTTCACTTTAGTCGCGAAGTATTCAGAGTCGAACGAGTCGCTGATGAGCTTCATCTCATCGCGCAGCCACTGAATCGACGCGCCCGCCATGAACACCGCGCCTTCCAGCGCATAGTTCACTTCCCCGCGCGGGCCGCAGCCGATGGTGGTCAGCAGGCCGTGCGTTGACGCGACCGCTTTTTCACCGGTGTTCATCAGCATAAAGCAGCCGGTGCCGTAGGTATTTTTCGCCATCCCTTCTTTTACGCACAGCTGGCCGAACAGCGCCGCCTGCTGGTCACCGGCGATGCCGGCGATCGGAATACGCGTGCCGCCCTTACCGCCGATGTTGGTCTGACCGTACACTTCGGACGATTTACGCACCTGCGGCAGCATGGCGCGCGGGATGTCCAGCGCGTCCAGCATTTTGTCATCCCAGTCCAGCTCGTGGATGTTGAACAGCATGGTACGCGAGGCGTTGGTGTAATCGGTGACGTGTACGCGTCCCTGGGTCATTTTCCAGATGAGCCAGGTATCGATGGTGCCGAACAGCAGCTCGCCACGCTTCGCACGCTCGCGCGAGCCTTCCACATGGTCGAGGATCCACTTCACTTTGGTGCCGGAGAAGTAGGGGTCGATAACCAGACCGGTGGTCTTGCGCACGTAATCTTCCATGCCTTCGCGCTTCAGCTTCTCGCAGATCTCGGAAGTACGGCGGCACTGCCAGACGATGGCGTTGTGGATCGGTTTACCGGTCTCACGCTCCCATACCACCGCGGTTTCGCGCTGGTTGGTGATGCCAATCGCGGCAATCTGATCGGAGCTGATGTCGGCTTTCGCCAGCACTTCTACCAGCGTGGAGCTTTGTGATGCCCAGATCTCCATCGGGTCGTGCTCAACCCAGCCCGCTTTCGGGTAAATCTGCGTGAATTCGCGTTGTGAAACACTGACGATGTTGGCGTCATGATCCAGGACGACGGCTCTGGAGCTGGTGGTGCCCTGATCAAGGGCGACGATGTATTTCTTCTCAGTAGTCATGGTTATGTCCTGTCAGTTTCATTACAGCGAAGCATTGCGATGTTCAGCGCGGGCCGCTTTTTTCTCAACGGCCTGCTCGGCAGACGGCAAGTGACGCCCAATCAGCTTACGATAGCCGAACGCACCGAGCGCTGCACCCACCACCGGGCCAAACAGCGGCACCAGGAAGTAAGGAATGTCACGCCCGCCGGTAAAGGCAACGTTGCCCCAGCCTGCCAGCCAGGCGAAGGTTTTCGGGCCAAGATCGCGCGCCGGGTTCATGGCGAAGCCGGTCAGCGGACCCATCGCGCCACCGATAATGGCAATCAACAGGCCCACCAGCAGCGGCGCCATCGGGCCACGCGGCAGACCGTTACCGTTATCGTTCAGCGCCAGAATCACGCCCATCAGCACGGCGGTGATCACCATTTCAACGGCGAACGCCTGGCCAAAGTTGAGCAGCGGATTCGGGTAGGTGGAGAAAATACCTGCCAGTTCGAGACTCTCTACGCTGCCGCGCACCATCTGGTGAGTCAGTTCGTAGTCGTAAAAAAGATTGTAATAAAGCCCGTAAACTAACGCCGCTGCGCAAAAGGCGCCGGCAAATTGTGCAATGATAAAAGGAACAACTTTGCGTTTGTCGAAGCCGACAAACAGCCATAAGGCGATAGTGACCGCCGGGTTAAGATGCGCACCAGACACACCCGCAGTCAGGTAAATGGCCATCGCCACCCCTAATCCCCAGATGATACTGATTTCCCACTGACCGAAAGCAGCACCGGCGACTTTCAATGCAGCGACACATCCCACGCCGAAGAAAATCAACAACCCGGTACCGAGAAATTCGGCGATGCACTGACCTTTTAAGGTTGGAGTTTGACTCATATTCGGGTCCTGAAGGCAAAATGAAGGATTATTGTTAGCAAGGCGTCAACGACGCTCATGATGTCCTGTAGACATCGTGTTAATTTATCGTTAACGAACAAAAACGAGAAATATCGAACTTTAAATGTGTGTGTTGCGTCAAGAAAATGAGCGTTTTCGCGCTCCCGGGCTGGACAAATGCGCAACGAAACGGATCGAAAGCGCGCAAAATGTTAACGAAAACAATAACAATCTAACGGGAAATCGGCGCGGCGCATTCAGCATTGACTGAAAAATGTTGCAAACCGCTAACAGCGCGGCTTGCCGCTGGACAGTAACAGCTGCGCTCCCTACAATCGGGACTATTGCGCAGAGCATCCATTCATTAAGGCGTTGCCGGGCATTCAGGACGTGTGGCGCTTTGCAATTCAGGAGAGGTACGACGATGTCATTTGAAGTGTTTGAGAAACTGGAAGCGAAAGTACAGCAGGCGGTCGATACCATCACGCTGCTGCAGATGGAAATTGAAGAGCTGAAAGAGAAAAACAACAGCCTGGCGCAGGATGTACAGAACGCGCACGGCAGCCGCGAAGCGCTGGAGCAGGAAAACCACCAGCTGCGCGAACAGCAGCATGTGTGGCAGGAGCGTCTGCAGGCACTGCTGGGCAGAATGGAAGAGGTGTAATTTCCCGTCATCTTTCGCGCCGTAGCGGCGTTGGCTGCGCGCATTCACCCCAGTTACATAGTTGTCTATGTTCCTGGGGATTCATTCACTTGCCGCCTTGCTACAACACGAAAGCTTTAGGGTAATAGAGCCAGATTCCCGTCATCTTTCGCGCCGTAGCGGCGTTGGCTGCGCGCATTCACCCCAGTCACATAGTTGTCTATGTTCCTGGGGATTCATTCGCTTGCCGCCTTGCTACAACACGAAAGCTTTAGGGAAACAGAGCCAGAACGATCGGGCCGGGTAAGGCATCGCCGCCACCCGGCTTTTTATTACTCGATATCCAGCGGATCTTCGGAAAGGATGATGCCGGTATTGTCGGCATAGAGATGGTCACCGGAGAAGAAGGTGACGCCGCCGAAGTTGACGCGCACGTCGCTTTCGCCGATACCTTCACCCGCCGCGCCTGCCGGAATGGCGGCAATAGCCTGAATACCTAGGTCCAGATCTTCGAGGTCGTCCACCTGACGCACCGCGCCGTAAACCACCAGACCTTCCCATTCGTTTTGTACCGCCAGACGGGCCAGGTCAGCGTCAATCAGCGCGCGTCGCACCGAGCCGCCGCCGTCCACCAGCAGAACGCGCCCGCGGCCATTCTCTTCGAGGAGTTCGTACAGCAACCCGTTATCCTCAAAACATTTCACCGTGGTGATTTGTCCGCCAAACGACGACCGTCCGCCAAAGTTGGAGAACAGGGGTTCCACGACGTTAACATCTTCATGGTAGATGTCACAGAGCTCGGAAGTATCGTATTTCATAGGCTTAAGGTTCAGTTGCTGCATGGACTGTCAGTATATCGCCTAATCCGGACTGTTGGCAAAATCATCAATTGTTAATTGATATGAATCAGCTAAAAACGCAGCTGGCTGAGCACAATCCCAAAAGAAAACAGCAGATTAGCCAGCAGTGCCGCTTTTACCGTGCGTTCCAGCATGGGGCGCATCGCCAGCGGCGTGGTTTCGCGCAGCACATACCGGGCCTGACGCAGCAGCATCGGCGCACTCAGCAGGAACAGCCATCCCCACGGGCTTTGCAGCCAGAAGAGGGTAAACAGGGCGAAACAGAACAGCGTGCCAGCCAGCAGCCCGGCGTGATAGCGCCGCGCCGCGACCGGGCCGAGGCGCACGGCCAGGGTGTTTTTGCCGTTGGCGCGATCGCTTTCGATATCGCGCAGGTTGTTGATATTCAGCACCGCCGCCGCGAGCAGCCCACATCCGGTCGCAGGCAGAAAGACCGCAGCAATCAGCGTATGCGCCTGCAGATACCAGGTGCCCGCCACGCTTAACCAGCCGAAGAAAACCAGCACGGAAATATCGCCCAGCCCCATGTAGCCATAAGGGCGCGTGCCCACGGTATAGGTGATGGCGGCGACGATCGCCAGTACGCCCAGCAGCAAAAAGCCAGCAACGTCCGCCAGCGTGCGGCAGGCAACTGCTACCAGTGCCAGTCCAAAAGCGCAGGTGAGGACGATCGTCACCACCAGGGCGCGTTTCATTTGTGTCTGGCTGATAACGCCCTTCTGCATACCGCGCAGCGGGCCGATACGATCGGGTTTATCGCTCCCCTTCACGGCATCGCCATAATCATTAGCAAGGTTGGAGAGAATTTGCAGCAGACCGGCGGTCAGCAGGGCCAGCAGCGCAATGAGCGGATCGAACACACCTTGCCAGAAGGCCAGTGCGGAACCCACCACGACGGAGGCGAAGGCAAGGGGTAAAGTACGGGGGCGCAGGCTTTCCAGCCAGGCCTGACGACGACTTACAGCATGTGTATCTGTCATAAAGTTGCCAAATAAAATGGGGGCCGACGCTGCTGGCAGTGTCGAAAGCCCCCATCAAAAGTGATGAAAATGCTCAGGCCGCGATTATAGGATAAAACGGCTCAGATCTTCATCTGCAACAAGCGCATCGAGATGCTTGCTGACGTAGTCTGCGTCAATGATCACAGTGGTGCCATTGAGATCGCTGGCGTCATAGGAGATCTCTTCCATCAGACGTTCCAGCACGGTATGCAGACGACGCGCACCGATGTTTTCGGTGGTTTCGTTTACCTGCCATGCCGCCTGCGCGATACGCGTGATGCCATCTTCGGTGAACTCAATGTTCACGCCTTCGGTCGCCATCAGCGCTTTGTACTGCACGGTCACCGAGGCGTTCGGCTCGGTCAGGATGCGCTCGAAGTCATCGGTAGTCAGCGCCTGCAGCTCAACGCGGATCGGCAGACGGCCCTGCAGCTCCGGGATCAGGTCAGACGGCTTCGCCACCTGGAACGCGCCGGAGGCGATAAACAGAATGTGATCGGTCTTCACCATCCCGTGCTTGGTGGAGACGGTGCAGCCTTCCACCAGCGGCAGCAGGTCGCGCTGCACGCCTTCGCGAGACACGTCCGGACCCGAAGATTCGCCGCGCTTACAGATTTTGTCGATCTCATCGATAAACACGATGCCGTGCTGTTCAACCGCTTCGACAGCCTGCTCTTTCAGCTCTTCCGGGTTGACCAGCTTCGCAGCTTCTTCTTCGATCAGCAGCTTCATGGCTTCTTTGATCTTCATCTTGCGCGCTTTCTGTTTCTGCCCGCCGAGATTCTGGAACATCGACTGCAGCTGGCTGGTCATCTCTTCCATGCCCGGCGGCGCCATGATTTCAACGCCCATCGGCGCCGCGGCGACGTTGATTTCAATTTCTTTATCGTCCAGCTCGCCCTCACGCAGTTTTTTGCGGAACGACTGGCGCGCGGCGGACGGCTCCTGCGGCTGTTCAGACTGGCCCCAGTTGTTTTTCGCCGGTGGGATCAGCACGTCGAGAATACGCTCTTCCGCCATCTCTTCGGCGCGGTAGCGGTTTTTCTCAATTGACTGCATGCGCACCATTTTGATGGCGGAGTCGGTCAGGTCGCGGATGATGGAGTCCACTTCTTTACCGACGTAGCCCACTTCGGTGAACTTGGTCGCTTCAACTTTGATAAACGGCGCGTTAGCCAGCTTCGCCAGACGACGGGCGATTTCGGTTTTACCGACGCCGGTCGGGCCGATCATCAGGATGTTTTTCGGCGTGACTTCGTGACGCAGCTCTTCGTTAAGCTGCATACGGCGCCAGCGGTTACGCAGCGCAATGGCGACAGAACGCTTCGCCGCGTCCTGACCGATAATGTGTTTGTCGAGTTCGCTGACAATTTCGCGTGGAGTCATTTCAGACATGGGGATTCCTTACGCCTTAGACGGTAATTCTTCGATGGTCAGGAAGTTGTTGGTGTAGATGCAGATATCGCCTGCAATCCCCAACGCCTTCTCGGCAATTTCACGGGCGCTCAGCTCGGTGTTTTCCAGCAGCGCGCGGGCGGCAGCCTGTGCGTAAGGGCCACCAGAGCCAATCGCAATCAGGTCATTTTCCGGCTGCACCACGTCACCGTTACCGGTGATGATGAGCGAGGCATTTTCGTCGGCCACGGCCAGCAGCGCTTCGAGACGGCGCAGCATGCGGTCGGTACGCCAGTCTTTCGCCAGCTCAACGGCGGCTTTCACCAGGTGACCCTGATGCATTTCGAGTTTGCGTTCAAAGAGTTCGAACAGAGTGAAGGCATCGGCAGTGCCCCCGGCGAATCCGGCGATCACTTTGCCGTTATAGAGACGGCGAACTTTTTTGACGTTGCCTTTCATGACGGTGTTGCCCAGCGTGGCCTGACCATCGCCACCGATTACTACCTGGCCGTTGCGGCGTACACTTATTATCGTTGTCACTGACAGACCCCTTTGTTAACTGAACAGATGCTCCGGCACCGGGTTATGGGTCGTTCGTCAGCAGACGTAACGACCGGATGCGCGTTCAGGAGCAGAATTCAATTATAAATGGGGGAGGATTTGGGGGTTTCAACCCCCGGAGGCGAGACGAATGCAGTTGCCGTGACCGGCAATTTTGAGGCGGCTGATGGCGTCGTCGGCGTTCTCTTTACCTTTAACCGGGCCGATCACCACGCGATTCCAGCCGTTATTGCTGGTGACGCGGGAGTCAAAACCTTCAAACGCCAGCTGGGCGCGCACGCTTTCCGCCTGATCCACACCCTTGAACGAGCCGCACTGGATCATCCAGCGACGGGTATCTTTCTTCTCCTCGGTACGCTTCGCCGTTTCTTTCTCTGGCGTGACGGTTGAGGTAGGTGCCGGCGCAGGCTTCTGCTGCGCGGTGTTATTGTGCGGCGGCGTTTTCAGCAGGTCGTCATACGGCTGCTGGGTCTGCGCGGCTTTCGGCTGCTGCGCGGTGCGCGGTTGTTCAACCGGCTGTGCCGGGCGCGTGGTCTGCGGCGCGCTTACCGGACGCGTCTGCTGCTGTTGCTGCTGGTAAGGCTGCACGGTACGCGGCTGCGTGGTCACGGTCTGAGGCTGGCGCTGCTGCTGGATCTGGCGCTGTTGCTCCTGACGCTGCAGCGTTTGCTGGCGCTGCGCCGGGGTCTGTTCATTCCACGGCACTTCGGTCAGCTGGGTTGGCTGCTGACGCATATCAGCCTGCATCTGTTCCAGCAGCTGGCGCTGCTCGGCCGTCAGCTGATCCTGATTTTTGATTTCGCCGCCGGCGGTCGGCTCGGTGGGCTGGCGCACGCCCGGCTGACGATCTTCCAGCTCTTTGATATAGCGCCAGCGCTCTTCCGGCTTCGGCGGCAGCCCGTTGCCCGTCACCTTATTCGGCAGCGTCTGGGACTCTTCTTTTTTATGATGGGTAATGAACCAGAGGCCGCCAATAAAGGCCACCAGCACAGCTGCCGCGATGGCGACCATGGTCGGATTAACAGAAGACGTATTACGTTGCTTCTTACGGGGCGTGCTCTTTTTGCGCCGCGCTGGAGTCGACTGCCCGCGGCGTACATAATCTCGTTGTGCCACTATCGTTTCGCTGTATTTTTCATTTATAAGCCCGCCATGTTACTTAAGCGACGGGGCTTTGACTATATCGGGCCGCGTAAAGAGGACTAATCCTTAGCGGAAATGGCTGCGGTGGAGCCGCGCACGATCAATTCACAATCCAGCAGCCGCGAACCGCTGTTTACCGTGTGGCCCTGAAGCTGGTCGAGCAGTAACAGCATCGCTTCCCGGCCAATGTCGAAGCGCGGCTGCGCCACGGTGGTCAGCGGCGGGTCGCAGAATTCGGAGAGTGAAATATTATCGAACCCCATTATCGACAGATCGCGCGGAACCTGTAGTCCCAGACGCTTTGCCTGTGAGAGCGCGCCGAGCGCCATCACGTCGCTGTGGCAGAAAACCGCGGTTGGCGGCACCGGCAACGAGAGCAGCTGCTCCAGCGCGTTCGCCCCGGCTTCATAGGTGAAATCGCCGCGCGCGATGTAGTGCGGGTCAACGATAATCCCGCTGCGGCGCAGCGCCTGCACGTAACCCTGCAGCCGGTAGTGGCACAGCGGCATCTCCTCCGGCCCGGCGATGCAGGCAATGTGGCGGTGCCCCAGCTCATGCAGGTGATGAACCGCATTAAAGGCGGCGGTGAGGTTATCGATATGCACCGTCGGCAGCTCCAGCTCGGGCGCAAACTCGTTCGCCATCACCATCGGCGGCAGGTTGCGCTGCTCCTCTTTGCTGGCATCAAACGGCAGGCGCGAGCCAAGCAGCAGCATGCCGTCAATCTGCTTGGTAATGATGAGGTCGATGAAGGTTTTTTCCTGCTGGTTCTGGTGGGCGCAGTCGCCGATCAGCACCAGATACCCCTGCGCAGCAGCGATGACTTCAATACCGCGAATGATTTCGCTGAAGAAGGGGTCGCAGATGTCCGGCACAATCACCAGAATCGTTCGCGACTCGTTACGTTTGACGCTGCGCCCCAGCGCATGCGGCAGATAGCCCACGTCAATGGCGGCCTGCTCAACGCGGTTGCGCGTGGCCTGAGAAACTTTCTCCGGGTTCATCAGCGCCCGTGATACGGTGGCGGTAGATACGTTGGCTTTAACCGCCACGTCTTTCATGGTTGCAGACGCAACCTGCTTCTTAGGCTTCAACTTACTCTCCTCGCACGCGTCTCGCCGGCGCAGACCCATCCCAATGTCTGATATCGCTCACATTTTTAGCAGATTTCGTATTAGCCTGTTACAGAATTTTCACTAAAAGTGTGATGGGTATTAGATATTTCGATCCCGCTTCCGGAATCAGCCTTCAATCGGATCGACATCCAGCACCCATTTCACTTTGCGGGCGTCCGGCAGGGTGCCAATCAGCGCCAGCGTGGAACTGATGAGATGCTGCAGGCGCGGACGCGAGGTGTGCTGCAGCAGAAGCTGCCAGCGATAGCGGCCCCCGCGCTTCGGCTGCAGGGCGGGAACCGGCCCCACGATCCACAGCTGGTTATCCGCCAGCGGACTGGCCTGCAACAGGTTACGCAGCTGCTGTAAAAACAGCGGTGCCTGCTGGTTGTTGTGGTCCTCAGCGCGGATCAGTACGTGGCTGCTCCAGGGCGGCAGCAGAACGCTGCTGCGCTCCAGCAGGGCGCGATCGGCGAAGGCGTCGTAGCCCTCAGTCAGCAGCGTTTGCAGCAGCGGATGCTCAGGATGGTGCGTCTGCAGGATCACTTCCCCCTGCTTGCCCGCACGTCCGGCACGGCCCGCCACCTGCGTATAAAGCTGGGCGAAACGTTCGGCGGCGCGGAAATCCGCCGAGAACAGTGCGCCGTCCACGTCGAGCAGCGATACCAGGGTGACATCCGGGAAATGGTGCCCCTTTGCCAGCATCTGGGTACCGATCAGAATGCGCGCGCCGCCGCGATGCACCTCGGCAAGATGTTGCTCCAGCGCTCCTTTACGGCTGGTGGTATCGCGGTCGATACGGGAGATCGGTACGCCAGGGAACAGCGGGGCGAGGCTGTGCTCCAGCTGCTCGGTGCCGAGGCCCACCGGCACCATGTGCGTGGAGCCGCACGACGGACACTGGCGCGGCACCGCACGCTGGCTGTCGCAGTGGTGGCAGCGCAGATGATGCTGCGCCTGGTGCAGCGTGTAGTAGTGATCGCAGCGCGCGCACTCGGCAATCCAGCCGCAGTCGTGGCACAACAGCGCGGGCGCATAGCCGCGGCGGTTAAGGAACAGGATCACCTGGTTATCCGCCTGCAGGTGCTGGCGCATGCGGTTGATCAGCGCCGGAGACAGGCCCGCCTGTAGCTGCTGGCCTTTAAGATCCAGTACGTGCTGCATGGCGGGACGCGCATTCCCGGCGCGGCGGGTCAGCTTCAGCAGGTTATATTTACGCTGCCGCACGTTGTGCAGCGTCTCCAGCGCCGGGGTCGCGGAGCCGAGGATAATCGGAATCCGGTCAGCGTGAGCGCGCCACACCGCCAGATCGCGCGCGTGATAGCGCCAGCCCTCCTGTTGCTTATAGGAGCTGTCGTGCTCTTCATCTATTACGATCACCCCGAGATCCTTAAACGGGGTAAACAGCGACGAGCGAGTGCCGATGACGATCGCCGCCTCGCCGCTTTTCGCTTTCAGCCAGGCGCTCAGGCGCTCGCTGTCATTCAGACCCGAATGCATAACCTCCACCGGTGCCTGAAAACGTTCGCGAAAACGGGCGATGGTTTGCGGCGTCAGCCCAATTTCCGGTACCAGCACCAGCGCCTGACGCCCCTGCGCCAGCACGTTTTCCAGGACGCTCAGATAGACTTCGGTCTTGCCGGAGCCGGTGACCCCGGCCAGCAGCCATGCGGAAAAGCTGTCTGCCGCGCTGTGCAGCGCGCCTACTGCGGTGGCCTGTTCGGTATTCAGCCGCAGCCTGTCGCCCGCGACGCTAAAGTGTTGCCGCCAGTCGGCAACGGCGGGAGCTTCGCTGTTGAGATCGCACAGGCCTTTGCTGCGCAGCGCCTGCAACGCGGCATCGTTAAACGCCATCTCTGCCACCTGGTGACGCCAGATGCGCCCCTGGCGCAGTGCTGCCAGCGCCTGCTGCTGCTTCGGGGAGCGTTTCAGGCTGTTGATATCAACACTTTGCCCCTGTTCGGTCGCGAACCAGTACCACAGCGGTGCAGCGCTGGCGGGTTTCCCCTGGCGCAGCAGCACCGGCAGGGCGTGAAACAGCACGTCGCCAACAGGGTGGTGATAATAGTCCGCTGCCCAGATGAGCATGCGCCATACCGACGGGCTGAACAGCGATTCGCTATCCAGCACCTCGGAAACCTGCTTCAGCTCCTCGCGCGGCAGCTCGCTGGTTTCGCTGACTGACACCACCACGCCCACGCGCTGCTGCTTACCGAACGGCACCTGCACCCGGCAGCCAGCCACCGCCCGCATCTCATCAGGAAGCAGGTAGTCGAAAGTGCGGGCCAGCGGAACGGGCAGAGCGACGTGGGCTACGGGCATGAAGTCATCCAGGCTGATAAAAGTGGCGGGATAGTATACACTCTGACGCGAGCTGATTGCGGATCAGTTTGCATCCGGTGGCTATTTTCTGTATGATTCGCCGCCTTTGATGCGATTTATTCGCGTTGAAGCTCACCAAAATACATTAACATCGCGTGGTGTCTGGCGTCAGGGCTGGAAGAGCGACGCGGCCTTAACAGAGGTTTCCCATGAAAAAAGGTATTCACCCGAATTACGTTGAAATTACTGCAAACTGCTCTTGCGGTAATGTTATCAAAACTCGCTCTACTGCGGGTCACGATCTGAACCTGGACGTATGTGGCCAGTGCCACCCGTTCTACACTGGTAAGCAGCGTGACGTTGCTACCGGTGGCCGTGTTGACCGCTTCAACAAGCGCTTCAGCATCCCGGGCGCGAAATAAGCCTGGAAAAAAGGCGCCGCAAGGCGCCTTTTTCACATCTGTACTCCGCTTCCGGAGACAGAAACCGGGCGACAGACGACTGCCCGCCGCCGCGTTCTCACTTCCCGCTTCTTAGTATTCCCACGTGTCCGGGTCGATACCCAGCTCACGCATGATCACTTTTGCCTCTTCCGGAATTTCATCGCTGCGCTCTTTACGCAGGTCAGCATCGTTCGGTAACGGTTGGCCGGTAAACGCATGCAGAAATGCTTCGCACAGCAGTTCGCTGTTGGTCGCGTGACGCAGGTTATTCACCTGACGACGCGTGCGTTCATCGGTGAGGATCTTTAACACCTTCAGAGGAATGGAAACCGTAATTTTCTTTACTTGTTCACTCTTCTTGCCGTGCTCAGCGTACGGGCTGATATATTCGCCGCTCCATTCAGCCATGAGATACCTTTAATCCTCTAGTCATTAGGGTAGGGCTGAAACCGGACAATCTTCACGGTCTTAGCCATCAATTCGCGTTGTGTACAGCGTAGAATACACCGCGATGGCGGCGCTCTGGCTGTTTCACTGCTCTAAAACGCATAATTTTAACGGGAATTGTGCTTTTGCTCAATCTATACGCAAAGACATTTAGATGTCCAGATGTATTGACGTCTATTATCCCAGTGTTTACTCTGTGACCCTCTTTCATCCGGAATTTTGCCAGGAAGCCCTTCACCATGACGCGTAAACAGGCCACCATCGCAGTGCGTAGCGGATTGAATGACGACGAGCAGTATGGCTGTGTTGTCCCGCCTATCCATCTTTCCAGCACCTACAACTTCACCGGCTTCAATGAACCGCGCGAGCACGATTACTCGCGCCGGGGCAATCCGACCCGTGATGTGGTGCAGCGTGCGCTGGCGGAGCTGGAAGGCGGAGCCGGTGCGGTGCTGACCAATACCGGCATGTCGGCCATTCACCTGGTGACCACCGTTTACCTGAGTCCCGGCGATCTGCTGGTGGCCCCGCACGACTGCTACGGCGGCAGCTATCGCCTGTTCGACAGCCTGGCAAAGCGCGGCTGCTATCGCGTGCTGTTCGTCGATCAGAATGATGAGGCGGCGTTAGCGCAGGCGCTGGCAGAAAAACCGAAGCTGGTGCTGGTGGAAAGTCCGAGCAACCCATTGTTGCGCGTGGTGGATATTGCGAAAATCTGCCGTCTGGCGCGGGAAGCGGGCGCGGTCAGCGTGGTGGACAACACCTTCCTGAGCCCGGCGCTGCAAAATCCGCTGGCGCTGGGCGCAGATCTGGTGCTGCACTCCTGCACCAAGTACCTGAACGGCCACTCTGATGTGGTGGCCGGGGTGGTGATCGCGAAAGAGGCGGAAACGGTCACTCATCTGGCATGGTGGGCGAATAATATCGGCGTCACCGGCAGCGCGTTTGACAGCTATCTGCTGCTGCGCGGGCTGCGCACGCTGGGGCCGCGCATGGACGTTGCCCAGCGTAACGCTCAGGCGATTGTAGATTTCCTGAAAACCCAGCCGCTGGTGAAGAAACTTTATCACCCGTCGCTGCCGGAAAATCAGGGGCATGACATTGCTGCGCGCCAGCAGAAAGGTTTCGGGGCCATGCTCAGCTTTGAGCTGGATGGCGACGAGCAAACGCTGCGCCGCTTCCTCAGCGGGTTGTCACTGTTTACACTGGCGGAATCGTTAGGCGGGGTCGAAAGTTTGATCTCCCACGCCGCTACCATGACACACGCGGGTATGGCGCCAGAAGCACGCGCGGCGGCAGGCATTTCCGAGACGCTGCTGCGTATCTCGACCGGTATTGAAGACAGTGAAGATTTAATCGCTGACCTGGAAAATGGCTTCCGGGTCGCATCCGAGGGGTAAAAATGAGTGTGACAGCGCAGGCAGGGGCGAAGGGTCGTCAACTGCATAAATTTGGTGGTAGCAGTCTTGCCGATGTGAAATGTTACCTGCGCGTAGCGGGCATCATGACTGAATATTCCCTGCCGGGGGATATGATGGTGGTCTCGGCCGCCGGCAGCACCACCAACCAGTTGATCAGCTGGCTCAAACTCAGCCAGAGCGATCGCCTCTCCGCGCACCAGGTGCAGCAGGCGCTGCGCCGCTATCAGAGTGAATTAATCTGTGGCCTGTTACCCCCCGAGGTGTCCGACGGTCTGGTCAGCGAATTTATCCGCGATCTTGAACGCCTCGCGGGCCTGCTGGATGGCACGGTAACCGATGCCGTGTACGCCGAAGTGGTCGGGCACGGTGAGATCTGGTCAGCGCGCCTGATGGCCGCCGTGCTTAATCATCAGGGCATTGAGGCCGCCTGGCTCGACGCCCGCGAGTTTCTGCGCGCCGAGCGCGCTGCCCAGCCGCAGGTGAATGAAGGCCTCTCCTGGCCGCTGCTCCAGCAGCTGCTGGTACAGCATCCCGATAAACGTATCGTGGTGACCGGCTTTATCAGCCGCAACGACGCCGGCGAAACCGTGCTGCTGGGCCGTAACGGCTCAGACTACTCGGCAACCCAGATCGGGGCGCTGGCCGGTGTGTCCCGCGTCACCATCTGGAGCGACGTGGCCGGGGTTTACAGCGCCGACCCGCGCAAAGTGAAAGATGCCTGCCTGCTGCCGCTGCTGCGCCTGGATGAAGCCAGCGAGCTGGCGCGCCTGGCCGCCCCGGTACTGCATGCTCGCACCCTGCAGCCGGTTTCCGGCAGCGATATCGATCTCCAGCTGCGCTGCAGCTATACCCCGGAGCAGGGTTCCACCCGCATTGAGCGCGTGCTCGCCTCCGGCACCGGCGCGCGCATCGTTACCAGCCATGATGACGTCTGCCTGATTGAGTTCCAGATCTCGCCGCAGCAGGATTTCCAGCTGGCGCGGAAAGAGCTGAGCCTGGTGCTGCAGCGCGCCCAGGTGCGTCCGCTGTCGGTCGGCGTGCACCCTGACCGCAACCTGCTTCAGCTCTGCTACACCTCAGAGGTGGTGGGCAGCGCGCTGGCGATTCTGCAGGCGGCAAACCTGCCGGGTGAGCTGCGGCTGCGCGAAGGGCTGGCGCTGGTGGCGCTGGTGGGAGCGGGCGTGTGCCGCAATCCACTGCACAGCCACCGCTTCTGGCAGCAGCTCAAAGATCAGCCGGTGGAGTATATCTGGCAGTCGGAGGAGGGCATCAGTCTGGTTGCCGTGCTGCGCGCCGGGCCGACGGAGAGCCTGATTCAGGGGCTGCACCAGTCGCTGTTCCGCGCCGAAAAGCGCATCGGCCTGGTGCTGTTCGGCAAAGGCAATATCGGTTCACGCTGGCTGGAGCTGTTTGCCCGCGAGCGCGATACCCTGTCTGCACGTACCGGCTTTGAGTTTGTGCTCGCCGGGGTGGTGGACAGCCGCCGCAGCCTGCTCAACTACGAGGGGCTGGATGCCAGCCGGGCGCTGGCCTTCTTTAATGATGAAGCGGTGGAACAGGATGAAGAGTCGCTGTTCCTGTGGATGCGGGCGCACCCTTACGACGACTTAGTGGTGCTGGACGTCACCGCCAGCGAACAGCTGGCCGATCAGTATCTTGATTTCGCCAGCCACGGTTTCCACGTTATCAGCGCCAATAAGCTGGCCGGGGCGAGCAACAGCAACAAGTATCGTCAGATCCGCGACGCGTTTGCCAAAACCGGTCGCCACTGGCTGTATAACGCCACCGTCGGCGCGGGCCTGCCGGTGAACCACACGGTGCGCGATCTGCGCGACAGCGGCGATGCCATCCTTGCCATCAGCGGTATCTTCTCCGGTACGCTCTCATGGCTGTTCCTGCAGTTCGACGGCTCAGTGCCGTTCACCGAACTGGTGGATCAGGCGTGGCAGCAGGGGCTGACCGAACCGGACCCGCGCGTTGACCTGTCCGGAAAAGACGTGATGCGCAAGCTGGTGATCCTGGCGCGTGAAGCGGGCTACGATATCGAGCCGGATCAGGTGCGCGTTGAGTCACTGGTGCCGGTCGGGTGCGAGGAGGGATCGGTGGATCACTTCTTTGAAAACGGCGATGAGCTGAATGCCCAGATGGTGCAGCGTCTGGAAGCGGCTCGCGAGCTGGGACTGGTGCTGCGCTACGTGGCACGCTTTGACGCCAACGGTAAGGCGCGCGTCGGCGTTGAGGCGGTGCGTCCTGAGCATCCGCTGGCAGCGCTGCTGCCGTGCGACAACGTGTTCGCTATTGAGAGCCGCTGGTATCGCGACAACCCGCTGGTGATCCGCGGGCCGGGTGCGGGCCGCGATGTTACCGCCGGTGCCATCCAGTCAGACATCAACCGTCTGGCGCAGCTGCTGTAGGGCATCGCGCATGACGGGCGGGTAACCGAGCTTACCCGCCCGCTTTTTTATCCTGCCATCCCCATCCTGAACCTTTTTCACCATCGCTGAAAATTACTCACGTCACGGAATAATTTACCGGTTGACGCGGCATCCCTTTTCCGTCATTTTTACATCTGGACGTCTAAACGTATAGAAGTTCGAAACACACCACGATTACGCAGCGATTGATGAGGTAAGGTATGAGCTTTTTTCACGCCAACCAGCGGGAAGCCCTGAATCAGAGCCTGGCAGAAGTGCAGGGCCAGATTAACGTTTCATTCGAATTTTTCCCGCCGCGCACCAGTGAAATGGAGCAGACCCTGTGGAACTCCATCGATCGCTTAAGCAGCCTGAAGCCGAAATTTGTCTCTGTGACCTACGGGGCAAACTCCGGCGAGCGCGACCGTACCCACAGCATCATCAAAGGCATTAAGGATCGCACCGGGCTTGAAGCCGCACCGCACCTGACCTGCGTTGATGCCTCGTCGGATGAGCTGCGCAGCATCGCGCGCGACTACTGGAATAACGGCATTCGCCACATCGTCGCCCTGCGCGGCGACCTGCCGCCGGGCAGCGGCAAGCCGGAGCTGTACGCCACCGATCTGGTCGCGCTGCTGAAAGAGGTCGCGGATTTTGATATCTCCGTCGCGGCCTACCCGGAAGTGCACCCGGAAGCAAAAAGCGCCCAGGCTGACCTGCTTAACCTGAAGCGTAAAATCGACGCTGGTGCCAACCGCGCCATCACCCAGTTCTTCTTTGACGTTGAGAGCTACCTGCGTTTTCGCGACCGCTGCGCCGCCACCGGTATCGACGTCGAGATCATCCCCGGCATCCTTCCGGTTTCCAATTTCAAGCAGGCGAAGAAGTTTGCTGACATGACCAACGTGCGCATTCCGTCCTGGATGTCGCAGATGTATGTCGGGCTGGACGACGATCCGGAGACCCGCAAGCTGGTAGGCGCCAACATCGCGATGGACATGGTGAAGATTTTAAGCCGCGAAGGGGTGAAGGATTTTCACTTCTACACCCTGAACCGCGCCGAGATGAGCTACGCCATCTGCCACACCCTCGGCGTGCGCCCGGTGCTGGCCGCGTAGCCCGCCAGCACACAAAAAGGCCACCCGTTGCGGTGGCCTTTTTTATTACTGATTTCCTGGCTGCTCGGTGTGCGGCCAGGTTAAGCGTGTGTTTACGGGCGCTTAGCCGGTGTTACGCATCCCCGCCGCGACGCCGGCGATGGTCACCATCAGCGCCTGCTCAACGCGGGCATCCGGTTCCTCACCGGCCGCTTCGGCCTGACGCGAACGGTGCAGTAATTCGGCCTGTAATACGTTCAGCGGATCGGTATAGATATTACGCAGCATGATGGATTCAGCGATCCACGGCAGGTCCGCCATCAGGTGGGAATCGTTGGCGATATCCAGCACCACGCTGATGTCGGCTTCCAGCTGCGCGCGCAGCTCCTGGCCGAGCGGCCAGAGCTCCGGTTTTACCAGGCGCTGATCGTAGTACTCCGCCAGCCACAGGTCGGCTTTGGCGAATACCATCTCCAGCATGCCGAGACGCGTTGAGAAGAACGGCCAGTCGCTGCACATGGTTTCCAGCTCGCCCAGCTTGCCGTCGTCCACCACTTTTTGCAGCGCCGCACCGGCACCGAGCCAGGCAGGCAGCATCAGGCGGTTCTGGGTCCAGGCGAAAATCCACGGGATGGCGCGCAGAGACTCCACGCCGCCGTTTGGACGACGCTTGGCCGGACGCGACCCGAGCGGCAGTTTGCCCAGCTCCAGTTCCGGCGTGGCGGAACGGAAATAGGGCACGAACTTGTCGTTCTCGCGCACGTAGCCACGATACATCTCGCAGGAGATAGTGGAGAGCTCATCCATAATTTGACGCCAGCTCGCTTTCGGCTCCGGCGGCGGTAACAGGTTGGCTTCCAGAATCGCGCTGGTGTAAAGCGACAGGCTGCTGATGGTCACTTCCGGCAGGCCGTATTTGAAACGGATCATCTCGCCCTGTTCGGTCACGCGCAGACCGCCTTTCAGGCTGCCCGGCGGCTGAGAGAGCAGTGCCGCATGCGCCGGAGCGCCGCCGCGGCCAATGGAACCGCCGCGACCGTGGAACAGCGTCAGGGCGATGCCCGCTTTTTCACAGGTTTTGATCAGGGCGTCCTGCGCCTGATACTGCGCCCAGGACGCGGCCATCACGCCCGCATCTTTCGCGGAGTCGGAGTAGCCAATCATCACCATCTGTTTGCCCTGAATAAAGCCGCGATACCAGTCGATGTTCAGCAACTGGGTCATGACATCGTTGGCGTTGTTCAGGTCGTCGAGGGTTTCAAACAGCGGCGCGACCGGCAGCGCGAAGCCGATTCCGGCCTCTTTCAGCAGCAGGTGCACGGCCAGCACGTCGGACGGGGTTTTCGCCATTGAAATCACGTAAGCCGCGATCGACCCCTGTGGCGCTTCGGCGATCACCTTGCAGGTATCGAGCACTTCGCGCGTCTCTTCGCCTGGCTCCCAGTGACGCGGCAGCAGCGGGCGCTTGGAGTTCAGTTCACGGATCAGGAACGCCTGTTTGTCGGCTTCAGACCAGTTTTCGTAATCGCCGATGCCGAGATAGCGGGTCAGCTCGCCCAGCGCTTCGGTATGACGGGTGCTCTCCTGACGGATATCAATGCGCACCAGCGGCACGCCGAAGGCTTTCACGCGGCGCAGGGTATCGAGCAGCTCGCCGTTGGCGATAATGCTCATGCCGCAGGCCAGCAGCGACTGGTAGCAGGCGTAAAGCGGTTCCCACAGCTGTTCGTTCTGGGTCAGCAGGCCTTTTGGCTTCGGCAGCTTCTGGCCTTTCAGGCGCGCTTCCAGCCAGGCCTGGGTTTCCAGAAGCTGGCCGCGCAGCCCCTTGAGCAGATAGCGGTACGGCTCCTGCGCCCCTTCGGCACCCACGTATTCACGCAGGCCGTCGGAGCACTCCACCATCGACAGCTCGGAGATCAGCACCTGAATATCTTTCAGGAACAGGTCGGTGGCTTTCCAGCGGCTGAGCAGCAGGGCATGACGGGTAATGTCGGCGGTGACGTTCGGGTTGCCGTCGCGGTCGCCGCCCATCCAGGAGGTGAAACGCACCGGCACAAAATCCACCGGCAGCCGGTAATCCAGATGCTCGGTCAGCTGGTCGTTCAGCTCGCGCAGGTAGTTGGGAATACCTTCCCACAGGCTGTTTTCCACCACCGCAAAGCCCCACTTGGCCTCATCGATCGGGCTGGGACGATATTTGCGGATTTCATCGGTGTGCCACGACTGAGCCAGCAGCTGACGCAGGCGGCGCATAATCTGGTTGCGGTCGTAATCCGACAGATCCTTATGGTCGAGCTGCTTTAAGCAGTTATTCACTTCCACCATTTTGTGGATCAGGGTACGACGGGTAATTTCGGTGGGGTGCGCGGTCAGCACCAGTTCCAGCGACAGCGACTCGACGGCGGCCTTAATGGCGGCATCGTTAAGCTCCGGCTGGTCTTTCAGCTTGCGCAGGGTGCGGGCGATGATTTCCGGGTTGCTCGCGCCTTCACCTTTCGACGAAATGCTATGGAACTGCTCGGCGGTATTGGCGAGATTAAGAAACTGGCTGAAAGCGCGGGCGACCGGCAGCAGCTCATCGTTAGACAGGTTTTGCAGTGTTGTCAGCAACGCCTGACGGTCTGCGTCGTTGCCAGCGCGGGAAGACTTGGACAACTTACGAATGGTCTCAACGCGGTCAAGAATGTGTTCTCCCAGCGCATCCTTGATAGTATCCCCGAGTAGTTTTCCGAGCATACTGACATTACTTCGCAAAGCCGAATATTGTTCGTTCATATGACCCCAGACACCCCGTTACATTTTATTTTGTTATATCCGCCGCGTTCCGGTTGCCAGCAACGCGCTGGGCAAAAAATGGCGAATATCAGACACCGTCTTTTATAAAGCCACGTAAAAACCCCCCCGTCAATTGCTGCGAAAACGGTTCAGCAGCTGAATAAAGTGCGCCAATTTATGAAAGTTAATTCATCGGGTTGCAGATAAGTAACGCTTATGAAAATTGTGTAAATGTACGCGTGCGGATGTGTAGTGGCAGCGTCTGCGAGGGGCGTGACAGGCAGTGAATCGGCCTGAATTTTGGCGTGCGTGCAGGGGTTCATTCGATAACGCGGGGCGGGTGCGCCTGGCACCCGCTGTTATCATTAATGCCAGCAGAAGTGATGCACCACCTGACCAATCAGCTCGCGCGTCGGCTTGATGAAGCGCGTTTCGATGTACTCATCCGGCTGGTGGGCCTGGTTGATTGAGCCGGGGCCGAGCACCAGCGTCGGGCATAGCGTCTGAATAAAGGGGGCTTCGGTACAGTAGTTCACCACGTCCGTCTGGGCACCGAGCAGCTTTTCCACCACCTGCACCAGCTGGTGATCCGGCGGGCATTCATAGCCCGGAATAGGCGGGTGCAGTTCGGAGAGATTAATACGCCCCGGCCAGCGGCTGCTTACCGGCTCCAGCGCTTCACTCAGCAGGCCGTTAAGATCGTTGAGCGTCATGCCCGGCAGCGGACGGATATCCATGTGCAGCTCGCAGCAGGCGCAGATGCGGTTGGCTGCGTCACCGCCGTGGATGTGCCCGAGGTTCAGCGTCGGATACGGCACGGTGAACGCCTCATAGTGATAGCGCTCTTTAAGGCTGTCGCGCAGCGCCATGATGTGGGTGATGGCCTCGTGCATCAGCTCAATGGCGTTCACGCCGCGCGCCGGATCGCTGGAGTGGCCCGACTGGCCCAGAACGCGAATGGCGTTGGAGATATGCCCCTTGTGCGCCCGTACCGGCTGAAGGGAGGTCGGCTCGCCGATAATCGCGCAGTCCGGACGCAGCGCCGTGGTTTCCGCGAAGTAGCGCGCTCCCGCCATCGTGGTTTCTTCATCTGCGGTCGCCAGAATGTAGAGCGGCTTTTTCAGCTGCGTCACATCCACGTCACGCAGCGCATCAAGAATAAAGGCGAAAAAGCCTTTCATGTCGGCGGTGCCCAGCCCGTAGAGCTTATTGTCGTGCTCGGTCAGGGTGAACGGATCCCGGGTCCAGCGCCCGTCATCAAAGGGTACGGTATCGGTATGCCCCGCCAGCAGCAGGCCGCCCGCGCCCTGGCCAGTACTCGCCAGCATGTTGAATTTATTGCGCGTACCCGGCACCGGCTGCACTTCAACGTTGAATCCCAGTTCTTTGAACCACCCGGCCAGCAGATTGATTAAAGACGCATTACTCTGATCGAGAGACTCCTCGGTTGCGCTGATGGATGGTGTGGCGATCAACGCACGGTAAATCTCGATAAATGGTGGTAATTTCATTTTCACTGTTGACATACCTCAGGTCGGATAGTATCAATATTCATGCAGAATTTATGAATAAAAATACAATAACGTTGAGCGTAAAGGAATTCGTTTCGCTTCGGTGATTCAAACCTCGCTCACTGACGTGGCCTGGGCCCGCCAGCCAGCGCCTGAAGCAAATGACGTAAGAAGGTTTAGCCCCGATGTTGAAAACCCTGATTGTTGGTGCCAGTGGGTATGCTGGCGCAGAGCTTGTGGCTTATGTGAATCGCCATCCACATATGACCATAACCGCTTTGACGGTCTCAGCGCAAAGCAATGATGCGGGAAAGTTAATCTCCGATCTGCATCCGCAGCTGAAGGGGATTGTCGATCTCCCGCTGCAGCCGATGGACGACATCAGCGAATTCAGCCAGGCCGATGTGGTGTTTCTCGCCACCGCGCATGAAGTGAGTCACGACCTCGCCCCGCAGTTCCTCAAGGCAGGCTGCGTGGTGTTCGATCTCTCCGGCGCGTTCCGCGTCAACGATCCGGCGTTCTATGACACCTATTACGGTTTCACCCATCAGCATCACGACCTGCTGGCGCAGGCGGTGTACGGGCTGGCCGAGTGGAATCATGACCCGATTAAAGAAGCGACGCTGGTGGCGGTGCCGGGCTGTTACCCGACCGCAGCACAGCTGTCGCTTAAGCCGCTGATCGACGCGGATTTACTGGATCTCAACCAGTGGCCGGTGATCAACGCCACCAGCGGCGTCAGCGGTGCCGGGCGTAAAGCGGCGCTCTCCAACAGCTTCTGTGAAGTGAGCCTGCAACCTTACGGCGTGTTTCACCATCGTCATCACCCGGAGATCGCGGTGCATCTTGGCGCATCGGTGATCTTCACGCCGCATCTTGGCAACTTCCCGCGCGGGATCCTCGAAACCATCACCTGCCGCCTGAAGCCTGGCGTGACCCATGCACAGGTCGCGGCGGTGTTCCAGGATGCCTACGGCGATAAACCGCTGGTGCGTCTCTATGACAAAGGCGTTCCGGCGCTGAAAAACGTGGTCGGCCTGCCGTTCTGCGACATCGGCTTTGCGGTAAAAGATGAGCACATCATCGTGGTGGCGGCGGAAGACAACCTGTTGAAAGGTGCGGCGGCCCAGGCGATGCAGTGCGCGAATATCCGTTTTGGCTTTGCCGAAACGCAGTCACTTATTTAACAGTCAGGTGAGATGATGAACCCGTTAATTATCAAGTTAGGCGGCGTATTACTGGACAGCGAAGAGGCGCTGGAGCGTCTGTTTACCGCGCTGGTCAACTATCGTCAGTCGCATCAGCGTCCGCTGGTTATCGTGCACGGCGGCGGCTGCGTGGTGGACGATCTGATGAAGCAGCTTAACCTGCCGGTGACGAAGAAAAACGGTTTGCGCGTCACGCCTGCGGACCAGATTGACATCATCACCGGCGCGCTGGCCGGGTCCGCCAACAAAACGCTGCTGGCCTGGGCGAAGAAGCATGACATCGCCTCAGTCGGCCTGTTTCTGGGCGACGGCGACAGCGTGAAGGTGACCCAGCTTGACGAAAGCCTCGGCCACGTCGGCCAGGCGGAGCCGGGTTCGCCAAAACTTATCAATACGCTGCTTGAGGCGGGTTACCTGCCGGTGATCAGCTCTATTGGCGTCACCGCAAAGGGTGAGCTGATGAACGTTAACGCCGACCAGGCTGCCACCGCACTGGCTGCCACCCTGGGGGCAGATCTGATCCTGCTCTCCGACGTCAGCGGCATTCTCGATGGCAAAGGCCAGCGCATCGCGGAAGTGACCACCGCGAAAGCGCAGCAGCTTATCGAGCAGGGCATTATTACCGACGGCATGATCGTCAAAGTGAACGCGGCGCTGGACGCCGCCCGTACTCTGGGCCGCCCGGTGGATATCGCCTCATGGCGTCACGCCGAGCAGCTGCCCTCTTTATTTAATGGGGTGTCGATTGGCACCCGCATTTTAGCGTGATGACAGATTTTTTAAGGAAACAAACAATGCAAAACCACGGCATTAAAAAAGTTGTACTGGCATACTCCGGCGGCCTCGACACCTCGGCCATCATTCCCTGGCTGCAGGAAAACTATGCAGGTTGTGAAGTGGTGGCCTGCGTGGTGGATATCGGCCAGGATCGTGACGACCTGAAAGGCGTTGAGCAGAAAGCGCTGCGCTCAGGGGCGACCGAATGCTACGTGGTTGATGCCCGCGAAGAGTTCATCAAGGATTACGTCTATCCGGTGCTACAGACCGGGGCGCTGTATGAAGGCAGCTATCTGCTGGGTACCTCAATGGCGCGTCCGCTGATCGCCAAAGCGCTGGTGGATGTGGCAACCAAAGTGGGTGCCGACGCGCTGTGCCACGGTGCAACCGGGAAAGGTAACGACCAGGTGCGTTTTGAATCTGCCTGGGCGGCGCTGGCACCTCATCTGAAAGTGATCGCCCCGTGGCGTGAGTGGAACCTGCGTTCCCGTGAAGCGCTGCTCGATTATCTGAAAGAGCGTGACATCCCGACCACCGCGTCGCTGGAAAAAATTTACAGCCGCGATGAGAACGCCTGGCACATCTCGACCGAAGGCGGCGTGCTGGAAAGCCCGTGGAATGCTCCGAACAAAGACTGCTGGGTGTGGACCGTCGATCCGCTGGAAGCCCCGGATCAGCCGGAGCAGGTCACCGTTACCGTTGAGAAAGGCAACGTGGTTGCCGTTAACGGCGAGCGTCACAGCCCGTTCCAGTGCCTCGACGTGCTGAACAAAATCGGTGCAAATCATGGCGTAGGTCGTATTGATATCGTGGAAAACCGTCTGGTGGGTATCAAGTCCCGCGGCTGCTATGAAACCCCGGGTGGCACCATCATGATGGCAGCCCTGCGCGGCGTGGAGCAGCTGGTGCTGGATCGCGACAGCTTCAAATGGCGCGAGCAGGTTGGCCTTGAGATGTCCTACGTCGTGTATGACGGTCGCTGGTTCGCGCCGCTGCGTCAGTCCCTGCAGGCGGCAGCAGAATCCCTGGCGGAGCAGGTGAACGGCGAAGTGGTGCTGCAGCTCTATAAAGGCCAGGTGACCGCGATTCAGAAGAAATCGCCGAACAGCCTGTATAACGAAGCGTTCGCAACCTTCGGGGAAGATGAAGTTTACGACCACAGCCACGCGGGCGGCTTTATCCGTCTGTTCTCGCTCTCTTCCCGCATCCGTGCGCTGAACGAGCAGAAGAAGTAATCAGGCATTCGCCTTAATGGTGGGTGGCGCTGCGCTGCCCGCCGGATAAAAGCAGGCATCGTCGTAGGGCGGGGAAGCATGAGCGCACCCGCCGTTTATGTCAGGATAAAAAGTTACGGAGCAGGTTATGGCACTTTGGGGTGGACGTTTTACACAGGCAGCGGATCAGCGGTTCAAGCAGTTCAACGACTCGTTGCGCTTTGATTACCGCCTGGCAGAGCAGGATATCGTTGGCTCTGTCGCCTGGTCCAAAGCGCTGGTGACCGTTGGCGTACTCACTGCCGCCGAGCAGGCGCAGCTGGAAGAGGCGTTGCGTGTACTGCTTGAAGAAGTTCAGGCAGATCCGGCGCAGATCCTGCAAAGCGATGCCGAAGATATTCACAGCTGGGTGGAAGGCAAGCTTATCGACAAAGTTGGCCCGCTCGGTAAAAAGCTGCATACCGGTCGCAGCCGTAACGACCAGGTGGCCACCGATCTGAAGCTGTGGTGCAAAATGCAGGTCAGCGAACTGCTGGCGGCGAGCCGTCAGTTGCAAAGCGCACTGGTGGGGACCGCAGCGAATAATCAGGACGCGGTGATGCCGGGTTACACCCATCTTCAGCGTGCGCAGCCGGTGACCTTTGCGCACTGGTGCCTGGCCTACGTGGAAATGCTGGCGCGTGATGAGAGCCGTCTGCAGGATACGCTCAAACGTCTGGATGTCAGCCCTCTGGGGAGTGGTGCGCTGGCAGGCACGGCGTATGAGATCGATCGTGAACAGCTCGCCGGCTGGCTCGGATTTGCCTCGGCAACCCGCAACAGCCTCGACAGCGTTTCCGATCGTGACCACGTGCTGGAGCTACTGTCCGATGCCTCCATCGGCATGGTGCACCTGTCGCGCTTCGCTGAAGACCTGATTTTCTTCAACTCCGGCGAGGCCGGGTTCGTTGAGCTGTCCGACCGCGTCACCTCTGGCTCGTCCCTGATGCCGCAGAAGAAAAACCCGGATGCGCTGGAGCTTATCCGTGGTAAATGCGGACGCGTACAGGGCGCTCTGACCGGCATGATGATGACCCTGAAAGGTCTGCCGCTGGCCTATAACAAGGACATGCAGGAAGACAAAGAGGGGCTGTTCGATGCGCTCGATACCTGGCTGGACTGCCTGCACATGGCGACGCTGGTTCTGGACGGTATTCAGGTGAAGCGTCCGCGCTGCCAGGAAGCCGCGCAGCAGGGCTATGCCAACGCCACGGAACTGGCGGATTATCTGGTCGCCAAAGGCGTACCGTTCCGCGAAGCGCACCATATCGTGGGTGAAGCGGTGGTTGAAGCCATCGCCCAGGGTAAACCGCTGGAAGGGCTGGCGCTGGCGGATCTGCAGAAATTCAGCAGCACCATCGGGGAGGATGTCTATCCCATCCTGTCGCTGCAATCCTGTCTCGATAAGCGCGCTGCGAAAGGCGGCGTGTCTCCGACGCAGGTTGCACTGGCAATTGCCGAGGCGAAAGCGCGTCTGGTGTAAGATGTGTTGAGGGTAATAATGAAGAGCCTGGCCCTGCGCCGGGCTTTTTTTTGCAAAAAAAAAGCGGACATACTGTCCGCTAAAACGTTCACGTTGGCTTTAGTTATTCAGGTCAGAGAGAACTCTGTCACAGGAGAGCAGCATGAGGGATGGTGCTGCCCGCCTCGTTGTGTAGGTGCATTATTAGCCATAACGCTTGATAGGGATAATCGTTGATTGCTATGATATCTATCGCCATGAACTATCGTGGCGGCGGAGGATAAGTAATGAATATTCGTGATCTTGAATACCTGGTGGCGCTTGCTGAGCATCGTCATTTTCGTCGTGCAGCCGATGCCTGCCACGTCAGCCAGCCTACCTTAAGTGGTCAAATTCGTAAGCTTGAAGATGAGCTGGGCGTGATGCTGCTTGAGCGTACCAGCCGCAAAGTGCTGTTTACCCAGGCCGGGCTGCTGCTGGTGGACCAGGCGCGGACCGTGCTGCGCGAAGTGAAAGTGCTGAAAGAGATGGCGAGCCAGCAGGGCGAGGCGATGTCCGGCCCGCTGCATATCGGCCTGATCCCGACCATCAGCCCCTATCTGTTGCCGCTGGTGATCCCGATGCTGCACCAAACCTTCCCGAAGCTGGAAATGTATCTGCATGAAGCGCAGACCCATCAGCTGCTGGCGCAGCTCGACAGCGGCAAGCTCGACTGTGCGATTCTGGCGCTGGTGAAAGAGAGTGAAGCCTTTATCGAAGTGCCGCTGTTTGATGAGCCGATGATGCTGGCGGTGTATGAAGATCATCCGTGGGCCAACCGCGACCGCGTGCCGATGTCGGATCTTGCCGGTGAAAAGCTGCTGATGCTGGAAGACGGGCACTGCCTGCGCGATCAGGCGATGGGCTTCTGTTTTGAAGCAGGGGCCGATGAGGACACCCACTTCCGCGCCACCAGCCTGGAGACGCTGCGTAACATGGTGGCCGCCGGTAGCGGTATCACGCTGTTACCGTCCCTGGCCGTGCCGCAGGAGCGCCGCCGTGATGGCGTGGTTTATCTGCCGTGCTATAAGCCGGAGCCGCGTCGTACTATCGGGCTGGTCTATCGTCCGGGGTCGCCGCTGCGCAGCCGCTATGAGCAGCTGGCAGAGGCCATCCGTAAATCAATGGATGGCCATTTCGACAGCGGATTAAAACAGGCGGTTTAAGCCGTTCAGCGCCGCTACCCGATAGGCTTCCGCCATCGTCGGGTAGTTGAAGGTGGTGTTAACGAAGTACTCAATCGTGTTACCGCCACCTTTCTGCTCCATAATCGCCTGGCCGATATGAATAATCTCGGCCGCGCGCTCGCCAAAGCAGTGGATCCCCAGAATCTCTTTCGTCTCGCGATGGAACAGGATCTTCAGCGTGCCGACGTTCATGCCGACAATCTGCGCCCGCGCCAGGTGCTTAAACTGCGCCCGCCCCACTTCGTAAGGCACTTTCATCGACGTCAGCTGCTGCTCGGTTTTGCCCACCGAACTGATCTCCGGAATGGTATATATACCGGTCGGGATATCTTCCACCAGGTGCGCCGTCGCTTCGCCTTTGATCATGGCGTGCGCCGCGATACGACCCTGGTCGTAGGCCGCAGACGCCAGGCTCGGATAGCCAATGACGTCGCCCACCGCATAAACGTGCGGCAGTGCGGTCTGGTACATACTGTTCACTTTCAGCAGCCCGCGCCCGTCGGCTTCCAGGCCAATATTCTCCAGCGACAGCGAATCGACGTTACCGGTACGACCGTTGGCATAAAGCAGGCAGTCGGCTTTCACCTTTTTGCCCGATTTCAGGTGCACGATGACGCCGTCATCCACCCCTTCAATCTTCTCGTACTCTTCGTTGTGGCGGATCACCACGCCGCTGTTCCAGAAGTGATAGGAGAGCGAGTCGGACATCTCCTGATCGAGGAACGCCAGCAGACGGTCGCGGGTGTTAATCAGATCCACTTTCACGTTCATGCCGCGGAAGATAGACGCATACTCGCAGCCAATCACCCCTGCGCCATAGATAATGACGTGTTTCGGTTCGTGATGGAGGCTGAGGATAGAGTCGCTGTCGTAGATGCGCGGATGGTGAAAATCGACGTCGGCAGGGTGGTAAGGCCGCGAGCCGCAGGCGATCACGAACTTCTCTGCTGTCAGGGTCTCCACCGAGCCGTCCGGGCACTCCAGCGCCAGCGTATGCTCATCAACAAAATGGGCGCTGCCCTGCAAAATTTCGCAGTAGTTACGCTCATAGAACCCTTGTCGCATGCGGGTTTGCTGATTAATTACGTTGTCGGCGTGGTTGAGAATGTCGGCAAAAGAGGAGCGGAGAAGGTGGGCGTGTTCACTGTACAGCGGGTTTTGTTTGAATTCGATAATACGGCTGACAGCGTGCCGGAGCGCTTTTGACGGGATGGTGCCCCAGTGGGTACATCCGCCGCCGACGCTCTGGTAGCGTTCGATCACGGCGACCCTGGCTCCCTGCTTAACCAGCCCCATAGCAGCGCCTTCGCCGCCGGGGCCGGAACCAATTACTATTGCATCATAATCGTAGGTGTGTGGCATGGTAAGGCGTACCTGTTCTTATACATAAAAGCAACAAGATTGTAACACCTCTCCGGGGATAACCCAATGAATACCCTTCATTAAGGATGGGCATAAGGTAAATATACGGAAACGGCAGGCTTTTGCGTCAGGCGTGGCGGGCCTTGCGTGCGCCGCGTGCGCTGGCATAAATCTTCCATTCACAATCCGCCCCAAACCCGGTAATTTGAACCGCTCAAGAGTACCGGCAGTACAAATAAGGATGCAGGCAACGTGATGGGTGTAAGAGCGCAACAAAAGGAACGGACCCGGCGTACATTAGTCGATGCCGCGTTCAGTCAGCTTAGTGCGGAGCGGAGTTTCGCCAGCCTTAGCCTGCGTGAAGTAGCAAGAGAGGCGGGGATCGCGCCGACGTCGTTTTATCGTCACTTCCGTGATGTGGATGAGCTTGGGTTGACGATGGTTGATGAGAGCGGCCTGATGCTGCGCCAGCTGATGCGCCAGGCGCGTCAGCGCATCGCCAAAGGCGGCAGCGTGATTCGCACCTCGGTATCGACCTTTATGGAATTTATCGGCAACAACCCGAACGCCTTCCGCCTGCTGCTGCGCGAACGTTCCGGCACCTCAGCGGCATTTCGTGCTGCGGTAGCCCGGGAAATCCAGCACTTCATTGCGGAACTCGCCGACTATCTGGAACTCGAAAATCACATGCCGCGCGCCTTTACTGAAGCGCAGGCGGAAGCCATGGTCACCATCGTGTTTAGCGCAGGCGCGGAGGCGCTGGACGTCAGCATCGAACAGCGTCGCCAGCTGGAAGAGCGGCTGGTGCTGCAGCTGCGGATGATCGCGAAAGGGGCGTACTACTGGTACCGTCGAGAGCAAGAGAAAATTGCCCAACACGTTGAAAATTAAAGGATGAGCGATGAGAAATTCTGTTCAGGAAAAAGGCACGCTGCTGCTGGCATTGGTCGCGGGCCTTTCCATTAACGGTACGTTTACGGCGCTGTTCAGCTCCATTGTACCTTTCTCTATCTTCCCGATTATCTCGCTGGTGCTCTCGGTGTGGTGCCTGCATCAGCGTTACCAGAACCGCACTATGCCGCCGGGGCTGCCGGGCATCGCCGCCGCCTGCTTCCTGCTGGGCGTGCTGCTTTACAGCACCGTGGTGCGCGCCGAATATCCAGCCATCGGCTCAAACTTCCTGCCGTCGATTCTGACGGTGATCCTGCTGTTCTGGATTATTTTCCGGCTGCGTAACCGCCGCAACAGCCTGTCAGAATAAAAAAACGGCCCTCGCGTTGCCGCAGGGCCGTACTCTTATTTGCGGGTCAACAGCACGCCGCATTCCATATGATGGGTATACGGGAACTGGTCAAACAGCGCCAGGCGCGACACGTTGTGCGTCTGGCTCAGCGTCTCCAGATTGCGGCACAGCGTCTCAGGGTTGCAGGAGATATAAAGGATGGACGGATAGGCCTGCACCATTTTCACCGTCTCATCATCCAGCCCGCTGCGCGGCGGATCGACAAAGATCGTCTCGCACTGGTAGCTTTTCAGGTCGATCCCCTGCAGGCGGTTGAATTCCCGCTCGCCGTTCATCGCCTGGGTAAACTCTTCCGCCGCCATGCGGATAATCTGCACGTTGTCGATCTGGTTCGCGGCGATGTTGTACTGCGCGGAGGCCACCGACGGTTTGGCGATTTCCGTTGCCAGCACGCGATCGAAGTTGCGCGCCAGCGCCAGCGAGAAGTTGCCGTTGCCGCAATACAGCTCCAGCAGGTCGCCGCGTGAACCGGTGGTCGCGTCCAGCGCCCACTCCAGCATCTGAATATTCATCGCCGCGTTAGGCTGGGTGAAGCTGTTTTCCACCTGGCGATAAATCATCTCTTTGCCGGCCACCGGCAGACGTTCGTCGATGTAATCCCGATCCAGCTCGATTTTGGTTTTGGTGGCGCGGCCAATCAGCTGCACGTCGAAACCGCGTGCACGCAGGCTGTCGCGCAGCGCTGCGGCCTGTTCGCGCCACTCGTCATCCAGCTTTTTATGGTACAGCAGCGAGATCACCGCCTGATTGCTCATGGAAGTGAGATAGTCGATCTGGAACAGCTTGTGGCGCAGGATGCGGTTGTCGCGCACGCTCTCAATCATGGCCGGCATCAGCTGGTTGATCAGCTCACTGGCGGCCGGGAAACGCTCCACGCGGATGCGCTGGCGCGTCTGGCTGTCGAAAATGATGTGGTAAAGATCGTCCCCGTCGTGCCAGATACGGAACTCAGCGCGCATCCGGTAGTGGCTCACCGGCGAACGGAACACCTCCGGCGCAGGTGCCGCGAAGGGCGCCATCATACTGTCCAGACGGCGGACTTTCTCATCGAGCTGCGCATCGTATTGGTCAATCGGGAGGTGTTCAGGGGTCATCATGGCATCCTGGTGATAAAAAATTACGCGGGCGATTGTAGGGAATGCGGGCCTGATGTCCAGCTTTGTTCGATTTTCCATCTCCGCTGATAGCAGTCTGGACATCTATATGCCGCTGCGGGTAGCATGCTCGCTCCGGTCTCCTGAGAGTGAAAAGGGAATCCAGTGGAAATCTGGAGCTGACGCGCAGCGGTAAGGAACGGCGGGATGAATGCCTGATGCAGACACTGCTTACTAATAAAGTGGGAAGTCCTCATCCGAACAACGCCACCAAGTCCGAAGACCTGCCGGAATACGTCGCAATAGGCTCGATTATCGCGTGCTATCGATCGCGCCTGCGGCATCCATAATAATAAGCGGATGCTTAGTTAATGATGATCAAAAAACTTTCGCTGTGGTCGGCGCTGTCCGTCACGGCATTTTCTGGCTGGGCGCAGGACAGCAGCCCGGATACCCTGGTTGTTACCGCCAACCGTTTCCAGCAGCCAGTGAATACGGTGCTGGCTCCGGTTACCGTCGTTTCGCGTGATGATATCGATCGCTGGCAATCCACGTCGCTGTTTGATGTTATGCGCCGTCTTCCGGGCGTTAACGCTACGCAGAGCGGGGGGCGGGGCCAGCTTTCCTCAATTTTTGTCAGAGGGACAAAATCTAGTCACGTACTGATTCTTGTCGATGGTATTCGCCTGAACCAGGCGGGTGTCAGTGGCTCGTCCGATCTGAGTCAATTCCCGATGGCGCTGGTGCAGCGTATTGAATATATCCGCGGACCACGCTCGGCGTTATATGGATCGGATGCTATCGGCGGCGTGATTAACATCATTACCACCCGCGAGCAGAACGGTACTACGGCCACGGCAGGTGTAGGGTCGGACGGCTATCAGAATTACAATCTCTTTACTCAGCAAAACGCTGGTGATGACACGCGCATTACCCTGGGCGGCGATTACCTCTACAGCAAAGGTTATGACATCGTAGCGTCCGGAAATACCGGCGCGCAGGCGCAACCCGATCGCGACGGCTTTATGAGTAAGACGTTGTACGGTGCGGTACAGCATAACTTCAGTGATATCTGGAGCGGGTTTGTCCGTGGCTACGGTTACGATAACCGCACGCAATATGACAGCTATTATTCTCCCGGCTTCGCCAGCAGCGATACGCGTAAACTTTACAGTCAGACATGGGATGCGGGTATCAAAGCCGGAGATGAAACCTTCTCTACGCAGCTGGTGTCGAGCTATAGCCACAGTAAAGACTATAACTACGATCCGCGTTATGGGCGTTACGACGCCAGCGCGACGCTCGATGAAATCGAACAGTACAACGTACAGTGGACAAACAGCATCGCGATTGGCAAGGGCAATATCGGTGCGGGAGTGGACTGGCAGAAACAGAGCACAGAGCCAGGCACAAACTACGTTACTGACGGCTACGATCAACGTAACACCGGCGTTTATCTTACCGGGCTACAGCAGTTTGGTCCGGTAACGCTGGAAGCCGCAGCGCGCAGTGATGATAACTCGCAGTTTGGTCGCCACGGTACCTGGCAAACCAGCGCCGGATGGGAGTTCATTGACGGTTATCGTTTCATTGCCTCTTACGGAACGTCCTATAAGGCACCTAACCTGGGGCAACTTTACGGTTTTTACGGCAACAGCGAGCTGGATCCGGAGAAGAGCAAACAGTGGGAAGGCGCATTTGAGGGTGCTACCGCTGGAGTAAACTGGCGCGTATCGGGTTACCGGAACGATATCGAAGACCTGATCGACTTTAGCAACAGCGAGCAGCGCTACTTCAACGCCGGTAAATACCGAATCAAAGGCGTAGAAGCAACGGCCTCCTTCACTACCGGCCCGCTTAACCACACGCTCAGTTATGATTATGTTGATTCGCGTAATGCTGAAACAGATGAAGTACAGGATCGCATTGCGAAGCAGCAGGTGAGGTATGAGCTGGGCGCGCAGATTTATGCGTTCGACTGGAGCCTGGCGTATCAGTATCTCGGCAGCCGATATGATGTTGATTACAACACCTATGAGCGCGTCAGGATGGGCGGCGTCAGCCTCTGGGATCTCGCCGTGTCATATCCAGTCACCTCTGCTCTGACAGTTCGTGGTAAAATCGCCAACCTGTTCGATAAAGAGTACGAGACGGTATATGGCTACGCTACTGCAGGACGAGAATACACTTTGTCTGGCAGCTACACCTTCTGAGGCACGTCCAACCGTACTGGTGTTTGACTCCGGTGTGGGTGGGCTCTCTGTCTATGATGAGATCCGGCAGCTCTTGCCGGATCTGCACTATATCTACGCGTTCGATAACGTTGCCTTTCCTTATGGTGAGAAGAGTGAAGCGTTTATCGTTGAACGCGTTGTCGAGATCGTGACGGCTGTTCAGGCGCGTTACCCGCTGGCGCTGGCGGTCATCGCCTGCAACACGGCCAGTACCGTGTCGCTGCCGGCCCTGCGCGACAAATTCCCCTTCCCGGTAGTAGGCGTAGTGCCCGCTATCAAACCTGCGGCGCGTCTTACTGCGAATGGCGTTGTCGGCCTGCTGGCAACCCGTGCCACGGTACGTCGTCCTTATACACATGAACTTATTGCCCGCTTTGCAACGGAGTGCCAGATTGAAATGCTGGGGTCGGCAGAGCTGGTGGAGATGGCGGAAGCGAAGCTGCATGGCGAGCCGGTGTCGCTGGACGAGCTGCGTCGTATCCTGCGCCCGTGGCTGCGGATGCCCGAGCCGCCGGATACTGTGGTATTAGGTTGCACGCACTTCCCTCTGTTACAGGAAGAACTGCTGGCAGTCCTGCCGGAAGGAACGCGCCTGATTGATTCCGGTGCGGCTATCGCGCGTCGCACCGCCTGGCTGCTGGAACATGAAGCGCCGAAAGCGGCATCGGCAGACAGTAATATTGCCTACTGCATGGCGTTTACCCCGGAAACTGCGCAATTAATGCCCGTTCTGGAGCGCTACGGCTTTAAAAAGCTCGAAAAACTGCCAGTCTGACGCGGTTTTGTGTAAAAAAAAGACGGTTGAAAAGTTTTTTCAAATTAGGGGTTGTCAGGGAAAAAGAACTCCCTATAATGCGCCTCCACTGACACGGAACAACGGCGAACAAGCCGGCCTGTCAGGTGAAGGCAAGCGAAATAAATGCTTGACTCCACAGCGGGATAGCGTAGTATACGCAGCCCGCGCCG
>Ga0268257_1000138_pt1 | contig 132449 bp, 117 predicted proteins | sample AgamicAtPrz_FD_200249 | JGI IMG/M metagenome (GOLD analysis project Ga0268257, IMG submission 200249) | Agave microbial communities from Guanajuato, Mexico - At.P.rz (v2) (version 3) | ecosystem: Host-associated > Plants > Phyllosphere > Phylloplane/Leaf | place: Guanajuato, Mexico | collected... | reverse complement strand
TGGCGACTGCCTGCGTCAGCCCAGGTACGGTGATCGGCGAACTGCTGGGCGAGGGCGCCGAGCAACTGGCCGAGGTACGCCTGGAACACCCAAGCGGCGGTATCGATGTCGCGCTGTCACGCAGCGGTGCCGATGGCAAGACGATTCAGGCCTCGGTGGTACGAACCGCCCGGCGGCTGTTCTCTGGCTTCGTTTACGCCCCTACATTCCGCAGGTTGGCGGGGTAGGCCCAGAGCGGTAGCCAGACCTGTACATTCGCAACAAGCGCATCCGCACAATTTCAACAATGGGTGATGCCTCATGAGACTTGCCAAATCGCTGTACTTCCAGATCCTCTGCGCCGTCCTGCTGGGCGTGGTGGTCGGTCACTTCTGGGCACAACAGGCCGTTGCGCTCAAGCCACTGGGTGACGCGTTCATCAAGCTGATCAAGATGATGATCGCGCCGGTGGTCTTCTGCACCATCGTCACCGGTATCGCCGGCATGACCGACAAGCGCTCCCTCGGGCGTTTGATGAGCAAGACCCTGCTGCTATTCCTGGTGCTGACCGTGGTCAGTCTGATGATCGGCCTGGCAGCGGTTTACCTGTTCCGCCCTGGGGTCGGCATGAACATCGACCCGGCCACGCTCAGCACCGAGGGGCTTGGCCAGTACGCCGCGTCTGCGGCGAAGCTCGGTGTCGTCGACTTCTTCATGCATATCATTCCCGACACCTTCATCGGTGCATTCAACAAGGGCGAAGTGTTGCCGGTGCTGTTTATCGCGGTACTCAGCGGTTTTGCCCTGTCATCCATGGGCGAGAAGGGCAAGCCGGTACTCGATGTGCTGGAATCTGCTTCGACCATGGTGTTCCGCATCTTTGGCTACCTGATGCGTTTCGCCCCGGTCGGCGCCTTCGGTGCACTGGCCTTCACCGTCGGGCAGTACGGCGTGACGTCCCTTGGCGCATTGGCCAAGCTGGTTGGTACGCTCTACATCGCCTGTGCGTTTTTCGTGCTGGTGGTGCTCGGTGGCATCTGCCGTGCCCACGGCTTCAGCCTGTGGAAGCTGCTGCGCTATTTTCGCGAGGAGTTTCTGGTGGTGCTCGGCACCTCGTCCACCGAGCCCGTGCTGCCACGCATGCTGGAAAAACTGGAGAAGCTGGGCTGCAAGAAAGGCGTGGTCGGACTGGTGCTGCCAACCGGCTATTCCTTCAATCTCGACGGTACGGCCATCTACCTGTCGCTGGCGGCGGTGTTCATCGCTCAAGCCTGCAACATCGATCTGAGCCTCGGTCAGACGGTGACCATGCTGGCGATCATGCTGTTGTCGTCAAAAGGTGCAGCGGGTGTGACTGGCAGTGGTTTCGTTGCGCTGGCCTCGACTTTGACCGTCATTCACGACATCCCGTTGGCAGGGCTTGCCTTGCTGATCGGCATCGATCGCTTCATGTCCGAGGCGCGTGCCCTCACCAGCCTGGCCAGCAACGCCGTGGCCACCGTGGTCATCTCGCTGTCGGAAAATGCCTGTGACCGTGGAACCCTGTTGCGCCGGCTGAACGGTATTGCGGTTGCACCCGCCGAGGCGGGTGCGGTACCTGCCGAATGGTCTGCCGAGCCTCGGCATCACGGCTGAAAGCCTCTTCCACTTCCCATCGTTGACTTAGAATCCCACTCAGCATCCCGGCGATGCCGAGTGGGGTAGGGGGCCGTCTGCCTTGCCGATGGCCGCAACAGAATAAAAACAAGAGATAAGACCATGCTCGCACTCCTGGGCCTGATCATGGTGGTGACCTTCACCTACCTGATCATGAGCAAGCGCCTGTCGCCTATCGTCGCGCTCACCGTGGTACCCATTGTCTTCGCAGTGATCGGCGGCTTCGCCCCTGAACTGGGCAAGATGATGCTCGATGGCTTGAAAATGGTGGCGCCCTCGGCAGCGCTGTTGCTGTTCGCCATCCTGTTCTTCGGCCTGATGATCGATGCCGGGCTGTTCGACCCGCTGATCCGCAAGATTCTCAAGCGTGTCAATGGCGACCCGGTCAAGATCGCCATCGGTACCGCGCTGCTGTCGCTGCTGGTGGCGCTCGACGGTGACGGCACCACCACCTACATGATTACCTGCGCAGCCATGCTGCCGCTATACAAGCGTATCGGCATGAACCCGATGATCCTGGCAACGGTGTCCATGCTGTCGCTGAGCATCATGAGTGGCATGAGCCCCTGGGGTGGGCCGGCGACCCGGGCCATTGCCGCGCTAGGGCTGGATGCGACCGAGTATTTCATCCCGATGCTGCCGACCGTGATCGGCGGTGCGGCCTGGGTGGTGTTCACCGCCTTCCTGCTGGGCCGTGCCGAGCGCCGACGCATCGGCAACATCGCCCTGGAGTCGGGGGGCGGCAACTGCTACATCAAGGAAATTCTCGGCGACAACCCGCACAAGCGCCCACGCCTGGCGTATGTGAACCTGGTGCTGGTGATTGCCGTCATGACGGCGCTGGTGATGGGCGTCATGCACTCCGCTCTGTTGTTCATGATCGGTTTCGTCGCGGCGCTGATGATCAACTACCCGCAGCTGGAGCTGCAGAAAGAGCGCATCCTCGCCCACTCCGGCAACGCCATGACCGTGGTACTGCTGGTATTCGCCGCAGGCATCTTCGCGGGGATCTTCTCGGGCACCAAGATGGTCGATGCGCTGGCGCAGACCCTGGTCGACTGGATTCCCGAGGCGTGGAGCCACTGGTTCCCGCTGGTGGTGGCGCTGACCAGCATGCCGCTGACCTTCGTACTGTCCAACGACGCTTACTACTTTGGCGTGGTGCCGATCCTCGCCAACGCTGCGGCCGCCTACGGCATCGACCCGGTTGAAATCGCCCGCGCCTCGGTGCTGGGGCAGCCGGTGCACCTGATGAGCCCGCTGGTGGCCTCGACCTTGCTGCTGGTGGGCATGGTCGATCGCGACATCGGCGACTTCCAGAAGGCCACCGTGAAATGGGCGGTGCTGACATCGCTGGTCATCACCGCACTGGCCTTGGTCACGGGTGCCTTGTCCTTCTTCGTCTGATCTGCCTCGGGCGCTGCTGGCGCCCACCTCATCCAAGAACAACAACAGAGTATCGAAAATGTCCCGAACTGTTTTCCGTGGGGCCACCTGTGGCCTGCTCTGCGGCTGGCTGCCTGTGGCCGGCGCTGCCGGATTCATCGACGACGGCAAGCTCAAGCTGCAGCTGCGCAACGTTTACTTCAACGAAAACTTCCGCGACGAACAAGGCATGAGCGCCCGCGCTGCTGCAACTGCAAAGAGCGAGCGTGTGGAATGGGCACAGGGTTTTCTGCTCGACTACCAATCAGGGTTCACCCAAGGCCCGCTGGGGCTGGGGCTCGATGCCCTGGGGCTTGTAGGCGTACGGCTCGATTCGGGCCGCGGGCGCAGCGGTACGAGCTTGCTGCCGATGCATGACGATGGCCGTGCCGCGGACGAGTTCGCCAGTGCCGGCGTGACGGCCAAGGCGCGAATGGGGCAGACCATCGTCAAGCATGGCACCTTGCTGCCCAAGACACCGGTGCTGGTGTACAACGATGCGCGATTGTTGCCGCAGACCTACCAGGGTACGCAGCTGACCAGTACTGATGTCGATGGCCTGACCCTGACCGCCGGCCACCTGGACCGTTTCAAGCAGCGGGACTCCTCCGACAGCACCGGCCTGTTCCTGGATGGTTACAGTGGCAGCGAGTCTGGCGATTTCAGCTTTGCCGGGGCCGACTATGCCGTCAGCAAGCAGCTGCGCATGAGCTATTTCCACAGCCGGCTCGAGCACTTCTATCGCCAGGACTACATCAGCCTGGTACACGACCTGTCATTGGCTGGCGGGGTTTTCACCACCGACTTGCGCTATTTCAAGAGCCGCGACAGCGGAGCCGCTCATGGTGGCGAGATCGACAATGACATGTTTAGCGGTCAGCTGTCCTATATACACTCCGGGCACACTATCGGTGCCGGTTACCAGGTGCTCGACGGCGAGGCCGGGTTGCCATACATCAGCGGCGCGACGGTCTATTCGTTCAGCAATGTGGGCATCGGCAAATTCATCGAGGAGGAAGAGAAAACCTGGATGGCGAGCTATGCCTACAATTTTGCAGCGGCCGGTGTCCCCGGGCTCACCTTCATGGCGCGCTACCTGAGCGGGGACAACGGTCGCTCCGCTGGCGACGGGCTAAGCGAGTGGGAGCGTGATGTGGAACTTGCCTACGTGGTGCAATCCGGGCCTGTGAAAGGGTTGGGCGTGAAACTTCGCAACTATGTCTACCGTTCTGATTTTTCCCGAGGTCGCGACAGCAACCGGATCTATCTGACCTACGATATAGCGGTTTGGTAATGGCGGCAGCGCTCGCTCGCCAGTGCTGGCAGATAAATGAATCACGCTCCGGACGGCTGTGGCGCTTTCCTGCCTAACCGGATCAGCTCGTTGGAGAAACACAGTCCACTGAGGATCAAACCTGCGCCAAGGTACAAAGTGTCTCTCGGCACCTCATTGAGGATCAAGAACGCCAGTAGCGCGGCAAACAGCGGTTCCGTCAGTTCTAGTGCCTGAACTTGCGATGGTTTCAGATACTCGATGGCCTTGGTGGTACAGAAGAAGCCGAGGATGGTCGGCAATGCGGCCAGAGCCAGCAATGCAATGACCGCCGCCATCGATAGCTCAGCGATGATGAACCCGTCGGTCGCAGCCGGCATCAGCAGATAAAGACTGCCGAAAAACAACAGTTGCCGAGTGAAATGCAGCCCTCCGGAAACGCCCATGCGCTTCATGGCAACCGAAAATGCGCCATATCCGCAGCCTCCGATCGAAGCGAGCACCGCGCCTTGCAGGGTGAAGCCTTGTTCCAGGTCAGCGCCAAAAATCACGGCAATACCGGCTATCGTCAATCCGGCGCCTACCGTCGCGTTGGCGGTAATTGGGTCTTTGAGGATGATCCGCCCCAGCAAGATCGAAGAAATGGAGGCGCTTGCCATCAGGATCACCACGACGCCGGCTGCGGCGTAATGGCTGTAGGCCAAGGTTTCAAAGTGGAACAGCACAAAAATGCCGAGAAAGGCGCAAACTGCGGCAGGGAGCCACTTGGCCGTATGCACGGGCCGCTTGAGGAACATGAGCAAGGCTGACAGCAACAGGCAGCCAAGTACGGTTTTTATCAGGGCGATGCTGCTGGAGCTGAAACCACTGTTCATCAACACTTTGCTGAGTACGCCGATGGTTGCATTCAGTGCAGCGGCGCACAGTGCGAAGACGACCCCTTTGCCGAAACGAGATTGCATCAGTACATTCCTTGTCATTGGTCTTGAGCCTTCGCTTGGTCGACATACAGGCCATTGCGACCTGCTTGCTTGGCGAGATAGAGCGCTTGGTCCGCGCGTTCCAGCAGCGATGACGGGCTATCGAGGGTTGGCCCGCCGGAGCAGGCGATACCGATACTGGCGGTCACATGCCCGAAAGGGCTGCCTTCGTGAGGGATGGATTGCAAGGCCAGGCGCTCGAGCATCAGCCTGGCAACGACGGTCGCTCCGTCCTTGTCGGTATCGGGCAGGATCACAGCCATTTCCTCACCCCCGTAACGTGCCAGCAGATCGCGAGGGCGGCGGATGCAGGAGGCGAGCAGGTGAGCCACCTGCTGCAGGCAGGCATCGCCAGCCGGATGCCCATAGGTGTCGTTGTAGCGTTTGAAATGATCGATGTCGATCATCAGCAAAGCCAGCGTGGTCCGGTCTCGATAGGCCGTGCGGATCTCCTGGGTCAGCGTCTCGTCAAAGCAGCGTCGGTTGGCAAGTCCTGTCAGCGCATCATGCATCGCTTGGTGCTCAAGCTGCTGGTTGCTCTCAAGCAGTTGCTGCTGGGCCAGTCGAAGTTCGCTTTCGACTGCGTCACGCCGGCTCATGGCCCGAATCAGCAGCCAGCCAATGGTTCCGGTCAATGCAAGCAGCGCCGTAACCACCAGCGACGACAGCAGCGCCTCGAGCCGCCAGGCCGAGAGTGCTTCCTGCTTGCCCAGCGCGACCGTTGTCACCAGGGGTATCTTGTCGCTCTTGCGAAACGCATAGAGGCGCTCCACGCCGTCAAGGCTGGAGGTGAATGATGCGGTGCCGGCTGACTGGTCGATGAGGTACTTGGCGAAGATTGGCGATTTTGAAAAGTTGCGCTCCATGTCCTGTTCCCGAAACGGATAGCGCACCAGCATGGAGCCGTCGGTAAAGGTCAGCCCAATGGCTCCGTCATGGCCGACGTCCAAACTGCCGAAAAGCTGCAGGAAGTTTTCAACGCCAAGCGTCATGGCAACAACGCCGGCGAATTCACCGCGGTCATCGTTGAATCGCCTGCTGATGGTGATCACCCATTCCTGGGTGACGCGGCTACGGATTGGCAGGCCGATGAAAGGGGCGCGGGACGGGTCGTTACGGTGGTGGATGAAGAAGGCCCGGTCGCTGCTGTTGGCCCCGACGGGGGTAGGGCGGTTGGACGACATGAGCCAGCGACCATCCTTGGCATAGATGGTGATGCCGCTCATTGGCGGCATCAATGGCTGCTGACGCTTGACCAGCTGACCCAGCCGTTCGATCTGCCCAGGCTCGGCGCCCTCGGTTTCCAGGCGCTCGACCAGGCCGAGCAGCAGCATTGAACTCTGCCGGACGATACCTTCCGAATAGGTGGAAAGTGCCTGGGCCAGGTTCAGGCCATGGACATCGATGTCTTCCAAGGCACGCTCGCGAGAGGCCATGACCTTCCAGAGCGTTAGCGAGGCGAGGGAACAACCTATGACCGATAGCAATAGCACAACGAGATGAATGTCACGCTTCGTCAATTCACGCGCCTTTTCCCTGAGGATCAAGTTGAGCGTCGACCCGATTTAACTAACCAGACGGTCAAGAAGTAACTATCTGGTTCATGTGCAATAATATAACAGCTAAATCGTGGTACGGTCCGACAGGATTGCACGGGCTGAAGTCTTCCTCCGAGCGCGCGACATCATTATCTTGCAACAGGGGGGCAAGCAGTGTGAGCAGGGTAATCAGGCAAGTAACCCTGGAGGTAGCGCACGGTCTTATCCAGCGTTTTCGCCATGTCGGGATGTGCCAACTGGTACTTTCGCTCCAGTTGCCTGCTTTCACTCATGTCGAAGCGCTGTGTCTGAATGAAGTTCAATGACTCGGGGCTGATCGCGAACCTGGCCGCCAGCCCGGGGATCTTCAAGAGCCCCTTTAGCAACCCTATCGGTACATGGCGGCGGGGTGCCTTGATCTTCAGCGCTTTTGCCAGTTGCTCGAGCATACCCTGCAAGTTCGGAGTGTGCTCGAAGAGCGCCAGGACCTCCCGGTTGGCCATCGCGGGGTCGAACGCCACGCAGGTCATCATCTTCACCAGATAGTCAACGCTGACCAATGGCAGCCAGTGCCTGGTGGAGCCAGGGACAGCCTTGAAGCGGCCCAGGGCCAGATTTCGAATGAGTTCGGCCAATGGTTGTCCTTCAGGGATATGCCCACTCTCGCTGTGGCCACACACCGTGGCAGGATGAACGATCGCGTAATCTGCGCCCACTTCCTGCATGTAACGGATAACTGCAAAATGGGACTCCAGCTTGCTGCCTTCGTAACCACCTGCACGGCCGTAGACTGTTGGCCAGTGAGTGTTTTCAGGGTGCTCGTTATCAACCCCGATACTCGCAAGGTAGGTAAGGTTCTGCACCATATAGCCGCCCACCATCAGTAGGCGGACGCGCTGGTTCGCCGCGAGCCTGGCGACTCTCAGCGCTCCTTGCACATTGACCGCGCGGGCCTGTTCCATTGTCAGGCCCCAGGTAAATTGTGCCGCGAGGTGGAAAACAACAGAGGCCGAAGACACGCGTTGCTTGTCTGCGTCACTGAGTCCAAGCCCCTCCCTGCTGATATCCCCTTCAACCGCATGAATAAAAGCAGGGTCACCGCCCAGGCGGGTTACCTGCTCTCTGAGGTGCCCGATGTTGTCGGGGTTGCGCATAAGCACCCGGGTCGTGTGCCCTGTTGCAGTGAGATGTGCCAACAAGTGTTGACCCACAAACCCACTGCCGCCTGTGACGAAGCATTCCACGCTCATGTCTGAACCCTTGTCTGGATGATCGGTGCAGGCTAAGGTGTAGAGCATACTCTACAGTCAAGAGGTTTTTACTGTGAATGTTGGAGAGTTGGAGCGCCGCAGTGGAGTCGGCCGCCATGCATTGCGTTATTACGAGCAACTCGGGCTTATCGTGGCCCATCGCCAAGCCAACAACTACCGCAGCTACAGCGAGCAGGCCGTTGTTGATCTGGCCTTTATACAAAGTGCTCAGAGTGGCGGTTTTTCACTCGCCGAGATCGGCGACATCCTTGCGGCCAAGCGGGGTAATACGATCAATTGCGCCCAAGGGGCGGCCTTGGTCGCCAGCAAGATGGCCGAAGTTCAAGCGAAGATCACCACGCTGCAAGCCGCCTATGTATTTCTGGACGCTGAGCGTGCAAAGCTGGAAGCCAGTGCCACTGCTAACGGCCTCACTATTCCTCAGGCCTCTGCCCATCAGCATGGCTCCGCGCTGTAGCCGATTGGCCGATTTCTGCCTGTCGCCACCGTCTTCTTTGGGGCGATAGCTGTCACTCACGACCGGCTGCCATCGACCCAGGCAGTGTGAAAATGCAAGTAAGTGCGTCGAGTAGCGAAAGAAGCTGGGGTAGCGTGTAAATTCGCAGTCGCAAGTGGAGATCTACCTCAGTCGGGCACCAGCCGCAGCCCGTGCTATCAGGGCCGCGGCAGCGGCCCATCTAGCCGTATACGGGAGCAAAAAACGCTTGGTTTCAAGTCCTGATCGCTTCAATCAGCCCAGCGACGCCAAAGAAGCTCATCATTCGTTTGAGATTGCAGGTAAGCACGTGAAGGCTCATTTCGGTACCACCGGCGCATGCTCGGCCATCAACTCAATTATCCAGTCTATAAACACTCTCACCTTGGCGCTGACATGGCGATTCGGCGGGAAGGCCAGGTACATCGGCATCGGCGACATGTGCCAGTCTTCAAACAGCGGCAGCAGCTCGCCGCTGCTCAGGTGCGGCTTGGCCATGTACTGCGGCAGCCAGAGCATCCCCAGGCCAGCCAGGCCGGCGGCAAGGTACGCATTGCCGTCATCGACCGTCAGTTGCGAGCGGGCCTGGACCTCTATGCGCTCCTCGCCACGCTGCATCGCGTAGGGCAAGGTTTTGCCTGTACGAAACCAGAGAAAGCCGATGGTTTTGTGCTGGCCTTCCTCTAACTCACGGGGGTGCACCGGCGTCCCGAAACGCTGCAAATAGCCCGGTGTGGCATAGATGCCGAGTTTCAAATCGCCCACATGCCTTGCCACCAGGGACTGATCGGTGATCTCGCCACCACGCACCACGCAGTCGACGTTTTCACCAATGATGTCGACGATGCGATCGCTCACGCCCACGGTCAGCTGGATTTCTGGATAACGTGCAAAGAACGTCGGCAAGGCGGGTATGAGCAGCATTCGCGCCAGCGGGCTGGGGACATCCACCCGCAGTCTCCCGCGCGGAGTCATCGACGCGCTGGACAAGCTGGTCTCGGCGTCTTCCATGTCGACCAGTAGCCGGACCACGCGTTCGTAGTAGGCCGCGCCGTCAGCGGTGACATTGACCTTGCGTGTGGTGCGGTTGAGCAGGCGCACGCGCAACCTCGCTTCCAGCTGCTGAATGAGCTGCGTCACAGTGGTCTTGCTCATGTGCAGGGTGGCGGCTGCCTTGGTGAAGCTGCCGGTTTCCACTACTCGGGCAAACGCCTGCATTGCATCGAATCGATCCATTCCATGCCTCGGTCGCACCTGGATTGTTTGGAGTATACAAACAGTCCTGGCCAGAGCTGCCCATTTATCCAGGTAGGTGGCCTTTTTAAAGTGACATCACCATAAACACCGGGCCGCGATGGCCCAGAACGAGGTAGGTAATGTCCAGCAAACGTGATGTCGTTTTCCCGCCAGATCGCCATGCTTTGTACGAGCTGCACCGCTACTCGCCGGCGATTCGCTCCAACGGTTTTCTGTTCGTATCCGGCCAGGTCGGCAGCCGCAAGGATGGTTCGGCCGAGCCGGACCTTGCGGCGCAGGTTCGCCTGGCCTTCGCCAACCTCAACGCGATCCTTGCCGAGGCCGGCAGTAGTTTCGAGGATGTGGTTGATACGACCATCTTCATGGTCGACCCCGACTCGAAATTCGAAACCATCTGGGAAGTGGCGGCCGAGTATTGGGGCGAAGCGCCTTATCCCACGGTGACCGCTCTTGGCGTGACCTGGCTGTCCGGCTTCGACTTCGAGATCAAGGTGATCGCGAAACTGCCGCAATAGAGGTGGTCCAGCCCCTGCTTCCGGTTCAAGGCGAAGGGAGCGTTCATGCTATTTCGCTGCGCTCGGTAAGCCCCCGCTTACTCCTCGGCCAGACGGTAATGGCGGTTCGCCTTGAGGGGACTATCGTTGCTTGTCTGGGCGACGACTACCGACCGAGGGCGGTGCCATGAACACGAGTGATCTGCTGGAACAGTTGCTTCGGGCCGGGCAGGGTTCGCAAGCGCAACAAGGGCGCGGCGGCATGTCAGCGCAGGATGGCCTGGGCGGCTTGTTGGGAGGGCTGCTTGGCGGTGGCAGTGGGGCAGGGGGCGGTGGTGGCCTTGGTGGTTTGCTGGGCGGCCTTCTGGGGGGCGGAGGTAGCAACGCCGGCGCTTCCACTCAGGGACGCTCTGCTGGGGGCGTCAATTACGCGGCTTTGGCGTCGTTGGGCATGATGGCGTTCCAGGCTTATCAAAGCTGGCAGCGTAGCCAGGCGGCAGCCCCGCAACAGGCCGTGCGCACCGTGGATCAATTGTCTGGCCCAGAGGCCGAAGATCACAGCCATGCGATCTTGCGTGCGCTGATTGCGGCAGCCAAGGCTGACGGTCGCATCGACCCGCAGGAAGAACAGTTGATCTACGCCGAAATCAAACGTCACACCAGCGACCCGCAACTGCAGCAGTGGCTGGATGAGGAAGTCAGCAAGCCACTCGATGCCGCCGAGGTGGCACAGTCGGCCCAGGACCCGGGCATGGCTGCGGAAATGTACCTGGCCAGTGTGATGCTGGTGGATGACCAGCAGGACGCGGAGCGGGCCTACCTTGATGAATTGGCCAGTGCACTGGGAATCGATCCGTCATTGCAGGTGCACCTGGAAAAGCAGGCCAAGGGCGCCGCCTGATCGAGCCGAGAGGGCGATCTCGCGTGCACACTAGCCAGTAGCCCAAGGGGCGGACTCCGCGCGCCTTGCCAGACCCGACGCGCTAATTGATGACGAACAGGTCGCCTTCTACCCCCGTCGCACCCTGCTTACGCTGCTCGGCGGCGGCGTCGTAGACCACCAGCAGCACTGCGCCCGTTCCATCGCCCGGCTCGTACAGGCATAGCCCCTCGGCGTGGTCGTCGCCTTTTCCGAATGGCACCTCGAGCACCTTCTCCAACTGATCCGGGAACACCACGCTTTCCTCGTCAGAGGCCAAGGCGCCACGCCAGCGAAACACCGTGACCGGGCCATCGAGGTCCAGGGTTGGGCCGGCCAGGACCAGCAGGTCGTCGCCCTGCCAGCACAGGTCCCGCACGCCCAGGCCTTCGAGGTCGAAGAAGTGTTTGCGGTAGGGCCGCCCATCCGGGCCGATCGGCTTGAGCCGCAGGGTGCCGGGCGAGTTTTTGTCCTGTTCGGGTTCAATCTCCAGCACTACGGCCCAGCCGCGTAACACGGGCCCGCGCAGCCCCAGTAAGAGTCGTGGGCCATTGACCGCCAGCCCCTCGATGTCGAATCCGTTGTCCTTGCCTGGGATGCGCAGGAAGTCGCGCAGATGTTCGTCTTCGGCTATTGCCGCAGTCAGCTCGTTGCCGGTGTCGTCGCCGCGCAGCTGCGCCGCGCTTCGTCCGTCGCTGTCGACCTTGTCGGCAAGTGCATGGCGGTCGTCTTCTACCACCACGGGGATGCGGGCTAGCAGGTAACGATTGCCATCGGCCTCCACCGTAGCCAAGCGCTTGATGTTCTTGTGGGCGGGTTTGTCGGCGTCGGCCTTTTTTCGTTTCAGGCTATGGGAGCCTGTCAGCCACAGATATCCCTCGTGGGCGTCGTAGGCCAGCCCTTCGATATCGATCTCGGTGTCATCCTGCTTCACAGGTAGGTTCAGAAACTCCCGTAACGGGAAGACTCGGTGCTCGTTGCAGGCGATCGTTCCCGTGTCCGTTGCCTTGCCGATCTGCAAGCGCTCCAGGCTCGTGGTCTCGTCATTCGCCAGCCACAGCGAATCGCCTGTGCGCTCGACAGCCGACAGGCCGTCACATAGCGACGGGGTCTTGAAGGTGAACAGTACGGTGCCCCATTTCTCGCCCATGAAGTTTGCCTCCTTGTATCGCAGGCCGCCTGGCATGCCTGCCACTCAGGGTAGTCGCTGTCCAATCGTGAGCGCACACACGTTGGTCGGACCAGCCGTTAAATTACAAATGGATCTTTGCGTGTACGGCCAGTTTTCCTGGGCGGTGCTAGTGTATGACTCAGAAGTTTGAGCGCTGTATAAAAAGGGAAACCTGTTGAAAGTTGCCGAACTGACGCTGAGTTGGCCGTGGATGCGTTTGCCCCGAAAATAACAGTTGTTTAGTACTCGGCGTTCACGTTGGGCAGCATCCTGGAGCGATAGCCTTGGGGGGACACGCATGGTCCGTTACTGGATATTGACGCTACTGCTTCTGGTCTTCGATCTTCGCGTTGCATTCGCAGTCACCGAGCCATCGGACACCGCATCGACGCCGACCTTCCAGTTCCTGGGAATAGGCGGCTATCTGATTCGCTGGCGTGGCGAGGCCCTGCTGATAGCGCCGCTGTTCAGCCATCCCTCACCCTTCACGCTTTCAATGAAGCCGGACGAGGAGAAGCTTTCTCGCAAGATGCCGGCGGCCGACGATGTCACCATGCTGCTGATCGGTCATGGCCATTATGATCATCTACTTGATGTGCCCTGGATAATGCAGCACCGTGCGCCAAACGCGATCGCCTATGGTTCGGTCACGGTTGGGCGCATCCTGCGTGCGGTCATCGCGCCAGAACGCGTGGTCGATGCCCAGAGCACGATGGCCAAGGTAAATGCGGACCAACCGGCGGATAAGGGCGTCTGGATCGAGTCCACCGGAAAACATTTTCGCGCGATGCCGATTCAGAGCATGCATGCGCCGCACTTTGCCGGATATACCTTGGCCAGTGGCAGTTATGACGATGACCCCGACCTCACTGAGTTACCATCTACGGCATTGGGCTGGAAGCAAGGCCAGGTGCTGGCGTGGATGATTGACCTGCTGGATGACGCCGGCAAGACGGTTCTGCGGATTCATTATCTGGACTCGGCAAGCACTCCACCTTTCGGGTTGCCAGTGCTCGAGGACGACGGCAATGCTGTAGACGTTCAGATACTGGCAGTAAGCTCTTGGCAGAAGGTCGACGATTATCCGAGTGTGCTACTCGCCCGCACTAAGCCGCGGTTGGTGGTGCTCGGGCATTGGGAAAATTTTCTGGTTGATGATGCCAAGGGTGCTGAAGACCTGCCGTTGCAGGATATTGACGACATGATCAAGGTCACCTGCAAGAGCGTGCCAAGTGCAAAGGTAATCAAACCTCAACCGCTTGACTTGATAAAGCTGACTTTGCGCAGTGATGCTACGGTGAATGTAGCTCAAGAAGAAGCTGATTCAATTCCTAACCTGTGCGAGCCGTAAAGTCTCCTTCGCCCTGAGCGTCGGGGAAGTAAGTGGGTCGAGCAACTCGGAAAACAGGGAGGTGAATGTATGTCCAAAAAAGATAGCAGTGCTCCAGAGGCCCGTTGGTATAAATGGCTGCAACGCCAGTTTGGCAGTAACCCGGGCACCACGGTGTTGGGGGCAGGATTCTTTATCCTGTTCGCCTGGTTACTGTGGAACCTGACCGGGAACCTGGCGGGCGCGAGTGACAGCTCGGTTGCGGCGAGTTTGAATCGCCTGGTGGCGCTGTTGGGCGCACTCACCGGCTGGGCCGTTGGCATCTTGTTCGCGCCCTTCAGTAGTGAGGAAGAGCAGCGCTTCAAAGGCATAGGAAAAGTCATATCGGCTTTTGTGGCGGGCTATCTGATTTCGAAGCTCGATCTCTTTATGAAACAATATTTGTTTCCTGAGAACGGTGCGCCCGATGAAGCCTGGGTGAGAGTCGGTTTTTTTGTCTGCGCCTTTCTTCTCGTTGCGATAACAGTCTTTATTCAGCGGCTGTATGCTTTTCGGGGAGATACAAACACAGTTTCTTGAGGAAGCGCCTCTTTGAGGTAGCTGTTCATGCCTGTCGCCGCAAACTGTCTTTTGGATAGCTGGTTGAGGGGGAGGAGAGCGAATTCGTGTCGCGTCCTACAGGGATGAATCAGATTTTCCCTATTTCGAGTAGTCCATTTCCGAAGCATGCTTTGGCCACTGTTGCGCCCTCGAAGTGGCGGCTAGTCTCGCTGGGTCGTTGCCAAATCAACGACCGGGTCTGCAAGCCTGCGCGGTATTACGATGGTGCTCACCATGAGCCTCGACGTAGAGTCGTGGGTCTCGCTTTATGGTGGCTACGTGCGGGTGACCTTTTGGTCAGCCGGGTTTTCGCCTCGTAATGCCCCGGTCTTGCAGACCTGCACGTAGCTGCCACCCTTCACCTGCAAGTGAAGTGGTGGCGGTCTGACCAATGCATTGCGAGGTGTATATGCTCAAGATCGTCCCGGATCCACCACCTTCCGTTGAATCTCCCCATCTCCTCGAGGACACCCTCGTTCAGGCCACCGAGTACGTCATGTGCGCATTGGCCGTTGCCCATCAGTCGTTCAACCACCTGCCCAAATCACCGGCCACCCTGGTGATGCTGACGATGATGCACGAGCTTGATGCTACCCGCATGCTGCTGGAGTCGGCACTGGCCCAGCTCCAGATGACTGCGCGACCGCCGGCATACACATTCCACTGACAGGGCTGCCACAGACCCGTAGGCGATCGCCAAGCCCTGTGGGAGCAACTGTCTTGCTGAGATTTTTCAACTGGCGTGATCTCTGTAGGAGCGGCCTTGTGTCGCGAAAGGGCCGCAAAGCGGCCCCGCGATCTTTGCTTAAACGCGACAATTCTGGGGCTGCTTCGCAGCCCTTTCGCGACACAAGGCCGCTCCTACAGGGGCTAGCTAAATCAATGATTTACGGTTAGTTCCACGAGAGAGGATTTCGCAAATGGACAACGAAACCCCAGCAGACCACGGCCAGCTCGGCTGGACCGTCGGCAGCTGCACCTGCCTGGAAGGCGCCACCAAAGGGACGCGCCTGTTCCGCGTAGAGCCCGGCAACTGCGCGAGCCACGCCATGGAGCAGGCTTCCGTGCTGCTCGACAGTGCACGCCGGGCTTCCTTCATTGGTGTGATGGACAACGAACCGGTGCTGGTCTGGGCATCGCACTACCTGAGCGATATGGCCAAGGCTTTGATGGATGATGCGCATATGGGAATGTTGAAGAAGGTGTGAAATAGAGCCCGGTGGTCTGGGTGGGCAGCCGCGCCGACCCAGACCATGCACGAATGCCCTCAACGCCTTCTATCGTGGCGACAAGTCCGTATAGTGCCTAGCTCTCATCAGTCAAAGGAGTGGCCATGAAACTAGCAGCACATCGCCTGGAGAGGGGAATCTGATGCGTATCGCAACGATCCTCGCGGCAGTCGGGACCACCTTGTCGTTGATGTCGGCGTCGCTGTCGGCGTCACCCCGCCAGCCTCCGTCTCCGACACCAGGGTACGGTGACCAGCAGCGTATCTCGGTCCAGGTCGAAGGCACGGGCAGGGATGTGATCCTGATTCCGGGGCTGGCATCGTCTCGCGAGGTATGGGCTGACCTTACCACTCGGTTACGCCAGAACCACCGTCTTCACCTTGTGCAGCTCGCAGGCTTTGCCGGTTTGCCTGCGGTGTCCGATAGCGAAGGGAAAGTGGTCGCTCCAGTGGCCGAGGCAATTGCTGATTACATCCGCACCCAGCATATCGAGGCACCCGTGATCATCGGTCACTCGCTGGGGGGAGAGGTTGCATTGATGCTGGGCGCTCGTCATCCCGATCAGGTTGGGCGCTTGATGATCGTCGACGCGTTGCCATTCTACTCGTTGCTGATTGACCCTTCAGCCACCAGAGAAACCGCTACGGCGCAGGCGGCAGCAATGCGTAGTTCGCTCTTGTCGGCATCGCCGGAGCAGAGCGAATCGATGCAGAAGGCATCTATTGCCCGGCTCGCCAAGACCGAGGCGGTCAGGCCAGGGCTGGTTTCTGCGGGGATCAGCTCTGATCGCAAGACCGTGGCGGATGCGGTGTACGAGTTGATGGTCACCGATCTGCGTCCCGAGCTTGGTCGCATCAGTGCGCCGGTCGAAGTCGTGTATGCATACGACGCTTTTTACGGCGTGCCTGCATCCAGCGTCGATGCGATGTTCCGTCGGGCCTATGCTTCGACAGCTGATATTCGTTTCACTCGGATCGATGACAGTTTTCATTTCGTCATGCTTGATCAACCGGAGCGGTTTGCCAGTGCTGTTGTGACCTTCCTCAAGCCGGGAGCCGAGCGCGGGCAATGAGTCGTTGGCGTGCTTGTGGGCAGCCTTCTCAAGGTGATCGAGTGAGGGCCTCCAGGTGTACGCCGCAACCCTTGCAGCGCCTATGAGATCGAGCGCCGCCCGCGCGGCGCTCGATCTCATAGGCGCAGAAGCCTTCGCGGCGAACACCCTGAAAGCCCCGGCGCTTACGGCGTCGACCCTGCCCCCATCAGAAACTCCCCTTGAGCGTCACCATGAAGTTGCGCGGCTCACCATAGTAGTTACCCCAGCCAGTGGCCCCCACGGTCGAGTAATAACGCTTGTCCAGCAGGTTGTTGCCATTCAGCGCCAGGCTCCAGTGCTCGTCGAGGCGGTACTGTACACGGCCGCTCCACAAGGTGTAGCCCGCCTGCTCGATGCTCAGGTTGCCCTGGCGGCGGAAGTTGTCGCTCTGGCTGGAAACCCCGGCACCGACCGTCCAGCGCTCGAGCGCGCCGTCCAGCTGGTAGTCGCCCCAGACCTTGAGCATGTGCCGCGGGATGAAGCTGGAGGTGAAGGTCAGCTCGGTCGGGTCGGTCTGGTTGATGGTGTTCAGGTACTTGGTCTGGGTGTAGGTGTAGCCCGCCAGCAACTGCAGGCGCTCGATGGGCGAGCCGCTGACCTCGGCCTCGAAGCCCTGGGCACGGACCTTGCCGCTGTCGGTGTAGCAGTACTGGTCGCCCGAGCCCAGGCAGGTGTCGGCGAAGTCGGTTTCGGCGCGGTGCTCCTCGACCGTGCGGAACAGGTTGAAGGCGGTGTTCAGCGCACCGCCGAACAGCTCCCCCTTGATACCCAGCTCGTAGTTGGCGCCGGTCTTGGGTTGCAGGGCCTGGCCCTGGGCATTCACCAGGTTGCTCTGCGGTTGGAAGATGTCGGCGTAGCTGGCGTAGGCGGTCCACTCATCGTTGAGGTCGTAGAGCACGGCGGCGAAGGGCGTGACCTGGCCGTTTTCCTGGCTGCGGTTGTGGACCCAGTAGTCCCAGGCCTGGGTGTAGGAGTCGCTCTTGTTGCGGTACCAGCTCACCCGCGTACCGAGCACCAGGGTCAATGGCTCGGCCAGCTTCAGGCGCAGGGTGGCGTAGGTGCCGTACTGGGTGGTGGTGGAGTCGGTGGGTACGCTACCGCCGCGGCTGGGGGCGGTCAGGAACGCGTCCTTGGACGGGTGGGGGAAGGCTGGCGACGGATCGAACGGGTTCTGGGTACCGCCCAGGCCCATCAGCGCGAAGTAGTCGTGGGTCTTCTGCCGACTGGCGTTGGCGCCCACGATCAGCTCGTGCTCGAGGCCGAACGCCTCGAACTTGCCGTCGAGGTAGCTATCGAAGCCGTAGTCGTCCTGGTCGTAGTCGAACCGCCCGGCATAGCGGCGGATCCCGGCGCTGCCGGCGCCCACCGGCACCGCGCCCTCGGCATAGCCGTACTCGATGTTCTGGTTGTTGTGGGTGTAGACCGAGGCGAAGTTCAGCGTCCAGTCGTCGTTGAAGCGATGCTTGAGGTCGGCGAAGCCGGTGGTGCGCTGGCTCTGCAGGTCGTTCCAGCTGGCGCCCAGGCAGGTGGAGCGCGACAGCTTCAGGTCGCTGCCGTCGGCGTAGCGGGGCAGGCCGTGGTAGCAGGGCGAGGCGTCGACGTCTTCATAGGCAAGTCCCACGCCCAGGGTGGTGTCGGGCGTCACGTCCCAGTCGAGGGCGCCGTACAGCACCTGGTCCTGGCGCTTGGCGTTGTCGTAGAAGTACTGGCGGTCCTGCAGGGTCGCCACGGCGCGGCCGCGCACGGTGCCCGACTCGTTGAGCGGGCCGCCCACGTCCACCTGGCCACGGTAGTTGTCCCAGGTGCCGGCGGACAGGGTCAGCGTGGTATGGGCCTTGTCCTGGCCGCGCTTGCGCACGAAGTTGACGCCGCCGGCGGAGGAACCGGAGCCCTTCATCATGCCGGCCGCGCCCTTGAGGATCTCGACCCGGTCATAGAAGGCCATGTCGCTGGAGAAGCTGTTGGCCTGCACATAGTTGCCGCCCACATCCAGCGGCACGCCGTCGTACTGGTACTGGCCATCGAGGTTGAAGCCACGGGAGTAGAAGTACTTGCCGCCCATGGGTGAGTCGTAGACGGTGATGCCTGGGGTCTTGTCGAGCACTTGCTCGAGGGTGTTGAGGTTCTGGTCGTCGAGCATCTTGCGGGTCATCACCGTGACCGACTGCGGTGTCTCCTTGAGGCTGTGCACGCCTTTGCCGATGGTCACCGCGCGCGCGGCGTAGGACTGGGTGCCCTCGCTGGTGGCATCGAGGCGGTTGGCGTCGATGGTCAACGGCCCCAGTTCCATTGCCGCACCGTTGTCGGCCGGCACCAGCACATAGCCGCCGTTGCCCTGGCGCTGGGCTTGCAGTCCGCTGCTGGCGAGCAGGCGCAGCAGGCCTTCCTCGACGCTGTAGCTGCCGTCGAGTCCGGCGGTGTTGAGGTGGCGGGTCTGCTCGGTGTCGAACGAGATCGTTACCCCCGCCTGCACGCCGAACTGGGTGATCGCATTGCCCAGGGGGCCGGCGGCGATATGGTAGGTGTTCTGGCTGCTGGCCATGGCATGGGCCGGCGCGAGCAGCGCGCAGGGCATGGTGGCGAGGGACAGGCCGAAGGCGAACCGGCGGATGGCCAGGCGCAGGCGGGCGGTGGGGTGGGGAGCGGGCATTGGCTGATCCTTGCGTGTCATGGCGGAAAGTCGCTGTCGTCGCGGCTTGTGTCATGGACGGACGAGAATCGAAATCAGCAAGATTGCGGAAAACTTTTTTCGTGCAGGGTTCAGGCAGGTTCCACGCTGACCCAGTAGCGGCTCAGGTGGCGCACCTTCACCGGCAGGGATTTGGGCAGGTTCGCCAGGGCGATATCGGTGTCGTCGATACGGAACGAGCCGGAAATGCTCATGCCGCGAATGGCCGGGGCGCAGCGCAGTACACCGGCGCGGTAGCGGCCCAGCTCGTCGATGAAGTCGCCCAGGCGCCAGTCGTTGACGCTGAGCATGCCCTGGATCCAGGCCGTCGAGTCGGCGGGCAGGGGCTGGGCGCGGGCAAACGTGTCGCGGTCGAAGCCGGCCTGTTGTCCGGCGTCCAGGCGCAGCACCTGGTCGAGGTGGTGTTGGGGGCGAATCTCGACGGCCGACTGCAACACCCCGACCCGTGTCTGCTCGGCTAGCTGCCGCACACTGAACCGCGTACCCAGTGCCCGCACGCTGCCGTTGTCGGTGTGCACGATGAACGGGCGCCGGGCGGGGTCGCTGGCGGTGTTGACCAGGATCTCGCCGCGATAGAGTTGGATCGCCCGTACCTGCGCATCGAAACGCACATCCAACGCGGTGTCGACGTTCAGCTCCAGCTGGGAGCCATCCCCCAGGCGCAGCGAGCGCCGCTCGCCGCTGCCGGTGCGCTCCTGGGCGAGCAGGGCGCGGTAGGGCACCTGCTCGCTGGCCAGCCAGGTGCCGCCGCCGACGGCCAGCAGCATGCCCAGCACCTTGAGTACCTCGCGGCGCTGCGCCTGGGCCGCGCCCAAACCCGACAGCGCGGCCTGGCGCGGCACCATCGCCCATTGCCGCTGCAGCTTCTCCACCCGCGCCCAGGCTTCGGCATGCGCCGGGCTTGCGGCCAGCCACGTCTGCCAGGCCTGGGTCCGTGCAGTGTCGGCATCACCGTCATTGAGCTGCACGTACCAGGTCGCGGCCGCTTCGAGTGTCTTCATATCCATTGACCAGCCCTCAGCTCTCGACCACCAGCAGGCAGCGGGTCATGGCCCGGATCAGGTGGTTTTTCACCGTGGTGATCGAGACGTCGAAGCGTTCGGCGACCGCCGCATAGGTCAGCCCTTCCAGTTGCACCGCGAGGAAGATGTCGCGGGTCCTGGGGCCGAGCTCGTCGAGCATTGCATCGACCGATACCAGCATCTCGATGATCGACAGGCGAATCTCCGGCGACACCTCGACCGGTTCGGGTCGCAGGGCCAGGGCCTGCAGGTAGGCCTGCTCGATGGCGCGGCGGCGAACCTTGTCGATCAGCAGTGCGCGGGCGATGGCGCTGAGGTAGCTGCGCGGCTCACGGATGGGCGCCTGGTTGCGGGCGGTCATGACCCGCAGGAAGGTGTCGTGGGCCAGGTCGGACGCATCGGCGGCATTGCCCAGGCGCGCGCGCAACCAGCTTTTCAACCAGCCGTTGTTTTCGCTGTACAGCTGGTGCAGCGCCGAGCGGTCGAGCGTCGACATAGAGCGGGATCCATGATGTAAATGGTAATTGCTCGCATTGTCTCGGTGCGGCGGAGGGATTGCAAGGTCCACGGCTGCTGGCGTGGCTTGTGCGTACTAGATGACTGCCAACGAATTCTGACGCACACTGCCGAAAAAACCGATGCCCATTGCCCCGTTTGAGTGGGGCACCCCTGGAGCACGCAATGGCGCGACAACTTCCAACAACAAACGCCAACGACCCGCTGCAGCAATCCCGCCTGGTCCGCCTGAAGCTGGCCAGTGAGGGCGAGCTGCCCTCCGGCATGCTGCGTGACGAAATCGACGCCTCCTGGCGCCGCAGCCTCGGCCACGGCCTGGACTGCCTGCAGGGCGAGCAGGTGGGCCTGGGCATCCGCCATGGCCTGGACCTGCGCGCGCTGCTGGAGCACAACCGGCTGCTGATCGATGCGGTCACCCCCGAACTGGACTACCTGGTCAAGCGCCAGGGCAAGAGCGGCATCGTCATCCTCGGCGATGCCCAGGCCAACGTGCTGGCCATCGAGGGCCAGAAGCAGACACTCGAGCGCGAGGGCCTGCGCGACCTGCACCCGGGCAGTTGCTGGAGCGAGGCCCTGCGCGGCACCAACGCCATCGGCACGGCGGTGGTCGAGGGTCAGCCGACCCTGATCAACTGCGGCGAGCACTATCTCGACCGGCTCAGCCCGTTCTCCTGCACCTCGGTGCCCCTGCGCGATCCGCGTGGCGAGGTGATCGGCGTGCTCGACGTGACCCGCGAAGGCGTCATGGCCCAGCCCCAGGACAGCCTCTCCACGCTGCTGCTGGCCGCCGGCACTATCGAAAGCCGGTTGTTCGGGCTGTATCACCCCGAACACCTGGTGCTGGCCTTCCACAGTCGGCCACAGTACCTGGCCAGTGCCTGGCAGGGCCTGTTGGCGTTGAGTCTTGAGGGCGAGGTACTGGCGGCCAACGACAATGCCTGCCAACTGCTGCAGATACCGCGCCAGACGCTGCTTGGGCGGCGCAGCAGCGACCTGCTGGGCGAGCGTTCGCCGGCATTCATCGCCCGCCTGTGGCAGGGCGGTGTCAGCAGCGTGCAGACCGCCAAGGGCGAATTCTTCTTCCGTGCCTTGCAACTGCCACGGCATGGCCGTATCAGTGGTCCGACGCCCGCCGCCAGGCCGGCCGAACCGGCCAAGGCCCAGGCCCTGGAGGCCCTGGCTGGTGGTGACCCACGCCTGGCACGGGCTCTGCGCATGGCCCGCCAGGGCCTGGCCAATGGCTTGCCGGTGCTGCTGCTGGGCGAAACCGGTACCGGCAAGGAAGTTGCCGCCCGTGCCCTGCACCAGGCTGGCCCGCGGGCCGAAAAGCCGTTCGTGGCGGTCAACTGCGCGGCGATTCCCGAGGGCCTGATCGAGTCCGAGCTGTTCGGCTACCGTGAGGGCGCCTTCACCGGCTCGCGCCGCGGCGGCATGGTCGGGCGGCTGATGCAGGCCCATGGCGGCACGCTGTTCCTCGACGAGATCGGCGACATGCCCCTGGCCTTGCAGGCGCGCCTGCTGCGTGTCCTGCAGGAGCGTCGGGTGGCGCCGCTGGGGGCCGGTGACGAGCAGGACATCGACGTGGCGCTGATCTGCGCCACCCATCGTGATCTCAAACGCCTGGTCGCCGACCAGCAGTTCCGCGAAGACCTCTACTACCGGGTCAACGGCGTGTCCCTGCGCCTGCCGGCACTGCGCGAGCGCGACGACCTGGCGACGCTCATCCAGGGCCTGCTGGACAAGTCCGGGGCCAGGGGCGTGAGCCTCGATGCGCCCTTGGTGGCACTGTTGGAGAACTTCGACTGGCCGGGCAACATCCGCCAGTTGGAGATGGTGGTACGCACCGCCCTGGCGATGCGCGAGGAGGGCGAGCAGGTGCTGACCCTCGACCACCTCACCGATTGCCTGCTCGACGAGTTGGCCAGCGGCGCCGCGCCGTCCGGCAGCCTGCGCGACAACGAGCTGGAGCTGATCCGCGCCGCCCTGGCCCGCCATCAGGGCAATGTCTCGGCCGCGGCCGAGGCCCTGGGCATCAGCCGCGCGACGCTGTACCGCAAGCTCAAGCAGTTGCGTGGTTGAGCCATGGGCGGACTGTTTTCCCGGCTGATCGAATCCAGCGACCCGACGCTGATGCGTCAGGCGCTGGCCTGGCTTTATGGCTTCGTGCGTCCACACCGTGGCGCCATTGGCGTGCTGCTGGCGCTGTCCCTGGGCGCCTCGCTGCTGGCCCTGGCACAACCCTGGCTGGTCAAGACGCTGATCGACGAGGGGCTGCTGGCCAAGGACTACCAGACCCTCTGGCACATGGCGGCGATCATGATCGTCGCCGGCCTGCTCGGTACCGTGCTGGCCGGGGTCAGCCGCTACCTGCACACACGGCTGTCCGGGCGCATCTTGTTCGCTCTGCGCGACGACCTGTACCGCCACTTGCAACGGCTGTCACCGACTTTCTACGGGCGGCGGCGCACCGGTGACATCCTGTCGCGGTTGGACGGCGATGTCGCCGAGATCCAGCGCTTTGCCGTGGATTCGCTGTTCTCGGCGGTGTCGGCGCTGATCGGCCTGGTCGGCGCGGTGGCCCTGATGCTGATGCTGTCCTGGCAGCTGTCGCTGCTGCTGGCGCTGCTGATTCCGCTCGAGGTGCTGTGGCTGCGCTGGACGCGGCGCAAGGTCGAGCGCGAGGTGCGCAGCCTGCGCGAGCGCTCGGCGGATGTGTCGTCGTTCCTGGTCGAGACGCTGCCGGCGATGAAATTCATCCAGGCCGCCGGCCAACAGCAGCGCGAGGCCGAACGCCTTGATCGGTTGGGCCAGGGCTACATGGGGCAGTTGCTCAAGGTGCAGGTCACCGAGTTCTTCACCCAGGCGGTGCCCGGCACCCTGACCTCCTGGTGCCGGGCATGCGCGTTCCTGGTCGGCGGCTGGTGGGTGATCCAGGGGACCTGGCAACTGGGCGCGCTGATCGCGTTTTCCACCTACATGGGCATGGCCGTCGGCCCGGTGCAGAGCCTGCTGGGCCTGTACGTGGCGGTTCAGCGGATGGCCGTGAGCCTGGGGCGGGTGATGGAACTCAAGCGGGAGGCGGTCGCGGTGCGCGAGGCGGATGATCCCAAGCCCATGCCGCAGGGGCCCGGCGAGCTGCGCCTGGACGCGGTGAGCTTCGCCCACGACGGGCGCCAGGGGAGGGTGCTGGACAAGGTCGATGCCTGCCTGCCGGCCGGGGCCAAGGTCGCCATCAGTGGCGCCTCCGGCGTCGGCAAGTCGACGCTGATCGACCTGCTGCAACGTTTCTACGACCCCGACGCCGGACGCATCCTGCTCGATGGCGTCGACCTGCGCGAGCTGGACCTGCAAGCCCTGCGCCGACGCATCGCCGTGGTCAGCCAGGACATCGTGCTGTTTCGCGGCACCCTGGCGCAGAACCTGGCCTACAGCACGCCCCAGGCCAGCCGTGACGACCTCGAGCGGGTGGTGCGCCTGACCCGCCTGGAGAGCCTGGTGCAGAGCCTGCCGCTGGGGCTCGATGGCTTGCTGGGCGAACGCGGCCAGCAGCTGTCCGGTGGGCAGAAGCAACGCATCGCCATTGCCCGGGCGCTGCTGCAGCAACCGGCGATCCTGGTGCTGGACGAAGCCACCTCGGCGGTGGATGAAGCCACCGAGCGCGAGGTCATCGCCGCCATCGACCAGCTGTTCGCCGGGCGCACGCGGATCCTCATCAGCCACCGCGCCTCGACCCTCGCCGATGCTGACCTGCACCTTGAGCTGCACGACGGGCAGTTGCGCAGCAAGGAGCCCGCCGACCATGGCCGCTGAACCCTGGATTGGCGTGATCGATAGCGGCTGCTCGCCGGAGCAGGCGGCCGGCCTGCTGGATGCGCGTCGCTTCTGGCTCGAAGAGGGCATGTTGCGCGAGGGTGACCCGCTGCCGGACGCCTTGGGCCATGGCAGCACCGTGCTGGCGAGGCTGCGCGCCGAGTCCGGCGACCAGCCTGTGCTGCTGGCCCAGGTATTCGCCGGGCAGGGCAGCACCAGTGCCTTGCAGGTGGCGGCTGGTCTGTTGTGGCTGGTGGAAGCCGGCGCGAGCGTGGTCAACCTGAGCCTGGGCCTGCGCCAGGACCGCCTGGTGCTGCGCCAGGCCTGCGCCGAGGCCGTGGCCGCCGGGGTGCTGCTGTGCGCCTCGAGCCCGGCGCGGGGCGAGCCGGTGTACCCGGCCAGTTACCCCGGGGTCATCCGCGTGACCGGCGATGCCCGCTGCGCTGCCGGGCAGTGGTCGTGGCTGGACACGGCCCAGGCCGACTTCGGCGCGGCAGTCGGCAGCGATGGCGGGGCAGGCGCCAGCCTGGCCTGCGCCGCATTCAGCGGCCGGGTGGCGGCCCTGCTGCGCGATGAGCCCGGCATGACCCGGGAGGCGCTGTTGCGGTGGCTGAAAACCCACGCGGCGTTCGCTGGCCCTGAGCGCAAGGGGCCGCTCAATGCCTGAAGCAAGCATCCTGGTACTCGGCGCCGGACCTGCCGGCGCGGCCACGGCCCTGGGGCTGCGGCGGATGGGCTATGCCGTCACGGTGGTGTCCGACTGGCGCCGCTTCGCCGCGGTGGAAGGCGTGTCGCAGCGGGTGCTGGAGGGCCTGCGTCATGCGGGCCTGGGCGCCGCCCTGGCCGAGGCCACCACGCCGGCCACGCGCCAGGTGCACTGGAACGGCGAGCGGCTGCAACCGAACCAGGAATGCCTGCTCGATCGCCAGCGTTTCGACCAGGCCCTGCGCGACGACCTGCGCCGCGCCGGTGTCGAGCTGGTCGAAGGGCGTGTGCGCGAAGCGGCGCGGGAACAGGGGTACCGGATACACCTGGACGACGGCCGCACCTTGCGCGGGGAGTTCCTGGTCGAGGCCCGTGGTCGCCAGGCCCCGTTGAGCGAAGGTCGCCTGCGCGGGCCGGAGACCGTCAGCCTGCTCAACCTCTGGCAGGCCGCGCCCGGCACGCCGGCCTCGGCGGTGGAGAGCCTGGACGACGGCTGGGCCTGGATGGCGCGACTGGCCGATGGCCGCTGCTACTGGCAGGTGACGCTGGATGCGACGGCGACGCAGCTGCCGGGCAAGGCGGCCTTGCCCGAATACTGTGCCGAGCGTCGGCGTGGTTCGGCGTTGGTGGCGCAGCTGTTCGATGAGCAGGCCTTAGCCCCCGCCCAGGTGCATGCGCGCAGCAGCACGGCGATTCTCGCCGGCAGCTGTGCGGGCCCGGACTGGCTGCGGGTCGGCGACGCTGCGATGGCGGTGGACCCGCTGTCGGGAAATGGCATCTTCCAGTCGTTGTCCTCGGCGCTGCAGGCGCCCGTGGTGATCAATACCCTGTTGCAACGACCCGGACAGGCGGACTTGGCGCAGCGCTTCCATCAGACGCGGGTCGAGCAGCTGTTCCTGCGTTTCGCCCGGATCGGCCGGGATTTTTACGCGCAGGAAGCGAAGCGCGGCGCACAGCCGTTCTGGGCTCGACGCCGAGGTTGGCCGGATGCGCAGCCGCTGCACGCGGCGGCGGACTGGCAGGCGGTGCGGGTGGAGCGACGCCCGGTGCTGCGCGAGGGCTGGGTGGAGGAGGCCGAGGTAGTGGTGACGGCGGACCAGCCGCTGGGGGTGTGGCACCTGCAGGGTGTCGAGCTGGCGCCGGTGGTGCGTGGCGTACAGGCTGGCATCGGCCTGGAGCGCCTGGTGACACAGGCGCACCAGCCGATGGTTGCGCGCTGGTTGCGCGAACAGGGTTTCTGCTGAGGATTCATCGCGGGGCAAGCCCGCTCCCACCGGTGCTGCGTCAGTCAGCAAACCTTGCGTGGGAGCGGGCTTGCCCCGCGATTTAGAAGAAAGTCCCCACCACCAGTTGCAGGTAGGTCCCGCTCTCCCGGCCACCCAACTGCACGCCGCCATCCTGCGCACTGCGCTGTGGGGTATAGAACCCCACCAGCGGGCTGATCAGCCAGTGCTCGTTGACCATCCATTCCACATACAGGTCCACCTCGCGCCCACCCAGGTTGCCCTGGTCGTTCTCGAGCGTGTCGAAGTCAAAGTACAGCGCCCCCACGGTCAGGCCCTCCCGCGGTGTGGCCTTGAGCGCCACATGATGCACCTGGGTGTTGCTGTTGAAGGGCCCTGCGTAGTTGGCCGCCACCTCGCCCTGGAACCAGGTGCCGTAGCCTCGGCTCAGGCCATAGAACAACGGGTCGAAATGCTCCGAGAAGCGGCTGTAGCGGTAGGTGGCGGTGGGCGACCAGGGCAGTGCGGAGAAGGTCCAGTTGCCCTCCAGGTACCAGGCGTTCTCGCGTCCGCCAGTGCGGTCCTGGGTGACGTATTCGGCGGCCAGCTCGAGGTCCTTCACCCCCAGGTTGCCGCGCCCGCGCAGGCTCACCGTGTCCATGCCGTCGCGGTGTTCCAGGCCGAGGATCTCGGCGTAGCGGCGGTCGACATCCAGGCCGTGGATCCAGCTCAGGCCCACGGTGCCTGCGTCGGCGACATGTTCGAGGTTGGCCACCGCCATGGCGGTGTCGGCTTGGAACGGGTTGTCTGATTTGAGCCACATCAGGTCGCCACGCCAGCCTTGCTTGCCGCCAAGGCGCAGCACGGCGGTGCGGTCGAAGGCCTTGCGCGCCGCCAGGTAGTAGGCGCCGCCACGGTCGAAATCGGCGCCCAGGTCGACATTGCCGGCATTGACCGGGTCGCCCTGGATCAGGAAACCGTCACCGAGGGTGATGACCTGGCGACCGCCGGAGAGGTCGATGCCATCTTCGCCGAGGGCCGGGAACAGGTTGCCCGAGCGCCAGCCGAGGTAGGCGTCCTCGACGCCGGTGCGACGCTCGTTGCCGAGGGTGAAACCGGCGGCGTCGCCATCGCCCCAGGTGGCCGAGCTGAGCAGGCTGAAGGCACCGTACAGCGTGCCGCTGTCGGCCAGGGCCTGGCTGGCGCTCAGGCCGTACTTGACGTAGCCCTCGCGCCAGTTGCTGCTGCCGGGCTGGCGGTTGCCGAACTGGTCGAAGCTCTCGTCGCTGTGGAAGACGCCGAACAGGGCTTCGAGGTTGGCGTCCAGGGTGGTGCCGGCGTTGTTGTAGAGTTCATGGGCCTGGGTGAGGGGGGTGGTCAGCAGCAAGGCCAATGTGCAGGCGAGCTTGTGCGTCATGGTGTGCTCCATGTTTTTATTGTGTTCTTGGTGTTTTTGTCGCGGGGCAAGTCGCAGCGGCGAACCGCCCCGCGATGGCTTGATCTAGAGCTTGATCAACACCGACTTCAGCTCGGTGTAGTGCTCGATCGCCGCCGCGCCCATCTCGCGGCCGACGCCGGAAAGCTTGTAGCCGCCGAACGGCAGTGCCGGGTCCAGCGCGCTGTGGCAGTTCACCCACACCGACCCGGACTTGATCCGCGGGATCATCCGGTGCACCGCGGCGAGGTCGTTGGACCAGATGCTCGCGCCCAGCCCGTAGGGGTTGTCGTTGGCCATGCGCACCACCTCGTCGAGGTCGTCGAACGGCATGGCCACCAACACCGGGCCGAAGATTTCCTCCTGCACCAGGCGGTGGCGCTGGTCGACATCGACGATCACCGTCGGCTTGACGAAGTAGCCCGGGCCGAAGCCTTCGCCGCCGCAGGCGATGGTCGCGCCCAGCTCGCGGCCCAGGTCGATGTAGCCGGTGACCCGGTCCTGCTGCTTGGCCGAGATCAGTGGCCCCATCTGCACGGTCGGGTCCAGGCCGTTGCCCAGTTTCATGGCGTTGGCGATGCCGGCGATATCGGCCACCACGTTGTCGAAGTGCTTGCGGTGCACGTACAGCCGGGAACCGGCGCAGCACACCTGGCCCTGGTTGAAGAAGATCGCCGTGGCGGCGCCGGTAGCGGCTTCCTGCAGGTTGGCGTCGGGCAGGACGATGGTCGGCGACTTGCCGCCCAGCTCCAGGGTGACGCGGGTCATGTTGTCCATGGCGGCCTTGCCGATCAGCTTGCCGACCTCGGTGGAGCCGGTGAAGGTCAGCTTGTCCACGCCCGGGTGACGGCTCAGGGCGGCGCCGGCGTTCAGCCCGGTGCCGGTGATCACGTTGAACACGCCGTCCGGGTAGCCGGCCTCGCTCACCAGTTCGGCGAGCTTCAGCGCGGTCAGCGGGGTTTCGTCGGCCGGCTTGAGGACCACGGTGCAGCCGGTGGCCAGGGCCGGGCCAAGCTTCCAGCAGGCCAGCAGCAGCGGGAAGTTCCAGGCGACGATGGCGCCGACCACGCCGACCGCTTCGCGGCGGATGAAGCCGTGGAACTCATCGTCGGGCATCAACGGCTGCGAGGGCTCGACCGTGCTGCCTTCGAGCTTGGTGGCCCAGCCGGCCATGTAGCGCAAAAAATCGATGGCCAGCTGCACGTCCATCACCTGGGCCACGGCGGCGCTCTTGCCGTTGTTCAGGCATTCCAGCTCGGCCAGCTCCCGGGCATCGCGCTGCATCAGGTCGGCCAGGCGCCACAGCAGGTTCTGCCGTTCACGCGGGCGTGTGCGGCTCCAGGCCGAGTTGTCGAAGGTCTGGCGCGCGGCCTGCACGGCACGGTCCACGTCCTGGGCCTCGGCCGCGGGCACTTCACCGAGGACCTCGCCGGTGGCCGGGTTGCGCAAGGTCATGGTGCGGCCGCTGGCGGCATCCTGCCAGTCGGCGCCGATGCGCATCCTGAGCTTGCGTGCGAGGAAGTCGCGGGTGGCGGGGAGGATCGGCAGTTCGGAATGCATGGGGCGGTGCCTCTTGTCATGGTTGTGACCAGGGCAGGGGCAATGGGCGTGCCAAAGGCCTCTGATGTCGGGTAGGCCCAGCTAGCGGTGGCTTTTGTCGGATTGGGAGTAAAAGGAAGCAGGGTTGATCTGTTGCATATTGAGATCGGGTGAGACGGCATGTGACACAGGTTCACGGGCGCTGGGGCCGCTGTGCGGCCCTTTCGCGGCAAATGTCTCAAGGTGAAACACCCAGTCGCGAAATGGGACGTTCACCTACAGCCCCAAACGCTGGCCCATACCCGCAAAACCAAGGCAACTCACTGATCCAAAACATTTTCGCCGCAACTGGCACACTTCCTGTATCGCAACTGTCACATGCACACCGCTGTACCCAAGCGTGCGAATAACGATAAGAACAACACCGTGGAGGTCTGACCTTGAAGACGACTCGACTCCGGCGGCAGGCGGGCACACTGGCGCTGGTCGCCACCGCACTGCTGTCCGCCCAGGCCATGGCGGCCGAGCAGGGCCCGAGCCTGTTGCAGAACAAGTGCATGGGTTGCCATATCCCCGAAGGCAACGACAGCTACAGCCGCATCAGCCACCAGCGCAAGACCCCGGAAGGCTGGCTGATGAGCATCGCCCGCATGCAGGTGATGCATGGCCTTTCGATCAGCGACGACGAGCGCCGCACCCTGGTCAAGTACCTGGCCGACAAGCAGGGCCTGGCGCCCAGCGAGACCGAGGGCGTGCGCTACGCCATGGAGCGCCGGCTGAACACCGTCGAGCACTTCGACGATCAGCTCAGCCAGATGTGCGGCCGCTGCCACTCCGGTGCCCGGGTCGCCCTGCAGCGGCGTCCGGCCAAGGAATGGGAGCACCTGGTCAACTTCCACCTCGGCCAGTGGCCGTCCCTCGAGTACCAGGCCCAGGCCCGCGACCGCGACTGGCTGGACATCGCCCTCAAGCAGATGGTGCCGGACCTGGCCAAGCGTTTCCCCCTCGACAATCCGGCCTGGGCCGAGTGGCTCAAGGCGCGGCCCGAGTCCAAGGTCCTGGCCGGGCAATGGGCGTTCAGCGGTCATATGCTGGCCAAGGGCGACGTGCGCGGGGTGATGACGGTCAGCGCCGGGCAGGGCGATACCTTCAAGGTCGAGCTCAAGGGCGCCTATGCCGACGGCACGCCGTTCAACGGCAGCGGCTCGGCGATCCTCTACAACGGCTATGAATGGCGCGGCAACGTCAAGGTCGGCGAAGCCAACCTGCGCCAGGTGTTCGCCGCCATCGACGGCCAGATGAAAGGCCGCATGTTCGAGGCCGAGCACGACGAGCGCGGCCTGGATTTCAGTGCCGCCAAGGCCGGTCAGGGCCGCCTGCTGGCGGTGCAGCCGGCGTTCATCAAGGCCGGTGCCGAGAGCGAGATCAGCCTGGTGGGCAGCGACCTGTCCGGCAAGCCCGACCTGGGCGCGGGCGTCGAGGTGACCGAGGTGCTGGAGTCGACGCCGACGCTGATCCGGGTCAAGGCGCGTGCCGCCAAGGACGCCGCCGCTGGCCAGCGCGAGGTGGCGGTGGGTGCGCTCAAAGGCGTGCAACTGGCGGTGTACGACAAGGTCGAGGAGGTCAAGGTGGTGCCGGCATTCTCCATTGCCCGCATCGGCGAGAACGGCGCCTCGGTGCCCAAGGTCCAGGGCCGCTTCGAGGCCGAGGCCTGGGGCAGGGACGCCAGCGGCCAGCCGCTGCGCATCGGCTACCTGCCGGCCAGCTGGAAGGTCGAGCCGTTCAACGAGCGCGCGGTCGAGGACGAGGACGTCAGGTTCGCCGGGCAGATGCAGGCCGACGGTGTGTTCGTGCCGGGCGGGGCAGGGCCCAACCCCGCGCGCAAGATGATGACCAACAACGCCGGCAACCTGAAGGTGATCGCCACCCTCGCCGACGGCGGCCAGCAGGGCGAGGGGCATATGATCGTCACCGTGCAACGCTGGAACAATCCGCCACTGCCATAGGCATCAACCTGACGCATCGAATTCCGGGAGGTCGCCATGGGCGCACTACTGAACCTGGTCGAACGCAACCTGCACGAAGTGCAGGTGGATGCCGACCGCATGCTGTTCCATATCCCCAGCAGTTCGCTGTTCGCCGCCGACGCGGTGACCGGCGGCATCATCGACACCTTGCGCCGCCAAGGCTGCTCCGCCGAGGAGCTGATGCAACGCCTCGGCCAGCAGTTTTCCGGGCAGGTCATCGAGGAAACCCTGCGCGAGCTGATCGCCCTGGAGGTGGTCAGCGACGGCTCGCCGCTGACCCCGGAGATCGCCCTGAAGCAGGTCGAGCGCACGGCGCTGAACACCGTGGTGCTCAACGTCAACACCGGCTGCAACCTGAGCTGCACCTACTGCTACAAGGAAGACCTCGACAAGCCGTCGGCCGGGCGCAAGATGAACACGGCCACCGCCGAGGCCTCGGTGGAGATGCTGCTCAAGGAGTCGCCCGACGAGCAGCGCTACAGCGTGGTGTTCTTCGGTGGCGAGCCGCTGTCCAACCGGGCGCTGATCGAGCACATGGTGGCCTACTGCGAGCGGCGTTTCGCCGAGGCGGGCAAGCAGGTCGAGTTCATCATGACCACCAACGCCACCTTGCTGACCGAGGAGATCGTCGACTGGCTCGACGCCCACCGTTTCGGTTTGTCGGTCAGCATCGACGGGCCCAAGACCGTGCACGACCGCAACCGCATCACCGTGGGCGGGCAGGGCACCTACGATGTGGTGCGGCGCAAGGCCGACATGCTGCTGTCACGCTACCGCAGTCGGCCGGTGGGGGCGCGGGTCACCCTGACCCGTGGCATCACCGATATCGAGACCATCTGGAACCACCTGTTCAACGAACTGGGTTTCGCCGAGGTCGGTTTCGCTCCGGTGACCTCCGGCGACATGGCCGACTACAACCTCACCGGCGAGGAGCTGGTGCAGGTGTTCGCCAACATGAAGGCCCTGGGCCGGCGCTACCTGGAAGCGGCGCTGGAGCACCGCAACATCGGTTTCTCCAACCTGCACCAGCTGATCACCGATATCCACGAGGGCCACAAGAAGGCCCTGCCGTGCGGGGCCGGGCTGAAGATGCTGGCGGTGGACCACGAGGGCGAGCTGAACCTGTGCCACCGTTTCACCGGCTCCAGCCTGCCGACCTTCGGCAACGTGCACCAGGGCGTGAAGCAGGCGCAGCTCAACGACTTTCTCTCACAGCGCCTGGACCGCAGCGGCACCGGCTGCGACAGCTGCCGCATCCGCAACCTGTGTTCCGGCGGCTGCTACCACGAGAGCTATGCCCGCTACGGCGATCCGCAGCACCCGACCTACCACTACTGCGAGTTGATGCGCGACTGGGTCGACTTCGGCATCGAGGTCTACAGCCGCATCATGGCCGCCAACCCGGCCTTCATCGATCGCTACATCACTCCCAGGAAGGCGCACTGACATGAAGCACCTCAAACCGCTGAACAACAAGGCACGCATCCTTGAACAGGCCGCCGCCGAAGACCGCGTCGACGAAGTGCTGGCCATGAGCGCCGTGGCCGGCTGCACCGCCACCACCGACCCGGGCTGGGAAGTGGATGCCTTCGGCGGCGTCAGCTCGCTGTGCCAGCCGATGGAGGCCGACCTGTACGGCTGCTCCGACCCTTGCTGGTGGCCGGCCCAGGTGCCGGACATGATGAGCACCTACCAGGACTGGAACGCCCAGGCGACCAACTCCGCCGAAGACTGGCGCAACCTCGGCACCGTATTCCCGAAAGACAAATAGAACGACAAGGGGAAACCGCATGAAAGCTGGATTCTGCGCGCAGCTCGCGCTCACCATTGCCGCCACGGCCTGCGCCTGGGCGGCCCAGGCAGATGATGCAGGCCCGGCCTTGAAGGCCGGCCATGAATACCTGATCGCCACCAACTACCCGAACAACCTGCACGTGGTCGAGGTGGCCAGTGACACCCTGTACAAGACCTGCCGCATGCCCGATTCATTCGGTCCCGGCACGGCGATGATGGCGCCGGACAATCGCACGGCCTACGTGCTGAACAACCATTTCGCCGATATCTACGGCATCGACCTGGACAGCTGCAAGACCACCTTTCACGCCAACCTCTCCAGCGTGCCGGGCGAGGTCGGCAAGGCCATGTACTCCTTCGCCATCAGCCCCGACGGCAAGGAGGTCTACGCCACGGTCAACCCGAGCCAGCGCCTGAACGACCACTACGTGGTCAAGCCGCCGCGCCTGGAGGTATTCCGCACCAGCGATGGCGTGGGCGCCAAACCCGTGCGCAGCTTCCCGATACCGCGCCAGGTCTACCTGATGCGCGCCGCCGACGACGGCAGCCTGTACGTCGCCGGGCCGGACATCTACAAGCTCGACGTCAAGACCGGCAAGTACAGCGTCGCGCTGCCACTGCGCAGCTGGAACCGCCCAGGCTACAGCGCCCCCGACGTGCTGTACTTCTGGCCGCACCAGAGTTCGTTGCATGAGTTCTCGATGCTCTACACCATTGCGAAGTTCAAGGATGCCAAGCAGGACCCGGCCACCGCCGAGCCGCTGTACGGCTACCTGAGCATCGACCTGAAGACCGGCAAGGCCCACACCCAGGAGTTCGCCGAGCTGACCGAGCTGTACTTCACCGGCCTGCGCTCGCCGAAGGATCCGAACCAGATGTACGGCGTGCTCAACCGCCTGGCCCGCTACGACATCCAGCAGAAGAAACTGGTCAAGGCCGCCAACCTCGACCATACCTACTACTGCGTGACCTTCGACAAGGCCGGCGACAAGCTCTACCTGGGCGGCACCTTCAACGACCTGGCGGTGTTCGATCCGAACACGCTGGAGAAGGTGCGCAACATCAAGCTGCCCGGTGGCGACATGTCGACCACCACGCCGCAGGTGTTCGTTCGCTAGAGGACCGGGATTACACATCCCCGTGTAGGAGCGGCCTTGTGCCGCGAAAGGGGCGCGCAGCGCCCCCGGCGATTTCAGCGTCACAGCGAGATTGGGGCTGCTTTGCAGCCCTTTCGCGGCACAAGGCCGCTCCTACAGGGATCGCACAACAAGAGAGCCCCTATGCCCCAGCCCAGCCACACCCAAGGCTCAAAAGCCACTCCATTGCTCACCCACTGCATCGGCGACGCCTTCGACGCCACCGTCGCCCGCTTCGCCGACCGCGAAGCCCTGGTGGTTCGCCACCAGCAGCTGCGCTACACCTGGCGGCAGCTGGCGGACGCTGTCGACCAGCACGCCCGCGCCCTGATGGCCCTGGGCCTGCAGGCCGGTGATCGCCTGGGCATCTGGGCACCCAACTGCGCCGAGTGGTGCATCACCCAGTTCGCCAGCGCCAAGATCGGCGCGATCCTGGTCAACATCAACCCGGCCTACCGCACCAGCGAGCTGGAGTACGCCCTGGGCCAGTCGGCCTGCCAATGGGTGATCTGCGCCGACGCCTTCAAGACCTCCGACTACCACGCCATGCTGCTGGACCTGGTGCCCGAGCTTGGCGCCTGCCGGCCGGGCGAGCTGCGCAGCGCCCGCCTGCCCGAGCTGCGCGGGGTCGTCAGCCTGGCCGCCACGCCCCCCAATGGCTTCCTGGCTTGGCCGGCGTTGCAGGCCCGCGCCAGTGAAACCGACGCCGGGCAACTGGCCGCACGCCAGGCCAGCCTGCACCGGCACGAGCCGATCAACATCCAGTACACCTCCGGCACCACTGGTTTCCCCAAGGGCGCTACCCTCAGCCACCACAACATCCTCAACAATGGCTACATGGTCGGCGAAAGCCTCGGGCTGACCGAGCACGACCGGCTGGTGGTGCCGGTGCCGCTGTACCACTGCTTCGGCATGGTCATGGCCAACCTCGGCTGCATGACCCACGGCAGCACCCTGATCTACCCCAGCGACGCCTTCGATCCGCTGCTGACCCTGCAGGCCGTTGCCGAGGAGCGCGCCACTGCGCTGTACGGCGTGCCGACCATGTTCATCGCCGAGCTCGACCACCCGCGCCGCCACGAATTCGACCTAAGCAGCCTGCGCACCGGCATCATGGCCGGCGCGACCTGTCCGATCGAGGTGATGCGCCGGGTGATCGACGAGATGCACATGGGCGAGGTGCAGATCGCCTACGGCATGACCGAGACCAGCCCGGTGTCGTTGCAGACCGGCGCCGCCGACGACCTGGAGCGGCGGGTGACCAGTGTCGGCCGCACCCAGCCGTGGCTGGAGAGCAAGGTGATCGACAGCGCAGGTGGCACGCTTGTGCGCGGCGAGATTGGCGAGCTGTGCACCCGCGGCTACAGCGTGATGCTCGGCTACTGGAACAACCCCAAGGCCACCGCCGAGAGCATCGATGCCGATGGCTGGATGCACACCGGCGACCTGGCGGTGATGGACGACGAAGGCTATGTGCGCATCGTCGGCCGCAGCAAGGACATGATCATCCGTGGCGGCGAGAACATCTATCCGCGAGAGCTGGAGGAGTTCTTCTTCACCCACCCGGCGGTGGCAGACGTGCAGGTGATCGGCATCCCTTGCAGCCGTTATGGCGAGGAGATCGTCGCCTGGATCCGCCTGCACCCGGGGCAGACGCTGGGCGAAGACGAGCTGCGTGACTGGGCGCGGGCGCGCATCGCGCATTTCAAGGTGCCGCGGCATTTGCGCTTTGTCGACGCGTTCCCGATGACGGTGACCGGCAAGGTGCAGAAGTTCAGGATGCGTGAGATCAGCATCGAGGAATTGACTGGCGGCACCGATCGATAGTCATCAGCCCTGTGGCCTGGCACCGTTGAGGAACAACTGCTCGACCGTCTGCGCAGTGTTGGCGCTGGCGGCGCGGCCACGGTGCTCGGCATCGACCATGCCGTAGATCAGGGTCATGAATATCTCGGTGAACACTGCCGCGCTGATATCGATGCGCAGCACGCCCTGCTGCTGGGCCCGCAGGAAGAACGCATCCATGGCCTGGATATAGGCCTGCCAGCGCAGGTCCTCGGCGTCGTTGAGCAAGGTATCGGGGCGGTATTGGAACATCAGGAACATCAGCAGTTCGCGGTGCTTGAGGTGTTCGGCGATCAGGTGGCGAATACCGGCCAGCGGTTCGATGTGTTCCAGGTCGGCTTCGAGGATGACCTGGTTGAGCACCTGCTCGCCATGGTCCTCGAGCAGTTTCACCAGGTTGTCGCGGGTGCCGCAGAAACGGTGCAGGGTGGCCTTGCTGACCCCGGCGGTTTCCGCCAGCTCCTTGAGGGTGGCGCGCGGGTGGACGACAATGGCCTGGGCCAGGGCTTTGAGCAGGCGCTCTTCCTGGAGGGGTCTACGCATGTGGGACCTCGAGTCGGGGTTCGGCGACGAAATATCCACAATTGTATCATGTGAGACGAATAAATCTCATAAAGGGATGCGCCCCGTGTAGGAGCGGCCTTGTGCCGCGAAAGGGCTGCGCAGCAGCCCCGGCGATTTTTGCATCGGCGCTGAAATCCTGGGGCCGCTGCGCAGCCCTTTCGCGGCACAAGGCCGCTCCTACAGGGACGGGGATGACCCTCACACCGTGTAATGCTTCAACTCACGCGCGATCAACATGCGCTGGATCTCGCTGGAACCCTCGTAGATCTGGGTAATGCGCGCATCGCGATAGTACTTCTCCACCGGGTAGTCTTCCAGGTAGCCGTACCCGCCATGCACCTGGATCGCCATCGAGCAGACCCGCTCGGCCATCTCCGAGGCGAACAGCTTGGCCTGGGAGGCTTCCGACAGGCAAGGCTTGCCGGCGCTGCGCAGGCGCGCGGCATGCAGGATCAGCAGGCGAGCTGCGTTGACCTGCACCTGCATGTCGGCCAGCAGGTTGGCGATGCTCTGGTGCTCGTTGATCGGCTTGCCGAACTGGATGCGCTCGCGGGAGTAGGTCAGCGCCGCCTCGAACGCCGCGCGGGCAATGCCCAGGGCCTGGGCGGCGATGCCGATACGGCCGCCCTCAAGGTTGGACAGGGCGATGGCCAGGCCCTTGCCGCGCTCGCCCAGCAGGTTGGCGGCCGGGATGCGGCAGTCGTCCAGGGTCACCGCGCAAGTGTCGGAGGCGCGGATACCCATCTTGTGCTCGCTGCGGTCGACCTTGAAGCCTGGGTTGTCAGTCGGTACCAGGAAGGCCGAGAGGCCTTTCTTGCCCAGTTCCGGGTCGGTCACGGCGAAGACGATGGCCAGCTTGGCGCGACGGGCGTTGCTGACGAACTGCTTGGCGCCGTTGATCACCCACTGGCCATCGACCAGCTCGGCGCGGGTGCGCAGGTTGTGGGCCTCGGAGCCGGCCTGGGGCTCGGTCAGGCAGAAGCAGCCGATTGCTTCGCCACTGGCCAGTTGCGGCAGCCAGGCCTGCTGTTGCTCAGGCGTGCCGTAGGCCAGCAGCGGGCCGCAGCCCACCGAGTTGTGGATGCTCATCATCGCCCCGGTGGCGCCATCGGCGGCGGAGATTTCCTCCACTGCCAGGGCGTAGGCCACGTAGTCCGTGTAGCTGCCGCCGAACTGCTCCGGGGCGACCATGCCGAGCAGGCCCAGTTCGCCCATCTTGCGCACCACGTCATCGTCGATCCAGCCGGCCTTTTCCCAGGCCTGGGCATGGGGCGCGATCTCGCCGCGGGCGAAATCGCGGGCCATGTCGCGGATCATGATCTGCTCTTCGCTCAGTTCCAGGTCTTGCATCTGTGTACTCCCGGGCTCACAGGCCTTCGAAGAATTGGTCGACCCGCTGGGCAGTGAGACCGGCCAGGGTCGGCGGGTTCCAGCGGGGTTGCTTGTCCTTGTCGACGATCAGCGCGCGCACGCCTTCGATGATGTCGCCGTGGGCGAACCACTGGCGGTCGATGTGCAGTTCCATGGCGAAGCAGTCTTCCAGGGCCAGGTGGCGGCCGCGGCGCAGCAGTTCCAGGGTGACGGCCATGGCCAGCGGCGAGCGGGTTTCCAGCAGGTCGGCGGTGTCCAGCGCCCATTGTCGGCTGTCGCCGATGGTCACGGCGCGCAGCTGCTCGATGATGCTCGGCAGGTCGGGCAGGGCGAAGAAGTGGTCGATCACCGGGCGCAGTGTCGCCAGCGGCGCGTCTGCCAAGGTCTGGGTGCCGAGCTTGGCGAGCAAGCCTTGCAGGTCCTTGAGCGGGTTGGCGCCGAAGGCCAGGCGGTCGAGCCCGTCATCCAGGGCTGTGAGCTTCTCACTGTCGACGTACCAATCGGCCAGGCCGCAGTAGAGGGCATCGGCCGCCTTGACCTGGCTGCCGCTGACGCCCAGGTAGATACCCAGCTCGCCCGGCACCCGGGGCAGGAAGTAGCTGCCGCCGACATCCGGGAAGTAGCCGATGCCCACTTCGGGCATGCCCAGGCGGCTGCGTTCGGTGACGATGCGCAGGTCGCAGCCCTGGGCCAGGCCCATGCCGCCGCCGAGGGTGAAGCCTTCCATCAGCACCAGCACCGGCTTGCGGTAGCGGTGGATGCACAGGTCCAGGGCGTATTCCTCGACGAAGAAGTCCTCGTGGAGTTTCTCGCCGGCCTTGTAGCTGTCGTGCAGCGAACGGATATCGCCACCGGCGCAGAAGCCCTTGGGGCCCTCGCCACGCAGCATCACGGCGTGCACCTGCGGGTCCTGGGCCCACTGGTCGAGGTGGCGCTGCAGGCTGCGCACCATGTCCAGGGTCAGGGCGTTGAGGCCGGCGGGGCGGTTGAGGGTGAGGTGGCCAATGTGGTTGCGGACCTCGGCCAGTACCTGATCCGTTGCCGAGGGTTGAGCGTGCGCGGTCATCGCGGTCTCCCTGCTTTGTTATTGATTTTCCAAGTGAAGTACTGGAATGCGCGGGCGGATCGGACGATCCTGTCATGCAAAATTACCCTGCACAATTGGCAAATCTGCAGGGCTACCTTGCATTTTTGTCGCCATGCGCATTCCAAGTCTGATGCAGCACTGTAGCAATTCCACGCCCCCTGTAGGAGCGGCCTTGTGCCGCGAAAGGGCTGCGCAGCGGCCCCAGGATTTCAATACTGATGCGTAGATCGCCGGGGCCGCTGCGCGGCCCTTTCGCGGCACAAGGCCGCTCCTACAGGGGGCGTGCAGCAATTGAGACTGGCTGCTCACCCCGAAGGGTGATAGCCGCCCCGTCCCCCCCATGAAACAATCCCGTCCAGCACTCACCCTGGCGGGGACAATAACAATGAGCAACGCCCAGCTGAATTCGCCCGACTGGTACGCCCGGATGGCCCGCGTGGTCGACGCCATCGGCACGCCCGGCTTCGTCGAGGCGTTGTTCGCCGCCCTCAACCAGCTGGCGCCATGCCAGGCCATCACGGTGTTCCTGTACCCACGCAAGGGCCTGCCATCGGCACTGTTCGCCAAGGACGACGAGGGGCCCTGGCTGCCCGAGGGCAACGTGCAGAAGTACCTCGAAGGCTATTACCTGCTGTGCCCGTTCTACCGCGCCTGCATGGACGGCATGCCCGCCGGCTGCTACCGCCTGAGCGATGTCGCCCCCGACCATTTCAAGCGCAGCGAGTACTACACCTCGTTCTACCAGCATGCCCACCTGGAGGACGAACTCAACTACCTGGTGCCGCTGGACGCCCAGCTGTCCATTGCCGTGGCCCTGGGCAGCACCCGGCGCCTGGGTAGCCGCCAGGTGGCCGAGCTCAAGTGCGTCGCCGCCTGGGTGGTGGCGGTGGTGCGCCGACACTGGGGGCAGTTGGATGCCGAGGCCCTGGGCGGACGCTTCGAGAGCGCGCTGGGGCGGCAGATCAACGCCGCGCTGAACAATTTCGGCTCCTCCTTGCTCACCGAGCGTGAATGCCATATCGCCCAGTACCTGCTGCGCGGTCATTCCACACGCTCGCTGGCCGAGCGCCTGGGGATCAGCGAGGACACCGTCAAGACCCACCGCAAGAACCTCTACGCCAAGCTCGACATCGCCACCCAGGCCGAGCTGTTCTCGCTGTTCATCGCCTCGCTGGCCCAGGCCCAGGAAGGCCTGAGCAAGGACCCGCTGGAAAGCTACCTGCGACGGCGCTGAACCACCGTTTCACCTCATCCAGACAACGACAATCACCGGCCCCGCGTGTGGCCGGAGGGGAGACCTGCGTGCATACGAAAAGCGATTGGCAGCAGCGCGCTGCACGGCAAAGCTTCATCACCACCGCGTTGATCGACGGCCGCCCGGTGGTGGCCCGTGACGGCGCCACCTTCGCCGCCGTCAACCCGGCGACTGAGCAGTGCCTGGCCCAGGTCGCCGCCTGTGCCGATCACGAGATCGACCAAGCGGTGCGTGCCGCCCGACGGGCCTTCGAGCATGGCCCTTGGGCACGCATGGCACCGGCCGAGCGCAAGCGCGTGCTGCTGCGCCTGGCCGAACTGATGCTGGCCCACCGCGAGGAACTGGCGTTGCTCGACTCGCTGAACATGGGCAAGCCGGTGATGGACGCCTACAACATCGACGTGCCGGGCGCCGCTCATGTGTTCGCCTGGTACGGCGAGGCGCTGGACAAGCTCTACGACCAGGTCGCGCCGACCGCCGCCAGCGCCGTGGCAATGATCAGCCGCGAGGCGCTGGGCGTCATCGGCGCGGTGGTGCCGTGGAACTTCCCGCTGGACATGGCCGCCTGGAAGGTCGCCCCGGCGCTGGCGGCAGGTAACAGCGTGGTGCTCAAGCCCGCCGAGCAGTCGCCGTTCTCGGCCCTGCGCCTGGCGGAGCTGGCATTGCAGGCCGGGCTGCCGGAAGGCGTGCTCAACGTGGTGCCGGGCCTGGGTGAAACCGCGGGCCGTGCCCTGGGGCTGCACCCGGACGTGGACTGCCTGGTGTTCACCGGCTCCACCCAGGTGGGCAAGTACTTCATGCAGTATTCGGCGCAGTCCAACCTCAAGCAGGTCTGGCTCGAATGCGGCGGCAAGAGCCCGAACCTGGTGTTCGACGACTGCCGCGACCTCGACCTGGCGGCGCAGAAGGCGGCGTTCGGCATCTTCTTCAACCAGGGTGAGGTGTGCTCGGCCAACTCGCGGCTGTATGTGCAGCGCTCGATCCATGACGAGTTCGTCGAGCGCCTGCTGCGCCAGGCCCGTGAGTGGCTGCCGGGCGACCCGCTGGATCCGGCCAGCCGCGCCGGCGCCATCGTCGATGCAGGGCAGGCCGCGCGCATCGAGGCGGCCATCGCCCAGGGCCGGGCCGAGGGCGCGCGCCTGCTGTGCGGCGGCGAGCGGCTGAGTGTCAACGGCTCGCAGAACTTCATCACGCCAACGATCTTCACCGATGTGCGCCAGGACATGGCCTTGGCCCGCGAGGAGATCTTCGGCCCGGTACTGGCGGTCAGCGCCTTCGATGACGAGGAGCAGGCCATCGCCCTGGCCAACGACAGCGTCTACGGCCTGGCCGCGTCGGTCTGGAGCGACGACCTCAACCGCGCCCACCGCGTGGCCCGGCGGCTGAAGGCCGGCACGGTGTCGGTCAACACCGTCGACGCCCTGGACGTCACCGTGCCGTTCGGCGGCGGGCGCCAGTCGGGCTTTGGCCGCGACCTCTCGCTGCATTCGTTCGACAAGTACACCCAGCTCAAGACCACCTGGATCCAGCTGCGCTGACATTCACCCGAGGAGAACAACAATGAACGCACCTTTCTCGCCCAAACGCGACACCCGCGACTACCAGGCCAGCGACGCCGCCCACCATATCCACGCCTTCCTCGACCAGAAGGCGCTCAACGCCGAGGGGCCACGGGTCATCACCCGCGGTGAAGGCCTGTACCTGTGGGACAACGACGGCCGCCGCTACCTGGACGGCATGTCCGGCCTGTGGTGCACCCAGCTCGGCTATGGTCGCAAGGACCTGACCACCGCCGCCGCCGCGCAGATGGACCAGCTGGCCTACTACAACATGTTTTTCCACACCACCCACCCGGCGGTGATCGAACTGTCCGAGCTGCTGTTCAGCCTGTTGCCGGGCCACTACAGCCACGCCATCTACACCAACTCCGGCTCCGAGGCCAACGAGGTGCTGATCCGCACCGTGCGCCGCTACTGGCAGGTGGTCGGCCAGCCGAGCAAGAAGATCATGATCGGCCGCTGGAACGGCTACCACGGCTCGACCCTGGCGGCCACGGCGCTGGGCGGGATGAAGTTCATGCACGAGATGGGCGGGCTGATCCCGGACGTCGCGCATATCGACGAGCCGTACTGGTTCGCCGCGGGCGGCGAACTGACCCCGGCTGAGTTCGGCCGCCGCTGCGCCCTGCAACTGGAGGAGAAGATCCTCGAGCTGGGCGCCGAGAATGTCGCCGGTTTCATCGCCGAGCCGTTCCAGGGCGCCGGCGGCATGATCTTCCCGCCCGAGAGCTATTGGCCGGAAATCCAGCGTATCTGCCGCCAGTACGATGTATTGCTGTGCGCCGATGAGGTGATTGGCGGTTTCGGCCGCACCGGCGAATGGTTCGCCCACCAGCACTTCGGTTTCGAGCCCGACACCCTGTCCATCGCCAAGGGTCTGACCAGCGGCTACGTGCCAATGGGCGGCCTGGTGTTGAGCAAGCGCATCGCCGAGGCGCTGGTGGAGCGGGGCGGGGTGTTCGCCCACGGCCTGACCTATTCCGGTCACCCGGTGGCGGCGGCGGTGGCGGTGGCCAACCTCAAGGCCCTGCGCGACGAAGGCATCGTGCGCCAGGTCAAGGACGACACCGGGCCGTATCTGCAGCGCATCCTGCGCGAGGTGTTCGCTGATCATCCGCTGATCGGCGAGGTGCAGGGCGCCGGGCTGGTGGCGGCGCTGCAGTTCGTCGAGGACAAGGCCACGCGCAAGCGTTTCGCCAACGAGAACGACCTGGCCTGGCAGTGCCGCACGTTCGGCTTTGAAGAGGGGGTGATCATTCGCTCCACCCTGGGTCGGATGATCATGGCGCCGGCGCTGGTGGCCAGTCGTGGCGAGCTGGATGAGCTGGTGGAGAAGACCCGTATTGCGGTGGATCGGGTGGCGGGGATGGTGGCAAAGCGTTGAGGCCCCATCGCGGGGCAAGCCCGCTCCCACGAATCGCGTGGGAGCGGGCTTGCCCCGCGATATATTCTTAACCCTGGATGAACAGCCGCGCGGTGAACCTGACTTATGGGTTTCCAGCGTTGTCTGACAGCGCCTTCAACACCGCCATGGCGCTCTGGGCATCGTCCATGCCGACAAAGATGTGGTCATGGTAATACGCCGCCACCACATTGCAGCTGATGCCTGCCTTGCCCAGCGCGGTGGCGAACGCTGCAGTCAGGCCCACGGCCTCGAGGGAAGAGTGGACGGTCAGGGTGATCCAGGCGCACACGTAGGTGTAGGGTAGCTGCATCGCGTCCGCGACCTTTCGCTCCAGGATGACCGTCCAGCCTTCGCGCTCCCTGAAACTGCCGACAATGTTCAGGTCCTGCAGCTGTGAGGTGTCGGTGACTGTGGCAAAGACATACTCGCCCTCATTGAGCAGGGGACTCATGGACTGGAGGAGTTTTTCAATCGAGGTTTCGCCATGCATCGTGTGGGCTCCTGGAGTGGTGAGCCGGCAGTCTAGAGCGTTCACCGGGGACGATTGAAATTAGCATTGCACGCAGGGCATTAGGACAATCGATGGCTTCGCTCAGCGCCACGCGGCCAGGCGCACCAGCGAGGGCACCAGCAGCGCCCAGATCGGCGCCAGCAGCAGGGCGGTGGTCTCCGCTCCCAGCGGCAGGTCGACTTGCGCCAACCGGGCACCGGCCAGATAGGCCAGCGGTCCGCCCAAAGCCCCCAGCACCGCCCCGCGCGAGAACGGCTGGCCGGCCCAGGCCAGGCTATGGCGCAGGCCGCTGGCCAGCACCAGCCAAAGCATCGCCAGCCACAGGGGTAGCGGACGGCTGTCGAAAGTAAACAAGCCAATCGCGCCCAACAGGCTGTCCACCAGGCAGCCGGCCAGCGTCACGCGCAGTAGCGCCCAAGCCTCGCCAGGGCGATCCCGGCACAGGTATACATGCACCGCCATGACCGGCGGCACCACCAGCAGCAACCCGGGCCATCGCGCGCCGAGCACGCACAGCCACCAGCCGGCCTGCAGCCACAGGGCATTGGCGAGCAGCCAGCCACGGCGCATGGGTCAGTGCGCGGACAACGGAGCGCGCCGTGCCAGGGGAGCTGCCCACAGCAACTGGGCGACGCCGATGGCGCGCTCCTCGAAACCGCCCTGGCAGTAGCACAGGTAGTACTCCCACAGGCGCTGGAACATCTCGTCGTAGCCGAGCGCCGTCAGCACACCGCGGGCCTGGCGCAGGTTGTCGCGCCAGTGCCGCAGGGTGCGGGCGTAGTCCAGGCCGAAGTCTTCCAGGTGCACGAGGTTCAGCCCTGTCTGGCGGCTGGCGGTGTCGAGCAGCACGCTGAGCGATGGCAGGGCGCCGCCGGGGAAGATGTAGCGCTGGATGAAGTCCACCGAGCGACGGGCCTGGGCATAGCGCTGGTCGCGGATGGTGATGGCCTGCAGGAGCATCAGTCCGTCGGGCTTGAGCCGCGCGGCGCACTGGCGAAAGTACACGGGCAGGTAACGGTGGCCGACGGCCTCGATCATCTCGATCGAGACCAGTTTGTCGAAGCTGCCCTGCAGGTCGCGATAGTCCTGGCGCAACACCGTCACACGGTGTTCCAACCCCAATGCCTGGACGCGCTGGAGGGTGAACGCATACTGGGCCTCGGAGAGCGTCGTGGTGGTGACCCGGCAGCCGTGCCGGGTCGCGGCGTGGATCGCCAGGCTGCCCCAGCCGCTGCCGATCTCCAGCAGGTGATCCCGCGCACTCAGTTCGAGCTTGCGGCAGATCTGCTCCAGCTTGTTCAGCTGGGCGTGCTCCAGGGGTTGGTCGGGGTGTTCGAAGCGGGCCGCCGAATACATCATGGTCGGGTCGAGCAGGTGTTCGAACAGGACGTTGCCCAGGTCGTAGTGGGCCAGGATATTGCGTTTGGCGCCGCGCCGATTGTTGCGGTTCAGGCGATGCAGCAGGCGCAGCAGGGGGCGACCCAGGCGCGCCAGGCCACCTTCCAGGGCGTCCAGTACCTCCAGGTTGGCCACGAACAGCCGGGTCACGGCCGCCAGGTCCGGGCTATGCCAGTAGCCGTGGATGTAGGCTTCGCCGGCACCGATCGAGCCATTGCCGGCCACCAGGTTCCAGGCGCCACCTCCAAGAATTTCCACTTCGGCCTGTAGCGGGCTGGCGGCGTCGCCGAAGCTCCATTGCTGCCCCCCTTCGCGCAGCCGCAGGTGACCGTGGCGCAGCTTGCCCAGTTGCGCCAGTACCGCGCTGCGGGCCAGCCCACCCAACAGCGGTGTGAGGCCTGCGGATTTGCTAACGCTCAGGGTGGGGGGCGACATGGTCGGGCTCCTCGCGGCGATGGCCGAGCGCCAGGCTGCCCTGGCTGACGGTGTGGTCGTGAACGGGGACACGCTTGAATAACAGGCGCAGGGCTTGCCAGTAGATGGCCGAGACGGTGCGCAGGCTCATCCAGGGGAAGGACAGCAGGTAGCGATGCAGCGCGGCGCGGTCCAGCGGCTGGCGGCGCACGGCGAGGTCGGCTTCGAAGATCTTCTGGCCGTCTTGCCAGTTCTCCATGTGCACGTGAATCCGCTGCGTATCCAGATGGAAGTGCAGGTGGTAGTCCATGGCCATCGGCAGGAAGGGCGATACGTGGAAAGCCTTGGCCATGGTGAACGGTTGCTCGAGGCCGTCCCGCACCGGCAGCACATAGTGGAAGCGCTCGCGCCACGGCGTGTTGCGCACTTCCAGCAGAATCGCCGCCAGCTGCTCGTCGCAGTCATGGCAGAAGTACAGGCTCACCGGATTGAACGACAGCCCCCAACTGCGCAACTGGGTCAGCAGGCGCACCGGGCCTTCGGGAACCTGGCCGGTGGCCTGGCCAACCAGCCGGCGGGCGGCCTGGGCCAGCGGCTCGCCCTTGCCGGTCAACGCCGGCAGGTAGTCGGTCTCGCGCCAGCTCAGGGGCGCCAGTCGCCAGCGCCCCACCCAGCGCGACAGGCCCAGCAGCCGGGCCTGCTCGTCGAGGTCCAGGTAGAACATGCCGATCCGGTAGCGGAAGGCATGCGGCCGGCGCCCCAGGCGCCGATGGCTGACCCAGCCCGGGCACAGGCTGCTGTTCACAATTGCTCTCCGAAGTGTTCGGCGACCTTGAGCGCACTGACCACGCCGTCTTCGTGAAAGCCGTTGCCCCAGTAGGCGCCGCAGTAGTAGCTGTGGTGCTGGCCCTGCAGCTCGGCATGGCGGGCCTGGGCGGCGGTGGCGGCGAGGCTGTATTGGGGGTGGGCGTACTGGTAGCGGGCGATGATCTGCGCCGGGTCTACACGTGAGGTCTGGTTGAGGCTGACGCAGAAGGTCACCGGGGCCTGGATGCCCTGCAGGATGTTCATGTTGTAGGTCAGCGCGGCCGGGGCCTGTTCGGGACCGCCCAGGCGGTAGTTCCAGCTGGCCCAGGCCTTGCGCCGGCGCGGCAGCAGGCGGGTGTCGGTGTGCAGCAGCACATCGTTGCTGGCGTAGGTGATGGCACCGAGCACCGCGCGCTCCTGGGCGCTGGGTGCTTCCAGCAGGGCCAGGGCCTGGTCGCTGTGGCAGGCGAACACCACGTTGTCGAAGCGCTCGCTACCGGCCTTGCCGCGCAGGGTGACGCCGCCTTCGTCGCGGCTCACCCGGTCGACCTTGCACGCCAGGCGAATGCGCTCGGCGAACGGTCGGCACAGCGGTGCGACATAGCTGCGCGAACCACCCTCGATGACCCGCCACTGCGGCCGCCGGTTCACCGACAGCAGCCCATGGTTGCGACAGAAACGCACGAAGAACTGCAGGGGAAAACCGAGCATGTCCGCCCGTGACATCGACCAGATCGCCGAGCCCATCGGCACGATGTAGTGCTCGACGAAGCGCCGGCCATAGCCCTGCGCCTGGAGGTAGCCGCCCAAGGTGGTGGACGGATCGATGCGCCCGCAGTCCAGGTCGGCCAGGGCCTGGCGGTTGAAACGCAGGATGTCGCGCAGCATGCCCCAGAACCCCGGTGACGCCAGGTTGCGCCGTTGCGCGAACAAGGTGTCGAGGTTGTGGCCGTTGTATTCGAGGCCACTGCCCGGGTCATGCACCGAGAAGCTCATCTGGGTCGGGCGCGAGGCGACCCCGAGCTGGTCGAGCAGGCGGATGAAGTTCGGGTAGGTCCAGTCGTTGAACACGATGAAGCCGGTATCCACCGCGTGGCGTTCGCCGTGCCAGGGCACTTCGACGGTATGGGTGTGGCCGCCGATCCAGTCGTCGGCCTCGAACACTGTGACCTCGTGGCGGCGTGACAGCAGGTGGGCGCAGGTCAGGCCGGCGATGCCGCTGCCTATGATCGCGATGCGCATGGCGGGCTATTCCTGTGGCCGTCTAGCCAGGCGTCGACCCAGCGCCAGGCGCCAACGCGGCGGCAGCGCGCCGAGCAGGCGCAGGACCAGGGTGAACGCAGCGGGGAAGTTGATTTCCAGCGGCCGCCCGGGCAGGCGCCGGGCGATATGGCGGGCGGCGCGTTGCGCCGTCCAGCGCTGGGGCATGGGGAAGTCGTTGCGCCGGGTCAGGGGCGTATCGACGAAGCCGGGGCTGACCAGGGTGACATCGATGCCTTCATTGGCCAGGTCGATGCGCAGCGATTCAACCAGGTAACGCACGGCGGCCTTGGATGCGCCATAGGCGCCGGCCCGGGGCAGGGCGAGCCAGGCCACCGAGCTGCCCATCACCACCACATGCGGGCGTTCGCCACGGCGCAGCAAGGGCAGGGCGATGGCCAGGCAATGACACAGGCCCAGCAGGTTGGTGCGCACCACGCGCTCGACCAGGTCAGGGTCGAATCGACCCGGCTCCAGGTATTCGCAGGTCCCGGCGTTGAGGATCACGCCATCGAGTGCGCCCCAGGCTTGCTGCAGTTCCCCGGCGATCAACGCCAGCCGTTCGCGGTCGTCGATATCGCCAAGGGCCGCCAGTGCCTGCCCGGGAAAACGTTCGACCAAGGGCGCCAGGCGCTCTGCGCAGCGGCCTCCCAAGGCTACCTGGTGCCCCTGTTCCAGCAGTTGCCCGGCCAACGCCGCGCCGATGCCGCTGCTGGCGCCGGTCAGCCAGTAGCGGCTCATGCCAGCCGACCCTTGAGCCAGCGGATGGCGCCGCCCATGACTGGGACATGTTCATAGAGCAGGGCACCGGCGTCGAAATAATCCTGGTGAACCTGTACCCGCTGCTGCCATTGCAGATGGCTGCAGCCCTGCAGGCTGATGGGCCGGCCACCGGCCAGGCGTGGATGGCGAAAGTGCAGGGTCCAGCGCAGGTAACCCTGCCCGGGCCGGACCTCGTCGGCGCCGGTGAAGGCATAGCGGATGTCGTGGGCGTTGGCGTAGAGCTGGGCGAAGTACGCCTTCAGGGCCGGCAGGCCATCGATCCGGTGCAGCGGGTCGCGAAAGCTGACATCTTCGCTGTACAGGTATTCCAGCGAGTCCAGGTTGCCCCGGTGCAGGCGGGCGAAGCATTCGGCGAACTGCTGCAGGTAGTCTGACATGCGCGGCTCCGGGCAATCCTGTACAAGGATGTCGAGTTGTACAGGTATGACTGAAGCCTAGGACTAAAACTGTACAAATACAATCTTCTTGTACAGCTTTTGTCGTCAGCGTCCGGCTGCCGTCAGCGCCTCGCGCAAGCGCGCGACCTCCGCTTCCAGTTCGCGCACTTTCTCCTCGGCGGCCACCTGGGCCGTGACATCGCGCTGGATACCGATGTAGTAGGTCAGCTGGTCGGCTTCGTTGCGTACCGGGGTGATCGACAGCTCGTTCCAGAACGGGCTGCCATCCTTGCGGTAGTTGCGCAGCACCTGGCGGCAGGGCTGGCCTGCGCGGATCGCCTGGCCGATGGCGGCGACGCCCGGCTGATCATGGTCGGTGCCCTGGAGGAAGCGGCAGTCCTGGTAGAGGATGTCGTCCGTGACGTAGCCGGTGAGCCGTTCGAAGGCGGGGTTTACGTAGATGAGAATGCTGTCGTTGCCCTCCTGCTCGGCGACGACGATGCCATCGTTGGACTGTTCGACCATCAGTTGCAGGAGTTTCGCGTTGATCATGGAGCTCACCTGTTGGATCGTGTGTGCGAATGCGCAGCGTAGCTTCCGTGCGAGAACCTCGGGCGCGTGTGCCGACCATGATGACCCAAGCAGGCTCGCCGCAACAGGTACCCATGGGGTTAGAATGTGTCTTCACCCATTCGAACCCTGGCCATGACCGACGCCCCTTCCTTCGACTTGCTGCCCATGCGCGACGTGGTCAGCCTGACCGGCATCAATCCCGTGACGTTGCGCGCCTGGGAGCGCCGCCATGGCCTGATCAGCCCGCAGCGCACCGAAGGCGGGCACCGGCTGTACACGGCCAGGGATGTCCAGCGCATTCGCGACATTCTGCGCTGGACCGGCAACGGCGTGCCCATCAGCAAGGTTGGTGGGCTGCTCGCCGGCCAGCCCGAAGCGCCCCCCGCGCAGGACGATGCCTTTCACGACTGGCGCCTGGCTGTTGTCCGGGCGACCAAGGCGTTCGACGCGCAGGCGCTGGAGGGCATTCACGGGCAGCTGTTCACGTTGTTGCCCAAGGCTTCGGTGATGCACGAGGTGTTCATGCCGGTGTGGCGTGAGCTGGCCGAAGGCGAGGCTTTCGGCGAGCGCAGCCAGTGGCTGTTCCTGGACACCTTCCTGCGCGCCCGCCTGCTGTTGCGCCTGCACATGAACCAGGCCGATGCGCCACGGGTGCTGCTGGCCGGCGCCGAGGGCCTGGCCGAGCTGCAGTTGTTGTGTGCCGGCCTGCTGCTGAGCGATCGGCGACAACGCATCGAGGTGCTGGGGGCTGGGCAGCCGCTGGAGGAGCTGGCGCTGGTGTGTGGGGCAATCCAGCCGGCGGTGCTGGTGGTCGCGGTGCAGGGGCCGGTAGGCGCGGCCTTGGCGAAACGGCTGCGTTCGCTGCAGATGGAGATCCCTTGCCCGCTGGCGCTGGTGGGGGAGGGGCTGGGCGCTTCGCAGGCGGTGTTGCAGGGGATTCCGGTGTGCCTGCTGGATGAGCGCGACCCGCAGGCGCCCGGCATGCTCGATGCTCTGCTCAGGGGCGCCCTGGACCTGTGACGGCTACCTACAACGCCTTCATCTCCGCAATATCCCGCGCCACCTGATCCGCGGAGCGGTCGAACATCGCCTGTTCCTGCGCATCCAGCGGCAGCTCGATCACCTTCGTGATGCCTTCGTCGGAAAGCACGCAGGGAACACCCATGGCGATATCCGTGCGCCCGTACTCGCCCTCGAGAATCGCGACCGCCGGCAGGATGCGGCTGCGCCCGTTGGCAATCGCATCCACCATCTGCGCGATCGCCACGCCCGGTGCATCGCAGGCGCTGCCGACCTTTTTCAGGGCAAGGATCTCGCCGCCACCTTTACGGGTACGCTCAACGATCTGCTCGATCTGCTCACTGGACAGCAAGTGCGCCAGCGGCACCGCCCCAACCGTGCAATAGCGCATCAACGGCACCATGCTGTCGCCGTGCCCGCCCAGGACCAGCGCCGTGATATCCCGTGCCGAAAACCCGGTCTGCTCGGCGATGAAACACTTCATGCGCGCGGTATCCAGCACCCCCGCCTGGCCGAACACCTTGTCGCGGCCCAGGCCACTGAGGCGCCAGGCCCGGTAGGTGAGCACATCGACCGGGTTCGACACCACCAGCACCGTCGCGCTCGGCGCATGTTGTTTCACGTCCCTCATGATGCCGTCGAGTATCGGCAGGTTGATGGCCAGGACATCCTGGCGCGACTGGCCAGGCTTGCGCGGCACGCCCGCGGTGATCACCACCAGGTCGGAACCCTGCAGCAATTGGGCATCCGACCCGCCGTGCACCTTGGTGTCGGACCCGGACTCCACCGCCGCCTGCCAGACATCCAGCGCCTTGCCCTGCGCCAATTCACCCTGGACGTCGATCAGCGCCAGTTCCCGGCAGAGCGCGTCCCGGGCGATGGCCTGGGCCGCTGCCTCACCGACGATACCGGCACCCACGATTGATAGTTTGTTCACCTCGCACCTCCTCGTGGCTCGCGTTATCAGCAACACGCTCGCCTGTACAGGGAAGTATTGACCGCCCGGGCGAAAAGGCTACCCGCAGGTGGAACTCAAGATTGGCCGGGGTCGCTTTGCGACCCTTTCCGGCCGGTCCGACGCCTCGGCAAGGCCGCTCCTACAGGCGACCGCGTGCCCCTGTAGGAGCGGCCTCGTGCCGCGAAAGGGCTGCAAAGCAGCCCCGGCAATTCTCAACACCTTGGCCTGGTCCTCAGAGCACTTTGACCGCCCGCCCGATGAACTGCACAGGCCCGGTCGGACGCCCGCTGGCAGAACCACCCGCATTCTCCAGGGTCAGCTCGAACAACTGGTTGGGCTCAACCGCAGGCAGGCGCTGCAGCGGCACGGTGACCTGCTCCCCAGGTTTGATCAGCCCAAGGGAGATCGGTGCTGGCCACTGATCACCCTTGGTCCAGAACTGCAGGACCTTGTCTCCCGGGACCTCGAATTTGCCCAAGGGAATCAGCTGGACCTGGTCAGCGTCACGGGCCTGGACCACCCAGCCAGGTGCCTGGGTGGCGGGCGCCACCAGCACGACCAGGTAGGTAGTGACAGGCGGGCGTGCCGTCAGCAATGCCAGGGCGAGCAACAAGCTCGCTGCCAGGCCGGCACCAGCCAACCCTTGCCACAGCCCCAGGCGTTGCCACCATGAGCGGCGGGCAGGGCGGTAGCCCAGGCTACGGTTGATCCGTTGCCACAATCGGGGACTGGGCGGCAGGGGCGGGGCCAGCGCGTTCAAGCCCAGCAGCCGCTGCTCCCAGGCGTCCACGGCGTCACGCAGGGCACGGTCGCTGTCCAGGCGCTTGAGCACGGCATCCTGCTGTTCGGCCGACAACGTGCCCAGCACATACTCCCCGGCCAGTTGCTCGAGGTCATCATCGCTTTCGTTACCCGGCTCGTTGGTCATCCCATGCACTCCCGCAGCGCCTTGAGGCTGCGTTTTATCCACGACTTGACCGTGCCCAGCGGGGTGCCGAGCAGGCGGGCGATCTCGGCATGGCTGCAGCCGTCGACGTAAGCATGCAGGACGCACTTGCGCGGCGCGGTGTCGAGCTGGTCGAGGCAGCGATGAATCCTCGGCGCATCGGCCTGCAGGGTCATGTCATCGTGATAGGGGGCGATATCGACCATGGCGACATCGTCGACCCTCACTTCACGGCGGGTATCGCGCACGAAGTTCAAGGCCAGGTGTCGGGTCAGGCTGTACACCCAGCCACGCGCCGAGCCACGTGCCGGATCGAAGCTGTCCGCGCGGGTCCAGATGCGGATGAAGGCATCATGGACGATGTCCTCGGCGGTGGCGTGGTCGCGAGCGATGCGCCGGGCGACGCCGAGCAGCCGGGCACCCTCCTGGTCGTAAAGCGCTTGCAGGGCGCCGCGATCGCCCCTGGCACAGGCCTGGAGGCAGCGCTCGTAGTCGAATGGCGTCGTGGGCAGGTTCAAGGTCGGGCCGATCCTCATGCTACCGGGAGCCCCGGCCGGTCGGCCGGGGACTGTCGATGAGCGTAGCTCAAGGGGGCTGGCGCGCAGGCCCTCAGTTGGCGGCCCAGAAGATGTAGTCGGCCTGGTACTTGACGATCTGCTTCTCGCCCTTGTTCTGCGCCGTGCAGGCGGTCTGCGGGGCGACGCCGCCGCGGGTGGCCAGGCGCTGGACGAAGCTGACGCCACTCATGGCGCCCTTGCCTTCGGCGGGGTTGGCCTTGACCAGCTGGTACGGCAGGTCACCCTTGGCCGCCGGGGCGACGGCCAGCTGCGTGCCGGTGATCTTCGAGCCGTCCTTGGCCTGCCAGGTGGCGGGCGGGCCGAAGTAGTCGCCCACGGCCTTGCCGGCCCGGTCCGTGAGCACGGCCTTCGGGCCGACGAAGGTCCATTCGGTCTGGCCGGGAGCGTCGGCCTTGTCGCGGCATTCGTAGGTGATCTCGCCAACGCCGACGGTTTCCAGCGCCACCTTGTGGCCGTCCGGCACCTTGACGGCATCGGGGACCCCGGTCTGGGCGTGGGCGGTCGGCAGCAGCATGGCCAGGGCGAGGCCGCAGGCGGTCAGGAACGAAACGTGTGCGATGTTCATCGAGTGATCTCCTGGTGGGGGCATGGCAGGGCACTCAGGTGTTGCCCTGAGGTTAATACCCACCAGAACGGGATCTGGATGCACCCGGGCCTAAAAAAGAGAGATCTGGCCGACGGCGCGCAAGGTGGCCAGGCGGTCTTCCTCCCATGTCGAACGCTCATCGGGCCCTGACGTGCCCCTGGCGCTCAGCCACAGCAGCACGGCGGAACTCGACTTCAGCCCCATGCGCACCACCTACTTCCTGAGCCGCGAAACCGTGGTGCCGACCAAGCGGATCGGCGTGGCAAAGTGGCGCGAGCACTTGTTCGCCTTCTTGCTGAAGAACGCCAACAGCAACTTGCGGTACTTCAAGCTGCCACTGAACCGGGTGATCGAGCTGGGGACCCAGGTCGAGATGTGAGGGGGCTCAAGGGGGGCGGTGGTCCGCGATGACTGTGAGGGGGCGAGCGCCTCCTCCCGAGCGATAGCAGGAATCAAGCCCGCAGCAGATGGACAGCCAGCCCGGCCACGGCGCAGGCAAACAGCACCTGAATCACGCCACGCTTGAAGCGGAACAAGGCGACTGCCGCAGCAAACGCGATCACCGCCGAGGGCCAGTCGAATGCCCCGCTGAAGCCCTTTGGCCACAGCACGTGGTAGCCAAAGAACAGGGCCAGGTTGAGGATCACTCCCACGACCGCCGCAGTGATGCCGGTCAGCGGTGCGGTGAACTTCATCTCGTTGTGCGTCGACTCCACCAACGGGCCACCCGCGAGGATGAAGAGGAACGATGGCAGGAACGTGAACCAGGTGACCAGGCTCGCCGCGACCGCTCCGGCAAGAAACGGGTGCTCGGTACCGAACATGGGATGCACGTAGCCCCCAACGAAACCGACAAAGGCGACCACCATGATCAGTGGTCCCGGCGTGGTTTCTCCCAAGGCGAGGCCATCGATCATCTGGGTCGGCGTCAGCCAGCCGTAGTGCCCGACAGCGCCCTGGTAGACATAGGGCAGCACCGCGTAGGCACCCCCAAAGGTCAGCAGTGCGGCCTTGGTGAAGAACCAGCCCATCTGTGTCAGGGTTGCGCCCCAGCCAAACGACAGCGTCAGCAGTCCCATGGGCAGGACCCAGAGTGCGGCACCGACCAGCAGCAGGCGCAACAGATGGCCCCAACGGAATCGGGCATGCTCGGGAGCCGGGGTGTCGTCATCGATCAGTGCCGGACCATGGCTGCTCTTTGCGGTGCCGTGCCCGCCCCCGATCACGAACTGGCCTGGGGCAAGGCGGCCTCCCACATAACCGATGATCGCGGCCACCAGCACGATCAGCGGGAACGGCACGTTGAGGGCGAAGATGGCAACGAACGAGGCGCCGGCCATGGCCCATAACCAGCCATTGTTCAACGCGCGCGAACCGATCCGGTGGGCTGCATGGACGACGATCGCCGTGACCGCCGGCTTGATGCCATAGAAGATCCCTGCCACTACCGGGACCTCACCGAAGGCGATATAGACCCAGGACAAACCGATCAGGATGAACAGTGAAGGCAATACGAACAACGCGCCGGCAATCACCCCGCCCCAGGAGCGGTGCATGAGCCAGCCGATGTAGGTGGCGAGCTGCTGAGCCTCAGGGCCGGGCAACAACATGCAGTAGTTCAGCGCATGCAAGAACCGCTTCTCGCTGATCCAGCGCCGGCGCTCGACCAGCTCCTGATGCATGATCGAGATCTGCCCGGCGGGCCCGCCGAAGCTTATGAATCCCAACTTGAGCCAGAACAGGAAGGCTTCAAACAAACTGACCGGCTGCCGGGTGGCTGGCGAAGGCGGCTGTGTGTTCACCGCGCAGGGCGTATCAACCATTTTGAGCCTCCTCACTTGCGAAAGCCGTCAGCAGGCCATCGAAAATGCCCTCGGCTACCGTTGTCAGTTGATTGTCATCGCCGATGCTTTCTCTCAAGCCCGTGAGCATACGCGTTTTCAGAGGCCGCGTTCCAGCGCAGGCAGCGGCGTCGTGCGGGCGATCGGTAGCGCGCAGGGCGTGGATCGTGCGCAGGTGCCTTGGATTGATCATGAGTGGAATTAAAGATCAGCTCAAAAAAAATGAGTTTGTCTCATTGTGGTCGTTTGCTGACAATCCCCCCATTGAATTTTTCCTTCGAAGCCGGGCAAGCAGGAAGACTTATCAGGATCTACTTCGGGAATCAGGGTGCCGGGTCACAATGAATAAAACCTTCACGTTCGCCATTAAACGTATTCGTTTCGACGAGGACTATCTGCCTGCGGACAACACGCGCATCACCACCAACTTTGCCAACCTGGCCAGGGGCGCGAGCCGCCAACAGAACCTGCGAAACACGCTGGCGATGATCGACAATCGTTTCAATGCCCTGGCGCATTGGGACAACCCCAAGGGTGACCGTTATTCGGTAGAGCTCGATATCGTTTCCGTCGAGATGAAGATCGCGGGTGAGCAGGCGGGCGACGCCTTGCCGTTGATTGAAATCCTGAAAACCCACATTGTTGATCGCCAGACCAACGAGCGCATCGAAGGCATTGTCGGGAACAATTTCTCCTCTTACCTGCGGGACTATGACTTCAGCGTGCTGTTGCTGGACCACAACAAAGGGCAGTCCGGCTTCAGCACGCCGGAGGCGTTTGGTGAGCTGCACGGGAAACTGTTCAAGAGCTTCGTGAACTCGAGCGCTTTCAAGGAGCACTTCACCAAACCGCCGGTCATCTGCCTGAGCGTTTCGAGCAGCAAGACCTATCACCGCACTGAAAACCAGCACCCGGTCCTGGGTTATGAATACCAGCAGGATGAGTACTCGTTGACCGATGAGTACTTCGCCAAGATGGGCCTGAAGGTGCGCTATTTCATGCCGCCGAACAGTGTCGCGCCCCTGGCGTTTTACTTTGCCGGCGACCTGCTGGGCGATTACACCAACCTTGAGCTGATCAGCACCATCAGCACGATGGACACCTTCCAGAAGATCTACCGCCCCGAGATCTACAACGCGAACTCCGCGGCAGGAAAATCCTATCAACCTAGCCTGAAACACGAGGATTACTCGTTGACTCGAATTGTCTACGACCGCGAAGAGCGCAGCCGTCTGGCCATAGAGCAGGGCAAGTATGCCGAAGAACAATTCATCAAGCCGTACCACGCCGTGCTGCAGCAGTGGTCCGCTCAATACGCCGTTTGATCGATCGAATACACAAGGTCTTGCGTCATGAAAAAACTACTCCCTACCTCGACTGCCGGCAGCCTGCCCAAACCTTCCTGGCTGGCGCAGCCGGAAACCCTCTGGTCGCCCTGGAAGCTGCAAGACGAGGCGCTGATCGAGGGCAAGCAGGACGCGCTGCGTCTGTCGTTGCACGAGCAACAAGTCGCCGGTATCGATATCGTCAGTGACGGTGAGCAGACCCGTCAGCATTTCGTCACCACGTTCATCGAGCACCTCGACGGCGTCGACTTCGAGAAGCGTGAAACCGTCCGCATTCGTGACCGCTAAGACGCGAGCGTTCCGACGGTCGTGGGCGCCGTGGCTCGTCAGAAGCCGGTGTTCGTGGAGGACGCCAAGTTCCTGCGTCAGCAAACCTCGCAGCCGATCAAATGGGCGCTGCCAGGCCCCATGACGATGATCGATACGCTGTATGACGCGCACTATAAAAGCCGCGAAAAGCTGGCCTGGGAATTCGCCAAGATCCTCAACGAGGAAGCTCGCGAGCTGGAAGCCGCCGGTGTCGACATCATCCAGTTCGATGAACCGGCCTTCAACGTGTTCTTCGACGAGGTGAACGACTGGGGCGTTGCCACCCTGGAGCGGGCCATCGAAGGCCTCAAGTGCGAAACGGCGGTACACATCTGCTACGGCTATGGCATCAAGGCCAACACCGACTGGAAAAAGACCTTGGGCTCGGAGTGGCGGCAGTATGAGGAGGCGTTCCCCAAACTGCAGCAATCGAAGATCGACATCGTCTCGCTGGAGTGCCACAACTCCCACGTCCCGATGGAGCTGATCGAGCTGATCCGCGGCAAGAAGGTGATGGTCGGGGCCATCGACGTCGCCAACCACGCTATTGAAACCCCGGAGGAGGTGGCCAATACCCTGCGCAAGGCCCTTCAATTCGTCGACGCCGACAAGCTCTACCCGTGCACCAACTGCGGCATGGCGCCGTTGCCGCGTGCCGTGGCACGCGGCAAGTTGAATGCATTGAGCGCAGGTGCAGAGATCGTCCGCAGAGAGCTCGCGAAGTAAGACCGAGAGCAGTGTGGGAGGGCGTCCGAGGCAGGGGGCACGCTACTCGTGGTGCGGCTCACCCAGGAACGTCAGTGAACTGAACAGGCTCTGTTGCGCCACCGGTTCGCCTTCTGGCATTGGCAAGGTAGCCTGGGCGGCGATGATGTTCAGCCCCTCGTTGCGCACGGTGATCCGTGCCCGGCCTTGCTTGTCGGTGGTGGCACTGATCTGGTGGGGCGCGCCGCGGTAGTCGCCTTGCAGCGGGATATCCGCAACCGGCTTGCCATCGAGTAGCACCTGCACTTCCAGTGGCTTGCCTGGGCCTGTCTTCAGCGGGTCGCTCAGTGGGATGATCGCCAGGCGCAGCATGTCCAGTTTCGGCAGGCGGGCGCCGCTCTGATAAATGGCCAGGCTGTACTTCAGGCTGTGGGTGGAGGCGATCGCATCCTTGACCTGGGTGCGGTCCTGGTTGACCCACTGCTTGTCCGGGCGCTGCGACCAAGGCCCGTTGTCCAGCAGCACGGCAAGCGTTGCAGGCGGGGTGAGTGGCTGCAGGACGGCATGGTCCGCCAGGCGCTCGACCGTGACCGGGATCATCTTGCCGGCGGCGTCGAACGCCCAGGCACGCTTGATCTTTTCAGGCTTGTAGGCGCTATCCTCGGCGCCGTGGCCGTACACCGCCTCGATGTTGCCACGTCGCTCCTCGGTCCACAGGCCGTGGGCACCGGCGTCGACGCTGATCATCATGGTGAGCAGGGTGGCGGCTTTCAACGATGGATGCATGATGTTTCCTTGGTTCAAAGATTCAGGGTCAGTCCCGGCGCTGGTTGGCTGCCTGCGGGAGTCTTCATTACGACAATAATTGATACGTTATAATGTAGCTTTTTGTAGAAGGCCAGCGATATTGACTGGGTCTTCGCTGGCCCGTTGGAGTTCGTATGGATAGACGCCGTGTCCTGAAATTGTTGCTGGCATGCCTGGCATTGCCGCTGCCCCTTGCGGCGCAGGCGGCCCAGGCAGTCAGAAACGTTCGCGTGAGTCGGGTGGGTAATGTCACCAAGGTGATGCTGGACCTGACCGGGCCAGTGGCGGCCAGGCATTTCAGCCTCGCCGCGCCACCTCGGCTGGTGCTCGATCTCCCACAGGCCACCCTTCGGGCATCGCTGGCCGACCTTGCCCTGCAAGGCACGGCGGTCACGGCGATTCGCAGCGGGATCACCGCGGCCGGAGACCTGCGTATCGTCGTGGACCTGGCCGACGCGGCCTTGCGTAGTGAGGTTCGCACGGTCCAGGCCGGGGGGCACGGGCTCGAGCTGTCGCTCACCGGGCCTGCGCTGGTTGCCGCGCCGGTAGCAGCACAGCCATCCGCGCGGCTGCGTGACCTGCTGATCGTGGTGGATGCCGGGCATGGCGGCAAGGACCCTGGCGCGGTGGGGGCCAAGGGCGAGCAGGAAAAGCGCGTCGCCTTGCAGATTGCCAAGTTGCTGGCCAGGCGTATCGACGCGCAGAAGGGCTACAAGGCACGTTTGGTGCGCAGTGATGATGTGTTCATCCCGCTGCGCAAGCGCGCCGAACTCGCCCAGCGGCTGAATGCCGACCTGTTCGTCTCGGTGCACGCGGACGCAGCGCCCCGGCTTACCGCCTCGGGCGCCTCTGTCTTTGCCTTGTCCCAGGGCGGCGCGACATCATCGATGGCGCGCTGGATGGCGCAGCGGGAAAACGAGGCGGACAAGGTCGGTGGCGGTCTGCCGGTGAAACTGCGCCAGCCCGACCCCATGGTGGCGGGCGTGCTGCTGGACATGTCCGTGAGCTCGACGATTGCCGCCAGCCTGGACCTGGGGCATCAGATGCTCGGCCAGTTGGGGCAGGTGTCGGGCCTGCACCAGGCGCGGGTGGAGCAGGCCGGGTTCGCGGTGCTCAAGTCGGCGGCGGTGCCTTCGATCCTTGTCGAAACGGGGTTCATTTCCAATGCCGGCGATTGCAAGCGTCTGCATGATGTTCGGCATCAGCGCAAGGTGGCCGCAGCGATCTTTGCCGGGCTGGACGGTTATTTCCGCCAGCAGCCGCCTGCTGGCAGCCTGATTGCGGCGAAGGGGCAAGCCTAGGGAGGGATGGCGGTCTGCGTCGCAGAAGAGCATCGGCAGGTTGATCTGTTTTATATTCCATAAGGTAATTATTTAGTAATTTATTATTCCTTCCCAGCTTGAAACGCTCTGAGGCAAAGTCCGGTGCTCTCCTTCCAATGGATGGTTGCTGTTCAGCTTGGAGCTCGCCATGACGTCCTCTTCCGCTTCTTCGCTCACCCTGGTCGGGCAAATGTTCCAACGTGAATACGGGTGGCTGTGCGGCCGTATCGGTCGCGCACTGGGCTGCCCGCATGGTGCCCAGGACATCGCTTCGGAGACCTTCCTGCGGGTGCTGGCCATGCCCGACCCCGCAGCGATCCGCGAACCCCGTGCGTTGCTGACCACCATTGCCCGGCGCCTGGTCTACGAGGGCTGGCGCCGCCAGGACCTGGAACGCGCCTACTTCGACAGCCTGGCCCTGGCGCCAGCGGCGGTGCACCCGTCGCCGGAGGAGCGCCTGCTGGTGATCGAGACCCTGCTTACCCTTGACCGGCTGCTCGACGGCCTGTCGCCGCGGGCCAAGGCCGCGTTCCTGTATCACCAGCTCGATGCCCTGACCTATGCCCAGATCGGCGAGCGTCTGGAGGTGTCGGTCAGCCGCGTGCAGCAGTACATGGCCGAGGCCTTCAAGCGATGCTACCTGGCGCTGGAGGCGGCATGAGCCCTGGATTCCCGGACGAGTCCATGATCGGCGAAGCCGCGCAGTGGCTGGCCCTGCTGCAGTCAGGCCAGGCCAGCGCCGAGGAGCTGCGGGCGTTCGAGCAATGGCAGGCGGGTGACCCGCTTCGGGCGCAGGTGGTGCGGCAGATGAGCCTGGGCCTGGGCGGGTTGCAGGGCGGGTGTGTGCAGGGCCTGTCCAGCGAGCGCTTGCTGCAGGCGCTGAACACGCCGCGCAGCAGCCGTCGCCAGTTCGTCCACGGCAGCCTGGCGGTGGCGGGCGTGGCGTTGGTCGGGTTGTGGGCCAGCCGCTGGCAGGGGGAGGAGGGTGAGATCCTGCAGACCGGCACGGGCGAGCGGCGCGACCTGCTGTTGCCCGATGGCAGCCGCCTGGTGCTGGATGCCCGCAGCCAGGTCGCGGTGCGTTTCGATACCGGGCAACGCCTTGTGCAACTGACCCGCGGCCAGTTGCTGGTGGATGTCCGGCACGACCCGACGCGGCCGTTGCTGGTGGCCACGGCCGAGGGGCGGATCCGTGCGCTGGGCACGCGCTTTCAGGTCGAGCAGCAGGCCACGGGTACACAGTTGACGATGCTGCATTCCCGGGTCGAGGTCACCACCCTGGGCGGGCAGCGCGCCGAGGTCGGCGAAGGCCAGCAGATACGTTTCGAGGCGCAGCGGCTGTTCGCCCTGGAGTCGGTGCGGGGCGATGCAACGGCCTGGATCGAGGGGCGCCTGGAGGTCCGTGACCGTTCGCTGGGCGAGGTGATCGAGCAGTTACGCCGTTACCGGCCGGGGATCATCCGGGTCAGCGCCGCAGCGGCGCGCCTGCGCCTGAGCGGCATCTACCCGCTGGATGACAGCGAGCGCAGCCTGCAACTGCTGGCCAAGTCGCTGCCTATTCGCATCAGCCGGCACAGCGACTACTGGGTCAGCATCGACGTGCCCTGAGCCGGTTATATCCTCAGTACCAGACAGCCTAAGCCCGCCCTATAAATCCGCCGCACCAGTTGCTCACCCCTGAAAAGCCAATCGATGGGGGAACACTGCAATGCAATCAAGGAACCACCGACGCCGTCCGGCGACACTGGCGCTGGCCACCGGCCTGGCCACGCTGCTTGGCAATGGGCCAGCGCAAGCTACTGGCGACACGGCATTGGAGCGGGTCACGGTGACCGGCTCGCGCATCGCCCGCGCGCAGCAGGAGGGCCCGTCGCCGGTGACGGTGATCAGTGCCGAGGAGATCCAGGCGCGCGGCTATCGCAACGTCTACGACGCCATCGCCAGCCAGACGCAGAATACCGGCATGACCCAGGGCGAAGACTACGGCAACACCTTCCAGCCCGCCGCCAGCGCCCTAAACCTGCGTGGCCTGGGGCCCAATCACACGTTGGTGCTGATCAATGGTCGCCGCGTGGCCGACTACCCCACCGCCTATGGCGGCAACGTCAACTTCACCAACCTGGCGAACATCCCGTCGGTGATGATCGACCGCATCGAGCTGCTGAGCAGCGGCGCGTCGGCGGTGTACGGTTCGGACGCGATCGCCGGGGTGGTGAACATCATCCTCAAGGACAAGGCCAGCGGTGTCGACGTCAACGTACGCGGCGGCTATGCCGAGCGCGGTGGTGGTGACAACCAGCGCCTGCAGATCAGCGGCGGCGACAGCTGGGGCGACTTCGACGGCGTGTTCGGCCTCGAGCTGACCAATCGCGAGCCGATCTGGGCCGACCAGCGCGGCTTCATGGACAGCGGCCCGGCCCTGGACGTGGGCTACCGGCGCAACCTGCAGAGCGGCCAGTACCTGGGGCCTGGTTGCGGCGCCTATGCGGGGATTTTCAAAGGGTCGCTGAGCGGCAATGGCCGACGCTGCACCACCGACCAGGTCTACAACGACTACTGGACCCTGCAGACGGCCAAGGAGAACTACGATGGCTACACCCGCGGCACCTGGCACTTCAGCGACAGCGGCCAGGTGTTCGCCGACCTGATGTTCGGCTTCGACCATATCCAGAACAACACCCGTGGTCCGAGCTTCACCTCGCCGGATTTCATCAACCAGGGCACTGGCCAGCTGGAGCGCTGGTACCGGCGTTTCTCCAGCGAGGAGATCGGTGGCAAGACCAGCAACAACAGCAAATGGCGCGAAGTGTCGTGGACCGGCACCCTGGGCCTGGAGGACCGTATCGGCGACACCAGCTGGCACTACCAGGTCGCCGCCAACCGCTCCGAATACCGCAGCACGCGCAGTACCCGCTATACCCCGCTGGCCGGTATCCGCGACTTCTACCTGGGCCCGCAACTGGGTACCCGGGACGGCTATCCGGTGTTCGACCCGGACCCGTCGCGCCTCGACCGGCCGCTCACCGAAGACGAATGGCGGCAGTTTCGCGGCAGCCTGGTGCAGGAGAGCAAGTCCACCTCGCAGACCCTCAGCCTGAGCGGCAACGGCGACCTGTTCGAGCTGCCGGCCGGCCCCGTGGCCTTTGCCGGGGTACTGGAGGCCGGGCGTCAGGAGTATCACTTCGACACCGACGACGCGCTCGGTGACGGCAGTTTCTACAATACCAGCCCGGCCGCAAATGCCGGCGGCGGGCGCGACCGCTATGCCGCCGGGGGCGAGTTCAGCATTCCCCTGGCCGACAGCCTGCTGGCGTCGCTGGCCGGGCGCTGGGACCAGTACAAGTTCAGCGGCCGCAGCGAGCAGCAGAAGACCTACAACCTGGGCCTGGAGTGGCGCCCGCTGAACAGCCTGTTGCTGCGCGGCAGCTACGGCACGAGCTTCCGCGCGCCCGACCTCAACTACCTGTTCCAGGCCGACAGCAATGGCTACACCCCCGACCAGATCGACTACTACGGCTGCAGCCAGGGCGTGGCGGGGGCCTGTGACCGGGGACGAGTCGACTATGTGCAGAGCGGCACCGCGGACCTGGCCTCCGAGCGCGGCAAGTCCTGGACCTATGGTTTCGTCTGGTCGCCGACGCCGAACTTTGATTTCTCCACCGACTTCTGGCGCGTGCAGATCGACGACCTGCTGACCAGCCTGGACATCAACCGCCTGCTGCAGCAGGAGAACGATTGCCGCGCCAGTGGCAGCGACTCGGCCAGTTGCCAGGCGGTGCTGGCGCGCATCGACCGCAACGCCGGCAGTGCGGCGGTCGACCCCAACCAGTTGCAGCGCGTGCGCATCAACGCGATCAACGCCGCCAGCGAACGGGTCAGCGGCCTGGACCTGAAGACCAACCTGCGCTGGGGGGCGGGGGAGTATGGCGCGTTCAGTTCGACCCTGGGCTACAGCGTGGTGCTGTCGCACAACTACAAGGAGGCCGATGACGCGCCCAGCGAAGACCTGCGCACCAGCCGCAACAACACCGACTGGCGCAGCAAGGTCAACGCCAGCCTGACCTGGAACTACGGGGCGTTCACCACCACCGTGCTGGCGATCCGCTACGGCAGCGTCACCAATGCGGCGGCCGATGGACGCCTGTCGCCATGGACCAACGTCAACGCCAGCGCCCGCTACCGGTTGAACGAACGGGCCAGCGTGGGGCTGACGGTCAACAACGTGCTGAACAAGATCAAGCGTGACGATTCGGCGGGGTGGCCTTATTACCCGACCGGCAACTACGACCCCTACGGCCGCCAGGTGTGGTTGGACCTGAGCTATCACTTTGGTAGTTAGAGTCGGCCCTTTCAGAGTGTTCGCCGTTACCCTCACAGGCGCTGCAAGGGTAACGGCGAACACTTGGTGGCCCTCACTCGGTCAATGCCTCGCGCTCAAAGACCTTGATAAGGCTGGTGTCCCAGGCTCCTGAACGCGCATAAGCTCATCACGCAACGATCTAACCCCGCCCTATAAAAATCCGGGCGCCATTGCACAACCGATCATGTTCCCCACAACCTGATGCGGAGTGTTGCCTTGACGCCCTTTTCCCTCGCGCCGCTGTCGCGCACGCTGCTGGCCCTGAGCCTGGCTCCTGGGCTGGCTTGCGCCGTCCAGTTCGACATCCCCGCCGGTCCCCTGGACCAGACCCTGCTGAGCATCTCGCGGCAAGGGGCGCTGCCCATCTCGTTCGAGCAGTCGCTGGTCGAATCGCGCCAGGCGCCCGCCATCCGCGGCGACCTGGCGCCGACCGATGCCCTGCAGCGCGCCCTGCAAGGCAGTGGCCTGCAACAGCACAAGGATGCCGACGGCATCGTCGTCACCGCCGTCGTGCCGGACCAGACCCAGGCTGATGAACAAACGGTACCGGTGAGCCCGCCCCAGTTGCAGCGCATCGAAGTCACCGGCAGCGCGATCCGCCGGGTCGACGCCGAAACCGCGGTACCGGTGACCATCCTGCGCACCGAGGAACTCAAGCGCCAGGGCGTCACCAGCACCGAAGAGCTGGTCAAGCGCATCGCCGCCAACCAGTCGTCGGTCAGCGCCGGGCGCTCGGTCGGCTCCAACAGCGGGGGCGCTTCTTACGCCGACCTGCGCGGCATCGGCCCGAACAAGACCCTGGTGCTGCTCAACGGCCGACGCCTGAGCAACAACGCCACCAACGCCATCAACGGTTCCGGTGTCGACCTCAACACCATCCCGTTCGCCGCCATCGACCGGGTCGAGGTGCTGCGCGACGGCGCCTCGGCGCTGTATGGCACCGATGCCATCGGCGGGGTGATCAACTTCATCACCCGCAAGAGCGTCACCGAGGGCGAGCTGAGCGCCGGCTACAGCAGCCCGACCCGTGGCGGCGGCGGGGACGGCAACAACTTCAGCGGCAGCTGGGGCTTCGGCGACCTGGAGCAGGACCGCTTCAACGTGTTCGGCGTGGTCAGCCACGAGGAGCAGAAGCAACTGAAGGCCAAGGACCGCGACTTCACCTACAACTACCAGCCGGGCCGGGGCCTGGACTACACCTCCGGCACCACCTCGCCGGCCAACTGGAGCCAGGGCGCCAACGCCACCAACCCGCTGGCCGCATCGGGTTGCAGCGGCCCGGGACTGATCCCGCGCAGCGGCATCTGCCGCGAGTCGCTGTGGCGCTACCTGGACCTGGCCCCGGAAACCGACAAGACCTCGTTCTTCGGCAAGGCCACCGGGCAGCTGGCCGATGATCACCGGGTCAGCCTCGAGTACTTCTGGGCGCAGAACAAGAACCGCACCGAGGTCGGCCCGGGCACCCTCACCGGGGCGCAGGTCGACCCGGGCACGACGTTCTACCCGGGCAACGGCATCACCCCCGGGCCCGACGGTTTCACCCTCGACCCGACCCGGCCGGTCAACGTCAACTGGCGCGAGAGCGCGGTGGGGCCGCGCCGCCAGGAAGACGACAACGTCAGCCAGCGCGCCCTGCTCACGTTCGAAGGCTTCGCGGCGGGCTGGGACTACAACGTCGGTGCCGCCTACAACCAGAACAAGGTCAGCAACAGCATCCGTTCTGGCTACGTCGACGACCAGACGATCAAGGCCGGTATCGCCAATGGCACGATCAACCCGTTCGGCCCGCAGGGCGAAGCGGGGCGGGCGTTGCTGGAACAGGCCGCGCTCAGTGGCGAGTACGGCAGTGCCGTTGGGCGGGTGAAAAGCCTGGATGGGCGTCTTAGCCGCGAGATCGGCGACTGGTTCGGCGCGGGCAGCTCAGCCCTGGCGTTGGGTGGTGAATATCGCAAGGAAGACTTCCACCAGACGTTCGACGCATTCGCCGGCAACATCCAGAGCCTGGGCGTCGATCCTGATGGGGGCGTGGCTGGCGAGCGCTCGGTACGCGCCGAGTACGCCGAGCTGAACGTGCCCGTGCTGGAAAGCCTGGAGCTGTCGGCAGCGCTGCGTCACGACAAGTACAGCGACTTCGGCAGCACCACCAACCCCAAGTACTCGTTCCGTTTCCAGCCCCTGCGCGAGCTGGTGGTGCGTGGCGCCTACAGCGAAGGCTTCCGCGCCCCGTCGCTGTACGAGCTGTACAACCCGACCTTCACCAGCTTCACCAATGCCAACTACAACGACCCGCGCCTGTGCCCGGGCGGCACCCCGGGCAATGGCGGCATCGCCAACCGCGACTGCGCCCAGCAGTTCCTCAGCCGCAATGGCGGCAATCCCGACCTCAAGCCCGAGACCGCGCGCAACGTCACCCTCGGCTTCGTCTACCAACCGATCAGCGCGCTGTCCGCCGGGCTGGATTTCTGGTGGATCAAGATCACCAACCAGATCGCCGATTTCCCCGAGTCGGCTGTGTTCGAGAACCCCGATCTGTACCCCGAGCGCGTGGTGCGCAAGGCCGATGGCTCGATCGACCATATCGTCACGGGCCTGGCCAACCTGGGCAAGGTCAAGACCAGTGGCGTCGACGTCAGCCTCGACTACCGCTTTCCCGAATCCTCCCTGGGCCATTTCGGCCTGACGCTGCAAGGCACCTACGTCACTCGCTACGACTACCAGCAGCAACGCGATGGCGAATACATCGACAAGGTCGGTGATTTCCGCGGTGGCGACTTCGCCTCGGCCGGCGCCGTGGCGCGCTGGCGCCATAGCCTGACCGGCAGCTGGAGTCGGGGGCCGCTGAGCGCGAGCCTGACCAACCGCTTCACCAGCGGCTACAACGACGACAAGCGCGACAGCCATGGCCAGGTGGGCTCGTGGAACATCTGGGACCTGGCCGCCACCTACGACTGGCGCGGCACCCTGACCCTCACCGGCGGCGTGCAGAACCTGTTCGACCGCGAGCCGCCGTTCAGCAACCAGACCTACACCTTCCAGAGCGGCTACGACCCACGCTACTCCGACCCGTTCGGACGCGTGCTGTTCACCCGCGTGGCCTATCACTTCTGAGGGTCGGGCGATGAACTCGCAAGCAGCGCGCCTGGCGCGCGTGGTGTGCCTGGGCCTGTGCCTGGGCGGCACGGGCCTGACCCAGGCGGCGCCAAGCCATGCCCTGACGGTGTATGGCGAGGCGCCCAGGTATGGCGCCGGCTTCAGGCATTTCGACTATGTCGAGCCGAACGCGCCCAAGGGCGGGCGCTTCAGCCGCGCGTCCATGGAGAATGGCCAGTTCGACCATCTGATCCCCTACATCGACAAGGGCATCGGCGTGAGCCAGATCCAGGGCTGGTTGTACAGCCCGCTGGCCTACCGCTCCCTGGACGAGCCCTACACGGTCTACGGGCTGGTGGCGCGGCGCATGGAGCTGGCCCCGGACCGGCGCTGGCTGCGCTTCTACCTTGACCCCAGGGCGCGCTTCGCCGATGGCCGGCCGATCAGCGCCGAGGACGTGCGCTTCACCTTCGAGCTGTTGATGCGCGAGGGCAGCCTCGGCTACCGGCTGCAGTTCGCCGATGTCGAGCAGGTGATCGTCGAGTCGCCGCGCCAGGTGCGCTTCACCTTCAAGAACGTCGACAACCGCAGCCTGCCGCTGGACATCGCCAGCTTGCCGGTGCTGCCCGAGCATTGGTGGCGCGGCCGCGACTTCGCCAACGGTGGTGGCTTCGAGGCGCCGCTGGGCAGTGGCCCGTACCGCATCAGCGCGGTGGACCCCGGGCGCAGCGTGACCTTCAGCCGCCAGGCCGACTGGTGGGCCAAGGACCTGCCGGTAACCCGCGGGCAGTTCAATTTCGACACCCTCAAGCTCGAGTTCTTCGCCGACACCGACGTGGCCCGGCAGATCCTGCGCGCCGGTGGCTTCGACTTCAACCGCGAGTTCTCGGCCACCCAGTACAACGTCGGCTACCAGGGGCCGGCGCTGCAGGACGGCCGCCTGCAGCGCGAACAGCTGGCGCCGCAGGCAGTGCAGTCCAGCCAGGGCTTCGTGTTCAACCTGCAGCGACCGTTGTTCGCCGACCGCCGGGTGCGCCAGGCGATCAGCCTGCTGTGGGACTTCGAGTGGAGCAACCGGCAGATGATGCATGGCATGTACCTGCGCCAGCGCAGCTTCTTCTCGCGCAGCGAACTGGCCGCCAGCGGCCTGCCGGACGCCGGCCAGCGGGCCTTGCTCGAACCGTTCCGCCAGCAATTGCCCGAGGAGGTCTTCACCCAGGCCTTCGAGGCGCCGACAACCGACGGCAGCGGCAATGTCCGCCCACAGCAGTTGCAGGCCCTGGCCCTGCTGGAGGCGGCCGGCTGGCAGCCACGGGGCGATCGGCTGGTGAATGCCGCCGGCGAGCCGCTGAGCTTTACCTTCCTCAACGGCCAGAAGGGCTTCGAGCGCCTGCTGCTGCCGTTCAAGCGCAACCTGGCGCAGATCGGCATCGGCCTCGAGATCCGCCAGGTCGACACCGCCCAGTACGCCAACCGCGTGCGCGAGCGCGACTACGACATGATCGTCACCGGCTTCGCCGTCTCGCCCGCGCCGGGCGCCGAACTCTACAACCAGTACGGCTCGGCCAGCGCCAGCGACCCGGGCTCGAACAACTTCATGGCCCTGCGCAACCCGGTGGTCGACGCGCTGATCGACGGCCTGGTGCGCGCCGACAACCGCGCCGACATGCTCAGCCATGCGCGTGCCCTGGACCGGGTGCTGCAGTGGGGCTACTACTGGATCCCCAACTACTACCCGCCAGGCTCCTCGAGCGTGTGGTGGAACCGCTTCGGCCGCCCGGCGATCGCCCCGCGCAACGATCCCGGCATCGACACCTGGTGGGAAACCAGCCCCACCGCCCAGGCTCGTCCCGCCGCGCAACCCATCGCCGAGGTGCACTGAGATGCTTGCCTACACCCTGAGGCGCCTGCTGCTGATCGTGCCGACCCTGTTGTGCATCCTGCTGGTCAACTTCGCCATCGTCCAGGCCGCGCCCGGTGGCCCGGTGGAGCAGGCCGTGGCCCGCCTGCAGGGCATCGGCGCCCCGGCGGGCGCCGGTGCCGCGCGGGTCGAACATGTGGGCGGCGAGTCCCGCACCAGTCGTGGCCTGGACCCCAAGCTGCTGGCCGACATCGAGCGCCAGTACGGCTTCGACAAGCCGCCGCTGGAGCGTCTGGGGCTGATGCTCGCCAGCTACGCCCGTCTGGATTTCGGCAGCAGCTTCTTCCGCGGCGCCAAGGTCACCGAACTGATCCTCGACAAGCTGCCGGTAACCCTGTCGCTGGGCCTGTGGGCGATGCTCGTCACCTACCTGGTGTCGATCCCGCTGGGCATCCGCAAGGCGGTGGCCCACGGCAGCTGCTTCGATGTCTGGAGCAGCACGGCGATCATCCTCGGCCATGCCATGCCGGCCTTCCTGTTCGCCCTGCTGCTGATCGTGGTGTTCGGCGGCGGCAGCCTGCTGGCCTGGTTTCCGGTGCGCGGGCTGGTGTCGGACGACTTCGCCGAGCTGTCCGTGCCCGGCAAGCTGCTGGACTACCTCTGGCACCTGGTGATGCCGGTCAGCGCCCTGGTGGTCGGCGGTTTCGCCACCCTGACGCTGCTGACCAAGAACAGCGTGCTCAACGAGATCAGCCGCCAGTACGTGGTCACCGCCCGGGCCAAGGGTTTGAGCGAAGGCCAGGTGCTCTACGGCCACGTGCTGCGCAACGCGATGCTGGTGATCGTCGCCGGCCTGCCCCAGGCGCTGGTCGGGGTGCTGTTCGGCGGCTCGTTGCTGATCGAGGTGATCTTCTCCCTCGACGGCCTGGGACGGCTCAGCTACGAGGCAGCGGTATCGCGGGACTACCCGGTGGTGTTCGGCACGCTGTTCATCTTCACCCTGGGCGGGTTGCTGATAAAGCTGCTGGGCGACCTGTGCTACCAGTGGCTCGACCCGCGTATCGACTTTGCCGCGAGGAGCGTGTGATGCAGGTCTTCACCCCGATTGCCCGGCGTCGCTGGCAACGCTTCAAGGGCCACCGGCGCGGCTGGTGGTCGCTGTGGGCGTTCGTGCTGCTGTTCGGCCTGAGCCTGGGCGGCGAACTGATCGCCAACGACAAGCCGCTGCTGGTCTCGCACCAGGGCCACTGGTACTTCCCGGCGTTCGAGCGTTACACCGAGCAGGACTTCGGCGGCCCGCTGCCATTCCAGCCGGACTACCGCAGCGCCTTCGTGCGCACCCTGATCGAGGGGCAGGGCGGCTGGATGCTGTTCGCGCCGATCCCGTTCGGCTTCGACACGCTCAACTATGACCTCACGGTGCCAGCGCCCAGCCCGCCTTCGGCGCAGAACTGGCTGGGCACCGACGACCAGGCGCGCGACGTGCTGGCGCGGGTGATCTACGGCACCCGGGTGTCGCTGCTGTTCGCCTTGGCCCTGACAGCGGCGAGCGCGCTGCTCGGCATCGCCGCCGGCGCCCTGCAGGGCTATCACGGCGGCTGGGTCGACCTGCTCGGTCAGCGCCTGCAGGAGGTCTGGTCGGGCCTGCCGGTGCTGTACCTGCTGATCATCCTGTCCGGCTTCGTCGAGCCGGGCTTCTGGTGGCTGCTGGGAATCATGGCGCTGTTCTCCTGGCTGACCCTGGTCGATGTGGTGCGCGCCGAGTTTCTCCGGGGGCGCAGCCTGGAGTACGTGAAGGCAGCGCGGGCACTGGGGGTGGGCGATCGCCAGGTGATGCTGCGGCATATCCTGCCCAATGCCCTCAACGCCACCCTGAGCTACCTGCCGTTCATGCTCACCGGTGCCATCTCGACCCTGACCGCCCTGGATTTTCTCGGCTTCGGCATGCCCGCCGGCAGCGCGTCGCTGGGCGAGCTGATAGGCCAGGGCAAGAACAACCTGCAGGCGCCGTGGCTGGGGCTGACCGCCTTCAGCGTGCTGGCGCTGATCCTTTCCCTGCTGGTGTTCGTCGGCGAAGCCTGCCGCGACGCCTTCGACCCGAGGGCCTGACATGGGCGACAACCTTATCGAGATCCGTGATCTGCGCGTGGCCTTCGCCGGGCAGCCGGTGGTGCGCGGCATCGACCTGGACATCCGCGCCGGCGAGTGCCTGGCGCTGGTTGGCGAATCGGGGTCGGGCAAGTCAGTGACGGCCCATTCGATCCTGCAGCTGCTGCCCAAGGGCGCCGCCAGCACCGAGGGCAGTATCCGCTACCAGGGCGAGGAATTGCTCGGGGCCACGCCCGCGCGCCTGCGCCAGTTGCGTGGCGACCGTATCGCGATGATTTTCCAGGAGCCGATGACCTCGCTCAACCCGCTGCACAGCGTCGAGCGCCAGCTGGGCGAGACGCTGTTGCTGCACAAGGGGCTCAAGGGCCGCGCCGCGCGTGCGCGGATCGTCGAGCTGCTCGAACTCGTGGGGATCAGTCGCCCCGAGGAGCGCTTGCGCGCCTATCCCCATGAACTGTCCGGCGGCCAGCGCCAGCGGGTGATGATCGCCATGGCCCTGGCCTGCGAGCCGCAACTGCTGATCGCCGACGAACCGACCACGGCGCTCGACGTCACCGTGCAGCGGCGGATCCTGCAACTGCTGCGGCGCCTGCAGCGGCAGCTGGGCATGGCCCTGCTGCTGATCAGTCATGACCTCAACGTGGTGCGCAGCATCGCCCAGCGGGTGGCCGTGATGCGGGCGGGGGAGATCGTCGAGCAGGCCGATTGCGCGAGCCTGTTCAGCGCCCCGCGCCATCCCTACAGCCGCCAGCTGCTCGATGCCGAACCCGAAGGGCATGCGCCGGTGGTGGCGGCGAGGGAGCCGCTGCTGGAGGTCGACGACCTGCGCGTACACTTCATGCGTGGCGGCTGGCTGCGCGGGCCGCGCCAGGTGACCAGGGCGGTGGACGGCATCGACCTGCGGGTGAGGCGCGGGCAGACCCTGGGTATCGTCGGAGAGTCCGGCTCGGGCAAGTCGACCCTTGGCCAGGCGATCCTGCGCCTGATCGACTCAGAGGGTGGCATCCGTTTCCAGGGCGCGTCCCTGGACAGCCTGAAAGGGCGGCAGTTGCGGCCCTGGCGCAAGGCGATGCAGGTGGTGTTCCAGGACCCGTTCGGCAGCCTGAGCCCGCGCATGAGCGTGGTGCAGATCATCGCCGAAGGTCTGCAGGTGCACACCGGGCTGAACGCGGCGCAGCGTGAGGCGCGAGTGATCCGGGCGCTGGAGCAGGTGGGGCTGGACCCGGCCACGCGCCACCGCTACCCGCACGAGTTTTCCGGAGGCCAGCGCCAGCGCATCGCCATTGCTCGGGCCCTGGTGCTCGAGCCCGAGCTGATCCTGTTCGACGAGCCGACCTCGGCACTGGACCGCACCGTGCAGAAGCAGGTGGTGGCGTTGCTGCGGCGGCTGCAGGTCGAGCAGGGGTACACATACCTGTTCATCAGCCATGACCTGGCGGTGGTGCGGGCTCTGGCTCACGAACTGATCGTGGTCAGGGAGGGTATGGTGGTCGAGCGCGGGGAGAGCGCACGGTTGTTTGCCAATGCGCAGCATGCCTATACCCGGGAGTTGCTGGAGGCGTCAATTGGCAGAGGTGATTCGGCAGGCAGCAGTCTGGCTGCCAATTGCGCAAGCTTGCATTGTCCAGAGGTCGACGAGATCAGTTGATGATGCCCGAGCCGATGCCCTGCATCTACGGCCTGGGCCTGGTGGCGCGCGCCGGGACCTGAACCTGCAATGAAGCTCGCCGTCAACGCGGCGAGGTTCAGGAGGGCAACAGTTGTGCGATCGCCAGGCCGATCTTGCTGATCGCCTGTTCGATCTTGCGGGTGGGCATGCCGGCGAAGTTGAGCCGCAGGCAATTGCGGTACTTGCCGGCGGCGGAAAAGATATTGCCGTTGGCGATCTGGATGTCCTCGGCCTCCAGCAGCCGGTTCAGCGTGTAGGTGTCGAACTCGTCCGGCAACTCCACCCACAGGGTGAACCCGCCCTGGGGTTTGCTGACCCGGGTGCCTTCCGGCAGGTAACGGCTGACCCACTCGGTCATCAGGTCGCGGTGACGCTGGTACTGCTTGCGCATCCGCCGCAGGTGCGGCAGGTAATGTCCCTTGGCAATGAATTCGGCGACTGCCAGTTGCGGCTGGGTCGCGGTGGTGCCGGAGCCTACGTACTTCATATGCAGCACTTGCGGCAGGTAACGCCCCGGCGCGATCCAGCCGATTCGCAGGCCCGGCGCGAGGGTCTTGGAGAACGAACTGCACAGCAGCACGCGACCGTCTTCGTCGAAGGATTTCAGGGTGCGCGGTCGCGGGTAGCGGAACGCCAGGTCGCCATAGATATCGTCTTCGATGATCGGCACGTCATGGCGCTGGGCCAGGCGGATCATCGCGCGCTTGCGGTCCTCCGGCATGATGTAGCCCAACGGATTGTTGCAGTTGGGTGTGAGCTGGATGGCCTTGACCGGCCATTGTTCCAGGGCCATTTCCATGGCTTCCAGGCTGATGCCGGTGACCGGGTCGGTAGGGATCTCCAGGGCCTTGAGACCGGCGGCCTTGAGCAACTGGATGATGCCGTGGAAGCACGGGGAAGCGATCGCCACTATATCGCCGGGTTCGCACAGCGCGCGGATGGCGATCGACAGTGCCTCCTGGCAACCGCTGGTCACGACGATTTCCGCGGGGGTCAGGCGACAACCGGAATCCACGCCCAGGCGGGCGATCTGCTCGCGCAGGGTCAGCACGCCTTGCAGGTGGTTGTATTGCAGGCTCGGGCTGTCGCTGCGCCGGCTGATTCGCGCCAGTGCGGTCAGCAACGGCTTGAGGGTCGGCGCGGTGGTGTCCGGCATGCCGCAGCCCAGTTGCACAGCCTGGAGGTTCTGCTCCTGGCGCATCAGGTCCTGTACCAGGTCCCATTGGGAGATCTCCACCGGCCGCAATGAGGGTCGTCCCATCTTCGGCAGTTCCGGCAAGCGACGGCTGGCCGGGACGAAATACCCTGACTTGGGCTTGGGAATAGCCAGTCCGGAGCGTTCCAGGACCCGGTAGGCCTGCTGGACAGTGGTGAGGCTGACGCCATGCTCGAGGCTCAGGGCTCGGACCGAGGGCAAACGCTCCCCCGGTCCATACAACCCTTGCTCAATGCGGCTGCTGATAAATTCGGCGAGATTCAGGTATCGAGTCATGCGGGGGACTGTAGCGACTCGTCTGTCGTATAAAAAGTTACAGATTTGACTATTTTTGAAAATTTTTCAGGGCAAGAAGGCAATCTGTACTAAGAAAAATCCTGGTGCGTGTACCTGTAAGACAGTCATTGTCTTTGGGAAGATGGCCGGCATCGCACTGTACTGGTTATTTCTGAATGCAGCCGAAGCGCCATCCAGAATCACCCTGGCAGCGAGTAACGGGCTTCTGCCCCGAAGCTACTTTAGACGATGATTTCTCAAGGAAGAGTAGGGTAATGACAGCAAAGATCGTCCCCGATCCACCTCTGCACGACAAATACACCACCCACACCCTCGAAGACCTCCTGGTCCAGGTCTCCGACTACCTCGTCTGTGCCCTGACCGTCAGCCAGCAGACCGTCCTGCTCCATGCCAAACCGCCAGGCCAAGTCCTGACCCGCGCCGCCATGCACGAAATCGACAGCGCCCGCACATTGGTAGAGGTGGCGCTGAGTCGCGTGCAATCCCGTCATTGACCAGGCGAAACTGGGCTCACAATTGATGTTCCCCGATCAGGCCCCGCGCCAGGCGCGGGGCCGCAGGAGGAATGGCACGGATAAGGAACTGCAAACCCCGCGGATCCCGTGTTGGTAAACCCTGCTCCTGCGACTTCTACAAGAGACCGTCAAATGTTTGATCTATCGAGCTTTGGTGCTGCCATGGCTGTGTATGTCATCGGCACCGCCAGCCCTGGCCCGGGTAACCTGGCGATCGCCAACACTTCGCTCAGCTATGGGCGGACCCCGGGGCTGGCGCTGGCGGCTGGGGTCATTTCCGGTTCGTTGTGCTGGGGCGCGATGACCGCTGCGGGGGTCTCGGCTTTGCTGATGTCCAATAACCAGGTGTTGGTCTGGCTGAAGATCCTCGGCGCCTGCTACCTGTTGTGGCTGGCCTACAAATCGATCCGCGGGGCGCTGAGCCCGAACGCGGTCAACCTCAAGCGCGTCAAGGCCAGGCAGAGCCGCACGCTGGGGTTCTACCTGCAAGGGCTGGGCATTCACCTGACCAACCCCAAGGCCGCCCTGACCTGGTTCACCGTGACCACCGTCGGCCTTAGCGCGACGGCACCTTCCTGGGCCAGCTTCGTGCTGGTAGGCAGCTGCGCGGTCGCCGGCTTCGTGATTTTCTGCGCCTATGCGCTGGCGTTCTCCGCGCGTTCCGCGGAGCCGTTTTTCGTCCGTACGCGCAAGGCATTCGGCCTGCTGTGCGGTGCGTTCTACTCGATGGTCGCCGCAGGCTTCATCGGGTCCTTGCTGTAGGTGTTGAGAGAATCGCCTGCGGCGAGTCGCGGGGCGAAAACTTTGAATATGGGCTCTGTTCGGAGCATGTTTTTCTCAGGATGAATGTATGCCGTTGTCGATCGACTTGCTGTTGGCTTTCGCTCTTTTCGCCTTTGTTACCTCGGTGACCCCCGGACCGAATAACGCCATGCTGCTGGCCTCGGGAGTGAACTTCGGGTTCCGGCGCACGGTGCCGCATATTCTTGGCATCAGCTCGGGGTTCCTGGTGCTGGTGCTGGCCGTCGGCCTGGGCCTGGGAGCGGTGTTCGAGGCTTATCCTGTGTTGTACAAAGTGCTGCGCTATGTCGGTGCGGCCTATCTGCTGTACCTGGCCTGGAACATTGCGTGCTCCGGGCCGGTGTCCCAGGACGTCGCCGGCAAGGGGCGGCCACTGGGGTTCTGGGGGGCTGCGGCATTCCAGTGGGTCAACCCCAAGGCCTGGGTGATGGCGCTGGGGGCTATCAGTACCTACACGCCCTTGCAGGGATACTTCTTCAACGTGGTGGTAATTGCCAGCCTGTTCGCCCTGATCAATGCGCCGAGCGTCGGGGTCTGGGCCGGGTTCGGCAGCGTGTTGCGCAACGTCTTGCGCGATCCGCGATGGTTGCGCCTGTTCAACTACGGCATGGCCTTGCTGCTGGTGATCTCGTTGTTTCCACTGCTGAAAGCCTGACGGGTTCGCAGGGCGTTCTGCCGCCACCCGCCGGAGCCGGTGGGTGGCGGTTTTTTTTGCCCGCTTGGATTTCAGCACACGACAGCTTGCGCAAGGGCTTGGGCTTGGCGCGCGCCGCCTGCGTGTCGGGCGCCCCAGGCGACGCGCCGGCTCCACCTCGCGTGCGCGGAAAATGCGATGGCGCTTGTCCACGGCAATGAACAGGTGGACCGCCACGTCCGCTGATTCCGAACTGCCCAGGAAATTTGGCGCCGATTCGGGTGAAGCGTTCGAACAGCTGAAAGTTGATTGTCTGTTGAATATCCATGTAGAGGTTGTAGCCAGGGTCTCTCATGATATAGGCGCATTCGAACGCCAGCGCCTGTTTGCTGCTGATCATGCTGGCATTGGCCATGACGATCTGGCCTGTTCATTGAAAGCGAAATCGTGGCGCGGCATGAGAGGCGATCGACGTGGAATCCAACACCTCTTCAGGCACCACATTCCGCATATCCCTGCCAATGGCATGCCCATGGTCACGCCGTAGCTTGCAGTTGTGTATTTTTTCGCCACCCTCGCAGATTCATGGCACAGAGGCAGAACTGCAGGATGATCAATGCCCAGGCTTCTGCTTGCCAGCCCCAGACGGCCCACAAAACGTTGCTTGCAAGAAAACAACAGAAACCTGCCTTCCTCCGCCCCGGACGGCGTGAACCGATGCACCAGGCTGCCAGCACGGTCATCAACATCGCAGGCCATTCAAGTAACCCAATCCAATATTCCATGAAACCTTCCGACTGATGATGGGGTATCCCAAGCTGATCGCCTGCCAGCGTCCTGAGCGCTGGCAGGTGATCACTTGCCTAGGCTTTGTACGAAAAGTGCCTGCGCGACGATCATGCTGCGTTGAAAACAGGCTCGGAATGCTCATTTACAACCTGTAAACTCCGCTTCCTCGCCTGTTTTCGCCTTGCCTGATCGCCGCTCGGCTACTTTTCGTACAAACCCTAAGCTGCTCGCTGCTCGCCCTTGAGCATCTTTTTCTGCATTTCCATGGTTTGCCCAAGCTCCTCGAGGGTGTCCTTGCTGAGCAGCTTCTTCGCGGTGGGGAAGAGCTCGCCTTCCTCTTCCTCGATGTGATGCTCCAACAACTCCTTCATGACCTTGACCCGCCCGGCGAATTCGACAGTACCGGTTTCGGTATGCAGGAGGTCGGGTAGGACGAGGGAGTCGACAGTACGGTGTTCTTCCTTGGCCTCGTAGTACATCTTCGCTTCTTCCTTGCCACCCGCTTGCTTGATGGCCGGGTAGAGGATTTCTTCCTCGAGCGTGGTGTGGATCTGCAACTCCTGTTCGATCCTGTGGATTAACTCGGCCCGTTTCTTCACTGCGCGCTCGGTGGTCGTCGACAGTTCTTCGAGCAGCTTTTTCACCCGCTTGTGGTCTTGAATCAGTAAGTCGATAGCGTTCATTGGCGTTACCTCATCACGGATTGAATTAAGAACTTGCTCGTGGTTGAGTACGCGCAGAGTGAGACGGTTCAATGCTTACGATGGCTGGCATCATCGCGTGTGCTAAAGCGGTAGTCGTAGCTTTGCTGTTGCCAAAAGGCCTCACTTGGCAGGAATGATCGAAATCTTTCCATTGCGTTCGACGATGGCGAACTTGACCTGCTCAATGTTCTCGATGCCTTGGCTGTCTCGCGCTGACTCAAGGATATCGTCCTCCGTAAGGCGTGCCCGACGCATGCGGTGATGCAGAAAGCGCCCATTCTCGACAACCAGGGTAGCGTGCCCATCCAGAAACCTGGCCAAGGGCTTGGAGTTGAGCTTCGCGAGCGAAAGGCCGACGTCCAGGACGATCAGCGTGGCAATCACCAGCATGGCATTGGTGAACGAAAAGTCCTCGCCCAGAAGCGCCTGCTGGGTGGCCTCCCCGATGATCAGCAGCAAGATGAAGTCAAAGGTCGTCAGGTCGGCCAGCGAGCGCCGCCCGGCCACTCGAAACAGCAGCATGAGGGCGACGTACATCCCGGCTGCGCGGAGGATCGAATCCATGACGCACTCCTAGGGGTAAAGGAATGTGGAGAAACGAACGGCGCTTTTGGGGCCAGCCCTGACGCTGCCCTCCAGAGTGCCTACGTGCTCGCTTCGAAGGGTCAGGTACAAGGTGGCCACGCCATCTTGCCTGGTACCCAATTGGAACAGCATGGCCTGGCCCTGCGACATCGACCGTTGCGGCTGCGGTTGTAAGGTCTCGATACTGGCGTCACGAAGCAATGATCCTGCGAGTTGCACCTCTACCGATTGACCAGGGGTACCCTGAACGGTGATGAAAAGGCTATCTGTGGTGCCGCTTCGGCTGAGGCGCTGATACTCAACCCGCACCCGGCCATCCTGGCTCACCACCTCGGCATCGCTCAACGGGCCATTACCGAAAAGGCCTGCCAAGGCAAGCAGTACCATGGCCACGAGCACATACCATCCCACGCGCTCGAAGCGCCAGACGCGCTGTTGCCTCGGCATGTCTTCTTGAACAGGGTGACGCCGGGATACCAGTTCATCTTCCGACATGATCACAGCCCTCAGGCGCGCTCGCCGTGTAACCAGCGCTGGTGATAGTGGGAAACCTGGGTCAGACCGAACAGGGCGCCTTCGCGCATCACTTCAGACCGCTCGCCGAAGAACCGTCGAGTGCGCGTGAAAACGGCAATTGGATCGCCGGCGAAAGCCCACGCAAAGCACATCGTCCCCGGAGGTATTCCGGATTCGGGCGCCGGGCCGGCTACCCCGGTGGTGGCGATAACCACATTGGCATCGCTGTCTCGCAAGGCGCCCAAGGCCATTTCCCAGGCCACTGCTTCGCTGGTCAAGCCGTATCGTTCGATGGTTTCGGCGCTGACGCCCAGCAGGCGTTTCTTGGCGCTGGGTGAGTAGACGACGTAGCCGCTTTCCAGCACCTCTGCGGTACCCGGTACCGCCGCCAGCAAAGCCACCATGCAGCCTGCAGTGCACGATTCTGCCGTGGTCAAAATCAGTTTGTTGTTCTTGAGATAGCCGAGGGCGGCCAGTACAGGGTCGTTTGCCATTTCAGTGTCGACTCGCTTGTTTTGCGGTGGACGCGATCCTGGGGCATTTGGTTCATCGCATCTATTGCCCGACTATCTCGAGAAGTGAATGTGACGTGAACTTTGCCCCTGCTTCGGCTTCCCTAGTTCAAAGGCAATGGCAGGAGAGCAACATGAAGAAAGTGAGCGACAGGCAAAAGGAAGGTGCGCAGACGAGGCCGCATGGGGAAGAGGAGCGAGACAACGATGCTCATCGTCCGGATGGATCCACCGGTACCTCACATGACTCGACAGCGCAAAAAACGGCCCGTGATCACGATCGGCACAAACACTGAAACTGCCACGCAAAAAGGAGGCCCGCCAGCACGGCGAGCCTCTTGGCGCTAAAGGATCGGCTTGCCGCCCGTCACCGCGTAACGTGAGCCACTGATGTAACTGGCCTCGTCGGAGCCCAGCAGCACGTAGATCGGCGCGACTTCGACCGGCTGCCCCGGCCGCCCCATCGGGTAGCTGGAACCAAAGTTCTTGACGGCCTCGTCCGGCATGGTTGCCGGAATCAAAGGCGTCCAGATAGGGCCTGGCGCGACACTGTTGACCCTGATGCCTTTCTTGCCCAGCAACTGAGCCAAGCCAGCAGTGAAATTGGCAATGGCCCCCTTGGTCGTGGCATAGGCCAGCAGGCTGGGGGATGGATCGTCGGAATTGACCGAGCTCGTATTGATGATCGAACTGCCCTTGGGCATGGAAGGCAGTGCCGCCTGGCAAATACGGAAGATGGCGGTGATATTGGTATCGAACGTTTTCACCCATTCATCATCGTCGATTTCCTCCAAGGTCTCGTGGGACATCTGGAACGCCGCGTTGTTGACCAGGATATCGATACGCCCGAACTGGCGGACGGTCTTTTCGACGATGTCATAGCAGTGCTGTTTCTGCGCCAAGTCTCCGGGCAACAGCAGGCATTGACGGCCCGCGGCCTTGACCCAGCGCGCGGTTTCTTGCGCGTCTTCATGCTCATTCAGGTAAGCGATGGCGACGTCGGCACCTTCACGGGCATAGGCAATAGCTACTGCCCGCCCGATGCCGCTGTCTGCGCCGGTGATGAGTGCGATCTTGCCTTCGAGTCGATTGTGGCCGGTATACGACTGCTCACCACAATCCGGGTAGGGTTCCATCTTGCGCTGTGAGCCAGGAACGTTTTGAGGCTGTGAAGGGAAGGGCGGGGTAGGGAAGTCTCGCATGGTCGAAGCTCCTGCAGTTGAGAACGTTCATACCGGTTCGAAAGGCCGGGCCCCGGCGTGTTGGTTTCAATCTGCGGTTGGTACGACGAGCGGTGCGGGATATCAATCCAATTGAATTTCATGCTCCATCGCCTGTTCTACCGAACTCAGCTCCAGGCGCATCTCGTCGCTTGGAGCCCAACTCCCGGAGTAGCAAGTGCCTCGAATCATTACCCCAACGACTCCTGAGCATGAGATCAGCGCGCACAATGCCAGGATGTTTGGCTCTCCCAAGGAGCGTCTGGACTTTTACCGGCGTGAGATCCAGTACGAAACCAGCATCCTGGCCAACCGCACGGACGCCTACCTGACGGCGCAGTCATTCCTGGTCATCGCCTTCGTCTCCTCCATGGGCAACCTAAATCAAGGATGGGGCGAAATGTTCACCCTGATCGTACCCGCGTTCCTCGCCCTGCTCGGGGTATTGAGCTCGCTCAATGCCTGGCCTGGCATCCGAGCGGCCTACAACGTCATTGATCATTGGCAGCTCAAGCAGAGCCACTTGCTGCGCAGCGAGCCGTTGATGGGGTTGGCTTACGACGAATCGCCGCTGTTCTGCGAGGCGGAAATCTCGCGTGCAGGCCATCGGAAATCACTGCTGTTTTCGCTGCGCACACCGTGGATCTTTCTGGTGTTCTGGGTGCTTTTGGGTAGCTACTCGGTGTACATCCAACTCGCCTGACAGCCCGTGGCATGGATTGGCTGCGTATCGTCCTGCCAATCCGATGGAATTATCGCTTCCACGAGTCACTCAATAGCGTATGAACTAGGGAGCGGATCTTGTGCCAGCACTTCAATTGTACGTAATCGAGTATGACCTTCACGGTGACCATCGGACGTTCATCATCCGCCTGGAAAAAATGGACAACGCCCTGGCCTGGCACTGGGCCAGTTGCGATGCCGGCGTTGGCATCATCCCAAGATTCAGTCAGCAGAAAATCAAGCTGGTCAGCCGACCGATGGCCGAGCGCTACGGCATCGCCAAGGTGAAGTGGCGGCTCGCCGGCGATGGCCCTGAATTCGTAGCGCCACCTATCGACGTCAAAAAGTTCTCGGGCGTTGCTGAAGGTACTTGAAGCCCTGCGCCCGATCCATCTGTTTTGAGGTATTGCCATGCAGCCGAAAACCGAAGGCTGTGAAGAAAAAGGGCCAAGCGATCTGCCCTTCATCAATGATCCCCAAAAGCCAACGTCGCCACCTTTGAATGACGCTGATGCCACTGAGGTAGCCGAGGCAGAGGAAGACATCCAGGATGCCGGCGAATCCATTTAGCCAAGAGGAGCTCACGATGGACAACTACCACCTCAGCCTTACGTCAGAAGGATGGGAATTGGCCTTTAGCCCCCATCGACGCATGTCCGGATGAGTGAAACACTCGAAAATCCAACCATGGACTGGAGAAGGTCATGAAGCTCGACATCGAGGGCTTGTCGTTGTCAGGTAAGACGGTAATTGTGGTAGAAGACGACCCAACGCTTCAGACCCTGTTGGTGGACATCCTGATCGAGTTGGGCGCCACCTGCGATGCGTTCGATAACTCAGAAGATGCCTTGATTCACTTGATGGGGCTCAAGGGCGACTGCTCATTGATCGTTGTTGACCACGGTGTTCCCGGAAGCATCAAAGGTATGGAGTTCATCTCCATGGCACACGAAAGGTGGCCTGGACTACCCGCCATTCTGACCTCGGGTTACCAGCTTGATGCTGCTCAGGGCACACCACCCGTTACCTACCTCTTCAAACCGTGGTCGATAGACGAGCTCGCTCAAGCTATTGGCCAGGCGCTTCACCCTGCAAATATTCCTTCAACTCTCCCGCCGTTCGACCAACACGGTCTCTAGCGCTGCAGGTTATTCCGAGCAACATCGTCCGTCTGATGCTCAGCAGGCGCCTGATGGTGGGGATCACATTCGCTGCCCATCGCCTGGTATTCCTTGCGAAGTTTATGGATTTCCCGGTTATCGAGCGCTTCGAGATCCAATACCGATTGCTCCGCAGATTTCGTAGCGCGGATCAGTTCGTCGAGCTTCACGTGGATGATGTCGTTATCCCGGTTTTGGGTGTTCTGAATCAGAAAAACCATCAGGAATGTGATGATGGTGGTCGACGTGTTGACGATAAGTTGCCAGGTATCGTTGTAGTGAAACCAAGGCCCGGATGCAGCCCACATGGCAATCAACACCACGGCGATCAAAAAGGTGCTCGGTTTACCGGCATGGTTGGCGAGCCATTGGCAGAACTGGGCGAATTTCATGACGTAATCTCCACTGCGATGTAGAAGTTTTGACAGCCGCGGAGCGCTGAAATTTTTTTACATTTCCCGAGGTATCGGGTGAACCCACTAAGCGCAGCGGAACGCCGTGGCATGCCGGAAAGTCAAAAAAATACTGGAAAACTTCCCTAGGCTTCTGCACAGATGACCTTCATCGTCTGGTTCGCCATGCTGGGCGCAGTCTTGCTGCTGCTCGCACTCTCATCCTCCTACCTGCGCTGGATCCCTGTGACCTCGTCTGTAGTGTGCCTTGCCCTGGGTATCGGCCTGGGTACATCGGGGCTGGGTTTTCTTCAGCTGGATTTGAGCAAGTCGAGCGGGTGGATGGAGCACCTCACAGAGGTCGCGGTGTTGTTTTCGCTATTCTTCAGTGGTTTGAAATTGCGCCTGCCCTTGCACAACCGCCATTGGTACAGCGCCTTTTTTCTAGCGGGGCCGGTGATGTTGATGTGCATCGCTGGGGTAACGCTGGTGCTGCATTACGGCCTGAACTTGGGTTGGGGAGTCTCGCTACTGATCGGGGCGATCCTCGCACCCACTGACCCCGTGCTGGCAACCCTGGTGCAGGTGGTTGATGCACAGGACGATGATGTTGTCCGTTTCAGTTTGTCGGGTGAGGCAGGGCTCAACGACGGCGTGGCGTTTCCCTTCGTCATGCTTGGACTGTTCTTGCAACAGGACAATGGACAGGCCTGGTTCAGTGGTTGGTTGCTCAAGGACATGCTGTGGGCAGTAACCGCAGGCCTGTTGCTTGGCTACTGGATGGGGCGCGGCCTGGGCAAACTCACGCTGTTCTTGCGTCTGCGCAATGACGACAGCACCGTCTCGCCCAATGACTATCTGGCCCTTGCCCTGATAGCGTTGGCATACGTGAGCGCCGAGTCGATACAGGCTTATGGGTTCCTCGCAGTGTTCGCTGCGGGCCTGGGTTTGCGGCAGGCGGAGGTACAGACCGCCAATAGTCCAGAAGAGCCGGCTGCTGAACATCTGGTACAACCTGTGTTGGGTCACCAGCACGTAGCGCCGGAGCTAGCCGTCAAAGGCGATGTGAAAGGACTCGACGACTCGCAGGTAGCAGCGGGGATCATGTTGGGTGACATGCTGGCTTTCGGTAGCCTGATCGAACGGGCAATGGAAGTATTTCTGGTGACCCTGCTCGGGGTAGTGCTCATTGAGCATTGGGACTGGCGGGCAGTGCTGGTTGCCGGCGCCTTGTTTTTTGTCATTCGCCCCATCAGCATCCTGCTGTTCCCGGCTCGAGGAATGCTAGATATCCGCCAGCGAGGGCTTTTAGGGTGGTTTGGCATCCGAGGTATCGGCAGCTTCTACTACCTGTTCTATGCCCTGAATCATGGCCTGCTTCCCAACTTGGCCGAGCAGAGCATCGACCTGGTACTGTCAGTAGTGGCGTTGAGCATTATGCTGCATGGGTTGAGTGTCCAGCCGCTCATTGCCAGATACGAAGCGTGGAAGGAGAGGATTTCCTGATGGCTGTTCAATTGAAAAGTGCCAGGACAGCAATTGCCCTGGCACTGAATCACCACCCGTTAGCGGTTCTCGCTGCCGCGCCCGCCACCGTGGCTGTTTTGCCCGCCTTTACGTCCTGCCTCTGAGGCACGCTCACGGTCGTTGGCAAAGTTGCCGCCTGAGCTCTGCCCGCCTTTGCGACCTGCCTCCGCCGCTTTCTCGCGATCATTGGCAAAATTGCCAGGATTGTTCTGAGCAGTGCCACCTTGATGGCCACGGTTGGTTTGGTTGTTAGCCATGATCTTTCACCTCATGTCGTCACACAGGAAAGTCTGTGTTCAACTCAGACGTCGGGGCGCGGGGTGTTTACTCCGAGGCTTTTGGCCGAGGCCGACGGGGTGCGCGAAAGAACCGGTGCAGGCGTCTGTGGCGTCCTTAAGCTTTGTTCGCGAACGTTTGGCGATCTTCGTATGGAGGCTGACGCTGCTTACCTGAGAGCGGTAGCAGGGGAGGACTATCGCCCGGTTAATCCCACGCGTTCGTCAGCAGAGCAGGGATGGAACGTGATCTCGCAATGAAACCACGCTCATTCCTCTGTAGGCAGACCTCTCTAGCTATCCCTGCGTCGTGAATGTGTGAGTGTAAAACCCACAAGGAATCCGAGCGCCGCTGCGCCGATCAGCAGCGGCGTTTTGTCTTTTGGCTTCCTCCAGCCACCGTCGATACCCCTCCTGCCACTGGGAGGCTCAAAGAGGTTGCCTGATGATGGTTCGGCTATCGGGCTGCGATTGATCCCCCAGCGCGTCAGCCTCCCTGACAACAGAGACAGCCCGGGTATCAGGTAGCTGGCCAAATGCGCGAGGCGCGCCGCAGCGCCAACCGTGGTGTGAGCCCGAGGCGAGATTGCGCAGGCCACCATCGCCTTGGCCACCTTTTCGGGATCGTATAGGGGGCCTGGTGGTGTCAACGCATGTCCGGTGTAGTTGCCGCCATCGCGCAAGCCCGGTGTGTCCATGACTGCTGGATAGATATCGCAGACATGGATGTCGGGAAATTCAGTCAATTCGCCCCGCAATGACTCGGTCAGTCCGCGCAAGCCGAACTTGCTGGCCGAATAAGCGACTGCATAGGGTTGGGCCACCCAGCTGCCCAGCGACAGCGTGTTGATCAGAATGCCGCTGCCCTGCGCCTTGAAGAAGGGAAGGGCAACATAGGCCCCCCGCAGATAACCGATCAGGTCGGTCTGGATGACCTGCTCGTGTGCCTCCAGTGGGGTGTCCTCGAAGTGGCCGACCGCACCAACCCCGGCGTTGTTGACCCACACGTCGATTCGCCCATGGCCAAATTCTGCGGCCTGCGCCGCCAGCGCTTGAACCTGGTCGTTGCGGGTGACATCGGTCGTGATCGCTATGGCATCGGTTCCGCAATCGGTGCATTCATCCAGGACGTCGAACAACGCCTCTTCGTCGCGTGCTGCGAGTACCAGGCGAGCGCCCTTGCACGCAAACGCATGCGCCGCGGCTCGACCTATACCGCTGGAAGCGCCAGTGATCACCACAACCTTGCCGCGCAGAGGCCCGTTGAGCGAAGCGCCACGGTCAGGCGCTTCTCGTTCTGTACCCGAAGCACTGTGGTCAAGGGGGGACATGGTTTCGCTGGCCTCGATCCGCGAAAGTTCGAGGGCCGTGCCATCGACCAGGGTCAACGTCAGCCCTTCGACCGTGCCTGCCTCTCGGTTTGGAAAAACGGGTTCACCTTCGGCATCCAGGCTGTCGTAGATGAAGCGAGTACCTTCAAGCCAGCCCACGGCGCTGAGAAGTTCAGGGCCGAGATAATACTTTCCATCCTGAAAGAAGCCTGGAAACTGATGAGCGCGCTCCACGTTTTGCACGCGATAGCGTTCGCCTGATTTCATGCCTGTCGCTTGATCGATCATGTTGAAACCCCTGTAGGTGGAGCTCGGAAATGTCAGCCTTTGCTGTGCTCGTCGGAAGTTGGCCCGGTACCTCGCTTGATACCGCGCGGGCCGGCAACGCCCCAGATACCCAGGCCAACCAGCGGTAGCGCGACGATCAGCAGGGCCCAGGCCGCTTTGACTGCATCTGATTTATCGCTTCTGAACACGCTGACGATGGCCCACAGATCGATGAGTAAAAGGATTGCCGCCACGGTAATCCAGAAGTAGCTGGCGAGACTGTTCATGACTTCGCTTCCTCTATACGTAGCCAGGGCCCAGGGTGCCCGCTGCAGCGCCTGGCACGAGGATGACCTTGCGACAGTCATCCTGCTTCTGATCGAACAACTTGTAGCCCATGGCTGCTTCTTCGAGGGCCAGTCGGTGAGTGACGATCAATTCCGGTTGTAGACGTCCTGCTTCGATGTGTTCCAGCAGTTCAGGCAGGTATTTCTGCACATGGGTCTGGCCCATCTTGAAGGTAAGGCCCTTGTCGAACGCGTCGCCGAACATGAATGCGTGAATGAAGCCCGCGTACACACCGGGGACACTCACGACGCCACCACGCCGCACGGCAGCAATGCTCTGGCGCAATGCTTTGCCACTGCTGCCTTCGATCTTCAGGGCCGTCATCACCGTTTCGGCAGTGCTGCCCTTGGCCTCGAAACCGACCGCGTCGATCACCGCATCGACCCCGCGCATGCCGGGTGTCTGACGGATGATGCTGTCGGCTGGATCGTCGTCCTGCTCGAAATTGATCGGTATGACGCCGTAAGCCTCGCGGGCGTAGGCCAAGCGGTAATCATTGTCATCGACCATGAAGATGGTCTGAGCGCCGAGCATTCGCGCGCAGGCTGCGCTCAGCAAGCCCACCGGCCCGGCGCCGTAGATCGCTACCGATGTCCCCTGGCCTATTTCGGCATTGATGACCGCCTGCCAAGCGGTCGGCAGGATGTCCGAGAGAAACAGTACCTTGTCATCGGCCAGCTCGGTGGGCACTTTGAACGGGCCGACGTTGGCCTTGGGTACCCTCACGTAATCCGCCTGGCCGCCAGGGATACCGCCATAGAGATGGCTATATCCAAACAGCGCGGCGCCTGGGGGAATCCCCTTCTTGTTGATGATCGCACCACGACCTGTGTTGGTGGTTTCACAGGCTGCGAACAGGTCGTGCTGGCAGAAGAAACAGCTGCCGCAAGCGATCACGAAGGGAATCACTACGCGGTCGCCGATCTGCAGATTGGTGACGGCCTTGCCGGTATCTTCGACGATGCCCATGAATTCATGGCCGAAGATATCGCCAGCTTCGGTTTCTGGAATTTTTCCTCGGTAGAGGTGCAGGTCGGAACCGCAAATGGCCGTAGCGGTGACCTTGAGGATGATGTCGTCTTCTTGCTCGATGATGGGATCAGGGACGTTATCGACTCTGACGTCGTTTGCTCCGTGGTAGGTGAGTGCTCTCATGAAATTCAGCTCCTGCAGCCGCGTGTTTGCGTTATCGGTATGCAGGGGAAGCCATGACGGACAGTAAAGTTCAGACCAACAAGTCTGGCGGTACTGATTTCTTGCAGCCCCGAAAATTGGCTGAACCATTCAGATCATCTTGGTATCTGAGCAATCATCGTCGTGCCGAGGAGCGCGAGGTGCTGGTGCTGACGATCCTGCCGATCGGGCTGCTGCTGACCGCAAAGCCGGTGGGGGGACTTGGCCCCCGCCCGCTCAGAGCACTTTGTCGAGCGTGATCGGAAACTCCCTTACACGTTTGCCTGTGGCGTGGTAGACCGCGTTGGCCACCGCAGCGGCTACCCCAACGACACCGATTTCGCCCACGCCCTTGGACCCCAGTTCGTTGACAATGTCATCGTGCTCTTCAACGAAGATCACTTCGATATCCCCGCAGTCTGCATTGACCGGGATGTGGTACTCCGCGAGGTTGTGATTGACGATGCGGCCTAGCCGATGGTCGGTCAACGCTGCTTCGTGCAGGGCCATGCCCACCCCCCACACCACGCCACCCAGGATCTGACTGCGCGCGGTTTTCGGGTTGACCACCCGTCCTGCGGCCACAGCGCTGACCACCCGGGTGACCTTGATCGTGCCAAGCTCTTCGTCGACGTGGACTTCCACGAATACCGCCGAATGGGTGGCGGTGGAGAATGGTTGGCGCCTGGCGCCGGGCTCGGCGTCGATCTGCACTTCGAACGCACCGGCGGGTGCGCTGGCGACGATGTCCGCCAATGCCAGGCGATGGCTGCCAGCGTGCAGATAGCCGTCGGCGAAAGCGATCTGCTGCCCGGCAGTGCTGGCCACCTGGGGGTGCATGTTGCGCGCGTGTTCCAGCACCTTGGCGCGCAGTACCTGGCAGGCCTGGCGCACGGCCGAGCCCACCGACGACACCGTGAACGAGCCGCCCTGAAGCGGGGCGGTGGGCAGTGAGGAGTCACCCAGCATGAAGGTGACATCCTGCACCCTGACGCCAGCTGCCTCGGCGGCGATCTGGGTCATGACGGTATAAGTGCCGGTCCCGATATCGGTGGTGGCACTGCTGACGGTGAGATGGCCCTGGGCATCGATGCGCGCCCTGGCGCTGGCCTTCATCTGCATGGCTTCCCAGACGCCGCCGGCCATCCCCCAGCCGACCAGCTGGTTGCCATTGCGCATGCTGCGCGGTTGGGGAGTGCGGTTATGCCAGCCAAAACGTTCGGCACCTTGCTGGTAGCACGCCAGCAGTTCCTTGCTGGAGTAAGGCTTGCCCTCGTTGGCGTTGTTGGCGGCGAAATTGCGCCGGCGTAGATCTACCGGGTCGACCTGCGCTGCACAGGCGAGCTCATCCATGGCGCATTCCAGCGCAATCATCCCGGACGCAGCCCCAGGTGCCCGCATGTCCAGCGGGGTGTACACATCGAGCGAGGCCAGGCGATAGCTGAGCGCAACGTTGTCGCATTGGTAAAGCATGCCGCTCCATTCCACCAGGTGCTCGGTGAAGTCCTCGAAGCGGGAGGTCTGGCCAAGCGCATCATGAGCGATCGCCAGCAAGCGCCCGTTTGCGTCTGCACCCAGGCGCAAGCGTTGCTCGGTGCGGGGCCGGTAGCCAAAGGTGAACATCTGCTGGCGTGTCAGGGTCACGCGCACCGAGCGCTTCAGGTGCAACGCCGCCATCACTGCCAGCGGCAACTGGTACTGCGGGCGCAAACCCGAGCCGAAGGCGCCGCCGACGAATGTCGCGCGCACACGGATGTTTGCCTTGGGCAGGCCGAACACCTTGTGCAGGTAGTCCTGGCAGTTCTGCGTACCTTGGGTCTTGTCGTGGATTTCCAGGGAGCCGTCGGCCTTGTAGTGCACGGTCGACGCATGGGGCTCCATCGGGTTGTGGTGCTCGTTGGCCGTCAGGTAGGTGGCATCCACCTGCACCGGCGCCCTGGCAAACTGCCCGGCGAAGTCGCCACGCGGCGCGGGTGTTTCGGCGGGTGCCGCATGCGATTGCTGGCATGCGCCCAAGTCTGTCTGGTGAGCCTCCTCGGCATAGTCGATTTTGATCAGCGAGCTTGCATAGCGGGCCAGTTCCAGGGTTTCGGCGATCACCAGCGCCAACGGTTGCCCACTGTACAGCACTCGATCATTGAACAAAGGCCGAAACGGCGAGCCCTCGGCAGCGTCGGTATCGCTGTAGTCGTCGTCATAACTGGATATAGGCGGACGATGGCCATGGTCGAGCACGGCGATTACCCCGGGCACGCGCATGGCCTGCGTACTGTCGATGTCGAGTACCCGGCCGCGGGCGATGGTACTGGACACGACGCTGCCGTGCAGTAGGCCCGCCTCGGGGTATTCGCCCGCATAGCGGGCCTGCCCGGTGACCTTCGCCACACCGTCCACGCGGTCCAGGGGTGTGCCGACTACGGGTGTGCTTGTGATCATGGTCGTGCCTCCCCGTCAGCGGCGCCGCGCGCCGCGTCATCCAATGCCCGCACGATTGCTCGCTGGGCGAGCGTTACCTTGAAACCGTTGTGGCTCAGGGGTTGTGCACCTTGCAGCAACGTTTGCGCGGCGCGGGTGAAGAGCGCTTCAGATGGCACCTGGCCGGCCAGCATGCACTCCACAACCGGGTCCCGCCAGGGCTTGTGGGCAACGCCGCCCAGCGCCAGGCGCGCCTGCTGGATCACTTCGCCATCGAAGTTCAAGGCTGCAGCGACTGACACCAGCGCGAACGCGTAGGAGGCGCGGTCGCGTATTTTCAGATAACGGTAATGGTGTTCGAACACCGGGGGCGGCAGTTCGATGCCTGTCACCAGCTCATCGAATGCCAGGTGATTGTCGCGCTCGGGCGTGTCCCCGGGCAGGCGATGGAAATCCGCGAAGGGGATCTGCCGTTCACCGGACGGCCCCTGTACGTGCACCATGGCTTCGAGCGCTGCCAATGCCACGCACATGTCCGAGGGATGAGTCGCGACACAGGCATCGCTGGCACCGAGAATGGCATGGATGCGGTTCATGCCTGTACGCGCGGGGCATCCGCTGCCGGGTTCACGTTTGTTGCAGGGGGTGCCGGTGTCGTAGAAGTAATAGCACCGGGTACGTTGCAGCAAGTTGCCACCGGTGCTGGCCATGTTCCTCAACTGCGGTGACGCCCCGGCCAGGATAGCGTCTGACAGCAGTGGATAATGCTGCTCGATCATCGGGTGCCAGGCCAGCTCGGCATTGCTCACCAGAGCACCGATCAGTACACCGCCGTTCGAGGTGGGATGGATACCGTTCAGCTCAAGGCCGGTGATATCGATCAGCCGCTCGGGACGAACGACGTCTTCCTTCATCAGGTCGACAAGGTTGGTGCCCCCGGCGATGAAATGCGAGCGGGTGTCGGCCAAGCTCACCGCTTCGCGCACTGATGCGGGCTTGTAGTAGTTGAAGGGCATCATGAATTTGGCCCTCGTTGCGGCTGGGCTGCGCCTCTCATCAACGGCAGCGCTTCTTCCACCGCTGCGACGATGTTGCCGTAGGCACCACAACGGCAAAGGTTGCCGCTCATCTGCTCGCGGATGGCCTCGCGGGTGTCGGCACGCCCTTCGTGAGCAAGCCCGACCGCAGAGCAGATCTGCCCCGGGGTACAGTAGCCGCACTGGAACGCATCGTGGGTGATGAAGGCGCGCTGCATCGGGTGCAGGGCGTCACCGCTGGCCAGCCCTTCGATGGTCACCAACTCGGCCCCGTCGCACATGATGGCCAAGGTCAGGCAGGCATTGACGCGTTTGCCGTCGCGCAGCACCGTGCAGGCGCCGCACTGACCATGGTCGCAACCTTTCTTGGTGCCAATCAGGTCCAATTGCTCACGCAGCAGGTCGAGCAAGGTGACCCAGGGATGCACCTGCAGTGTTCGGGGCTGACCATTGAGGGTCAGACAGATGGGGTGCTCTTCAGCCCTATTGGGAGAGATCGCGCTCATGGTAGGTCCTCACGGTCAGGGAAGACGCAGCCGGCTGCGTCTCAGTTGTGCGACCGGGCCGGCCGAATAAACGTTCAGCCGGCTCGCCGAGGTGTCGCTCATTTCTTGCCAGGCAGCACCGAGCCGAGCACCTGCTTGGCTGCCTGCACGATGATGCCCGCCTGGTCGGGGTCTCCCTTGAGCAAGGTACTGGCAAACTTCTTCGCCTGTTCCAGCGTGATGTGGGGGGGCAGGGGCGGCACGTTCGGGTCGGTCTTGAACTCGATCAGTACTGGTCGATCAGCCGCCAGGGCGCGCTCCCACGCAGCGGCAACGTCCTCTTCGCGATCCACGTAGATACCTTGCAGGCCAATGGACATGGCGAACACATGGTAGGGCACGTCAGGGATTGTCTGCGACGCTTCGAACTTGGGATCGCCCTCCATGACCCGTTGCTCCCAAGTCACCTGGTTGAGGTCCTCGTTGTTGAACACGGCACAGATCCATTGAGGGTTGTCCCACTGCTGCCAGTACTTGGCCACGGTGATCAGTTCGGCGAGGTTGTTCATCTGCATCGCCCCATCGCCCACCAGGGCAACCACAGCCCGTTGCGGGTGGGCGAACTTGGCCGCAATCGCATAGGGCACGGCTGCGCCCATGCAAGCCAGGCCGCCGGACAGCGAGCATTGCATACCCTGGCGAATCTGCAGGTCGCGGGCAAACCAGTTGGCACAAGAGCCGGAATCGCTGGTGACGATGGCATGGTCGGGCAGGCGAGGGGACAGCTCATGGACCACGCGTTGCGGGTTGATCGGGTCAGCCTTGACCCGGGCGCGCTTGGCCACGGTCTTGTCCCACTGCGCCCGCCAGGTCTCTACCTTGTCGCGCCAGCGCCGGTCTGACTTGTGCTCGAGCAACGGCAACAGTGCGCGCAATGTTTCGCTGGCGTCGCCGACCAGGTTGACCTCCATCGGGTAGCGCAGGCTGAGCATGTCGGGTTGCAGGTCGATCTGCACGCCACGCGCCTGGCCTTCCTTGGGTAAAAACTCGGAGTAGGGGAAGCCGGAGCCGATCATCAGCAAGGTGTCGCATTCGGTCATCAGCTGATAACTCGGTTCGGTGCCGAGCAGGCCTATCGTTCCGGTGACCCACGGCAGCTCATCCGGCAGCACAGCCTTGCCCAGCAAAGCTTTGGCCACCCCGGCGCCGAGTTTTTCAGCAATTGCAATGACCTGCTCTGTAGCCTGCAGTGCGCCAGCCCCCACCAGTATCGCCACCTTGTGCCCGGCGTTTAATACATCGGCGGCGCGCTGCAGGTCTTCGTCGAACGGTAACACCCGAGGCTTGCTGTAGCCGATGCCGGAATGCACCGTGCCGTGGGCCCTCGGAGGTTCGTTGTAGGGGAGGTCCTGCAGATCGTTGGGCAGAATGATGGCGGTCACGCGACGTTCGCCGACGGCCGTACGCACCGCACGGTCGAGCAGGTGGCGCACCTGCTCAGGTGTCGATGCCTGCTGAACGAACGCACCGGCGACGTCCTTGAACATCGACTGCAGGTCCAGCTCCTGCTGGTAGTGCCCGCCCTGTGCCGCACGCGCCTGTTGACCAACGATGGCCAGCACAGGCTGGTGGTCCATGCGTGCATCGTACAGGCCGGTGAGCAGGTGCGAGGCGCCCGGGCCGGAGGTGGCGATGCACACGCCGAGCTCGCCGGTGAACTTGGCATGGGCGCTGGCCATGAAGGCGGCCATTTCCTCGTGGCGGGCCTGGATGAATTTTATCTTGCCGTTGGCGCGGCTCAGCGCGCCGAATACACCATTGATGCCGTCGCCGGGGTAACCGAAGATGCGCCGCACGCCCCATTGATACAAACGCTCCACCAGAAAGTCGCCTACCGTGCCGGTCATTGCCTGCTCCCGTTCTGTTATCGATAGGCGTCTGGAGTTGGCACGTGGCAGGAAAGTTTCATCGGTCTGTGCAGCGGTCTGCCGGCTGGAACCTGGCAACAGCCGACGGGCTCGAAGGTGAACCAATCACTCGATCAGGGAGCGCATCATGACGCTCATGAATACGCAAGATGCCAGCGTGCAGGCGTTGTTTTTCGAAGACGACGGCGCGACGCCGAACAGCCGTTTTCCGGTACTGCTCTACCGGCTGAAACTCGATCGGGCAGGGGATACTGCCAGCGCCTTCGAGGCCCTGTTTGCGGCTCACGAATGGACCCCGCTCTGGCGCGACGGGATCTTCGATTATCACCACTTTCATCCTAACGCCCACGAGGCACTCGGGATCGCCCGTGGGCGGGCCCGATTGACGCTAGGCGGGGAATGCGGGCAAAGCGTGAGCGTGGAGCGGGGGGATGTGCTGGTGCTGCCAGCAGGCACGGGCCATCGCTGCATCGAGTGCAGCGATGATTTCCTGGTGGTCGGCGCCTATCCCCACGGGCAGGAAGATTACGACATTCAACGGCCCGATAGTGCGGCGCACCAGCGTGCCTTGGAGCGCATCGCCAAGGTGCCGCAGCCTGAGCAGGATCCGGTCAGTGGCTTGCATGGCGCGTTGATGACTCGCTGGCGATGAAGCTGCACACAAGTTGTATGTGTTTGAGTGTTTCTGGCGCTTGGCTGGGGCTCGGTCAAAGGCTGTCGGGGTCGCCGAAGAACATCTGAATCCGCGACCGCAACCACTTCTCCGCCGGATCATTGTCCTGTGCCCCACGCCAGGCCATGTGCAGTTCGAAGCTGCGCACCTCCAGCGGCAGGTCCTCCGCCCGCAACCCGCCCGCCGCGGTCAGCGCATCGGCGGTGTAGTCCGGCACCGTGGCGACGATATCGGTCCCTGCCAGCAAACTCCCCAATCCGTTGAACTGCGGCACTGCCAGCACCACGTGGCGCTTGCGGCCTATCTCGTCCAGTGCCTCGTCGATGAACCCCGAGAGGTCGCCGGCGAACGACACCAGGGCATGGGGGCGGGCGCAGAAGTCATCCAGGGTGATGCTGCCGGGCATGCTGTCGGCGCGCAGCAGCTTGGGCATGCTGCGACGCAGCACCTTGCGCTTGGCGTTGGCCGGCAGCTCGCTGGTATAGCTCACGCCCACCGAGATCTCGCCCGAGGCCAGCAGGGTGGGCATCAGCAGGTAGTTGACCCGACGCACCACCAGGACGATGCCGGGGGCTTCGGCGCGGATGCGCTTGAGCAACTGCGGCAGCAGGGCGAACTCGGCGTCGTCGGAAAGGCCGATACGGAACACCGCGTTGCTGGTGGCCGGGTCGAAATCGGCGGCGCGGCTGACGGCGGTGGAGATCGAGTCCAGCGCCGGCGACAGCAGGGCGAAGATTTCGTGGGCCCGCGCCGAGGGCTCCATGCTGCGGCCGGTGCGCACGAACAGCGGGTCGTCGAACAGGTTGCGCAGGCGCGACAGCGCGGCGCTGATCGCCGGCTGGCCGAGGAACAGTTTCTCGGCGGCGCGGGTCACGCTGCGTTCGTGCATGAGCGTTTCGAACACGATCAACAGGTTGAGGTCTACGCGACGCAAGTCGTTACGATTCATTCGATGCGGCTCGCCAGAAGTGGGGCAGGGGTGAATCTTAAGGCCAAAGGCTGGTACCCTGCACCGATTTCCGGGTGCCAATGCACAGATTTGTCAGGGGCCCAATCAATGACAGGCATGTCGACTATTAACAGCCACTGATGGTCCAACCGTGAAAGCCCGGATAAAGTCCGTGGTAATACGAGATTCACACAGGCGAGGTATGCGATGTCCCGCATGATCCGTTTCCACAAGTTCGGCCAGGCCGATGTGCTCCGATGCGAGGAGCAGGCCGAACCGTCCCCGGCTACCGGCGAGGTGCAGGTCCGCGTCGAGGCGATCGGCGTCAGCTGGTACGACGTGCTCTGGCGGCAGAACCTGGCGCCGTCCCAGGCACGCCTGCCGGCCGGTATCGGCCATGAGATGGCCGGCGTGGTCACCGCCGTGGGCGGGGGTGTGGACGATATCGCGGTGGGCGACCGGGTCGCCAGCTTCCCGGCCACCAGCGCCAACGACCACCCGGTGTATGGCGATGTGATCGTCCTGCCGCGCAGTGCCATCACCCGTTACCCGGATGTGCTGACCCCGATCGAGGCCAGCGTGCACTACACGCCGCTGCTGATCGCCTATTTCGCCTTCGTCGACCTGGCGCGGGCCAAGGCCGGGCAGACCGCGCTGGTCACCGACGCCAGCCACTGCGCGGGGCCGGCCTTCGTGCAACTGGGCAAGGCCCTGGGGCTGAAGGTGTTCGCCGCCACCAAGGAACCCGAGCAGCGCGAGTACCTGCTGGGCCTTGGCGCCGACAAGGTGATCGTCACCGAGGAGCAGGACCTGCTGATGCAGATCGGCAAGTACACCGATGGCCGAGGCGTGGACATGGTCCTCGACGGCATGGGCGGCCCGCAGATGTCGCTGCTCGGCGATGTCCTGGCGCCCCGTGGCAGCCTGGTGCTGTACGGCCTGCAGGGCGGCAACCAGACGCCGTTCCCGGCCTGCGCGGCGTTCCAGAAGAACATCCAGTTCCATGTGCACTGCATCGGCAACTTCACCGGCAAGCCAGAGCTGGGCATCGCCCAGGACCAGGTGGCCCTGCAGCGGGCATTGCGCGACATCAACCAGTTCACCGCCGACCAGCTGCTGACGCCGCAGATCATCAAGGTGTACCCGTTCGAGCAGGTGGTCGAGGCGCATCGGCACATGGACGAGTGTCCGTGTGGCGGGCGGGTGGTGCTGGATATGGGGGCGCACTGACGCCTCAGGTCGTACGCGGTCCCTGTAGGAGCGGCCTTGTGCCGCGAAAGGGGTGCGAAGCACCCCCACGATTTGTGCATCAAGCAGATATCGCCGGGGCCGCTACGCGGCCCTTTCGCGACACAAGGCCGCTCCCACAGGGGACGTGTAGCCTGCAGGGCTGAGACATCAGCCAAATTTAGCTAAATGTCCTACTAGGCTTTAGGAAGTTTCCTTCAAGCTCGGTTTGCTATTCATCTGCCAGAATCGGACTTCAATTCGAAGCCGTCAGGGAGATGGAGCGATAGCATGACCGAGACCCACGACCAAGCCATGCACTATGTCTACCAGCAAGTCCTGCAGCGCCTGCTGGAGCACATGACCCAGGCCCAGCGCGCCTCGGTGCAGCTACTGGTCCAGCGATTGCTGGTCATCGCCGGCGGCCAGGAATACGTCGGCAACGTCCGGGTGCTGGTGCTGCACGGTGTCGACCAGCGCAGCGCGCATCTGCTGGCCTGCCTGCGCGCCGCGCAGTTGAGCATCGCCCTGCGCCATGGCGCCACCTGCCGCCTGCGCGTGCTGGCGGCCCGTCTGCCGACCCTCGACGACACCGCCCTGGCCCTTCACGACCGCTGCTTCAGCGCGCTGTTCCTGCACGACGATCCGCGGGTGGAGCTGCTGCGAGCCGACGGCGGGCAGCTCGGCCCGTTCGGTGCCCGCCAGGCCTGCTCGGCCGAGCAACTGGCCGATGCGGGCAACGCCTGGTTGCTGTTCGGCCATCTGGTCGGCGGGCAGCCGGACGCGATGCTCGGTGCCAGGGGCTACCTGGAGCTGGCCAACAGCCTGGGCCAGGCGCTGGCGGGGGAGGCCGGCGAGCAGATCCTGATCAGCGCCGTGCCGTTTTCACAGCGCCACCGCCTGCTGGCTTGGGGGCGGCGCTGCCTGCGCCATACCGTGGAGGTGGCCCACGCCCTGACGCCCCACAATGTGCTGGCGGCGGGTCTGGAGCAGTTGGGCGCGGTGCTGGCCGATCCCTGGCAACCGCCGACTTCGCCCGTGCTGCGCCAGCCCGGCGGCGAGCCGCGGCTGGTGATGGTCGAGGACTTGTTGCGCCACCCGGACGACGGTGGAGCGTTGGACCGCATGCTCGGCCGGCAGGACGTCAAGGGCAGTCAGGCCCAGGGGCCGTCAGGGTTGTTCGATCCCTTGCCGCTGGCCCACCTGCATGGGCTCAAGGCGCAGTACCTGGACCAGCGCAGCTACCGCGAAGGTACCCAGGCATTCTTCCAGCGCTTGCGCCAGCCTTCGACCGCCTGGCCTCAGGGGCGGGCCTTGCGCAGCGAGGCACAGGCGCGCCTGGCCGGCGCCTATGGCGTGAGCGAGGCGCAACTGGTCTGCCAGCTGTTCACCCCGTTCGAGGCGCAAGGGCACAACCTCGAGACCTTCGTGCTGCGCTGTCATCCGGGCATGCGCGTTGCGCTGCCGTACCTGCACCGCGCCTTGCAGGGGCGTCCCTGCCCGGAACCGGTCAGCCAGTGGCTGGTTGAAACCAGCGGCCTGCAGCTCGCGCAGTTGCGGGGGCTGTATGCCGGCACGCTCAGCCATCAGACCCGGCGCCTGTTCCATCTGCTGGGCCGGCGCGACCTGTGGCTGCGGCCTTTGCCGGCCAGTCCGGGCGGCGGCTATCCGCTGTTGCGCGCCGTCGATTAGGCCTGTTGCCTGGGCAACGTTCGTAATGATCGTGTGACCGTCGATCCAGCGCGCTTGCCCAGGCATGTGGTCTGTATGTATAACCAGTGCCTGATCCTCAACACCCGACTCGCACCGTGATCGCCCATTCCGTCGATGATCCCCTGTACTACCTGCACAACTTCCGCCAGGTCCTGAGCTGGGTCGGGCAGCGCTATGCCGACCTGCTGGACCGCGAAGAGCACGGATTCATCCAGACCTTCAGCGAACTGCCGGTGCCCAGTCAGGCCCTGCTGGTACGCATGGTCATGCGCAAGGGCGAGCTGTTTCGCAGTGACAAGCTCGACTATGCCGAGATTGGTGACACCGAGGCGGCCCTGGCGCCGTTGCTGGCATTGGGTTGGGTGGCCGAAGATGCGCCGTTGGCCATCGAGCAGCTGGGGGCGTTGCTGCGCAAGGACGAGCTGGCGACGTGCTTCGCCGGGCGCCTTCCCCGGCCGCGCACCGGCAAGGCCGAGCTGCTGGAGCAGTTGCAGGCCCTGGGCTTGCCGCCCGGCCCGATGGCCCAGTGGTGCCCCGGTTTCCCGTTGCGGATCCTGCACTGGTGCCGGCAGCCGTTGTGCGACCGCCTGCGCTTGCTGTTCTTCGGCAACCTGTACCAGAGCTGGTCGGACTTCGTGCTTGCCGACCTCGGGGTGTTCCGCTACGAACAGGTGGCGTTCAGCGACGACTCGCGGGCCTTGCGCCATCGCGTCGAGGTCGACCTGGCCATGGCCCTGCACCAGTGCGCCGAGCGCCTTGAACAAGGCGTCGCGCCCGCCGATCTACTCCCGGCGCTGGACGGCTTTGACGACAGCAACCCCTGGCTGGGCCGGCGCCGGGCGCGCCTGCTGTTCAGCCTCGGCCAACAGTGCGAACGCATGGGGGACTGGGACCTGGCACTGCGGATCTATGCTGGCTGCGCGCACCCTGAGGCACGTATTCGTCAGGTTCGGGTCCACGAGCGCAGCGAGCAATGGCCAGAGGCCCATGCCCTGGCTCGGCATATGGCCCAGGCACCTGCCAACGCCCTGGAACGCCAAGCCCTGGAACGCCTGCTGCCACGCCTGGCGCGCAAGCTTGGCGGTCCGGCACAGCCGCGCCGGCGCAGCGAGGCGGTGACACTTATCGAACTGGAACTGCCGACCGAAATGGCAGCGTTGGGGGTGGAAGAGGCGGTGCGCCAGCATCTGGAGCAGGAAGGCGGCAGCGCTCACTACGTTGAGAACACCCTGTTCAACAGCCTGTTCGGCCTGTTGTGCTGGGAGGCGATCTTCGCCCCGGTGCCGGGGGCGTTCTTCCACCCGTTCCAGAGCGGGCCGCAGGACCTGCACGACGTCGACTTCCAGCAGCGTCGCGCGGCACTGTTCGACGCCTGCCTCGGGCGCCTGGACGATGGCAGCCATCGCCAGGCCATCCGCGACTGCTTCCAGGCCAAGCAAGGCCTGCAGTCGCCTTTCGTGTTCTGGCAGATGCTCGACGCGCCGCTGCTAGAACAGGCACTCGAGCACTTGCCGCCTGCGCACCTGAAAGCCTGCTTCCTGCGCCTGCTGCAGGATATCCGCGCCAACCGCGCCGGCATGCCCGACCTGATACAGTTCTGGCCGGAGCAGGGCGGTTATCGCATGATCGAGGTCAAGGGGCCGGGCGACCGCCTGCAGGACAACCAACTGCGCTGGCTCGAGTTCTGCCATGCCCACGGGCTGCCGGTCGCGGTCTGCCATGTGCGCTGGAGCGATGTGCCGGCATGAGCTACACCGTGGCCGTGCGCGCCCTCTGTGAGTTCAGTGCCAAGGTCGGCGACCTCGACCTGCGCTTCACCCCGTCACCCACCGCCCTGGAGGGCATTGCCGGGCACCGCCGGGTGGTGGCGCGGCGCGCCGCCGGCTATGAAGCGGAGGTGGCGCTGGAGGGCGAGTACCTGGGGCTGCGGGTGCGCGGGCGCGCCGATGGCTACGACCCGGCGCGCAATCGCCTGGAGGAGATCAAGACCCACCGCGGCGATCTGGCCAGGCAGCCCGACAACCACCGCCAACTGCACTGGGCCCAGGCCAAGGTCTATGCCTGGTTGCTGTGCCAGGCACGGCAGCTCTCGGCGATCGATGTGGCGCTGGTCTATCTCGATATCGACAGTGACGCCCAGACATTGATCAGCGAGCGTTACCAAGCCGATGAGCTCAAGCGCTTCTTCGAGACCCAGTGTGAGCGCTTCCTGGCCTGGGCGCAGGCGCAGGAGCGGCGGCTGGGCGAGCGAGACCGGGATCTTGGCGCGCTGACATTTCCCTATCCCGAATTCAGGCAGGGCCAGCGCCAACTGGCCGAGACGCTGTACAAGGCCGTGAGCACCGGCCGTTGCCTGATGGCCCAGGCCAGCACCGGCATCGGCAAGACCCTCGGTACCCTGTTCCCGCTGCTCAAGGCCGTGGTGCCGCAGCAGCTGGACAAGCTCTACTTCCTTACCGCCAAGACCCCAGGCCGCGCCCTGGCCCTCGATGCGCTGCGCCAGATCACCCGGGCGTCGCCGCAACCAGCCCTGCGCATCCTCGAGCTGATCGCCCGCGACAAGGCCTGCGAGCACCCCGAGAACGCCTGTCATGGCGAATCCTGCCCCTTGGCGCGAGGCTTCTACGACCGCCTGCCGGCCGCCCGCGAAGCCGCCGCGCAGGTGCCGCTGCTCGACCGCGCCAGCCTGCGCCAGGTGGCCCAGGCGCACCAGGTCTGCCCCTACTACCTGGGCCAGGAGATGGCGCGCTGGGTCGACCTGCTGGTGGCTGACTACAACTACTACTTCGATGCCCACGCCTTGCTGTTCGGCCTGGCCCAGGCCAATCAGTGGCGCACGGCGGTGCTGGTGGACGAGGCGCACAACCTGGTCGAGCGGGGGCGGCAGATGTACAGCGCCAGTCTCGACCAGGGGCAGTTGCTGGCGTTGCGCCAGAGCAAGCCGGCCGGGCTGGGCAGTGCCCTCGACCGGCTGAACCGGCAGTGGAACGCGCTGTACAAGGCCCAGGTGGCGCCGTACCAGGCCAGCGAACACCTGCCGGACGCCTTCCTGCGTGCCCTGCAGCAATGCATCGGGCTGATCCAGGAGCGCATGAACCAGGCACCCGCCGAGGTCGAGCCCAAGGTGCTGGAGTTCTTCTTCCAGGCCCTGCAGTTCAGCCGCATCGCCGAGCTGTTCGACGAGCACTTCCTGTTCGATATCAGCCCGCGCAACGGTCCTCGGGGGCGGCGCCTGGCCACGCTGTGCCTGCGCAACGTGGTGCCGGCGCGGCTGCTCGGGCCGCGGATGAGTGCGGCGCGCAGCGTCACGCTGTTTTCCGCCACGCTGAACCCGCAGCACTTCTACCGCGACCTGCTGGGCATGCCCGCCGACACGGCCTGGCTGGAGGTTGCCGCGCCGTTCCGGGCCGAGCAGCTGCAGGTGCGTATCGTCAGCGAGGTGTCCACTCGCTACCAGCAGCGCCAGGCGTCGCTGGTGCCGATCGTCGAGCTGATCGCAGCCCAGTTTGCCAGCCAGCCGGGCAACTACCTGGCTTTCTTCAGCAGCTTCGAATACCTCGAACAGGTGGCGCGGCTGCTGGTCGAGCGCTATCCGGCACTGCCCATCTGGTGCCAGGCGCCGGGCATGGACGAGGCCGGGCGCGAGGCTTTCCTGGCGCGGTTCGTGGAGCACGGGCAGGGGGTTGGCTTCGCCGTGCTCGGCGGCGCCTTCGGCGAGGGCGTGGACCTGCCGGGCACGCGCCTGATCGGCGCCTTCGTCGCTACCCTCGGGCTGCCCCAGGTCAACCCGGTCAACGAGCAGTTCAAGCAGCGCCTGGGCCGGCAGTTCGGCGCCGGTTTCGACTACGCCTACCTGTACCCGGGCGTGCGCAAGGTGATCCAGGCCGCCGGCCGGGTGATCCGCGGTGACCAGGACCGTGGCGTGCTGATGCTGATCGACGAGCGCTTCGCCGAGCCCCGGGTGCGACAGATGTTCCCCAGTTGGTGGCAGCTGGGTTGAACGCCGCCATCGCCTGGCGCTGAAACTCCCAGTACACTGCGCGTTCCAACACCTACTTCTGTTGATTTCGAGGTTCCGCATGACGCTCAGTCCTTTGGCAGGCAAGCCGGCTCCGGCCAGCGTGCTGGTCGATATTCCCCGCCTGTTGACCGCCTACTACACCGGCCGTCCCGACGCCGCGGTGGCGGCCCAGCGCGTGGCCTTCGGCACCTCGGGGCACCGCGGCACGTCGTTCGAGCTGAGCTTCAACGAATACCACGTGCTGGCGATCACCCAGGCCATCTGCCTGTACCGCCAGGAACAGGGCATCGACGGCCCGCTGTTCATCGGCGCCGACACCCACGCGTTGTCCGCCCCGGCCGCCGCCAGCGCCCTGGAAGTGCTGGCCGCCAACGGCGTCCAGGTGATGCTGAGCCAGGATGACGAGTACACCCCGACCCCGGCGGTGTCCCACGCCATCCTCTGCTACAACCGTGGCCGCCAGCAGGGCCTGGCCGACGGCATCGTCATCACCCCGTCGCACAACCCGCCGCAGAGCGGCGGCTTCAAGTACAACCCGCCCAATGGCGGCCCGGCCGACAGCGATGTGACCAAGTGGATCGAGGCCAAGGCCAACGAACTGCTGGCGGCCAACCTGGCCGGCGTCAAGCGAATGGACTACAAGCAGGCGCTGGCGGCACCGACCACCCAGCGTCACGACTACGTCAGCAGCTATGTCGCCGACCTGGAAAACGTCATCGACTTCGAGGTGATCCGCAGTGCCAACCTGCGCCTGGGCGTCGACCCGCTGGGCGGCGCCGGGGTGCGCTACTGGTCGGCCATCGCCGAGCGCTACCAGCTGAACCTGGAAGTGGTGAATACCGAGGTCGACCCGACCTTCCGCTTCATGACCGTCGACTGGGACGGCCAGATCCGCATGGACCCGTCCTCGCCGTATGCCATGCAGGGCCTGATCGGCCTGCGCGAGCGCTTCGACGTGGCCTTCGCCTGCGACCCGGACCACGACCGCCACGGCATCGTCACCGCCGACGGCCTGCTGCAACCGAACAACTACCTGGCCGTGGCCATCGACTACCTGTACCGCAACCGCCCGCAATGGCGCAGCGACGCGGCGGTGGGCAAGACCGTGGTTTCCAGCGGCCTGATCGACCGGGTCACCGCCGCGCTGGGCCGTGAGCTGTACGAAGTGCCGGTGGGCTTCAAGTTCTTCGCCCAGGGCCTGTTCGACGGCTCGCTGGGCTTTGGCGGCGAAGAGAGCGCCGGCGCCTCGTTCCTGCGCAGGGACGGCAGCGTCTGGGCCACCGACAAGGACGGCCTGATCCCGGCGCTGCTGGCGGCCGAAATGACCGCCCGCACGGGGCGCAATCCGAGCCAGATCTACGCCGATCTCACTGCCAAGCTGGGCAAGCCATTCGCCACCCGCGTCGAGGCCAAGGCCGATGCGCGGCAGAAGGCGCTGCTGAGCAAGCTGGCGCCGGAGCAGGTCAAGTCCACCGAGCTGGCCGGCGAGCCGATCCAGCAGATCCTCAGCCACGCCCCGGGCAACAACCAAGCCATCGGCGGACTGAAGGTGATGACCGAGAACGGCTGGTTCGCCGCCCGTCCTTCGGGCACCGAGGACATCTACAAGATCTACGCCGAGAGCTTCATCGACGAGGCGCACCTGGCGCGCCTGGTGGCCGAAGCCCAGGTGCTGGTGGACGCGGCGATCGCCTGATCTACCTCGTGCTACAAGGTTGGCGCGGTTCCTGTGGGAGCGGCTTTAGCCGCGAACACCGGCGCAGCCGGTGCCAGGCACCGCGTCGCCTGATTCGCGGCTGAAGCCGCTCCCACAGGAGTGCGTGGCTGTTCTACCATTAGGACGATCCATGCCATTTCCTCTATCTACCGCGTAATTAGCCACCTCGGTAAGGTTATACCTATCCAACAGGAGGCTTCTCATGAAAAAGATCCAGGGTATCCACCGCAGCCCCCACGCCCACTGGGTGGGCGACGGCTTCCCGGTGCGCAGCCTGTTCACCTACGATCACCTGGCCCGGCACATCAGCCCGTTCCTGCTGCTGGACTACGCCGGCCCCCACGACTTCACCCCGACCACGGCCCGTCGTGGCGTCGGCCAGCATCCGCATCGCGGTTTCGAGACGGTGACCATCGTCTACCAGGGCGAACTGGAGCATCGTGACTCCACCGGCGCTGGCGGCCTGATAGGCCCGGGCGACGTGCAATGGATGACCGCCGCGGGCGGCATCATCCACGAGGAGTTCCATTCCCCGGCCTTTGCCCGTAGTGGCGGCACCCTGGAGATGGTGCAGCTGTGGGTCAACCTGCCGGCCAAGGACAAGCGTGCCGCGGCGGGCTACCAGACGCTGCTGGCCGACGACATTCCCGTGGTGGCGCTGGCAGGTGAGGCGGGCAGCCTGCGGGTGATCGCCGGACGCTATATGGATCATGCGGGGCCGGCGCGTACCTTCACCGAGATGGATGTCTGGGACCTGCGGCTGAAGGCCGGCGCCACGTTGCAACTGCCCTTGGCCGCCGGGCGCAATGCCGCGCTGGTGGTGCTGCGCGGCAACCTGCGGGTCAACGACGAGCGCGAGGCCGGCCCGGCCAGCCTGGTGCTGCTGGAGCGCGATGGCAGCGATGTGCGCATCGAGGCGCTGGAGGAGGTCAGCGTGCTGCTGCTCAGCGGCGAGCCGATTGACGAGCCGATTGTTGGCTACGGGCCGTTCGTGATGAACAGCCAGGCGGAAATCGCCGAGTCGTTCGATGATTTCCAGGCCGGGCGGTTTGGACAGATGGGCGGCGTCGAGCGCGGCGCCCGGCATTGACGCCGATCGCGGGGCGAGCCCGCTCCCACGCTTTGAGTCATTGTGGACTCTAGGCGTGGGAGCGGGCTGCCCCGCGATTTTTTTAGCGGTCACACCTGATCCGGCACCACCGCGATCACATCGATCTCCATCAGCCATTCGGCCTGGGCCAACCCGGCCACCACCAGCCCGGTGGAAATCGGGAACACCCCCTTGAGCCACTTGCCCACTTCCTTGTACACCGGCTCGCGGAAGCGCGGGTCGGTGATGTAGGTGGTGGTCTTGACGATGTGCGACAGGTCCGAGCCCGCTTCTTCGAGCAGCTGCTTGACGTTCTTCATCGCCTGTTCGGCCTGGGCCCGAGGATCGCCAAGGCCCACCAGCCGGCCTTCGAAGTCGGTGCCGACCTGCCCGCGCACATAGACGGTGTTACCAGCCCGTACCGCCTGGCACAGGTCGTTGTCCAGGGTCTGGTTGGGGTAGGTGGCCTTGGTGTTGAACATGCGGATGCGAGTGTGGGTAGGCATCAGAGGGCTCCGAAAGTGCTGACGTTGCTGATCGAGGGTTGCTGCTCATCCGCCGCGCGTTGCTCGCGGTCGCGGTAGGCCAGGTAGGTGCGTTGGGTGGCGATGTGGCCAGCGACGTGCTTGGCGTCGTGCCACACGCCCCAGATGAATGACGAGCCACGGCGCGACAGCCAGGGCAGGCCGAGGAAGTACACGCCCGGCTCCTTCGATACGCCGCGCTGGTGCTGTGGCTTGCCGTTGGCGTCGAAGGTGTCCACCTGCAGCCAGCTGAAATCCACGCCGTAGCCGGTGGCCCAGATGATGGTCCTGACGTTGGCCTGGGCCAGGTCCAGTTCCAGCAAGGGCTGGCTGACGCAGGCCGGGTCGGGCAGGCGCTTGCGCGCCTCGGGCTCCTCCGGCAGGTCCAGGCCGTTGCGCTCGACATAGGCGTCGGCGGCGTCCAGCAGGGCCAGGTAGTTCTCGTCGCCGCGGTTGATGTTCTCGGCCAGGTTGTCCTGGAAGCGGGCCACGCCGCCTTCGAACGACTGGGTCAGGCCGACCAGGGTCATGCCCTGGTGGGCGAGGGCGCGAAAGTCCACGGTATGGCCACCGCGGGCGCCGGACACGGCGATGGTCACGTGCTCGCGGCCAGGCTTGGCGATCTCCGCGTCCCACTCGCCGAGCACGCCCAGCCACCAGCAGAAATCGCGGTTGCGGTAGCTGCGCGGCGGACGGTCATGGGCGCCGACCGAGAGGTACACCTGGCGTCCGGCGCGCATCAGTTCCTCGGCGATCTGCACCCCGGAGGAGCCGGCGCCGACCACCAGCACCGCGCCCTCGGGCAACTGCTCAGGGTTGAAGTAGGCGGCGGAGTGGATCTGGTGCAGGCCCTCGTCCTTCGGCGCGATGGCCGGGATCACCGGGCGCTGGAACGGGCCTGTTGCGGCCACCACGCGGTTGGCGCGGATCACGCCCTGGTTGGTGTCGATGGTGAAGCCCGGGCGGTCGGCGTTGCGCACCACTTTTTTCACCTCGACCCCGGTGCGTACCGGCAGGTTGTACTTGCGCACGTACTGTTCGAAGTAGTCGGCGACCTGGTCCTTGCCGGCGAAGGCGTCGGCGTCGAGGTCGAATTCCAGGCCTGGGAAGCGGTCGTGCCAGACCGGTCCGTTGGCCACCAGCGAATCCCAGCGTCCGCTGCGCCAGGCCTCGGCGATGCGCTTGCGTTCCAGCACCAGGTGCGGCACGCCGAGCTTGCTCAGGTGTTCGCTCATGGCCACGCCGGCCTGGCCGGCGCCGACCACGAGGGTGTCGATTGCGATGTTGTTCAGTGTCATGTCCCAGCCCTTCTTCAGCGGCGTTCTTGTTCAGGTCGGTGGGGACCGCCTTTGCCTGGGGCCAGACTAGGGATGGGCGGGAAATCGCGAAAATAGTATTTAGCTGGGGGTTGCCGATAAATTGGCGAAGGCCTGCGTTGTGGCGCGGATGTTCAGGATTTCACGGGGCCTTGTAGGAGCGGCCTTGTGCCGCGAAAGGGCTGCAGAGCAGCCCCGGCAATCTTGAGGTGGGCACAAATCCCGGGGCTGTTACGCAACCCTTTCGCGGCGCAAGGCCGCTCCTACACAGCATGCATTTGCGCCGGCTTAGTTTTTTCCTGCCCAGTACCGAGGAAAATGTTGGTTTCGCAGCTCCCGGGGCCCACCGAGAATGCCTGTAACCTCAACACAGGAGCTGCACCATGACCTTCTCCATCATCGGCCGCTGCCAGGAAACCGGCCAGGTCGGCATCGCCATCAGTTCATCGAGCATCGCCGTCGGCGCCCGCTGCCCGTGGGTGCGTGCCGGGGTCGGGGCGGTGTCGACCCAGAACATCACCCTGCCGGCCCTCGGTCCGCAGATCCTCGACGCCCTCGAACAGGGCCAGCTGCCGCCCGAAGCGGCGCTGGACCGGGTGCTGAGCGCCAATGGCTGGAGCGAATATCGCCAGGTCACGGTGATCGACAGCCAGGGCCAGGTGGCGCTGTTCACCGGCAAGGAGGCCCTGGGCGTGCACAACGCCGTGGCTGGCGAGCAATGCGCGGCGGCCGGCAACCTGCTGTCGTCGTGGGCAGTGATCGAGGCCATGGTGACGGCGTTCGAACAGGCCGGCGGCCACCTGGCCGACCGTTTGCTGGCGGCGATGCACGCGGCCATGGCCGCCGGTGGCGAGGCGGGGCCGGTGCACTCGGCGGCGTTGAAGATCGCCGGCGAGCTGACCTGGCCCTTGGTGGACCTGCGCGTGGACTGGGCCGAGCACGATCCCATCGGCGAGCTGGACAACCTTTGGCAGGCCTACCGCCCGCAGATGCAGGACTATGTGACTCGCGCCCTGAACCCGACCGCCGCGCCGAGCTATGGAGTGCCGGGTGATGAATGAGGTTTCCAGCCGTGCGCTGCTGGAGCGCTTGGTCGGGTTCGCCACGGTCAGTCGCGATTCCAACCTCGAGCTGATCGCCTTCATCCGCGATTACCTGGCCGGGCTTGGTGTCGCAAGCGAGCTGTTCCACAACGAAGAAGGCACCAAGGCCAATCTGTTCGCCACCATCGGCCCCGCCGACCGTGGCGGCGTGGTGCTTTCCGGGCACACCGACGTGGTGCCGGTGGAGGGCCAGGCCTGGACCGTCGAACCGTTCCGGCTGACTGAACGTGAAGGGCGCCTGTACGGGCGTGGCACGGCTGACATGAAGGGCTTCATCGCCTCGGTGCTGGCGGCGGTGCCGGCGTTGCTCGCCCAGCCGCTGAAATTGCCCGTGCACCTGGCGTTTTCCTATGACGAGGAAGTCGGCTGCCTGGGTGTGCGCTCGATGCTCGATGCCCTGGCGCAGCGCCCGCACAAGCCGCGCCTGTGCCTGATCGGCGAGCCCACCGAACTCAAACCGGTGCTCGGTCACAAGGGCAAGCTGGCCATGCGCTGCCAGGTGCATGGCGCCGCCTGCCACTCGGCCTATGCCCCTTACGGCGTCAATGCCATCGAGTACGCGGCGCGACTGATCGGCAAGCTGGGCGAGATCGGTGACGAGCTGGCGCGCCCCGAGCATCACGACGAGCGCTTCGACCCACCGTTTTCCACGGTGCAGACCGGGGTGATCAAGGGCGGCCGGGCGCTGAACATCGTCCCCGAGGAGTGCGAATTCGACTTCGAAGTGCGTGCCTTGCCCGGCTTCGAGGCCCAGGCCGTGGCCGACCGCCTGCAGACCTACGCCGAGGCCGAGCTGTTGCCGCGCATGCGTGCCGTCAGTGGCGCCAGCGACATTCGCCTGCGCGCCCTGAGCGCCTACCCGGGCCTGGCCACGCCAGCCGAGAGCGAGGCCGCACAACTGGTGGCGTTGCTTAGCGGTTCGGACGATTTCGGTACTGTGGCCTTTGGCACCGAGGGCGGCCTGTTCGATCAGGCGGGTATCCCCACGGTGGTCTGCGGGCCGGGGAGCATGGACCAGGGGCACAAGCCCGACGAGTTCGTCAGTGTCGAGCAGTTGCAGGGATGCGATGCGATGTTGCGGCGATTGGTGGATCATCTGAAGCAGGCATGACGATCGCGGGGCCAGCCCGCTGCCACAGGTTTTGCAACTACCTGTGGCAGCGGGCTGGCCCCGCGACACGGTTACAGCGGCTCAGGCCTGAACAACGGTTTCTTCATCACGCCCTTGATCCACACGACGGCAATCAGCGACACCACCGCCAGCACCACTCCCGCCGTACCGAACACCTTGAGGTTCATCTCCGGGCTGGGCGAGGCATGCCAGATCGCGTACAGCATCCCAGCAATACCGAACAGCTGCGGCAGCGGGTAGAACGGTGTGCGAAATGGCCGGGCCAGGTGCGGGTAGCGCAGCCGCAGGGCGATCACGTCCAGGTGCACGATGATGTACGCCAGCAGCCAGGCCAGCGCGGCGGCCAGCAGCAACAGGTTGATTGCCGCAGCGTCCTGGCCCATCAGCAGGATCGGCAGGCCGGTGATCGCCGCGACGAACAGCACGGCCACCCAGGGCGTGCGCGCACGCGGGCTGAGCTGCTTGAACTGGGGGAACGCCTGGCCGTTGCAGGCCATGCCGTAGAGCATGCGCGGAATGGCCGCCAGCGATGTGTTGAGGGTGCTGCAGGTGGCGGTCACCGCGGCGATCACCAGGAATACCTCGCCGGTCTTGCCGAACACCGTGGTGGCGAACAGGTAGTGGGGCAGGGCATCGCTGCTCAGGGCTTCGCGGGGCACCAGGAACAGCGCGCCCAACCCGTACAGGCCGATGGTGGCGAAGATCACCGTCAGGCCGATGATCATCGAGCGCGGGATGTTGCGCTCGGGCTTGCGGGTTTCCTCCACCAGCGAGCAGACGAACTCGGCGCCGACGAAGCCCCACACGGCCATGGCGGTCAGGGCCAGCACCCCGGCGCCCATGGGGTTCCAGTCGCCCTGCAGCAGGGTGGTGGTGACCCCTTCGGCATGCCCTTCGCTGATCGCGGCAATGCCGAGGATCAGCAGCACGATCACCATGACCACGGCCATGGCGCTCTGCAGCTTGGCGAAGATGTCGATGCCCATCAGGTTGAGGCCGGTGAACAGGGCGAGCACGCCGAAGGCCACCGAGTATTGCGGGAACACCCCGGGGTAGACCTTGCCGACGATCAGGTCGAGCAACAGCAGCTCGGCCGACAGGGCGAACATGGCCACCACCACGTATCCGGAGAAGGTCGCCAGGATCGCCGGGAAGTGCCCCAGCGCCACTTCGGTGTAGCTCGACAGGCTGCCGGCGCGGGGCACCAGCAGGGCCAGTTCGGAGAAGGAAAAGGCGTAGCTCAGGGCCAGCAGGTAGGCCAGCCCCAGCGGCACGATGAAGCCCAGGCCGGCAGCGCCGACCCCCTGCAGCATCATCACCATCACCCCTTGCGAGACCACCAGGCCCACGGCCACCGCCAGCAGCGACCCCAGCCCCAGGACCCGGCGAAAGCCGGCTTGATCGTGCTGCACGCTGGCAGGCACGGACGCACTTGCACTCATGACAGTTCCCCGCTCTTTGTTGTTGTAGTTGCGCCAGATACTGGGACAGGGGGCGGGGCGGGGAAATTAGTAAATATGTGGTTGCTGGGCAGGAAAAAGCTATGCGCGGCAACGCCGACCTGTAGGAGCGGCCTTGTGCCGCGAAAGGGCTGCATGGCAGCCCCGGCGATTGATGCTTTAACGCTAAAGCCCAGGGGCTGCTGCGCAGCCCTTTCGCGGCACAAGGCCGCTCCTACAGGTCACGCCAGGCTTGTTTTCAGAACGTCGCCTTGACCTGCAACCCGAACACCAGCGCGTTGTCGATATCCTTCCCGGAAAACGCCCCCGGCTCGACGATGTACTGCACATCCGGTCGCACGTTCAGCCACGCGGTGGCCTGGTAGCCATAGCTCAGCTCGATCAACTGCTCGGCGCTGTCGAGGCTCGCCAAGGGCTGCCCGGCATCGACTGCCGCATCTTCCAGCACAGCGCGACTGCGCGGGTTCGGTACCGCGCGGCCATACCCCAGCGCGAAGGTATCCCGTGGCCGGCCTTCGAACGGTTTGTACAACACCACCCCCGCGCCATACCACTTGGTGAACGGCGAGGCGGCCTTGCTCGAGGCCGAGTATTGGCCGAAGGCATGCAGGCTGCGCCCTGGCGATACCGGGTCGTTCCACACGGCCTGGTCGACCAGCAGGTAATGCCCGCCACGACCGGCGACTTCCTCGCTGCTGCCGATGCGTTTCACGTTCGAGCTGTCGTAGTAGTAACCGAGCTTGTACTCGCCCGGCAGTTCGCCGCGCAGCTTGTACACCAGTTCCACCGGGACCACGGTGCCGGTAGTGTGCTTGGGCCCCAGGTGCCAGGCACGGCTGGCATTGCCGTTGCTCTCGGGGTCGACGTTGAACGCCGCCACCCGCAGTTGCCAGTCGGGCGTCAGGTCGTATTTCACCCGCGCGCCGAGGTGGGCGTTGGGGTAGTTGGTCCAGCCGCTGCCGCCGGACATGTTCAGCGGGTGGCCGCAGAAGCCGGCGTTCATGAAGTTGCACAGGATGCCGCTGTCCAGGCCGCCGAGATCATTGCCCATGGCCATGTAGCCGAGCTTGAGGTTAAGCGCGGGCGACAGGTTGCGTTCGTAGCTGAGTTCGGTGAGCCGGGTGTAGAGACCGCCGTAGTTTTCCTGGATCGGCAGGCGATTGCCCACCAATTCCTCCGAGGCGCTGCTGCCGCGGCGGTCGTTGATGGTCAGCTGGACCTTGCCGCCGTTGTCCAGGCCGTACAGCTTCGACAGGTCGAACTGCACGCCCAGCTTGAGGTTCTGCGAGTAACGGGCCGAGCGGTGCAGGCCGCCATGGGCGTTGTAGGCGGTCTCGCCGCTGTAGTCGCCGGTGAAGGTGATGCCGTCTGCCGCGAGCTGGTGGCGCAGGCCGCCCCAGTCGCCGGTCAGGGTGTTGTCGGCGGCGAATGCAGTGGTGCTGGCGAGGGCAAGAAGCAGGGAGGGGGTGAGGCGTGAAACAGATGACATTGTGAAGTCTCGGGTGGTCTGAAAGGGCCTCATCGCCGGCAAGCCGGCTCCCACATTGAGTGCACGGACCCTGTGGGAGCCGGCTTGCCGGCGATGCATTCGACGCGACTACGGCAGGGCGTACGCCATCACGTAGTCGCCACGATCGGTCGACTGGCGCGCGCCACCGGCGGTGACCACCACGTACTGCTTGCCGGTTTTCGGCGACACATAGGTCATCGGGCCGCCCTGGCTGCCGACCGGCAGGCGGGCCTTCCAGATCTCGTTGCCGTTGCCGCTGTCGTAGGCGCGCAGGTAGAAGTCCTGGGTGCCGGCGATGAACACCAGGCCGCCCTGGGTGGACAGGGTGCCGCCCAGGGTCGGCAGGCCAATCTTGATCGGCAGGTGCATGCGGATGCCCAGGGGGCCTGTGTCCTCGACGGTGCCGACCGGCACTTGCCAGGCGATTTGCCGGGTCTTCATGTCGATGGCGGTGAGGGTGCCGAACGGTGGCGCCTGGCACGGAATACCGGCCACCGACAGGAAGCGATTCTTGTTCACTGCGTACGGCGTGCCCTTGAGCGGCACCGCGCCCATGCCGGTGTTCAGCGCCTCGCCGCCGCCTGCCGCCGCGCCCTGGTTCTGCGACGGGATCATCTGGATCCACAGGCCCAGACGCATGTCGTTGACGAAGATGAAGCCATGCACCGGGTCGGTGGAGATGCTGCCCCAGTTCATGCCGCCCAGCGAGCCCGGGAAGCTCAGCGACAGGTCGGTGCCTGGCGCGGTGTACAGGCCGTCGTAGCGCATCTTCTTGAAGTCGATTCGGCACAGCAGTTGGTCATACGGGGTAGCGCCCCACATGTCTGACTCGGTCAGGGTCTGCGCGCCGATCTGCGGCATGCCCACCGACTTCGGCTGGGTCGGCGAGTACGGCTCGTTGGGGATGTTGCCCGGCTTGACCGGTACTTCGTCGACCTGGGTCAGCGGCCTGCCGGTGGCGCGATCGAGCACGTAGATCTGCCCGGCCTTGGTGCCGATCACCAGCGCGGGCACGGTGTTGCCGTCATCCTTGGTGAAGTCGATCAGGCTTGGCTGCATCGGCAGGTCGAAGTCCCAGAGGTCGTTGTGCACGGTCTGGTACACCCACTTTTCATTGCCCGTGGTGGCGTCCAGCGCCAGCACCGAAGCGCCGTAGGTGTGATCCAGCTCGTTGCGTTCGACGCCGTAGATGTCGGTGGACGAGGAGCCCATCGGCAGGAACAGGGTGTTCATCGCCGGGTCGTACGACATCGGCGCCCAGCTGTTGGGGGTGCTGCGCACGTAGGTCCGGTCGCCTTGCGGGGCGTCGCGGTCCTGCGGGTTGCCCGGGTCGAAGGCCCAGCGCTGGGCACCGGTGATCACATCGAAGCCACGGATCACGCCGCCGGGCATGTCTGTCTGCACGTTGTCGGCGACGCGGCCGCCGACCACCACGGTGGTACCGGCCATCAGCGGCGCCGAGGACAGCTGGTAGTAAGAGTCCGGCACGTTACCCAGGCCGGCCTTGAGGTCGACCTGGCCGTTGTCTCCGAAGCCTTCGCAGAACGCGCCGGTGTCGGCATCGACCGCGATCAGGCGGGCATCGATGGTATTGGTCAGTAGGCGGCGTTGGCAGTTGGCGCCAGCTGGCACGCTGGCCACACTGACGGGCGTGCTGTCGGGTTGGGATGGCTGGGCGATCGGCGCGCTGGCGTCGAAATAGGCCAGGCCACGGCAACGCTGCCAGACCTTGGACTGGGCGTTGATGGCGTTCTTCCACAGTTCCTTGCCGGTGTCGGCGTCGAGGGCGATCAGGTTGTTGTGCGGGGTGCAGATGAACACCTTGTCGCCTACCTGCAGCGGGGTGAGCTGGTCTTCGGCACCGTTGCCGTCGCTGAGGGCGACGTCACCGGTGTGGTAGGTCCAGGCCACCTTGAGCTGGTCGACGTTGCCACGGTTGATCTGGTCCAGCGCGGCGAAGCGGCTGCCGCCCTCGGTGTTGCCGTAGTGGGCCCAGTCCTTCTGTTGCTGGCCGGGTTCCACCGGTGTCAGGCCCGGGCCCTTGCCGGTTGGGGCGACGCTGGGATGGGCGACGAACATGTTGCCGGCGGCGATCACCAGCGCCACGCCCAGCAGGCCGGCGACGCCATAGGCGCCACGCGCAGGGCGTCGGACCAGTTGCGGATACACCAGCGCCACCACCAGGCCGATGGCGGCGAACATGAACAACCGCGAGAACAGCGGCCAGAACACCAGCCCGGCGTCGGTCACGGCCCAGACGGCGGTGCCGGCGAGGAACAGCGCGTACAGCCAGGCGCCAGCGGGCTTGCGACGGGCGATGAGGATGCCGGCAATGGCCATGGCCAGGCCGCCGACCAGGAAGTACCAGGAACCGCCCAGGCCGGCCAGCTTGATGCCGCCGACGGCCAAGAGCAAGCCGAGCAGGGCGATGACGACGCCCAGGCCGACCAGGATGAAGGTTGAGGCGCCAGCGGCGCGGGGTGAGTCTTTCATGCCAGGGATCTCGCAGGTGGAATGCGGGAAGTTTAAGCCCTTAGCAAGCTAATTAACAAGTTAGTACATTTTGCGTCGAGCAAAATTCTCCAGGTTGCACGCCTCCCGTGTAGGAGCGGCCTTGTGTCGCGAAAGGGGCGCGTAGCGGCCCCAGGATTTCAGCGTGGAAACAAACATCGCCGGGGCCGCTTTGCGGCCCTTTCCCGACACAAGGCCGCTCCTACAGGTCGGCGCCACCTGCATGAGCTCAGACCTGCAACCCCTCCATCAAACAGCGCAACGCCCCCTTCACCCGCTCCGCCGCCGCCTGCGGATCGTCCTGGGCAATCACCCACATGCCACTGTCGCCCATCGCGCCGTTGATCAGGTGCGCCATGGCCACGGCGTCGAAGGCGCGCAGCCTGCCGGCCTGCTGCAACTCCACCAGCCCCTGGGCCATGGGCCCGATGTAGCTGGCTTCCTCCAGCTCGCGCAGGCGCGGGCCGAGCACCCCGGGGGCGTCCTGCAGCAGGATGCGCCGCAGGGCCGGCTCGTGCAGCAGGTCGTAGTAGTACAGGCAGGTGTCGATATAGCCCTCCCACGGGTCGTCGTGGGTGGCGTAGCGGGCGTCGATCGCCTGGTTGATCTCCTCGAGCAGGTGCTCCACCACTGCGGTGAACAACCCGGCCTTGCCGCCGAAATGGTGATGCAGGGCGCCGCGGGTGAGGTCGGCTTCGGCGCACAGTTCGTCCATCACCACGGCGGCAAAGCCCTTTTCGGCGAACTGGCGGCGGGCGACGGCGATCAGCCGTTCGGTGGTGTCCGCGCTCATGGCGGCGCGGCTGCGGCGAGGGGTGGGCATGGAGGGCTCCGGGTAAAAAAGCAATGGCTGCAAATTAGCATACGTTGCGTATGTCAATAAATGGCATTAGCATACGCGGCGTATGTCAATTGGAGGTGGCTACCGTGACTGCCCTCGTTTCACCCAAGAATGTTGCCTGGCTGGGCGAGCTGCCCGGCCTGTTGCGCCTGGCGCTGCCACTGGTGCTGGGCCTGTCGGCGGCCGAGCTGATCAGCCTGACCGATACCGTGCTGCTGGCCTCGCTGGGCACCGTGGTGCTGGCCTGTGTCGCGCTGACCAGCAGCGCCGGGCTGATCTTTCATGCCGGGCTGTACGGCATGCTCGCCACCCTCAGCGTGCGCGTCGGCCATGCCTACGGCGCCGATGACCCCGGCACCGTGGCGCGCACGCTGCGTGCCGGGCTGGGCTATGGCCTGCTGGTGGGCATCCTCGGCTGCCTGGCGATGCTGGCCTGCCTGCCCTTGGTGCAATGGCTGGGCGTGCCGCTGCCCGATGTGACGTTGCTGACGCCGTACTGGCAGGCGATGGCGGTGTTCCTGATCCCGTACTGCCTGGCGGTGGTGTTCAAGGACGTGCTGGAAGCCATCGGCCGGCCCTGGGTGGGCGTGCTGCTGGTGATGAGCGCGGTGCTGTTCAACATTCCGCTGAGTTACGGCTTGATCCACGGCCATTTCGGCCTGCCGGCGCTAGGCCTGCTGGGGGCGGGCGTCGCCGGGGTGATCGCCGAATCGCTGGCGGTGCTGCTGGCCCTGGCCTACTGGCGCCTGGCGCCTTCGCTGGCGCGTTACCGTCAGGCCCCACGAGGACCGCAGTTGAGCTGGCGCACGCTGCTGGGCGAGGGCTGGCCGCTGGGCCTGGGGTATCTCGCCGAGGCCGGCGCGGTGGTGATCGCCGCCTGGATGCTCGGCTGGCTGGGCAATGCGGCCCTGGCGGCCAACCAGGTGGTGCAGTCGGTCGGCGCGCTGCTGTACATGCTGCCGCTGGGCATGGCGGCGGCGGTGAGCATCCGCATCAGCCAGGCCCAGGGTCGCGGCGAGACGGCGCGCATCCGTGCCATCGGCAGCGCCACCTTTGCCAGCGTCACCGCCTGGATGCTGGTGGCCACCGTGCTGCTGGCGCTGTTTGGCCGCGCCATCGCCGAGGCCATGAGCGACGACCCACAGGTGATCGCCATCGCCGTGCCGATGTTCGTGGTGGTCGCGGCCATGCAGGTGGCCGACGGTCTGCAGTCCACCGCGCTGGGTGCCTTGCGCGGCCTGCAGGACTACCGCTGGCCGGTAGGAGTGACCATGGTCAGCTACTGGTTGCTGGCGCTACCGCTGAGCTACTGGTTGGCCTTCCACTCCTCGCTGGGCGCGGTGGGCGTATGGGTCGGCTTCGCCTGCGGCCTGACCGTGGCGGCGGTGATGCTGCCGTGGCGGTTCTATCGGTTGCAGGTGATGCCCGCCACGGCGGCACTGGCTCAGCCCTGATAGAACACCGCCAACCACACCGTGGCCACACCGGGTTCGGTCCATTCCACCCGGTGGCGGCAACCGGGCGGGATGTCCAGGTGGTCGCCGGGGCGCAGTACGCGGGTGCGCGGCTCGTGCTCCAGGCGCAGCCCGGCGCTGCCGCTGAGCACGACCACCCATTCGCCCTCGGCCTGGTCGTACCAGAACCCGGGCGGGCTGGCCTGGCCGCTGGAGACGATACGCTCGATGCGCAGGCCCGGGCGCCGCAGCAGGTCGGTGAACTGCTCGTCGGCATCGGGCGCGAGCGGGGGCAGGGCGGTGAACAGGTTGTCGGGCATGGGCGTCTCGCGCGTGGTTGATTCCAGCCGGTGATTGTAGGAAGGTTTCGGCCTTTGCCCCCTGGAAGATTGACGATGGACAAGCTGCTGGCGCTCAAGGTGTTCATGGCCACCGCCGAGGCCGGCGGCTTTTCCGCCGCCGCGCGCATTCTCGGGGTGGCGACCTCCTCGGTGACCCGCCAGGTCGACGCCCTGGAACTGGCGCTGGGGGCCAGCCTGCTCAACCGCTCGACCCGCCAGGTCAGCCTGACCGAAGCCGGCGCCAGCTACTACCAGCGGGCCCGCGAGATCCTCGAGGCCCTGGCCGAGGCCGACGCCAGCGTCGCCGACCGCGGCGAAGAGCCGGTCGGCGTGTTGCGCCTGTGCCTGCCGGTGGAGTTCGGTCGCCGGGTGATCGCTCCGCACCTGGGCGCGTTCCTCGCCCGTCACCCGGCACTGGAGCTGGACATCGACCTGAGCGACCGCTTCGACGATCTGCTCGATGGCCGCTACGACCTGAGCATCCGCCTCGGCGAGCCGGCACCCAGTGATGAACTGGTGTGTCGCCCGCTGGGGCGTTTCGAGCGCTGGCTGGTGGCGAGCCCTGCGTACCTGAGCCAGCAGCCGGTGCTGACCGAACCGCAGCAACTGGCCGCGTGCGCCTGCTTGCGCTTTCGCTATGGCCAGTCGGCGCGACCGTGGCGGCTAAGCCTGGGCGAGCAGCGCCTGGAGCTGGATGTCAGTGGCCCGTTGCGCAGCGCCAACGCCGACCTGTTGCGCGAGGCGGCCATTGCCGGCAGCGGCGTGGCGCTGCTGGCCGACTGGCTGGTGCGTGAGGATGTCGAGGCCGGGCGCCTGCAGCGGTTGTTCGCCGACTGGACGGTGAGTCCGGGGGCGGCCAGCGCCAGCATCAACGCCCTGTACCTGCCCAACCACCGCGGCTCGCGCCGGGTCATGGCGTTCGTTGCCTTCTGTGAGGAACTGCTGGTCGGCTGAGGCGTTGCGCGCCACGCAAAGGCCCGTTGCGCGGGCGATGGATTCTCGCCGGGGCGGTTGTCCGTCACCCTTCGCGCACATCCTTTCGCAAGCCGAGGTAACCTCGAATGAATCCCTCCCTCGCCGTCGTCCAGGCATCGGCCCCGGGCCTGAGCCGGGCCCTGGTGACGCTGCTGGCGTTCTGCTGCGGCGCCATCGTCGCCAACATCTACTACGCCCAGCCCATCGTCGGCCTGATCGCGCCGGACCTGGGGCTGTCCACCGAGCGCGCCAGCCTGATCGTGTCCCTGACCCAGATCGGCTACGCCCTGGGCCTGTTGTTCCTGGTGCCGCTGGCCGACCTGCTGGAGAACCGCCGGCTGATGATCGCCACGGCGGTGCTGGCCACCGGCAGCCTGTTGCTGGCCGGCACCAGCGGCCACGGGCAGGGCGAGATGTTCCTGCTGTACGCGTTGCTGATCGGCTTCAGCTCGGTGGCGGTGCAAATGCTGATACCACTGGCGGCGCACCTGGCGCCGGAGCGTGAGCGTGGCCGGGTGGTCGGCAACATCATGGGCGGCTTGCTGCTGGGTATCCTGTTGGCGCGGCCGCTGGCGAGCCTGGTGGCGGATCACTTCGGCTGGCGCGCGGTGTTCCTCGGCGCCGCCGGGGTGATGGTGGCGATCATCCTGCTGCTGGCGCTGACCTTGCCGCGCCGGGTGCCGGAGCACAAGGCCAGCTATGCCGGGCTGATGGCCTCGTTGCTGGTGCTGTTGCGCCGCCATCCGGCGTTGCGCCAGCGGGCGCTGTACCAGGCGCTGATGTTCGCTGCGTTCAGCCTGTACTGGACGGTGGTGCCACTGGCGCTGGCCGGCGAGCACGGCCTGTCGCAGAGCCAGATCGCGCTGTTTGCCCTGGTCGGGGCGGTGGGCGCGGTGGCGGCGCCGCTGGCCGGGCGGCTGGCCGATGCCGGCCATGCGCGACGCGCTTCGCTGCTGGCGATGGCCCTGGCGCCGCTGGCGTTGCTGCTGGGCCTGAGCGCACCGGGGGCCAGCGTGATCGGCCTGGGGTTGACCGGGGTGCTGCTGGATTTCGCCGTGCAGATGAACATGGTCATTGGCCAGCGTGAGGTGTACGCGCTGGATCCCGCCAGTCGTGGCCGACTGAATGCCCTGTATATGACCAGTATCTTCCTCGGCGGGGCGTTGGGCTCGGCGCTGGCCAGCGGGGTGTATGCGCAGTACGGCTGGAGTGGCGTGGCGTTGCTGGGCGCGGGACTGCCGACGCTGGCGCTGATGGTGTTCCTGAGCGTTTCCCGGCGTTGATCCCGAGGCGTCTATCGTCCCAGCGGCAGGGCCACGCCGATCAGCGCGAACAGGCTCCCGCAGCAGCGGTTGAACCCGCGACCGCCCTTGGCCAGCCACGGGCGGATGCGAAACGCCAGGCGTGCCAGCAGGTACTCCACCAGGCATTCGACACTGGCGAAGGTCGCCGCCATCACCACGAACTGCACCAGCAGGCCGCGCTGCGGGTCGATGAACTGGGGCAGGAACGCGCCATAGAACAGCAGCACCTTGGGGTTGGCCAGCGCCGACAGGCAGCCCTGGCGGAACAACCCGGCATTGCTCAGCGCCACGCCGCCGCGCGGTTGTTCCAGGTGCAGCGCCGGTGTGCGCCACAGCTGGAACCCCAGCCAGACCAGGTAGGCCCCGCCCACCCACTTGAGCACTGTCAGCACCGAGGCCGAGGCCTGCAGCAGGGCGCTCAGGCCGAACATGGTCAGGGCGATCAGGGTGCTGAAGCCCAGCACTCCACCAAGGATGGTAAACAGCGTGCGGCGGGCGCCGTACAGCGCGCCATGGGTCAGGGCCAGCAGGCTGTTGGGGCCCGGGGTCAGCGACAGGCCGATGCTGGCGAGCAGGTAGATGAGCCAGGTGTCGAGTGCCATGGGGGAGCCTTGTGAATGTGCAGGGCGCCAGTGTAGGGCAGGGCAGTGGAAATACAGGGTAGTATCTGGTCATTGAGTGGTTATATCTGGACATTCCTGAATGACACCTGACCTGCGCCTGCTGATCCTGCCCTTACCGGAGTTCGCCCTGCTGCCGTTCGGCGCGTTCCTCGACAAGCTGCGCTTCTCCGCCGACGACGAGGACTACAGCCGCCAGCGCTATTGCCGCTGGACCGTGCTCGGGCTGGACCGGGAACCGGTGGTTTCCAGCAGCGCAGCCATCGTTCAGGTCGAGGCGACGCCTGCGGACATTCGCTGGGGCGACTACGACCACCTGGTGCTGTTCGGCGGGCGCAACGCCAGTGCCACGGCGGCCTTGGCACCGCGCTACAAGGCCCTTTTGAAGCAGGCGAGCAAGGCCGGGGTGAAGCTGGTGTGCGTCGACAACGCGGCCTTCCTGTTGGCGGCCTGTGGCCTGCTGGACGGTCACCAGGTGGTGGTGCACTGGCGCCATGAGGCGGAGTTTCGCCTGGCGTTTCCCCGCGTGCGCCTGCTGACCGGGCAGCTGTTCTGCTTCGACGGTGAGCGCATCACCTGTGCCGGCGGCACGGCGGCCATCGACCTGGCGGTGGAGCTGATCGCCCGCGCCAGTGGCCGCGCCCGGGCGCTCAAGGGCCTGGCCGACATGCTGGTGGACGAGAGCCGGGATAGCCTTCACGCCTTGCGTTCGCTGGAGGCCGGCGCTGGGCAGGGGCGCCAGGTGCAGCGAGCAACGGCGCTGATGCGCCATCACTTGGCGGCGCAGCTGCCGGTGGAGGCGCTGGCGGCAGAGCTGGGCATCAGCCGGCGCCAGCTCGACCGCCAGTTCCAGGCCTGCCATGGCATGAGCGCCAAGGCCTGGTGGCAGGAACTGCGCCTGCAGCAGGCGCGCTGGCGTTTGCTCAACTCCAGCCACAGCCTGGCGCAGATCGCCGATGAAGTGGGGATGGGGGATGCCAGCTACCTGGGCAAGTGGGTGCGGCGGCGGTTTGGTTGCACGGCGCTGGCGTTGCGCAGGTCCGAGTCGGACTCATCGCGGGGCAAGCCCGCTCCCACCGTCTGACCCGCGGCGTGCCGGAGCGTGGGAGCGGGCTTGCCCCGCGATGCAGGTTCACTGCGGTGTGCCGAACAACCCCGTCCAGTAGATCCCGGCATCGCTCTTCGGATCCACCGCATACGCCGCCCCCAACTCGCGGAAGTCGGGGTTCATCAGCGTGGCGCAGTGCCCCGGGCTTGCCAGCCAGCCGTCGACCACCTTGCGCGCGGTGTCGCGCCCGGCGGCGATGTTCTCGCCGATCTGCCGGTACAGGTAGCCGGCCAGCTCCGCCCGGTCGCCCGGGGTGCGGCCATCGCGGTCGATATGGTCGAAGAAGTTCTGGTTGGCCATGGCCCGGGTGTGGTTGGCGGCCACGCCCGCAAGGGTCGTGCTCCAGGCCAGCGCCGGGGCGGGGGGGAAGGGCTGGCCACCGCACTGGCGGGGCAGCTTGCGCGCGGCGTTGATCTCTTGCAGCAGCTTCTGCCCTTCGGCCTGCCAGTCGCCCAGGCGGGCGCTGAGCAGCGGCCGGGCCAGGACGATGCGCCAGTCGCGGCCCTCCTGGCTGACGCCGATGTCGACGAACTGCGGGTCGAGCACCACCTGGCAGAAGCTCTCCTCGACAGCCTTCATCGCTGCCTGGGCGTCCCGCGGGCCGGACAGGCTGATGGCCTGGACGTTGACCATCGGGTAGGCGGCGCGGGTCATGGCCTGCTGCAGGTCGCGGGTGCCTTCGGGCGACAGCGCCAGGCGGGTGTCGCTGTTGAGCGGCGGCAGCTCCAGCGAGGCTTCGCCACCACAGCGCTGGGCCTGGCTGCGGTAGACGTTGATCGTATCGATCAGTTGCGCCTCTTCACCGGTAAAGGCCTGGGCGCTGGTCGCAGCGAGCAGGCCCAGCGTCAGGCCGACGAGGCAGGCAACGGATGGGACGCGCATGTAGATCTCCCTGTAACTGGCAGCGTCTGGATCTGCGCTGCCCATCCTACACAACGGCACGGCTTTTGGCCCGGCCATGTGCAGTGTAAAAAAGCGGGCCTTGGCAATCGAATGCGGTTGGCAAAAGAGGGAGTAGACCGCTGGTCGGCGAAAAAGTGCGATCGTTGTTGGCGCGCTATTGCTTCCAGGTACGGAAGAAGGTTTGACGCTGCGGTCAACACGCAGAGCCGGCCGTATCACCGGCACCATTTTGACCGGCAGGGATTGCAGCGTGTCTTACCAGAGTGCCACCGCCGCCGCCCCGACCACCCGGCCGAACACCGCCAGCGCCGTGTCCACGTCCGCCTCGCTGGTGTAGCGCCCGAGGCTCAGGCGCACGCTGTTGCGCGCCTGGCGCTCGTCGAGGCCGAGCGCCAGCAGCACGTGGGACGCGGCGTTGCTCGCCGAGTTGCAGGCCGAGGTAGTGGACAGCGCCAGCTCGCCGGCCAGGGCCAGGCTGTTGAAGCCCCTGGCGTCGATGCACAGGTTGAGGGTGTGGGGAATGCGCTGCACCGTGCAGCCGTTGAGCGTCACCCCGGGCAGGGCCAGCAGGCCGTCGCGCAGGCGTCGGGCGAGCTGCTCCATGCGCTGGAACTCCGCCTCGCCGGGCTGGCCGGCCAGCGCGAAGGCGCTGCCCATGCCGACGATCTGGTGGGTGGCCAGGGTGCCGGAGCGCAGGCCGCGCTCATGGCCGCCGCCGTGCATCTGCGCACGCATGGCCGGACGGGCGCGGGGACCGACGTAGAGGGCGCCGATGCCCTTGGGGCCGTAGACCTTGTGTGCCGAGAACGACATCAGGTCGACGGCCTGGTGTGTCAGGTCGATGCGGACCTTGCCCACGGCCTGGGCCGCGTCCACATGCAGCAGCGCGCCATGCTCGCGGACCAGCTGGCCGATGCGGGCGAAGTCGGTCAGCGTGCCCAGTTCGTTGTTCACCGCCATCAGCGACACCAGGCGCGTGTCCGGGCGCAGCGCGGCCTGCACGGCCTCGGCCTGGATCAGGCCATGGGCGTCGGGCGCCAGGCGGGTCACCGTCCAGCCCTGGCGCTCCAGTTCGGCGGCGGTGTCGAGGATGGCCTTGTGTTCGAGCTGGCTGGTCAGCAGGTGCCCCGGCTGGGCAAAGCCCTGGGCGATGCCCTTGAGTGCCAGGTTGTTGGATTCGGTGGCGCCGGAGGTCCAGACCAGATCGTCCGGCTGGGCGCCTACGCGCTCGGCCACCTGGCGGCGGGCCTGTTCGACGGCCTCGCGGGCGGCCTGGCCATGGAAGTGGCCGCTGGAAGCGGGGTTGCCGAAGTTGGCTTCGCGGCCCAGGCAGGTGAGCATGGCGGCAATGACGCGGTCATCGACCGGAGTGGTGGCGGCGTAATCGAAGTAGAGCGGGGTGCTGGGCATGATCGCGGGCGGGTCCGTGCGTGGACGCCGCCTGTCGGCATCCATGGACATCATCCTAGGCAATTGCCGATATGAATGTTTTTCCTTTTCCGCGTTCCAGAGCGATTTTCGAAAAAAATTCTATTCTTTTTTGCTATGTATTTAGAATTTTTTTCTTGCCTGGATCAGAGCCATTGCCACGGTGCCTGCTTGGTGATCATCACCAGCACGATCAGGAACATACCGGCAAACCCCGCGACCCCCATCCACAGCCAGGGACGGTACAGCCGCTGGTAATCCTCGCCAAGTGCCGTGCCATTGTCGGCCGCCTGGGCTGCGAGGCGCTGCATGCGCGTCTGCAACAGCAGCACCGGCAGCCACAGCGCGCCCACCGCGAAAAAGATCAGCAGTGCGGCACGCAGCCAGTCGGCGGCCCACGGCATGCCGCCCATGCTGATCATGGCGTAGCCGGTCAGCAGTTGCAGCACCCCGGCGGGCGTGGTGATCCAGGCATCGAAGCGCACCACCATCCTGGCCACGGCGGCGATCACCCGTGGATCGCGGCTGCGGTTCGCGGCGATCAGGTACAGGTACGAGCCCATGCCGAAACCGAACAGGAACACCGCGGCGATCACATGCAGGTACTTGAGCAGCAGGTAGCTCATCTCAGCCTCGCCCGTGCTGGAAGCTGACGCTGTAGCGCACCTTGTCCGGCTCGCCGATGGCCGCCAGGTACTGCTCGACACTGATCTCGCCGACGCAGGGGCGGGCACCGGGGGCCGGGGTGTAGCCTTCGATCACCCTGGCCATCAGCGCCACCGCCGCGCAGCTGGGGATCTCCGGGCCCTTGTCGTCACTGGCGCTGACCTGGGCCTGCAGGCGCAACGGCTGGCCCTGCAGGTCCAGGCCGCGGACATCCAGGTACATCGCGCTCTTGCCATCGCCAAAGCGCTCGAAATGGCCGCCCAGGCGATGCAGGCGCCGCGCCCAGGGCAGCGGGTCGCGCACCAGGCCGCACTTGACCAGCAACGCCAGCGCGGCATTGGCCAGGCCGCCGGCCATGAGCCCGGAGCCGGCCTTGAATGCCAGGTCGCGGGCGCCGTAGCGCTCGGCGAAGATATCCATGTCCGGTACATCGACGTTGTTCAGCAGGCGCCAGCCCAGGCCGGGCAGGTGGCGCAGCTGCAAGCCGAGCCAACCGTCCACGGCGTGCGGGCGCCCGTCGCGCCACTGGCGGATCGGCCGGCCGGCGTAGGCCAGCACGCCCTCGATGGTGGAAACACCGGGCATCTTCGCCGAGGAGGAAATGCCATGCTCGATGCGCTCGATGCGGCTGAAGTGATGGCGCTGCTCATCGAGGATCGCCGACGACAGGCTGGGCACCGAGCTGCAGCCGCTGAGCAGCGCGACATTGGCCTGGCGGGCGCGGGCGTCCAGGCGCTCGATGCCGTTGACGAACACCCGGCAGTCGGAGAGGTCGCAATAGCTGGCGCCCGCCTCGATGCAGGCTTCGGCCACGCTGTAGGGGTGGCCCTGGAAGGGGCCGCCGGTGTGGATCACCCAGTCGATGCGCAGCGCGCGCAGTGCGTCGGCAAAGCCGGGAGCCATGGCGTCGCCGCACCAGCTTTCGCTGCCGCTCAGTTGGGTGGCCAGTTGGGTGAGGCTGTTGGCGTTACGGCCGGCGATCACCAGTTGCACGGCGGGCATCTGCTGCAGGTGACGGCAGATGATCCGGCCGAAGTTGCCGTAGGCGCCGATCACCAGGATTCTGCGGGACATGCGGGGGTCCTTGTGCATGTGTCGGGAAGGAAAGGCTGGTTCACATCTCCCTGTAGGAGCGGCCTTGTGTCGCGAAAGGGCCGCAGAGCGGCCCCAGCGATCTTTGCATCAACACTGAGATCCTGGGGCTGCTCTGCAGCCCTTTCGCGGCGCAAGGCCGCTCCTACACAGTGGGGCAGCGCAGGGCTGGTCAGCCCTCGTAGCCCAGGTTCGGCGCCAGCCAGCGCTCGCTGACGCTGATGTCCTGGCCCTTGCGCGCGCTGTACTGCTCGATCTGGTCCTTGTCCACCTTGCCCACGGCGAAGTACTGCGCCTGCGGGTGGGCGAAGTACCAGCCGCTGACCGCCGCCGCCGGGAACATGGCGAAGTGCTCGGTGAGGAACACGCCGCTCGGGCCGGTCTCGCCGATGGCGGTGCCGTCGAGCAGGCGGAACAGGGTTTCCTTCTCGGTGTGGTCCGGGCAGGCAGGGTAGCCAGGTGCCGGGCGGATGCCGCTGTACTGCTCCTTGATCAGCGCCTCGTTGTCCAGGTGCTCGTCCTTGGCATAACCCCAGTGTTCTTTACGCACCTGCTCGTGCAGCCACTCGGCGCAGGCTTCGGCCAGGCGGTCGGCCAGGGCCTTGACCATGATCGAGCTGTAGTCGTCGCCCTTGTCCTGGTAGGCCTTGGCCACTTCCTCGGCGCCGATGCCGGCGGTGGTGATGAAGCCACCGACATAGTCGGTCACGCCGCTGTCCTTCGGCGCGACGAAGTCGGCCAGCGACCAGTTCGGCTTGCCGTCGGGCTTGATGGTCTGCTGGCGCAGGTGGTGCAGGGTGGCCAGGGTCTCACCGTCGTCGCCGTATACCTCGATGTCGTCATGTTCGACCTGGTTGGCCGGCCAGAAGCCGAATACCGCGCGGGCGCTGATCAGCTTTTCGTCGATCAGCTTGTCGAGCATCTCGCGGGCGTCCTGGTACAGCGCCGTGGCGGCCTCGCCGACCACTTCGTCGGTGAGGATGCGCGGGAACTTGCCGGCCAGGTCCCAGGAGATGAAGAACGGCGTCCAGTCGATGTACTCGGCCAGGGTGCGCAGGTCGATGTCTTCCAGCACCTTGACGCCGGTGAAGGTGGGCACCGCGGCCTGGTAGGCGGCCCAGTCGTACTGCGGCTTGGCGGCGATGGCCTGGGCGTAGCTCAGGCGCTCGGTGCGGGCGCTGCGGTTGGCGGTGCGCTCGCGCACCTCGACGTATTCCTGGCGGGTCTTCTCGACGAAGCCGCTCTTGAGCTCCTTGGACAGCAGCTGGGTGGCCACGCCCACCGCGCGCGAGGCGTCGGTGACATAGACCACGGCGTCGTTGGCGTATTTCGGCTCGATCTTCACCGCCGTGTGCGCCTTGGAGGTGGTGGCGCCACCGATCATCAGCGGCAGGTGGAAGTCCTGGCGCTGCATCTCGCGGGCGACGTGGACCATTTCGTCCAGCGACGGGGTGATCAGGCCGGACAGGCCGATGATGTCGCATTTCTGCTCACGGGCGGTCTGCAGGATCTTCTCGGCCGGGACCATCACGCCCAGGTCGACGATGTCATAACCGTTGCAACCCAGTACCACGCCGACGATGTTCTTGCCGATGTCGTGCACGTCGCCCTTGACCGTGGCCATGAGGATCTTGCCCTTGGCCTCGGGCTTGTCGCCTTTCTCGGCCTCGATGAACGGGATCAGGTGGGCCACGGCCTGTTTCATCACGCGGGCGGATTTCACCACCTGGGGCAGGAACATCTTGCCGGCGCCGAACAGGTCGCCGACCACGTTCATGCCGCTCATCAGCGGGCCTTCGATGACTTCGATCGGGCGCGCCGACTGCTGGCGGCACTCTTCGGTGTCTTCGACGATGTAGGCGGTGATGCCCTTGACCAGCGCATGCTCGAGGCGCTTGTCCACCGGCATCGAGCGCCATTCTTCGTTCTCGACTTCCTTGGTGGCGCCGCCGCCCTTGTAGTCGTCGGCAATCGCCAGCAGGGCGTCGGTGCCGTGCGGGGTGCGGTTGAGCACCACGTCCTCGACCTTCTCGCGCAGGGCGGCGGGGATCTCGTCGTAGATCTCCAGCTGGCCGGCGTTGACGATACCCATGGTCAGGCCGTTCTGGATCGCGTGGTAGAGGAATACCGAGTGGATCGCCTCGCGCACCGGGTTGTTGCCGCGGAACGAGAACGACACGTTGGACACGCCGCCCGAACTCAGGGCGTAGGGCAGGTGGTCACGGATGTAGGCACAGGCCTCGATGAAGTCGACGGCGTAGTTGTTGTGCTCCTCGATGCCGGTGGCGACGGCGAAGATGTTCGGGTCGAAGATGATGTCTTCCGGCGGGAAGCCCACCTCGTTGACCAGGATGTCGTAGCTGCGCTGGCAGATCTCGCGCTTGCGCGCGGCGGTGTCGGCCTGGCCGACCTCGTCGAACGCCATCACCACCACGGCGGCGCCGTAGCGCTTGCACAGGCGGGCGTGGTGCTTGAACTGCTCGACACCTTCCTTCATCGAGATCGAGTTGACGATGCCCTTGCCCTGGATGCACTTGAGGCCCGCCTCGATCACCTCCCACTTGGAGGAGTCGATCATGATCGGCACCCGGGAGATGTCCGGCTCGCCGGCGATCAGGTTGAGGAAGCGGACCATGGCGGCCTGGGAGTCGAGCATCCCTTCGTCCATGTTGATGTCGATCACCTGGGCGCCGGCCTCGACCTGCTGCAGGGCGACTTCCAGGGCCTCGGTGTAGTTCTCCTCGCGGATCAGCCGGGCGAACTTGGCGGAACCGGTGATGTTGGTACGCTCGCCGACGTTGACGAACAGCGACTGGCGATCGATGGTGAACGGCTCCAGGCCCGACAGGCGGCAGGCCTTGGGGATGTCCGGAATCGCACGCGGCTTGTACTTGGCGACCGCCTCGGCGATGGCCTGGATGTGCGGCGGGGTGGTGCCGCAGCAGCCGCCGATGATGTTGAGGAAGCCGCTGGCGGCGAACTCCTCGACCACCGCGGCCATCTCCGCCGGGGTCTCGTCGTACTCGCCGAAGGCGTTGGGCAGGCCGGCGTTGGGGTGGGCGGACACATGGGTGTCGGCCTTGGTCGCCAGTTCTTCCAGGTACGGGCGCAGGTCCTTGGCGCCGAGGGCGCAGTTCAGGCCGACGGAGATCGGCTTGGCGTGGCGTACCGAGTTCCAGAAGGCTTCGGTGGTCTGGCCCGACAGGGTGCGGCCGGAGGCGTCGGTGATGGTGCCGGAGATCATGATCGGCAGTTCGACGTCGTCCTCTTCGAACACCTGCTGTACGGCGAAGATCGCCGCCTTGGCGTTGAGGGTGTCGAAGATGGTCTCGATCAGGATCAGGTCGGCGCCGCCCTCGATCAGGCCACGGGTGGCCTCGATGTAGTTCTCCACCAGTTCGTCGAAGGTAACGTTGCGATAGCCCGGGTCGTTGACGTCGGGGGAGATCGAGCAGGTGCGGCTGGTCGGGCCGAGCACGCCGGCGACGAAGCGCGGCTTGTCCGGGGTTTCCAGGGTCTTGGCGTCGGCCACCTGGCGGGCTACGCGCGCGCCCTCGACGTTGAGCTCGTAGACCAGCGCTTCCATGCCGTAGTCGGCCTGGGAAATCTGCGTGGCGTTGAAGGTGTTGGTCTCGAGGATATCGGCGCCCGCGTCCAGGTAGGCTTTCTCGATCGCGGCGATGACATCCGGGCGGCTGAGCAGCAGCAGATCGTTGTTGCCTTTGACATCGCTTGGCCAATCGGCGAAGCGCGTGCCACGATAGTCGTGTTCCTCGAGGCGGTAACTCTGGATCATAGTACCCATGCCGCCGTCGAGGATCAGGATGCGCTCTTTGAGTGCTTTCTGGAGTGCTTGGTAACGAGCGCTGCGGTCGGACATAGGAACTACCTGGTCGGGCGAATATCAGAAGGTGCCGAATAATAACAAAGCTGCACGGATTTTAGGCGTACCGCCGATTTGCATGAATTTCCTTCATGTTGGTGCGCGCCCCAACACCTCAGGACCCGCCAGGCACATCGTGATGGCTTCAAGTAACCAGGACATTCGGCACATGCTGCATCGCATATTTGCCAGCGCCTTCGCCTTGCTCATCAGTGGCGCGGCGTTCGGGCAGGCCCCCCAAGCGAGCCCGACGATTTCATACACCCGGGATATCCAACCGATCTTCACCGAGAAGTGCGTGGCCTGCCACGCCTGCAACGACGCCGCCTGCCAGCTCAACCTGGGCAGCGCCGAGGGCGCCGAGCGCGGCGCGTCCAAGGTGCCGGTCTACCAGGGCGAGCGCAGCCAGGCGGTGCCCACCACGCGGTTGTTCTACGATGCCCGCGACGAAGCCGGCTGGCGCAAGCAGGGCTTCTACTCGGTGCTGGACAAGCAGGGCAGCCAGGCGGCGCTGATGGCGCGCATGCTCGAGCTGGGCCACAAGACCCCGCTCACGCCCAATGCCAAGCTGCCCGAGGAGATCGTCCTGGGGCTCAACCGCAACAACATGTGCCCGTTGCCCCACGAGTTCGACGCCTACGCCGGCGCCCACCCGAAAGAGGGCATGCCGCTGGCGGTCACCGGCCTGACCGACCAGGAGTACCAGACCCTGCAGCGTTGGTTGGCGGCTGGCGCTCCGGTCGAGAAGACGCCGATCCAGCCCAGCGCGGCAGAGGCCAAGCAGATCGCCGACTGGGAAGAGCTGCTCAACCGCCCGGGTTCGACCGAGGCGCTGGTCGGCCGTTGGCTGTATGAGCACTTGTTCCTGGCGCACATCCACTTCGTCGGCGGCGAGCCGGGTCACTTCTTCCAGTGGGTGCGTTCGCGCACGCCGAGCGGCCAGCCGGTGGACCTGATCGCCACCCGCCGGCCCAACGACCCGCCGGGCACCGATTTCTACTACCGGCTGATGCCGGTGCAGGGCGTGATCGTCCACAAGACCCACATCACCTACCCGATGGGGCCGCAGAAGCTCAAGCGGGTCAAGCAGCTGTTCTACAGCGGCGACTGGCATGCCTCGTCGCTGCCCGGCTACGGTCCGCGTCACCGCGCCAACCCGTTCGAGACCTTCGAGGCGATCCCGGCGGTGGCCCGCTACCAGTTCATGCTGGACAACGCCGAGTACTTTGTCCGCACCTTCATCCGCGGCCCGGTATGCCGCGGACAGATTGCCACCGACGTGATCCGTGACAACTTCTGGGCGCTGTTCCAGGAGCCGGCCCACGACCTGTACATCACCGACGCCCAGTACCGGGGCGAGGCCACGCCGCTGCTGGCCATGCCCGGGCAGATCGATGATGTCGGCAGCGTGCTGAGCCTGTGGCACGCCTACCGCGACAAGCGCAACGAGTACGAGGCGCTGCGTCGCGAGGCCTATGCCGAGCAACCGGCGCCGAGCTGGTCGACCCTGTGGGCCGGCAACGACAACGCGCTGCTGAGCATCTTCCGTCACTTCGACAGCGCCTCGGTGACCAAGGGCCTGATCGGTGACGTGCCGCTGACGATGTGGCTGTTCGACTACCCGCTGTTCGAGCGCACCTACTACCAGCTGGCGGTGAACTTCGACGTGTTCGGCAACGTCTCGCACCAGCTGCAGACCCGCCTGTACTTCGACCTGATCCGCAACGGCGCCGAGGTCAACTTCCTGCGCCTGATGCCGGCCGGCAAGCGTAGCGAGATCCTCGGCAACTGGTACCAGAACAGTGGCAAGGTGAAGATGTGGATGGACTACGAGGACATCGACACCAGTACCCCGAGCGCGCTGAAGCTGGACGAGCACGATCCCAAGCGTGACTTCGGCCTGCAGTTGCTGCAGCGCACCGGCAGCTTGAACGTGGCGCCCGACCCGATCAACCGCTGCCAGGGCGCCTATTGCTCGCGACCTGGGCTGTCTCAGGAGTTTCGCGACGTCGAGCAGTCGCTCAGCCGCCTGGTGTCGCGCCCGGCCGCGGGCCTGAAGGTGATCGGCCAACTGCCCGAGGCGACCATGCTGCGCATCGAAGGGCAGGGCGGCCAGCGCCAGGTCTACAGCCTGCTGCGCAACCGCGCCCACAGCAACGTGGCGTTCCTGCTCGGCGAGGCCTACCGCTACCAGCCGGGGCTGGACACCCTGACCCTGGTCCCGGGCGTGCTCAGCAGCTACCCCAACTTCATCTTCAACATCCCGGCGGCCGATGTGCCGGAGTTCGTCGAGGACATGGAAGCGGCGCGGGACGACACGGCGAAGTTCGAGCGCATCGTCATGCGCTGGGGCGTGCGTCGCAGCCATCCCGAGTTCTGGCGCTACTTCCATGACCTGAACAGCTACATCAAGCAGACCGAGCCGGTGGAGGCGGGGGTGCTGGACATGAACCGCTACGAGAACCTCTGATCGGTTGGCCGGGACTTTCCCGGCCTGCTGCGGTCGGAATCGGTGAACAGGTCCTTGGGGCTGCCTTGCAGCCCTTCGCGGGTAAACCCGCTCCCACAGGGATAGTGCAGGCCTTGGGTTGAGCACAGTACCTGTGGGAGCGGGTTTACCCGCGAACGAGCGCAACGCGCTCGTAAGGGCCTCAACGCACCGGTCAACACAGGGTTTTTCATGCTGTATTCGCTTCAGGCACTTCGGGCATTCGCCGCCTGGGTGGTGGTCTGCCA
>Ga0268257_1000135_pt1 | contig 135347 bp, 122 predicted proteins | sample AgamicAtPrz_FD_200249 | JGI IMG/M metagenome (GOLD analysis project Ga0268257, IMG submission 200249) | Agave microbial communities from Guanajuato, Mexico - At.P.rz (v2) (version 3) | ecosystem: Host-associated > Plants > Phyllosphere > Phylloplane/Leaf | place: Guanajuato, Mexico | collected... | reverse complement strand
CATTCCCTGGTTCGAATCCAGGTACCCCAGCCATCGAAGATTGCAGTACTGGCTACGTAGCTCAGTTGGTTAGAGCACATCACTCATAATGATGGGGTCACAGGTTCGAATCCCGTCGTAGCCACCATATTTACGTTATCGAATACCATTCGGTAAACTGAACATTGTTGGGGTATCGCCAAGCGGTAAGGCACCGGATTCTGATTCCGGCATTCCGAGGTTCGAATCCTCGTACCCCAGCCACTTTAAAGTCGTTAAGCCATTTGTTTAACGCAATTGGGGTGTCGCCAAGCGGTAAGGCTCTGGTTTCTGATACCAGCATTCCGGGGTTCGAATCCCTGCACCCCAGCCACTTAAAACAAACAAGCCCGCTCTGCGGGCTTTTTTGTTTTTGTTGCTCAGAATAGTGCGGCCTGATGCCCTCACCCTACCCCTCTCCCACGGGGAGAGGGAATTAAGATTAGAGTCCGAGGGCGTATTTCAGGGCCTGACGCTTCAGGCCACCGGCGCGCTCCGCCGCCATCAGTCCGATATTTCGCAATATCCGCACCGGACCCACGTCATTGCTGAACCCGGCATAGAACAGATCCATCCCCGACTGCATGACGAAGTTATCCGCCATCCGGCGCGTCTGATAGCGCTTGAGTACCTGATGGCTGGCCCAGACTTCCGCGTGAGCGCGTGCGTTGCCCAGCACGTCCAGTAGCGCATCGACGTCACGGTATCCCAGGTTAACTCCCTGCCCCGCCAGCGGATGAATGGTGTGCGCCGCGTCCCCCACCAGCGCCAGCCCTTCACGGGCATATTGCAACGCGTGGCGTCGCATCAGCGGGAATGCACCGGCAGCAACCGGCGTTACGTTCCCCAGACGGCTCGGGAAGTGCTGCTGGATTTCACGCTGCAACTGCGCCATTGTCAGCCCCTGCAACTGCCGAATACGCGCCGGTTTGTCGTACCACACCAGCGAAGCCCAGTTATCAAACAGCGGCAAGAATGCATGCGGGCCGTTCGGCGTAAAATGCTGCCAGGTGCTTTCGCCCGGTGCGTTTTCTGACTGAACGGTGATCAGCATGCAGGACTGCTGATACTGCCAGGCATGGATCCCAATGCCTGCCATCTGCCTGACCTGTGAGTTCGCGCCATCCGCCCCCACCACCAGCTTCACGACCAGCTCGTCGTCGTTGTCCAGCGTCAGGTGATATCCGCAGTCATGGCGATGCAGGGCTTTCAGCGAGGCCGGAACGCGCAGCGTCACCTTCGGATGCGCCTCCAGCGCCTGCCAGAGCGCCTGCTGGAGCACGTTGTTTTCCACCATATAACCCAGGCGCGGCAGTTTCAGCTCGGCGGCGTCAAACGACACGTGGGCATTTTCCCACTCCCAGGTTTCAAGACGACTGTAGGGATGCGCGCGCATCGCCAGCACCGCCTCCCAGACGCCCAGCCCGCGAAGCAGATCAACAGACGCCGCGCTGATGGCGGAAATACGCACGTCCGGCTTGCTGGCGGGATCGAATGCCGGCGGAGCCGCCTGTTCAATAACGGTTACATCAAATCCCTGCTGCGCCAGCCCCAGCGCCAGTGCGCCGCCGACCATACCGCCGCCGACAACGGCAACTTCGGTGTTCAGGAGTGTCATGGTCACTATTCCTTATTGGAGAATGCCTTAAGTTTACCGGATTTTTGCGGTCCTGAGGTTGACAACCTTCATACTGGTCACAACCGCACCAAAGCATTACAATACGCGGCTTGCAATCCTGAGCTGAGCAAGTCGATGACTAAAAAACTCCATATAAAAACCTGGGGCTGTCAGATGAACGAATACGATTCATCCAAGATGGCCGATCTGCTGGATACCACCCACGGATACCAGCTGACTGAAAATGCGAAAGAAGCCGATGTGCTGCTGCTGAACACCTGTTCAATTCGTGAAAAAGCACAGGAAAAAGTCTTTCATGTGTTAGGCCGCTGGAAGCTTCTCAAACGGAAAAATCCGGACCTGATCATTGGCGTGGGTGGCTGCGTGGCATCGCAGGAAGGTAAGCTGATCCGCCAGAGAGCCCCCTATGTGGATATCGTCTTTGGCCCTCAGACCCTGCACCGTCTGCCAGAGATGATCAATCAGGTTCGCGGGAATCGCAGCCCGGTGGTTGACGTGAGCTTCCCGGAGATCGAGAAATTTGACCGTCTGCCAGAGCCGCGCGCGGATGGCCCGACCGCTTTCGTCTCCATCATGGAAGGCTGTAACAAATACTGTACTTACTGCGTGGTGCCTTATACCCGCGGTGAAGAGGTGAGCCGCCCGGCGGACGATATTCTGTTTGAAATCGCTCAGCTTGCCGCCCAGGGCGTACGCGAAGTGAACCTGCTGGGCCAGAACGTTAACGCCTGGCGCGGTGAGAACTACGACGGCACCACGGGCAGCTTTGCTGAACTGCTGCGACTGGTGGCGGCGATTGACGGCATCGACCGCATTCGCTTTACCACCAGCCATCCGATGGAATTTACCGACGACATCATCGACGTCTATCGCGATACGCCGGAGCTGGTGAGCTTCCTGCACCTGCCGATTCAGTGCGGCTCTGACCGCGTGCTGAACCTGATGGGCCGTCCACACACGGTGCTGGAGTATAAATCCACCATCCGCAAGCTGCGTGAAGCGCGCCCGGATATCCAGATTAGCTCCGACTTCATCGTCGGCTTCCCTGGCGAAACCGCTGACGACTTCGAGCGTACCATGAAGCTTATCGGCGACGTGAATTTCGACGTCAGCTACAGCTTCATCTTCTCCGCGCGCCCGGGCACGCCTGCTGCCGATATGGTTGACGACGTGCCGGAAGAAGAGAAAAAACAGCGTCTGTATATTTTGCAGGAGCGTATTAACCAGCAGGCCAACGCGTGGAGCCGTCGCATGCTCGGCACCGTCCAGCGTATTCTGGTGGAGGGCACTTCCCGTAAGAGCATCATGGAACTGTCCGGTCGAACCGAAAATAACCGCGTGGTGAACTTTGAAGGCACCCCGGACATGATCGGTAAATTTGTGGACGTTGAGATTGTCGAGGTGCTGACTAATTCCCTGCGCGGGAAGCTGGTGCGCACCGAGGACGAAATGGGTCTGCGCATTGCACAGACGCCTGAATCCGTCATCTCTCGCACCCGCAAAGTCAATGATTCTGGCGTAGGTATTTACCAGCCGTAATCCTTCTGGCCTGCCCTCCTGGCAGGCCTTGTATTTCCTCTCATCACCCCCAATATCTACCGCAACGCTTGCGCCTTTATTCTATGGCGTGAATAATTTCGGTAATGACCGTTTTATTACGCCGTGTGGCCACAGGTCAGTTAACCAATTAAAGAGGAACAGTTTGAACATAGATACGCGTGAAATTAGCCTTGAGCCCGCAGACAACGCTCGCCTGCTGAGCCTGTGCGGGCCGTTTGATGACAACATCAAACAACTGGAGCGACGTCTGGGTATCGAAATCAATCGTCGCGATAACCATTTCAAACTCACCGGACGCCCAATCTGCGTCAACGCCGCGGCAGATATTCTCCGCAGCCTGTATGTTGATACCGCCCCGATGCGCGGCGAAATTCAGGATATTGAGCCTGAACAGATCCACCTTGCCATCAAAGAGGCGCGCGTGCTCGAGCAGAGCGCCGAGAGCGTGCCGGACTACGGTAAGGCCATCAATATCAAGACCAAGCGCGGCGTGATCAAGCCACGTACCCCGAACCAGGCGCAGTACATCGCCAATATTCTCGACCATGACATCACCTTCGGCGTGGGCCCGGCGGGGACGGGTAAAACCTATCTGGCCGTTGCTGCTGCGGTAGATGCGCTCGAGCGTCAGGAGATCCGCCGTATCCTGCTGACCCGTCCCGCTGTAGAAGCCGGTGAGAAACTCGGCTTCCTGCCCGGCGATTTGAGTCAGAAAGTGGACCCCTATCTGCGCCCGCTGTACGACGCGCTGTTCGAAATGCTCGGCTTCGAGAAAGTGGAAAAGCTCATTGAGCGTAACGTGATTGAAGTCGCCCCGCTGGCCTACATGCGTGGCCGTACGCTTAACGACGCGTTCATCATTCTGGATGAGAGCCAGAACACCACCATCGAACAGATGAAGATGTTCCTGACGCGTATCGGCTTTAACTCGAAAGCGGTTATCACCGGTGACGTCACCCAGATTGACCTGCCGCGCAACACCAAATCGGGTCTGCGTCACGCCATCGAAGTGCTGGCCGAGGTAGACGAAATCAGCTTTAACTTCTTCCACAGTGAAGATGTGGTACGCCATCCGGTCGTCGCGCGTATCGTTAACGCTTATGAGGCCTGGGAAGAGGCCGATCAGAAGCGCAGGGCCGAACTGGCCGCAGAACGTAAGCGCGAAGCGCAGGAGCATGAACAGAAATGAGTCAGGTGATCCTCGATTTACAGCTGGCCTGTGAAGATAATTCCGGCATGCCAGAAGAGGCACAGTTTCAGAAATGGCTGGATGCCGTTATCCCTCAGTTTCAGGAAGAATCAGAAGTCACGATTCGCCTGGTGGATGAAGCGGAAAGCCATGAGCTCAACCTGACCTACCGCGGGAAAGATAAGCCGACCAACGTGCTCTCTTTCCCGTTCGAAGCGCCTCCGGGTATTGAGATGCCGCTGCTGGGCGATCTGATCATCTGCCGTCAGGTGGTTGAGCAGGAAGCCAAAGAGCAGCAAAAGCCGCTGGAAGCGCACTGGGCACACATGGTGGTGCACGGTAGCCTGCATCTTCTGGGTTACGACCATATTGAAGATGACGAAGCGGAAGAGATGGAATCCCTCGAGACAGAGATAATGCTTGCTCTGGGCTATGAGGATCCGTACATTGCCGAGAAAGAATAGTCAGTCACTGACTACCATGCCGCCGCGCAGGGACATAGCGCGGCGGTTAACGTTGAACAAACAAGAGAACCCTTAACAAACGCCATGAGCGACGACAATTCACACAGTAGCGACACGACAACCACAAAAAAGGGATTTTTCTCCCTCATTCTGAACCAGCTTTTCCACGGCGAACCCAAAAACCGTGATGAACTGCTGGAGCTGATTCGTGATTCCGGGCAAAACGATCTTATCGATGAAGATACGCGCGAAATGCTCGAAGGGGTGATGGACATCGCCGACCAGCGCGTTCGCGACATCATGATCCCCCGCTCGCAGATGATCACCCTGAAACGCAACCAGACGCTGGACGAGTGCCTCGATGTGATTATCGAATCGGCTCACTCGCGCTTCCCGGTCATCAGCGAAGATAAAGATCACATCGAAGGGATTTTGATGGCGAAAGATCTGCTGCCGTTTATGCGCAGCGATGCCGAAGCCTTCAGTATGGAAAAAGTGTTACGTCCGGCCGTCGTTGTGCCGGAAAGTAAACGTGTGGATCGGATGCTGAAGGAGTTTCGCTCCCAGCGCTACCACATGGCGATTGTTATTGATGAATTTGGCGGCGTTTCCGGTCTGGTTACAATCGAGGACATCCTTGAGCTGATCGTGGGCGAAATTGAAGATGAGTATGACGAAGAAGAGGATATCGACTTCCGTCAGCTGAGCCGCCACACCTGGACCGTGCGCGCGCTGGCCTCCATTGAAGACTTCAACGACACCTTCGGCACCAGCTTCAGCGATGAAGAAGTGGACACCATTGGCGGTCTGGTGATGCAGGCCTTCGGCCATCTTCCGGCCCGCGGTGAAACCGTTGACATCGATGGTTACCAGTTCAAGGTCGCAATGGCTGACAGCCGACGTATTATTCAGGTTCACGTCAGAATGCCGGACGACTCACCGGTGCCAAAACTGGAAGATTAATGTAAATGGCATTTGCCCCATTATTAGAACGCCAGCGCGTCCGTTTGCTGCTGGCGCTGTTACTCGGAGCCAGCGGTACGCTGGCTTTTTCTCCTTACGATATCTGGCCAGCCGCTCTTCTCTCCCTGATGGGGCTACAGGGTCTGACCCTGAACCGTCGCCCGGTACAGGCCGCGGCCATCGGCTACTTCTGGGGGCTGGGGCTGTTCGGCTCTGGCATCAACTGGGTCTACGTCAGTATCGCGCAATTTGGCGGAATGCCGGGGCCGGTTAACGTCTTCCTGGTTGTGCTGCTCGCCGCGTATCTGTCGCTCTACACCGGCCTGTTCGCGGGTGTCCTTTCTCGTCTGTGGCCTAAAACCAGCTGGCTGCGCGTGGCGATAGCGGCTCCTGTTGTCTGGCAAATCACCGAATTTCTGCGCGGCTGGGTACTGACCGGCTTTCCGTGGTTGCAGTTCGGCTATAGCCAGATAGACGGCCCGCTGAAAGGTCTGGCTCCCGTCATGGGCGTGGAGGCGATCAACTTCCTGTTAATGGCGGTCAGCGGCCTGCTGGTGCTGGCCCTGGTGACACGTAACGGGAAGCCGCTGGCTGTCGCGCTGATCCTGTTTGCCCTGCCCTTCCCGCTGCGCTATATCCAGTGGTACACGCTGGAGCCCGCGCGCGCCACGCAGGTTTCTCTGGTGCAGGGCGATATCCCGCAGTCACTGAAATGGGATGAGAATCAGCTGCTGAACACGCTGAAAATCTACGCCAACGCCACCGAAGAGGTGATGGGCAAGTCACAGCTCATCATCTGGCCTGAGTCTGCGATCCCGGACCTGGAGATCAATCAGCAACCCTTCCTGAAGATGATGGACGATTTGCTGCGCGCCCGCGGCAGTACGCTGATTACCGGCATTGTGGATGCGCGTCTGAACCAGCAGAACCGCTATGACACCTACAACGCGATCATTACGCTCGGTAAGGACAGTGAATACAGCTATACCTCCACCAATCGCTACAACAAAAACCACCTTGTACCGTTTGGCGAGTTTGTTCCGCTGGAGTCGATTCTGCGCCCGCTGGCACCGTTCTTTGATTTGCCGATGTCCTCGTTCAGCCGCGGCCCGTACGTTCAGCCTCAGCTTCACGCGCACGGTTTTGCCCTGACGGCCGCCATTTGCTACGAGATTATCCTCGGCGAGCAGGTGCGCGATAACTTCCGCCCGGACACCGACTATCTGCTGACCATCTCTAACGATGCCTGGTTCGGTAAATCGATTGGCCCGTGGCAGCACTTCCAGATGGCGCGAATGCGTTCTCTGGAGCTGGCGCGTCCGCTGCTGCGTAGCACCAATAACGGCATCACCGCCGTGATTGGCCCGCAGGGCGAAATCCAGGCCATGATCCCGCAGTTCACCCGTGAAGTGCTGACAACCAAAGTCACGCCAGCCTCGGGCCTGACGCCGTACGCCCGCACCGGCAACTGGCCGCTGTGGATCCTGACCGCGCTGTTCGGCTTTGGCGCCGTGCTGATGAGCCTGCGTCAGCGTCGTCGCTAGTCTAACCTTCTGTTGCCGGGTGGCGCTGACGCTTACCCGGCCACCATTTTTACTCCCGCAGGTCGGGTAAGGCGTCGCCGCCACCCGACAATTTCCTCCCAACCCTTCAATTCTGGCACGCCTGTTGCTTTATTTCTTCACGCAAACGCTGTCTGGCTTAACGTGCAACCCTGTCGCACCAGCATCGATCGCCGGTGGCACCGAAACGGTGCAACGGGAGATTATTGCCTCGGAATGGTGCGGCGCGCTTCGCAAAAATAAACAATAACGCAGCAAAATCTTTACATTAAGCCAGACTAAATGTTAACAAGCTTGCATAACACTGCACTCGCATTGCGCGAGATATAACAACATCACAATGGGTATCTATGCGTCACTGGCGCTGATAAGAAAGGAGTTGGGTATGCAATTACGTAAACTGGCCACAGCAATGCTGGTTATGGGAATGTCTGCGGGCGTCGTCCACGCTGAAGACGCTCCGGCAGCAGGAAGCACTCTCGACAAGATTGCCAAAAACGGCGTGATCGTGGTCGGCCACCGTGAATCTTCTGTCCCGTTCTCTTACTACGACAACACGCAAAAAGTCGTAGGCTATTCACAGGATTACTCCAACGCCATCGTTGAAGCCGTGAAGAAAAAGCTGAACAAACCTGACCTGCAAGTGAAGCTGATCCCCATCACTTCACAGAACCGTATCCCTCTGCTGCAAAACGGCACGTTTGATTTTGAGTGTGGCTCGACCACCAACAACCTTGAGCGTCAGAAACAGGCCGCTTTCTCCGATACCATCTTCGTTGTGGGCACTCGCCTGCTGACGAAAAAAGGCGGCGATATCAAAGACTTTGCTGACCTGAAAGGCAAAGCGGTTGTCGTGACCTCCGGTACCACATCCGAAGTACTGCTGCACAAGCTGAACGACGAGAAGAAAATGGACATGCGCATCATCAGCGCGAAAGACCACGGCGACTCCTTCCGTACCCTGGAAAGCGGTCGTGCTGTCGCCTTTATGATGGATGACGCCCTGCTGGCGGGCGAACGCGCGAAGGCGAAGAAACCAGACAACTGGGAAATCGTCGGAACCGCGCAGTCGAAAGAAGCTTACGGCTGTATGCTCCGTAAAGGCGATGAAGACTTCAAAAAGCTGATCGATGACACCATCGCTCAGGCGCAAACCTCTGGCGAAGCGGCAAAATGGTTCGACAAGTGGTTTAAGAACCCTATTCCACCAAAAAACCTGAACATGAACTTTGAACTGTCTGATGACATGAAAGCGCTGTTCAAATCACCAAACGACAAAGCTCTTAACTAATTAGAACGACAGGGGCGGGATCTCCTGCCCTCTCGATTGTCGGGAAGCATGGACAGACTATACGTTGAGTGGTCGTTCCCCACTCAGCGCAAAAATTGAGCTTCTCACCAATCTTCGAGGGTAGCGCTGCTACCCTCTTTTTTCTGGAGTTTACTATGTCAATTGACTGGAACTGGGGCATCTTTCTGCAACAAGCCCCGTTCGGCAACACCACCTATCTCGGCTGGCTGTGGAGCGGCTTTCAGGTTACCGTTGCGCTATCGATAACGGCGTGGATCATCGCGTTTCTTGTCGGTTCGCTGTTCGGTATTCTGCGTACCGTCCCTAACCGTTTTCTCTCTTCAATTGGCACGCTCTATGTGGAACTGTTCCGTAACGTTCCGCTGATCGTGCAGTTCTTTACCTGGTATCTGGTGATCCCGGAACTGCTGCCGGAAGATCTCGGCATGTGGTTCAAGGCAGAACTGGATCCTAACGTACAGTTCTTTGTCTCTTCCATGCTGTGTCTGGGGCTGTTCACCGCTGCGCGCGTCTGCGAGCAGGTACGTGCCGCCATACAGTCACTGCCGCGCGGGCAAAAGAATGCGGCACTGGCGATGGGCCTGACCCTGCCACAGGCCTACCGTTACGTCCTGTTGCCTAACGCTTACCGCGTCATCGTTCCGCCAATGACCTCCGAAATGATGAACCTGGTGAAAAACTCGGCCATCGCCTCAACCATTGGCCTGGTCGATATGGCGGCGCAGGCGGGTAAGCTGCTGGATTACTCCGCTCACGCGTGGGAATCCTTCACGGCGATCACGCTCGCGTATGTTCTGATTAACGCTTTCATCATGCTGGTGATGAACCTGGTTGAACGCAAAGTACGCCTGCCGGGCAATCTGGGGGGCAAATAATGTACGAATTTGACTGGAGTTCCATTGTTCCCTCCATGCCCTATCTGCTGGATGGACTGGCAATTACCTTAAAGATCACCGTTATCGCTATTATTGTCGGTATTGTCTGGGGCACCCTGCTGGCGGTGATGCGCCTGTCGAGCTTTAAGCCGCTCGCCTGGTTCGCCACGGCTTACGTTAACGTATTCCGCTCCATCCCGCTGGTCATGGTGCTGCTGTGGTTTTACCTGATTGTTCCCGGATTCTTACAGAACGTGCTGGGACTGTCGCCGAAAACCGATATCCGCCTGATCTCTGCCATGGTGGCGTTTTCCATGTTTGAAGCCGCCTACTACTCCGAGATCATCCGCGCCGGTATTCAGAGTATCTCGCGCGGGCAGTCCAGCGCTGCGCTGGCGCTCGGTATGACGCACTGGCAGTCCATGAAGCTGATTATTCTGCCGCAGGCGTTTCGCGCCATGGTTCCGCTGCTGCTGACGCAAGGCATCGTCCTGTTCCAGGATACCTCCCTGGTCTACGTGCTGAGCCTGGCAGACTTCTTCCGTACCGCCTCCACCATTGGCGAACGTGACGGAACGCAGGTTGAGATGATCCTCTTCGCGGGCGGGGTCTATTTTGTGATTAGTTTAAGCGCATCGCTGTTGGTCAGCTGGCTGAAGAAAAGGACCGTATAATGATTTCCCTGAAAAATGTTTCTAAATGGTATGGGCACTTTCAGGTGCTGACCGACTGCTCAACAGAAGTGAAAAAAGGCGATGTGGTGGTGGTCTGCGGCCCGTCCGGTTCCGGTAAGTCTACGCTTATCAAAACCGTTAATGGTCTGGAACCTGTCCAGCAGGGCGAGATTGTCGTTAACGGCACCAAAGTGAACGACCGTAAAACCAACCTTGCCCAGCTTCGCTCCCACGTGGGCATGGTGTTCCAGCATTTTGAGCTGTTCCCGCACCTGTCGATCATTGAAAACCTGACGCTTGCGCAGGTGAAAGTGCTGAAGCGCGATAAAAAAGCGGCGCGCGAAAAGGGGCTGAAGTTACTGGAACGCGTCGGGCTCTCTGCGCATGCGGATAAGTTTCCGGCACAGCTTTCGGGCGGCCAGCAGCAGCGCGTGGCAATCGCGCGGGCGCTGTGTATGGATCCGGTGGCGATGCTGTTCGATGAACCGACTTCTGCACTCGATCCGGAGATGATCAACGAAGTGCTGGACGTGATGGTGGAGCTGGCGCACGAAGGGATGACCATGATGGTGGTGACGCACGAAATGGGCTTCGCCCGTAAAGTGGCCAACCGCGTGATCTTCATGGATGAAGGGAAAATTGTTGAAGACTCGCCGAAAGAAGAGTTCTTCGCGAATCCGAAATCCGAACGCGCTAAAGACTTCCTCGCTAAAATCCTGCATTAATCTTTTCAGTGCGCAATCTGCGGATTGCGCACTGCTTCACGCTTTAGATCTCTTTTTCTATTCGGCGTCACATCGCAGCGTTAACCTTGTCACAAAATAATGCTAAGAATGGAGAACGCTATGGCACACCCTATAATTCTCGACTGCGATCCGGGTCATGATGACGCGATCGCGCTCGTCCTCGCGCTTGCCTCCCCTGAACTGGACGTCAAAGCTGTCACCTCCTCCGCCGGGAACCAGACGCCGGATAAAACCCTGAGAAACGTGTTGCGCATGCTGACGCTGCTGAAACGCACCGATATTCCGGTCGCAGGCGGCGCCGTTAAGCCGCTGATGCGCGAACTGATCATTGCGGACAACGTTCACGGTGAAAGCGGGCTGGATGGCCCAGCGCTGCCGGAGCCAGGTTTCGCACCGCAAGACTGTACTGCCGTCGATCTAATGGCGAAGATGCTGCGTGAAAGCGCAGAGCCCGTGACGCTGGTGGCTACCGGTCCGCAGACCAACGTTGCGCTTCTGCTGAACAGCCATCCTGAACTGCACAGCAACATCGCCCGTATCGTTATCATGGGCGGGTCAATGGGGCTGGGAAACTGGACGCCTGCGGCCGAATTCAACATCTTTGTTGACCCGGAAGCGGCGGAGATCGTCTTCCAGTCGGGCCTGCCGATTGTGATGGCGGGGCTGGACGTGACGCATCGGGCGCAGATTATGGCAGACGATATTGAACGCTTCCGCGCCGTGGGCAACCCGGTTGCAACGACCGTGGCCGAGCTGCTCGACTTCTTTATGGAATATCACAAAGCCGAGAAGTGGGGCTTCCACGGCGCGCCGCTGCACGACCCATGCACCATCGCCTGGCTGCTGAAACCGGAGATGTTTACCACGGTGGAGCGCTGGGTTGGCGTGGAGACGCAGGGGAAATATACCCAGGGAATGACGGTGGTAGACTATTACTCATTGACGGGAAACAAACCGAATACGACGGTAATGGTGGATATTGATCGGGAAGCGTTTGTGGATTTGCTGGCGGAGAGGCTGGCTTATTATTCTGCGGCCTGATACCTTCACCCTGGCCCTCTCCCACGGGGAGAGGGAATAAACCTGCGCTTTTACTTATGGCTCAAACGGGCGACGCTGGAACTGGTCGTGCCCGCACTTCGGACACAGCGACAGCACCTCCGGCGTATAAACGGCCATATGGTGGTGGCACTTCTCACACACCAGATTCCCCAGCCCCACCACTTCGCCGCTGTGATAGACTCCGTGGTGGTTTAAATCCTGGAACACCTCGCGCCACTCCAGCTGGGTTTTATCGGTAATATCCGCCAGCTCCTGCCACAGGCTCTCTTTAATGACTCGCATAAAAACGCTGTCGGCGATCTCGTCCTGACTCTCCTCGTAGCTTCGCGCAAACTCTTCCAGGTCACGGCGCACGGCGCGCGTCACCTCTTCCACTTCGGTTCGCGTTAACTCACCCGTTTGCGTCACGCGTGCGCGTGCCTGTTCGACCAGCGCGTCGATATCGCGCTCGCCGTTACGCAGCCGTTCCGTCAGTGTGGCCATCAGTTCACGGTAAAATTGAGCAACCTTGTTCATCATTTTGCCTCCCGGGTAAGTAACTGTCTCTAATAATAGACCTTATTTCGTCACCGCTTTGTCAGGTGAAGCACAGACCCGGTAAATTCCTGCAAAGTGCATTTGCGTGAAAGGCTGTTTTGACGCGGGCGTTTGGGCTATGCTATGCGGATCTGAATTACCACATCCATTGGCTACATTTGTAGCTGTATTGAACACAGGACCACTGGCTGCCATGCAAGAGCAATACCGCCCGGAAGAGATAGAATCAAAAGTCCAGCAACACTGGGACGAGAAGCGCACCTTTGAAGTAACCGAAGACGAGAGCAAAGAGAAGTATTACTGCCTGTCGATGCTTCCCTATCCTTCTGGTCGACTACACATGGGCCATGTGCGTAACTACACCATCGGTGATGTGATTGCACGCTACCAGCGTATGCTGGGCAAAAACGTTCTTCAGCCTATCGGCTGGGATGCGTTCGGCCTGCCTGCTGAAGGCGCGGCGGTGAAAAACAACACGGCACCGGCTCCGTGGACGTATGACAACATCGCGTACATGAAAAATCAGCTGAAAATGCTGGGCTTTGGCTACGACTGGAGCCGCGAGCTGGCTACCTGTACTCCAGAATATTATCGCTGGGAGCAGAAGTTCTTCACCGAGCTGTATAAAAAAGGCCTGGTCTACAAGAAAACGTCCGCCGTTAACTGGTGCCCGAATGACCAGACCGTACTGGCGAACGAGCAGGTTATCGACGGCTGCTGCTGGCGCTGCGACACCAAAGTTGAGCGTAAAGAGATCCCGCAGTGGTTTATCAAAATCACCGCCTACGCTGACGAGCTGCTGAACGATCTGGACACTCTGGATCACTGGCCTGACACCGTTAAAACCATGCAGCGCAACTGGATTGGCCGTTCCGAAGGCGTTGAAATCACCTTCAACGTAGAAAACTACGATCAGACCCTGACCGTCTACACCACCCGTCCGGACACCTTCATGGGTGCGACTTACCTTGCCGTGGCTGCGGGTCACCCGCTGGCACAAAAAGCAGCGGAAAACAATCCGGAGCTGGCAACCTTCATCGACGAATGCCGCAACACGAAAGTGGCCGAAGCCGACATGGCGACGATGGAGAAAAAAGGCGTTGATACCGGCTTCAAAGCAATTCACCCGCTGACGGGCGAAGCCATCCCGGTCTGGGCAGCGAACTTCGTGCTGATGGAATACGGTACGGGCGCAGTGATGGCCGTGCCGGGCCACGATCAGCGTGACTACGAATTTGCCACCAAATACGGCCTGAACATCAAGCCTGTGATCCTGGCGGCTGACGGTTCTGAACCTGACCTCTCCGAGCAGGCGCTGACCGAAAAAGGCACCCTGTTTAACTCCGGTGAGTTTAGCGGCCTGAGCTTCGAAGAAGGCTTCAACGCCATCGCCGACAAACTGGCCTCGCTGGGCGTGGGCGAGCGTAAAGTGAACTACCGTCTGCGCGACTGGGGCGTTTCCCGCCAGCGTTACTGGGGTGCGCCAATCCCTATGGTGACCCTGGAAGACGGCACCGTCATGCCAACCCCGGAAGATCAGTTGCCGGTGATCCTGCCGGAAGACGTGGTCATGGACGGTATCACCAGCCCGATCAAAGCCGATCCTGAGTGGGCCAAAACCACCGTCAACGGCCAGCCAGCGCTGCGTGAAACCGACACCTTCGACACCTTCATGGAGTCCTCCTGGTACTACGCGCGCTACACCTGCCCGCAGTACAAAGAAGGCATGCTGGATTCCGACGCAGCAAACTACTGGCTGCCGGTAGACATCTACATCGGCGGCATTGAACACGCCATCATGCACCTGCTCTACTTCCGCTTCTTCCACAAGCTGATGCGTGACGCAGGCCTGGTCAATTCCAACGAGCCAGCAAAACAGCTGCTGTGTCAGGGTATGGTGCTGGCAGATGCGTTCTACTACGTTGGCGCGAACGGCGAGCGTAACTGGGTTTCTCCCGTTGATGCGATTGTCGAACGTGACGAGAAAGGCCGTATCGTGAAGGCGAAAGACGCTGAAGGTCATGAACTGGTTTATACCGGCATGAGCAAGATGTCCAAGTCTAAAAATAACGGCATCGACCCGCAGGTGATGGTTGAGCGTTACGGTGCAGACACCGTGCGTCTGTTCATGATGTTCGCATCTCCGGCAGACATGACCTTGGAGTGGCAGGAATCCGGTGTTGAAGGGGCCAACCGCTTCCTGAAACGCGTCTGGAAACTGGTTTACGAGCACACCTCTCAGGGCGATGCGCCAGCGCTGAACGTAGCTGCACTGACTGAAGATCAGCAGGCGCTGCGTCGTGATGTTCATAAAACCATTGCGAAAGTCACCGACGATATTGGTCGTCGTCAGACCTTCAATACCGCAATTGCGGCTATTATGGAACTGATGAACAAGCTGGCGAAAGCTCCGCAGGACGGCGAGCAGGATCGCGCGTTAATGCGTGAAGCGCTGCTGGCGGTTGTTCGCATGCTGAACCCGTTCACACCGCACGTTAGCTTTACGCTGTGGCAAGAGCTGAAAGGCGAAGGCGATATCGACAACGCGCCGTGGCCAGTGGCTGATGAATCCGCTATGGTGGAAAACACCACGCTGGTGGTGGTGCAGGTTAACGGTAAAGTGCGCGGTAAAATCACCGTCGCGGTCGACGCAACCGAAGAACAGGTTCGCGAGCGCGCAGGCCAGGAACATCTGGTCGCGAAATACCTTGAGGGCGTTACCGTACGTAAAGTGATCTACGTACCGGGTAAACTGCTGAATCTGGTCGTTGGCTAAGCGCGGGAGGAAACGTGCGACAACTGGCAACAATACTCTTATCTCTGGCGGTGCTTGTCACCGCTGGCTGCGGCTGGCACCTGCGCAACACCACGGCAGTGCCTGCGCAGATGAAAACGATGATCTTCGACTCATCCGATCCGAACGGACCGCTGAGCAGGGCCATTCGTAACCAGCTGCGTTTGAACGATGTTAAGCTGATCGAGAAGGGAACCCTGCGTCAGGATGTTCCTTCGCTTCGCGTCCTGAAATCTACGCTGTCACAAGACACGGCGTCGATCTTCCAGGATGGTCGAACCGCGGAATATCAAATGGTGCTTACCGTTGATGCGGCCGTCTTAATGCCGGGTAAAGATATTTACCCTATCAACACCAAAGTCTACCGTTCGTTCTTCGATAACCCGCAGACGGCCCTGGCAAAAGACGCTGAACAGCAGATTATCATCAAGGAAATGTATGATAAGGCCGCAGAGCAGCTGATCCGTAGACTTCCTGCCATTGCCGCGTCGTCGAAAAAAGGCGCTGACGTCATCGAAACACCGGATGCCAGCACGCCGGACATGCCAACGTCGCTGGGTAACTGATGATCAGGTTGTATCCTGAACAACTCCGCGCGCAGCTCAACGAAGGGCTGCGCGCGGCCTACCTGCTACTTGGTAACGACCCCCTGTTACTTCAGGAAAGCCTTGATGCTGTTCGCCATGCGGCAGCCGCACAGGGTTTTGATGAGCATCATACGTTCCAGATCGATAACAGTACCGACTGGAACGCTATCTTCTCGCTTTGTCAGGCCATGAGCCTGTTTGCCTCACGTCAGACAATCCAGATCCTGCTGCCAGAGAATGGCCCTAACGCCGCCATCAACGAACAGCTCGCCATGCTGGTCAGCTTGTTACACAGCGATCTGCTGCTGATAGTACGCGGCAACAAACTCACAAAAGCGCAGGAAAACGCGGCCTGGTTTACCCGGCTGACCACCAGTGCAGTACTGGTTACCTGCCAGACGCCAGAGCAGGCACATCTGCCAAAATGGGTTGCCGCGCGAGCAAAGCAGCACAACCTGCAACTGGACGATGCCGCCAGCCAGCTGCTTTGCTACTGCTATGAAGGCAATCTTCTGGCACTGGCGCAGGCGCTGGACAGGCTCTCCCTGCTGTGGCCGGATGGCAAGCTGACGCTGCCCCGCGTCGAACAGGCGGTGAACGATGCCGCGCACTTTACCCCCTTCCACTGGGTTGATGCGCTGCTGTCGGCGAAAAGTAAGCGTGCCCTGCACATACTGCAACAGCTGCGCCTGGAAGGCAGTGAGCCGGTCATTCTGCTCCGCACGCTCCAGCGCGAACTACTGCTGCTGAACAACCTTAAGCGCCAGTCTGCGCATACGTCCCTGCGCGCCTTATTCGACAAGCATCGCGTGTGGCAGAACCGTCGGGCGATGACCACAGAGGCGATAAACCGCCTGAGCCAGGAGCAGCTGCGTCAGGCCGTGCAGTTGCTGATGCGCGCCGAACTGACGCTGAAACAGGATTACGGCCAATCCGTCTGGGCGGAGCTGGAGAGCCTCTCTTTACTGCTCTGCCATAAGGCGCTGGCAGACGTATTTATCGATGGGTGATATGCATTCTTTACAGGCAATGTATGGCGGGACCTTCGACCCGGTGCACTATGGGCATCTTAAGCCGGTAGAAATCCTCGCGAATTTGATTGGCTTGCAGCGGGTGATCATCATGCCCAACAATGTTCCGCCGCACCGCCCTCAGCCAGAAGCAACCAGCGAACAGCGCAAAGCGATGCTCGCGCTGGCTATCGCCGATAAGCCTCTCTTCACGCTGGACGAGCGCGAACTGCGCCGGGATACGCCGTCCTGGACATCGCAAACCCTGCGGGAGTGGCGCGCTGAGCAGGGGCCAGTGAAACCGCTGGCGTTTATCATCGGCCAGGATTCCTTGCTCAACTTTCCCAGCTGGTACCAGTACGAAACCATTCTGGAAAACAGTCACTTGCTGGTCTGCCGCCGTCCGGGCTACCCGCTGACCATGCGTGAACCGCAGCATCAGCAGTGGCTTGACGCGCATCTGACGGACAATATAGAAGACCTTCACAGCCTGCCCGCCGGTAAAATTTACCTCGCCGAGACGCCGTGGTTTGATATTTCCGCAACCCTCATCCGCGAGCGTCTCCAGCAGGGTTTAAACTGTGACGATCTCCTGCCCTTACCTGTGCTGGCCTATATCCACGCACACGGTCTGTATCAGAAAAGTACAGATGCCTGAACATCACCGGCGAAATTGTCTGTTAATGATTATCCTGCCTTGACAGGCTAAGCCATACTGATATCCTCCGCTGCCAGACTTTCCCGCCGATCGTTGCTTTACAGAAATTGTTTTACAAAAATGGCGATGCAATCTCAGGCGGAGGGTGGGATGATACCCGCCTTCAAAAGCCGGGCGGTGACATTTGTCCCGCGACTGGCGTCAGTTCAGGTATACTGGCTGACCACGAATTCACAGTTGTACAATCTCATTCACCCAGGGGGAAAACTTGCAGGGTAAAGCACTCCAGGATTTTGTTATCGACAAAATTGATGACCTGAAAGGTCAGGACATCATCGCTATCGACGTTAAGGGTAAATCCAGCATCACCGACTGCATGATTATCTGCACCGGTACCTCAACTCGTCACGTTGTTTCGATTGCTGACCATGTTGTTCAGGAATCGCGCGCGGCAGGGCTGCTTCCGCTGGGCGTTGAAGGTGAAGCGACCGCTGACTGGGTGGTTGTCGATCTCGGCGATGTGATTGTCCACGTCATGCAGGAAGAGAGCCGTCGCCTGTATGAGCTGGAAAAACTCTGGGGTTAATGCGTGAAGTTGCAGCTGGTCGCCGTCGGCACCAAAATGCCTGACTGGGTACAAACCGGTTTTACTGAGTATCTGCGTCGTTTCCCAAAAGATATGCCGTTCGAACTGGTGGAGATCCCAGCAGGAAAGCGCGGCAAGAACGCAGATATCAAACGTATTCTCGATAAAGAGGGAGAGCTGATGCTGGCTGCCGCAGGCAAAAACCGCATCGTGACCCTCGATATCCCGGGCAAGCCCTGGGATACGCCGCAGCTGGCGCACGAACTGGAGCGCTGGAAGCAGGACGGTCGTGACGTCAGTCTGTTGATTGGCGGACCAGAGGGGTTATCTCCCGCCTGCAAAGCGGCAGCAGAACAAAGTTGGTCACTCTCTGCGCTGACGCTGCCCCACCCGCTCGTGCGGGTTCTCGTGGCAGAAAGTTTGTATCGCGCGTGGAGCATCACTACCAACCACCCTTATCACCGCGAGTAATGACTGACCAGGGTAACTTAAGCAGCGGATGAAACTACAGAATTCTTTTCGCGACTATACGGCTGAGTCCGCGCTGTTTGTGCGCCGGGCGCTGGTCGCCTTTACGGGGATTTTGCTGCTTACCGGCGTGCTGATCGCCAACCTCTATAATCTGCAAATTGTCCGCTATACCGATTACCAGACCCGCTCAAACGAAAACCGTATCAAGCTGGTGCCCATCGCGCCCAGCCGCGGCATTATCTACGATCGTAACGGCACCCCGCTGGCGCTAAACCGCACCATCTACCAGATAGAAATGATGCCGGAGAAAGTGGATAACGTGCAGGATACGCTGAACGCGCTGAGAAGCGTTGTCGACCTGAACGATGATGACATCGCGGCGTTCAAAAAAGAGCGCGCACGTTCTCACCGCTTCACCTCCATTCCGGTAAAAACCAACCTGACAGAAGTGCAGGTCGCCCGTTTTGCCGTTAACCAGTACCGTTTTCCCGGCGTGGAAGTCAAAGGTTATAAGCGCCGCTACTATCCTTACGGCTCCGCGCTGACGCACGTGATTGGCTACGTCTCCAAAATCAACGATAAAGACGTCGAACGCCTTGATAAAGACGGCAAGCTGGCTAACTACGCCGCAACCCATGATATCGGCAAGCTGGGCATCGAACGTTACTACGAAGATGTCCTGCACGGCCAGACCGGTTATGAAGAGGTTGAAGTCAACAACCGTGGCCGCGTGATCCGTCAGCTAAAAGAGGTCCCCCCGCAGGCGGGACATGACGTGTATTTGACGCTCGACCTGAAGCTCCAGCAGTATATCGAAACGCTGCTGGCGGGTAGCCGCGCCGCCGTGATCGTGACCGACCCGCGTACCGGCGGCATTCTGGCGATGGTTTCCATGCCAAGCTACGATCCGAACCTCTTCGTGGACGGTATCTCCAGCAAAGATTACTCCGGCCTGCTCAACGATCCAAACACCCCGCTGGTGAACCGCGCTACGCAGGGGGTTTATCCTCCAGCCTCAACGGTTAAACCGTATGTCGCCGTGTCTGCGCTGAGCGCGGGCGTCATAACCCGCAATACCAGCCTGTTTGACCCGGGCTGGTGGCAGTTGCCTGGCTCTGAAAAACGCTACCGCGACTGGAAAAAATGGGGCCATGGCCATCTGAACGTGACCAAATCACTGGAGGAGTCGGCGGATACCTTCTTCTATCAGGTCGCCTACGACATGGGTATTGACCGTCTGTCTGAATGGATGAGCAAATTCGGCTACGGGCATTACACCGGTATAGATTTGGCGGAAGAGCGTTCCGGCAACATGCCAACCCGCGAATGGAAGCAGAAGCGCTTTAAAAAGCCCTGGTATCAGGGTGACACTATTCCGGTGGGGATCGGCCAGGGCTACTGGACGGCAACGCCGCTGCAAATGAACAAGGCGATGATGATCCTTATCAACGATGGCGTAGTGAAAGTGCCGCACCTGCTGCAAAGCACCGTTGAAGACGGCAAAAAAGTGCCGTGGATACAGCCTCATGAGCCACCGGTGGGTGACATTCATTCCGGATTCTGGGAAATCGCGAAAGACGGTATGTACGGCGTAGCCAACCGCCCTAACGGCACGGCGCACAAATATTTCGCTGGCGCACCGTATAAGGTTGCCGCCAAATCGGGTACTGCACAGGTCTTCGGTCTGAAAGCGAATGAAACCTATAACGCCCACAAAATTGCCGAACGTCTGCGTGACCACAAGCTCATGACGGCGTTTGCCCCTTACGATAACCCGCAGGTTGCGGTGGCGATGATTCTGGAAAACGGCGGCGCAGGCCCGGCGGTGGGTACCATCATGCGTCAAATCCTCGACCACATCATGCTGGGTGATAACAACACCGAACTGCCTGCTGAAAACCCGGCAGCCGCTGCGGCGGAGGACCAATAATCATGACGGATAATCCGAATAAAAAATCGCTGTGGGATAAGATCCACATCGACCCAGCCATGCTGCTGATCCTGCTGGCTCTGCTGGTGTACAGCGCCCTCGTTATCTGGAGCGCCAGCGGCCAGGATATCGGCATGATGGAGCGCAAAATCGGCCAGATCGCCATGGGCCTGGTCATTATGGTGGTGATGGCGCAAATCCCACCGCGCGTGTACGAGGGCTGGGCGCCCTATCTCTATATTTTCTGTATCATTTTGCTGGTGGCGGTAGATGCGTTCGGTGCCATCTCGAAGGGGGCGCAACGCTGGCTGGATCTGGGGATTGTTCGCTTCCAGCCGTCGGAAATTGCCAAAATCGCCGTTCCGCTGATGGTGGCGCGCTTCATTAACCGCGACGTCTGTCCGCCGTCGTTGAAAAATACCGCCATTGCGCTGGTGCTGATTTTCCTGCCGACGCTGCTCGTGGCCGCACAGCCTGACCTCGGTACCTCGATTCTTATCGCCCTCTCCGGCCTGTTCGTCCTGTTCCTGTCCGGCCTGAGCTGGCGCCTGATCGGCATCGCGGTGGTCCTGCTGGCAGCCTTCATCCCTATTCTCTGGTTCTTCCTGATGCATGATTACCAGCGCCAGCGCGTGATGATGCTGCTCGATCCCGAGACCGATCCGCTGGGCGCAGGCTATCATATTATTCAGTCGAAGATTGCGATTGGCTCCGGCGGCCTGCGCGGAAAAGGCTGGCTGCACGGTACGCAGTCGCAGCTCGAATTTTTACCGGAACGCCACACCGACTTTATCTTTGCCGTTCTGGCTGAGGAGTTAGGGCTGGTTGGCATCCTGGTGCTGCTTGCACTCTACGTGTTGCTGATCATGCGTGGGCTCTACATTGCCGCGCGCGCGCAGACCACCTTTGGCCGGGTCATGGCGGGTGGGTTAATGTTGATTTTATTCGTTTATGTCTTCGTAAATATTGGTATGGTGAGTGGTATTCTGCCGGTTGTTGGCGTACCGCTGCCGCTGGTGAGTTACGGGGGCTCGGCACTGATCGTGTTGATGGCCGGGTTTGGTATCGTGATGTCGATCCATACCCACAGGAAAATGTTGTCCAAAAGCGTATAAAAATAAGGGGATCGCAATGCGTAAGCAGTGGCTGGGTATCTGTATCGCAGCAAGTTTACTTGCCGCCTGTACAAGTGATGATGGTCAGCAACAGGCAACCGTCGCGCCGCCGCAGCCTGCGGTCTGTAATGGCCCGATTGTTGAAATTAGCGGTGCCGATCCCGTTTATGAACCGCTGAACGCCAGCGTGAATCAGGATTATCAGCGCGACGGTAAAAGCTATAAAATCGTTCAGGACCCTTCCCGCTTCAGCCAGGCGGGCTTTGCTGCCATCTATGATGCTGAGCCAGGCAGCAACCTGACCGCGTCAGGTGAAACCTTCGATCCGATGCAGATCACGGCGGCACACCCGACGCTGCCCATCCCGAGCTATGCGCGCATCACTAACCTGGCGAACGGCCGAATGATCGTGGTGCGCATCAACGATCGTGGCCCTTACGGCAACGATCGCGTGATTTCCCTGTCGCGCGCGGCGGCCGATCGTCTGAACACCTCCAATAATACGAAAGTGCGTATCGACCCGATTATCGTGGCGCAGGATGGTTCGCTGTCTGGACCAGGCACAGCCTGTACCACGGTGGCGAAGCAAACCTACGCCCTACCCGCTCGCCCGGATCTGAGCGGTGGTATGGGGGGCGCGTCAACGCCGGCAGAGCCCGCACAGCCGCAGGGTGAAGTGCGCGCCATCAGCAACGATACGCTGCAAAGTGAAGATGCGACAGGCGCCCCGGTGAAAAGCAGCGGCTTCCTTGGCGCACCCACCACCTTAGCGTCGGGCGTGATTGAAACGAATGAACCTGCTCCAGCGCCTGCGCCTGTCGTTACTGCGCCCGCAGCACAACCCGCCCCGGTAACTGCGCCGGCTGCGACGCAGACTGCTGCGCCTGCGGCGGCGAGCGGCAGCTACGTGGTTCAGGTTGGCGCCGTCAGCGATCGAACGCGTGCAGAGCAGTATCAGCAGCGCTTAAGCCAGCAGTTTGGCGTGCCAGGCCGCGTTGAGCAAAACGGTGCGGTATGGCGTATCCAGATGGGCCCGTTTGCCAGCAAAGCACAGGCCGCGTCCCTGCAACAGCGTTTGCAGAGCGAGGCGCAACTCCAGTCGTTTATCGCTGTTACGAAATAATTAATCGGTGGTATCCGAAATGTCAGTTTGTGTAAACCACGTTAACACTCTCATGATGAAAGTCGGATGCCTGCCCGTATAGCATTTGCTATAGTAAGGCACTTTTTTAATTCCATCACGGATGTCGTAGTTCTGACCATGAAGACCACTTTTTCTGCTCGTTTTGTGCAGCGCATGGCGCTGACCACGGCCCTTTGCGCTGCTGCGTTCTCCGCCGCTCACGCTGATGACCTGAACATCAAGACCATGATCCCTGGCGTTCCGCAGATCGACGCGGAATCCTACATCCTGATTGATTACAACTCCGGCAAAGTTCTGGCAGAACAGAACGCCGATGTCCGCCGCGATCCGGCCAGCCTGACTAAAATGATGACCAGCTACGTTATCGGCCAGGCGATGAAGGCAGGTAAATTCAAAGAAACCGACCTGGTAACTATCGGTAACGACGCGTGGGCAACCGGTAACCCGGTGTTCAAAGGTTCATCGCTGATGTTCCTGAAGCCAGGCATGCAGGTTCCCGTCTCTCAGCTGATTCGCGGCATTAACTTGCAGTCCGGTAACGACGCCTGCGTGGCAATGGCCGACTTTGCCGCAGGCAGCCAGGACGCGTTTGTGGGTCTGATGAACAGCTACGTCTCCGCGCTGGGCCTGAAAAACACCCACTTCCAGACCGTTCACGGCCTGGATGCGGAAGGCCAGTACAGCTCCGCGCGTGACATGGCGCTGATTGGTCAGGCGCTGATCCGCGATGTACCAAACGAATACTCTATCTACAAAGAGAAAGAGTTCACCTTCAACGGCATTCGTCAGACCAACCGTAACGGCCTGCTGTGGGATAACAGCCTGAACGTCGACGGCATCAAAACCGGCCACACCGACAAAGCCGGCTATAACCTGGTGGCCTCCGCTACTGAAGGCCAGATGCGTCTGATCTCCGCCGTGATGGGGGGCCGCACGTTTAAAGGACGCGAAACAGAAAGCAAAAAACTGCTGACCTGGGGCTTCCGCTTCTTCGAAACCGTGAACCCGCTGAAGGCCGGTAAAGAATTTGCTTCTGAGCCCGTCTGGTTTGGCGATAACGATCGTGCTTCCCTGGGCGTGGACAAAGATCTCTATCTGACAATCCCACGCGGGCGCATGAAAGATCTGAAAGCCAGCTACGTGCTGAATACCACCGAACTGCACGCCCCGCTGCAAAAGAATCAGGTTGTGGGTACCATCAACTTCCAGCTGGATGGCAAAACCATCGATCAGCGCCCACTGGTGGTGCTGGAAGAAATTCCTGAAGGCAATTTCTTCGGCAAAATCATTGATTACATTAAGCTGATGTTCCATCACTGGTTTGGTTAAAAATTGAACACTTGAAAGTGTGATTTTGATCCCCATATACTACGTATCAGTAAAACTCCCGCCCCGTGGCGGGAGTTATTATTTTTTATACACACGCCGGAGCTGACATGAAAACCAAACTTAACGAACTGCTTGAATTCCCTACCCCTTTTACTTACAAAGTAATGGGTCTGGCGAAACCTGAGCTGGTTGATCAGGTGGTTGAAGTGGTACAGCGCCATGCGCCGGGCGACTACTCTCCATCAGTCAAACCGAGCAGCAAAGGTAACTACCACTCGGTCTCAATCACCATTACTGCAACACACATTGAGCAGGTAGAGACGCTGTACGAAGAGCTCGGCAATATCGAAATTGTTCGTATGGTACTGTAGTCCCTCTGCGGTTGCCCGGTTTGCCGGGTAACCCCCTTCCCCGCTGTGATATACTCCCCGTTACCTATTCTCCCTTGTCTTCGGAGACATCCTTTTGTACCAGGATAAAATTCTTGTCCGCCATCTTGGGCTACAGCCTTACGAGCCTGTTTCTCAGGCTATGCATGACTTTACCGATACGCGCGATGACACCACGCCTGACGAAATCTGGCTGGTTGAACACTTGCCGGTGTTCACTCAAGGCCAGGCAGGAAAAGCCGAACATTTATTAATGACGGGCGATATCCCGGTGATCCAGAGCGATCGCGGTGGACAGGTAACGTACCACGGCCCTGGCCAGCAGGTGATGTATGTCTTGCTTAACCTGAAACGCAGAAAGCTGGGCGTGCGCGAGTTGGTTACCCTACTGGAACAGACCGTGGTGAACACGCTGGCTGAGTATGATATTGACGCTCACCCTCGCGCCGATGCGCCGGGCGTCTATGTTGGAGAGATGAAGATCTGTTCGCTGGGGCTGCGTATTCGTAAAGGCTGCTCGTTCCATGGGCTGGCGTTGAATATCAATATGGATCTGACCCCCTTCCAGCGCATCAACCCGTGTGGGTATGCCGGTATGGAAATGACGCAAATGCGCCAGTGGGTTGATACCGCCACGCCTGACAATATCCGCCCCGTGCTTCTGAAGAACTTTTTAGCACTGCTTAACAATCCCGCTTACGAATATATTACTGCTTAACACCTATCCCTCAGTGGCTCGATTATTTGACGAGCCACGTCTTAATAAACGCATTTACGCTTTACAATAAACCGCATATTCTATATTTTCGAGTCGCCCATATATTAGCGACCCATATTAATTAGAACCTTAATAGAACCATTACCGGGTATCGTGTAACGTGCGTGACAATCACCCAACTGCTTGTTTTCGATAAACAATGGAAACTTACGAAAGACTTTACTGATCTCTGCAAGCATAATAAATAAATTCAACTATCATTCATATTGTGAATGGATACGGAGTAAGAGCGTGGAGCCTACTAATTTACCAGCCAAACGCCTGAATGAAACCGGCGGCGAAGATAAGCCGCAAATTTTTCGGACTTTACGTAATATTGATCTCAATTTACTGACTATTTTTGAGGCGGTATATGTCCACAAAGGTATCGTTAATGCTGCGAAAATTCTTAATCTCACGCCCTCTGCTATTAGCCAGTCCATTCAAAAATTGCGCGCGATATTTCCCGATCCGTTATTTATTCGTAAAGGCCAGGGCGTAACCCCAACCGCATACGCCACCCATCTGCATGAGTACATCAGTCAGGGCCTGGAGTCGATTCTGGGCGCGCTGGATCTCACCGGCAGTTACGATAAGCAAAGAACCATTACCATAGGCACTTCGCCCTCGGTGGGCGTTCTGGTCATGCCAGCTATTTATCAGGCTGTGAAACAGCATGCGCCGCAGCTGCTGATCCGCAACGTGCCCGTAAACGATCCGGAAACACAGCTGGGGCAATTCCAGACGGATCTCATCATCGACAGCAATACCTTCGCGGCCAGAGCATTAGGGCATAACGTTCTTTATTCCGACTCGCTGGCGCTCGTTTGCCGTCAGGCTCACCCTGCGTTGAGCGCACCATTGACGCCAGAAAATCTGCGTCAATACGAACATGCCACGTTTATGGCCGAAGGACAGGGACAAGATCCGCTGCGACAGCGTATTAACGAACTGTTCCCGGACCGTCTGATCAGCTTCAGCAGTTACAATATGTTTACCCTTGCGGCCCTGCTTGGCAGCAGCGATTTGCTCTGTATCATGCCCGTGCGTCTCTTCACTCTGCTGCAAAAGTGCTGGCCGCTGGAGAGCATTCCGCTGAGCCAGCTCGCTACGGAATCTGTTGAAATCTCACTGCATTACAACAAGCTAAGCCTGCGCGATCCGGTCCTGGAAAACGTCATTAACGTGATCCGTCAGGCTTTCTGATCCTGCCTTTCAGCACAAGCCCCTGCCGCATGCGGGGCAAAAGGCACAAAACAACAACTATTTTACAAATTGGCGACCTGGCAGGCTGCTTTCACGCCCCTATAAATGATATACTGCCTGTCGTTCGTTCAAAAATAGTTGATAATTACAACATTCCCTTGAATTGAAACGCTTTCCTTCGATATTCGCAACTGGAACACGCACGCTATGAGTAAACCCATTGTGATGGAACGCGGTGTTAAATACCGCGATGCCGATAAAATGGCCCTTATCCCGGTTAAAAACGTGGCTACAGAGCGCGAGGCGCTGTTAAGAAAACCGGAATGGATGAAAATTAAACTTCCGGCTGACTCTTCGCGTATCCAGGGGATCAAAGCGGCGATGCGCAAAAATGGCCTCCACTCTGTCTGTGAAGAGGCCTCCTGCCCTAACCTTGCTGAATGTTTCAATCACGGTACCGCGACGTTTATGATTCTGGGTGCCATCTGCACCCGCCGCTGCCCGTTCTGTGACGTTGCCCATGGCCGTCCTGTTGCGCCTGACGCAAACGAACCGCAAAAACTGGCGCAGACCATTGCCGATATGGCGCTGCGTTATGTTGTTATCACCTCCGTTGACCGAGACGATCTGCGCGATGGCGGTGCTCAGCATTTTGCTGACTGCATTACCGCCATCCGCGAAAAAAGCCCGAACATTAAGATTGAGACGCTGGTGCCGGACTTCCGTGGCCGAATGGACCGCGCGCTCGATATTCTGACCGCGACGCCTCCAGACGTGTTCAACCATAACCTGGAGAACGTGCCGCGTATCTACCGCCAGGTGCGTCCTGGTGCAGATTACAACTGGTCTCTGAAGCTGCTGGAGCGCTTTAAAGAAGCCCATCCGCATATTCCTACCAAGTCTGGCCTGATGGTGGGTCTGGGTGAAACCAACGCTGAAATCATTGAAGTGATGCGCGATCTGCGCCGCCATGGCGTGACGATGCTGACGCTGGGCCAGTACCTACAGCCGAGCCGTCACCACCTGCCCGTACAGCGTTACGTGAGCCCGGATGAGTTCGATGAAATGAAAGCCGAAGCGATGGCGATGGGCTTTACCCACGCGGCCTGCGGCCCGTTTGTTCGCTCCTCCTATCACGCCGATATGCAGGCGAAAGGCGAAGAAGTTAAATAAACCTGTAAAATTTGCTTACAGTAAAACAAAAAACCGGCCTCGTGAGCCGGTTTTTTTATGCAAGCCTTGCAGCATTGCCATTACTCTTTGTGCGAAAGCTTCTGTGCGGTGATGTCATCTTCGGCACTTTTCTTTGCTGCCGCGTCGTCATCGTTCATTGCTTTCTTAAAGCCCTTAATGGCAGCACCCAGGTCTCCACCCAGCGTGCGTAACTTCTTGGTACCGAACAGCAGGACGACCAGTGCGGCAACCACCAGCAGTTTGGTAATACTAATCTCACCCATAAATACCTTCTTTACATGAAACAGGCTGCATTCAGCGCCAAAGAAACCTGAACGTATTAACGGTCATCAGGCGCGCGCACACAATAGCAATCTGTAACAAGGTGAATCAAGCATTGTTGAAAAAAACATCATATTAATTGCGGTGGCGCAAATCTGCGGTTACGCAGAACAGGTAATTGCTGACGTGCAAGGGCGATTCGGTCTGATGTTATCTCCGTCAGCAGTAGCGCAGGCGACTCCGCCGCCGCAGCAACGGTCACTCCCAGCGGATCGACAACCCTGCTCTGCCCGATATTCCTGTTACCACATTCCCCTGCGGCAACCACATAACAGGTGGTATCCAGCGCGCGTGCGGTCAGCAGCGTGGCCCAGTGATGCTCCTTAAGCGGGCCTCTGACCCACGCGGCAGGCAGCACCAGCACGTCTGCCCCCTGCAATGCCAGGTTCAGCGCCAGCTCGGGAAAACGGATATCGTAGCAGGTCATCAGGCCAACCTTAAAACCGTCCACCTCAATCAGCGGCGGAATAATACTCCCCGGATCGACCAGCCGCGACTCCTGAATGCTGAACGCATCATACAGATGCAGCTTGGCGTAACTCGCGACAATCGCACCTTCACGAATCGCCACCAGCGTGTTCACCGCACGTCCCGGCGTGGAGGGAACATGAATAGTCAAAATGGTGGTGAGCGTGTTGCCAGCGCTCTCGGCCAGAAGTCGTTTCAAAAACGCCCCCTCCAGCATTTGCGCAGATTTGACCGACAGGTCCGGATCGCTATCATCGCGCGCCAGTAACGCTTCCGGAAGCACCAACAGCGCCGCCCCTTTTTGCGATGCCTGGTCCATCAGGGAGACGCATTTGCGCGCATTTTCATTCCAGTCCGGCGTCACCGCGAACTGTCCTACTGCTACATACATAATTGTCTCCCGGTTAAAAACAGCGTTACACTCAACGCATTCACACAGCAAACAGCAGGTAATGACAGTGTTACAACTACTTATAGCCGTTTTTATTGGTGGGGGCACGGGTAGCGTTGCGCGGTGGCTCTTAAGCATGCGGTTTAACCCTCTGCATCAGGCCATTCCGATGGGCACACTGGCAGCAAATCTGCTTGGCGCATTTATTATTGGCATGGGGCTGGCGTGGTTCAACCGCATGACCCATATCGACCCGATGTGGAAGGTGCTGATCACGACCGGTTTCTGCGGCGGCTTAACGACGTTTTCGACCTTCTCTGCGGAAGTAGTATTTCTGTTTCAGGAAGGACGGATGGGCTGGGCGCTGACGAATATCGCCGTTAACATGCTTGGCTCGTTTGCGATGACCGCGATCGCATTCTGGTTATTTTCCCCCGCCAGCGGACAGTAAACGCGGCAACCTTAATGTTGGCTTAACTTTTCTCTGTCACTCTTGGCGCAATACTGACTGAGGGTGAAAGCATGAAAGAGAATCTGTTGAGCGCGGGCATGGTACTGCTAAGCGTTGCGATCGTCGCCAGCTTTCTGAAGATCTATCTTATGGGTTGATTCAGAACGAAAAAAACCCGCTCATTGAGCGGGTTTTGAAATTCTTGCTGACGCGTCTGAATTACAGAGCGATTACGTTAGCAGCAGAAGGGCCTTTGGCACCGTTAGTGATTTCGAACTCTACGCGCTGACCTTCAGCCAGAGTTTTGAAACCATTAGACTGGATTGCAGAGAAGTGTACGAACACGTCTTTGCTGCCATCTTCAGGAGTAATGAAACCGAATCCTTTGGACTCATTAAACCACTTAACGTTACCTTTAATCTTAGACATCAAAATTACCTTTACATTAAAAAACGACACAAATGCTGTGTCGGGTATCAGTACAACAATTGTGAGGCGTTTTGTCCAGCGGATCTTTGATAAAAAGTGACAAAAGTCGCGTTAATTTTCGCTGTCCGATTTTTATCCTTTACATTTCAATGCCTGTGCATTTTTTGGCCGATTCATCACCCAAAATCAGTTAAAACTGGAACCGCATCCAGGCAAAGTAAACGTTACCGTTGTTATACGTACCCGGTATGTAGGTCATCTGAAACGTCGCCGGGCCATAACCGATAGAGGCAAGCGGCAACAGCACCGGGACAGGAATGTATTTCCAGTTATCACGCGCCGTCACCCCTGCCGTATAGCCTAAACCCAGATGGAAATTGTCGTCTGATAACGGACGCCAGGTTTTTTCCCAGCCGTAGCCACCGATGGGCTCCCATTTGTTGTAGGAGTCCTTAAACGCCATCAGGTACAGGCCATGCCAGTTCCCTTTTTCATCCCAGCGAGACTGACCGAAGCCAGCCCCCCAGGGACGCTCGTTATAACGGTCTGTTTTTTCTTTATCGTAGGCAAAACGGGCGTGCCACGTAATGGCCGGAATATAGAGATCGTAATGCTCGGGTTCCTTCCATGTTTGCGCGACGTTATCCGTGAAGGTCGTAAACCAGCCTTTATCCGCTGTATTACCCTCTGCATTTACAACGGACGCGAACGATAACTGCCCAATAATAAACAATAAAAGAAGGGGGAATTTAAATCGTACAATCACAGTGCCATTACCCTATATCGTATTCAGTGCAAACCTTAACACAGGATACTTGAATGAACGCTTAACGGCATGGGGGGGTATTCTTAATTAACAATCCGGTACTGAGAATAGTCTGCGTACCGGAAATCTGCCTGACTGAATAAGCGCATGCAAAGGGCATTTTTAACTCTGATGTAACAATTTATGCTGCGCAGGAATATCCGACATTCTCAGCCGTTGCGCGGTAATCTTCCTGCCGCCATCGCTGCGACGGTACAGCGCCGGGCCGCGGCCAGGGCACGTTCGCGTGCTTCAACGCTTTTCGAAGCGAGATGCTGGGACAACAGCACGCCACACCCAAAAAAATTAACACTTAAATATCAATTTAATGACATATAATCTCTATTCATCTAGTCAATAAGGACATAAGATAAATGACGCAGGATGAGCAAAAATATCATCATCATTGCCTTTAGTCGTCGCTTTCTTGATTTTAATCAGCAAGGACTGGCCATTTATTCGGCACATTTCAGGCTGCTTTTTTATTGATTATTTGTCCTCTCGGGCAGCAAGGATACAGGGGAAATCATGCTTACTTTTCTCGAACTCCTCATTGGAGTCGTGGTCATTGTCGGTGTAGCGCGCTACATCATTAAAGGATACTCTGCCACCGGCGTGTTATTTGTCGGCGGCCTGGCGCTGCTCATCATTAGCGCGCTAATGGGTCATCAGGTATTACCCGCCAGTGAAGCCAGCACGGGATATACCGCCACCGATATTGTGGAATATATAAAAATTCTGCTGATGAGCCGCGGCGGCGATCTGGGCATGATGATCATGATGCTCTGCGGTTTTGCCGCCTACATGACCCATATCGGCGCGAATGATATGGTGGTGAAGCTGGCCTCTAAACCGCTGCAATATATTAACTCCCCCTACCTGCTGATGGTCGCGGCCTATTTCCTGGCCTGCCTGATGTCGTTAGCCGTTTCCTCAGCCACAGGCCTCGGCGTATTGTTGATGGCGACGTTATTCCCGGTAATGGTTAACGTCGGGATCAGCCGTGGCGCAGCGGCGGCTATTTGCGCCTCTCCGGCGGCAATTATCCTCTCCCCTACTTCAGGTGACGTAGTACTGGCCGCAAAAGCAGCGGAAATGTCGCTGATTGACTTCGCCTTCAAAACCACGCTGCCGATCTCTATTACCGCTATTCTCGGTATGGGCGTAGCGCACTTCTTCTGGCAGCGCTATCTCGACAAGAAAGAGAACGTCAGCCATGAAATGATGGACGTCAGCGAAATCACCACTACCGCCCCGGCGTTTTATTCCATCCTGCCGTTCACCCCGATTATTGGCGTGCTTATTTTTGACGGAAAATGGGGTCCGCAGCTGCACATCATCACTATCCTGGTGATCTGTATGCTGCTGGCGGCCATCCTCGAATTTGTCCGTGGCTTTAATACCCAGAAAGTGTTCACTGGTCTGGAAGTCGCCTTCCGCGGTATGGCAGACGCCTTCGCGGGCGTGGTAATGCTGCTGGTTGCCGCAGGGGTATTTGCCCAGGGGCTGAGCACCATCGGCTTTATTCAGAGCCTGATATCTATCGCCACCTCGTTCGGCTCGGCCAGCATTATCCTGATGCTGGTACTGGTGGTGCTGACCATGCTGGCGGCGATGACCACCGGCTCCGGTAACGCGCCTTTCTACGCCTTTGTTGAGATGATCCCTAAGCTGGCACACACCTCCGGCATTAACCCGGCTTACCTGTCCATTCCAATGCTTCAGGCCTCTAACCTAGGTCGTACCATCTCTCCGGTATCGGGCGTGGTGGTTGCGGTTGCGGGGATGGCAAAAATCTCTCCGTTTGAAGTGGTAAAACGCACGTCAGTGCCGGTGCTGGTTGGTCTGATTATCGTCATTATTGCCACCGAAGTGCTGGTTCCCGGCGCTGCCTAAGCGAAATTCCTGGTTTCCAAAAAGCGCCTGCGGGCGCTTTTTGTGCTTTAATAACCCCCAGAAATTAATCGCGCCCAACCAATCAGGAAAGCAAATGTTCAGGAAGGATATCGTTATCCCGTCTGGCGCAGTAGCGCTTGCACTCTGTGTCTTCTCACTCCAGGCGGACCCTCTTAAGGCAACGCAGTACGGCGATTTCGATCGCTACGTTCTGGCGCTTTCCTGGCAAACCGGATTTTGCCAAAGCATGGTCGAACGTAACCGCGGCGAACCGGACGAGTGCCGTCTGCAAAAAGAGAGCAACAACAAAACCGATTTTCTGACCGTCCACGGCTTATGGCCCGGCCTGCCGAAATCGATCGCTGCTCGCGGCGTGGATGAACGCCGCTGGATGCGCTTCGGCTGCGCCACGCGTCCGGTGCCGAACATGCCGGAAGCAAAAGCCAGCCGCAAATGTGCCGCCGCAGAAACCGGGCTATCGCTCTCGGGCGCGGCAAAGCTGAACAGCGTGATGCCCGGCGCGGGCGGCAACTCCTGCCTTGAACGTTATGAATACGCAAAACACGGCGTCTGCTTTGGTTTTGATCCCGACGCCTACTTTGGCACCATGGTGCGCATGAACCAGGAAGTGAAGAGTAGCGCGGTAGGGAAATTTCTGGCGGAAAACTACGGCAAAACCGTACGCCGCAGCGACTTTGATGCCGCCGTGGCCAAAAGCTGGGGGAAGCAGAACGTAAAAGCCTTCAAGCTTACCTGCCATGGCAATCCGGCCTATTTGACCGAAATGCAGATCTCGCTGAAATCCAGCACCATTAACCAGCCGCTCTCTGCCGGCTCCTTTGCTCCGCAGCCGCATCCGGGCAACTGCGGTAAACAGTTCGTGATCGATAAAGCCAGTTACTGATTGTTCCTGCGGGCATCCGGGCGTACCAGATCGAACCGATGGCTGTCGCTGATGGCGTAGTAGGCCGTCGGTCCCCCCGCACGCAGAATGGGCTGCGCTTTTGCGGTCTGGTAAATCCCCTCTTCCAGCAGACTTTCGGCGATGTGGACGCCCACCACTTCGCCGAGCACCAGCCAGGTATCAATCGGCGTCCCGTCCGCGCCGGTAAGCTGAATGCACTGCGATAATCGACACTCGAAATTAACCGGGCTTTCCGCCACGCGCGGCGCGCCCACAAGCTGGCTGGCTACGGGCGTCAGGCCGGCAAAGGTAAATTCATCCTCACCATGAGGCAGCGTGACGGAGGTTTCATTCATCGCCTCGGCCAGATCGCGCGTTGCGAGGTTCCAGACAAACTCACCCGTTTCGGTAATATTCCGCACGCTGTCCTTCCAGCCGTTGCTGGAAAAACCAATGATTGGGGGGCGGTAGTTAAAGCAGTTAAAGAAGCTGTACGGGGCCAGGTTCAGCTGTCCGGCCTTATCACTGGATGAGATCCAGCCAATCGTACGCGGGCCGATAATGGCATTCAGCGGGTCGTGCGGCAGGCCGTGCCCCTGAGAAGGTTGGTAAAAGTACATATCGCTCTCTCTACGGTGGGTTGCAACGCGCATTGCCCGGATTCGGTCTTCCCAGACTAACGAAATTTCCGTTCAGCGTGAATCGGGGGCCGGGTTTATTGCCAAAAATTCATATGGCGCATGATTGTGACGTTCATCACTTCAAACTTACGGGTTCAGACAGTATCATCAGATAAGTTAAACCCTCGCTGCCAGACGGCGAGGGTTTTCTTTTGGATTGGTTTCTGCGTTACACGCAGCATTAACGACATGGAGTAAAAATGTCCAGACCTACGATTATCATCAATGAACTCGACGCAGAACGTATTGACCGCCTGTTGGAAAAACCAGAATTTGCCTCGCTGCCGGTAGCGGATGCGCTGAACGAAGAGCTAGACCGGGCGCAGATGTGTACGCCTGAAACCATGCCGCATGATGTGGTTACCATGAACAGCCAGGTGAAGTTCCGCAACCTGACGACCGGGGAAGAACTGACCCGCACGCTGGTCTACCCGGCGCAGATGACCGACAGCAGCACGCAGCTTTCGGTGCTGGCCCCCGTGGGCGCGGCGCTGCTTGGGCTGCGCACGGGCGATACCATCCACTGGGAACTCCCGGGCGGCGCCTCGGCCCATCTGGAAGTGCTTGAGCTGCTCTACCAGCCCGAAGCCGCAGGCGATTATCTGCGTTAATCCCTTCTGAACAAGCGACCCCGCTTTGCACAGAGGATGCGTCTGCATCCTCTTTCCGCAAAATCACCCGAGAGTGTCAGTGAGAGGCCTCACACGACGCCGCCGGGGAAAGCATTCACCAGCCCTTTCACCTTCTGCTGTGCGGCCTCCGGGGTATCTGCGCCAGGCACCAGGATCACCTTGCGGCACTCCTCCTCGCGTTTTTCGAAAATCTTATAGGCGCGCTCCGCGTCGGCCAGCGGAAGGTAATGGGTCACAATATCTTCCGGCGTGAGCAGCCCCTTTTCGATGAGCGGCAGCAGCTCTCCCAGCCAGGCATGGACGTGCGTCTGGCCCATCTTAAAGCTCAGCCCCTTATCGAAGGCATCGCCAAACAGGAAGCCGTGAATAAACCCGGCATACACGCCCGGCACGCTGACCACGCCACCGCGTCGCACCGCCGCAATGCACTGGCGCAGGGCTTTGCCGCTGCTGCCTTCAATTTTCAGGTTACTGAGGATCGTTTCCGTCGTGCTGCCTTTGGCCTCAAACCCGACGGCATCAATGACCGCATCCACCCCGCGCTGCCCGGCCGTTTGCTCAATGATTTTCTCCGCCGCGTCGTTATCGTCATCAAAGTTAATCGGGATGGCGCCATAGCGCTCCTGAGCAAACCGCAGCCGGTAAGGGTGATGGTCAACCACGAAAATCTGCTCTGCGCCAAGCAGACGCGCGCAGGCAATGGTCAGTAGCCCCACTGGTCCGGCCCCGAATACGGCGACGCTGGAGCCTTTCTGGATCTGGGCATTTTTCGCCGCCTGCCAGGCAGTTGGCAGAATATCGGACAGGAAAAGCGCTTTGTCATCAGACAACAGCTGCGGCACTTTAAACGGCCCCACGTTACCTTTCGGCACACGTACGTACTCCGCCTGTCCGCCCGGCACGCCGCCGTAGAGATGGCTGTAGCCAAACAGCGCCGCAGGAGCGGGAATTTGCTTTTTGTTCAGCGCCGCGCCCTGCCCGCGGTTCGTGTTTTCGCAGGCCGCGTACTGCTGCATCTGGCAAAAGAAGCAGTCGCCGCAGGCGATCACAAACGGGATCACCACCCGGTCGCCTTTCTGCACGTTTTTCACCTCGCTTCCGCACTCCACCACTTCGCCCATAAATTCATGACCAAAGATATCGCCGTGCTGGACCTTGGGAATTTTTCCGCGATAAAGATGCAGATCGGAACCACAGATCGCCGTGGCCGTTACGCGCAGGATGATATCGTCTGGCTGTTCAATGCCCGGGTCAGGCACGTTATCAACCCGAACATGGTGTGGACCGTGATAGGTGAGAGCTTTCATGCAACCTCCGAAAGGGTGTGGGTTAGCTTATAAAAGGGTAGCTACCCCACGGGATCTGCCCCGGAATCCGGCTGTTTTGAGATTTATCCTGGCGAAATGAAAAAGTGCTGTCGGGATTACAGAAACCATTTATATTTTGTGGTTGAATGATTTCAGCGTTTATAAACAAGGAGAAACGGTTATGTATCAAACAATCATTATGCCGGTTGATGTTTTCGAAATGGAACTGAGTGATAAAGCTGTACGTCACGCGGAATTTCTCGCGCAGCAGGACGGAATTATTCATCTTCTGCATGTCTTACCGGGCTCTGCCAGCCTGAGCCTGCACCGCTTTGCTGCCGACGTGCGTCGTTTTGAAGAGCATTTACAGCACGAAGCCGAAACGCGCCTGCAAACCATGGTCGGGCATTTCAGCATCGATCCTTCCCGCATTAAAACTCACGTTCGCTTCGGCAGCGTTCGCGACGCCGTCAACGAGCTGGCCGCGGAGCTGAATGCGGACGTAGTGGTGATCGGTTCGCGTAATCCTTCCATCACCACGCACCTGCTGGGATCGAACGCGTCCAGCGTGATCCGCCACACCCACATTCCGGTGATGGTCGTCAGATAAAAAAAGAGGCCACCTTCTGGTGGCCTCTTGCATTGCAGGTATAGTCTTGCTTTCTTTTGTTATGCGGTTTTGGTGCGGATCAGGTAATCAAACGAGCTCAGCGACGCTTTCGCACCTTCGCCGGTGGCGATGATGATCTGCTTGTACGGCACGGTGGTACAGTCGCCCGCCGCAAATACCCCTTTCACGCTGGTTTCGCATTTCGCATCAATGATGATCTCGCCCATGCGGTTGCGCTCAATCGCGCCTTCCAGCCAGGTGGTGTTTGGCAGCAAACCAATCTGAACGAAGATCCCCGCCAGCGGTACGCTGTGGGTATCGCCACTCACGCGGTCGCGGTATTCCAGGCCGGTCACCTTGCTGCCGTCGCCTTTCACTTCCGTCGTCTGGGCATTCAGCACAATGTCGACGTTATTCAGGCTACGTACTTTGTCCTGCAACACCTGGTCCGCTTTCATCTCTGGGGCGAACTCCAGCAGGGTAACGTGTTCAACAATCCCCGCCAGATCGATAGCCGCTTCCACGCCGGAGTTACCGCCGCCGATCACCGCTACGCGTTTGCCTTTGAACAGCGGGCCGTCGCAGTGCGGGCAGTAGGTCACGCCTTTGGTGCGATACTGATCTTCTCCCGGCACGTTCATGTTGCGCCATTTCGCGCCGGTAGCAATGATCACGCTGCGCGCTTTCAGCACCGCGCCAGAGGCGGTTTCAATCTGGTGTAAGCCACCTTCTACCGCCGCCGGAACCAGTTTGCTGGCGCTCTGGCTGTCGATGACGTCCACAGCGTAATCGCTGACGTGGGCCTTTAACGCACCGGCCAGCTTCTGACCTTCGGTTTTCGGCACGGAAATGTAGTTTTCGATGTCTACAGTATCGAGCACCTGACCACCGAAACGCTCGCCCATCAGGCCGGTGCGGATCCCTTTACGTGCGGAGTAAACCGCTGCCGCCGCGCCCGCAGGGCCGGAACCGACAATCAGCACATCGTACGCATCGCGTTTGTTCAGCTCTTCCGCCGCGCGTTTTTCCGCGCCGGTATCCACTTTCGCGACAATTTCCGTCAGCGTCATGCGGCCCTGACCGAACTCCTGACCGTTCAGATACACCGCCGGAACGCCCATCACGTTGCGATCGGTGATTTCATTCTGAAACGTGCCGCCGTCAATCGCCGTATGCTTGATGCGCGGGTTCAGAACCGACATCAGGTTGAGCGCCTGCACCACGTCCGGGCAGTTGTGGCAGGAGAGCGAATAATAGGTTTCAAACTCAAAATCACCGTCGATATCGCGGATCTGCTCCAGCAGGGTCTGCGCTTCTTTCGACGGATGACCACCGGTCCACAGCAGCGCCAGCACCAGTGAGGTAAATTCATGTCCCAGCGGAGAGCCGGCAAAACGCGGTCCCTTGTCCGAGCCCGGGTTAGTAATCAGGAAAGAAGGTTTACGAACCGCAAGCGAATTGTCTTCTTTGAAGGTCACTTTCGGCGACAGTTCAGCGATCTCTGCCAGCAGCTCTTTGATTTCTGCCGATTTCGCGCTGTCGTCCAGCGTGGCAATCAGCTCAACGGGTTTGGTCAGTTTCTCAAGGTAGGCCTTGAGCTGGGTTTTCATATTGGTGTCGAGCATGGTTCTTCCCTCTCTTAAGACGTCATCATGCAAGCTGCCTTTGCGGGCGGCCTGAATGCAACTTGCATCATGGTGCTGGAATGAAATGGGCGCGGGTGCGCCCATTGATTGCCGGAGGCGCTTCGTTTACCCGGCCTACGATACCGTAGGCCTGTGCAAGCGCAGCGCCGCCAGGCTTTACAGACTTAGATCTTGCCGACCAGGTCTAAAGATGGCGCCAGAGTCGCTTCGCCTTCTTTCCATTTCGCCGGGCACACTTCACCTGGGTGAGAAGCTACGTACTGAGCCGCTTTCACTTTACGCAGCAGGTCAGATGCATCACGGCCGATACCTTCAGCGGTAACTTCGATAGCCTGGATAATACCCTGCGGGTCAACAACGAAGGTTGCACGGTCTGCCAGGCCTTCATCTTCACGCATGTTGTCGAAGTTACGGGTCAGGGCGCCAGTCGGGTCGCCGATCATCGCGTATTTGATTTTCGCGATAGTTTCAGAACTGCTGTGCCACGCTTTGTGGGTGAAGTGGGTATCGGTAGACACTGAGTAAACGTCTACGCCCAGCTTTTGCAGTTCGTCGTAATGGTCAGCAACGTCGCCCAGTTCAGTCGGGCAAACGAAGGTGAAGTCAGCCGGATAGAAGAAGAAGACGCTCCAGCGACCTTCAGTATCTTTCTCGGTAACTTCAATGAACTCACCGTTTTTGAACGCCTGGTTTTTGAAAGGTTTAATTTTGGTGTTAATCAAGGACATCTGTACTTCCTCCGTGTTTTCGTTGAGATGTAAGGTAACCAACTTTGCTCATCGGGGCTAATGCGTATGCTTTATCAAATCAATCAGCCAAACCTTACAACGGCAACAAGACAGCAAGGTGAACTCTTTACAGGAAAGCCTGAAAGTAAAAAGGCCGCCTCAACGGGCGGCCCTGATACCTGAATTCCCCGCAGGTACATTCAGTGCCAGCCGAAGCTGGCGTTGCGTTGCGCTCTACATACCTTGTATCAAGGCGGTAACAGCACCCTGATTACACCACCCGTACAGGCATTGAGCAATCCTTAACAGGGGCATTCCTGTCTATGGCTCTGATAGGTTTAACCGAACAGCCATAACCGCCTGACTAAATCAAAACGGGTGATGAATAAGAGGCAATATATAAATGTCAATTACCCTTTAATTTATTATCGTTCTGTTTAAAGATAAAATTATCTTAATCACATCTGAAGTTCTATTTCATTAATGCGACAGCGTGATATATTAAGATGACTTAAATATCTTTTTAAGTCGTTAACCAAAAGGATTGTAAATGGTTAGCTTTAATCTATAGTTATCAACAATATGTCATACCCGCACACACGGCACAGTCAGGATGAAACATGGCAAACCTTTACGATCTTAAAAAGTTCGATCTTAACCTGTTAGTTATTTTTGAATGCATTTATCAACATCTTAGCATCAGTAAAGCAGCGGAAATGCTTTATATCACCCCTTCCGCGGTAAGCCAGTCGCTTCAGCGCCTGCGTGGACAACTGAACGATCCGCTGTTTATTCGTTCCGGTAAAGGCATCACCCCGACGACCGTTGGCATCAATCTGCACCAGCATCTTGAGAAAAACCTCAACCAGATAGAGCAGACCATCAACCTGATGCACGATGCCGACATCAAAAAGAAGTTTGTGATTTATTGCTCGCAGATGGTCTCTCCGGGCTACCTTTATGAACCCATCCGGCTGCTGATGTCTCAGGAAAATTACGAGGTAGAACAACGCGATATGCTCGTTTCGGCAGAGTCTGCGGAGGATTTACTGGCCTACCGCAAAGCCGACCTGATCTTTACCGTTTCGCCGGTCAACAGCCGCGCCGTGGTGTGCTCTCACTTCGTGACGATTCCGTCTGTGCTGTTTTGTCGCCAGGATCATTCGCGCCTCGACGGCGAGGTCACGCTGGACCAGCTTAAGCAGGAAAAGTTTACCTTCTACCAGAGCACTAATCCGGGTATTAAGGAGCTTCAGGGCCGTGCATCGGACATTTATCCTGACAGAAATATCGCCTTTCGCACGGACTCCATGAGCTCGTTTGTCTCTATGGTCAGCATGTCGGACCTGTTAGGGTATATCCCGCTTTCTATTTTTGAAACGTATAAATCATCGCTCGGGTTAAAACGGCTTTTACCGCCGTTTGAATTACCGGATATTCCTATATATATGCTGTACAACCGCTCGTCGCTGAACAGCACCGTTTTTTCAACATTCATTGAAAAAATGCATAAGCTGGCGCATTAACCGTATCAATATAATGAACCACCGCCGCCCGTGAGCAGGCGCACGATATAGCAATGATGACTTGTGAATACAGACAGATAATACCATTATTGGCGTTCAATAATGTAAAAAGTCTTCAATACGCAGGACGCGATTCATCATGTCTCTCTATAAATTACCGCTTCAGGAAAATGTTCTGGAGGCGTCTACAGAACGCATAAACTGGACGCTTCAGAACCTGACGCGGGTCTGCGTCTCTTTTTCTGGCGGAAAAGATTCAACAGTTATGCTCCACCTTGTCGCACAGCAGGCGCGGCGCTTAAAGCGAAAAATCGACGTGCTTTTTCTGGACTGGGAAGCACAGTTTTCAAGCACCATCGAGCACATCGAAAACATGCGGGTGCTCTATCAGGACGTAATCCATCACTTCTGGTGGGTGGCTCTGCCAATCACCACGCAAAATGCGCTGTCCCAGTTTCAGCCCGAATGGCAGTGCTGGGAGCCGGGCACCCGCTGGGTTCGCCTGCCGCCTGAAGATGCCATTACCGACCCACAGTACTTCGCTTTTTATCAGCAGGGAATGACCTTCGAGGCCTTCGTCCGGGACTTTGCCGAATGGTATGCGCGAAGGCGCCCCGCCGCAGTGATGGTGGGCATCCGCGCCGATGAATCCTACAACCGCTTCCTGGCTATCGCTTCCGCCCGCAAGCAGCGCTTTTCCGATGACAAACCCTGGACAACCGTCGCGCCGGGCGGGCATGCCTGGTATATCTACCCTCTCTACGACTGGAAAACCGCCGACATCTGGACCTGGTTCGCCAAATCCGGCTGTCCCTATAACCCCCTCTACGACCTGATGTACCAGGCCGGCGTGCCGCCGCGCTATATGCGCATCTGTGAGCCCTTTGGCCCCGAGCAGCGTCAGGGGTTATGGCTCTATCACGTTGTGGAGCCCGATCGCTGGGCCGCCATGTGCGAACGCGTAAGCGGCGTGCGCAGCGGCGGAATTTACGCCGGGCACGATAACCACTTTTACGGCCACAGGAAGATCCTTAAGCCCGACCACCTGAGCTGGCGCGCATACGCCATGCTGTTGCTCGACAGCATGCCGCAATCGACCGCTGAACATTACCGCAATAAGGTCGCGGTGTACCTGCACTGGTATCAGAAGCGCGGGATGGCGGATATCCCCGAAACGCAGGAGGGCGATATTGGCGCGAAGGATATCCCCTCATGGCGGCGGATATGCAAGGTTCTGCTGAATAACGATTACTGGTGTCGGGCGCTCTCGTTTAGCCCAAACAAACCCAGGCACTATCAGCGTTACAGCGAACGAATGAAATCAAAACGCAAGGAGTGGGGAATTTTATGCAACAACGAATAATCAGCGAAATGGAAGCGTACCTTCAGACGTTAAGCGATGAGAAAAGAATTGACGCTATCAATGCGTTTCGCCAGGCCATGCATCAGCTCAGCCCGTTTCGCGATCAGCCCGTCGACTGTGTGCTGTGGATCAGGCAGGACGACATCAGCGCCAACGACTACAACCCCAATAACGTGGCGCCACCGGAAAAACGGCTGCTCAGCAAATCGCTGGAACTGGACGGCTTTACCCAGCCCATCGTGGTGACCGAAAGCGAGCCGGCGCACTATGAAATTGTCGACGGATTCCATCGCCACGAAATCGGCAAAAGCAGAGCCGCGCTGAAGCGCCAGCTCAGGGGCTATCTGCCCGTCACCTGCCTGCGCAAAGATCGCCAGCAAAAGCTCGACCGGATGGCGGCCACCATTCGCCATAACCGGGCCCGCGGCCGTCACCAGATTAACGCCATGTCCGACATTGTGCGGGAACTGGCCCAGCTAGGCTGGAACGACGAAAAAATCGGAAAGGAACTGGGGATGGACGGCGATGAGGTGCTGCGCCTGAAGCAGATCAACGGCCTGCTGGAGCTGTTTGCAGACCGTCGCTATTCCGAAGCCTGGACGGTGAAATAGTCAGAGCGTCGCCAGACGCTCCGCCGCCGCCAGCAGCGTCGATTCCTGCTTCGCAAAGCACAGGCGAATCAGCTTGTGCTGGAAGGGATCGGCGCAGAACACCGACAGCGGAATAGCCGCCACGCCCACCTCCGTCGTCAGCCACCGGCAAAAGCTGACGTCGTCCAGATCGGAAATCGCGCTGTAGTCCGCCAGCAGGAAGTAGGTCCCTTCACAGGGCAGGATTTCCAGGCGGCTATTGCCGAGCGCGGCCACGAACAGATCCCGACGCGCGCGGTAAAAATCCGGCAGCTCGCGATAGTGCTGGGGTTCACTGCGCAGCATGTCCGCCAGCGCCAGCTGGGCGGGCGTGTTGACCGCAAAGGTCAGGTACTGATGCACCTTGCGCAGCTCCGCGCTGATGGCCGCCGGGGCCACGCAGTACCCTACCTTCCAGCCGGTCATATGGTAGGTTTTTCCAAATGACGACACCGCAACCGCACGCTCGCGAAGCTGCGGATGGGCCAGCACGCTGGCGTGCCCTTCCGCCGCAAAGCAGATGTGTTCGTAGACTTCATCGCTCAGGACGTAAATTTCCCGCTCAGCGATGGCCTGCCACAGCGCGGCAAAATCGGCCTGTTGCCACACCGTCGCCGACGGATTGTGCGGAGTATTCAGGATCACCAGACGGGTTTTATCGCTCAGCAGCGCGGCGAATGCCTGCCAGTCCGGGCGGAAATGCGGCGGCTGGAGGGCCACGCGCTTCACAACGCCGCCGGAGAGTTCAACCGCAGGCGCATAGCTGTCGTAGCTTGGGTCAAAGCAGATCGCTTCATCCCCCGCGCGCACCAGCGCGGTAATGGCCGCATACAGCGCTTCGGTCGCCCCTGCCGTCACCGTGATATCGCTGTTCGCATCAGGGTGATAGCCGTACAGCGCCGCCGTTTTGTCGGCAATGGCTTCCCGCAGCGCCTGCACGCCGGTCATCGGCGCATACTGATTCGCCCCCTGCGCCACGTGGTGTGCCAGACGTTCCTGTAGATATTCCGGACCGTCAAAATCGGGGAACCCCTGCGAGAGGTTAATGGCGTTGTGCTGCTGCGCCAGGGCGCTCATCTGCGTAAAGATGGTGGTACCGAGGTTAGGAAGTTTACTCTGCGGGATCAATGCGTTATTGCTCATGTTGTCGTGCCTGCTTGTAATACTTATGTTGCTGCCACTATAACACGATGTTAATCTTTGGCAATCAAGACGCTTAGACGTCTAAACCATATCAATATTCCTGGCCGAGGGGTAAAAGGAAATGACAGACAACCTGCTGCTCACACACCTGGTCGACGCCTGCCGCTGGATAGGCGCCAAAGGCTGGGCACCCGCCACCGGCGGCAATATGTCGGTGCGTCAGGACGAGCACCTCTGCTGGCTCAGCGAGTCCGGCAAGGACAAAGGCAGACTGACCACCGACGATTTTCTCCAGGTTGAAATTGCCACCAACCGCGCGCCGTCTGGCCGAAAACCCTCGGCAGAGACCGGTCTGCACACCCTCATCTATCGCCTGTTCCCGGAGGCTAACGCTGTCCTGCACGTTCACACCGTTAATGCCACGGTGCTGTCGCGTCTGGTCAAAGAAGCCGAGCTGAATATCAGCGGTTTCGAGATGCAAAAATCCCTCGCCGGACAGACCACGCATCTGGATACCGTCGCCATCCCGGTGTTTGATAACGACCAGGACATCGACGCCCTCGCCTCGCGCATCGCCCATTACGCCCAGGAGCGTCCGCTTAATTATGGTTTTCTTCTGCGCGGTCATGGCTTAACCTGCTGGGGACGCGACGTGGCCGAAGCCCGCCGTCATCTGGAAGGATTAGAATTTCTATTTGAATGCGAAATGCGTTTACGACAACTGGAGAGAGTATGATTCGCGCGATTGTGACGGATATTGAAGGAACCACCAGCGATATCCGTTTTGTCCATGATGTTTTGTTCCCCTACGCGCGTGAGCGGCTGGCGGCCTTCGTGACCGCGCAGCAGTACGCCGAGCCGGTCAAATCGATTCTGGACAACCTGCGCGATGAAATCAGCGATCCGCATGCCGGCGTCAGCGAGCTCATCAACGTGCTGTTTAGCTTTATGGATGAAGACCGCAAATCAACGGCGCTTAAAGCCCTGCAAGGCATCATCTGGCAGGAGGGCTACATCAACGGTGACTTTACTGGCCATCTCTACCCTGACGTTCTGCCCGCGCTGGAAAAATGGAAGGCGCAAGGAATTGATCTCTATGTATATTCCTCAGGCTCCGTTGCTGCGCAGAAACTGTTATTTGGCTACAGCGACGAAGGTGATATTACTCATCTGTTCAGCGGCTATTTTGATACCCACATCGGCGCCAAGCGCGAAGTACAGTCTTACCAGAACATAGCGGCGCAAACGGGCATCGCCCCGTCGCAGATCCTGTTCCTGTCGGATGTTCATCAGGAGCTGGACGCGGCTGAACAGGCGGGTTTTCGCACCCTGCAACTGATTCGCGGTGAAGATGACGGCGCGAGCCATCACCATCAAATCCACCAGTTTGACGAGATTAATCCGGAGCAGATCCCTTCATGAGCGCATTGACCATTTATTCCGATAAAGACGCCAGTCAACACCAGTGGCACAGCACCGACGCCGCCGAAATCGCTCAACAGCTGAACGCTAAAGGCGTGCGCTTTGAGCGCTGGGCGGCAGACCGTGATTTAGGGCAGGATCCTGCGCCCGAAGCCGTGATCGAAGCGTATCAACATGCGATCGACAAGCTGGTGGCAGAGAAAGGCTACCAGAGCTGGGATGTCATCAGCCTGCGCGCCGACAATCCGCAGAAAGAGGCGCTGCGTGCGAAGTTTCTCAACGAGCACACCCACGGCGAAGACGAAGTGCGCTTTTTCGTGGAAGGTGCGGGGCTGTTTTGCCTGCACATTGGCGATGAGGTGTACCAGGTACTGTGCGAGAAAAACGACCTGATTTCCGTGCCGGCGGGCACGCCGCACTGGTTTGATATGGGATCAGAGCCGAACTTTACCGCCATTCGTATTTTCGACAATCCGGAGGGATGGGTGGCGCAGTTTACCGGGGATGCGATTGCGGATGCGTATCCACGTCTGGCATAGGTATTCGCCTTGCTCCCTCTCCCCGTGGGAGAGGGACGGGGTGAGGGCATCAGCGTACACCGCCCCTTCACCTGCCTCACCAGTCGAGCGCCCCTTCAGGCAAGCTATTCTCAGGCAAATCTCCCTGCCACCACCTCATCCGGCATGACCACGCCCGTGTCCAGCACCCAGCCGCTAATCAGCGAGGCAGGCGTGACGTCGAACGCCGGGTTATAGACCTGCGCGTTTTCCGGTGCCCACTGCACCGCGCCAAAGCTTCCGGCAACGCCCGTCACTTCGCTGGAGGCGCGCTGCTCGATGGGGATCGCATCCCCGTTCGGGCAGGCCGGGTCGAGCGTCGTTTGCGGGGCAGCGACGTAAAACGGAATGCCGTGGAAATTTGCCAGCACCGCCAGCGAATAAGTGCCGATTTTATTCGCCACGTCACCATTAGCGGCGATGCGATCGGCTCCCACCCACACGGCGTCCACCTGCCCTTTCGCCATCAGGCTGGCGGCCATGGAGTCGGTAATTAGCTGATACGGCACGCCCAGCTCGCCCAGCTCCCATGCGGTCAGCCTGCCGCCCTGCAACAACGGACGAGTTTCATCCACCCAGACGTTGCTGACTTTACCTTCCTGATGCGCGCGGGCAATCACCCCCAGCGCCGTACCGACGCCCGCGGTTGCCAGCCCGCCGGTGTTGCAGTGGGTCAGCAGACGGCTGCCGGGCTTCACCAGCGCGCTGCCCGCTTTTGCAATCGCATCGCAGAGCTGCCGGTCTTCGTCAATCAGGCGCAGCGCCTCAGCCACCAGCGCCGGAACGAAATCCTCCTCCCACAGTGCAAGCTTCATGCGGTCGAGGTTATTCATCAGGTTCACCGCCGTCGGGCGTGCGGCGCGAAGCGTGTCCAGCGCCGCCGTCAGCGCGTCGCGGCTTTTGCCGTTTTCCGCCAGCAGCGCCAGCAGCAGGCTTGCAGAGAGACCAATCAGCGGCGCGCCGCGCACCCGCAGGGCGTGAATATGCCCGACCAGCGCCTCTACCGTTGAGGCATCCAGCCAGCGTTTCTTCTGCGGAAGCGCCTGCTGGTCGAGAATAAAGAGCTGATTATCCGCCACCCGCAGGCTGGTCGTCTGTAATGTCTGCATGTCGTTAATTCCCTGTTGCGTTGTTGTAGCACATTGTGTCAGGATGAAATCCAGATGTATAGACGTCTACATGTCTTAATTAGTTAACTCGTGAGGAGCAGGCCATGTCGCAATACCGAACCTTTACCGCTCAGGACGCCGTGGAGTATGCCAGGCAGTTTGGCGGGCTTGACGATCCGTCATCGCTGGTAGAGGCGCAGGAAGTGGGCGACGGCAACCTCAATCTGGTTTTTAAAATTTTCGACAGCGCGGGCGTCAGCCGCATCATCGTCAAACAGGCGCTGCCCTACGTGCGCTGCGTCGGGGAGTCCTGGCCGCTGACGCTGGATCGCGCCCGCCTCGAGGCGCAAACCCTGGTCGAGCATTACAGGCACAGCCCGCAGCACACCGTAAAAATCCACCACTATGACCCGGAACTGGCGGTGATGGTGATGGAAGATCTCTCCAGCCATCGCATCTGGCGCGGCGAGCTGATCGGCAACATTTACTACCCGCAGGCGGCGCGGCAGCTGGGTGAATATCTCGCTCACACCCTGTTCCACACCAGCGATTTCTACCTGCACCCGCACGAGAAAAAAGCGCAGGTCGCGAAGTTCATCAACCCGGAGATGTGTGAGATCACCGAAGATCTGTTCTTCAACGATCCGTACCAGGTTCATGAGCGCAATAACTACCCTGCCGAGCTGGAAAATGACGTCGCCGCCCTGCGCGACGACGCCCCGCTAAAAATTGCCGTGGCCTCCCTGAAGCACCGCTTTTTCTCGCATGCTGAAGCCCTGCTGCACGGCGATATTCACAGCGGCTCGATTTTTGTGGCCGACGGCAGCCTGAAGGCCATCGACGCCGAGTTCGGCTACTTTGGCCCGATAGGCTTTGACGTCGGCACCGCCATCGGCAACCTGCTGCTCAACTTCTGCGGCCTGCCGGGCCATCTGGGCATTCGTGATGCCGCCGCCGCGCGCGAGCAGCGCCTGACCGATATTCAGGAACTGTGGAACAGCTTCGCGGAACGTTTCCAGGCGCTGGCAAACGAGAAAGCCCGCGATGCCGCGCTCAGCGCGCCGGGCTATGCCTCCGCGTTCCTGAAAAAGGTCTGGCATGACGCCATCGGCTTCTGCGGCACCGAATTAATTCGCCGCAGCGTCGGCCTTTCCCACGTCGCGGATATCGACAGCATTCAGGACGAGGCGATGCGCCACGAATGCCTGCGCCACGCCATTACGCTTGGTAAAGCACTGATTCTGATTGCCGACCGCATCGACAGCGCGGAAGCGCTGGTAGCAAGGGTGCGGCAGTACAGTTGAGTGCCGTTTGTTTGCCGGGTAAGGCGCAGCCGCCACCCGGCAATAACTCACCCCAGATACTCAATCACCGACAGCCCGCCGTTATAGTCCGTGCTGTAAATAATCCCCTGCGCGTCCACAAACACGTCGCACGACTGGATCACCTGCGGGCGATTCGGCCGCGTGTCCATCATTCTCTCCGGCGCGGCGGGCACCAGCGCCCCGGTTTCCACTGGCCGATACGGGTTGGAAATGTCATACGCGCGTACCCCCGCGTTCTGATACGTCGCGAAAATCAGCGTTGAGCTGACGAAGCTTCCGGGCCGGTTCTCATGCAGGTTGTGCGGGCCGAAATGCGCCCCTTTTGCCACGTAGTCGGTTTCATTCGGCTGCGGGAAGGTGGAGATGCTCACCGGGTTGGACGGCTCGCGGATATCAAACAGCCAGATCAGCTTCTCGCCGTCCTGCTGGTTATCCAGCACCGCTTCGTCCAGCACCACCAGCAGATCCCGGTCCGGCAGCGGCAGCGCGGTGTGCGTCCCGCCGCCAAACGGCGGGCTCCAGTTGCGGTGGCTAATAAGCTTAGGCTGGGTGCGGTCCTTCACGTCCAGCAGCGTTAAGCCGCCGTCGCGCCAGCTGCCGTACGCCGTATCGCCCGCGATAATGGCGTGGTGCAGCGCGTAGCGCTTGCCCTCCGGCCACGCAGGCGTTTCTCCTGCGGCCTGGTTCATCCCCGGCAGCCACCAGCGCCCCGCCACCTCGGGCGTGCGCGGGTCCGCCAGGTCAATAGTCAGGAAAATGTAGTCGGTAAAGCCGTCGATCAGCGCTGACACATACGCCCAGCGGCCACCCACGTACCAGATGCGGTGTATGCCGATACCGCTCAGCGACAGAAAGCCAATTTCGCGCGGTGCGTCGGGGGTTGAGATATCAAACACCCGCAGCCCGGCGCTCCAGCCTTTATCCTGCACGTCGCTGACGGTCTCCCCCACCTGACGGGTGTAGTAGACCTTCTCGTCGGCAAAGCGGGCATCGGCAAACAGATCCCGGGCGTTAATCACCAGCAGCAGGTCGTCATGCGCCTGTAAATGGACGTTCCAGGTGCCCGGCGGCGCGGGCACGTAGCCCGCGGGTTTCGGGTTTTTCGGATCGCGCACGTCCACAATCGAAAAGCCCTGCGACACCATATGGCCGATATACGCGAAGCCGCGATGCACCATCAGCTGAACGCCGTCCGGGCGACCGCCCTGGTCGCTATGGCCGATCAGCCGCATATTGCGGCTGTATTCGGGAAGGGGTAATTGAGACACCTTGAGCTCCTTTAGCCGGGTGGCGGCTGCGCCTTACCCGGCCTACGAAACCGTAGGCCCGGTAAGCGAAGCGCCACCGGGCATTATTTTGACCTGGCTTGCAGCGTCGCAAACCACGGCGCGATAAAATCGTCCGTCTGGCCCCAGCCCGGAATGATTTTGCCCAGCGACGCCACGTTCACCGCCCCCGGCTGCGCGGTCAGCAGCGCCTGCGGGATCGCGGCGGCTTTGAAGTCGTAGGTGGCAGGCGTGGCTTCCCCGGCAATCTTATTGGCGATCAGGCGCACGTTGGTCGCGCCAATCAGCTTCGGATCCACCGCCACGCTCACTGCCCACGGGCTACCCGGCTCGCGCATCAGCTGTAAGTCCTGGTTGGAGATGTCAATGCTGTAGAGCTTGATCTCGGTGCGGCCATTCTCCTTCAGCGCCTTATACGCCCCCTGGCTGAAGGCGTCCCAGGTGCCCCAGATCGCGTCGATTTTGCCTTTCGGGTATTTCGCCAGGATCGCCCCCACCTTGTTGGCGGTGTCGCCCTGCACGTCAGAAGAGACCGCGCCGATGGACTCCAGCTCTTTAATCTCCGGGTACTGCTTTTGCAGTTCTTTATACGCCGCCTGACGGCGCTCCATCGGCGGGAAGCCCGCCACCCACAGCTTAACGATGTTGGCCTTGCCGTTGAAATCTTTCGCCAGCTGGCCGAAGGAGAGATTCGTCAGGGAGGCATCGTCCTGCTGGGTAACGGTCACGCCCGGGATCTCGCCGTTAACGGCGGTATCAAATACGGCGACCTTGATCCCGGCATCCACCGCCTTCTTCACCAGCGCGGTGGAGTACGGATCGCGGCCCTGCGACAGGATGATCCCGTCATATTTCTGGCTGATGGCCTGGTTAACAAAGTCCTGGAATTTGGCGTCATCCCCGTTGCTCAAAAAGGTGCTGACCTTAAAGCCGAGCTTTTTCCCTTCCTGAATCGCCCCGGCAACAAACTGCGTGGTGTTGTCGTCCGAGCCGAGGTTACGGATCACCGCGATGCGGATCGGGCCGTCATGGCTGGCAATGGCGGCCGGAACCGGCGCGGGCGTGGCCGCAAATCCCGGCAGAGAAGTGAGTAACCCCAGAGCCACCAAAGAGAGCGCAATCTTTTTCATTTATTATCCCGTTGTGTTGTCAGCGTTTTTGTATGTAGGTAATCGCCAGCGCTACCGCGAGCACCAGCCCTTTTATTATGTCCATGGCGTAATACGGCACGGTGAGCATCACCAGCCCGTTCGACAGTACGCCGAGGATCACCGCCCCCACCAGCGTGCCCAGCGCGTTCGGCTTGCCGGACCCGGCCAGCGAGAAGCCAATCCACGCCGCCGCCACCGCATCCATCAGATAGCCGCCGCCCGCATTGACCTGCGACGATCCGATGCGCGAGGCCAGCAGAATGCCGCCCAGCCCCGCCAGCAGCGAGGCAATCACGTAGGCCGCCACCTTGTAGCGCGTGGTGCGAATGCCCGAGAGGCGCGCCGCTTCCGGGTTACCGCCAATGGCGTACATCCGGCGTCCGTGAGTGGTCAGCGACAGCCCCAGCTGCGCCAGCAGCGTCACCGCCAGCATGATGATGACAATGGTCGGCACCTGCCCCAGCAGGCTGAACGCCGCCGGAATGGTCCCTTCCGCCATGTCGCCGCTCGGCAGCACCATGTTCTCGGTAATCGACCCGCCGTAGCTGTAGGTCATCGCCACGCCCTGGATCACAAACAGGCTGGCGAGCGTCGCGAGCATGTCCGGGATGCGCAGGATGACGATCAGAAAAGCGTTAAACAGGCCGACCAGCGTGCAGAGCGCAAGGGTGATCACAATCGACTCGGTAGTGCCGAAGCCGTGCCAGACGAAAAGCGAAATGACCAGCGCGTTCGCCAGCGACGCCGTGGAGCCCACGGAGAGATCGAACCCGCCGACGGTCAGGGAAATCGATACGCCAACGGCAATCACCGTCACGATGGCAATCGAGCGCAGAATGTTAATGATGTTGTTCGGGTCGAGGAAGCTGTCCGACGCCAGACCAAAGACGGCCACCAGCGCGACGACGGTGAGCAACATGCCCCATTTATAGAGAAAATCAAAAAGTTGCTGACGGCCAGACGCCGCCGCGGTCACTGAAAGGGCCTTGCTCACGACGCCGTTCCTCCGGTTGAATAATAAAGTAGTGTCTCTTCGCGGGCCTCGGCCCCGGCGATTTCCGCCACGATGCGCCCGTCCCACAGCACGCAGATGCGGTCGCACAGCCCTACCAGCTCGGCGAACTCGCCGGAGGCGTAAATCACCCCTTTGCCCTCGCGCGCCAGGCCGTCAATCAGCTGGAACAGATCGGTTTTGGCCTTCACGTCCACGCCTTTGGTCGGCTCGTCGAAAATCAACACGCTGGCGTCATTACGCAACCATTTACCGATGGCAACCTTCTGCTGGTTACCGCCGGACAGACGGCGCAGCACCTGCCCCGGTCCCCGAGCGCGCACGCCGATGCGGGCAATGACCTCTTCCGCCCAGCGCCACGCCTGACGATGACCAAACAGACTCCAGCGCGAGAAGCTGTTATCGGCGCTCACGGCAAGGTTCATGCTTACCGGCTCGTCGATAAAAATACCCTCCTTGCGCCGCTCCTCCGGCACCAGCGCCAGGCCGCGCAGCACCGAGTCTGCCGGATCGCGCGGTTTCCAGGCCTGATGGTTCAGCTCGCCGCGCGCCACGCGGCTTTTGCTGGCGCCAAACAGCGCCTTGCAGAGTTCGGTTTTCCCCGCCCCCGCCAGCCCGGCAATGCCGAGGATTTCGCCTTTGCGCAGGTGCAGGGAGATGTCTTTCAACAGGACATCGTCGTGAAGCCCGTCGACGCGCAGCAGCGTCTCTTCGCCGTGCGGCGGGCGTGCCGGCGGGTAGATATCGCTCAGCTCGTGGCCCAGCATCTTCTCGACGATCGCTTCACCGCTGAGATCGGCCATCGGGCCGGACTCAATCAGCTTGCCGTCGCGCAGCACCGTCAGGGTGTCGCAGATGGCCTTCAGCTCGTGAATACGGTGGGAGATAAACACCACGCCGATGCCCTGCTGTTGGAGACGTCTTACCACCGCAAACAGACGCTCGCTTTCGTGCGCGTCCAGCGGCGCGGTGGGCTCATCAAGAATGAGAAAACGGCAGTGGTGCGACAGCGCTCGCGCCAGCAAAATCTGCTGCTTTTCGGCAAGGGTGCAGCTGTCGATGGAACGGCGAACGTCCAGCGAAACATCCAGCTGCGCCAGCGCCTGCCGCGCCTGCTGACGAACGGCGCGCCAGCTGTAGCGGTGTCCCGGCTGCGCCAGCTGGTCGAGCATAATGTTCTCCGCAATGCTCAGCCCGGGGATCAGCGCCACGTCCACCTCCTGCTGCACCAGGTGGATACCCAGCCGTTTGGCGTCCAGCGGTTCTCGAATATTTACCGGCTGGTTGTTGATGCAGATTTCGCCTTCATAATGATCGTGCGTCCCGCACAGTACCGCCATCAGCGTCGATTTCCCCGCGCCGTTGGCCCCGGTCAGCGCATGCACCGACCCGCCGTTCAGGGTAAAGTCCACGCGCGACAGCGCCTGAAAGCCGGAAAAGGCCAGGCTGATACCGCGCATCTCAAGGCGACTGGAAACCATCCGCGTAAATCCTTCATTACTCTTCTGATTTAGCGAATTTTTCACAGCTCCGGTTGACTGACAACGACGGAAAAGGCATAAGATAAAGCGAAATATTATTAGCCATCCGGATGTCCAGACATAACATCGGGTTAGCGCTTGCTAAAATAAGGACAACTTCATGAGCAACACCGATATTCGCGTCGTGCCCGGCCCGGCGAACTACTTTTCTCACCCGGGAAGCCTTGCGCGCCTGGATGATTTCTTTACCCCGGAACAGCTTTCCCGCGCGGTGTGGATCTACGGCGAGCGGGCGATTGAGGGCGCGCGCCCTTATCTGCCGCAGAGTTTTACCGCGCCGGGGGCAAAACAGCTGCTGTTTAAGGGCCATTGCAGCGAGCGTGACGTCACCCATCTGGTGAACGAAGCGGGAAGCGAAGCCAGCGTGGTGATTGGCATCGGCGGCGGCGCGGTGATGGATACCGTCAAGGCCGTGGCGCGTCGTCTGGGCGTGCCGTTCGTGGGTATTCCCACCATCGCCGCCACCTGCGCGGCGTGGACGCCGCTCTCCGTCTGGTACAACGATGCCGGTCAGGCGCTACAGTTTGAGATCTTCGACGACGCCAACTTCCTGGTGCTGGTAGAGCCGCGGATCATTCTGAACGCCCCGGCAGAATATTTGCTGGCGGGCATCGGCGATACGCTGGCGAAGTGGTACGAGGCTGCGGTGCTCGCCCCGCAGCCTGAGAGTCTGCCGATGACCGTGCGGCTTGGCCTTAACGGTGCGCTGGCGATCCGCGACGTGCTGCTGGAGCACAGCGAAGAGGCGCTTGCGGACCAGCAGCGCGGCGAGCTAACGCAGGCGTTCCGGGACGTGGTGGATGCCATTATTGCCGGCGGCGGTATGGTTGGCGGTTTGGGGGAGCGCTATACCCGCGTGGCGGCGGCGCACGCGGTGCATAACGGCTTAACCGTGCTGCCGCAGACGGAAAAATACCTGCACGGCACTAAGGTGGCCTACGGCATTCTGGTGCAGAGTGCCTTGCTCGGCCAGGACGACGTGCTGGCGCAGCTGGTGGCGGCGTACCAGCGCTTTAATCTGCCGACCCGGCTTCGCGAGCTGGACGTCAACATCAATAACCGCGACGAGCTGGATAGGGTCATAGCCCACACCCTGCGCCCGGTGGAGTCGATTCACTATCTGCCGGTGACGTTAACGCCTGAGGTTCTGCGCGCCGCGTTTGAGAAGGTGGAATCCTTCAACCGTTAATCGCGCCGACGGGCTATACCTAATGATGATTCTCACCACTCTCGTAACGAGGTCATCATGCAGATCGATTTAACAGGTAAAAAGGCGCTGGTTACCGGCGCCAGTCGTGGGCTGGGCCGGGCGATTGCGCTGTCGCTGGCGCGCGCCGGTGCTGATGTGGTTATCACCTACGAAAAATCCGTCGATAAAGCCCAACAGGTCGTCGATGAGATTAAGGCGCTGGGGCGGCACGGCGAGGCCATTCAGGCGGACAGCGCCAGCGCGCAGGCGATTCAGGATGCGGTCACGCAGGCGGCGCGCTCCCTTGGCGGACTGGATATTCTGGTCAATAACGCCGGCATTGCGCGCGGCGGCCCGCTGGAGTCCATGACCCTGGCGGACATCGACGCCCTCATCAACGTCAACATCCGCGGCGTGGTGATCGCCATTCAGGAAGCGCTGGTGCACATGTCCGACGGCGGGCGCATCATCAACATCGGCAGCTGTCTGGCGAACCGCGTGGCACAGCCGGGGATTGCGGTCTACTCAATGACCAAATCTGCCCTCAACTCCCTGACCCGCGGACTCGCCCGCGATCTTGGCCCACGCGGCATTACCGTGAACCTGGTCCATCCCGGCCCGACCAACAGCGACATGAACCCCGAGGACGGCGAGCAGGCAGACGCCCAGCGTCAGCTTATTGCTTTGGGTCATTACGGCCAGCCGGAAGACGTCGCGGCGGCGGTCACCTTCCTCGCCAGCCCGGCTGCGGGGCAAATATCCGGTACCGGTCTGGACGTCGACGGTGGTTTGAACGCCTGATCGCAATTTTCCTGCAAGCCTCTGTCGTCCGGCAGAGGCCTTCTCGAGCGCTCTCGACGGTTCGCGTTTTGCCGCTTTCTCACGGTTTTTCTCCGCTCTACAGTACCCCATAAGAAATTCGGAATTTATCTAATAGTCTTATTATTTCCTTATATTTTGTGTGGGCGTACAGTGGAGGTACGGATGAAGATCGTGTGGTCAAAGAATGCAAAGAAAGAGCTTTCCAAAATTGATGGCCGATATCAGCGAAGAATCAAAGCAAAACTTGCTGAACTGGACGATCGTTCAGCTCCCCGGCCCGATATCAAAAAAATATCGGCGACAGAAAATCATTTCCGGCTACGCGTTGGCGAATACCGCATCCTGATTACACTTCGGGACAATCCCAATACCCATTGTTATGTTTTGGCCGTCAAGCGCAGAACATCAACAACTTACCTGCACGAGGAGAAAGCCACCTATGGCTGTTCAGCTAATTAAGGACGATAACGGAAAAACACAGTTCGTGGTCATGCCCTATCACGAATACTTTCGCATGTGCTTACAGATGGCAGAGATCGACGACGAAACCGATGAGGATCTGGAGGATATCGAAGTCGAACACGATTGCTATGATGACGTGGAATTACCCGGAGAAGTATGCGACGTCATGCATAACGAGAACGTCAGTCTACAGGCCGCATGGCGCATTCTGCGCGGCATGTCCCAGCAGGAGGTGGCGGAAAAACTTGGCATCACCCAGTCCGCCGTGTCACAGCTGGAAGCGCTGGACTCCCGCCCGCAAAAGCGCACCCGCGAAAAGCTGGCGGCGATCTACGGCTGTAAACAGGAGCAGATCAGCCTCTATTTACCGAAAGAGGGTTAACAGCACTTCGCCCCGCCCTTGCCGCCGTAGCGGGCGTCCTGGCGGTCGCGGAAAAACTCTTCGTACGTCATTGGCGTCTGGTCCGGGTGGTTGACGCGCATATGCTCGACGTAGTTGTCGTAATCCGGCACGCCAATCATCATTTTGGCGGCCTGGCCCAGGTATTTACCTGCTTTGGAGAGGGTGTCGAACATCATTCTGGTCTCACTGAAAATGTAGGCCGGGTAAGCGCTAGCGCCACCCGGCACACAGGTTAATGCGCCCCTTTCGCCTGGGTCACAATCTCGTCCAGGTTTTCAGGCATGGGCTCGTACGGCGTCTCTTTCGCCGTCGGCGTGTCGATCTTCAGCGCCGCCAGCGCGGTTTTCAGAGAATACAACGCCAGCACCACAACCACCACCATAAAGAAGATAGTCAGCCCGGCATCCAGACGGTTGTTGAACACCAGCTGCGACAGTTGCGATTCGGTGTACTGCGCCGGGATCTTACCGCTGTCGATCATCGCCTGGAACTTGTTGGCGATGGCCAGGAAGCCCACCTTGTTGTCCGGGCTGAAGGCTTTTTGCCAGCCCGCCGTCAGGGTACAGATCAGCAGCCACGCGGTTGGCACCAGCGCCACCCATGCGTAACGCTGGCGCTTCATCTTGAACAGCACCACCGCACAGAGCATCAGCGCCATGCCCGCCAGCATCTGGTTGGCGATACCGAACAGCGGCCACAGGGTGTTGATCCCGCCCAGCGGATCGACCACGCCCTGATGCAGGAAGTAGCCCCACGCCAGCACGCACAGTGCCGTCGCCAGCAGGTTAGCCGGGAGCGAATCGGTCCGCTTCAGGTTTGGCGAGATCACCCCCAGCAGATCCTGGAGCATAAAGCGCGCCGCACGCGTACCCGCATCCACCGCCGTCAGGATAAACAGCGCCTCGAACAGAATGGCGAAGTGATACCAGAACGAGACGTCCATCAGCCCGCCCAGCGCGCCGTGCAGAATGTAGGCCATGCCCACCGCCAGCGTCGGCGCCCCGCCCGCGCGGGAGATAATTGACTGCTCGCCCACCTCATTAGCGATATGCGTCAGCGTTTCCGGGGTAATGGCAAAGCCCCAGCCGCTCACCACCTGCGCGGCAGAGGCGACCACGTCAACGGTGCCGGCCGGGGCCAGCACCGCCATCGGGCTGTTCATCGCAAAGTACACGCCCGGATCGATAATGCAGGCGGAGACCAGCGCCATAATCGCCACGAAGGACTCCATCAGCATGCCGCCGTAGCCAATCAGGCAGGCCTGATTCTCGTTGGCCAGCATCTTCGGCGTGGTCCCGGAGGCAATCAGCGCATGGAAGCCGGACACCGCGCCGCAGGCGATGGTGATAAACAGAAACGGGAACAGGTTGCCGGTCCAGACCGGGCCGGTGCCGTCGATGAATTTGGTTAGCGCAGGCATGGTCAGGGTCGGGCGCATAATCAGAATGCCGATGGCCAGCCCGACGATAGTACCGATTTTCAGGAAGGTTGAGAGGTAATCGCGCGGGGCCAGCAGCAGCCACACCGGCAGCACCGCCGCCACAAAGCCGTAGCCCACCAGCATCCAGGTCAGCTGCACGCCGGTAAAGTCGAAGAACGGTGCCCAGGTCGGGCTTTCCGCCACCCAGCCGCCGGAGATAATCGCAAATACCAGGAATACCAGACCAATGACCGAGACTTCACCAATGCGCCCGGGGCGCAGGTAGCGAATGTAGATCCCCATGAACAGCGCCAGCGGAATGGTAAAGGCGACGGTGTAGGTGCCCCACGGGCTGTGGGTCAGCGCTTTCACCACGATCATCGCCAGCACCGCGAGGATGATCACCATGATCATAAAGGTCGCCACCAGCGCGATGACCCCGGCGGTCGCGCCCATCTCCTCTTTCACCAGCTCGCCCAGCGAACGACCGTCGCGACGGGTGGAGACGAACAGCACCATAAAGTCCTGCACCGCGCCCGCCAGCACCACCCCCGCGAGGATCCAGATCATCCCCGGCAGATAGCCCATCTGCGCCGCCAGCACCGGCCCCACCAGCGGGCCTGCACCGGCAATCGCCGCGAAATGGTGACCGAACAGCACTTTTTTATCGGTCGGCACGTAGTCCAGACCATCGTTGTGGCGAACGGCAGGCGTCATGCGCGTGCCGTCTACGCCCAGTACCGTCTTTGCGATATAGCGGCCATAAAAACGGTACGCGATGAGATAAATGCAGACGGAGGCGACGACGATCCAGAGCGCATTGATCTGCTCCCCCCGATTGAGGGCGATGTAGCCCAGGGCAAAGGCTCCCACAACGGAGAGCGCCGCCCACGTAAGGTATTTCCCTGAGTTGTTCATAGCTGTTATCCGTTGTTGTGAAACAGTGAGATGTTACATTTTGTTTCTAGAACAACGGATAAAATTTAACAACTTTGAAACGCAATAATGCGTGGTCAAACCAGAGATTTACACTACAGTGTTAAGCCGATCACTTTCAGCTGAATGACTTACCCCAGCACCATCGTGCTCAACCGACAGGTACAGCACCGCCGCCCCTGCTCGTCGAATACCACGATCTCCCAGCTCTGGCTGGAACGCCCCAGATGCAGCGGCTGACACACGCCGCGTACCTTGCCCTGCGACACCGCGCGGTGGTGCGTGGCGTTCAGCTCCGTGCCCACCACGTTCTGCCCGTCGCGGGTCATCAGAAAACCGGCCATTGAGCCCAGCGTTTCCGCCAGCGCCGCCGAGGCGCCGCCGTGCAGCAGGCCAAACGGCTGATGGGTGCGCGCATCCACCGACATCTCCGCTTCCAGCGTGTCGTCCCCGAGGCGGGTATAGACGATGCCCAGGTGCGCCACCATCGTGTTCTGGCTGGTGGCGTTCAGCTCGTCGAGGGATAAATGACGTTTCCAGATCATCACGCCCCCAGCGTGGAGCCGCCGTCCACCACGATATCCTGCAAGGTAATATGGCTGGCGGCATCGGACGCAAGGAACAGCACGGTCGCGGCAATCTCCTGCGGACGAGCAATTTTTCCCAACGGAATGCCAAGCTTGAACTGCTCGCCAAAGCCGCGAATGCGCTGCTGCTCCGCGTCGTCGCTTTTCCACAGGGTGCGCTGCATGTCGGTATCCGTGGAGCCGGGCGACACCAGGTTACAGCGCACGCCGCTGCCCGCCAGCTCCAGCCCGACGGTCAGCGCCAGGCTTTTCAGCGCCGCCTTCGACGCGCCGTAGGCGCTCATGCCGATGCGCGGGGTGTGCGCCGCGTCGGAGGCCACGGTCACTATCGCCCCGCCCTGTTGACGGCGGAACTGGCCCATCGTCTGCTGAAACAGGTTAAACGCACCGCCGACGTTAACCGCGAAGGTCTGCTGCCAGTCCTCCAGCGAGAGCTCGTCCGTCGCGCCCATGCGCAGAATGCCCGCCGCGTTAACCAGCACGTCGAGGCGCTCAAGGGTGCCAAGTAAACGCCCGCAGACGTCGCCCACCTGCGCCGCGTCCGCCACGTCCAGCGTTTCGGTGGCAAACGGATAATCGTCCTGCGGAAAGGCCAGATCGAACCCGGTCACCCGCGCACCCGCCTCCACAAAGGCCAGCGCGGTCGCATAGCCAATACCTTTACCCGCGCCCGTTACCCAAACCGTTTTACCGGTAAAATCGAACCCGGCCATCACTTCACCTCACGGGAGAGCAGCGCCCACCAGGCGTCGAGGGTCGGATTTTTCGCCAGCATCACGAAGTCGATGTCGCCGTGCACCTTCCGCCAGCGGGCGGCCAGCGCCATCATACGCACTGAATCCAGACCGTAGTCGATCAGGTTTTCGTCATCCATCGGCTCGTCGGACTCGTCCAGCAGCGGCAGGATCAGCTCGCGCAGCGCGGCTTTCGTTGCCGGAACGGACGGCAGCAGCTCGTCGGTCATCACCACGCGGCCCGAACGTCCGGCCACGTATTTCAGCGACATCAGGTGCTCGTCACGGGTGAAGTCCGCCAGCGCGTCGGCGATAAAGAACGGCTTGATATCGCGCATAAAGGCGTCGGTGGCGGTGGTCATGCAGCCGATGTGGGCATACACGCCGGTAATCAGCAGCTGGTTGCGGCCGGTCTCTTTCAGCATCTGCTCCAGCGGCGAGCGGTGAAATGCGCTGTAGCGCCACTTCACCAGCACGGTGTCCGCTTCGTCCGGCGTCAGTTCAGCCACGATGCGCTGCTGCTCCGGCGAGCGGGTCAGCCCCGGCCCCCACATGTCGTTCAGCAGGGCACGGTCTTCATCGCTCTGCTCTTTCGGCTGCGCGGTGTAGTACACCGGGATATTGTGTTCTTTGCAGTACGCGCGCAGTTTAGCGATGTTCGCCACCACCTGCTGCATCATGTCGCTATTTTCGCCCCAGAAGTTCAGGAAATACTCCTGCATATCGTGGATCAGCAGCGCGGCGCGCTCCGGCTCAAACGCCCAGTTCACCTTGTTGGTCGGCAGCTCTGCGGCGGTTGGCAGCGCGTAAGCGGTTAATTTTGGAATGGCCATTCTCTGTTCCTCAGCCCCGGGCGCGTTCAGCAAGCCACAGGCGCAACTGTTTCTTATCAACTTTGCCGACCGGTGTGAGCGGAAGCGCATCCACGCTTTCCACGCGGTCCGGCAGCTTAAATTCGGCAACGCCCTGCTCGCGCAGGAAGCGGCGCACCTCAACCGCGCGCAGGGGTTGTTTCACCACCAGATACGCACAGCTTTTTTCACCCAGCAGGCTGTCCTCCATGCTCACCAGCGCGGCGTGGATCACCGCTTCGTGGCGCAGCAGCAGGTTTTCAATCTCTTCGGCGGCAATCTTTTCGCCACCGCGGTTAATCTGATCTTTCTCGCGCCCCTGCACGGTGATGTAGCCCTGCTCGTCGATGGCGATCAGATCGCCGGAGCAATAAAAACCGTTGGCATCAAAGGCGCTGGCGTTGTGCTCCGGGCTGTTGAAGTAGCCGCGGAAGGTGTAAGGGCCGCGCGTCATCAAACGTCCGACTTCTCCGCGCGGGAGCGGGTTACCGTCCTCGTCCGCCACCCACACCTCGTCATCAGGGCACATTGGCCGGCCCTGAGTGTTGATGATGCGTTCCGGTGCATCGTCGAGGGCGGTGTAGTTCACCAGCCCCTCCGCCATGCCAAACACCTGTTGCAGCTGGCAGCCGATTTCCGCCGGGATACGCGCCGCGAGCGTGGCGGAGAGCCGTGCGCCGCCTACCTGGAGCAGCTTCAGCGACGCAAGCTGGGCGTTGCCCGCCCCTTCAGCGATCGCCTGCAACCACAGGCTGACCGCCGGCGGTACCAGCGAGGTCACGTTAACCTGATGCTGTTCAATCAGCGAGAAGCAGAGCGTGGCGCTCGGATCGTTCGCCAGCACCACGCAGCCGCCCGCCGTGAACACGCCTAACGATCCTGGCGAGCTCATGGCGTAGTTGTGCGCTGCGGGAAGCGCGTTCAGATAGCGGGTCTGCGCAGTGATACCGCAGATTTCGTTGCTGCGACGGATGCTGTAGTCGTAGTCGTTATGCGTACGCGGGATCAGCTTCGGCGTGCCGGTGCTGCCGCCGGAGAGCTGGAAGAACGCCACTTCGTCGGCGGGCGTCGGGTTAGGGATAAAATTATCCGCCGGACGGGCAATCGCCGCTTCCAGCGCGCGATCGCCCCGATCGCCACGCAGCAGTACCCCGCGCACCGAGCGATGTTCGTCGATAAACGTATTAAGAAATTCGTCGCCTGCGAACAGGGCGTGGTCGCGATCGGCAATCAGCACGGCGGGTTTGATCTGCACCGCGTAGGCGTTCAGTTCGCTGCGTTGATGGCTAAAGAGCGCGTTGACCGGCGCGACGCCAATTTGCAGCAGCGCAAAGAAAGTGATGTAAAACTCGGCCACGTTGCCGAGCTGCACCAGCGCGGTCTCACCGCGATGCAGCCCCTGCGACTGGAGGGAAGACGCCAGATTCGTCACAGCCTCATTAAACGCGCGGTAGGTGATGTGGCGATCGCCGTCGATAATCGCGACCGCATCGCTTTGCGCATGGTCCGTCAGGATGTGGGTCAGGGGCAGATCCTGCCAGTAGCCTTTTTCACGGTAGCGGCGGGCAAAATCCTCAGGCCAGCGGGTAAAAGGGATGGTCATGGGTATTCCTTAGTGCAAACCAAACACGTTAAGCATGGTGGAGAGCTTCACGCCCGTCTCGCGCCACTCGCCCACCGGGGAGGAAGCAGGCACAATGCCCGCGCCGGCAAACAGGCGAACGGTATTTTGATGCAGCCGCGCGCAGCGGATGGTCACCACCCACTCGCCGTTGCCTTCGCTGTCGCACCAGCCAACGATGCCGCCGAACAGTTCGCGGTCGAAGGGCTCCAGCTCGGCAATGAGTTCTTTTGCCGCCTGATGCGGGAAACCGCTCAGGGCCGGGGTCGGGTGCAGCAGGCAGGCCAGCGTCAGGGCGTTTTCGTTTTCACGCGCCTCGCCTTCTACTGGCGTCGCCAGGTGCCACAGCGTCGGGGTGGTGATGAGCTGCGGGGAAGCCGGCATGCTCAGTTGATGGCTGCGCGGTTCCAGAATGGTTTTCATCGCCTGGGTCACCAGGTCGTGTTCGTGACGATCTTTTTCAGAGGCCAGCAGCTTATTGCCCGCCTCGCGATCCAGCACATCATCCGGCTGACGCCGCGCGGAGCCTGCCAGCGGCAGGGAGCTAAAGTGCGCGCCCTCTTTGCGCAGCAGCAGCTCCGGGCTGGCGCCCAGCAGCACGCCGCCGTCTTCCAGCGGCACGTGGAAGTTAAAGCTCGCCGGGTTCTGGGCGATCAAACGCTCCATCAGCGCACCGCTATCGATGGTTTTGTCGGTAGCGATATCAATCAGGCGCGACAGCACCACCTTATTCACCTGCGGCGTGGCGGTGAGCGACGCGGCGCGGGCGACCATCTCCTCGAAAACCGGCTGCGGTGGGATCTCGGTGCGTTGTTGCACGTTCAGGGTCTGTGCGCCGGAGGCGTAGCGTGCAGTCTGCTGACGCGCAGGACGAGAGAAGGTCTGCCAGCGCTGCGGAATAAACAGCGACGACGGTTTGCGGGTATCGAAGGGGATCGCCCCTACCATTACCGGATGGGCAATGCCGCTGTTTTTCGCATTTCTGAAAGCCTGAGCCAGTTTCTGCTGAAAGGCCCCCGCCGGATCGTCACCGCCAACGGCGGGTTCAGAAAAACGGGCAAAACAGCCGGACGTGGTAAAACTGCGGTAAGGCGACATAAAGAAAAAGCTGTCTGATTGCAGCGTGGTCGCGGTGTGCTGAACTTCCTCAGCCAGGGACGTGTCCATATCATCCTCCTTAAAATGATAAAAGAAGCAATAATGATTATCATTTATATTTTCGTCGGCTAACCTAATCCCACAGCGCGCCGCTGTCAACCGTCGGGCCATTAACTTGTGCGACAAACGCTTGCATCCCTTCCCGGCAACCATGAAAATGAGAAGCATTATCTTCAATAAAAACAGGATGCCGCTCTGTGAAAATCGCTGCCGTTTGCCGCAATGCCCTTCTTCTGACAGGACTTTTTGTTTTAGGACTAACCTCAGCCGTCGCCGACGACTGGCCGCGCCAGGTCACCGACAGCCGCGGGGTGCACACGCTTGAGAGCAAGCCGACGCGCATTGTCTCCACCAGCGTGACCTTAACCGGCTCCCTGCTGGCCATTGACGCGCCGGTCATTGCCAGCGGTGCGACCACGCCCAACAACCGCGTGGCGGATGCGCAGGGTTTCCTGCGCCAGTGGGGCGATATCGCGAAACAGCGCAAGGTTGCCCGGCTGTATATCGGCGAGCCAAGCGCCGAAGCGGTGGCCGCCCAGATGCCGGGCCTGATTCTAATCAGCGCCACCGGCGGGGATTCCGCGCTGGCGCTCTACGATCAGCTCTCCGCTATCGCCCCGACGCTTATCATCAATTACGACGACAAAAGCTGGCAGGAACTGCTGACCCAGCTGGGCACGATGACCGGGCATGAAAAACAGGCCGCTGAACGCATCGCCGAATTCGATAAACAGCTCGCGCAGGTAAAACAGCAGATGAAACTGCCGCCGCAGCCGGTGAATGCCATCGTCTACACCGCCGCTGCGCACACGGCGAACCTGTGGACGACAGAATCGGCGCAGGGCAAGCTGTTACACCAGCTGGGCTTTACGCTGGCGACGTTACCCGATGGGCTGCACACCTCAAAAAGCCAGGGCAAGCGTCACGACATTATTCAGCTGGGTGGAGAAAACCTGGCGACGGGGCTGAACGGCGAAGGGCTGTTCGTGTTTGCCGGTGACGAGAAAGACGTGAATGCGATTTATGCCAACCCGCTGCTGGCGCATTTACCGTCGGTGAAAAACAAGCGCGTCTGGGCGCTGGGAACGGAGACGTTCCGCCTGGATTATTACAGCGCGATGTTGGTGTTACAGCGTTTAGATTCAATTTTTAAATAAGTGGCACATTCCCCATAGGCCCGGTAAGCGCAGCGCCACCGGGCGTTTTGTCGGGTGGCGGCTACGCCTTACCCGACCTACAGGGGCTGAATCGCCGCAATTCCACCAGCGTCACCAGTAAGATCGCGCCAACCATTGCTAACACAAACCCGCTGCTGCTCGCCGACGCCACCGGGGTCATTATTGCTCCCAGCCCGCCGAGGATCGCCGCGCCAATCGCATCGCCCGTCACGTTCTGCGCTGTCCACAGACCGTTAATACGCCCCAGCATGCCTTCCGGCGTCTGGGTCTGGATCAGGGTGTACTGTAAAAGTGAGCTGACCGCGCTCAGCCAGCCGAAAATCACCAGACACATCACTCCCAGCGCCCAGACCGGCATCAGGCTGAAGAAGCCGATGGCGATAAACGAGGCCAGCGTCGCCACCAGCATAATCAAGCCCGGACGCGCGCTTTGAGCCAGGTTACCGCTGGTCAGCGCTCCGCAGGCCGCGCCAAGCGGAATGGCGGCGTACAGCACACCAATCTCTGAGGCGCTCATCTGCCACTCGCCCGCCAGCGCCGGGTAAAGCACGCGCACGGCGCTCGCCATGGTCAGCAGGCCGCCGAGCAGCGCAATGCCGCCAATCAGCGGGTTACTGAACAGAAAACGAATCGCGGCCATTAACGACTTCAGCGGGTGCTCGCGCGGCTGCGGCGGTGGTGGCAACAGCGGCAGACGCAGCAGCGTCAGCGTGGTGATAAACGTCCCCGCCGCCGCCAGCCCGTAGTTCCACGCCACGCTGCCGGTGGCCAGCAGCAGGCCGCCGACCATCGGCGAAATCACCGAGCCGAGGCGCACGGTGAGCATGGTGATCGCCCCCGCCTGCATCAGGTTCTCGCGCCCCACCAGCGCGGGCGTCGCCGCCAGCAGCGCCGTCACGCCGAGCGAGGCGAAAAAACCGTCCCACAGGCCAAGGGCATAAATCGCCACCAGCGACGGCTCCGGCAGCATCGCGTTCAGACACAGCCCGATAAAGCCCACCCCGCAGGTACCGCGCGCCAGCAGGATCAGCTTCTTACGCTCGTAGCGATCCGCCAGCACCCCGCCGACCATCAGGCCGATAAACATCGCCCCGCCGGTTAAGGTCACGGATAACCCCACCAGCCAGCTGGAGTGCGTCATGGTCTGGATCTGGACGGGCACGGCGACGCCGAGCAGGCCGAGGGACAAAATGGAGATAAAACGGGCGATAAAGACCGCACGAAACGCCGGGTGCGTCTTAAGCAGGCTGAGGTTAAGCAGCCAGGATTTTTGATTCATGACAAGGCCTTGAGTCTATTTCTACCAATTCCATGGGCGCACATGCTAACATAGCCAAATAAGATAGATAACGATAATCACTATCATTATCAAATCATGGATGTTGCTATGTCGTTTTCCTCTTCTGCGGTGCGCGCCATTGCCGTGCCCGTATTATTGCTACTGCTAATCCTTGCGATTGCACTCAGCCTGCTGGTCGGCGCTAAACCGCTGCCCGCGTCCGTTATTGTCGATGCGCTCTCCGGAACCTGTCAGAGCGCCGACTGCACCATCGTGCTCGACGCTCGCCTGCCCCGTACCCTTGCCGGACTGCTGGCCGGCGGCGCGCTCGGCCTTGCGGGTGCCCTGATGCAAACCCTTACCCGTAACCCGCTGGCGGACCCCGGTATTCTCGGCGTGAACTCAGGCGCAAGCTTTGCCATCGTGCTCGGCGCAGCGCTGTTCGGGTTAACGTCGCCCTCTGAACAGCTGGTGATGGCTTTCTGCGGCGCGCTGGCGGCCTCGCTGGTGGTGGCGTTTACCGGCAGTCAGGGCGGCGGCCAGCTCAGCCCGGTACGCTTAACCCTGGCAGGCGTGGCGCTGGCGGCGGTGCTGGAAGGTCTGTCCAGCGGTATCGCCCTGCTCAACCCGGACGTGTATGACCAGCTGCGCTTCTGGCAGGCCGGTTCGCTGGATATCCGGACCCTTGAAACCTTAAACGTGGTGGCGATCCCGGTCATTATCGCCGCCGTCGTGGCGCTGTGTTTAAGCCGGTCGCTGAACAGCCTGAGCCTCGGCAGCGACACCGCGACCGCCCTCGGCAACCGCGTGGCGCGCACGCAGTTGACTGGCCTGCTCGCTATCACCGTGCTGAGCGGTAGCGCAACCGCCGTGGTCGGCCCGATCGCCTTTATCGGCCTGATGATGCCGCACATGGCGCGCTGGCTGGTGGGCTCGGACCACCGCTGGTCGCTGCCGGTCACGCTGCTGGCGACCCCTGCCCTGCTACTGTTTGCCGACGTGCTGGGCCGCCTGCTGGTGCCCGGCGAGCTGCGCGTCTCGGTGGTGAGCGCGTTTATCGGCGCGCCGGTGCTGATCTTCCTGGTACGTCGCAGACGCGGGGGTGGCGCATGATGGCTCCGTCCCGTCGTTTACTCACCAGCGTCTTCCTGCTGGCTATCGCCATTACTCTGCTGGCGGTCTGGAGCCTGCAAAGCGGTGCCGTAGCGCTTGATTTCGCGCAAGTCTTTCACGCCCTTACCGGCAGCGCGCCGCGTAACATCACCATGGTGGTCACAGAATGGCGACTGCCGCGCGTGGCGATGGCGATTCTGGTGGGCGCGGCGCTCGGCGTCAGCGGCGCGATTTTCCAGTCGCTGATGCGTAACCCCCTCGGCAGCCCGGACGTGATGGGCCTGAATACCGGCGCGTGGAGCGGTGTGCTGGTGGCGATGGTGCTGTTCGGGCAGCATCTGACGGCCATCACCTTTACGGCGATGGCGGGCGGCATTCTGACCTCGCTGCTTATCTGGGCCCTGGCCTGGCGCAACGGCATTGACACCTTCCGGCTGATCATTATCGGGATCGGCATCCGCGCCATGCTGATGGCGTTTAACACCTGGCTTTTGTTGCAGGCGTCTCTGGAAACCGCGCTCTCCGCCGGGCTGTGGTATGCCGGTTCACTTAACGGCCTGACGTGGGGCAAAACCTGGCCCGCCGCGCCGCTGATTTTGCTGATGTTTATCGGCGCACTGCTGCTGGTACGCCGGATGCGCCTGCTGGAGATGGGCGACGACAGCGCCTGCGCGCTGGGCGTGAGCGTTGAGCGTTCGCGCCTGATGCTGATGCTGGTGGCGGTATTGCTGACCGCAGCGTCCACCGCGATTGCCGGGCCGATCTCGTTTATTGCCCTTGTCGCGCCACATATCGCGCGGCGTCTTAGCGGCACCGCACGCTGGGGCTTGACCCAGGCTGCCCTGTGCGGTGCGATGCTGCTGCTGGCCGCCGATCTCTGTGCCCAGCGGCTGTTTATGCCTTATCAACTTCCGGTGGGCGTGGTGACCGTCAGCCTCGGCGGGATTTACCTCATCGTCTTGCTCGTTCAGGAGTCACGCAAGAAATGACAGATTCAACAACCCGCTTGCGCGGCGAAAACTTGACCCTCGGCTATGGCAAAAAAATCATTGCCCGTGATTTAACCGTCGCCATTCCGGACGGCCACTTCACCGCGATTATCGGTCCGAACGGCTGCGGCAAATCAACCCTGCTGCGCACCCTGAGCCGCCTTATGTCGCCGACAGAGGGCAGCGTATTCCTCGACGGAGAGCAGATCCAGCGCTTCGCCAGCAAAGAGGTGGCCAGGCGCATCGGGCTGCTGGCGCAAAACGCCACCACGCCGGGAGATATCACGGTGCAGGAGCTGGTCTCGCGCGGGCGCTACCCGCACCAGCCGCTGTTTACCCGCTGGCGCAAAGAGGACGACGAGGCCGTGAAGCGCGCGATGCAGGCAACGGGCATCACCGATCTGGCTCAGCAAAGCGTGGATACCCTCTCCGGCGGACAGCGACAGCGCGCGTGGATCGCGATGGTGCTGGCGCAGGAAACCGCCATTATGCTGCTGGACGAGCCGACGACCTGGCTGGACATCAGCCATCAGATTGACCTGCTGGAGCTGCTGAGCGAGCTGAACCGCACGCAGGGGTACACCCTGGCGGCGGTGCTGCATGATTTAAATCAGGCCTGCCGCTACGCGACGCATCTGATTGCGCTGCGCGACGGCGAGATTGTGGCGCAGGGCGCGCCGAAAGAGATTGTGACGCCAGAGCTGATCGCGCGGATCTACGGCATGCGCTGCATGATTATTGACGATCCGGTGGCGGGTACGCCGCTGGTGGTGCCGTTAGGTCGGCGGTAATTGCCGGACCCGGCCTACAGTCAGCTCCCGTAGGCCGGGTAAGGCGTAGCCGCCACCCGGCGCTGTTGACGTTACTCCAATATTTCCCTCAACACCGGTCCTATCTTCTCGAACGCCTGCGGTGAAATGATATCCACGTGGGCGCAGTCCTGGCTGTAGACCTCCAGCTCGCCCACCCACGGCGCCCAGGCCGTATGCGGATCCATCGTTCGCGTGCGTTCGGCAACAAACAGCGTCGCTTTACCGTCGAACCGTGAGCTGTGCGCGGTGGTGAGCAGTCGCACCGCGTCCGCGTAGTTGCCTTCAATGGTGTTAAACAATTCGCTGGAGCCCTGTCCCTGCTGGGCGGCGATAAACGCCTGACGCTCGCGCTCGATCTCTGCCAGCACTTCCGGGTCAAGGCCGTTGGCCTCTTTCTCCGCCCAGTTCTGGGTTTCCGGCGGCCAGGTATCCAGCAGACCGAGGAACGCCACCGCTTCGCCCTGCTCGCGCAGACGCGCCGCAATGCCCTGCGCCAGCGTGCCGCCGAGCGAATAGCCGAACAGATAATACGGTCCCTGCGGCTGCTGCTTACGCAGCGTTTTCAGGTGATGTTCGATCACCCCATCGAGATCCGCGCACTGCTGCATCGGACCGTTTGGCCGCGGCGACTGAATGCCGGTAATCGACCAGTGAGGGCTGAGATAGCGCGCCAGGACGCTGAACTGCCAGGCAAAGCCGGACGCCGGATGGAAGCAGAACAGCGTCGGGCCGTTGCTTTCACGCAGCGGCAGCAGGGTTTCGTACCCCAGACGCTGCGCCTGTTCGTCGCTCAGTTGCGAATCAAGCAGCGCGCTGAGTTTGCCGACCGTCGAGGCGACCATAATCTGCCCTGGCGTGACCTTGCGGCTGAACGCACGGCCGAGCTGTGCCGCGAGGCGCATCGCCAGCAGCGAGTGGCCGCCAAGGGCAAAGAAGTCGGCGTCGATATCGTTCACTTCGCAGCCCAGCAGCGCGGAAAACGCCTGCGCCACGGCGGCTTCGGTTTGCGTCTCGGGTGCGCGACCGGAGGTTTTGCTGGTCAGCTCCGGCAGCGGCAGCGCCTTGCGATCCAGCTTGCCGTTGGCGCTCAGCGGCAGCGCGCTGATTTGCAGCAGCACCACCGGCACCATATGCGGCGGCAGCTGTGCCCTGAGCGAGTCCAGCAGCGCGTCGCGATCCAGCGGCAAACCGGATTCGGACACCACATACCCCACCAGCTGGCGGGCATCGCCGCCCGTTGCCGCAGCCTGATTGAACACGCACGCATGCGCCACGGCCTGGGCCACGTCAGGCAATGACAGCATCGCCCGGTCGATTTCGCCCAGCTCAATGCGCTGACCGCGGATTTTCAGCTGGTCATCGCTGCGGCCCAGATATTCCACCGCCCCGTTGTCCAGCCAGCGGGCGACGTCTCCGGTGCGATACATCCGCTCGCCTGGGGCAAACGGATCGGCAATAAAGCGGCTGGCGGTGAGGTCGGGGCGTCCCAGATACCCCTGTGCCAGCTGAATGCCGGTGAGATACAGATCGCCCGCCACGCCGAACGGCACCGGGCGCATCATCGCATCCAGAATGCGCAGCCCCGTATTCCACACCGGGAAGCCAATCGGTACGCTGTTGCCTTCCACCGCCGCCAGTTCCGGACCGTACGCCGGATACCAGCTCACGTCCACCGCCGCTTCGGTTGGGCCGTAGAGGTTGTGCAGCGGTACATGAGTGAGCTGCTCCCACTCGCGGCACAGCGCCGTTGGCAGCGCCTCGCCGCTACAGAACACCTGCTTCAGCGTCCTGCAACAGTCGGCGTTTTCCGGCGTCAGCGAGGCGACAAACGCCGCCAGCATCGACGGCACGAAGTGGGTGGTGGTTACGCCATATTCTGCGAAGAAGCTCTGCATCGCCTGCGGGTCGCGGTGCGCGTCCGGCTCGGCCATCACCAGCTTAGCCCCGGCGATAAACGGCCACCAGAACTCCCACACCGACACGTCAAAGCTGCACGGCGTTTTCTGCGCCACGACATCATCCGCCGCCAGTGGATAATGATCCTGCATCCACTTCAGGCGGTTAACGATGGCGGTATGCCCCACCATCACCCCTTTCGGGCGTCCCGTTGAACCCGAGGTAAAGATGATGTAGGCGGTCTGCTCCGGCTTCGCCAGCCGCAGAGGTTCAGCGTCCGTGGCCGGCAATAGCATGTTGTAACTAAGCGAAGGTATCGGCAGATCGTTAAAGCGCGGAAGCTGCGCGTCGGTGGTAATGAGAAGCGACGGTTTCGCGTCCTCCAGCATCATCCGCAAACGATCGTCCGGGTAGCCGGTATCCAGCGGCAGCCAGGCGGCACCGGCTTCAACAATGCCGTGCAGCGCCAGGGTCAGGAACACTGAACGCGGAAGCGCCACCGCCACGCTGTCGCCGGGCTTCACGCCGCGCGCGCGCAGCAGGGTTGCCAGCGCGACCACCTGCTCGCGCATCTGGCGGTAGTTCAGCTCAATATGGGCATCTGCCAGCGCGGGGGCATCCGGTGTTTTGCTCGCCTGCTCCGCCACCAGATCCGCCAGCGTGGTGGAGGGCAGCGCCAGGCCGGTATCGTTGATGCGCGCCAGCCGGGCGTATTCCTGCTCGGATACGGTTTCCACGTCGCCACAGCGCAGGCCCGGGTTCGCGGCAAACTGCGCCAGCATCGCGTTCAGGCGCGAAACGTGGCGCTTCAGCGTCGCGTCGTCGTAACGCTGCCTGTTGGCGAGGATCTCAATGCTTAATCCGCCCTGCTCGTCCGGGAACAGCGCCAGCTCAAGATCGTTCACCGGGCCAGTCGCCAGCGTGTGGGTGATGGCCTCCACGCCGTCGATATCCAGCTGATAATCGAACACCTTCACGTTCAGCACCGGCCCAAACAAGGGTTCGTCCCCTGCGGCCCGCCCGCTGTCGCGCACGATCTGCTCGGCGTCGTAGCGCTGATGGCGGCGCATTTTTTTCAGCTGGTTCGCCAGGCGCAGCGCCAGCTCCGGCAGGCTCTCAAGCGGATTAATATTCACCGCCAGCGGCAGGACGTTAAGCACCGGGCCGGTTGCGGTCAGCGCGGCGGACCCCATGCGGCGCATAAAGATAAACCCGGCGGCGTAGTCCAGCCGTCCGGTGAGGCGGCCGAGCCACAGCGCCACCAGCGCAAGCGCCAGATCGGTGCGCTGTGCCTGCCCGGCTGCCTGCGCCAGCTGGCTAAAGGCGCGAGCGTCCATGGCAATTTTCAGGCGCAGGATGTCGGTAGTGGCGGCGCGTCCCGGCAGCGGCGCGGAGGAGAGCGAGACCGGAGGAGGAAGCTGTTTGCGCTGCCCGGCCCAGAAAGCACCGTCGCGCTGCCAGGCCTCGCTGTCGCGATAGCGCTGATACTCGTCAACAACCTCGGCAAACGGGGTAAACGGTGAGGCTGGGGTGGGTTCCCCTTTCTTCCAGGCAGCGTAAATTGCGGCGATCTGGCGGGTAATCGCCGGGAAACTGAAGCCATCCACCACCAGATGATGATAGCGCTGATACCAGTACCAGCGGTTGTCACCGACCTGAATCAGCTGATGGAAAGCGAGCGGCTGACCGCTGTCCACGCGCAGATCCTGACTGAGATCGGCCTCCATCAGCGCCACGGCGGCGTCGTGAGAATCAACGCGAACGATGGACGGCTCCGGCAGGATCAGGGTCTCATCGACCCACTGCCAGACCTCGCCGTTATCTTCAGCGAAACGCGTGCGCAGGGTATCGGCCTGCATCATGCCTTGCGCAATGGCTTTTGCCAGCAATGGCGCGTCGATATTGCCTTTCAGCTCGGTGTAGTGCGCCACGCTCCAGGCGTTTGGCAGCGAGGAAAGCTGCTCTGCCATCCAGATACCCGGCTGGGCGGCGACGAGAGGAAGACGGTTCATGCGCGCTCCCCCGCAAAACAGGACGGCTCAAGCGTCTGCCAGCGTTGCGCCAGCCACTGCTGGCACGCCTCCTGAGAGTGCGGTTCGCAGACCACGCGCCAGCCCGCGGGCAACTCGCACTGCTGCGGCCACAGGCTGTACTGCCCCTGGTCATTTTGCAAAATGGCGAACTGTCCCTGCGGATTATCGAAAGGATTGCTGAATTCCATACAGACTCCGTTATTGAATGAGCGGCTGCCAGAGGGTCATCAGCCCCTGCGTCAGCCCACCGCGCCAGCAAAGCGCATCGTGTCCGCCGTCAACCTGACGCCAGAATACCGGTTGCTGTGCGTGTAGTTCGGCGTAAATCGCCTGGTTTGCGCGCAAGATAAGCGGCTCATTGCGCCCGGCCTCAAGGACGATGCGCAGCCCGCGAGCGGTTTTTTCACCCGCTTTAAGTTGTTCGATGAGCAGCCCGTCCTGCTGTGCGCCGCGGTGCGGCCACCAGTAAGATCCGGACTGGCTGAGGATGCAGCCAAACCGCTGCGGCCAGTTGAGGCCGGCATAGAGCGAAGAGAGCCCGCCGAAGCTCTGGCCCGCCACCACGGTGCCATCGGCGCGATCGCTGAAGGGCGCAATGCTGTTCACCTGCGGGAGAAGCTCTTCCTGCACCGCCAGCCAGAAATCAGGGTTGCAGGGCAGCTCGCGGCTGCGGTGCGCGGTGTCTATCACGTCGATCAGCACGTAAACCGCTGGCGGCAGTTTGCCTTCACGGGTGAGCGACGCCAGCGCGGGCCAGACGGGCATGCTTTCGGCCCAGAACTGCCCGTCGAGGAGGACCGCCAGCGGGCGACCGGGGTTATCATCGCCGGTGGTAAAAATCCACACGCGGCGACGGTTCTTCAGGCGCGCGCTGTTCCACGTAATGCAAACGGGCTTTTTATAAGGCGTATCGGGATGGTTCCAGCCCGGCTGAACGGGGGCCGCAGGCATTTCCAGCGCCGAGACGGCGTGCCCGCGCCCGCCGCGCCAGCTCTGCGCATTCAGCGGGTCAGAAATTGCGTGCGGCAGCAGTTTTCGCCAGCCTTCACGCAGCGCCATGCGGTCCGGCTGATCGCCTTCAAACACTGCATCGGCAAAATCGTTTTCGTTATCGGAGGGGATAAAACAGTAGCTGCCGCGCCATTCGGGGCTGAACTCCCCCTGCCAGTGCCAGACGTCGGTATCCGGGATACGTTCAAGCGATTGCGGGCGAGCATTCTGATGGTGGTCGGTCACGCCGGTAACGTAGAGCCAGACGCGCTTGATCGTTGAGGTCTGCTGGGTTCCTGCCGGGTCCCGCCACCAGAATGTGACGCGATAGTTTTCCTCATGACGTTCCCATTCCGGCCCGTTTTTTGACTGCCACCACGCTTCACTTCCGGTTGTTAACGCCGTCACCCTTATAACCCCATGTTTAACAATATTTTTTGTTTCAGAGCAAATTTTATTGATAATATTATTGATAACTATTTGCATTTGCAATAGCGTATTGCCCGCGCTGTGGGAAGCGCGTTCATAAATAACCATAAAAGCGGGACGTACAATGAATAAGAAGATTCACTCTCTGGCCTTGCTGGTCAATTTAGGGATTTATGGCGTCGCGCTGCCCGCCATGGCAGACGACAACGCCGCCTCCGCGCAGCACGAAGACACCATGGTGATCACCGCCGCCGAGCAGAATTTGCAGGCGCCAGGCGTGTCGACCATCACCGCCGATGAGATCCGCAAAAACCCGCCCGCGCGGGACGTGGCGGAAATCATCCGCACCATGCCGGGCGTTAACCTGACCGGGAACTCCACCAGCGGCCAGCGCGGGAATAACCGTCAGATCGACATTCGCGGCATGGGCCCGGAAAACACCCTGATCCTGATCGACGGCAAGCCCGTCACCAGCCGCAACTCGATTCGCCTGGGCTGGCGCGGCGAGCGTGATACCCGCGGCGATACCGGCTGGGTGCCGCCGGAGATGATCGAGCGCATCGAAGTGATCCGCGGCCCGGCCGCAGCCCGCTACGGTAACGGCGCGGCGGGCGGCGTGGTGAACATCATCACCAAAAAATTCGACGACCAGTGGCACGGCTCCTGGAACACCTACCTGAACGCGCCAGAACATAAAGACGAAGGTTCTACCAAGCGCACCAACTTCAGCCTGAGCGGCCCGCTGGGCGGTGACTTCAGCTTCCGCATGTTCGGTAATCTGGACAAAACCCAGGCCGACGCGTGGGACATTAACCAGGGCCATCAGTCTGACCGCACGGGCGCTTACGCTAACACCCTGCCCGCGGGCCGCGAGGGTGTAGAGAACAAAGACATCAACGGCGTGGTGCGCTGGGACTTCGCGCCGATGCAGTCGCTGGAGTTTGAAGCGGGCTACAGCCGCCAGAACAACCTGTATGCGGGTGACACGCAGAACACCAACAACGACAACGCGCTGGTGAAGAAAAACTACGGCAAAGAGACGAACCGTATTTATCGCCAGAACTTCGCCGTGACCTGGAACGGCGGCTGGGACAACGGCATTACCACCAGCAACTGGGCGCAGTACGAACACACCCGCAACTCCCGCCTGGGCGAAGGGCTGGCGGGCGGTCTGGAAGGCCTGTTCAACAGCAATAAATTCACCGATACCGATCTGGCCGACGTGATGCTGCACAGCGAAATCAACCTGCCGATTGATTTCATTGTGAACCAGAACCTGACGCTCGGCACCGAGTGGAACCAGCAGCGGATGAAGGATTCAACCTCCTTCACGCAAACCCAGCAGGGTGGCACCATCCCGGGCATGAGCGAAGACCGTAGCCCGTACACGTCAGCGGAGATCTTCTCCCTGTTCGCTGAGAACAACATGGAGCTGACCGACAGCACCATGCTGACCCCTGCCCTGCGCTTCGATCACCACACCATCGTGGGCAATAACTGGAGCCCGTCCCTGAACCTGTCGCAGGGTCTGGGGGATGACTTCACCCTGAAGATGGGGATTGCGCGCGCCTACAAAGCGCCAAGCCTATACCAGACCAACCCGAACTACCTGTTGTACAGTAAAGGCCAGGGTTGCTACGCCAGTTCCGACGGCGTGGGCTGCTACATGATGGGTAACGACGATCTGAAAGCGGAAACCAGCATCAACAAAGAGATTGGCCTGGAGTGGAAACGCGACGGCTGGCTGGCGGGCGTGACCTGGTTCCGCAACGACTACCGCAACAAGATTGAAGCGGGCTACGCGCCGATTGGCCAGACCTCCACCGGTAAAGTCACCACCGATATCTACCAGTGGGAAAACGTGCCGAAGGCGGTGGTGGAAGGTCTGGAAGGCTCCCTGAACGTGCCGGTCAGCGACACCATCAACTGGACCAACAACATCACCTATATGCTGCAAAGCAAGAACAAGGAGACCGGCGACCGTCTGTCGATCATTCCGGAGTACACGCTGAACTCGACCCTGAGCTGGCAGGTGCACCAGGATGTGTCATTGCAGTCGACCTTCACCTGGTACGGCAAGCAGCAGCCGAAGAAGTACAACTACAAAGGTCAGCCGGTGACCGGGTCTGAGAAAGACGAAGTCAGCCCGTACAGCATCGTTGGCCTGAGCGCCACCTGGGACGTGACTAAAAACGTCAGCCTGACCGGCGGCGTGGACAACGTCTTCGACAAGCGCCAGTGGCGCGCGGGTAATGCCCAGACGACCGGAAATGCCACCACCGGTGCGTATATGTACGGTGCGGGTGCCTACACGTATAATGAACCGGGTCGCACCTGGTACATGAGCGTGAATACACGTTTTTAAGGCACTGAAGTCAATCCTTCCCTCTCTCCTCCGGGGAGAGGGTCAGGGTGAGGGGAAAAACCATGCACACCACCCACAGCACATTTTCTCTCGCCGGCCTCATCCTCCACCGCATCACCTTCGACCCCGCCACCTTCACCGACGCCGATCTCCTCTGGCTTCCCCATCACGCCCAGCTCGCTGATGCCGGACGTAAACGCAAGGCTGACCATCTGGCAGGACGCATCGCCGCCGCGCACGCCTTGCCTGACCACACCGTTCCCGCCATCGGCCCCAGCGGGGAACCGCTCTGGCCGGACGGCGTTTCCGGCAGCATCACCCACAGCGGCACCCAGGCCATGGCGGTAGTGGTTCGCGATCGACACGCGCTTATCGGCATCGACTGCGAAACCATTCTGCCCGAAAATGAAGCCAGAGAAATTAAGGACGGCATTATAGATGCCCAGGAGGAGCGCGTGCTTTCCCGCTCGGGTTACCCGTTCGCCCTCGCCCTGACGCTGGTTTTCAGCGCCAAAGAGAGCCTGTTCAAGGCCCTCTTTCCCCAGGTGCAGGCATATATGGGTTTTGACAGCGCCCGCGTCACCCTGCTCGACGATAAGACGCTCACGCTGGCATTGACCCGTCAACTGTCAGGCTTTAACAAAGGCACCGCCTTCACCCTGCACTGGCAGCAGCACGGCGAGCAGGCGATTACCCTGCTGTCACACGTTCCTGCCGACGCGCCTTCACGCTGGTCACCACAAACGTCACGATAAACACCACCGCGAACAGCACCACGATGGTCGGCGCGGGCGCGCTGTCGAGATAAAACGAGGCATACACGCCGCTGACCGACACCAGTACTGATACCGCCACTGCCACCAGCAGCGCCATGTGAAAGCGTCGGGCGATCAGCACCGCCACCGCGCCGGGGGCAATCAGCAACGAAATCGACAGAATGATCCCCACCGCCTTCAGCGTCGCCACGATGGTCAGCGAGACCATGCACAGTAAGCCGTAGTGCAGCCAGCGGGCGCGCAGTCCGCTCGCCTGCGCCTGCTGATAGTCAAAGCAGAACAGCAGGAAATCGCGCCACTTCAGGCCAATCACCAGTGCGATCAGCCCCGCCACGATGCCGCTTTGCAGAATGTCCATCCCGTTTATGCCCAGCATATCGCCGAACAGAATGTGGTCGAGATGCACCTCGGGTTTGACGGCGATATAAAGGATCAGCCCGGCGCCGAACATCCCGGAAAAGACAATCCCCATCACCGTATCCTGCTTGATCCGGCTGTTGTCCTTCAGGTAGCCGGTGGCGACCGCGCAGAACAGACCGGCAACGAATGCACCCACCGCCAGCGGCAGGCCCATCACCCACGCCAGCACCACGCCGGGAAACACCGCGTGGCTCATGGCGTCGCCCATCAGCGCCCAGCCTTTCAGCACCAGAAAAACCGACAGCAGCGCGCAGGGCACGGCCACCAGAAGTGAAATCAGCAGCGCGTTGTTCATAAACGCAAACTGGAAAGGGTCGAGAAGCAGCGCCATCATGGCTGTGCCTCCTGCGTCTGACGCGCCCGACGGCGGCTGGCGAGCAGCCCGTGCTGCGGCGCAAAGACGAACGCCAGCAGGAACAGCAGCGTCTGGGCCACGACGATAATGCCGCCGGTCGCGCCGTCCAGATAGTAGCTGGCCCACGCGCCGAGGAAGCTGGTGATGCTGCCAATGGCGACCGCAATCATCAGCAGGCGCGGAAAGCGGTCGGTCAGCAGCCACGCGGTCGCGCCGGGGGTGACCACCAGACAGATCACCAGAAACGCGCCGACGGTTTGCAGCGCCGCCACGGTAGAGACCGCCAGCAGGGTAAAGAAGAGGATTTTCAGGCGTTCAGGACGCAGGCCGATGGCGCGGGCGTGGTTCTCATCAAAAAAGGTCACCATCAGATCTTTCCATTTGAACAGCAGGATAACCATCGACACCACGCCGATAATCGCCAGCTGGACGATATCCTCCGGGGCGATAGCCAGAATATTGCCGAGCACGATGGTCTGAATGTTCACCGAGGTCGGGTTGAGCGAAACCATAAACAGCCCGAGCCCGAAAAAGGAGGAGAAGATCAGCCCGATGATGGCATCCTCCTTCAGGCGGCTGCGCTGGTTGAGAAACAGCATGCTGCCCGCCGCCAGCCCGCCCGACAGGAACGCCCCCAGCGAGAACGGCAGCCCGAGCATGTAGGCTCCCGCCACGCCGGGCACGATGGAGTGCGACAGCGCATCGCCGATCAGCGACCAGCCTTTAAGCATCAGATAGCAGGAGAGAAACGCGCACAGCCCGCCCACCATCGCCGAGACCCACATCGCGTTGAGCATGTACTCGTAGCCGAAGGGTTCGAGAAGCGCGTTCATTTTGCCTCCTGTCGGTGCGTCACGAAGGGGCGTTCATCGTCGGTAATAATGCGATCTTCCGAGCCGCTGAGCACCACATGGCGCAGCACGCCGCTAAAGGCGCGCTCGAGATTTTCGGCGGTAAAGGTGGTTTCCGTCGGGCCGCTCGCCAGAACGGTGCCCTTGACCATCACCGTGTAATCACAAAACTCCGAGACCGAGCCCAGGTTATGGGTCGAGACCAGCATCGTTTTGCCCTCGTCGCGAAGCTCGCGCAGCAGGCTGATGATCCTGGCTTCGGTTTTGACGTCCACGCCGGTAAACGGCTCGTCGAGCAGGATCACCTCGCCCTGCTGGGCAATCGCACGGGCCAGAAACACGCGCTTCTTCTGCCCGCCGGACAGCTCGCCAATCTGCCGATGGCGCAGCTCGAGCATATCCACGCGCTTCAGGGCGTCGGTCACGATTTGTCTGTCGCGATCTTTGGGCCGACGCAGAAACCCCATGTGCCCGTAGCGGCCCATCATCACCACATCTTCGACCAGCACCGGAAACGACCAGTCAACCTCTTCCGACTGCGGCACGTAGGCGACCAGGTTCTGGCGCAGCGCCCGGTGAGGCGGCAGCCCCAGAATAGTAATAGTGCCGCTCGCCGCCCGCACAAAGCCCATCACCGCCTTAAACAGCGTGGATTTGCCGGAACCGTTCACGCCAACCAGGGCGGCAATCGATCCGCCCGGCACGCTGAACGACGCGTCGCGCAGCGCCGTGTGGCCGTTGCGGTAGGTCACGGTGACGTCTGAGACAACAATCCCCTCGTGCATGGTTACTCCTTCATGCCGTCACGGATGCCCTGCACCAGCGTGCGGGTGGTGACGTTCAGCAGATCGATATAGGTCGGTACCGGGCCGTTTTCCGCGCTCAGTGAGTCGACGTACAGCACGCCGCCGTAGTGGGTGTCGGTTTCCCGCGCCACCTGACGCGCGGGCTTATCGGAGACCGTGCTTTCGCTGAACACCGCCGGGATATGATGTTTTTTCACCTGGTCGATCACCTTGCGCACCTGCTGGGGCGTGCCCTGCTGATCGGCGTTGATCGGCCACAGGTAAAGCTCTTTCATCCCCAGATCCCGCGCCAGATAGGAGAAGGCACCTTCGCTGGTTACCATCCAGCGCTTGTCTTCCGGGATCTCCGCCACCTGCTTACGCAGCGGTTCGAGAGTGGCGGTGATCTTCTGCTTGTAGGCTTCAGCGTTGCGCTGATAGGTCTGTGCGTTGGCCGGATCGTACTTCACCAGCGCGTCGCGGATGTTATCGACGTAAATCAGGGCGTTGTCCGGCGACATCCACGCGTGCGGGTTGGGCTTGCCGTTATACGGCCCCTCGCCGATCCCCATCGGCGTAATGCCGTTAGTGACAATCACTTCCGGCACGCCGTTCAGGTGCTGATAAAAGCGCTGGAACCAGAGTTCCAGATTCATGCCGTTCGCCAGAATCAGCTGCGCCTTCTGTGCGCGTTTTATATCGCCCGGAGTGGGCTGATACTCGTGAATTTCAGCGCCCGGCTTAGTGATGGACGTCACGTCTGCGGCGTCACCCGCCACGTTTTTCGCCATATCAGCGATAACGGTAAAGGTGGTGATAACCTGAAACTTTTCAGCCGCCAGCGCGCCGGTCGTGGTCGCAGTCATGAGCAGCGCGCCGAGCAACAGACGCTTCAATCCTTGCCGTGGGTGCATCGCAGAAGTCTCCTGAGGTGATTAAATTCAAAGCAAAATTAGCCCGTGCTATAAGGTATAGCACAGGCTATATTTAAATGAAAATGGTTATCATTAAAGTTGTGTCAATGAAAGGCGAGCCTGATGGCGCTTCGCTTATCAGGCCTACCGAAAAGCAGTTTTGTAGGCCGGGTAAGCGCAGCGCTACCCGGCAAGAAAGACGGCTGAATTGTTAATGACAAATGTTTGTCATCAATCAAACATCCGGGAACATCACGCTATTCCCCGGCGCTTCCCTGTGCAGATGGATAAAGTTCAGGTGCCGTTCATACTGATCCAGAATGTCCGTAATCACCTGCTCCTTGCTGTAATCCATCAAATCATTCCCCTGGCTCCCTTCCAGCAGGAACGTCTCCAGCCGGTAGTAGGTTGATTTCCCGCTGCGCGCCCGGTAGGTAAACCCAGGCACCGAGTACTGCTGCGGCCAGATCTGATAGACAAAGTTCTGCTCGTCGCCCATGTGCACCAGCAGATCCAGGTGCCCCAGGGTTTCGCCCTCCTCCGGCGGCAGATTTTTCAGCTCCACGTACGCACCGCGCAGCTTCAGCTCCTGCGCCACCTCTTCCATCGCCGGGTAGCAGACCGTCTCCATCATCTGTTTGGTGTAGCGCGTGCCCGGGTAGTTCATCAGGCGCGACAGGCGTTTCTTCCAGCTCAGCCGGTCCTGGGCGCCCATTGGCCGCGGCGCGGTGTCGCGGCTGGCGCTTTCGCGGCGGTAGTCTTCCACCTTGAGCGATTTATACAGCCCGGCCATCACGAAGAAGATCACAAAGCTGAACGGCAGGCCCATGATCACCGTGGTGTTCTGCAACGCCGAAATGCCGTTGGTCATCAGCATGCCGAGCGTCAGCAGGCCGATGGCGACGGACCAGAAGATGCGCAGCCAGTTCGGCGCGTCGCTGTTGATGTCCTTCAGCTTCGAGGTGAAGTTCCCCAGCACCAGCGCGCCGGAATCCGCCGAGGTGACGTAAAACAGCAGGCCGGTGATGGTCGCCACGGAAGCGCTAAAGGTAAACGCCGGATACTGCGCCAGCAGGCTGTAGAAGCCGCGCTCCGGGTGCGCCATCGCTTCCTGGGCAAAGGTTGCGTTGCCGTGGATGATCTCGTGCAGCGCGCTGTTGCCGAAAATCGACAGCCACAGCAGGGTAAAGGTGAACGGGATGATCAGGGTGCCCATCACAAACTGACGAATGGTGCGCCCGCGCGAAATACGCGCCAGGAACAGGCCAACAAACGGCGACCATGCGACCCACCACGCCCAGAAGAACAGGGTCCAGTTGTTCATCCACTCCACCGGGCGGTCAAAGGCGAAGCTGTTCAGCGTCATGCCCATGAAGCGGTTCACGTAGTCCCCCACGTTCAGTACCAGAGCGTTGAGCAGGAACGACGTGTCGCCCATAAACAGCACGAACAGGATCAGACCCAGCGCCAGCGCCACGTTTAGCTCAGAGAGCACGCGGATGCCCTTATCCACGCCGGAGGTCACCGAAATGGTGGCGATAATCACCGAGAGCGCAATCAGTGCCGCTTTCGCCGCCATCGAATCCGGGATATCAAACAGCACGCTCAGCCCGTAGTTGAGCTGGACCACGCCAATGCCGAGCGTCGTCGCGATGCCGAAGATGGTGCCAATGACCGCCGCGATATCGACGCTGTGGCCAATCGGGCCGTTAATTCTTTTCCCGAAAATTGGGTACAGCGCGGAGCGGATGGTGAGGGGCAAATTATAACGATAGCTAAAGTATCCGAGCGCCATCCCCATCAGGGCATACATCGACCATCCTGTCAGGCCGTAGTGGAACAGCGTCCAGACCATCGCCTGTCGCGCGGCTTCCATCGTCTGCCCCGCCCCTTCCGGCGGCTGCATATACTGCGTGACCGGTTCGGCTACCGAGAAGAACATCAGGTCGATGCCGATGCCCGCGGCAAACAACATTGCCGCCCAGCTCAGCAGGCTGAACTCGGGCTTGGACTGCTCTGGCCCAAGCTTCACCGAGCCAAAGCGCGAGCAGGCAATGCAGACCACGAAGACGATATAGAGCGTCGCCGCCAGCAGGTAGTACCAGCCGAAGGTCTTCGACACCCAGTTCAGGGTGCGGCCAATCCACTCGGCAGAAAAATCGCTAAAGAAAATGGTCGTCAGGGAAAACAACAAAATCAGCCCGGCGGACGTGTAAAAAACGACCGGGTTGATTTTGTCTTTTTCTCTGTCTTGTGAAAGGTCTGTCATCCAGTATCCCCACTGTTTTTGTAACTATTGAAATCCAAAATCGCAACAATTAAGACACATTTTATATTGAACGTCCAATCAAAAACCGCTTTAATAGATTACCAACGCTGATGAATGGAGTGGCAAAAATGCCCAAAGTGGGGATGCAGCCGATCCGGCGCAGGCAGCTTATCGACGCCACGCTGGAAGCAATTAATGAAGTGGGAATGCATGACGCAACCATCGCGCAGATCGCCCGTCGGGCGGGCGTGTCCACGGGGATCATCAGCCACTATTTCAAAGATAAAAACGGCCTGCTGGAAGCGACCATGCGCGACATCACCGGCCAGCTGCGCGACGCGGTATTAAGCCGCTTACGCGCCCTGCCGAACGGCAGCGCGGAGCAGCGTTTGCAGGCGATTGTCGGCGGCAATTTTGATGAAACCCAGGTCAGCGGCGCGGCGATGAAGGCCTGGCTGGCCTTCTGGGCGAGCAGCATGCATCAGCCGATGCTCTACCGTTTGCAGCAGGTCAGCAGCCGCCGGTTGCTCTCAAACCTGGTGTACGAGTTCCGCCGCGAGCTGCCGCGTGAACAGGCTGAAGAAGCGGGCTACGGGCTCGCCGCGCTGATTGACGGGCTGTGGCTGCGCGCCGCGCTGAGCGGCAAACCGCTGGACAAAACCCTCGCGCAATCGCTCACCAGCCACTTTATCAGCCAGCATTTACCGACCGAATAACCGAGGAGGAAGCATGTCCCGAATGGCAGAACAGCAGCTTTATATAAATGGTGGTTATACATCCGCCACCAGCGGTCGCACCTTCGAGACCATCAACCCGGCCAACGGTGAAGTTCTGGCGAGCGTGCAGGCCGCCGGGCGCGAAGACGTGGACCGCGCCGTAGCGAGCGCAACGCGCGGGCAAAAAATCTGGGCGGCGATGACAGCCATGGAGCGCTCGCGCATCCTGCGTCGCGCCGTCGATATCCTGCGCGAGCGCAACGACGCGCTGGCGAAGCTTGAAACCCTCGACACCGGTAAGGCGTTTTCTGAAACCTCGACCGTCGACATCGTCACCGGCGCGGACGTGCTGGAGTACTACGCGGGGCTTATCCCGGCGCTGGAAGGCAGCCAGATCCCGCTGCGTGACACCTCATTCGTCTACACGCGCCGCGAGCCGCTGGGCGTGGTGGCGGGCATCGGCGCGTGGAACTACCCGATCCAGATCGCCCTGTGGAAATCTGCCCCGGCGCTGGCGGCGGGCAACGCGATGATCTTCAAGCCGAGCGAAGTGACCCCGCTCACCGCCCTGAAACTGGCGGAAATCTACACCGAGGCGGGCCTGCCGGACGGCGTGTTTAACGTCCTGCCGGGCGTGGGCGCGGAAACCGGCCAGTACCTGACCGAGCATCCGGGCATTGCCAAAGTCTCCTTCACCGGCGGCGTCGCCAGCGGCAAAAAGGTGATGGCTAACTCCGCAGCCTCGTCCCTTAAGGAGGTGACGATGGAGCTGGGCGGCAAATCTCCGCTGATAGTGTTTGACGATGCGGATCTGGATCTCGCCGCAGACATCGCCATGATGGCCAACTTCTTCAGTTCCGGACAGGTGTGCACCAACGGCACCCGCGTGTTCGTGCCTGCAAAATCTAAGGCCGCGTTTGAGCAGAAAATCGTTGAGCGCGTGGGACGCATCCGCGCAGGCGATCTGTTCGATGAAAACACCAACTTTGGCCCGATGGTCAGCTTCCCGCACCGCGACAACGTGATGCGCTACATCGCCAAAGGCAAAGAAGAAGGCGCGCGCGTGCTGTGCGGCGGCGACGTGCTGAAGGGCGACGGATTTGATAACGGCGCGTGGGTGGCCCCGACCGTGTTCACCGACTGCACCGACGAGATGACCATCGTGCGCGAAGAGATCTTCGGCCCGGTGATGTCCATTCTCACCTATGAAAGCGATGAAGAAGCCATTCGCCGCGCCAACGACACCGACTACGGTCTGGCGGCGGGCATCGTCACCGCCGATCTGAACCGCGCGCACGGCGCGATTCATCAGCTCGAAGCGGGCATCTGCTGGATCAACACCTGGGGTGAATCCGCCGCGGAGATGCCGGTTGGCGGCTACAAGCACTCCGGCATTGGCCGCGAAAACGGCGTGATGACGCTTCAGAGCTACACCCAGGTGAAGTCCATCCAGGTTGAGATGGGTAAATTTCAGTCCATATTTTAACCGGGAGGTTTATTTGCAATTTGACTACATCATTATCGGGGCCGGCTCTGCCGGCAACGTACTGGCTACACGACTGACTGAAGATCCGAACACCACCGTCCTGCTGCTTGAGGCGGGCGGGCCGGACTACCGCTTTGATTTCCGCACCCAGATGCCCGCCGCGCTGGCCTTCCCGCTCCAGGGCAAGCGCTACAACTGGGCGTATGAAACCGAGCCAGAGCCTTTCATGAACAACCGCCGCATGGAGTGCGGACGCGGAAAAGGGCTGGGCGGCTCGTCGCTGATCAACGGCATGTGCTACGTGCGCGGCAACGCGATGGATCTGGACAATTGGGCGAAAGAACCGGGTCTGGAGCACTGGAGCTACCTCAACTGTCTGCCCTACTACCGCAAGGCGGAGACCCGCGACGTGGGGCCGAACGACTACCACGGCGGCGACGGTCCGGTGAGCGTCACCACCTCTAAGCCGGGCGTGAACCCGCTGTTTGAAGCAATGGTGGAAGCAGGCGTGCAGGCGGGCTATCCGCGCACCGACGATCTCAACGGCTACCAGCAGGAAGGCTTTGGCCCGATGGACCGCACGGTCACGCCGCAGGGCCGACGCGCCAGCACCGCGCGCGGCTATCTGGACCAGGCAAAACCGCGTCCTAACCTGACCATCCGCACCCACGCCATGACCGATCACATTATTTTTGACGGCAAGCGCGCGGCGGGCGTTGAGTGGCTGGAAGATGAGAGCACCATTCCGTCAAAAGCGACGGCGAATAAAGAAGTCCTCCTGTGCGCAGGCGCCATTGCGTCTCCGCAGATCCTCCAGCGTTCCGGCGTGGGCAACGCTGAGCTGCTGAAGCAGTTCGATATCCCGCTGGTGCATGATTTACCCGGCGTAGGGGAAAACTTGCAGGATCACCTGGAGATGTACCTCCAGTATGAATGTAAGGAGCCGGTTTCCCTCTACCCTGCCCTGCAATGGTGGAACCAGCCGAAGATTGGCGCGGAGTGGCTGTTTGGCGGCACCGGCGTAGGTGCGAGCAACCACTTCGAAGCGGGCGGGTTTATCCGCAGCCGCGAGGAGTTCGCGTGGCCGAACATTCAGTACCACTTCCTGCCGGTGGCGATTAACTACAACGGCTCGAACGCGGTGAAGGAACACGGCTTCCAGTGCCACGTCGGCTCCATGCGCTCCCCGAGCCGCGGGCACGTGCGCATTACATCTCGCGATCCGCACCAGCATCCGGCGATCCTGTTCAACTATATGTCCCACGAGCAGGACTGGCAGGAGTTCCGCGACGCGATCCGCATCACCCGCGAGATCATGCACCAGCCGGCGCTGGACAAATACCGCGGTCGTGAAATCAGCCCGGGCGTCGAATGCCAGACCGACGAACAGCTGGACGAGTTCGTGCGTAACCATGCTGAAACCGCCTTCCATCCGTGCGGCACCTGCAAAATGGGCTACGACGAGATGGCGGTGGTTGACGGTGAAGGTCGCGTTCACGGGCTGGAAGGATTACGCGTGGTGGATGCGTCGATCATGCCGCAGATTATTACCGGCAACCTGAACGCCACCACGATTATGATCGGTGAGAAAATTGCTGATGCCATTCGCGGGCGCGAGCCGCTGGCGAAGAGCACGGCGGCGTATTACGTGGCGAATGGCGCGCCGGTTCGCCGATAAGACATTCCCCCTCTCCCCGCCAGGGCGAGGGGGAAAGGATTTACCCTTCTGGCATCGCTGAAGAGTGGTGCGATGAAATTTTCCACGCTTTTCCATCCCACGCGTAGGTGAAGGTATAACGTGCGGTCACGGACGTTTTATCGGCAAAGGTAAACGTGTAGGTCCCTGTATCAATCGCTTTATTGCAGCCGAGACGAATGGTGCGGCTATCAATTTTCCCAAACGGCTTCTTCTTCAGAAAATCCTGGAAGTAATCCACGCGCTCCTGATCGGTCAGCCGGACCTGATTGGATATGGTCGGCAGTAAAACCGCATCGCTCAGGTAATTCTCCGCGACCTTATGGGCATCCCCAGTCTGGAGTGAGGCATTCCATTTATCAAAAAGCGCTTCAATTTGCTGATTATCCGCTTTTACGCAGTCAGGCGCGCTCGCGGCAAAAGCAGAAGTTGAGGCAATGCCGAGAAGTACGGTAAGAGAAACGAACGTTTTCATAAACCATTTTCCTTATGTGGTTTTTTCCTGTGAAGCGCACTATCCCGATTATCCCGTTGCGTGACAATATCCATTACTTATTATTACGTTTTTTACAGAACGACAAATTAGGTCAAATTATATCCAATCGAGTGAACGTCCTCTGATTGCTCCCCTCAGCCATTCTCCGGCTGCCGTCCTTCAGGCCAGAGAAGGTGCGCTGGCTCACACAAATTAAACAATGAGTTTAATTTACAACTTGTTGTTGATAATATTTTTCCCCCCACCTGGGAAACCGGAGTATCAAAAAACAGGCAGCTGAATGAATACCTATCTTTTTCTTTTATTATCAATTGCATCTGAAGTCATTGCGACGACGGCATTAAAACTATCCGACAGCTTCACCCGATTGTGGCCCTCCCTCATCACGGTGATGTTTTACATTATTGCGTTCTGGTCATTAACCATACCCATGAGAACAATCCCAACGGGAATTATTTATGCGGTGTGGTCAGGGGCCGGGATCGTACTGATTAGCCTGGCAGGATGGATTATTTATGGTCAAAAGCTGGATATGGCGGCCCTGACAGGAATAGGCCTTATTATTGCCGGCGTGATGGTGATAAATCTGTTTTCGAATTCAACAGGACACTGAGCGGCAGCTTTATCCTGTCAGGTATCACGTCGCCCGGTACACTTTATGATCAAAAATCTTTTAATCTGCTTCGTTGTGTTTCTCTTTCTGGTATTAACGCTTGAAATTCTTTATATCGAAAAGCGTCATGTTAATTTTTTTCGCGATGGGGTAAGAAGCGTCGAGGAGGTGCTGTCTCTCTGGGATGAGCATTAATCAGACTCCCCCTATATCCTTCGCCTGCATCAACACCGTGAAGACGTTTTTGTGAAAATTTCAACGTAACGTTTTATTAATGTAAATTATTGCCGATATATTTGACAGAAGAATTAGTCGATGCATATCGGCGTTAATCCGATGGATAGGCAATATCTATTATGTACTCTTTACGGAGGTAGCTAAACTGCTTTCAAAGAGTATAATATTTGTTAAAAAGGTAAATGAGTGGAAACAACAAAATTATGGATTTCGTTAGGGACGATTGTCAGCCCTATTACTGGAACGTTTTTCACTAAAATAGTTACACAACATAATCATAAATATCTGCTCTGGTATAATGGCGACTATCTTATCAAGCCGGGAGATAACATTAAGGTTAGTAACAAAGGCTTTGTTATTTCCGGGCAACTACGTTCGGTGAACATTATTCAGATTGATAAATACAGCCCAACGCTCTGGCGGGTAATGCACAATATGTCCAGCTGTCCGGGAGACAGAGAACCTGAAAATCCGTATTGTACGACCACAACCCGCTGCATTTTCAAGTCCTGCCCTCACGGCAAAACGCGTCATGCTCTTCAAAACCGCTGAGAATACGTTCCCCTGAGCCTCTTTCATCAGAGGCTTTTTTTTACCTTAAATATTAATACCTTAATTGATCAGCGACCGCCTGACACGGCATAAAATCTGTGTGCTCTCAATACATTTATCAACTTTTTGTTGATAATTAAACACTATAGATATACTTTAAGGTCAGTGAGGTTTTAAGCACGACATCTGACTATGCCAAACATAAAGGAACAACGATGAAATCAGATTACGCCAAACAGATTGAACTGATTTCCGGGCCGCTGGAAGCGGCAATGGAAGCGCTTGCAGGTACGTTGTCGGCGAACCATGAGATAGTCCTGCACAACCTCACCATGCCAGATCAGTCCGTGGTAAAAATCATCAACGGGCACGTCAGCGGCAGACAAGCGGGTGACAATCTTTTGTCCGGCCCTGAAAAAGACAAAGGCTTTGCCCTGCTGCTTAAAAACAGCAAAGACAGCACCCCGGTCACGGTAAAAAATTATAAAACCGTCACGGCATCCGGACGGATCCTGAGCAGCGCCTCGACAATTTACTACAGCGAGGAAGGCGTACCGTTGATGGCCTTTTGCATCAATATCGATACCTCTCCTTACGAGCAAATGCGCAAGTGCCTGGACGCGATTACGGGTAGCCCGCTTGCCGATTCAGACCCGCAGGATATGAACCTGGGCGGCATCATTGAGCAGTCAATCCAGGAAATCATCGATAAACATTCGGTCCCGGGCAAAAAGGTTCAGAAAGCGCAGCGGCTTAAAATAGTCGCTGAAATGCATGCTAAAGGCATTTTCAAAATGCGGGGAGGCGTCCAGCACGCGGCACAGGCCCTGGGCGTGACGCGCTATACGGTTTATAACGATCTTGAGGTGATGGGTGAAAAATAACAGTCCCCGGCGCATTCCGTTTTACCAGGTTGACGCCTTCTCTGACGGTCCCTTTACGGGCAATCCCGCGGCCGTCTGCCTGCTGGACGCCTGGCCGGACGCGCATGTTCTCCAGCGTATCGCTACGGAAAACAATCTTTCCGAGACCGCGTTTGTGGTTAAGCAGGACGACGGCTTCGCGCTTCGCTGGTTCACCCCTGCGGTGGAAGTGGATCTTTGCGGCCATGCGACGCTTGCCGCTGCGTGCGTTCTCTTAAGCCGTGACCACGCCTCTGCAAGCGTGCGTTTTTTCACCCGCAGCGGCGAGCTGAACGTCACCTCGGAGGGTGAGCAATACACGCTGGATTTCCCGCAGGCGATCCCGTCCCGCATTACCGCTCCGGAAGGGTTGTTTGAGGCGCTAGGGCTGGAGGAAAACGCCGGAGAAACCTGGCAGGCGTCCGATCTCATCGTCGTCATTGATGATGAAGACAGGCTGGATGCGCTGAAGCCTGATTTTTCCGCGCTGGAAAGGTTTAACACGCGCGGCGTGGTGGTTACTGCCGCCTCACGCACCTTCGATTTTCGCTCCCGCTGGTTCGGCCCGCAGGTGGGAGTAAATGAAGATCCGGTGACGGGTTCTGCCCACACTTTTCTGGCACCGTTGTGGAGCGAAAAACTGTCGAAGAAGACGTTGCGCGCGCAACAGGGCGGAAGCCGTAAAGGCGAATTGATTTGCCATGTTAAGAACAACGGACGCGTCGAACTCTCAGGCAAAGCGTGCCTGATGATTGAAGGAACCTTTATTCTGTAAGCACACGGACGTGCTGCGTAAACGTGGGTGAAAGAGTTCAGTCGGGTTATTTCTGCGAATTATCATAAACGCTTTATATTTTATTAAATAGCGTGAGGTCTGTTAATGACGCCTTACGCTTAACCTGGCGCTCGGGAAAAATAAATAACGTTGTCATTACGCAGGTATATCATCCTGAACTGCTTTCTTGCTGTTTATTTCCGTCAGACTGGACGTCACTGGCACGCTATTACTGGCGTGGTCACGGCTTAGTCTAACGCTCGCAGGCTAAATGAGAGAAAATCATGTCAACGAAACCAGATGAAAGATCTAAAGCGGCCGTTACGCCCCTTGAACGTCGCGTTGTTATTGTGACGCTCCTGTTTATGGTTTTGATATATACAGTGTTACTGATATCTCCCTTTTTTTGAGGTGAATGTCAGTAACCTTATTCGGCCCCGGTGGTCTTTTTAATTACAGGCATTAAGATGAAAAATTTAGCAGCAGTAATGAGTCTGGCACTGATGACCCTGACGGTTACAGGGTGCTCCAGCGACTACGTATTACAAAAGAAAAATGGCGAAATGATTATTACCCACGGAAAGCCGGAAGTCGATGATGACAACGGTTTAATTACCTATGAGGACGTTGCGGGCAATGAACATGCTATCAATCGCGACCAAATTATCCAGATGATCGAGAAATAACGTTCGTGGGCAGAGCAGCCGCATTGCGCTCTGCCCGCGATACCGTTCTAGCGAAATGCCTCAAGCCGCTTAATCTGATGCCCTTGCGCGTCAAAATTCTCTGCTGCCAGCCACGCGCGCAACGCCGCATCCTTCTGCGGCCATTCGCCGTCAATAATAGAGAGCATGTCGCTGTCGCGGTTACGCCCCTTACGCACCAGCTTCTGGCGCAGACGTCCTTCCCAGACAAACCCCAGCCGCTCCGCCGCGTTGCGTGAGGCGGTGTTCATCGAATCGCACTTCCACTCCAGCCGACGGTATTTATGCTCGAAGGCATTTTTCAGCAGCAGCCACACCGCTTCGGTGCCAATGCGGGTGCCTTTCATTCTGCGCGACCAGGTCACATGGCCGATCTCCACCGAGCCCTGGAACCGCTCTATCGCCATGTAGCAGACCAGCCCCACGGCGCGCTCGGTGCGCAAATCAATCACGGCATAGGGCACCAGATCGTCATCCAGCACTTTGCCGAGCACCCAGTGCGCGGTGGCTTCCACGCTCATGGGCTGGTTGCTGGCAAGCCACGTCCAGTCGCTGTCGTCGCCCAGGGCATACGCTTCATACAGATCTGCGGAATGGCGATCGTCGTCCAGCGGCTCCAGACGACAATACTGACCAACGAGCGCGGTGCGGGCCAGCGCGCGGGCGCATTTCCAGTCCGGGACGATATCGTTAACGGTTTGACCATGTTGATTGATTTCGGGCACGGCAATGACTCCCTGAAAGGTAAGGAGTGTGTTATAGCAGGTTAAAAAGCGGACGAAAAGAGAGGAAATGCAGGCCGGGTAACGTGGAACCGCCACCCGGCATGAGATTACTTCAGCAGTTTTACCGTGGCGTCGATGTCGATTTCATCTTCGGTAAAGATCATCGTCGTGTTCTGGAAGGTGGTGATTGCCAGCTTCTTCACCGTACGCATTTCGCCCGGCTTCTTGTCGGATTTTGGTTTGATGCTGTTCATCAGCAGCCCCACCGAGAGCACCGCGTTCTCTTTGTCGATTTTGGTCTCAACGGGCTCTTCCTCGCTGAATACCACGAAGGATTTGATCGAGGTGAGCTTCACGCGCTCGCCCGCGATATAGAGATGCTTGCTTTCAGGAATTACCTTCACCGCATACGCGGAAAGGCCTTTGGTGTTGGTGGTTGGCTCGAAGGTCACCGCCGCATCTTTTTTAATCAGATCAGGGTTGGCGACCTTAATCACATGAAAATAGCGGTTGTCGCCGTTTTCATCTTTGATAAATCCAAAGCCTTTATCTTTAAACCACGTTGTGATTGTACCGTTCATCGCTGTTACCGCCTGTCAGATCTCAAGACTAAAGTTTTGCAGCGCGCAGTGTAATCCACAATGGCTGAGGAGACAAAAAAAAGCCCCTGCACGGGAGCAGGGGAAAGTTCATGTCAGAGCTTATCGTTATTTTTTAGTTAAACACCATCCCGCCATCTATCAGCAGGGACTGGCCGGTCATGTAGTCGGAGTCTGGCCCTGCAAGGTAAGAGACGCACGCGGCCACGTCTTCCGGCTCGGACAAACGGCCAAGCGTGATGCGTTTGGCAAAGGTTTCTGTCCCGTAGCCGAGTGGTTTACCCGCCGCCTCGGAGACCTGACGGTCAATTTCCGCCCACATCGGCGTTTTAACGATGCCCGGGCAGTAGGCGTTAACGGTGATCCCCACCGGGGCGAGATCCCGCGCGGCCGTCTGGGTCAGGCCGCGTACCGCGAATTTGCTTGAACTGTATACCGCCAGCTCCGGGTTACCGGTATGCCCCGCCTGGGAGCAGGCGTTGATGATTTTGCCGCCGTGCCCCTCTTTGCGGAACGCGTCTATCGCGGCCTGAATGCCCCAGATCACCCCTTTCACGTTGATGTTGTAGACCTTGTCGACAATCTCCGGGGTGATGGATTCGATGGGGGTAGACGGCGCCACCCCGGCGTTATTGACGATGACGTTGAAGCCGCCCAGCTCGGTACGGGCTTTCTCCACGGCCGCAAACACCTGCTCGCGGTCAGAGACGTCGACCTTCACGGCGACGGCCTTCCCGCCGCTGCGGGTGATTTCATCGGCTACCGCTTTCGCCGTCTCTTCGTTGTAATCGGCGATAGCGACGGCAAAACCATCCTTCACCAGACGAAGCGCGATCGCTTTGCCAATCCCCTGGCCGGAGCCGGTTACGAGAGCCACTTTTTGCATTTCTCTGTCCTTATGTTGATTCACAAAATCTGGCTGAGATGGAGCTGGCCCATCAGCAGCGGGTTATCGCTGTAGTCGACGGGAATGGCCACCACGGCCGGGCCGTCGACATCCATTGCCGCACGCAGCGTCGGTTCGAGCGCGTCGGCGCTCTCGACGGCAAAACCTTTTGCGCCGAACGCGTCGGCATAGGCTTTGAAGTCGACCGGGCCGAACTCCACGCCGGAGAGACGCTGGTATTTTTTCTCTTCCTGGATCGCCACCATGTTGTAGGCGTTATCCACCCAGATGATGTGCAGCACGTTGGCGTTGAGGCGTACGGCGGTTTCCAGCTCCATGCTTGACTGCAAAAAGCCGCCGTCCCCGGAGACCGATACCACCTTGCGCCCCGGGTTGACCAGCCACGCGCCAATCGCCCACGGCAGCGCCACGCCCATGGTCTGCTGACCGTTGGAGATCATCACCTGACGCGCGCGGAAGCTGTAGAGGTAGCGGGCGATCCAGATATGGAAGCTGCCCATATCGACGGTAAGCGTCACGTCGCTGTTCACGATGTCCTGCATGGCGCGCACGATGCGCAGCGGATGCAGGGCAAACTGGTTAAGCGAGGCGCCGCGGCGGTCGAGGAGGTCCCGCTGATGCTGGCGATCGACCAGAATTTCCGAGGCGCGCTGGCTCAGTTCAAGCTTGTGCTCAATGCGGCTGGCGAGCAGGTTCAGCGTGGCGGCGATATCCCCCACCAGTTCCAGATCGGGAACATACCTGCGCTCCTCATAGGCGGGCAGCACGTCGATGTGCACGAGGGTGGCATCGCCGCTGTTCCACATAGAAGGCTCGTACTCCACCGGGCTGTAGCCGATGCAGATAATCAGATCCGCCAGATGCAGCAGCCGGTCGCCCGCCTGGTTGTTAAACAGGCCGACGCGCCCGGCGAAGCGGGTGAAGTGTTCCTGATTGACCGCCCCGGCGGCCTGATAGGTGCTGGTGACCGGGATACGGCTTTTCTCCAGCAGCTTGCGCAGCGCGGCGCTGTTCGCTGGCTGGCTGGCCATCAGGCCGAGTAAGATGACCGGGTTTTTGGCCTTTTCGATAAGCTTCGCCACGTTGTTAATGGCGGATTCCGGTGCCGGCCCCATCAGCGCCGGACCGCTCGCGGGCAAAATCGCCCCCGTGGTGGGCTGGTCGACAATATCCTGCGGCAGGCTGACAAACGCACCGCCCGGCCTGCCGTGCTCGGCGGCGCGAAACGCGTTGGACACCACCTCGGCAATCGCGTCCGGGGAGTTCACTTCCACGGCGTATTTCGTCACCGGGCTGAACATTGCGACGGTGTCCATGCTCTGATGCACCAGCTTGGCTTTATCCGCCCGCTTCACCGCCCCGCCCAGCGCGACCACCGGGTCGCCTTCGCTGTTGGCGGTGGCGATGCCGGTGATCAGGTTCGAACAGCCCGGTCCGGAGGTGACCAGCGCCACCCCGGCTTTACCGGTCAACCGCCCCACTGCCGCCGCCATAAACGCCGCGTTGGCCTCGTGGCGTACGGGAATGATCTCGATGGAGGAGTCCAGAAGGGAATCAAAAACCTTGTCGATTTTCGCCCCCGGTATCCCGAACACCTGCTTCACGCCCTGCGCTTCCAACTGGCCGACAACCATATCGGCGCCGTGCGCCCACTGACGTGACTGTTTATCACTGTTCACGGTAGTTCTCCTGTTAGTTTTCGACGGCGCGGATAGCCGCATCAAGGTTGCTGGGGTGCAGGTTGGCCTGTAAAAACGCGCTGTCGGCAGGCAGGTCAATCATCAGCTTGTGAATTTCACCGAAGGTGAGTACGCCGCTTTCCAGCTGGTAATCGAGCAGATGACCGCCGCCCTGTCGGTCGTCGGTGATGAAGTGTTCGTGATAGCCCGCCACGTTTATCCCCTGCATATGCTGCGGGGTACGGAACCCCACCAGCACACCCTCGCGCTGGTTAAAGCGGAACACCGGCTGGTCGTCCAGCACGTCGGTCATCGCCCGGTACGGCGGCGTCTGGCGCGGAACAGTGCGGGTGTGGGCATGGCGGAAGTTGCCGTCGATGCGCAGCGCGCAGAACAGGTTATCGGAGGGGATCTGCTGGTCGATCACGTCGTGGATCTGCTGACGGCTGACCGGCTCGTCGAAGGTTTTGCGGTACTGGGGCTGGAACCAGGTCATTACCGCGAACGGCGTTTTCTGCTCCGGCTTCGCGGCGCGGGCGCTGCCGTCGGCGCGCAGCTGGTACACCTGGCTGCTGAAGGCAATCATTTCGCCGTCCAGCTCGTTAAAGGTGCCGAGGCCAAAATCGCCGTGCGCCAGCAGGTCGGCGATGGTGGTCTCCCCTTCGTACACGCCGCTTAGCAGCGCGCTCATTAGCGATGTCTGATAGATCACGCTGTCAGGATGTTGAGCCGAGAACCCGCGCAGGGTCTCGCATAAACTCGCCTCACAGTCGCATGCAGATGAATGCATCATCATGCTCGTCCTCTTCAACTTTATTTATAAAGGTTAAATAAATGTTGACCCGATTCAGCAGAGAGTTCCAATATAGAATCCATGCTGGTTTGAGACGTTTTTGATATGGAACTTCGTTATCTGCGCTATTTTGTCGCGGTAGCACGCGAGCGACACTTCACCAGGGCGGCCAACGCGCTGGGTATTTCACAGCCTCCTCTGAGCCAGCAGATCAAAAGGCTTGAGGAGGAAGTGGGCACGCCGCTGTTCAGGCGCCTGACGCGGGGCGTGGAGCTGACCGAAGCGGGAGAAGCCTTCTATGAGGACGCCTGTAAGATCCTGGCGCTGAGCGACGCCGCGCTGGAAAAAGCCCGGGGCATCGCGCGCGGGCTGAACGGCAGCCTGTCGATTGGCATTACCAGTTCGGATGCCTTTCATCCCAAGATCTTCGCCCTGATCCGCCAGTTTCAGGTGCAGAACATGGCGGTGCAGGTTCATCAGGTGGAAGCCAACATGTCGTCGCTGACCACGATGCTGGCGGAGGGGGAGCTGGATATCGCCTTTGTGCGCCTGCCGTGCGAAAGCAGCAAGGTGTTCGAATTAAAAATCCTCGACCGGGAGCCCATGGTGGTGGCGCTGCATCGCGATCATCCCCTGGCGACGTGCGGCGATCTGGCGCTGGAGGAACTTCGGGATACGCCGGTGGTGCTGTTCCCGCAGGAGGTCGCACCGGGGCTGTACGACCGCGTTTACGGCAGCTGCGAGCGGGCCGGAATCGATATGCAGCACATGCTGCAATCTTCACAACTTTCTTCTTCCCTGAGCATGGTCTCCGCTGGCGGCGGGTTCGCGCTGGTGCCGAAATCCATGGCCGCTATTTCGCCGCCGAATGTCACCTACCATGCGCTGCGCTCACCGGAGCTTTATACCGATATCGCGCTCTGCTGGCGGCGGTTTGAACGTTCGCGGACGGTGAAGCGGTTTCTGGCGATGATGAGCGAGGGGTAGCTACGGTGCGGCTGTGCCCGGCGGCGCTGCGCTTGCGCGGGTCTACGGTTCGTGTCGCGGGTTGGTTGGCTTGTTCGCGGTTTTGTAGGCCGGGTAAGGCGTAGCCGCCACCCGGCAATGCCCTTCTGGAAGCCGCCTCGCAAACTTTTAAGCAACCTTATGTAATTCAGGGTTATCCCTTTTCATCCCTTTTCCGTGGTCGTAAAGTGCCTGCGTTGCGGCACATCCGCAGCCGGGCGTAGGAACCCGTTAGCATAACATGACATTTTTTGACCAAGAGGATGCTAAATGGCTACTACACTTGGATTTTTGTACACATACACTGAAGAAAACGCTGTTCATCAGCTCATCAACCACCCAATTTCCGATTCTGCGGATCTCTTCGAACTGGCCGATGCCTGCGCCGCTTACGTAAGCGTACTGGTGGAAACTTACGACGCAGTGACATTTGCCACGCTATGCGAGCGACTGCTGGCTACACTGAAACGGCTGCGCGAGTGCTGTGACTCAGAACTTCCACCGTACCTGGTTGAACGGCTCATTGCGGGGGAAAAGATCGCCTCCTGCGTGCCGGAATGTTGGCAAGAAACGGCGCTACAGGTGGATTATGCCGTGGCGTTAACGCTGGCGGTGATGGGCGGGACGTTGCCTGCGTGCGTGGAGAAAGAACTCACCGGGCTGTTGCATGATATGGTCTGGCTGCTGGCGGAGTTTGTGAAGGAGCCTTATATAACGGCGCACTGAGGCGGGTGATGGGAGAACGTAATACTGCTGGCTAATATGTAAGCTCCCGGGCGGGCAGGTTTATCCCACGGAGAGCCTGTCAATTCTTAGTCCCATCACTGCTATAAAGGTTACGGTGGGGAGCAGTCAAAAATATACGAGACGGAAATCAGCTCACACGATAAAAATCTAGCTTTACACCATCAGATGTACGGCTTGCAGAACAGATAAAAATTGATGTCCTCAGCCATTCAAGTTCAGGCGAATCGACCTCAAAAACAGGCACCGTTTTAAAATAAATGTCAGAGGGTAAAATGTGATTGAAAAAACTCATGTCTTCGGTAAAAAGCAAATGTGTAAACTCTGCTGGCACTTTGCGTATACCGTTATTTTCAATATAAATTGTCCCTTCTGAGACCTTTAAAGCATACCTTGCAGAAAGTCGGCATACTCCATTAGGCTCTATGATCTGACTATCAACACCACCAGGCAGAACCTCACCCGTTAGTCCCCCGGAAACTTTTCCACTCAAAATAGGTATTAACTGACGCTTTCCTGTCACAGGAGAGTTAGAAACAACGATCGGCCGATCGACAACAATATCAACACTGAAAGAAAATTCGAGTTTTGGCTCCATGAGATCCTCCTAAGACTTCACTCTATAGCAATAGCCACACACAAAATAGCGCAAAATGTGAATTGATTTCATCACATATTTAAATCATTAAGGTTGTTGAAAAAACAACTACAGTCACAACACCCCACAGGGAAACCGTGTTAAACCTTTTTCAAAAATCCAGGGCGGACAAGGTTATTACGATCCGGCCTATGCTTTAAAGCGCAGTTATGCTCAGAAAATCATAAGACCGTCTGGGTTCCGGTCAGCAACATGGCGAAAAGCATGCGAGAATTCCGCTTAGCTGAAGCAGCAGCGCGCAGCGCATAATGACGGGTGAAATGGCGAAAAATGCACTGTTGCCCTTGTTAAATTGGGCAACCCCCCTGTTCTCTCCTATACAGAACTAAGCTCCCCCAATTATTTTGATGTTAGTAAAAGAAACTTTGTTGAATGCAATGAACTGTTTTGTGTAAAGCAGCGCACGGATAACCTTTTACAAAGGGCGGGTATACAACGGGAGCCCATACGTAATCCAAAGCGATTAACTCATCACTTATTCACCCTACGCGCGCGTATTCAATCATCATTCAATTAAAGATGATTATTAAAATATTATTAATACCCTGGCGTAATGATATCAGTCCGTGAAATGTTTACACTGTTGACTATATAGTTGCCTACGCCAGACAGCTGTGGCACAGGTATGGTCATTTTTCCTTTATATATGTTCAGTCCTGGATGTTGATCCAGGAGATTTTTAGAGGGTTACCGATATGGGGAAATAATGACCTCGCTCACATGCAGGTAACCTGCTGATTTGAATAGATTATTTTCCATGCCATGTTGCAGGATATTGTTCGGGGTTACCATTTGTTAATTTAGATTCATTTATGTTGCCAAAGATTTAAGCGGATTTAACGCGCTGTTTTGACTATTCCTAAATCCACCTGGTTAGGATATGGCTTAACGCCTTTAATTAATAATCACAAGTCATTGAAAATTAAGATAATTTTTGGTTGTTTTTTATATAAATCCATAAAGAAAATTTAATTAGATAAATGTTCTGACGTTTAAATATTGTTAAAAAACAGAAAATGAAAGCAACATTTTATTATCATATAGATTTTTATCACCCAGGATTTAACATTCAAAGTTATAAATGTGTTGAATATTATTATTTTGGTATTTTATTTTGATAAACCTGTCTCATTGCCACCTTTTTTTTAATGAAATACTATTTTTCTCGTACCTGGTGAACAACAATTCATTGTAAAGATATGAAAAAAAGTGTCATGGATATGAGATGGATAGACCTCTAAGGAGTGGCCGTGCCCTTTTTCTCAGACGTTATTCTATATGGATATAATATTTTTCAAAATCTGGAGTACAGGCTTTCTACCAGAACGTTAATCAACATCAAAAATGGGCGTATCAAAAGGTTTGGAGCCACTAAAGCCAGACTTTTCGAATATTTGCTGTCTGAAATGGACACGGGTGTTGTGTATGATGAAGATATTATCATTCATGTATTTTATGATAATGGATTACGCTGTTCAAAATCATATTTACTGTCGATGGTAAAGAAGATTCAGCTTGCATTTAACAGCGTTGGCTTTGAAAGGTATCCATTCTCAAGGCTGGACGGTAAAGCATATAAAATAGAACAGGATGCTCTGGAACGTGTATATGTTGTCAAAAAACAATCATTTATTAAAAATGAGATTAGCTCGAAAGGACAGACGCAGTGACAGCTGTACTTGTTTTTACCAGAAATTTTGCAATGCGTCAGGCGATATTATCATTATCTCCTGAAAATAGACAGATTTTCTTCTTTGATAATCGTCTGGCATTTTTAGTTTGCGCGACGGTTTTTGACAAACCCTATATTATCATCGATACGGTTCATGAAACGGGAGACAATATTCGCTGGCTCCACTCGCGCCTGGCTGCGAGGGGATTATCCAGGCAGACCCATTTTATTGTACCAGAAAACATTGCCGCAAATAGCTTCCTTAAAGCATTTGGGCTAATGACGACAATCAAAGAACTAAAGAAGATTTGCAGCCGTGCAGCAAAATTCACCCTGGTAGAATCATCCTGTAGTTTAGTTAATGTATTGCATCAAAGATTGAAAGATACTTTATCAGAAGACTATTTTGATTTTCTGGTAAACATTTACGACCCAACAAATAAACTTTATTTGCGTAAAAACAGATCTGACACCAATAGATTACAGTATGTAAAGAGCCGTCTTTTTTTAGGTAGCAGCCTGGAGTTAAAGCAACTCATTTTAATGCTGTCTTCTGAAGGGGTTTCCAGAAGGGATTTTATGTAAATTATAAGTAGCAACCTTATCAAGTAATGTGTTTTTTGGTCAGAAGTATTCCTTTTGATCTTCTTTAATATTTTTATAAGGCGGTATTAAACCGCCAGTCCTGCTATGGATAACGTCCGCAGCAGATATTTGTTCAATCATAAGGATATATAGCTATGCAAAATAAAATGCCCCGTCTTGTTCGTAATGTGCTGGCAGCTGCTGTCGTCACCGGTATTTCCTTTGCGGCTCAAGCTGCCGATGGGAAAATTAATTTTACCGGAACTATTCTGGATTCGGCGTGCACGGTTAATACAGGTACTGCTACCCAGACTGTTGACCTCGGACAAATTCCCAAGAGCTCATTCAGCGCAAAAGGCGATGTAGCGGCAGCAACTCGCTTTACTATCGTGCTTGATAATTGCCCGACGGCGGTTAAAACCGCATCAGTTAAATTTGATGGCACAGCTGATGCTAATGATACCAGCATACTTGCGCTTAGCTCAGGTCAGACGGCCAAAGGAGTAGGCGTCGCGCTGTATGAAAAAGATGGCGTTACGCCCATCCCTCTCGCCACGCTGTCTAAAAGCCTGACGCTTGATACTACGGCTTCAAACAGTAATCAGATGGCATTTGTTGCTAAATACAAGGCAACCGAAGCTACGGTTACAGCCGGTACGGCTAATGCCTCATCAGATTTTACTATCACCTACCAGTAAGACGTTCGGGCGTGCCCGCTGCACGCCCGCCTGTTTCCCGATGTGATCATGGAGTTGTAATATGAGCCGTCTCCTTCACGCTATTCTTTTACTCACTGCTTGCTTATTCACGCTTTCAGTCAATGCTGGCATTACCGTTGGCGGCACACGGCTGATTTACAATGGTGAAGAAAACGAAGCGTCAATATCGGTGATTAATAGTAAGAACTCAATTCCTTATCTCATTCAGTCATGGATTGAACTCGAAGAAAATTCACCTGCTAAAGTACCTTTTATTGTCACACCACCGCTGTTTCGTCTGGACGGAGAGCATGAAAATACCCTTCGTATTATTTACACCGGGGAACAGATGCTGCCGCAAGATCGTGAATCCCTCTTTTGGCTTAACGTAAAGTCGATTCCATCTATGGAAAAATCGGATCACAACCAACTGCTTATTGCCGTTAAGACGCGCATGAAGCTTTTCTATCGGCCGGCAAAATTAGCAACCGACAGGGTAAATGACGCCTGGAAAAACCTGCATTATGAGCGTAGCGGAGATCGGATTGTTATCTCTAATCCAACCCCCTATTACGTGTCGTTGTTTTCTTTAAAAGTGGGCAGTCAGGCTATTGAACACCCGCCGATGATAGCACCGTTCGGTACGGCACATATCACCGCTGCGGGACGGGATGTTACCTGGAAAGCGATAAATGATTTCGGCGGCGTTACTGAAGAAGCGCGTCAGAGATTGCCGTAATTAAGAAATAGATTCAGCCATGTCATCCGAGCAGGAAAGCAAAGTGAAGACTGACTTTAATTGCCGAAAATTAATTAAACCGGAAATGAAAGCTTTTAAAGTTATCCGGCTGTCTGCTATTGCCCTGTTAATTTCCGGTCTGTTTCCTGCAAAGGCAGGTGAATTATATTTTATGTCTGACGCGCTGGAAAAGACGCACACATCGGCAAAAAACATTGATCTAAGCCGTTTTGAACATGGAGAGCAGTTGCCCGGTACCTACAGGGTAGAAATCTGGCTTAACAATGAATATGTTCGGACGGAGAATATTTCTTTTGTAGCCCTGAATGGTGTGGGGCTGGCGCCTGAGCTAAACCGCGGCATGCTTGAGATGCTTGGTGTACGGACCCAGCTTTTTCCGAAGCTGGCGGCACTGCCGGAAGGAACGATTATCACCAACCCTGGCGCCTTTATACCTGATGCCAGCGCTCGCCTGAATTTTGATAAGCAAAGGCTGGATATATCCATTCCTCAGTCAGCGCTTAACATTCGTGCACGCGGCACGGTTGACCCTTCCCGTTGGGATCAGGGCATCCCGGCGCTGCTGCTCAACTACAGTGCCAATGGCTCGCGCAATTGGGTAAATCAGGGAAAGACGCAGGATCAGCTTTATCTGAACCTACAGAGCGGTCTGAATCTGGGGCCCTGGCGGCTACGTAATTACAGTACCGCCACTAAAAGTAATAAAGAGCATGATTTTTCGTCCGTCAGTACGACGCTGAGCCGCGATATACAATTTTTGAAAGGACAGCTACAGCTTGGCGAAACAAGCACGCCGGGAGATATTTTCGACAGCATTATGTTTCGGGGCATACAGATTTATTCAGACGACACCATGCTGCCCGAGAGCATGCGCGGTTTTGCGCCAACGATCCGTGGCATTGCCCGCAGCAATGCGATGGTCACCGTTAAGCAAAACGGCTACACGATTTATCAAACCTATGTCGCGCCGGGCAGCTTCGAGATACGCGATCTTTATCCTACTTCCACCAGCGGCGATCTTGAGGTTACGGTTGCCGAAGCCGACGGCAGCGAGCAGCGATTTATCCAGCCTTTTTCAGCAGTACCCGTCATGCTGCGTGAGGGGCGGTTAAAATACTCGCTGAGCGGCGGTGAATACCGTACCACCAAAGATAATGCGCAGAAGCCCTCATTTGGTCAGGGTACCCTGGCCTGGGGCGTGTCAAACACGCTTACTCTTTATGGCGGCATGCTGGGCGCAGATAACTATCTTGCCGGCGTACTGGGTGCGGGCTTAAGTTTTGGTGAGATCGGGTCGCTTTCTGCGGATGTTACCCTGGCCGACAGCAAGCTTAAACAGGACGAAGTCAGGCGAAGCCGTGGACAATCCTATCGGGTGCAGTATTCGAAAACGGTGACGACCACTGATACCACGGTAACGCTGGCCAGCTACCGATATTCCACCGAGGGGTTTTATACTTTTCAGGAGGTAAACGACTACGCCAGCCAGCGCTACAACAAACGAAGCCGACTACAGCTTAATCTTAATCAGTCCTTGATGAGCTGGGGGAGCTTTTATATTAGCGCCTACCAGCAAGACTACTGGCGACGGGAAGGGTATGAACGCAGCATCAGTACGGGCATTAACACCAGCATCAACGAGATCGGCTATTCGCTGAGCTACACCTACAGCGAAACCCCTGGCGTGCCGCAAAAGGATCAGATCCTCGCCTTCAGCTTGCAGGTGCCGCTCAGTAAATGGTTGCCGAAAAGCTGGGCCAGCTACAGCGTGAATGCCCAAAAAAAGGGCGGCGAAACGCATCAGGTGGGGCTGAGCGGTACAGCGCTTGCTGATAACAATTTCAGTTATTCGCTTCAACAGGGGTATACCTCATCGGGGAGCCAGTCCAGAAGTTCGGTCAGCGGCACCTATAAAGGCGGCTACGGCACCATCAGCGCTGGTTATAACTACAGCCGGGATAACAGCCAGCTTAACGTTGGTGTGCAGGGCGGTATTGTCGCTCATGAAGACGGCGTAACGTTCTCGCAACCGCTCGGCGACACCGTTGCGCTGGTGAAGGCCGAGGGGGCATCAGGCCTGAAGGTGCGCAATAATCCGGGGGTGAAAACCGACTGGCGCGGCTACGCGATTGTTCCTTATACCAGCGCTTATCAGGAGAACCGTATCGCTATTGATACCCGTTCGCTCGGGCCTGATACCGATATCGCAGAATCTGTGGTTAACGTGGTACCGACCCGCGGCGCGGTTGTGCGCGCAACGTTCAATGCCAGAACGGGCTACCGCGCGTTAATTAAACTGCGCTACAAAAATGGGCCCGTACCCTTTGGATCAATGGTCAAGCTGGAGGGCCGTGACGTGATGAGCATCGTTGGTAATGATGGTGAGGTTTACCTGAGCGGTCTGAATAAAGGCGATCGTATTTCAGCGACCTGGGGTCAGATAAATTGCCAGACAACGATAAAACATGAAAACCGCCCCGGGGCTATTCAACGTATAACCGCGCTATGTCAGTGATAAAAAGTCATAGAAGGAATTATTGCGAGGATAGCTAACAACTTTTATACGCGGTTTTATAGATGAATATCGCTTCAGTGATGTTGTGGAAAAGCATTTTCCGCAACATTGCCAGACATAATTAAGGAATTCGCTGTGCGCACATTTTTTAAAATTATTAGCCTCATTGCAGGCAGTTTTATGTCAGTCAATACTTACGCTTTATGTACAGCATCGGATGTCAACGTTAACTTCGATCAAAATATTCTTATTCAGCGGGATGTACCCGTCGGAAGCGTGCTGGGTTCGGTAACGGTTAACCATCCCATCAACTGCGATGCGAAAGGTCAAACCACAGCGGAAGGGTCCTGGGCAATTCAGCTGGCGCCAACAAATATTGACAATGGTGCTTCGGTGATAGCGGGCGTACGGGCCACAAACGTTGAAGGAATTGGATTACGCTGGAAAAACTATTCCAGTACCACCGGGGCTACGGGCACCGTTACTAACGGTTCGCTGAACCTGAGCACCTGGCAGCGAGGCATATCGCAAAAAGGGGCAACCTTCAATGATACCTTTGAGCTGGTCAAAACGGCGTCAACGCCCAGGACGGGCATAATTTCCCCACTCGTCATTGCGATTCAGTACAGCACGCCAGTAAGTAAAAACGTACAGCGACAGCCACTGTTTAAATACCTTATATCAGGCGTCAATACCAATACCGTTTCGTGTCTGGTACAGGATAGCAATTTAAATATTGATATGGGATTTGCCGTTGCCTCTAAATTTAATGGCATTGGCAGTACCCAAAACCCAGTAAATTTCAATGTATCGCTTAATTGTGATGCACAAACATCTGTGAACGTAACGCTGGATAATGTCTCGGTACTTGCAGACGCCGCCAACGGAGTATTAGGCCTTAGCAGCGCATCCACTGCCAGCGGGGTTGGCATTCAGATTTTGCATCAAGATTCACCTGTGAAATTTGGCAGCATGATCAATCACGCTATCACGACTTCCAATGGGGAAATCGTGAATATTCCATTTAAGGCTGCCTACTATCAGACGGACAAAAACATTCAACCCGGAACAATAAACGCTACGGCATCCTTCACGATGACCTATCGATGATATTTGGGTCTAAATACGTGGAAAAGACTTTTAATATAATTTAGCGCGCACGCTTATATAAATCATCAATGTCAAAAGTGCGCCTGTATAAGCAAGGGAGTAATTATCAATATGGTGGTCAGCTGCCTATCCCATTTTAAGCGAAAGCACGGGATGTATATTGTGCTTTTCATGCAGCCAGGACTGGCTGCGGGAAGTGAGATGAATACGAATGATCGCGCCATGACGGTCAGGGAGAGTGTCTATCGCGCGCTGCATGAGGAAGAAATCAGCCGTGAAGAAACCCTCTTCCGGGCAAGAGCTGGCGCAGGCGCTAAGCTGGCTCAGGTGCTGGGGCAGGGCGCTTCCGCCGATCGCATCAGCGCCGTCGGCGGCAGCATGGCCTCAGGATTATTCAGCTCGGCCGTTCAGCAAAGTCTTTCTTCATTTGGCACGGCAAGAGTGAAGCTGAATTTAAGCAGCGCGCACCTTGACGGCAGTGAATTTGATTTTTTACTGCCCCTATACGAAAACCGCAGCCATCTGTTTTTTTCCCAGACGGGGATTAGGCGGATCGACGACAGAACCATGGCGAATCTCGGCATGGGGTATCGATTCTGGCCTTCTGACTCCGCCATGTTCGGTGCCAATATGTTTTATGATTACGACGTCAGTCGCCAGCATAAGCGCCTGGGCACAGGTCTTGAGTATGCACGCGATTTCTTTCGCGTTTCTGCCAATGGCTATTACCGGCTCAGCGACTGGAAGCGCTCGCGGGATCTCACAGACTACCACGAACGCGTCGCTAATGGCTTTGATATCCGGACAGAAGCCTGGCTACCGGGTTTGCCTCAGCTTGGCGGAAAAATTACCTGGGCTCGGTATTATGGCGATCAAGTCGGTATTTTTGGCCCGGATGATCTTCAGAAAAATCCTCAGGTACTGACCTTAGGTCTGAATTACACCCCTGTCCCCCTGGCGGGAATTTCACTACAAAAAACGGTTAACACGCGTGGCGGCGGTGACGAATTTTCCATAGGGTTGAACCTCTCCTGGCAGTTTGGTTTGCCGCTCAAAACGCAGCTTGATCCGGAGCGTGTTCGCTTTAACCGCACGCTGGCGGGCTCTCGCTATGATCTGGTGGACAGAAACAACGTTATTGTTCTGGAATACAAAAAGGATCGCCTGTTTTCCGTGGCTCCGCATCACAAGGTTTCGGGCGTTGAAAGCAGCCAGCTCGCGTTAAACCTGGACATCTCTTCGCGCTATGCCGTGGCCGGAATTGGCTGGCAGGGTCAGGATTTCTTCGCCGCAGGTGGCGATATCACCAATGTAAACGGCGCCTATGTCATCGTTCTGCCCGAATGGCAAACAACCGGCAGTAATCACTATCTGCTGGAGGGGCGTGCCATTGATGAAAAAGGCAACTTATCAGCGCCGTTCCGCGTTGAGGTGGATGTTCTGCCATTGGATGTCAAAATCTCGCTGGCAGGCGACCTCAAGGGTGAAGAGGGACAAACGCTGGCCCTCGGCCTTAATGTTCGCAGTACCGGCACCATCGGTAAAGTTGACTGGAAGGCACCGGAATTTCTTGCCGCCGGCGGCAAGTTTATCCAGACGCGAGCTCCAGAAGCGGACAATCTGAGCCTGAACTATAGCGTCGTTCTGCCACCCTATAAGGCTGGCGGTGAAAACAGTTATCCCATAGAAGTAACGGTGGGTGACAGCGAGGGGAACGTTTCTAACACCGCTTCAGCCCGGATCGTGGTTGAACCGCGCTCTATTGTGCTCACCGTTCCGCCAGAGGTGGAGGGTAACGAAGGGGAGCGTATTGCACTGCCGCTGACGATAGATGCAAAAACCGCCGTCACCCGGCTCGACTGGGAGGCGCCCGAGTTTGTTGCCCATGGGGGTAAAGTCACCGTCGAAAAAGATAAAGTCTGGCTGGATCTGCCTGCATGGTCGGACTCGGGCTCCAACCAGTATGCAATTACCCTTACCGCAGGTGACGACCAAAACCACCGTTCCGCGCCGGTTACCGCCACGGTTTCTGTGGCTTCAGCGGCCATTAACCTTGTTCTCGATGAAAATCTGACGGGTAACTCTGGTGAGGAGCTCATCGTTACGCCGCAGGCCAGCGCCCAGTCCAATATTGATCGCATCGAGTGGCAGGGTGAGGCATTTTTCAGCGCTGGCGGAAAAATTACGCAGGACGGCACAAATGCCTGGCGGTTCACCCTGCCCTTATGGAAAAAAGAGGGGGCCAACCGCTATTCCGTGCGCGCTGTCGCGTGGGATAAGTCTGGCCACTCATCGACACCGGTCACCCTGACAATTGTGGTTGAGCCTGGCGCGATTGTGCTCACCGTTCCGCCAGAGGTGAAGGGTAATGAGGGAGAGCGTATTGCGCTGCCGCTGACGATTGATGCAAAAACCGCCGTCACCCGGCTCGACTGGGAGGCGCCCGAGTTTGTTGCCCATGGGGGTAAAGTCACCGTCGAAAAAGATAAAGTCTGGCTGGATCTGCCTGCATGGTCGGACTCGGGCTCGAACCAGTATGCAATTACCCTTACCGCAGGTGACGACCAAAACCACCGTTCCGCGCCGGTAACCGCCACGGTTTCAGTGCTTTCAGCGGCCATTAACCTTGTTCTTGATGAAAATCTGACGGGCAAGTCAGGTGAGGAGCTTGTCGTTACGCCGCAGGCCAGCGCCCAGTCCGGCATCGATCGCATCGAGTGGCAGGGTGAGGCATTTTTCAGCGCTGGCGGAAAAATTACGCAGGACGGCACAAATGCCTGGCGGTTCACGCTGCCTTTATGGAAAAAAGAGGGAACCAACCGCTATTCCGTGCGCGCTGTCGCGTGGGATAAGTCTGGCCGCTCGTCGACACCGGTCACCCTGACGTTAGAGGTGCAGCCTGTCAGCATTGCCGTTTCGGCGCCCGACACGCTGACCGGAACCGAGCAGGAAACGGTGGATACCACCATAAACGTGGTGTCAGAGGGAACCACCGTAAGTGATGTCCAGTTCAGCGCGGAGGATTTCCTTGCCGCAGGCGGTAAGATTACCGGCACACTGCCTGACTATCATTTTGTCATGCCTGCATGGCAGGCAACGGGAAGCAACCACTACAGCATCACGGTTACCGGAAAGGATCCGCACGGCAATATCAGCGAGCCGACGAAAATAGAGGTCGTCGTCAGCCAGGCGCCCTTCACCATCACCGCGGAGACGGCTGTCACGGGCTTTGAGGGCAGCACAACCGAGGTGACGCCCGAGGTTCAGAGCCTGTACGGCCTCGCAAATTACCAGATTGAGGCTTCCGCCTTCAAATCCGCCGGCGGCACCATTACGGAGAAAGAAGGGACCTTCATGCTGACCTTGCCGGGCTTTATCGTGGGCGGCGAAAACCGTTATCCCGTTACGATCCGCGCCGTTGACAGAAAAGGCACGGTATCCTCGCCGCTGGAGCTGAACGTCGTCGTCACCACCCAGCTACTTGATGCAAACGGTCAGTGCTCTGTCGTCGGTGGCGGAGAAGGCTATGCGAGCCGGATAGATAAAGACAGCGTGAATTATCAGGAGGCTACTGACTATGCCACACTAAAGGCGCTGGTCGATGCCGGCACCCCCTATATCTATATTCCCGGCGATGTTGAAATTGAATTACCGGTCCGGCAAAACGCGCTCTTCATCAAAAGCGGAACCACTATTTTTAGCGATCGTGGGGCAAACGGCAGCGAAGGAGCGCGCCTGAGTATTCCTTACATGAGCGAAGAAGAAAATAAATTCCCGATTATCATGATGGACAGCAATACGCGTATTTCGGGTATCCGATATGAAGGCCCCTATAAAGGAACCCTGACGAAAAATACCACTATTGGTATCCAGACCGTTGAAGGCAGCCATAATGTTGAGGTCGACAATATGGAGCTATGGGGATGGCCCTGGGCTGCGGTGAGCGTGAAAAAATCAACGAATGTGCGGGTTCATCACAGCTATATTCATCAGAATATTAAAAAAGAGCTCGGGTATGGCGTGGTTGTGCAAAACGGTAACGCCACGGCAGAGGTTGCCTGTAACCTGTTCAACAGTAACCGGCATTCAATTGCCGGAAGCGGTATGGCTGGAGAAGGCTACGCGGCGCACCATAACCTGGTGCTTAACGGCGGCGGAACCGGAGCTTATCATCAGTTTGATATGCACAGATATCAGTCAGCAGGCGCCGGTGCGTTTATGGAAGTAACGCAAAACTGGTTTGATTATGGGCGCTACGGTACCAGCAATCGCTCCTCAATTGGCGTGCGTGGTCAGCCTTCAAGAGGGCCTATTACCGTGACCGATAACTGGTTCAGTCAGCCCTGGAAGAATGGAACCCAGTATGCCGTCGCGGGAGAATATGGCACCTGGGTCCCTACCGTTGAATCAATACTGGCGACCAATAAATTCAGTGTTAAGTTCAACTATCTAAATAAAGGGAGCAACCAGTGCGTTATTGACTGGTTAAGTTACAGCCAGAGCATTAACTGTGCAGCGGTAAATTAACCGTGAACACGTGACATACCCATCCACACGGATGCAGATTCGTAGTGAGTATGGGTAATGCCGATAACGCGCTGAGTAAAATAATAATACAGGGAGATTCCCTGTATTATTATTGCGGCGGCTCATTGCCGTCCGGCCGTAGAAATTCCCGCCCTAAAGAGCGGAGAGATTGTCAAAGGATTTTCAATGATCAAACACGTCAAAATATTTGTATTAACTTTTTTTTATTCAATTTCGTCGTATGCTTTATCCCCCGAAAATTCAGCTATCAGGTTGTTTTGCCCAATGCGCGGTCAGATCGAGGTCATCCTTCACCGCTACGAACACTCACAGGAATCATGGGGGGGAAATCAGTTTGAAACAGGAGCGGGACACTTTCGCAAGGGATCGCTTCTTATCTTCCCCTTTGCTAATCTTGACCAGATGATTTTTAACCAGACCACCGGGCAATTTTCTTTCTGGTATGCAGACAGTGAAAAACTGGTACGCTGCCGCCTGATAACGCTCACAAATACTTACCCTGTCGATATACCTTATTTCCGCAATTGATGCCCCCTGTCCTAAAAAATGCCAGTCAAATTTCGCGGAGCCCAACCTAAGCTGCGTAAGTTTGAGATCATATTTTCACTCTACGGTTTACATGCTCTTACATACCTAAACGCTGTGTCCAATGAAAGCATCTATACTTTTATTTCACGTTGCGGGGCAATATCTAAGTACTCAGGAGATGTGACATGACAGACTTTAATAAAGATGATCTCTCAGGTTTCACTGGTAAACACCTTGTCTATACTTATGACAACGGCTGGAACTACGAGCTTTACATTAAAAATGAAAACACGATCGATTACCGAATTCACAGCGGTATGGTCGGTGGTCGCTGGGTCAAAGACCAGCATGTCTACATCGTTCGTGTCGGTAAGGAGATCTATAAGGTATCCTGGACCGAGCCAACGGGTACTGATGTCAGTCTGATTGCCAATCTCGGAGACAAGCTTTTCCATGGAACCATATTCTTCCCTCGCTGGGTTATGAACAATCCAGAGAAAACGGTTTGTTTCCAGAACGATCATCTCGACAAAATGGAAGAGTATCGCAGCGCGGGTCCTGCCTATCCGACTGAAGTCATTGACGAGTTTGCAACCATTACATACGTCAACGACAGTGGTGTAAATAATGAATCTGTTATTAATTGCCCGCCTGACCAGTTGCCCGATAATTTTCCAGAGAATCTAAAAAAATAACTCTCGCGTATTGTTAATCTGATTTATTAAAAAGGCTGCTTCATTGCAGCCTCCATCACACTGTTTTTTTTTGTGCATTAAATCAGTCTTCCAACAACCTTCCCGCAATTCGGTACGCCGAAATAACTTACCTGGTCATTCAGGAAATCCTTCTGTAATCGATGGATAGTCAGACATAAGTCACTCCCCTGTTGCAAAGCCAGCTATCCGTTATACCACCACGAGACGAGCGCGCCACGCCCATTGTCTATACTCAACACACAACAGACAACGGAGTGCGCCATGCCTTTACCTGATTTCAAATCCTCTGAACCCTACACCCTCGGCATCGAGCTTGAACTCCAGGTGGTGAACCCGCCGGGCTACGACCTGAGTCAGGACTCTTCCGCGCTTATCGCTGCCGTCAAAGACGACATCAAAGGCGGTGAAGTCAAACACGACATCACCGAAAGCATGCTCGAAATCGCCACCGGCGTGTGCCAGACCATTGACCAGGCGGCGGCGCAGTTCTCGGTAATGCAGCAGAGCATCCTGCGCGCGGCGGCGGAGCAGCATATTCAGATCTGCGGCGGCGGGACCCATCCGTTCCAGAAGTGGCAGCGTCAGGAAGTGTGCGCCGATGAGCGCTATAACGTCACGCTGGAGCGCTTTGGCTATCTGATTTTACAGGCGACGGTGTTTGGCCAGCACGTGCACGTGGGATGCCGAAACGGGGACGACGCCATTTACCTGCTGCACGGCCTGTCACGCTTCGTGCCGCACTTTATCGCCCTCGCCGCGTCCTCTCCCTATATGCAGGGCACGGACACAAGGTTTTCCTCGTCGCGTCTCAACATCTTCTCCGGCTTCCCGGATAACGGCCAGATGCCGTGGGTCAACAGCTGGCAGGAGTTCGAGGGGCTGTTCCGACGCCTGAGCGCTACCAGCATGATCGACAGCATTAAGGATCTGCACTGGGACATCCGCCCCAGCCCGCACTTCGGCACCGTGGAGGTACGAGTGATGGATACCCCGCTGACGCTCGGCCACGCGATTAATATCGCCGGGCTGATCCAGGTGACGTCTCACTGGCTGCTGACCACGCGGCCGTATAAGCATCAGGAGCGGGATTTTCTGCTGTACCGCTTTAACCGTTTTCAGGCGTGTCGCTACGGGCTGGAGGGGGTTCTGACGGACGTGCATACCGGCGAGCACAAAACCGTGGCGGACGATATCGCCTGGCTGCTGGAGCAGGTTGCGCCGTCGGCCGAGAAGCTCGGCGCAACGAGCGCCATCAAGGAAATTGCCCTGCTGTTAAAGCAGGGCAAGAGCGAGGCGCAGCGCATGCGGGACTTCATCGCCGACGGCGGCTCGCTTATTTCTCTGGTTCAGAAGCACTGCGAGCTGTGGGCGACGAGTCCGTAAGGCCGTGGCCCCACTCGCGCAGGCGCTGGAACAGCACGAACAGCGCGGGGATGAACACAATCCCTACCACGGTTGCCACCAGCATGCCGCTGAACACCGTGGTGCCAATGATGCGGCGGCTCTGGGCACCCGCCCCGGTCGCCAGCATCATCGGCAGGACGCCGATGATGAACGACACGGCGGTCATCATCACCGCGCGGAAGCGGCGCGACGCCCCTTCCCGCGCGGCATCGACAATCGCCATCCCGTCCATCCGCCGCGCGCGGGCGAACTCCACGATAAGAATCGCGTTTTTCGCCGCTAACGCGATCAGCAAGACCAGACCGATCTGCACGTACACGTCGTTGGCGTAGCCCGCCAGCCACAGCCAGACCAGCGCCCCGCCGATGGCGAACAGCACCGAGAGCATCACGCTCGCCGGCAGCGTCCAGCTCTCGTACTGGGCGACGAGGAACAGCCACGCCATCACCACCGCCGCCAGCACAATCCATACCGCCTGGTTGCCGGTCTGCTGCTCCTGATACGACATGCCGCTCCAGGCGTAGTCGTACCCGGCAGGCAGGCTCTGCGCCAGAATTTCGCCCATCGCCGCCATCGCGGTGCTGCTGCTTACCCCTTCCGCTGCCGAACCGCTTACCGATACCGACGGGAACTGGTTGTACTGCTGAATAAATGGCGCGCCGACGGTCGGCGTAATGGTGACGAGGTTGCTCAGTCGCACCCGCTCGCCGCTGTTGCTGCGCACGAACAACTCGCTGATTTGCTCCGCGCGCTCGCGCCACTGCATCTCGTTCTGCATCACCACGTGGTAAACGCGGTTGTTGACGCTGAAATCCCCGGCGCGGGTGCCGCCGAAGGCGGTTTGCAGGCTACTGAAGATGCGCGACACCGGCACGTCGAGGCGGGCCGCACGCTCGCGGTCAACGGTCAGCGTCAGCTGCGGCACGTTGCTGCTCCAGGTGGTGAACACGCGGCTCAGCTGCGGATGCTGGTTGGCTTTTGCCAGCACCTCACGCGTGATGCGCTCCAGCTCCGCCGAGCTCTGCCCCGCCTGCGCCTGAATGCGCAGGTCGAAGCCAGAGGCGTTGCCCAGCCCCGGCAGCGTCGGCGGCGCGAAGGTCATGATGGTCGCTTCCGGCAGGGCCAGCAGCTGGCGCTGAAGGGTGCCCATCACCTCATCCAGCGGCGGGCGCTCGCTCCAGTCCTTCAGCATGATGGAGATAAACCCGCCGTTCGACGCGCTGGTGCCGTTGAGGATATTAAACCCGGAGACCTGAATCACGTCTTCCACCGCCGGGTTTTTAGCGATCAGCTCGCGCGCGGAGGTCATTACCGCTTCGGTGCGCTCCAGCGAGGCCGCCTCCGGCAGCTGGACGCTGGCGAAGAAGTAGCCCTGATCTTCCTGCGGCAGGAAGCCCTTTGGCATCGACATAAAGCTGAACGCCACCACTGCCGCCGCGCCTGCGGTGGCTAGCAGCGCCAGCCACGGACGCCGGTTGAATACGCTCACGATCCGGGTATAAAGCGTGCGCGTGGCGTCCAGCCCACGGTTGAACCCACGGAAAATCGCGGCAGGCTTCGCCGGACGCGGGCGCAGCAGCATGGCACAGAGCGCGGGCGTCAGGGTCAGCGCCACCAGGCTTGAGAGCGTGACGGCGGTGGAGAGCGTCACCGCGAACTGGCGGTACAGCTCGCCGACGATCCCCGGCAAGAGCGCCACCGGCACAAACACCGCCAGCAGCACCAGCGTGGTGGCAATCACCGGCCCGGCAATCTGGCGCAGCGCCAGCGCGGTCGCCGCCGTGCGGCTCTGCCCTTCCGCCATCAGGGTTTCGACGCTCTCAACCACCACGATGGCATCATCCACCACCATGGTCAGCGCCAGAATAATGGCGAACAGGCTCAGCGTGTTGGCGGAGTAGCCGAGCGCGTAGAGCACCGCAAAGGTGCCCACCAGCGACACCGGAATGGCGAGGGCGACAATCAGCGTCGCGCGCCAGCTTTGCAGGAACAGGGAAACAACCACCACAACCGCCAGCATGGTCAGCGCCAGCGAGACGCCGATCTCTTTAATGGTGGCGGCAACGAAGGTGGTGGTGTCGAATTTCACTTCATAGACCAGGTCGTCCGGGAAGCGCGTCGAGAGACGCTCCAGCTCTGCGCGCACCGCGTCGGCCACGCGCAGGGCGTTAGCGGACGGCGTCGGGTAGATGCCAAGGTAAGCAGAGTCATGCCCGTTCAGTTGGGCGCCCGAGCTGTAGCTGCGCGAGCCGAGCTCAATGGTGGCCACGTCCTTCAGGCGCACCAGCTGGCCCATCTCCCCGGCGCGAATAATGATGTCGGCAAAGTCTTCGGCCTGGCTTAAGCGCCCCAGCCCGTTGATGGTCAGCGTTTGCTGCTGGCCGTTGAATACCGGTGGCGTACCGATCTGGCCCGCCGCCCCCTGCACGTTCTGCTCGCGCAGCGTCTGCGCCACGTCATCTGTGGTCACGTTCAGGGCGTTCATGCGGTCCGGACGCAGCCAGATGCGCATGCTGTAGTCCCGCGCGCCAAACATCTGCACCTGTCCCACGCCCGGCAGACGCGACAGCGCCTCGCGCACCTGCGTGCTGGCGTAGTTGCTGACAAACAGCGGCGTGTGGGTGTTGTTCGGTGAGTAAAGGCTTACCCCCATCATCAGGTTGGTGGCGCGCTTGCGCACCTGCACGCCGTTTTGCTGTGCCTCGGTCGGCAGCTGCGCCACGGCCTGCGCCACACGGTTCTGCACGTCGATGGCGGCGAGGTCCGGATCGGTACCCGCCGCAAAGGTGATGTTCAGGCTGTAGGTGCCTTCATCCGAACTGGTGGACTCCATATAGAGCATGTGATCCACCCCGTTAAGCTGCGTCTCCAGCGGCGTGGCGATGGCCTCCGCCACGTCAGCCGAGCTGGCGCCCGGCCAGCTGGCAGAGACATTTACCACCGGCGGGGTGATCTGCGGGTACTGCTCTACCGGAATGATCCTCAGCGCGATGGCCCCCAGCAGGGTGATGACCAGCGCAATCACCATCGCGAAGCGCGGGCGTTTGATGAAAAACGTCAGCATGATGGCTCCTTAATTGAGTATCTGGACGGCAGCGCCGGGCTGCACGCGCTGCGCGCCGTCGGTAATCGCTCGCTCACCGGGCTTCACGCCGGAGGCAATCTGAAACTGCTGGCCGATTTGCCCGGCAATTTTCAGCGGACGCCTTTCGGCTTTGCCGTCGGCGTTAACCACCCAGGCGAAGAACCCGTCGCCGTTCTGCTGGACCGCGGCGGCAGGCAGCGTCAGCACCGGCTGCTCGCTCGCCGGACGCAGATAGACATTCACGTTGCCGCCGGGCAGCAGCTGGTGGCGCGGGTTCGCAAACTCGGCGCGCAGCATCACGCTGGCGGTGCGCGGATCGATGCGGTTGTCCACGGACGTCAGTTCCCCGCCGACGCGCTGACCGTTGCTGTCGATCAGCGCCTGCCAGGCCTGCTTCATGGCGCTGATATCCGCGTGCTGTCCGGCTTTGGTGGCAAACGCACCCTCTTCCAGCGCAAAGGCGATGCGGATGGGATCGAGCTGCACCACCTCCACCAGCACGCCGCTGGCAGGATTCACCAGGCTGCCCACGTGGAACTGGCTATGCCCCACGCGACCGTCAATCGGCGAGGTGATGCGGGTGTAGTCCAGGGTGACGCTGCGGGTATCGAGCCGGGCTTTCGCCTGCTCCAGCGCGGCGCTCGCCACGTCGCGCTGCATGCGGGCGTTGTCCACGTCGTGACGGCTAATAGCGTTGCTGCTGCCCAGACTTTCGAAGCGGGAAAGCTGCTGCTGCGCCTGACGCAGCGTGGCTTCGGCGCTTCTCACTTCGGCCTGCGCCAGACGCAGGGCGGCACGCGGCTCGGCGTCGTCCAGCTCAAACAGCACATCGCCTTTTTTCACGTACTGCCCGTCGCGGAAGTGGATTTTCGTTATCACGCCTTCCGTACGCGCGCGCAGCTCAACGGTGTGAATGGCTTCGATGCGGCCCGGGATCTGGCGCTCGGCGGCATGGGCGGTCTGCTCCACGGTGGCGACGCGAACGGGAATAGCCGCGGCGAATGCGGGTGGCAGCGTGCAGGCGAGGAGTGCGAACAGGAGCGGGAATTTCATGGGAGTACCTCTAATTTGTACCCCTCACCCCGGCCCTCTCCCCACAGGGGCGAGGGTGAAAACCGGGCGGTCCCCTCTCCCCTGTGGGGAGAGGGTTAGGGTGAGGGGGATCTTTGTTATGCAGCCTTACGGAACCTGCGGGTCAGTCGCTTCTCGATTTCGACGACGAAGAACATCACCCCAGCCACCGCCAGCGTTACGAACCAGTAGCGCAGCGGCAGCGCTTCGGTGCCGAACAGCATCTGCATAAACGGCAGGTAGATAATCGCCGCCTGGAGCAGGAACAGCACGCCCGTCACCAGCCAGATCCCTTTGTTCGCCAGCAGGCCGCGGTTCAGGGAGAACCCGTCGGTGTTGCGGCAGTTAATCATGTACACCCACTGGGCGCAGACCAGCATCTGGAGCAGCACGGTGCGGATGAACTCCGCGCTGTGGCCGCGCGGGGCCAGCCAGGCTTCAAGCGCAAAGGCGGCGATGGCAATCATGGTGCCGACGAAGGCCACGCGCCATACGGCGTAGGCGTCCATCACGTGCTGCCCGGTCTGGCGCGGCGGGCGGCGCATAATGTTGCGCTCGGCGGCCTCAAAGGCCAGGCCGAAGGAGAGCGTGGCGGAGGTCGCCATGTTCATCCACAGAATCAGCACCGGCGTCAGCGGAATGATATTCCCCGCCAGCAGCGCAATCACAATCAGCAGCCCCTGTGCCAGGTTGGTCGGCATAATGAACAGGATGGTTTTCTTCAGGTTGTCGTAAACGCGACGCCCCTCTTTCACCGCGCTGGCGATGGTGGCGAAGTTATCGTCCGTCAGGACCATGTCCGCCGCCTCTTTGGTAACTTCCGTGCCTTTGATGCCCATCGCGATGCCGACGTCCGCCTGGCGCAGCGCCGGGGCATCGTTTACGCCGTCGCCGGTCATGCCGACGATTTCGCCTTTATCCTGCAACGCTTTCACCAGGCGCAGCTTATGCTCCGGGCTGGTACGGGCAAAGATGTCATATTTCACCGCCGCTTCCGCCAGCTCGGCGTCGTCCATTTTCTCCAGCTGATAGCCGGTGACCGCCTGCTCGCTGTTGGTGATCCCCAGCATCTGGCCGATGCTCATCGCCGTCTGCGGGTGATCGCCGGTGATCATCTTGACGCGGATCCCCGCCTGCTGGCAGGCGTTAATTGCATCAATCGCTTCCGGGCGCGGCGGATCCATCATTCCGGCAATGCCGAGGAAAATCAGGCCGTGGCTCAGGTCGTCGTGCGTTAACGCCTGCTCGCCGTTCGCCGGCTTGAACGCCGCGGCAACCATGCGCAGCCCCTGACGCGCATAGCGCTCCATCTCCGTTTCCCAGTACGCGCGGTTGAAGGCTTCCGCGCCGTTGCGCGTCTGCTGCTGGGCGCACAGGGCGAAAATGACGTCCGGCGCGCCGGTAATCAAAATCTGCTCCTCACCGCCAATCTGGTAGTGGGTGCTCATATACTTGTACTGCGAGTCGAACGGGATCTTGTTGATAAGGGTGGTCATCACCGGCGCGAGGTGGGCTTTCGCCGCCAGCACCTTCAGCGCGCCCTCGGTCGGCCCACCGGTAATGCCCCACAGGCCGCGCTCGTCCTGAATCAGCTGGCTGTCGTTGCACAGGTCAACGGTGCGCAGGTACTGCTCGAGCACGGTGCCCGGCTGGATCTGTACCGGCTCATCGCTGCCTTCCAGGTAGATATTGCCCACCGGCTCGTAGCTGTTGCCGTCCACGCGGTAGCAGGTATCGGCAGTGATGATGGCTTTGACCGTCATCTCGTTCATGGTCAGGGTGCCGGTTTTGTCCGAGCAGACCACGGTCATCGCGCCCAGGGTTTCAACCGTCGGCAGCTTGCGGATAATCGCCCGCTTGCGCGCCATCGCCTGCACGCCCAGGGAGAGGATGATGGAGATAATCGCCGGCAGGCCTTCCGGTACGGAGGCGACCGCCAGGCTAATGAGGGAGAGCAGCAGCTCGCCCATCGGGATCTCGCGGAACACCAGGCTGAAGACGAACAGCGCAGCCATCATTGCCAGAATAATGGCGAAGATGGCTTTGCCCAGCTTGTCCATCTGCACCAGCAGCGGGGTGCGGTGTTTTTCAATGCCCGCCATCATCTGGTTGATGTGGCCCAGCTCGGTCTCCTGGCCGGTGGCAATGACCACACCCACGCCGCCGCCCGCGCTTACCGTCGTACCGGAAAAGACCATATTGGTGCGGTCGCCCAGCGGTAATTCGCCGTTAAGCGGGTTCGTGTGTTTATCCACCACCGTGGATTCGCCGGTCAGGATCGCCTCTTCCACGCGTAAATTATGCGCTTCAATTAAACGCATATCCGCCGGAATACGATCCCCTGCGCGCAATACAATAATATCGCCCGGGACGATTTCCGTCGTCGGGATAGTTTCATGGTTGCCGTTACGAATAACGCGCGCCTCGCTGGAAAGCATATTGCGAATACTCTTCAGCGATTTTTCCGCGTTGCTTTCCTGAATGTGGCCAATTAGCGCATTGATGACCGCCACGCCCAGAATAACCAGCGTATCAACCCAGTGGCCCATTACCGCGGTTAATACAGCAGCCGCCAGCAGGACGTAAATCAGCACGTCATTAAAGTGCGCGAGAAAACGCAGCCAGCCCGGCTTGCCTTTTTTCTCCGGCAGCGCGTTTGGGCCATGCTTTTGCAGACGCGCCTGCGCCTCGGCGCGGTCAAGGCCGCTGGCCTGGCTTTGGGTCTGGGCAAGCACCTGCTCTATGTTCTGCTGGTACGCCTGTCCGCCTGCGGGTGGCATATTCTGTGAGAAATTTTTTTTGGTCATGGTATTTTTCCTTCAATATCCGGTGGTCGGAAGCCGGAATTCCTTTCTGGCTTTAATTAATTCATTTTTAAGACTTGCGGGTTAAATTGATCTACCGCAATATAATGACGACAAGGTTATTCAAAACTGATTTAAATTATTTCGATGCGCTGATTTTTACAAAATATTTCTAAACCAACACTAAACGAGGAGGAACCATGTTTGGTATTTATCGCGGACGGCGCCTGGCGTTATACATTGTCGCAGCCATTGTTATTGCGACGTTAATTGGATATAGCACCTATAGCTTTGTAAAATTATTTTCGTAAAAAAGACGTTTATTTACATTACGCGATATTAATTTAATCGCATCGGCGTTTATATTCTTTTTTGGCTATTTATTCGCAGAATAACGGTGGGCTGTGTCTTAATTTTGCCAGCCGGGATGATATTGCTTTACGTTTCAGGATGCCGGACAATGACATTTTTAACTGACGATTAACATTACGATGAAACACCCGTTAGAATCGCTAATTACCGCGGGGGGCATTTTACTGATGGCCCTGCTCTCTTGCCTGCTGTTACCTGCGCCGTCGCTTGGGCTGGCGCTGGCGCAAAAGCTGGTTCAGACCTTTCATATGGTCGATCTGAATCAGCTTTACACCATTCTGTTCTGCCTGTGGTTTTTACTGCTCGGCGCGATCGAATTCTTCATTCTGCGTTTCGTCTGGCGCCGCTGGTTTTCACTGGCGTCGTAGGCCGGTGAAATCGCGCATCCCGTGGATCAGCGCTTCGCACCAGGCCGCGTAGTCGTGGCCGCTGGACCACGGATGGAAACTGACGCGATAGCCTTTTTCCCTCAGCACCTGTTCAAAATCCTTCGTGGTACGATAGATGCCACCGCCCGGCCCCGCGGTTTCAAACTTCCCGGCCTGTAACCAGAAGCGCACCGGATACGGCGGAGACTGCTGGTACTGACGCGTCAGCCAGCCGGGGGCTTCACCTTTTGGCGCCCACCAGTAGGAGCCGGAAAGACTCAGCACGTTGCCAAACAGCCGCGGGTAGCGTAGCGCCACCCAGGAGGAGGCGATTCCCCCGTAGCTTGACCCCGCCAGCACCGTTTTTTGCCGCTGCATCGCGATGCCCTGTCCGCGAAGCCACGGCAGCAGCTCGTGCGCCATGAAATCGGCGAAATCCGGGTTCGGCGGCAGTTCGTTGCCGCGTCGGGCATGATCGAGGCTGTCGATAAACACCACGTTAATGGGTGGCAGATGGTGCCGGGCAATCAGGCCATCCAGCACGTTGGCAAAACGGTACTCGTCCTGATAAATCTGTCCGTCGAAAAGGATGAGCGTCCAGCGCGCGGGCTGCGCGCCGCGCGGTTTGTAGATCATCACTTCACGTGAATTGCCGAGGATAGTGCTGCTTAGCATCTGGCGGCTCAACGTTCCGTGCACCAGCGGCTGTGCCGCAGCCTGAACGGAGCAATAGCGTGCCGGGCTGAGATCGAGCAGGGAAAAGCGATTCCAGCGATCCGCCTTCTGTTCACCAAAGGTGTTCGGGTTAAGCGGATCGGCCTGCGCGCTCACCAGGATCGCGCGGCGCCTGTCGAGGGCAGAACCTTCCACGATCGGTACATCGGGGGCGAGCTTGTACTGCATCACCGTATCAGCGGGCACCACGTAGCTGCGAAACCAGACGTCGCTGTTGCCCAGGCGGAACAGCGGATCGTGATCCCCCGCCGGAGAGCCGAGGATGAACACGTTATCGCGCGCGCCGCGCCACAGAAAGGTCACGCGCTTATGGCTCGCGTCAACCGGCTCCACCATCGGCGTGCCCTGCCGACGCTGCGCCTGCCAGAACGCCTCGGTACTGCCACCGGCAGAAATAGCGTTTGCCAGCGCCTTCAGCGTCGGGCTTTCAGGCGCCAGCCTCTGTACGCGCGGCAAGGCGGAAGTCTCTTTCATTCGCCACTGAAAACGCCACGGCTTGCCCGCTTCGCCGTGCAGCACCAGCGAGGTGCGCTGTTTCACCGGCAGGGCAAACAGCAGCGTGTGTTCGCCGTCGGCAGGCCCGCCTTCGACCAGCGTGCGAATGCGGCGGTTTTGTCCGTCCAGCAGGCGCGCATCCGTCACGCCGTTCAGCGTGGCGGAAACGTAATTTTCACCCAGCTCGGGCAGCAAAAAGCAGACTTCGCCGCTGGCATCAAACTTTCCCTGAACATCCCCCAGCAGGGACGACTCCTCGCACGTTGCCGCCACCGCGGGCAGCGCGCCGATCCCCACCAGCAACCCACTCCATACGCTCTTCATTACCGCTTGTTTCCCAACGAAATTTGGCATCAACGCTAATGCAAATGGTAATAATTTGCAATATCACCTACAGCGTTTTACCGGTGATGTCAGGACGATCGCAGGTGTCGGCATGGGCTACAACGGCAGCGAGGCAATAAAAAAGCCGGGTGGCGGCTACGCCTTACCCGGCCTACATGCCGTCAAATTTAATGTGTCTGGCTGTGATTTTCTTTGCGGTACGCGCCGGGCGGCTGGTTGAAGGTGCGGGTGAAGATGCGCGTAAACGTCTGCTGCGAGTCAAAGCCGTAGCGCAGGCAGATGTCGTACACGCGTTCGTTTGATTCACGCAAATCGCGCGCCGCCATCAGCAGCTTGCGTTCACGGATATAGCGCCCCAGACTTTCGCCTTTGTATTGCATAAACAGCCGCTGTAAATGCCACTTTGAGTAACCCGCGTGGCGGGCAATCTCTTCGATACGTAACGGCTGGTGCAGGTTGTCATCGATCCATTCGACAATCGTATCAATGACCTGAGCGGAAATCGTCATACTGCTCTCCCCCTCTGATTCTCGCTTAAACATTATTCCCACCACTCGCGAAATTTTTGCGTGGAATCACTCACCCGGACAGGCTCGCCCAGCTCCGGCGTCAGCAGCCGGTAGTTTTTATCCTTACTGGCTTTCGCCAGCTGGATCAGCGGATCGTTCCAGGTATGTTTCGCCAGCACAAAACGCCCGTTATGGCCCGGTACGATCGCTTTAGCATTGAGATCTGCCGAGGCCTGCGCCGTTTCTGCCGGGTGCATATGGATGTACTTCCAGTCCTGGTCGTACTGGCCGTTTTCCATGATGGCTAAGTCAACGCCGCCAAACTGCTCGCCAATCGCTTTGAAGTGCGGGCCGTAACCGGAGTCTCCGCTGTAGTAAACCTTCCGCTCCGGGGTGACAAACATAAAGCTGCCCCACAGGGTCTGGTTACGCTTAATGCCGCGCCCGGAAAAGTGGCGTGCGGGCAGCACGTGAACCGTCAGCGCATCGCTGATGTGTACAGACTGATTCCAGTCCCGCTCGTCAATAATGTCCGGGTTCATGCCCCAGTAGCGCAGGTGTGAGCCCACGCCGAGCGGCGTGACCACGCGCTTCACCTTCGGCAGCAGCGCCCTGATGGTGGCGTAATCCAGATGGTCATAGTGATCGTGAGAGATAATCAGCAGGTCGATCTCCGGCATGCTCTGTGCGCTCCACGGGTACTCCCCCGCAAACGCTTTATTGAGGAAGGAGAACGGCGCGGCGTAATTCCCCAGAACCGGATCGATCAGGATGCGTTTTCCCGCCAGCTGCATATACCAGGAGGAGTGGCCGAGCCACACCAGCGTGTCCTGTTCAGGCGACAGGCTGGCCAGTTCGGTTTTCACCAGCGGCAGCGGCTGAGCAGGACGAGCATTTTCGGTTTTACGGGTAAGAAACTGCCACCACGCCACCAGCATATTTTGTTGCCCGGTAAAGCCCGGCGTAGGGAGCGTGTTGTGGAATTGCCCGTCGCGATAGTGCGGGGAAGCTTCCACTTCAGAGAGCTGCGCACCCTGCGGCGGCTGACCAAATCCGGCATTCAGTACAAACGGTAAACTCGCCGCTGAAGCAATAATCATGACTAACACCACGCAGATGAATAGAGGCTTTTTCATTTCCTGACCCGCCAACGCGCCCCTTCCGATGGTTTGCGCGGGTGACACTTGATTATGAGTGAGTAAGCACTCATTATAGATAGGATGCTTACGCCGTCAAGAAGGTTTTCGATCTTTGACATTCCGCGTTGCAGCGTAACAAAGCACGTGTTTCAATCAGGGCTTTTACAATTGACGGGAGGAAAAATTTAGTGGCACGTCCGAAGAGTGAAGATAAAAAACAGGCCTTACTGGAAGCAGCAACCGCTGCATTTGCGCAGTCAGGTATTGCCGCCTCAACGGCGTTAATTGCCCGTAATGCGGGCGTCGCTGAAGGGACGCTGTTTCGCTACTTTGCTACCAAAGACGATCTGCTGAATGCCCTCTACCTGCATCTGAAGCAGGATCTTTGCCAGACCATGCTGGCGAACCTCGATCGCACCATCACCCTGCCGAAAGAGCACACCCGCAATATCTGGAACAGCTATGTGGACTGGGGCATTCGTAACCCCGTGGCGCATGCGGCTATCCGCCAGATCGGCGTCAGTGAAAAGCTGAACGCGGAAACGGAGCAGGCGGTGAAAGACATGTTCCCTGAGCTGCATGAGCTGTGCCGCCGTTCGATTCGCCAGGTATTTATGTCCGACGAGTTTAAGACCTTCGGTGATGCCATGTTCTTATCGCTGGCGGAAACCACCATGGAGTTTGCTACCCGCGATCCGTCCCGTGCCGTCGATTTTAAAGCGCTGGGCTTTGAGGCCATGTGGCGCGGGCTTGCTGAGGAGGATAACGATGGACGGTAAAACCTTGCAGGCGCACGCAAAACGCGTCGCACTGGAGATGCCCTTCACCGAACATTGCTGGCCGTTTGGGCCGGAGTATGACGTGTTTAAGGTGGGCGGGAAAATTTTCATGCTGATGGCGACCGTACGCGGTCGGCCCCACGTCAGCCTGAAGTCCGATCCGGAAACATCGCTGCTCAATCAGCAGATCTACCGTGGCGTGGAGCCCGGCTACCATCTCAACAAGAAGCACTGGATTTCCGTGTACGGCACCGACGACGTTACGCCTGAGCTGGTCACCGACCTGATTACGGACTCGTGGAACCTGGTCGTCGACAAACTGCCGAAAAAAGACCAGAAGCGGATACGCCCGACCTGATTGTTCGCCTGAGGCGAACAGTATAAGCGCTCGAATCGCACTTATCTTTTCCCGCTTCGCGCGGTAATCTGCTTTCCTTCCACGCCCGCCTACGGGCGAATTTCATCACCAGGAGTTGTTATGGATATTATTTCTGTCGCCCTGAAACGCCACTCAACCAAGGCGTTCGACCCCGCTAAAAAACTGACCGCAGAAGAAGCGGAAAAAATCAAAACGCTGCTGCAATACAGCCCGTCCAGCACCAACTCGCAGCCGTGGCACTTTATTGTTGCCAGCACTGAAGAGGGTAAAGCGCGCGTGGCAAAATCCGCGGCGGGCACTTATGTGTTCAACGAACGCAAAATGCTGGATGCCTCTCACGTAGTGGTGTTCTGCGCGAAAACCGCGATGGACGATGCCTGGCTTGAGCGCGTTGTCGATCAGGAAGAAGCCGATGGCCGTTTCAACACGCCGGAAGCCAAAGCCGCGAACCACAAAGGCCGCTGCTACTTTGCCGATATGCACCGCGTGGATCTGAAAGATGACGACCAGTGGATGGCGAAGCAGGTTTACCTGAACGTCGGTAACTTCCTGCTGGGCGTGGCCGCAATGGGCCTGGACGCGGTGCCGATTGAAGGCTTTGACGCGGCTATTCTTGATGAAGAGTTTGGCCTGAAAGAGAAAGGCTTCACCAGCCTGGTGGTGGTCCCGGTCGGGCATCACAGCGTGGAAGATTTCAACGCCACGCTGCCGAAGTCTCGTCTGCCCCTGAGCACGATTGTGACCGAGTGCTGATTCAAACGGGCCGCTGCACGCGGCCCGTTACGTTTTACTGATGACCAGCCTGCGGTGCGGATGGACATCGCGATCGCTTCCCCAGGCAAAGGCAATCCATCGCTCTTCCAGCTCAGCGTAAGAGTTTACGGGCGTTAACGTCCATTCTTCTCCCACCGTACCGTCTGCCACGCTAATGCGATAGTTCATGGTGAACGCCCAGTCGATCATGCGCAGCCAGAACCGTTGCCCGTCCCCCGTTTGCTCGCTGTCGGAGACTACGATGTCGTATTCGCTGAGCACCCACTGGAAAAATAATTGCGGTAATCCGCTTATTACGCGCTGGTGGACGGCGCGCGGGGTGCGCCATACCATCACCTGCGTGGCGGCACCGTGGGGAAAGGTAATTTCTTTATGAAATGTCAGCTTCACGGCATACGCCGTATAAGGCTTACCGTCATCGGTAGTCACGAGACGATATTCATCACCATAACGCGATTTTAAAAGCCGGTATCCGACAGGCAGCAAGAACCCCGGCAGATGAAAATCCGCAGTACCCCGCGCCAGAAATGCTTCGGTATGTTCGACGTTTCGGGAGATAAGCCCGAGTTTTTGGCTGAACTCTGCGGAATCAATCATCAGTGGCGACATTAGTTGTTTCTCATCGCATAAGTATAGTCAACTTAACTTCCAATAGAAATCGCGTAAATTCATCAAGTTGATTAAGTGTCAATAGAGCGTAATCTGCGGATGCTTTACCCCACACACCATCGCATAACGCGTTAAAGTATCGAGACTCGCCCGGGTAATATTCGCTTCCATTCTTGATACCGTTGGTGCGCTGACGCCCATCCGCTCCGCCACCTGGGCGCGCGTCAGGCCAGCATGACTGCGCCATTGCGCCAGCATCTCCCGCAAACGCTCCTTGCGCTCTTCTGCATCAAAGGAAGCCTGAACCTCTGAATCGCTTAACAGTTCAGCCCTGAGTTCATCCCAGTCAATAATCTTCTTGCTCATCTAACATCTCCTGTTGTCGCTTCAGTGCCAGACGAAGTTCAGCAGAGGGCGTTTTTTGCGTCTTCTTGATAAACACCCGCAGCAGAAAAATTGTCTTTTCTCGCTGATAGACGTAGATCCCACGCGTGTGGATCAGCCCGACGGTTCTGATTTCAAACAAACCATAGGGTAAGGGTTTGCTGACAGGCTCTCTCAGTGCCGTCGGATTAACGCATAGTTTATCAAGCTGGCGAATCAGCTTCGCCTGTACCCCAGCAGGCAGGGAGATAATCTCATCCCTGACCGCCTTATGAACGATAAGTCTGAACACGTTATTCATCCCTGACATTAGCATATAAGGCAATTTGCATTAAAGGCTAATTTTGCCTTTCATGACTCACCTTACCTGCTTTTAACAGTCAGTACCGGATCCGCATTGATTCCCTGAAAGCGCCTCGCAAAAAACTTATTTCCCCCGCCCGGCAAGCCACGCCATCGCCCGCTCTCCCGCCTCGTCTACCGGGAGATACACCAGCAACCGCGATCCGTTTCGCGGCGCGGAGTACCAGTACATCTGCTGGAGATGGAAATCCCCCAGTTCAGGATGGGTAAACAGCTTGAGCTGATTCTCCACGCCGCGCACGTCGTTGCGCTGGTGCCACAGGATTTTGAACTCCTCGGAAACCGCAAAAAAACGCGCCAGCTTCGCTTCCCAGAGCGGGTCGCCCCGGTGCTCGGCCATTGCCGCGCGGAAATAGGAGACGAAAATCGGCAGCACGTCGTCACGTTTGCCGAGCCGCGCGCGCCACGCCGGATGGGTGAGGAAGAGATAAATACAGTTGCGATCTTCCGGCGGTATGGCGTTGAAATCGACGCCCATCAGATGCCCGAAGCTGTCGTTCCAGGCCACGATATCGAAATTCGGTTTCTGAATGCTGGCGGGTTTTGGCATCAGCGTATCCAGCAGGCGACGCGTGCCTTCGCTGATCCCCTCGCAGCAGACCGCCTGCGGGGCTTCACCCGGCGGCAAACCGGCGAGCACAAAAAGATGTCGGGCTTCGGTCGGGGTGCATTGCAGCGCTTTTGCGATGGCGGCCATCACCGCGCTGGACGGGTTGACGTCCCTGCCCTGTTCCAGCCAGGTGTACCAGGTGACGCCGACGTCCGCGAGCATCGCCACCTCCTCGCGGCGCAGGCCCGGCGTGCGGCGGCGGCCGCTGCGCGGTAAGCCGAGGCGTTGCGGGTCAAGGCTTTCACGCCGGGCACGTAAAAAGGCGCCCAGCTGCTTGCGGGTGTCATCCTGGAGAGAGGTGACAGGTTCAGACATCAGCGCCATAAAATCTCCTGCATGGTAGTGCCAGTACCAGTATAAGCAAGAACTGGTACCCGTTTATCAGATGGTTGATGCTACGACTCTACGCTGTTTGACGCAATGGAGTCACCATGAATACGTCAGTTGTTTCACCGGGTCGTGCGGGCCTGATACTGCTGTTAACCGGCCAGATGCTGCCGCTGATTGATACCTCAATCACCAACGTGGCGCTGGATTCCATCACCCAGTCGTTACACGCCACTGCTACCGAACTGGAGCTGATTGTCGCCCTCTACGGCGTGGCCTTCGCCGTCTGTCTGGCCCCCGGCAGCAAGCTGGGCGATAACCTTGGCCGCCGTCGTCTGTTTATGTGGGGCGTGGCGAGTTTTGGCCTGGCCTCGCTGCTGTGCGGCATGGCGGGCAATATTGAACAGCTGCTTGCCGCGCGCATTATTCAGGGTGCGGGCGCCGCGCTTATCATGCCGCAAATTCTTGCGACGCTGCATGTCACGTTAAAAGGGACGGCACACGCCAAAGCGATCAGCCTGTTTGGGGGGATCGGCGGGATTGCGTTTATCGTCGGCCAGATGGGTGGCGGCTGGCTGGTGTCGGCGGATATCGCCGGGCTGGGCTGGCGCAACGCCTTCTTTATCAACGTGCCGATTTGTCTGGTGGTGCTGGCGTTAAGCCGTCGCTACGTCCCGGAAACCCGCCGCGACACGCCGTCGCGCATTGACTGGACCGGAACCGTCCTGCTGACGGCGATACTGTGCTGTCTGTTGTTCCCGATGGCGCTCGGCCCGCAGTGGCACTGGTCCTGGCCGCTTAAAGCCGCGCTGCTGGCGATTGTGCCGCTGGCCGGGTTAATGGTGATGAACGCGCGCAAAAAAGAGCGTGAGGATGCCCACCCGCTGATTGCGCCGCGCCTGTTGCAGCTGCGCAGCATTCGCTTTGGCGTGCTGATTGGGATGCTCTTTTTCAGCGTCTGGTCCGGGTTTATGTTCTGCATGGCGCTGACCATGCAAAGCGGTCTGGGGATGGCGCCGTGGCAGTCCGGGAACAGCTTTATCGCGCTCGGCGTGACCTATTTTATCTCTGCCTGGTTCGCCCCACGCCTGATTGCCCGCTACAGCACCAGCGCCATCCTGCTGACCGGGCTTGCGATTCAGCTTGTCGGCCTGGTGGCGCTGATCGCCACGTTCCGCCACTGGGGAATGCACAATACCGCGCTGACGCTGGCCCCGGCTACCGGGCTGGTGGGTTACGGGCAGGCGCTGATTGTGAACAGCTTCTACCGCATCGGGATGCGCGATATCCAGCCTGACGACGCAGGGGCCGCGAGCGCGATTTTAAGCACCCTGCAACAAGCTGCGCTGGGGCTTGGCCCGGCCATTTTCGGCGCAATTTTGCTGCACGGGCTGCACACTCATCACGGCGATTACACCCAGGCGGTCAACGTCTTTCTGATGGTGGAAACGGTCATGATGGTGGTGCTGGCGCTGGCCACGCTGCGCATGCGCCATCGCCTGAGTTTATCGGTCGTCAAGGCCTGCCCGACGACAAAATAAAACAGCCTGAATTTGCATAATAGATCCGCAGCCGCCATTATGGGGCTGCATCAATACAGGAGACGTTATGCAGGAATTAATTGCTCAGGTTGAAGAGTTAGGGATTGAAATTAATCACACCACCTCTTTAGTGATTATCTTTGGTATTATTTTTCTTACCGCCATCATTGTTCATTTTATTCTGCACAAAGTGGTGCTGCGCGCCTTCGAGAAACGCGCGCAGGCCAGCAGCCATTTATGGTTGCAGATCATCACTCAGAACAAGTTATTTCACCGTCTGGCGTTTACCCTTCAGGGGATAATCGTCAACGTTCAGGCGGTACTGTGGCTGCAAAAAGGCAGCGAAGCAGCGGAAATGCTCACCACCTGCGCAAAGCTGTGGGTGATGGTATATGCCCTGCTCTCTTTCTTCTCGCTGCTGGACGTCATATTCAATCTGTCGCAGAAAATGGCCACCGCGTCGCAGCTGCCACTGAAGGGGATATTCCAGGGCATCAAGCTGGTGAGCGCCATTCTAGTGGGGATCTTAATTATCTCCCTGCTGATCGGCCAGTCTCCCGCCATTCTGATAAGCGGCCTGGGTGCGATGGCTGCCGTTCTGATGTTGGTATTCAAAGATCCGATCCTGGGCTTAGTGGCCGGCATTCAGCTCTCCGCCAACGACATGCTCAAGCTTGGTGACTGGCTGGAAATGCCGAAATACGGCGCCAACGGCACGGTGACGGATATCGGCCTGACCACCGTTAAGGTGCGCAACTTTGATAACACCATTACCACCATCCCGACCTGGGCGCTGGTCTCCGACGCGTTCATCAACTGGAGCGGTATGTCCGCCTCCGGCGGTCGCCGCATTAAGCGCAGCCTGAATATCGACACCACCAGCATTCATTTTCTTGACGAGCAGGAGCAGCAGAAGCTGATTCAGGCGAAACTGCTGAAGCCCTATCTGGCCGCGCGCCATGAGGAAATTAACCTGTGGAATCAGCAAAATGGGGAAGGAGAATCGGTATTAAACCTGCGCAAGATGACCAATATCGGCACCTTCCGCGCCTACCTGAATGAATATCTGCGTAACCATCCGCGTATTCGTAAAGATATGACGCTGATGGTGCGCCAGCTGGCGCCGGATGCCAACGGGCTGCCGATTGAAATATATGCCTTTACCAATACGGTCATCTGGGCGGAATACGAAGATATTCAGGCCGACATCTTCGACCATATTTTCGCGGTAGTGGATGAGTTTGGCCTGCGTATTCATCAGTCACCCACCGGAAACGATATTCGCTCGCTGGCAGGCGTTATTGCCAGATAATCAGGCGCTGGCGCGGGAAATAAAGCGCCAGCCCATCATCACCCTTTCCGTGGGCGCATCCGGGTTGTCGATTTTGTTTAAAAGAAGATTGACCGCCTTGCGCCCGATATCCCGCGACGGCTGTTCGATGGTGGTAAGTGAAATCATATCTGCCAGCTCCGTACCGTCAAAGCCGACCACGGCAATATCCTCCGGCACCCGCAGGCCTGCCTGCTGAATGGCGCGCAACGCGCCCGCCGCCAGCGTATCGGAAACAGCAAATACCGCATCTGGCGGATTTTCTTTTAACAGGTTTTGCATCGCCGCCATGCCCGCTCTGGAGCTGAGCTCACTGGCGTACTCCACCGCCTGATAGTCCAGACCCCGCAGGTGGATCACGCTCTTATAGCCGCGCTCGCGCAGACGGGCATATTTGTAGCTGAGGTCGTGGTTGATCAGCGCGATGCGTTTGCGTCCCCCGTCGGCCAGCTGGCTGACAACGTGCTGGGAAGCATCGACATCGTTTATCCCCACGCAGGAAACCGCGCCCGCATCCGCGTATTCGGCGCACTGCACCCACGGCGCAGAACCAATCAGCGCCGCCAGTTCCGGCAGTTTTGAAAATGCATCCATGGTAATGATGCCGTCGACGATTTTGCCCGACAGCAGGCTTAAGCCCGAGCGGGAGCGCTCAATGTCCGAGCCGGAGTTGCACAGCAAAATGCGATAGCCGTTCTTTTCCGCCTCGGCTTCGATGCCCTTCACCACTTCGGCGCAGAACGGGTTGGCGATGTTGGAGACCATCACCAGGATCATATAGCTGCGGGCGGTGCGCAGCTGACGCGCCAGCAGATTGGGCTGATAGTTACTCTCCTGGATCGCCTGCAAAACGCGCTCGCGGTTTTTCGCCTTCACGGTATCGCTGTTGTTCAGCACGCGGGAGACCGTCGCCACGGAAACCCCGGCCAGCTGAGCGATTTTCTGAATTGACATAGCGACGATACATCCTGCGGTTAGCGTTTTGTGCAGGCTATCATAAATTCGTTGCCCGGCGAACCGGGCAATGCGTCAGCGTTCCACGCGCACCCAGCGCTGCTGCTGATGGCTTTTCACAATAGCATCAACGATATACATCACGTTTGCGCCATCGTGGAAGGTGGCAAACTGCGCCGCCTCAGGCATTACACCGGCCTGCACGGCACGATAAAACTGTGCCATCATATTCTTAAAAGCATCCGGCCAGCCTTCAATGTGCCCACCGGGGAAGTGGGCGCTGTCGGCCACGTCACGGTTCATCAGGCCTGGATCGTCGGTGAGCGTCTGGTTGGCCTGCGCGCGATGGCCGATCCACAGCTGCTGCGGGATCTCCTGATCCCATGCCACCGACCGTTCGCTGCCGTTGATCTCAAACGTCAGACGGTTTTTTCGCCCCGCGCTCACCTGCGAGACGCTAAAGCTGCCTTTGCTGCCATCGTCAAAGCGGAACAGCACCGAGCCGAAGTCTTCGGTCGTGACCGGTTTGTTTTCATACTCCGCCTGCTCGTCATGGGAGAAGGTCTGATGACCGCCCGCGCTGGCCTTGCGCGTCGGCCAGACGATGGATAAATCAGCCATCACCTCGGTAATGCGCCTGCCGGTCACATACTGCACCGTATCGCACCAGTGGGAGCCGATATCAGCCACCGCCCGCGATGCGCCGCCGAGCGCGGCATCCACCCGCCAGTTGTAGTCGGTTTCCAGCAGCATCCAGTCCTGGAGGTAGCTGCCGTGTGAGGCAAAAATCCGCCCGAGGCTGCCCGCGCGCATCATGCTCGCCGCCTGGCGCACCATCGCAAACTGGCGATAGACGAAGCTCACGCCGTGCACCACGCCCGCCTGCTCCGCCAGCGCCACCAGCTCGCGCGCCTCCTCAGGCGTCATGCACAGCGGCTTTTCGGAAAACACGTGCTTGCCCGCGCGCAGGATCTGGCGGTTAATCTGTGCGTGCAGATGGTTCGGCGTGCAGTTGTGCACCACGTGCAAATCAGGGTGCGCGAGCAGCGCCTCAACGCTGCCGTACGCGTGCGGTACGTTTAGCAGGCGCGCCTTTTCCTGCGCCTTAACAAGCGAGCCGTCGCACAGCGCGACCACCTGGACAAACCCGAGGCGCCTGAGCGCCTCGATATGTGCCGGGCCAATAAACCCGCTGCCGACGATCCCGACGTTAATCATGGCTGCCCCCTGCGGCGAAATCGTCAAACGCCCGTCCGGAAACGGGAATGATGTGGCGGCGGATAAACTCGCTGCCTTCACTCGCCCCGGTATCGCCGTCCTTCAGGCAGCACTCCCACTCCAGCACCGCCCAGCCGTCATAGTCGTACTGGGTCAGCTTGCTGAAAATGCCTTTGAAGTCGATCTGCCCGTCGCCGGGCGAGCGGAAGCGTCCGGCGCGGTTGATCCACGGCTGGTAGCCGCCGTACATGCCGCTGCGCCCGCTGGGGCGGAACTCGGCATCCTTCACGTGGAACGCTTTAATACGCGCATGGAAGATGTCGATAAAGGCCAGATAGTCCATTTGCTGGAGCAGCATATGGCTTGGATCGTAGAGAATGTTGCAGCGCGGATGGTTGTCTACCAGTGCCAGAAAACGCTCGAAGGTGACGCCGTCGTGCAGATCTTCCCCCGGATGCAGCTCAAAACAGACGTCCACGCCCTGTTCGTCGAAGGCATCCAGAATTGGTCGCCAGCGATCCGCCAGCGTCTGGAACGCCTCCTGAAAACGCTGCTCGTTGTGCGGCGGCCACGGATAGAAAAACGGCCACGCCAGCGAGCCGGAGAAGGTCGCGTGCGCCTTCAGCCCTAATCTTGCCGAGGCGACCGCCGCCTGCTTCAGCTTCTCCGTGGCCCACGCCCGACGCGCAGCATCGTTACCGCGCACGGACGCGGGCGCGAAGTGGTCAAACGCGTCGCTGTAGGCGGGGTTCACCGCCACGAGCTGCCCTTCCAGATGGGTAGACAGTTCGCTGATCGCCAGCCCGTGCGCGGCCAGCTTAGCGGCGATGTCGTCGCAGTAGGCCTGGCTCTCTGCGGCTTTCTCCACGTCAAAGATGTGCGGATGGTTGCAGGGGATCTGCACTGCTTTGTAGCCCTTCGCAGCCGCCCATCCGGCCAGCCCGTCAAGGGTGTTGAACGGCGCCTTCTCGCTAATAAACTGCGACAGAAAAATGCCGGGTCCTTTCATCGTCCTCATACCACCTCCTGAACGTTACGCCTTATCATCGTCATACTTAAACGTGAGAAGGAAAATCAGCGCGATCGCCGCGGCCGCCACCGCCGGGATCCACCAGAATGTTACCCACGCCTGCGGCACGGTTTGCCCTGCCACCAGGCGGTTATAGAGCGCGCCGGAAATCTGCGAGCCGAGCAGCATGCCGATGCCGTAGGTGAACATCACGATCATGCTCTGGGCCTGGCCTTTGACCTTTTCGCCTGCCACCCGGTCGGTGTAGATAAAGCCGACGACAAAGAAGAAATCGTAGCAGACGCCGTGCAGCAGAATGCCGAGATACAGCAGAATGCGCCCTTCCTCGCTGACGCCCAGCGCGAACATGGCGTAGCGCACGAACCACGCCAGCATGCCGATCAGCAGCATGACCTTCACCCCCAGACGGCGGAACAGCAGCGGAATGACCAGCATGAAGACGATCTCGGACATCTGCCCGAAGGACATGGCGGTGCTGACGTCGGCAATTCCCGCATCCGCCAGATACGAGGCGGTGTAGGCGTAATAGGTGCCGAGCGGCACGGAGATCAGCATCGCGCAGACGGAGAAGACGAAAAAGTGGCGGGTTTTGAGCAGCGCGAACGCATCCGCGCAGAAGAGATCCCGCACTTTCACCGGCAGGCCTTTCGCCGGTGCAGGCGTGTGCGGCAGCGTCAGGCTGTAAAGCGCCAGCAGCACGGAGCTGGCCGCCGCCACCTGAAAGATGGTGACGCTGGACGCCACGCCGGTGACGCCGATGAAAATGCCCGCCACGATCCAGCCGATGGTGCCGAACACGCGCACCACCGGGAAGGTTTTATCCACGTTGGCCAGGCTGTGAAACGCGATGTTGTTGGTCAGCGCCAGCGTCGGCATGTAGCAGAGGGTGTAGCCAAACAGCAGGCCAATCAGCAGCGCGCCGTTCCCGGCAATCAGCGCTCCCGGCACGAACAAAAGGATCGCCGCGCCCGCGAGGTGCATCACCGCCATCACCCTCTGCGAGGCGAAGAAGCGGTCCACCAGCATGCCGAGCACGAACGGCGAGAGAATAGAGGCGATGGGCCCGGCGGAGAACGCATCGCCAATTAACAAAGACATGTTGTACTGGGTCATCACCAGGCCGAGCGTGACCGACCAGCTACCCCAGATAAAAAATTGCAGAAACATCATCAGCGACAGCCGCGGCACCAGCAGCCGGTGCTGTGTTATCGCCTTTTCACTACCGTCAGTTGACACCATGATAAGCCTCATCCGGGAAAAGTAATCGATTACAAAATGGTTCATATGAAAAGTAATCGATTACAATTTAAAGATCCTGTTGATCGAAACAGAATTGGGAGAAGGGTCACGATAAAGGTGAAGGGGGTGCCGGGTGACGGCTGCGCCTTACCCGGCCTACAAAATAACGTCCCCGGACATGTAGGCCCGGTAAGCGTAGGGTATGAACCGGAAACATGGGTAACACTTTAGACCGGATACATGGGTAACAGTTATAACTGGCATAGAAGAGGAGACTCGCTATGCCCTGGACTGAGACCCGACCTATGCAACGCCTTGATTTTA